>Ga0208179_1000032_pt1 | contig 213827 bp, 196 predicted proteins | sample Malvired_Geostar_FD_184238 | JGI IMG/M metagenome (GOLD analysis project Ga0208179, IMG submission 184238) | Marine viral communities from the Global Malaspina Expedition - Malaspina viral metaG DeepMed_Geostar (SPAdes) (version 2) | ecosystem: Environmental > Aquatic > Marine > Oceanic...
TCGCGTCCTGGCGGCGGAAGGCGGTCGCGACCGGCAGGCCGAGCCGTTCGGCGAAGAGCTGGAAATATTGGCGGGCCTTGGCGTTCCAGCCGGCCCCGCCGATGATGGCGATCGGCGCGGCGGCATTGGCGATCAGCGCCATCAGCGCCTGCATCGCATCGGGACAGGGCGCCTGCGCGGGGCGTGCGACGAAGGGGCGGGGCACGGCCTCGACCGCGCGACCGAGCATGTCCTCGGGCAGCGCCAGAACCACGGGACCGGGGCGCCCCGAGATGGCGGTGGCATAGGCGCGGGCGACATATTCGGGGATCCGCGCTTCGTCGTCGATCCGCGCCGCCCATTTGCTGATCGGACCGAAGAAGGCGGCGAAATCCAGTTCCTGGAAGCCTTCGCGGTCGCGCATCGAGGAGGCGACGTCGCCGACGAAGAGGATCATCGGCTGCGAATCCTGCATCGCGACATGGACCCCGATGCTGGCATTGGTGGCACCCGGCCCGCGGGTGACGAAGCACACGCCGGGCCGCCCGGTCATGGTTCCGTCGGCGCAGGCCATGAAGGCGGCGCCGCCTTCCTGTCGGCAGGTCACCACATCGACGCGGCTCTCGCCGTGGAGCGCATCGAGAACGGGCAGGAAGCTTTCGCCGGGGACGGTGAAGATGCGGTCGCAGCCCTGCTCGACGAGGCAATCGACCAACAGGCGGGCGGCACCCGGCGTCGCGCCGGCGGGAGAGGTCTGAGTCATCGGGCGGGGTTAACCGGACCGGCTTGCGCAGGCAATCGGCACGGCAGTTGTGCCACAACGGAGCAATTCGCATTTCGGCGGGAGCATTATGGTTACCAAGTGGTTAACAGCGCATGATGGGAAGATCGCTTGTCCTCACCGATGAAACCGCTCGCCATCCCTTCCGCGCCAGCCTGCCGCCGCATGTCTGCAGAGTCGAGCAGAGCGAATCCCAAGGCGAGTCGTCGCCGCAATCCTGGCGGCTGACCGCGAGCGACGTCCGCGGCGCGGCGACCACCTATTTCGCGACCTTCGCCGCCACGCTCGCCTTTCTGGTCTAGGCGACTGCGTCCGCCGCGCATTCGATGCGATAGAGCCTTCGTCCGAGCCAGGCCGAGATCAGGCACATGGCTGCGCTGAGCAGCACCTGCTCGATCACCGCCATGCCCAGCGCGGTCAGCGCCATGACCAGCAGCGCCCCGCCGACCATCGCCAGCGAATTGACGATATTGTTGGCGGCGATAGTGCGCGAGGCATATTCCGGTGCCACCCGCGTGGTGAGAAAGGCGTAGAGCGGCACCACGAACATGCCCCCCGATATCGCGATCCCCAGCAGGCTGATCAGCAGCAGCGGTGCCATCGGCTGGACCACGAATTCGCCGATCGAGAGCAGACCGCTGGTGGTCTCGCCCGACCAGCCGCGCGCGATCAGGTAGAAGCCGATCACGAAGATCCCCATGGCGATCACCGAGACCGGCGCGTGCCTGGCCGAAACGACGTTGCGCAGCAGCGTGTTGATTCCCACCGAGCCGATCGCGACACCGATCGAGAACACCACCAGGAACAGGCTCGCGACTTCCTTGCTGGCCATCAGCACGTTCTTTGCGAGCGGCGGGAACTGGATGAACAGCACCGCGCCGATGGTCCAGAAGAAGCTGATCGCGAGTATCGCGTACCACACCTGGCGGTCGTGCATCGTTCCCGCGATAAGGCGGATCGAACTGCGCAGCACGTTCCAGTCGATCGGTTCGATCTCGCCCATCGGCAGCGCGGGCGGAATCTGACGGCTGGCCAGATAGCCGACCACTGCGGTGACCATGATGCCTCCGGCGACATATTCGACGGGGATCACCCCGGCCAGGATGGTGCCGGCGAGGATGGCGATATAGGTGCCCGCCTCGACCAACCCGGTTCCCGCCAGAACCTCTCTCTTGCGCAAATGTTGCGGCAGGATCGCATATTTGATCGGGCCGAGAAAGGTCGACTGGATCCCCGCCAGCAGCAGCGCGAACAGGAGCAGCGGGATCGCGAAGGCGTCCACCGCGATCCCGCGCCAGGCGAGGAACAGCCCGAAGGCGCCGAGCACCATGATCCCGATCTCGCACAGCTTTACGATGCGGATGATCCGCGCCTTGTCGCGCATATCGGCCAATTGGCCCGCGATCGCCGAAAGGAGGACGAAGGGGATGATGAACAGCGCCGAGGCGACGGCGGAGAACATCGCCTCGCGATCTTCGGAATTGTAGACGCTGTAGACGACGAACAGCACCATCGCGGTCTTGTAGAGATTGTCGTTGAAGGCGTTGAGCAGCTGGGTGCAGAACAGCGGCAGGAAGCGCTTCCTCGAGAGCAATCTTGTCGTCGTGGTCATATCTGCGAACAGGTCCTTGGCGAGACAGGTCGGTCGGCCCTAGAGCACCCCGGCTAAGCGACAAAGGAGAAAGCAGCGCTTTTGCCGGCTACGATCCCGCGCTAGAGAAGGGCCCGATGCTGACGCTGCCCAATCTCCTGACGCTTTCGCGTATCGTCGCGGTCCCGGTGCTTGCCTCCCTGCTGTGGTGGCCCGGCTGGCAGCTCGGCTATGCGCTCGCCTTCGCGCTCTACTGCCTGATGGGGATCACCGACTATTTCGACGGCTATCTCGCCCGATCGAGCGGCGCGGTGAGCCGACTTGGGGTGTTCCTCGATCCGATCGCGGACAAGATCATGATCGCAGCGGTGATTCTCGTGCTGACCGCGCAAGGCTGGCTGCGCGGGCCGCTGGTCGGCGATTTCCACGTCATTGCCGGGCTGATCATCCTGGTGCGCGAAATTGCGGTATCGGGTCTGCGCGAATTTCTCGGCGGGTTGCAGGTCTCGATGCCGGTCAGTCGGCTGGCGAAGTGGAAGACCACCTTCCAGATGGTCTCGCTGGGCGCGCTGATACTCGCCGGGGCGCTGCCGGATTGGAACGTCGTTGGCGGCGACACTGTGTTCAACGTGCCGCACACGGTAGGAATCTGGACGCTCTGGGCGGCCGCGATCCTGACGCTGATCACCGGCTGGGACTATCTGCGGGTCGGTCTCAAACACATGGATTGACCGGGCCGGCCGGCATGGGGCCGATCTGCCCGCGTCATGGTTCGCAGCGTCGCTACGCTCCTCGCAAGGACGAGGTGGGATCAGCGTAGCACGGGGATCAACTCTCGTCATTGCGAGCCGCCGCAGGAGGCGTGGCAATCCAAAGCCTGACCCCCCGTTCAACATGACGCGGCAATCCACGACCCGGCTTCCCGACCGCTCGCTCAGCCGGCGCGCAATTCCTGGGCGAGCAGTTCGAAATCGCTGCGTCGCGGTGAATTCTTGCGCCAGACCAGCGCAATTTCCCGCTTCGCGTCCACCGCCTTGAGCGGACGCGCGACCACTCTGGTCCCCGCCAATATGCCCGCGTCGATCGCCATCTGAGGCAGGAGCGTGACGCCCAGCCCGTTATCGACCATCTGCACCAGCGTGTGGAGGCTGGTGGCGATCATGCTCGCCGATGCTTGCAGGCCGGGGCGATCGCAGGCCGCGAGCGCGTGATCGCGCAGGCAATGCCCGTCTTCCAGCAACAGCAGCCGGCCTTCGCCCAGCATGCTCGCCGGAATCTCCGCTGGCGGATCGCGCGGATCGTCATGCGGCAGCGCGACGTGGAGGATATCGTCGGCGATATGCGCTTTCTCGACTTCTCCGGTGGCGAAGGGCAGCGCCAGCAGCACGCAATCGGCGCGGCCGTGCTGGAGCGATTCGACCGCATCGGCGCTGGTTTCCTCGCGCAGCATCAGTTTCAGATCGGGGCGCTCGCGCCGCAGCCGCGGCAGAATGTGCGGCAGCATGAAAGGCGCGATCGTCGGGATCACGCTCATCCGCAGCTGGCCCGCGAGCGGCTTGCCCGCCGCCTTCACGAGATCGGAGAGTTCCTCCGCCTCGCGCAGGATGCGATGCGCTTTCTGGGTCACTTCCTGGCCAAGGGCGGTGAAGCGCACCACCCGGCGACTGCGTTCGACCAGCGTCACGCCGAGCAGCGATTCCAGCTCGCGAATGCCGGCGCTGAGCGTCGATTGGGAAACGAAACTCGCCTCGGCGGCGCGGCCGAAATGCCCATGTTCGTACAGCGCGACGAGATATTGCAGCTGTTTGATCGTGGGCAGATAGGTGCTCATCCGGCGGGCTGCTTGGCGCCGCGATCATCCCCGCCGTCGATATTTTCGCCGTCGCCGTCGCCGTCAGCGGGATCTTCGTCGGAGAAATCCTCTGCATCGAAACCGTCCGATTCGTCCTGCGCGGATTTCTCCATATGAGTCATATGCAGCTTGCCGCGCTTGACCGCGAAGGCGGTGCGCCCCTCGACCAGCTCGAGCGCATCCTTGCCGAACACTTCGTAGCGCCAGCCCTGGAGGATCGGCAGGTCGCGCACGCCTGCGGCCAGCGCTTCCATTTCCTCGGTGCGGGTGAGCAGCCGCGAGGCGACATCGATCTCGCGGGCGCGGATCTTGAGCAGCAGCTTGAGCAGATCGGCGACCAGCGCGCCTTCCTTGCCCAGCGGCGCGCCGCGCTTCATCTTGGCCGGGAGCTCGTCCTTGGACAGAGGTTCGGCCTTTTCGAGCGCCTTCATCATCCGCTTGCCGATATCGTTGTCGCGCCAGGCGTTGGAGAGGCCGCGCACCTTGGCGAGATCGGCCTGGCTCTTGGGCGGGTGCCCGGCGATGTCCGAAAGCGTCTCGTCGCGCACAATCCTTCCGCGCGGGATGTTCTTGTGCTGCGCCTCGCTCTCGCGCCAGGCGGCGAGTGCCTTGAGCCTTCCGAGGACTGCGGGATTGCGGCCCTGCTGGCGGATGCGTTTCCAGGCTTCGCCCGGTTCGTTGACGTAGTTCGCCGGATCGGAGAGCTTGTCCATCTCGGCATCGAGCCAGCCGCCGCGCCCGGTCTTGATCAGCTTCTTGAGCATCCGCGGAAAAATGGTCGCGAGATGCGTCACATCGCCGATGGCGTATTCGATCTGGCGGTCGGTCAGCGGGCGGCGGCTCCAGTCGGTGAAGCGCGCGCCCTTGTCGACCGTGATGCCAAGCCAGCTTTCGACCAGATTGGCATAGCCGATCTGTTCGGACTGGCTGATCGCCATGCTCGCGATCTGGGTGTCGAAGATGGGGTGCGGGGTCTTGCCGGTGAAATTGTGGACGATCTCGACGTCCTGGCCGCCGGCGTGGAAGACCTTGAGCACCTCGTCATTGTCGCACATCAGATCCCACAGGGGCTTGAGATCGATCCCCTCGGCGAGCGGATCGATCGCCGCGGCTTCTTCCTGATTGGCGATCTGCACCAGGCACAGCTCGGGCCAATAGGTGTTCTCACGCATGAATTCGGTGTCGACGGTGACGAAATCGCTCTTCGCCAGACGCTCGCACAGTTCGGCGAGCGCCTCGGTGGTGGTGATCAGTTCGTGGATTTTCATCGTTCTTTTCTTCTCTGCGGGCGGAGTACCGCCCCCGGCCGACCGCTCGCCTTGACAAAGCTCTGGTCATGCCCTGTTAGCGCGCGCGTTTCCTGCTAAGGAGCGCGCCACGCCCAATCGAAGGCCGCTCCTAGCGCCATACTTCCCAAATGTGAAAGACTTCCAGATGCACGCCTATCGTACCCACACCTGCGCCGCGCTGACGAAGGACGATGTCGGCAAGACTGTCCGTCTGTCGGGCTGGGTGCACAAGAAGCGCGATCACGGCGGTGTGCTGTTCGTCGATCTGCGCGATCACTACGGGATGACGCAGATCGTCGCCGACGAGGACAGCGAGGCGCTGGCGCTGCTCGACGGGCTCAAGCTGGAATCGGTGGTCACCATCGACGGCGAGGTCAAGGCGCGCAGCGAGGGCACGGTGAACGCCAACCTGCCGACCGGCGCGATCGAGGTCTATGCGCGTTCCGCGACGGTCCAGAGCCGCGCCGGTGAACTGCCGCTTCCGGTCGCGGGCGAGCAGGAATATCCGGAGGACATCCGCCTCAAATACCGCTTCATCGATCTGCGCCGCGAGCGGGTTCACGCCAACATCATGCTGCGCAACCGGGTCATCACCAGCCTGCGCGGGCGGATGATCGACCAGGGCTTCTCCGAGTTCCAGACCCCGATCCTGGGCGCCTCGAGCCCCGAGGGCGCGCGCGACTATCTGGTTCCCAGCCGGCTGCACCCCGGGCGGTTCTATGCGCTGCCGCAGGCGCCGCAGATGTTCAAACAGCTGCTGATGGTCTCGGGTTTCGACCGTTATTTCCAGATCGCGCCGTGTTTCCGCGACGAGGACCTGCGCGCCGATCGCGCGCCCGAGTTCTACCAGCTCGACTTCGAGATGAGCTTCGTCACGCAGGAAGATGTGTTCCAGACCATCGAGCCGGTGCTGGCGGGCGTGTTCGAGGAGTTTTCGGGCGGCAAGAGCGTGACCCCCGCGGGCGAATTTCCGCGCATTCCCTATGCCGAGGCGCTGCTCAAATACGGGTCGGACAAGCCTGACCTGCGCAACCCGCTGATCATCTCCGATGTCACCGATCATTTCCAGAAGTCCGGCTTCGGCCTGTTCGAGAAGATCGTCGGCGGCGGCGGGCGGGTCCGGGTTATCCCGGCGCCCGCGACGCAGGACAAGAGCCGCAAGTTCTTCGACGACATGAACGAGTGGGCGCGGCGCGAAGGCTTTGCGGGGCTCGGCTACGTCACTCGCAAGGGCGGCCAATTCGGCGGACCGATCGCCAAGAACCACGGGACTGAGGGCATGGCCAAGCTCTATGCCGAGCTCGGGCTGGGCGAGAACGACGGGCTGTTCTTCGCCGCCGGCAAGGAGAAGGACGCCGCCAAGCTGGCTGGCGCCGCGCGCACCCGCGTCGCCGAGGAGCTGGGTCTGATCGAGCAGGATTGCTTCAAATTCTGCTGGATCGTCGATTTCCCGATGTTCGAATACGACGAGGAGCTGAAGCGCGTCGATTTCAGCCACAACCCCTTCTCGATGCCGCAGGGCGAGATGGAGGCGCTGGAAAGCCAGGACCCGCTCGATATCCTCGCCTGGCAATACGACATCGTCTGCAACGGCTACGAGCTGAGCTCGGGCGCGATTCGGAACCACCGGCCGGACATCATGTACAAGGCGTTCGAGATCGCGGGTTACTCGAAGGACGAGGTCGATGCGAATTTCTCGGGCATGATCGAGGCGTTCAAGCTGGGCGCGCCGCCGCATGGCGGATCGGCGCCGGGGATCGACCGCATCGTCATGCTGCTCGCCGACGAGCCCAATATCCGCGAGGTGATCGCCTTCCCGATGAACCAGCGCGCGCAGGATCTGATGATGGGCGCCCCCTCGGTGGTCAGCGCCAAGCAGTTGCGCGAGCTCAGCATCCGCACCGTCGAACCGCCGCAGGTCGACGAGGCGAAGAAGGTCCGCACCGACGTTATCGGAGATTGAACGTTCGGGGGAGCCGCTACGCCAACTGCCGTGCCAGCCGCTACGGCAGCGGCGTCCGGATCGGCCAAGCCAGCCTCTTGCGCTCCTCCGCCGCGTTGATTAGGGCCACAGACAATTCGATAAACCCAACCCAAGAGGGAATATTATGAGCGATACGGCCGACCGCGTGCAGAAGATTGTCGTCGAGCACCTCGGAGTCGAGGCCGACAAGGTCACCCAGGAAGCCAGCTTCATCGACGATCTGGGCGCGGACAGCCTCGACATCGTCGAACTGGTGATGGCGTTCGAGGAAGAGTTCGGCGTGGAAATTCCCGACGATGCGGCCGAGAAGATCGCCACCGTCGGCGATGCCACCAAGTACATCGAAGAGCACAAGGGCTGATCGGGCCCACCTGCTCAACCCGCTGCCGCTGAGCGCGCGGGACCGGACAGGCCCGACCCGGTAGCGGGCCGGGCCTGTTGCATTTTGCGGAGAGACACATGCGTCGAGTGGTCGTTACAGGACTTGGTCTGGTCACCCCCCTGGGGAGCGATGTCGAGACGGTCTGGAAAAACCTTATCGCGGGCGAGAGCGGCGCCGGGCCGATCACCCATTTCGACGCCTCGGACTACAAGTGCCAGATCGCCTGCGAGGTGAAGCCCAAGGATCATCCCTGGGGCTTCGATCCCGATCGCCGCGTCGATCCCAAGATCCAGCGTCAGGTCGATCCCTTCATCATCTTCGGCATCGATGCCGCGGGTCAGGCGCTCGAGGACGCCGGGCTCACCGACATGTCGGAAGAAGAGAAGATGCGCACCGGCTGCTCGATCGGCTCGGGGATCGGCGGGCTGCCCGGGATCGAGAAGGAATCGATCAATCTGCACGAGCGCGGACCCGGCCGGGTCAGCCCGCATTTCGTCCATGGTCGCCTGATCAACCTCATCACCGGCCAGGTGCAGATCAAATACGGATTCATGGGCCCCAACCATTCGGTGGTCACCGCCTGCTCGACCGGCGCGCATTCCATCGGCGACGCGGCGCGGATGATCGCGGCGGACGATGCCGACGTGATGCTGGCGGGCGGGGCGGAAGGCACCATCAATCCGCTCGGAATCGCCGGTTTCGCGCAGGCGCGCGCGCTCAACATGAGCATGAACGACCGCCCGACCGAGGCCAGCCGCCCCTATGACCGCGACCGCGACGGTTTCGTCATGGGCGAGGGCGCGGGCGTGGTCGTGCTCGAGGAATACGAGCGCGCTAAGGCGCGCGGCGCGAAGATTTACGGCGAGGTGACCGGCTACGGGCTCTCGGGCGACGCCTATCACGTCACCGCGCCGCACCCCGAGGGCAAGGGCGCCGAACTGGCGATGCGGATGGCGCTCAGGAAGGCCGGGCTCGCGACGACCGATATCGACTACATTAACGCCCATGGCACCTCGACCATGGCCGATACGATTGAACTCGCGGCCGCGATGCGCGTCTTCGGCAAGGATCTGGGCGGCGCCTCGATGTCGAGCACCAAATCGGCGATCGGGCATCTGCTCGGCGGCGCAGGCGCGGTCGAGGCGATCTTCTGCCTGCTCGCGATCCGCGACCAAGTGGTCCCTCCCACGCTCAACCTGCACAATCCCGACGAGGGCACCGAAGGCGTCGATCTGGTGCCGCTGGTGGCGAGAAAGCGCGAAGTGCGCGCGGTGCTCAACAACAGCTTCGGTTTCGGCGGCACCAATGCCAGCCTGATCATGCAGAAAGTCGACTGACATGAAACGCATCGGCTGCATCGCCGCGGCCGTGCTTGCTCTCCTCGTCGCGGTGGCCGCGATCTGGTTTGCGAGCGGCTGGTATTCCAGCGCCGAACTCGAAGAGGATAACGCCTTCATCGTCCCATCGGGGGCGACGCTGACTTCGGTGGCGCGCCAGATGGAGGAGGACGGCTTGATCGCCGCAGCCGATTCCTTCCTGCTGCGTGCCAAGATACTTGGGTCCTCCGACCCGATCCAGGCGGGCGAGTTCCTGCTGCCCGCCAGCGCCAGCCAGGCGAGGCTGCTCGACATCCTCCAGCATTCGCAGCCGATCCGGCGGATGATCACCATTCCCGAGGGCACGCCCTCGATAGTCGTCCACGAGCGGCTGATGGCGGAGCCGCTGCTGCGCGGCGAGATCCCGGTCCCGGTCGAGGGCTCGGTGCTGCCCGACAGCTATGATTTCGAACGCGGCGAAGAGCGCGCCGCGGTGCTGGCGCGGATGCAGGCCGCGATGCAGAACTATCTCGCGGAAGCCTGGCCGCGGCGCAAGCCGGGGATCGCGGTGAACAATATCGGCGAGGCGGTGATTCTCGCCTCGATCGTCGAGAAGGAGACGGGCGTGGCAAGCGAGCGGCGGATGGTCGCCGGCCTCTATTCCAACCGGCTCAGGGACGGGATGATGCTCCAGGCCGATCCGACGATCATCTATCCGATCACCCGGGGCAAGCCGCTGGGCCGGCGCATCCGCCAGTCGGAAATCGCCGACATCAACGACTACAACACCTATTCGATGACCGGGCTGCCCAAGGGGCCGATCACCAATCCGGGGCGCGAGGCGATCGCCGCGGTGCTCGATCCCGAAGCCACCGATGCGCGCTATATGGTCGCGGATGGGACCGGCGGGCACGCCTTTGGCGAGACGCTGGCCGAGCACAATCGCAACGTCGAGAAGTGGTTTGCGCTGCGGCGTCAGCGCGGCGAAATGTAGCACCGGCGGTGTCGGACGGGGCGCTCATCCTGACGGCGGAACTGCCGCCCGAGCTGCACCGCTGGGCGACCGATCTGCGGACGGCGCATTTCCCGCCCGAGCGCAATCATCTCGAGGCGCATGTCACGCTGTTCCACGCGATTCCGCCACAGTGCGAGGACGAATTGCGCCGCCTGCTGGCGGGCGAGGCGGGAGGTATCGCGCCGATCCGCGCGCGGCTGGAGGGCGTCATGCCGTTGGGCAGCGGCACCGCCTTGCGGCTGGCAAGCCCCGACCTGCTGGACTTGCGCGATGCCATCGCCGAGCATCTGCACGGGATGTTGACCGCGCAGGACCAGCACCGCCCGCGGCTGCATGTAACGATCCAGAACAAGGTCGCTCCCAAGGAAGCCAAGGCGTTGCAGGCGCAACTCGCTGGCACGGTCGAGCCGCGGCAATTCGCATTTCCGGGGCTGGCGCTCCACCGCTACAAGGGCGGGCCGTGGGACTTCGTGCGACGCTTCGCCTTTCGCGGTTGACCGGATCGCAACCCGGCCCTAAACGCGCCGCCTGTTCCCGCGCAAGCGGGATGCTGCCGAGGAGCAAGACCCCCGCGCAGCGCCCTCCGGGGCGGAGTAGCTCAGCTGGTTAGAGCAGCGGAATCATAATCCGCGTGTCGGGGGTTCGAGTCCCTCCTCCGCTACCATCGATCTTGACAGCACCTGTTCCTGTGCGTCCGGTCGATCGCGCAAGCCCGCGGCGGCTTCCTCAATTGCCTCCGTAGTGCCTATGTCCCATGAAGCTCTTGCAGCCTGAAATTTTCGGACTAGTTGCGCGTCGATGAGACCTTTGAGACCGGACCACGTGACGATCCTCGTCGGATCGCTCGATCTTAGCATGCCCTACTATGATGCGCTGCTGCCGCTGCTTGGCTTCAAAAAGAGCAAGCCGCACATCTGGGCAGATGGAGAGGGTTTCTTCCTCCAGTTTCAAGAAGCGCGTGCTGGCACATCATCGTATGAGAGATACGGCGCGGGTATGAACCACATCGGTTTCGGAGCGCCCAACCCCCAGGCCGTGGAAGATGTTCGGCGCGGAATGGCCGATGCTGGATCTGAAACCCCGGAGATCCAGCACCTGAAGGGCGCCACAGCACTCTTCTTAAAAGATCCCGATGGAATCCGGTTCGAGGTAACCCACTATCCGCCAGGGGTAGATGTGGTCGGCTAGCCCAGAGCGATGTCTGCCGGACGGCATGCTTGAGACCTGAGCATCGGGACAAGAATTCCGCGTCTCCGAGGTTCGAGTCGCTCCCCCGCTAGCACAGCCTCTCTGCGGTTTGGACCTGGCAGCGATTGCTGGGCCGGTTCAATCTGTATTAGGCCACGGAATAGGCCCCAAAGCCAGCCATCGGTTGCGGCGATCCAGGGAGCGAATTTCGGCTGCGCGCAAACGCCTTCCCCGTTCCCGCTCTATAATGCCTTTTGGAGCGGTGCTGATGCCGTCTTCGATGTCGCAATGTGTTTCGCGGGACCGTCGGTGCATGAGGATAAACGAACAGAAGCGGCGCGAAGCCCGGGCTGCGGACGGTCCGGGGCGCTGGGGTTTGCTCGTCCATATGGGACTGCTCGCGCTGGTGCCGTTGCTCATGGTGGTTCCGACGCAGGGCAAGATGCTCATCGTTCCGCTCGCCTCGAGCGCACCGGGCGCATCTTTGGTCTGGGCCAGTCGCGCCGGGGCGCTGTTGATGGGGCCTGGCCCGCTGCCCGGGTCGGTGCTGGTCGATGCTACTGCCGGCCAGCTCTGGCTCCCGGCATTGAGCAACGGCGCCGTACTCTTGCGATCGAATGCTACGACTTGCGGTAAATCGGTGGAGTTTTGAAATGACGGTCCTGACACTCGATTCCCTGCGACTTACCGGCGTGCGCGTGCTCGCCGCCATGACCGCGCTGCTGGCGCTGGCTACGGTGGCAGGCGCGGTCGCCGTCGGACCGGACGGGGCGATTATCGCTGCGCTCCTCGCCGTGGGAGTAGCGATCTATCCCGCCCTTGCCGCGATCAACAGCCGCATCGATCCCGCTGCGCGGCTTGCCGCCGCAGCCGGCGTGGTCACGGTGCCGGCGCTGCTGCTGTTCGTGTTCCAGGGTGCAGCGTGGCAGACCGATCTGCACATGGTGTTCTTCGCCGCGCTGGCGATGGTGGTGATCCTGTGCGACTGGCGGGCGATCGCATTGGCGACGGGCGTCGTCGCGGTGCATCATCTGGTGGTCGGCATGGCGATGCCGGCATGGGTCTTCCCCAATGGCGGGTCCTTCGGCCGGATCGTGCTGCACGCGGTGATCCTGCTGACGGAAGCCGCGACTTTGGCGTGGATTTCGCGCAATGTGGTCTCGCTCATCGCCGCGATCGAAGATGCGGAACAGCAGCGCCGGGCAACTCAGGACCAGATCGACGCCGAGCGCACCCGTCAGACCGAAGAGCTTACCGGCGTCGTGGCCAATCTGGAGGCCGGGCTGGCACGCCTCGCCTCGGGCGATCTTACCCGCGACATCGATGCGCGCTTCCCCGAAAGCTATGCGACGCTGCGGACCAATTTCAACGCCGCGATCGCAGCGCTGCGCGAGTTGGTCGGCGCCATCAGCGAACGCGCGGAGCGGATCAGCGGCGGCTCGCAGGAAATCGCGCAGGCCTCCGAGGATCTCGCGCGGCGGACCGAGGCGAGTGCCGCCAGTCTCGAGCAGAGTTCCGCCGCCGTCCAGCAGATGGATGAGCGGCTGCGCGGCGGCGCCGTAGCAGCCCAGCGCACCGTGCAGCGAGCCGACCGCACTCTGGACACCGTGGCCACCGGCCGCAGCACCGCCGACGATGCCATGCAGGCGATGACCAGCGTGGCCGAAGGCGCCAAGGGTATCGACGACGTAATCGAGGGTCTCGACAAGATCGCCTTCCAGACGCGGGTGCTCGCCATGAACGCCGCGGTCGAGGCGGGCCGTGCCGGCGAGGCGGGGCGTGGCTTCGCGGTGGTCGCCGATCTCGTTTCCGCGCTCGCCATGCGGGCGGAGGAAGAGGCGGGCCGCGCTCGGGAACAACTGACCTCCACCCAGGGCGATATCGCGGTGGCGGTCGGCATGGTCCGCAAGGTCGACGGCGCGCTGGCCGAAATCGTCAGCGATGTCAGCGAAGTGAACGCGATGCTGCGCGAGCTGGCGCAGGACAACGAGGCGCAGGCGGGCACGATCGGCGAAATCAGCACCGCGATCGGGGCAATGGACCAGGCGACCCAGCAAAACGCCGCGATGGTCGAAGAGACGTCGGCCGCGACGCGCAATCTCAGCAGCGAGGTGAGCGAGTTGACCGAACATGCCCGCCGCTTCGTCATCGACGAAGCCGATGAGCGGACGGTGACCGAAAAGGGGCTGGCGCAATCTGAGGGATTTCGCCTCGCTGCCGCGTGACGATCTGCTCGGACCCGCCGTCGTCCCTCAGGCCTCGTCCCTTGGGGCGGCGGGCTTCGGAGCCTCCCTTCGCGACGACTTTTCCACAGAACGCCGGTTTGCAGGATCGAGGTTTGACCTGCGGGCGCGACGCATTATGGCCGCGCGGCATGAGCCAATCTGCTCCGCTTCTTGCGCCACCGTCTCTTGCTTCGCTGCTGGCCGCCGGACCGGTGGCGCTGTTCCTCGATTTCGATGGCACGCTGGTTGAGATTGCCGCACGCCCCGACGCGATCGCGGTTCCCGCAAAGCTGGTCTCCAAGCTCGCGCGCCTGTCCGACCGGCTGGGAGGGCGCCTGGCGTTGGTCAGCGGGCGCTCGCTGGAAGATTTGGAAACGCATCTGGGATCTCTCGCCGTCGCCAGCGCGGGTTCGCATGGGGCCGACCGGCGCTGGCCCGACGGCTCGCACCTGGGCGGCGCACCGCTAAGCCTCGCTGCGGAAACGATTGCCGAGGTCGAGGACTACGCCAGAGCGCAGGAACTGATCTTCGAGACGAAGTCGCACGGTTGCGCGCTGCACTACCGCGGGCGGCCCGAGGCGGGGGAGAGTGCCGAGGCGTTCATGCGCACGATCGCGGCGCGCGAGGGTCTGGCCGTCAAGACCGGCAAATGCGTGGTCGAGCTGGTGCATGAGGGTGCGGATAAGGGCGGCGCGGTGCGCGCCTTCATGGAGCAGCCGCCGTTCGAAGGCGCGCGCCCGGTGTTCATCGGCGACGATGTTACCGACGAGGACGGCTTTGCCGGCTGCACGCAAGCCGGCGGCTTCGGAGTTCTGGTCGGGGACGAACGCGAAACGGCAGCCGAATTCCGGCTGGCGGACGTTGACGCAGTGTACGATTGGCTGGAGTTGTAGACCTGTTGGACAAGCCCAATCTCGAACTCTGGCCGATCGGCAATTGCCAGGTCAGCGCGCTGGTCGATACCGAAGGCGCCTTCGCCTGGGGTTGCGTGCCCCGGGTCGATGGCGATCCGGTGTTCTGCACGCTGCTCAATGGCGCCCGACGCAACGAGGGCGTGTGGCGGTTCGAGATCGAAGGGCAGGTCTCCGCAACGCAACATTATCGCCGCAACACTCCGATCCTGGTGACCCGGCTCGAGGCGGAAGACGGCAGCGCGCTGGAAATTCACGATTTCTGCCCCCGCTTCGAGCGTTCGGGGCGGATGTATCGCCCCGTCGCCTTCATCCGGATCGTGCGGCCGGTGGCGGGCACGCCGCGGCTGCGGATGGTTCTGGCGCCGATGAAGGATTACGGCGGCGCGCGCGCGGAGAACACGAGCGGTACCAACCATATCCGCTATCTGGTCGAACCGCAGGCACTGCGGTTGAGCACCGATGCGCCAGTCGGCTATGTGCTCGAAAACCGGACGTTCCGGCTGGAGCACGATCTGCACTTCTTCCTGGGCCCGGACGAGCCTTTCGTCGGCAATCTGCGGGCCGAAGTGCGCCAGATGGAAGCCTTGACCGAGAGATACTGGACGCATTGGACGCGCGGGCTGCACATCCCGCTCGAATGGCAGAACGAGGTTATCCGCTGCGCCATTGCGCTCAAGCTGTGCCAGCACGAGGAAACCGGCGCGATCGTCGCCGCGCTGACCACTTCGGTGCCAGAAGCGCCGCATAGCGAGCGCAATTGGGACTACCGCTACTGCTGGATTCGCGATTCCTATTACACGGTGCAGGCGCTCAACCGGCTCGGCGCGCTCGACGTGCTGGAGAAATACCTCACCTATCTGCGCAACATCATCGACAGCGCCAAGGGTGGGCGCATCCAGCCGCTTTATTCGGTGATGGGCCAGAGTGAGCTCGACGAAGGCCACGAAACCGCACTGGCCGGCTATCGCGGGATGGGTCCGGTGCGGCGCGGCAACGCGGCCTTCATGCAGATACAGCACGATTGCTATGGCCAGATCGTGCTGCCTACGGTGCAGGGCTTCTTCGACCGGCGGCTGCTGCGGATGGCCGACGAGAGAGATTTCGAAAGCCTCGAGCAGGTTGGCGAGATGGCCTGGGCGATGCACGATCAGCCCGACGCCGGGCTGTGGGAATTTCGCACCCGGCAGGAAGTCCACACCTATTCCGCGGTCATGTGCTGGGCTGCCTGCGACCGGCTAGCCAATGTCGCCGACCGGCTGGGACGCGGGGATCGCTGCGAAGTGTGGCATCAACGCGCCGATGCCATCCGCGCCAAAATCGAGAGCGAAGCCTGGGTGGAGAACGGCGAGTTGGGTGGCCATTACGGCGCCAGCTTCGAAAGCGATTATCTCGACGCCAGCCTGCTGCAGATGGTCGAACTGCGCTTCCTGTCGCCCGACAACGAACGGTTCCTCTCGACCTTCGCCGCGGTCGAGCGCGAGTTGCGACGCGGCGACCATATGCTGCGCTATGCGGCCGAGGACGATTTCGGCGCGCCCGAAACCGCGTTCAACGTCTGCACCTTCTGGCTGATCGAGGCGCTCCATCTGGTGGGGCGGGATTCCGAAGCGCGGGTGCTGTTCGAGACGATGCTCAGCCACACCACCCGCTCGGGGTTGCTGAGCGAGGATCTCGATTACGAAACCGGCGAGCTTTGGGGGAACTTCCCCCAGACTTACTCGCTCGTAGGGGTAATCAATTGCGCCGGACTGTTGTCCAAACCATGGAGTGAAGTCCGATAGGCAAGCTCATCGTCGTTTCGAACCGGGTCGCCGTTCCGAAGGCCCGAGGTGCCGCAGGCGCTCAGGGCGGTCTGGCCGGCGCGCTCAATTCCGCGCTGCGCGACTACAAGGGCATCTGGTTCGGCTGGTCGGGCGCCGAAAGCAACGACGAGACCGGCGAGATTTCTACGCAGAGCCACGAGGGCGTCACCACGGCGACCATCGATCTCTCGCACCGAGATATCGACGAATATTACAACGGCTATGCCAATGCCACGCTGTGGCCGCTGTTTCACTTTCGGCTCGACCTCACCGAATATGAGCGCGAGACCGGCAAGGGCTACGAGCGGGTCAACGAGCGCTTCGCCGACAGCGTCACCCCGCTGATCGAGGAAGACGATCTCGTCTGGGTCCACGATTATCATCTGATCCCGTTGGGCGAACGACTGCGCTCGCGAGGGCTGAAGAACCGGATCGGCTTCTTCCTGCATATTCCCTGGCCGCCGACGCGGCTGTTCGTGTCCTTGCCCTATCATGAGCGGCTCGTGCGCACGATGTTGCACTACGATCTGGTCGGTTTCCAGACCGTGGAATGGCGCGAGAGCTTCCTGCATTATTGCTCCGAGGAACTGGGCGCCGAGGTCAACGAGGAAACCGGTTCGGTTACGCTGGATGGTCGGACGACCATCGCCAAGGCCTATCCGATCGGGATCGACTGGGATCATTTCCAGGCCGAAGGCGAGACCGGCGAGGCGCGCCAGGCGGGCCAGCGGCTGCTCTCCTCGACCCGCCGCCGCACTGCGATGATCGGTGTCGACCGGCTCGACTATTCGAAGGGGCTGCCCGAGCGGCTGGACGGGATCGGGCGGTTCTTCGACCAGTTCCCCGAGCGGGTGCGCGATCTCGTCTTCATCCAGATCGCGCCGCCCAGCCGCGAGGATGTCGAAAGCTACAAGCAAATCCGCGCCGAACTCGAGCAGAAGGCGGGGCAGATCAACGGCGCGCGCTCGGAAGTGGACATGGTCCCGATCCGCTACGTCAATCGCGGCTACAGTCACGCCGAGCTGTTCGGCTTTTTCCGGGCGGCGAAGATCGGGCTGGTCACGCCGCTGCGCGACGGAATGAATCTGGTGGCGAAGGAATATGTGGCCGCGCAGGATCCGCTCGATCCCGGGGTGCTGATCCTCTCGCAATTCGCGGGTGCGGCGTTGCAGATGCCCGAATCGCTGATCGTCAATCCACACAGCCCCGACGACATGGCCTATGCCATCCGTACCGCGCTGGACATGCCGCTGGCCGAGCGCCAGCGCCGCTACGAGGCGACGATCGACACCGTGCGCGACGACAACGTCCAGCATTGGACCAAGGATTTCATGGCCGATCTGACGAGTATCGGCACCTCCGGCTAGTCGCGGTTCGGCGAAAATGGGCGACCGCAAGCGAGCCCTAGTTGCGAAAACCTTTGCGAGCTGTCACCGGATTTCGAAGGTTTCGAGCCGGCCCTCCGGACCGATCGCAAAAACCGTTCCGTAATCCTGTTCCTCCAGCGGAGGGGGCGGCGTTGCGCCGAAGCGTCCGATCAGGTCGTGAACGGTGTTGCTGTGGCCGACGATCAGAAGCGATCCGCCGACCTTATCGGCCGCCGCAACCAGCGCCTGCGGCTGGCGGGGATCGTATGGGGTGACCGAAACGCCCAGCCGTTCCGCGAGTGGGCCGGCAGTTTCCATCGCCCGGCGCGTCGGCGTTACGAAGATCGCGGCGATGCCTTTTTCGGCCAGCATTTCCGCCAGCCGCCCTGCGGCTTCAGCACCCTGGGAATTGAGCGACGGGTCGTCGCCTTGTGCCTTGTGCAGATGCCGGACGACAAAGATCGTCCCCCGGTCCGCAACCGTTGCCGACCGGATGGCGAGGGGCCCCGGCGGCTCGGCGCATGCACCCACCGCCAGTGCCGCGAGCAACACCATCCACAGCCAGCTCTTCATCTTGTCATCCTTGCCCGTTGCGGCGAATTCGGTACCCTCGCCCACTGCCGTCTGCAATGAAGCCCTGGCAGCCGGAAAGGATCAGTTCGCGACCATTCCGGCCATTCCGCACCCATTCTAGCTAGCCCATTTCGCCCAGGCTCCGCTCTCGATGACTTCTGATTTCATCACTATCCTCGCGGGGATCGCGTGCGCATCGGCGAACTGCTTGCCCTTTTCGCGGCCGAGCACGGTGATGGCCGTAGCCAGCGCGTCCGCCTGCATACAGCCCGGGTGAAGCACGGTTACGGAGAGTATGTCGTCCCCCAAAGGCGATCCGCTTCCCGGTTCGATCGTATGGCTCCAGGAGTATTCGCCGATCCAGCGTCGGCGGGAGCAGTTTCCCGAAGTGGCAATGGACCAGCCGGTCAACCCTAAGCGCGTGGCTGGAGCTGCGCTCGCGAGTGGAACCTCGAGATCGACCCACCACGGGAAGCCGTCGGCGCGCAGGCCCGCTCCACGCAATTCGCCGCCAATATTCAGCAGCGCGTGATCGACGCCGAGCCGGGCGATCGCTGCCATGGCCGCATCGACAGCGAAACCCTTGGCGATGCCGGAAAAATCGAGCGTGAGCCCGCCCGGTTGAACCAGGAGCCGACCGTCTTCTTCGAGCGTCACATCCTGCCAATCATACCGGCGGGTGCGGGCGGCGTCGTCTTTGGAGGGGAGCCGGTCGAGGAGCGGCCAATATCCGAAGCCCCACAGGTCCGACGCGGCGCCGATCGTCGGATCGAATGCGCCCGAGCTCGCCCTGGCGATGTTCAGAGCGCAATCCAGGACATAGGCGAATTCCTCCGCAAGCCGATGCCGGCTTCCCGGTGCTGCGCGGTTGAAGCGGCTGAGATCGGAAGCTTCATCCCATTGGCTCATCTGGCTGGTGACGCGTGCGAAAACCTCTTCGAGCGCGGCGCGCAGCTGCTTGTCGCCGACCGAAACCGGAGCGACCGCTTCCAGCGACCAGTCCGTGCCCATTGTTTCGCCGGACAGCAAGGTCGCCCGGCTATCGACGGGCGGAGGCGCGATTTCCGCCGCCCGTCCCAAGGGGAGAAGCAGTTGCCCCGCTCCTTCCGGCGCCAACCTACCCGATGCCCTCAAAGCGGCAGGAATTCGAGCACAGCAGTATAGGAAGCGCGCCTCTCGGGCTTGCCTTCCAAGGCTTCCTGAGCGCTGGAAGCCTCGAGATAATACATCCCGGGTTCGCCCGCTTCCAGCGCCACCCGGCCTTCGGCATCGGTTCGCAGCATGGCGATGCCCGGATCGTCGCGATAGCGCGTTCCGCCTGCGACGAACTCGACCACCAAGTCCGCTGCCGGCTGGCCGTCGAGCAGGAACCGCATCACTGCCGGTTCGCCCGCAACGATATCGTTGGGATGCGTGACCGGAATCATCTCGAGCCCGCTGTTGGTGGGCGCGAGCGCGCCGGTGCTGGGAGCGCCGAGCGTGACGAAGGTCTCGGTGCGCGAATGGTTGTGGCTGGCGCGGATGTCGCTCGCGCCCGCGGGCAGCTCTGCGGGGGCACCGCGGAAGCGGTGGCGTTCGCCGTTGAGCGAGTAGGACCCCATCACCCCGTCGCTGACCAGCGCGATCCGGTAGGTGCCTTGCTCTGCCAGCGGCACGTCGAACACGCTGCGATAGGCGCCCGAGCCCAAGATAGCCGGATTCACTGGCTCGCCATCGGGGCCGGTGACCACCAGCGAATCGAGCGGCATCGGGCGATGCTCGAACACGAACAACCCGTTCGAGGCAGCGGCATCGACCGTCACGAGGTCGCTCTCGCCCGCCAGCACGGTGGCGGAGGGGAGCAGCCAGCGCCGGTGGGCGTCGGCTGCGCTGGGGAGGAGGGCGGTGAGCCCAAGGGCGGCGCCGAGGGCGAGCAGGCTGGGTTTGGCAAACATGACAGAATCCTTTTAGGGCGCATCGTGGAGGGATAGGGGTATCGGGGCGCGGCTCAGCGCCTGGTGGTCAGGCGGACTGTTCCCAGTTCCGACTTGCCTTCCGCGCTCGCCAAGGTCGCGGCGCGCGGCGGCCATTGGAACGGCAGCGTCACGAGTTCGCGCCCTCCCACCTCGCGAGCGGCTTCGACGCGCAATTTGTAGTTTCCAGCGGGAAGATTGGCGAGCGGGCGGCTGCCCTGGCGATATGTACGGGCATGGGTGCCGGGTGCCTTGGTGGGCGCGCTGACGCCATTGGCGGGCATCGTCATCGCGCGGCCGGCGCGCCGCCACCAGGTCCGCATGTCGGGGAGCCATTTGGCGCCGTCCTCGGGCGACAGATCGCCATCGTACCAGACGTTGAGCGTGCGCACAGCCTTGCCGGCCTCGTCCTCGATCCAGATTGCCACATAGGGGCGGTGGTATTCGGCGACGCGCAGCCGTGGAATCTCGACGCTGACGGCGAGTTCCTGGGCTACGGCGGGGGCGGCGGCGAGGCCGCTGGCGGCAAAAGCGAAGGCGATCGAAACGCGCATGGGAAGCTCCCGGTTCGGGTCAGTGGGTGAGGAAGGCGAGCAGGAAGAGCGGGATCGCCACCCCCGCGCCGACGATGGGCCAGGTCGAACGCCGCTTCTTGGCGTGAAGCTGGAGCAGCAACAGCCCGGTCAGTGAGAAGATCACGCAGGCCGCGGCGAAGATATCGATGAACCACGACCATGCGGTACCGGTATCCCGCCCTTTGTGGAGATCGTTCAAATAGGCGATCCAGCCGCGATCGGTGGCTTCGTATACCACCGCTCCGGTGGTCCGGTCGATCAACACCCAGCCATCGCCGCCCGGCTGCGCCAGCGGGATATATAGTTCGATCTCGCTCCACTCGGGGGCCCGCCCGGAGACATCCACACCGGCTGTCTTGTCGAGCCACTCGGTCACGGGCGGGGGGATTGCAGTGTCCGCTCCGGCGCCCTCGGGCACGGCGGCGAGCGTTTCGAGCAATGCTGCGGGAAGCGTGTATTCCTGGGTCGCGATCTGCGGCTCGGCTTCGATCGATCCTGCATGGTTGAGCGTGATGCCGGTCACCGCGAAGAGGATCATACCCACGAGGCAGATCGCGCTGCTCATCCAGTGCCAGGTGTGGAACTGACGCACCCAAAAGGCCGGGATTCGGCGCTTGCCCGGCTTGCGCGGAACGCTCCGAGTGCCGCACACCGGCTGCTGCGTCGCTTGCATATCCATCGGAATTTATCGTGCCCTGCTATTGCGAATGACTTGCATTTGCTTCGTCGCCTATCGCCCGATGGTCATGCCGCGTCAACCCTTTCGGCTCGTCGGTCGAAACTTGTCGATCTCAGCCCGATCTCGGGTGCTGAAATGGCGCGCAAGTGAAATGCGGCGTCGCAGGGCTCGGGGAACCGTTGTAATCGTTACGCTTTCTAATCAGAATGCGGTTTTACTTCCATCTGCACAACGACGTTCACACCGTGGACGAAGAGGGTCGAGAGATGCCCGATGCCGGCACCGCTTTCGCCGAAGCCAGAGACGAAGCCCGCGCCATGGCCGCAGAAAGCGTCAGACTTGGTAGTCTGGATCTGAGCCACCATGTCGCCGTGAGCGACGAGAGCGGCGCTGTGCTGTTCAAGGTGACCTTCGGCGAGGTTGTTGCGATAAGCGACCTGGAAGGAGAGCCCGTCGGGCAGACATGATCGAGAAACTCATCGCCACTATCCAGAAGCGCTATGCCTTTTCGGAGGAAGAGGCCAATTTGCTGCGCGCCACGATGACCGAGACGCTGGAGTTCAAGCCGGGCGATATCATCGTCCCCGAGGGCGAGGAGATCAGCTACTCCTCGCTGCTGGTCGAGGGATTTTCATGCCGATCGAAATACACGACCGAGGGTTCGCGGCAGATCATGCAATTCAACATCCCCGGCGACTTCGTCGATCTGCACTCCTATCCTCTGGAGGTTCTCGATCACAGCATCACCGCCCTGACCGATTGCCGGATCGTGAAGCTCCAACACCGGGACATCACCGAGATCATCGATAGCAACCCGCGGCTGGGGCGGATCATGTGGTTTGCCACGATGGTCGATGCATCGATGCACCGCGAGTGGCTTGTGTGCCTCGGAGCGAGGACGGGTGCGATGCGTGTCGCGCATCTGTTCTGCGAGATGTTTTATCGCCTCCAGGTCGTGGGTCTTACCCAAGGTACGAGCTATCGCTTCCCGATCACGCAGGCGGATCTTGCGCAGGCCCTCGGATTCACGACGATCCATGTGAATCGAATGCTTCGCGAGTTGCGCGACGAGGGACTCGCGACATTTCGCAGCAAGGAGGTCGAGATCCCCGACCTCAAGGCTCTCGAGGAGCGGGCGGACTTCGATCCCGCCTATCTCTACCTGGAGCCCAGGCATCAGTAGCGGGGTCTAGCACACCCTGCGCCACTGGGGCCGAGTACAAGGGCATTGAGAGATGCTCCGCGAGAACGTGCTAAGGACTGATATCCAAAGCTTTTTTCCTGCTTTCGGAACCTTCGAATTGCCGGCCCATTTTACCGATAATGCAAACCGATCGAGGAGCGATCTATCATGAAAAAGCTTACCACCACGGCAATTCTGCTCGCCGGGCTTAGCCTGTCGGGCTGCACGGCGCTTCTCGGTGCCGGGGCGGGTGCCGCTGCAGCAACCTGCGCTCCTGACGATACCGATTGCGTCGAACAAGTCGAAGAAGAAGTCGACGATATCTGACGCGCGATAAGCTTCTGCCTTGCCCTGCAACCATCGGCCTTCCCCAAGCCAATCGAAGCTGATCCGGGGTTTCGCCCGAGCAATTTGACTGGAGAGCCAGATGTTCCAAGGAATGATTAGAGCCGCTCCGGCAAGTGCGTTGGCGCTTGCCCTTTCCGCCTGTGCCACATCGCCTGAAGGTCCGGTCGGCTTCGTGGAAGCCTCCTACGATGCGGAACTCAACGGAGCGGCGGTCGTCGGAGCGGGCGATCCGGACGGATCCGCTGTCGCTCAGATAACGGTCACGAGAAATGCGGATGCAGTGTGTTACAACATTCGCAGCGTCCGCGGCATCGGCGAAGCGACAGGGGCTCGCATCCATCGTGGCTACGAGGGACAGGAGGGCCCTGTCGTCGCGCAACTGCCGCGCGGAGGCGAAAGCGGGTGGAACGGCTGCATCAACAGCACCGAACTGGCGAAGGACTTGCTTCGCCCCGATCCGCCGGGGTTCTACATCCAGATCCAGACAGTCGAATACCCGGGCGGAGCGCTCCGCGGGCAATTGCGCTACGACTGATCGAGAGGGAGTCTCACGGAAACTCCCAGTGCGCTCGGCGAGGGTCGCTGAGCCACGATGACGCCAGATAATCCGCTGCGTGAAACGACGCGGTATATCTGCGGGCAATACCGAGGGAAGTGGCTGGGGTGGCAGGGATCGAACCTGCGAATGCCGATACCAAAAACCGGTGCCTTACCACTTGGCTACACCCCAGCACGAAGGCGCCCATATAACGGCTTGCGCGGCGATGAAAAGGGTCAACGGCTCGTTGGCTGCCGCAACAGGAGGGGAGCCTCGGGTGCAACCCCCCGTCGCGCCCGAGGTCGCCTGCCCTACATTGCCTTGCCCTCGAAATCCGCAGCCGAATGGCGTTCGCGCAATTGCTCGTCGTCTTCGCCCCAGGTCTTGTTGACGATCCGCCCGCGCTTGACCGCGGGGCGCTCGGCGATTGCCTTCACCCAGCGATCGACATGCCGATATTCGTGGATCGAGAGGAATTTGCGTGCTTCGCCGTAGATTCCGCCGAAGACGAAGGGTGCGAGCCAGGGGAAGGTCGCGATGTCGGCCACGGTATAATCGTCGCCGCCGAGATATTGCGACTCCGCCAGACGTTTGTCGGCGACATCGAACAGGCGCTTGGTCTCCATCGCATAGCGGTTGATCGGGTATTCGTATTTCTCCGGCGCATAGGCGTAGAAATGGCCGAAGCCGCCGCCGATGAAGGGCGCGCTTCCGGCTTGCCAGAACAGCCAGCTCAGGACCTCGGCGCGGGTCTCACCGGCGGGCATGAAGGCACCGAATTTCTCGGCCAGATGCATCAGGATGGCGCCGCTTTCGAACACCCGCACAGGCTTCGCACCACTCCGGTCGAGCAGCGTGGGGATCTTCGAATTGGGGTTGAGATCGACGAAGCCGGAACCGAACTGTTCGCCACTACCGATGTCGATCGTCCAGGCGTCGTATTCGGCTCCGGAGTGACCCGCCTCAAGCAATTCCTCTAGCAGGATCGAGGCCTTCACCCCATTAGGGGTGGCGAGCGAATAGAGCTGGAGATCGTGCTTGCCGATCGGCAGTTCCTTGTCTGCGCGCGGGCCGGCCGTGGGGCGGTTGATGTTCGCGAATTTTCCCCCGTTCTCGGCATCGTGGGACCAGATTTCGGGCGGCGAATAGGTGGCGTTGGCCAATGCGTCTCTCCTCGCGTGTGTGATCCGCTAGGTGGGGCTGCGATCCACGACAGGCAAGCGGAACCGGATGTCGGGCGGGCGGTTTGGCCTTGACCATGACCAAGCTCATCTATGTCGACGACGATCTGCCCGGAATCACCCGCAAGCGCGCGGGGCGGGGCTGGGCCTATTACGATCCCGACGGCACGCTGATCTCCGACCGCGAGGAAAAGCGCCGGCTGAATGCGACCGCCTTGCCGCCGGCCTATCGCGATGCCTGGTTCTGCCCGGCACCCAACGGCCATATCCTCGCGACCGGCTACGACGACAAGGGCCGCAAGCAATATCGCTATCACCCGGATTTCCGCGCCAAGCAGGAGAGTGACAAATATGATGGCTGCATCACCTTCGGCAATCTGCTGCCGCTGGTACGCCGCCGGGTGGAAGAGGATTTGCGGGCTCGCAAGTTGACCCGCGAGCGCGCGGTGGCGAGCGTGGTGCGGCTGCTCGATCTGGGTGCGGTGCGGATCGGCAACGAGGGATATGCGGTGCGCAACAAGAGCTACGGCGCCACCACCTTACGCCAGCGTCATGCCGAGGTAACCGGCAATACACTGCGCCTGCGGTTCAAGGGAAAGGGCGGAAAACTGCGCGAGATGACGCTGACCGACAGCAGTCTGGCACGCGTCGTGCGCAAGATGCAGGATCTGCCCGGGCAGCACGTCTTTCAATACATCGACGACGAGGGCGAGCATCATGCGGTCGGTTCTTCCGATGTGAACGCCTATCTTCGCGAAACCATGGGCGAAGACTTCACCGCCAAGAATTTCCGTACCTGGCATGCCAGCGCCCTGGCTTTCAGTGTGCTGGCCGCGAGCGGGGAGGTTCTGACCATCAAAGCCGTCCTGGAGGAAGTCGCTGCCTATCTCGGCAACACTCCGGCAGTGACCCGCAGAAGCTATGTCCACCCCGCGGTGATCGATCTCATCGGCAAACAGGCCGAATGGCGCGAGAACCTGCGTCTTCCGCGCAGCACCCAGTGGCTCAGCCGCGAGGAGCGCGGGCTGCTTGCATTGTTGCAGGACGGGCCATGTGCCGCCGAATTGCTCGCGGCGTGATCCTAAGCCTGACCGCGACCCTGCTCGATTGCGCGCGGGGATGTCTCCCGATACGGATGGTGCCATGACCCAGATCCACCCCTTCTTCGACCTGCACACCCATGGCTTCGTGCGTGTGGCGACCAGCACCCCCAAGGTGCGCACTGCCGATGTTGCCTACAACGCCGACGGGATCATCAGCGAAGCGCGCAAGGCTGCCGAGCGGCAAGTCGATCTGCTGCTTTATCCCGAGCTGAGTCTGTCGTCCTATTCGATCGACGATCTGCATCTGCAACTCGCCTTGAGCGAGGCGGTGGAATTGCATCTGGACCGGATCGTCGAAGCGAGCCGCGAATTTCCGACCGTGCTGGTGATCGGCGCGCCGCTGCGTCGCAATGGTCGAATCTACAATTGCGCCATCGCCATCGCGCGCGGGACCATTTTGGGCGCGGTGCCCAAAAGCTATCTCCCCAACTATCGCGAGTTCTACGAAAAGCGCTGGTTCGCGCATGGCCGCGATTGCGTCGACCTAGCCATCACGATCAACGGCGCGGAAGTGCCGTTCGGGATCGATCTGATTTTTGCGCATGAGAGCATCCCGGGCTTCATCTTTGGGATAGAGATTTGCGAGGACTTCTGGAGCCCGGTTCAGCCGGGTACGCAGGCTGCACTCGCGGGCGCGACCATCCTCCTCAACCTGTCCGCCTCCAACATCACCATCGGCAAGTCTGACGAGCGCCACTTGCTCAGCCGCGCCAGCTCCGCGCGCTCCGTCTGCGCCTATGCCTATTCGGCCAGCGGCCATGGCGAAAGCACCACCGACCTCGCCTGGGACGGGCAGGGGATGATCTACGAACTCGGCGATCTGCTGGTCGAAAGCGTCCGCTTCGACCGCGAACCCGAATTGAGCATCGCCGACATCGATTGCCAGCGCATCCTCAGCGACCGGATGCGGATGCAGACGTTCAACGATGCCGCCGAGGCGGCCGGACGACCCGAGGATCGCTTCCGCACCGTGGTTTTCGATCATGAACCAGCAGGCGGCGATATCGACCTGATCCGTCCGGTGCGCCGCTTCCCCTTCGTTCCCAATCGCCAGTTCAAGCTCGACGAGGATTGCTACGAAGCCTTCAACATCCAGGTCGAGGGCATCGTGCGGCGGATCGAGGCGACCGATCCGAAATCGCTCGTAATCGGGGTTTCGGGTGGGCTCGACAGCACGCACGCGCTGATCGTTGCCGCAAAGGCCTGCGACAGCCTAGGACTGCCGCGCTCCACCATCCGCGGCTATACGCTTCCGGGCTTCGGTACTTCCGACACGACGAAATCGAACGCCTGGAAGCTGATGGAGGCTCTCGGCATCACCGCCGAGGAGATCGATATCAAGCCTACCGCGCGGTTGATGCTGGAAAACATCGGCCATGCCTTTGCCGGGGGCGAGCCGGTCTACGACGTGACCTTCGAGAACGTGCAGGCGGGGTTGCGGACCGATTACCTGTTCCGGCTGGCGGGGCAGCATGGTGGCTGGGTGATCGGCACCGGCGATCTGAGCGAGCTTGCCCTGGGCTGGTGCACCTATGGCGTGGGCGACCAGATGAGCCATTACAACGTCAACGCCGGCGTGCCCAAGACGTTGATCCAATATCTCATCCGCTGGACCACGACCACATCCCAGTTCGACGCGGCGTGCGACGAGGTTCTGCTGGCGATCCTCGGGACCGAAATCTCGCCTGAACTCGTCCCGGCGGGCGAAGACGGGGCGATCCAGAGTACCGAGGACACCATCGGTCCCTACGAGTTGAACGATTTCTTTCTGCATCACATCGTGCGCTGGGGTCATAAGCCCAGTCATGTCGCCTTCCTCGCCTGGCATGCCTGGAAGGATGCGAGCGCTGGGCTGTGGCCCGAGGGCTTCGCTGCGGATCGCAAGAACGAATACGACCTCGAGACCATCGCCGGCTGGCTGGAGAAATTCCTACGGCGCTTCTTTCAGTTCAGCCAGTTCAAGCGCAGCGCGCTGCCCAATGGCCCCAAGGTCAGCCCCGGCGGGGCGCTTAGCCCGCGCGGGGATTGGCGTGCGCCGAGTGACGCGGTGGCCGACCTGTGGCTGGCGGAGTTGCGCGACAATCTGCCGCGATAGGAAACTAGCGCAGCGCGCGACCGTTGAAGGTTGGAATCGAGGATGTCTGCCCAGATGAGCGCGCGTATCAATGCTATCGCAACAGCCGTGCCGGATTGCGATTTCGAACAGGACTATCGCCACTGGGCTCTGCGTCGGCTCGAAGGTCGTCGCGAAGCGAAGGTCTTTGCCCGGATGGCGGACCGTTCGGGGATCGAGCATCGCTGGTCGGTGCTCGACGAGGAAGATGCCAAGCTCGAGGAGGGCAGGGGCTTCTATGCCGCCGAACCACCCTCCACCGCGGAGCGCATGACGATCTACGCACAGGAAGCGCCCGAACTGGCGCTATCCGCCATCGCCAAGCTCGGGGAGGTGGGTACAATCAGCCATATCGTCGTCGCGAGTTGTACCGGCTTCGTAGCGCCGGGGATCGACCAGATCATCGCGCGGCGGCTGGGTTTGGCCGGCTCGGTCGAGCGGGTGCTGGTGGGATTCATGGGCTGCTATGCTGCAGTCACCGCGCTGCGCACCGCACGCCATATCGTCCGCAGCGAGCCGGGCGCGCGCGTGCTGGTCGTGACGGTCGAACTCTCGAGCCTGCACCACCAAGACCACGACCAGATCGAGCCGTTGCTGGCCGGGGCGCAATTCGGCGATGGCGCCGCGGCGGCCGTCGTGACCGGCGAGGGCCCCGGGCTGGAATTGGGTGAAGGCCTTTCCGCCACGCTCGAAGACAGCGCCGGGCTGATCACCTGGCATATTGGCGATACCGGCTTCCACATGCATCTCTCGGGCGAGGTGCCCGGTCGCATTCGCGACGCGCTGCTGACCCCCGAGGTCCGCGACCGGATCGCGGGAGACGCGCTGCCGCAAGCCTTCGCAGTCCATGCGGGCGGTCGCTCGATCCTCGACGCGGTCGAGGCCGGGCTCGGGCTCTCCCCGACCGCGCTCGATCATTCGCGGGCGGTTCTGCGCGATTTCGGCAATATGTCCTCCTCGACGCTGATGTTCGTGCTCGAACGCACGTTGCGCGATACCCCTCGCGACGGGGTTGCGCTGGCTTTCGGGCCGGGACTGGCGATGGAAGGGTTCCGCTTCGGCTGGAGCGCGTGAGTTCGAATGCTTGAGAACAGACTGATCGCCCAGGAGATGATGGACGAGCCGGGGATGGATCTGGCGACCTATCGCGCCGTCCTCCAGGATCTCGCCAAGGTCAACCGCACCACCAAGGCCTACGCCCCCACGCTCTCCTACCTCGAGCGCGCGCTGGCCGACCACCAGTCCTTTCGCCTGCTCGATGTCGGTTTCGGCGATGGCGACATGCTGCGCGAGATCGCTGCGTGGGCCGAGCGCAAGGGCAAGACCGCCTATCTGGTGGGAGTGGATCTCAATCCCAAGAGCAAGCAGGTGGCGCGCGAGAGCACGCCAAGCGATCTGCCGATCGAATATTGGACCGGCGATTATGCCGAGGTGATCGCGCGGGATTTCGATCTCGTCATCTCGAGCCTGGTCGCGCATCACATGTCGCATGACGAGCTGGTCGCCTTTCTGGTCGCAATGGACAGGCACGCCAAGCGCGGCTGGTTCATCAACGATCTGCATCGTCACGTTCTGGCCTACAACGCGTACCCTCTGCTTGCCCAGCTGGCGGGGTGGCACCCGATCGTCCGGCACGATGGCCATCTGTCGATCGCGCGTTCCTATCGACCCGCCGAATGGAAGCCGATGCTCAAGGAAGCAGGCGTCACGGATGCGCGCGTGCGGCGCGTATTCCCGTTTCGGCTTTGCGTCGAAAAGCGGCTGTGAACCGATCGACAGACACACCGGTCATTCTGGGGGCGGGGCCTGCGGGGTGTGCTGCCGCGATAGCTTTGGCGCGGAACGGGGGCGAGCCCGTTCTCATCGATCGCGACGCGGAGGTCGGCGATGCGCTGTGCGGCGGCTTCATGAGCTGGCGCACCGCGGCGACCGTGGCAGAGCTCGGTATCGATCTCGCGCAGCTTGGCGCGCAGCGGGTAACCTCCTTGCGATTGTTCGCCGGGCACCATTCGGCGCAGAGCGATTTGCCTGAGCCTGCCTACGGCCTCTCGCGCCGCAGCTTCGACAGCGCCTTGCGCCGTACCGCGATTACGGCAGGCGCAAAGCTCGAGATCGACACGATCCGCGCGCTCGAGCCGGGCTGCGCGCGCGGCGAGGCGCGCGAATACCGGTCCGGTTCACTGTTCCTGGCCAGCGGCAAGCACGATCTGCGTGGAGCGGCCCGCCCGCGCATTGCACGCGATCCTGCGCTCGGGCTGCGGTTGCGGATCGCGACCGATCCTGGCCTGAACGCGCTGGTCGGCGAGAGCATCGAGCTGCACCTGTTCGAGGGTGGCTATGCCGGGATCGTGCTGCAGGAGGATGGCAGCGCGAACGTTTGCCTGGCGCTGCGCAAGTCGCTGCTCGCTCGGGCGGGCAACGAGCCGGCGCATCTGTTCGAAATGTTGGCTGGGGAATCCCCAGCCTTCGCCGAACGGCTCGAATTCGCACCGGCGAACCCGCACATCGATACGATCGCCGCGGTCCCCTATGGCTGGATCGCGCAGAACACTGCCCCCGGACTGTTCCGGCTGGGCGATCAGGCTGCGGTGATACCGAGCCTGGCGGGCGAGGGGATGAGCATCGCCATCGCCAGCGGTATCGCCGCGGCGCAGGCCTGGCAGCAGGGCGGCGGCGCGGCTGCGCCAGCCTATCAGCAGGCGTTCGCTCGCCGCGTTAGGCGGCCCATACGAGTAGCGGAAGCAATCTGGCACATGGGCGAGAACGCGCTCGGAGGGCCTGCGCTGACGCAAATGGCGCAGCATGTCGCTCCGGCGGCGCGGCTGGCGATGCGGCTCAGTCGGATCGCGGCCTGACGATTGCGATCAGAGCTTGGTCACCCAGCCGCGGCCGTCGGCTACGGTGCCGCGCTGGATTCCGACCAAGCGCTCGCGAATCTTGCTGGTCAACTGGCCCGGGCCACCCGAACCGATGGTGAATTCGCCGTCCGGCCCGGCGACCGTCCCCACCGGGGTGACCACAGCCGCTGTGCCGCAGGCCATGGTCTCGAGCAGGCGCCCCGTGCCCGCATCGATCCGCCATTGGTCGATGCTGTAGGGCTCCTCGCGTACGGTCAGCCCCTCGTCGCGCAGCAGCGCGATCAGGCTGTCGCGGGTGATCCCGGGGAGGATCGTCCCAGTGAGCGGCGGGGTGATGACGCTGCCATCGTCGAAGACGAAGAACAGGTTCATTCCCCCCAGCTCCTCGATCCACTTCTTTTCCACCGCGTCCAGAAAAACGACCTGATCGCAGCCCTGCGCAGTGGCTTCGTCCTGGGGGACGAGGCTGGCGGCGTAATTGCCGCCCGTCTTGGCGGCGCCGGTGCCGCCGGGCGCGGCGCGGGTGTAGTTGCGGCTGACCCAGATCTTGACCGCCGGTGCGCCCGATTTGAAATAGCCGCCCACCGGGCTGGCGATCACGATATATTTGTACTGCCGCGCCGGGCGCACGCCGAGAAAGGCCTCGCTGGCGAACATGAAGGGCCGCAGATAGAGCGCACCGCCCTCGATCTCGGGATACCAGCCGCGATCCTTGAGCACGAGCTGGCGGACCGATTCGACGAACAGTTCCTCGGGCAGTTCGGGCATCGCCATCCGCCGAGCCGAATCGTTGAAGCGGCGGGCATTGGCCTCGGGGCGGAACAGAGCAAAACCGCCGTCCTCGTGGCGATAGGCCTTCATGCCCTCGAAGATTTCCTGCGCATAGTGCAGTACCGCCGCCGCCGGATCGAGCGTGATCGGCTGGCGCGGGCCGATCCGCGCGGCGAACCAGCCGCCCTTGTCGGCATCATAGTCGATCTCGACCATGTGATCGGTGAAGAGCTTGCCGAAGCCCGGATCTGCAATCGCCTGCTGGCGGGTTGCACCGGGTACGGGAGCGGGGTGGGCGATCTGTTCGAAGTTCATGCCGAGCGGTTAATCCGCGCAAGTGCGCAGAGCAAGCCGTGTGAAGATAGTATCAGCATGCCGGTCGCCGAATAGGCAAAAACAGCGCGAAAACGCAATTAAATTGCCGCAGCGAACAACATAGCGCGCCAATATGTGAAGGGCAGCCCCGGCCCGGCGCAAGCGCTCGGGATGGAACTGCCCTTCGCATGGTCAGCGGCGGGAAGCGCCGCTTCACGGAGCCTCTAAGGGTAGGTTTTACCGATAGTGCTCCGCGCGGAAACTTGCCGACCTCTCTGCTGAACCATGAGACATCGGATCACCTCCTTTCGCGCTGTTAGAGCCAAAGTACCCCGTCTCCGGGGACAAGACCGCGTTTCGCCGCTGATCTTGATTCGCAATCTGGTTCGCGCGCGGCCTTAAAACAAGCCTTGTAATAAAGTTTTCCCACGTCAGTATCGGTCGCTCCGGTTCGAGCGATCCGGCCAGCCGTTACATTGCAGTTCAGCGACAGTCCTCGATCACCCGCGTGACTTCGGCCCAGGCGGGGAGATAGAGGGTCGGCGAACCCTGCGCCTCGATCGCGAAGCGCCCCTTGGTCAATGCCATAGCATCGAGAATCGGGTCGCGCGCTGTCAGGGCGATCGCCACGGCTGGACCGGCCTCGACCGCAGGCTGCGCCGTGACGATGCGGTCGGCGGTTTCGGTCCGGATCCGCAGCGGGACCGGTTGGGTCGCTTCTGCCGCGCGCGAGAGAACGATGGCATTGCTGCCGAGGTCGCAGCGCATGGTAAAGCGCGCTACGCCCCCGAGTTCGCCGAACAACGCGGTCGAGCCGCCGCTGTGAGCACGATAGGTCCAGTCGCCCGCCGAGCGCGGCGCGTCCATCCAGTCGGCGTAGGTGGGCTGAGGCACCGTCAGCGGGGTGGGTTGCGGGCTCGGCCTTACGACCACCTGCTCGGGTGCCGGCAACGGAGCGGGACGGGGCGCGGGAACGCAGGCGGCGATCGCGAAGGTGAGACCCAGTGCGGCGGCCATATGGGTGTAGATCGGTTTCATATCCGCTCAATGCGCGCTAGGCCGCTTGTTTCCAATGGATCATCTCAAACCATGATCAAGAAGCGCCGCCTCGATCAGCTGCTCGTCGAACGCGGGCTGGTGGAAAGCCGCACCCGCGCGCAGGCGCTGGTGATGGCGGGGCTGGTGTTTTCGGGCGAGACCAAGCTCGCCAAGCCGGGCCAGCAATTGCCCGAGGACGCGCCGCTCGAGGTGCGCGGACGCGATCATCCCTGGGTCAGCCGCGGCGGGATCAAGCTGGCGCATGCGCTGGCGCATTTCGAGCTCGACCCGGCAGGTGCGGTCGCGATGGATATCGGCAGTTCGACCGGGGGCTTCACCGACGTGCTGCTGGAAAATGGCGCTGCCCATGTCTTCGCGGTCGACAGCGGGACCAACCAGCTCGCATGGAAGCTGCGCCAGGATTCGCGCGTCACCGTGCTCGAACAGACCAGCGCGCGCATCCTCACACCGGCGATGATAGACCGACCCTGCGGCTGGGTGGTCTGCGATGCGAGCTTCATCGGATTGGCCAAGGTGCTGGAGCGCCCGTTGGAACTTGCGGCACCGCATTGCCGACTGGTGGCGCTGATCAAGCCGCAGTTCGAGGTCGGCCGCGAGGAAGTGGGCAAGGGCGGGGTGGTCCGCGATGCGGCGCTCCATGAGCGGGTCTGCGCCGAGGTGCAGGACTGGGTCGAAGGACTGGGCTTTGCGGTACAGGGGATCGTCGAAAGCCCGATCACCGGACCCGAGGGGAATGTCGAGTTCCTGATCTCGGCGCTGCGCGGCGCGTGAAGCGGCCGGCGGAATCGGGCCGCGGTATTGTGCGAAGCGGCTGCGCTGGCTAACCGCTCGGGGTACGAGTTTTCAGGGGAATTCAATGTCCGCCAATATCGCCGAAATGGAACGTCGCCGCGACGCTGCCCACCTGGGCGGGGGCCAGAAGCGCATCGACGCGCAGCACGCAAAGGGCAAGCTGACCGCGCGCGAACGGCTCGAGGTGCTGCTCGATGAGGACAGTTTCGAAGAAGTCGACACCTATGTCGAACACGACTGCACCGATTTCGGGATGCAGGACCAGAAAATCCCCGGCGATGGCGTGGTCACCGGATCGGGGACGATCAACGGCCGTCTGGTGTTCGTTTTCTCTCAGGATTTCACCGTCTTCGGAGGCTCTCTTAGCAAACGCCATGCGGAAAAGATCTGCAAGGTGATGGATATGGCGCTGAAAGTCGGCGCGCCTGTGATCGGCATCAACGACAGCGGCGGCGCGCGCATCCAGGAAGGTGTGGCGTCGCTCGGGGGCTATGCCGAGGTGTTCCAGCGCAACGTGCTCGCCAGCGGCGTCGTGCCGCAGATCAGCCTGATCATGGGGCCGTGCGCGGGCGGGGCGGTTTATTCGCCGGCGATGACCGACTTCATCTTCATGGTGAAGGACAGCTCCTACATGTTCGTCACCGGGCCCGAGGTGGTCAAGACGGTGACCAACGAGGTGGTGACGCAGGAGGAACTGGGCGGGGCGGTGACGCACACCACCAAGACCAGCGTCGCCGATCTTGCCTTCGAGAACGATATCGAGACGCTGCTCGCAACGCGCGACTTCTTCGATTTCCTGCCGCTCTCCAATAGGCTCGAAGTGCCCGAGCGCCCCACCGCCGACGCCTGGGACCGCGAGGAGCCCAGCCTCGACACGCTGATCCCCGACAACGCCAACCAGCCCTACGACATGCACGAAATCATCGCCAAGGTGCTGGACGAAGGCGATTTCTTCGAGATCCAGCCGGCGCATGCGGGCAATATATTGTGCGGCTTCGGGCGGGTCGAGGGGCGCACGGTGGGCGTGGTCGCCAACCAGCCGATGGTGCTGGCAGGCGTGCTCGACATCAACTCCAGCAAGAAGGCCGCGCGCTTTGTGCGTTTCTGCGACGCCTTCGACATCCCGATCGTCACCTTCGTCGATGTCCCTGGCTTCCTTCCGGGCACCGCGCAGGAGCACAATGGCATCATCAAGCACGGCGCCAAGCTGTTGTTCGCCTACGCCGAGGCAACCGTGCCCAAGATCACCGTGATCACCCGCAAGGCCTATGGCGGCGCCTACGACGTCATGGCCTCCAAGCATCTGCGCGGCGATTTCAACTACGCCTGGCCCACCGCCGAGATCGCGGTGATGGGCGCCAAGGGCGCGGTCGAGATCATCTTCCGCCAGGATCGCGAAAATCCCGAGAAGATCGCCGACAAGACCAAGGAATACGAAGACCGCTTCGCCAACCCCTTCGTGGCGGCGAGCCGCGGCTATATCGACGAGGTGATCCACCCGCGCTCGACGCGTCGGCGCATTGCGCTGGGGTTAAGAAAGCTGCGCGGGAAGGTGCTGGAAAACCCGTGGAAGAAGCATGACAATATTCCACTGTGAGCGAAGGCTCGGGCAATGAAATGAAGAAAGCCATCACCGCCCCGTCATCCTGAACTCGTTTCAGGGTCCAGCTCGCCCGGGCGATAGCGGTACGGGTCGCGAGTTGGATGCTGAAACGAGTTCAGCATGACGGATCGAGAGGAGTTTGCGCATGAAACTGGGCCGTTTGAATCACATCGGGGTGGCCACTCCGAGCATCGCGGACTCGATCGCGCATTATCGCGATACGCTCGGCGCGACCGCGATCTCCGATCCGTTCGACATGGCCGAGCAGGGGGTGAAGGTCTGCTTTGTCGATACGCCAGGCGAGAACGGGACCCACGGCACACAGATCGAGCTTATCGAGCCGCTCGGCGAGGACTCGCCCATCGCCAAGTTCATCCAGCAGAACCCCGCCGGCGCCCAGCACCATGTCTGCTACGAGGTCGAAGATATCGAAGACGCGCGCAAATGGTTCGAGGAACTGGGCAAGCGCATCCTGGGCCCCACCCGCATCGGGGCGCATGGGACGCCGATCTTTTTTCTGCACCCCAAGGACATGATGGGGCAACTGACCGAGATCATGGAAACGCCGAAGGGCGATTCGCACTGGTCGAACTGACCGGCACGGGAGAGAGGACGACCATGCTATTCTACGATAGCCCGAACCCCGCACCCAATCCGCGCCGGGTGCGGATCTTCGCCGCCGAGAAGGGGATCGACCTGCCATCGCAGGAAGTCTCGATCCCGCAGCGCGAGCAAAAGGCGCCCGAGTTCGTCGCGAAGAACCCGCGGGGGCAGACGCCGATCCTCGAGCTGGACGACGGGACCGTCATCGCCGAAAGCGTCGCCATCATGCGCTATCTCGATGCGCTCAATCCCGAGCCGCCGCTGTTCGGCGGCACCCCGCTCGAGATCGCCGAAATCGAGATGTGGAACCGGCGGGTCGAGATGATCCTGATGCTTCCGGTCGGCGCGGTCTGGGTGCACACCCATCGCTTCACCGCCGCGCTGCCGGGTCGCAACACCGAATGGGGCGAAGCCAATCGCCCGCGCGTGGAAGAGGCGATGCGGTTCTTCGATAGCTCGCTCGGCGGGCGCGAATTTCTTGCGGGCAGCGCGTTCTCGGCGGCCGATATTCTGCTGCTGACGACGTTGGATTTCGCACTGTTCGTCGGGCTGGAAATTCCCGAAGACTGTGCCAGCCTCCGCGACTGGCACGCTCGCGTTTCCGCACGACCGAGCGCTTCCGCCTGATTGGCAAGCGCGGATCGGGGCGCTAGGCGTCTCCCATGACCGACACACCGACCTACGCCGACTGGAAGACCCTCGCCGACAAGGAGGTGAAGGGCCGTGACCTCACCTGGCACACGCCCGAGGGAATCGCGATCAAGCCGCTTTATACCTCCGCCGATGTCGGCGCCGAGGGCAGCGCGCTCGACCCCGGCGTGCCGGGAATCGCGCCCTACACCCGCGGGCCCTATGCCAGCATGTACACCGGGCGCCCCTGGACGATCCGGCAATACGCCGGCTTCTCCACCGCCGAGGAGAGCAACGCCTTCTACCGCCGCAATCTCGCCGCGGGGCAGAAGGGCCTGTCGGTCGCCTTCGATCTCGCGACCCATCGCGGATACGATTCCGACCACCCGCGCGTGCGCGGCGATGTCGGCAAGGCCGGGGTCGCGATCGACACGGTGCGCGACATGGAGATCCTGTTCGATTCAATCCCGCTTGACGAGATGAGCGTTTCGATGACGATGAACGGCGCGGTGATCCCGATCATGGCCTTCTACATCGTCGCGGGCGAGCGCCAGGGCGTGCCGCAGGCCAAGCTCTCGGGGACCATCCAGAACGACATCCTCAAGGAGTTTATGGTCCGCAACACCTATATCTACCCGCCCGAGCCGAGCATGCGGATCGTCTCCGACATCATCGCATATACTTCGGCCAACATGCCGAAATTCAACAGCATTTCGATCTCGGGCTATCACATGCACGAGGCCGGAGCGACCGCGGTGCAGGAGCTGGCCTTCACCATCGCCGACGGCAAGGAATACGCCAAGCGCGCGATGGAGACCGGGCTCGACATCGACGCCTTCGCGCCGCGGCTGTCGTTCTTCTGGGGCATCGGCATGAACTTCTTCATGGAGATCGCCAAGATGCGTGCCGCGCGTGCACTTTGGCACGAGGTCATGGAAGGCCTCGGCGCGCAATCCGAGAAATCCAAGATGCTGCGCACCCATTGCCAGACCAGCGGGGTCAGCCTGCAGGAGCAGGACCCCTACAACAACGTCATCCGCACCACGATGGAAGCGATGGCGGCGGTGCTGGGGGGCACGCAGTCGCTCCACACCAATGCGCTCGACGAGGCGATCGCGCTGCCGACCGATTTTTCGGCCCGAATCGCGCGCAACACCCAACTGGTGATCCAGGAGGAAAGCGGCATCACCAATGTCGCCGATCCGCTGGGGGGCAGCTATTACATCGAAAGCCTGACCGCCGCGCTGGTCAAGGAAGCCAGGGCGATGCTCGACGAGGTCGAGGCGGCGGGCGGCATGACGAAGTACGTCGCGAGCGGCAAACCCAAGGCCGCGATCGAAAGCGCCGCCGCCGCCAAGCAGGCGAGCGTCGATCGGGGCGAGACGGTGATCGTCGGGGTAAACAAGTACCGCCGCGACAAGGAAGACGAGATCGACACGCTCGACATCGACAACCACGCCGTGCGCCAGAGCCAGATCGCGCGGCTGGAGAAGGTGCGCGTAGGGCGGGACGATTTCGCCTGCCGGGCCGCCCTGGACGATCTTGCTCGCGGCGCAGCGCAGCGCGAGGGCAATCTGCTCGCCCTCGCGGTCGAGGCGGCGCGCCACGATGCAACGCTGGGCGAGATCAGCCAGGCGATGGAAGACGCCTACGGCCGCTACGATACGCTGCCGACCCCGGTGCGCGGCATCTACTCCAAGGCCTATGCCGAGGACGATCGCTACCAGCAGGTCGTCGAGGGCGTGCGAGCCGTCGAACGAAGGCTGGGCCATGCGCCGCGGCTGATGGTCGCCAAGATGGGGCAGGACGGCCACGACCGCGGCGCCAATGTGATCGCCTCCGCCTTTGCCGACATGGGTTTCGAGGTTGTCTCGGGACCGCTGTTCCAGACGCCGAAGGAAACGCTGGCGATGGCGCTGGAGAAAGAGGTCGACGCGATCGGCGCGAGCAGCCTCGCGGCGGGGCACAAGACGCTGATCCCCGAGCTGATCGGCCTGCTGAAGGAAGCGGGCCGTAGCGACATCAAAGTGATTGCAGGCGGCGTGATCCCGCAGAAGGACTACGAATTCCTGCGCGAGGCCGGGGTGCAGGGCATTTACGGACCGGGCTCGAATGTTGTGGAGTGCGCTGCGGACGTGCTGCGGCTGCTGGGGCACAATATGCCGCCGGCTGGGGAGGATCTGGACGAGGCGGCGGAGTGAGTTTTGGTGAGAAGCCGGCGCTGACAGGGTGGCAGAAGTTGGGTTGCGCTGTCGTCGCTGGCTTGGGGATCATCGTAGTTTTTTTTGGACTGATTTTGGGAGTTCTTGGTCATTGCGCCCCGCATCCAGACGGAGCTGGGTGCGAGAATGATGGACTGATCAAGTTCATTGCATTTCCTGGAACCGCGATCCTCTTCGTCTCGATCGGCATTCTGGTGATAGGGTTTTTCATGCGAGGCAAAGAGTGATCCAAGTCCGGTCCGCTGGTCCCGGCTCAACATCACCACTCGTCACCCTGAACTTGTTTCAGGGTCCATTTCGCCCCACGCACAGCTGCTAATTAGGAAGGATGGATGCTGAAGCGAGTTCAGCATGACGAGGGTGGGAAAGTTGGTGAACTCCGAGCGGCACCTCATCCCTCGTCATTGCGAGGAGCCGCAGGCGGAGTCGAAGACGGCCCGGAGGGCCACCCGGCAATCCAAGGCGCCGGTCGATGGATTGCTTCGCTTTGCTCGCTATGACGCATGAAAAGAACGACATGACCAAACGCAAATTCAGGACAAACAAGTGACCCCCAGCCCCTCCCAAATCCGCAACGACTGGAGCCGCGACGAGATCGCCGCGCTGTTCGAGCTGCCCTTCACCGAATTGCTGTTCCAGGCGGCCAGCGTTCACCGGGCGAACCATCCGCCCGAGCAGGTCCAGCTCTGCACACTGCTATCGATCAAGACCGGCGGCTGCCCCGAAGACTGCGGCTATTGCTCGCAATCGGTGAAGGCGGACAGCGGGGTCGAGGCGACCAAGCTGATGGAGGTGCAATCCGTCCTCCAGCGCGCGGCGCAGGCCAAGGATGCGGGCAGCCAGCGCTTCTGCATGGGCGCCGCCTGGCGCAACCCCAAGGACCGCGACATGCCGGCCATCGTCGAGATCGTGAAGGGCGTACGCGCGATGGGGCTGGAAACCTGCATGACGCTGGGGATGCTGACGCCGAAACAGGCGGAGATGCTGAACGAGGCCGGGCTCGACTACTACAACCACAATGTCGACACCGGCCCTGAATATTACGAGCGCGTGATCTCGACGCGCAACTATCAGGACCGGCTCGACACGCTGCAGAACGTGCGCGATGCCGGGATCAACGTGTGCAGCGGCGGGATCGTCGGCATGGGCGAAACGCGCGGCGACCGGGTGGGCTTCGTCCACACACTCGCGACGCTGGAACGCCATCCCGAGAGCGTGCCGGTCAACGCGCTGGTGCCGGTCAAGGGCACGGTGCTGGGCGACATGCTCGCCGACACGCCGCTGGCCAAGATCGACGATATCGAATTCGTCCGTACCGTCGCGGTGGCGCGGATCTGCATGCCGCTGAGCATGGTGCGGCTGTCCGCCGGGCGTGAAAGCATGAGCGAGGCGACGCAGGCGCTGTGCTTCCTCGCGGGCGCGAATTCGATCTTCACCGGCGACAAGCTGCTCACCGCCGCCAATGCCGGCGACGAGAGCGATGGCGCTCTGTTCGCCAAGCTGGGGCTCACGCCGCTGCAGGGCGAGGAGCCGATGCGGGCGTGTAAGGTCAGCGAGCCGGCCGAGTGACCACCTGTCAGCCCCGTCACCCTGGCCCCCTAGCCGGGGTCCAGCTGCCTTCGGGCGCGGCGCTCGAAGCAAGCTGGACCCCGGATCAAGTCCGGGGTGATGGTGGGATTTGTCTCTAGGCTTCTCCGTCGATCAACTGCTCCCCAAAGCGCGCGGCGGCGGGCAGCTCCAAATGGGCCTGGCGAGGCTCGACGAGCGCGAGTGGCTGCAGCCCGACCCCGATCGCGTAGCGCGGGCCGAGGGGTTCGCGGACTACCCCGAAGGCATCCAGCTTGCGCCCGAGGCAGAAGCACCCGGGCTAGAACTGGCGGCAATGCTCGGGCTCGCCGGCAGCTTGTCCAAGGCCGCAGCCGCGCATCACGAAGACATGTGCCTGCTCACAAGGCGCGAGGGCGAAGACGTCTATCGCCTCGTCGGTGCGGCGGTGGCTTGGCCCTCGGACTGGCGGCCTGCGCAAAAGCTGGGCCTCTCGCTGACCGCGCTGCATGCGCCGATCCACGGCTATGCCGAGCAGCTTGCCAGCGGAGTGGACCACTTCATGGAACGGCTCGAAGCGGGCAAGATCTTCGGCCGCTGCAACTGGTTCATTGCGCCCACCCGAGCGCGGCGCTGGGTGGCAGAAGCGCCCGAGCGCGCCTTCGCGCGTGTCGATGCCGAGAACGCGGGCGAGACGCTGTTCGTCCGCTCCGAACGCCAGACGCTGCGGCGTTTGCCCGAAACCGGCGCGATCCTTTTCACCATCGGCGTCTATGTGGAACCGCTCGGTGCCTTGTCGGATGCAAATGTGGCGATGCTGGAGCGCGCAGTGCGCTCCCTGGCGGCGGGCGAAGGCGATCGGCGCGGCGCAGGGGCTTACGCGGCGGCGCTAATCGGCTATGCGACCCGCCGAGGTCTGGGGACGGGGACGTGATGCGAGCGAGAAATCGATGCGGCATTTGCGAGCGGGCGGCATGATCGCGCTGTCGCTCGCGACGGCGCTTGCCACGGCGCTGGCGCCGCAGGTCGCGATCCCGGCGCGGGAAGCCGCGGATTGCGCCGAACCCCTCACTCAGGCTGCGATGAATATCTGCGCCGTGCAGGTCTATGCCCGCGCCGATGCCGAACTCAACCGGGTCTGGCGCGAGTTGCGTATCGTTGCCAAGCGCGCCGATGAGCATTCCCGCGCCGACGGCCGACCGGGCCATTGGGCGAGCCTGCTCGAGGCGCAGCGCGCTTGGCTCGGCTATCGCGATGCGCATTGCCGTCTCGTCGGCTATGATGGTCGCGGCGGTTCGCTGGAGCCGATGCTCGTATCCGGCTGCAAGACCGAATTGACCCGCGCCCGCACCCAGCGCATGCGGGAATTGCTTACCAATCAGGTGTCCGGCGAAGCCAAGGCCGGAGCGGAGAAATAGCTGTGTTCAAGAAAATCCTCATCGCCAATCGTGGCGAGATCGCTTGCCGCGTGATCACAACCGCACGGCGGATGGGCATCGCCACGGTGGCGGTCTATTCCGATGCCGACGCACGCGCGCCCTTCGTCCGCATGGCGGACGAGGCGGTGCGGATCGGGCCCGCGCCGGCCTCCGAGAGCTATCTGCTCGCCGAGAAGATCATCGAGGTCTGCAAGGCTACCGGCGCCGATGCGGTGCATCCGGGGTATGGGTTTCTCTCCGAGCGCGCGAGTTTCGTCGAGGCGCTAGATGCCGCCGGGATCGCGTTCATCGGCCCCCCCGCTGGCGCGATCGCGGCGATGGGCGACAAGATTGAGAGCAAGAAGCTGGCGCGCACCGCCGGGGTCAACACCGTGCCCGGCTCCGAAGGCGCGATCGCCGACACCGCCGAGGCGCTCGAATGGGCCAACCGGATCGGCTATCCGGTGATGATGAAGGCCAGCGCGGGCGGCGGCGGCAAGGGGATGCGGCTCGCCTGGAACGACAAGGATGTCGAGGAAGGCTTCGAGGCGACGCAGCGCGAGGGACTCAACAGCTTCGGCGACGAGCGGGTCTTCATCGAGAAATTCATCGAGGATCCGCGCCATATCGAGATCCAGATCCTCGGCGACAAGCACGGCACCATTCTCTATCTCAACGAACGCGAATGCTCGATCCAGCGCCGCCACCAGAAGGTGGTCGAGGAAGCGCCATCGCCCTTCGTGACCCCGAAGATGCGCAAGGCGATGGGCGAGCAGAGCGTCGCGCTGGCGCGTGCTGTCGATTATCATTCGGCGGGCACGGTCGAGCTGATCGTCAGCGGCGCCGACCCCACGGGCGAGAGCTTCTATTTTCTCGAGATGAACACAAGGCTGCAGGTCGAGCACCCGGTGACCGAGGCGATCACCGGGATCGATCTGGTCGAGCAGATGATCCGCGTCGCCGCGGGCGAAAAGCTGGCGATGGCGCAGGACGATGTCGGCATCGAGGGCTGGGCGATCGAGAACCGCGTCTATGCCGAGGATCCCTATCGCGGCTTCCTTCCCTCGATCGGCAGGCTGGTGCACTACCAGCCCCCGGTCGAACCCTGGAGCGACGACGGCGCCGCCAACGGCCGCCGCGGTGTCGCCGGCGTCCGTGTCGACGACGGGGTTTTCGAAGGGGGCGAGGTCTCGATGTTCTACGACCCGATGATCGCCAAGTTGGTGACCTGGGGCGAAACCCGCGACGAGGCCGCCGACCTGCAGGTGCGCGCGCTGGACGCCTTCCGGATCGAGGGGCTGGGGCACAATGTCGATTTCCTCAGCGCGATCATGCAGCATCCGCGCTTCCGCTCCGGCGAACTGACCACCGGCTTCATCGCCGAGGAATATCCCGATGGCTTCGAGGGCGCCGCGACCTCGGACGAACTCAAGCGCGGTCTTGCTGCGGTGGGCGGGATCATCGCCACCGCCGATGCCGATCGCGCGGGAAGGATCGACCAGCAGCTCAACGGCTCCCCCTACGCGCCCGGCGAATGGACGGTCCGGATCGCCGGAACCGACTATGCGGTCGAGCTCGAGGAAGACGCGATCACCGTCGATGGCGAACCGGTGGCGCTGGAGATGAAATACACGCCGGGCGCGCGTGTGGTCGAGATCGAGATCGACGACGAGCGGCTGACGCTGCAGCTCGCGCCCACCCGCGGCGGCTATGCGGTGACGACCCGCGGCGCGAAGCACACCATGCGGATTCTCCAGACCCGCGTCGCGCATCTCGCCGATCACATGATCGAGAAGATCCCGCCGGATTTGTCCAAGCTGCTGATCTGCCCGATGCCCGGCCTGCTGGTGAAGCTCCATGTGGCGCAGGGCGACAAGGTGCAGCCGGGCCAGCCGCTCGCGACGGTCGAGGCGATGAAGATGGAGAACATCCTGCGCGCCGAGAAGGAAGCCACCGTCGCCAAGATCAACGCCGGGGAGGGTGACAGCCTGGCGGTGGACGAAGTGATCCTCGAACTGGAGTAGCCGCCATGTCGGGCGTTGCAGGATGGAAGGCGGTGGACGATGGCTGGCAGGCGGTCGACGGTTTCATCGCCGACCGATTGCTCCCCGAGGATCCGGTTCTGACCGAGTGCCTGGAGCGCTGTTCGGCCGCCGGCCTGCCCGATATCGCCGTCTCCGCGGCGCAGGGTCGCTTCCTCCAGATGCTGGTCGCGCTGGGCGGCGCTCGGCGCGTGCTCGAGATCGGGACCCTCGGGGGTTATTCGACGATCCACCTCGCGCGCGGTCTGGCGCCAGGCGGGCAGTTGGTAACGCTCGAGGCGCAGGCCTCCTTCGCGCAGGTCGCTCTGGCGAATTTTCGTGCGGCGGGACTGGCCGACCGGATCGAGCTGCATATCGGCGAAGCCTTGACGAACTTGCCCGGTCTGACCGGACCGTTCGACCTCACCTTCATCGACGCCGACAAGCCGAACAATTGTGCCTATGTCGACCATGCCCTGCATCTCTCGCGACCCGGCGCCTTGATCGTGGTCGACAATGTGGTCCGTGAGGGGACCGTCCTCGAGCCGGCGGACGACGACGAATCGGCGATCGGAACGCGAGCCTTGTACGCCCATGTATTTCAACACGCTCGGCTCGAGGCCACCGCGCTGCAGACAGTGGGCGGCAAGGGTTGGGACGGGATGATGTTCCTGAGGGTGAAATCCTAATGCATCTGGCCCACTCTCCTGGTGCCCCGGCTCAAGAGCGAATCGCCTTCGAGCGGTTTCTCGAAACCGATATCCGCGTGGGCACGATCCTTTCCGCCGAAGCTTTTCCCGAGGCGCGCAAGCCCTCCTATCGGCTGGTGGTGGATTTCGGTCTGGGGATCGGGACGAGGAAGAGCTGCGCGCAGATCGCGGCCAATTACACGCTCGCCGAGCTCCCCGGGCGGCAGGTGGCGGCGGTGGTCAATTTCCCGCCGCGCCAGATTGGGCCGGCGATGTCCGAGGTGCTGGTGCTGGGCTTTGCCGATGCTGCGGGCGAGGTAGTGCTGTTCGCCCCCGATGCGCCGGTCCCGAACGGGTCGCGCTTGTTCTAGGCCTCAGTGGATGCGCAGATGTTCGTCGAGGAACAGCGCGACATCCGCCAGCGCCACCGTGCGGTCGAGATAGGCATCTCCGATCCCGCGCAGCAGCACGAAGGGCAGGGTGCCCGCGTCCATCTTCTTGTCGTGCTTCATGTGTTCGACCAGCGCCGCGCCGTCGCAGTCGAGCGCCAGCGCCGCGATCTCTGCGGGCAGGCCTGCGGCATCGACCGCCGCGGTGACCCGTTCGGCATCGGCGAGCGACAGATGGCCAAGCCGCGCCGAATAGCGCGCCGCGAGTATCATGCCGAGCGCCACCGCCTCGCCGTGCAGCAGCCGGACGGAGAATCCCACGTCGGCTTCGAGCGCATGACCGAAGGTGTGACCCAGATTGAGCAGCGCCCGCGCACCGGAGGTCTCGCGCTCGTCCTCGGCGACGATCCGCGCCTTGGCGGCGACGCTGGTGGCGACTGCGTGTTCGAGCGATTTTTCCTCGATCGCGAGCACCTTGCTGCCGTTTTCTGTTAGCCAGTCGAAGAAGCCGCGATCGCCCAGCACGCCGTATTTGAGCACCTCGGCATAGCCCGCGCGCAATTCGCGCGGGGGCAGCGTGGCGAGCGTGGCAAGATCGGCGAGCACCAGCGCGGGTTGGTGGAAAGCACCGACGAGGTTCTTGCCCGCCGCGGTGTTGATCGCGGTCTTGCCGCCGACCGAGCTGTCGACCTGCGCCAGCAAGGTGGTGGGTAGCTGGATGAAGCCGCAGCCGCGCTTGAGGATGGCGCAGGCGAAACCGGTGAGATCGCCGACGACGCCGCCGCCGAGCGCGACCACATGATCGCCGCGTTCGACGCCCTGCGCCAGCAGCCAGTCGGTCAGGCGCTCGAGTTCGGACCAGGATTTCGAGCCTTCGCCGGGTGCGACCTCGTACCATTGCGCGGTCCTGCCGCTCGAATGGAGCGTCTCCTGGAGCGTTGCGCCCCAGTGCCGCCGCGCATTGGCATCGGCGACGATCGGCACCGCGGATTTGCGCAGCAAGGGGCCGGCAAGCGCTGGGAGCCGCGCCAGCAGGCCCGGTCCGATATGCACCTCGTAGGAGCGCCCGCCGAGTTCCACCGGGATCACAGCCATGAATCAATTGCCTCGAGAATGCGTAGCGCCGTTGCATTGTGCGGGCCATCGTCTGTCACCACATGGCAATCGGCCTGCGAGTAGGAACCGCTGCGCCGCTCCTTGAGGTCGAGCAGTATGGCATGCGGATCGCCCTGGCGCAGCAGCGGGCGAGAATCGCGCCGCGCGGTGCGTTCGACCAGCGTCTCGATATCGCAGTCGAGCCAGACCGAGATCGCCTTCTCGCGGATCAGCCCGCGGGTTTCCGGATCGACGAAGGCGCCGCCGCCGGTGGCGATCACGCCCTGCTTCTCGCCTATCAGCCGCCCCATCACCCGCCGCTCGCCATTCCGAAAATAGGGTTCGCCGAACTCCTCGAAAATCTCGGCGACCGAGCGGTCGGCCGCGCGCTCGATCTCATCGTCGACATCGACGAAATCGACCCCGATGAGGTTGGCGAGCCGCCGCCCGACGGTGGATTTGCCCACCCCCATCAAGCCGACGAGCACGATCGGTCGGTCGATCCGGCGCGCGATCCGGGCAATATCCTGCTGGGTAAGGCTGGGGGCCGTCTGGGTCATTGCTGCATGGCCTAGAGATGGGCTATCGGGCAGGCAAGCATGGCACATATTGCACGGACTAAAGCACAGATAATGAAGGGACAGCGTATCGGCATGATCGCCGCGTTCATCCTCCTGTCGATCCTGATCCTCGCCTGGTACGATGGCGGCGAAGAGGCGATGCGCCCCATCGAGCAGGCCGTCCCTCTTCCCGAGGCGGTCCGATGACGCGCGGTTGGCTCGCCGCCGGCGTCGCGGCGATGGCGCTGGGCTCGAGCCTGGCGCTGGCGCAGGGGCAGCCCGTAGACCTGCTTCCGCCAGGGTTCGAGGCGCCGACGCCGACGCCGACACCAGCTCCGGCGCCGACTCCCAGCCCGCGACCCGCCGCCACACCAGCACCATTGCCGGGTGCCGCTCCCACACCGGTCAGGCGTCCGGGCGAAGTGGTGCAGCCGCTCCCCACTGCCCCCTCGACCAGCTCTTCCGCCGCCGACCTCGCCGACCTGCCGACGCTTCGCGAGCTGGAGAACATGTCGACCGACGAGCTCGACGAGCTGCTCGGGCTCAAGCCCCGGTTCGACATCCCGCCCGCCGCCCGCCGCTCGACCGAGCGGGTCGGGATCATCGGCCCGCAGGAAGGCGGAATGCCCGTAGCCTCGCTCGCCAACCAGCCCGCCACGCTGGTGCGCGCGGTGCTGACCGGGACCGACGGTCAGCTAGTTTCGCGCTGGGGCCATATCCTGCTGCGCCGGGCGCTTGCCAGCCGCCTCGCCGCGCCAGCCGGGATGGGCGCGGTCGAATTCGCCGCGCTGCGCGCCGGTCTGCTCAACCGCATGGGCGAGCACACCGCCGCGCGCGCGCTGGTGCAGGACATCGATACCGCCGATTACGACGAGAATCTCACCGGTGCCGCTCTGGACGCCTATATCGGCACTGCCGATATCGTTGGCGCCTGCCCCGCGGTGCGGCTGTCGCGCGAAGCCCGCGAGGGCGGCGAGTGGCGGATGCTGCAGGCAATCTGCAACGCCTATGCCGGCGAGGAAACCCGCGCCGGCAACGATCTGCGACGGCTGATGAATTCGGGCACGGTGCCGCGGATCGATTCGCTGCTGGCGCAGCGTTTCGCCGGGGCCGCCGGCGCCGGACGGCGCGCGGTGAATATCGAGTGGAACGATGTCGAGGAAGTGACCCCCTGGCGGTTCGCGCTGGCCAATGCGCTGGGAGTGGACATTCCCGTGGAGCTTGCCGGAACGCTCTCGCCGGCGCTGGAACTGCAGACTGCGACCGCGCCGATGCTGCCTTTGCCTCAGCGCGTGGCGGGGGCGAAAATGGCCGCCGAGAGGGGGATTCTCTCCTCCGAGGCGCTGATTGATCTCTATTCGCAGATTTACGCTCTGGACGACATGGAGATCGAGGCGCGCGCCACGGCCGTGCAACTGCGCAACGCCTATGTCGATGACGATCCGGCGGCGAGGCTGGCGGCCATGCGCGATATCTGGAGCGGCGAGCGGGGCGAGGATTTCGGACCCTATGTACTCACGGCCTATGCCGCGGCGCGGTTGCCCCCCAACGAAGCGTTGGCGGACGATGCGGCGGCGCTGATTTCCTCCATGCTCGCCGCCGGTCTCGACCGGGATGCGCAGCGCTGGAGCGGGGTCGTCGAGGACGGCAGCATGGCCTGGGGCATACTCGCGGTCGCCACACCGGGCGCATCGGCCCAAGTGAGCGGCGGCGATCTTGGAAGTTTCATCGATAACGACGGCAGTACCCGCCAGCTCGGATCGCGACTGCTGCTGGCGGGGCTTGCCGGGTTGGGGCGGATCGATCCCTCGGACATAGCCGGATACAGCGAGGATCTGGGCGTGGATCTCTCTCGCCGGAGCGTCTGGACCGAGCGCATTTCACAGGCCGCGCAGGCCGACAATCCGGCGCTGGTTGCCTTGCTGGCGGGGCTGGGGATGCAGGGTGAGAGCTGGCAGCGGATGACCGCGCTGCATCTCTATCATATCGTCCGCGCGCTCGATGCCGTCGGGATGAATGCCGAAGCGCGGATGATCGCGGCCGAGGCGGTCGCCCGGGCGTGATCGGGCCGACGGAGCGGCGATGAGCGCAATCGCCGAGTTTCTCGCCATGCTCGCCGCCGAGCGCGGCGCGGCGCGCAACACGCTCGAGGCCTATCGCCGCGATCTCGAACAGGCCGAAGAGCTGGTGGGCGATCTGGAAGGCGCGCAAGCCTCCGATCTGGAGAAGCTCGGTCGCACATGGGCGCAGCTCGCGCCCTCATCGCTGGCGCGCAAGGCCTCGGCGCTGCGCCAGTTCTACGGCTTCCTCGCCGAAGAAGGGCGCCGCAGCGACGATCCTAGCCATGCGCTCCCGCGTCCGGTCGCCCGGCGGCCGCTGCCCAAAATCCTCTCCCATGCCGAGGTCGAGGCGCTGTTCGCGCGGGCCGAGCTGGAGGCAGCAACCGATGCGCCGCTGCCTCTGCGGCAGCTGGCGTTGCTCGAGATGCTCTACGGCTCTGGTCTGCGCGCTACCGAACTGGTTTCGCTGCCGCTTTCCGCGGTGCCGCGCGATGCACCTTTCCTGACCGTGACGGGCAAAGGCGGCGCGGCGCGTATGGTTCCGGTGAGCGGGCGGGCCAGGACAGCGCTCAGCCGTTGGCTCGCTATGCGCCCGGAAGGGGCCGAGGGATCGAAGGTGGGTGCGAAATTCCTCTTCCCCTCGCGGACCGGACATATCAGCAGGGTTCGCCTGTTCCAGATCCTCAAGCAGCTGGCGGTGCGCGCCGGGCTAGATCCGGCGAAACTCAGCCCGCATGTGCTGCGCCACGCCTTCGCTACCCATCTGCTCGAAGGCGGTGCCGATCTGCGCACGCTGCAGATGTTGCTGGGGCATGCGGATATCGCGACGACGCAGATCTACACCCACGTCGATGCCGCACGGTTGGTGAGACTGGTCAACGAACGGCACCCGCTTGCGCGGCCGCGCAACAGCGACTAGCCCGCGAGCGATGATTTCCTACCTCGAATTCGAAAAGCCGGTCGCCGAACTGGAGACCCAGATCGCGGAGTTGCGCGCCGCCGCCGATGGCGACGATGTCGATATCGGCCCCGAGCTCGCGCGCCTCGAACGCAAGAGCGCCGAGCTGCTGCGCGGGATCTATCAGGCGCTGACTCCGTGGCAGAAGACCCAGGTCGCGCGCCACCCTTCGCGCCCCCATTTTCGCGACTATGTCGAGCATGCCTTCGAAGAATTCGTCCCTCTAAGCGGCGATCGCAGCTTCGCCGACGACTCCGCAATTCTGGGCGGCTTCGCCAAGCTCGACGGGCGCAAGATCATGCTGATCGGCCACGAGAAGGGCAACGATACCGCCAGCCGCATCAGGCATAATTTCGGCATGGGCAAGCCCGAGGGCTATCGCAAGGCGATCCGGCTGATGGAACTGGCGGGGCGCTTCGGCCTGCCAGTGGTGACCTTGGTCGATACGTCGGGCGCCTTCCCGGGGATCGAGGCCGAGGAGCGCGGTCAGGCGGAGGCGATCGCCCGCGCGACCGAGGCCTGCCTCGCGCTGCCAGTGCCGATGGTTGCCGCGATCGTCGGCGAGGGCGGCTCGGGCGGCGCGGTTGCGCTGGCCAGTGCCGAGCGGGTGCTGATGTTCCAGCACGCGGTCTATTCGGTGATCTCCCCCGAAGGCTGCGCCTCGATCCTGTGGCGCACGGCGGAGAAGGCGCCCGACGCGGCCGAAGCGATGAAAGTCACCGCGCAGCATCTCGAAGCTCTCGGCGTGATCGACCGGATCGTGCGCGAGCCGGTCGGCGGCGCGCATCGCGATCCGCGCGTTGCAGCCGAAGCGCTCGGCGCGGCTTTGGCGGACGAACTCGATACGCTGGGCGCCAAGCCCGAGGCGGAACTGAGGCGGATGCGCGAAGAACGCTTTTTGTCGATGGCGGGCTAGGGACTAAGCCCCGCCGCCCTAGATCGCACGAGGCGGCTTCGGGAACCAACCGCTGTATCGCAGGATTTCCCTACCTGTAATCCGATGCGCGGGCAGCTGTGCCCGTGTGCGCGTTTCAGGGAGAGATCCATGTCGACCATCAAGGCGCTTGCCGCCAGTTCCACCGCAGCGCTCGCGCTTGCTCTGAGCGGTTGCGCAACGGCCAACATTCCGGGCGCCTCGGCACCGATCACCCAGAGCGAGGCGCAGACCGGCGCCGAAGCGCATCCGCAGCTGCTCGCCGAATTCGGTGGCGCGATGACGGGGCCGCAGGCGCAATACGTCCAGCAGGTGGGGCAGAACATCGCGGTCCAGTCGGGGCTGGCCAACGCGCGCGAATCCTTTACCGTTTCGGTGCTCAACAGTCCGGTCAACAACGCTTTCGCGATTCCGGGCGGTTTCGTCTACACGACCCGTCAGCTGGTCACGCTGATGGACAATGAGGCGGAGCTCGCCGCGGTCCTGGGCCACGAGGTCGGCCATGTCGCCGCCCGCCATTCGCAGCGCCGCCAGGCGCGATCGCAGCAGAACACCCTGCTCGGCGCAGGCGCGGCGATCCTTTCGGGTATCCTTCTGGGCAACAGCGGAATCGGCCAGCAGATCGGCCAGGCTGCGCTCCAGGGTTCGCAATTGCTGACCTTGAGGTTCTCGCGCAGCCAGGAGCTCGAAGCCGATGCGCTCGGGATCCGCTATCTCAACCAGGCTGGCTACGATCCCACCGCGATGGGCACGGTGCTGGCAAGCCTTGCGGCGCAGAACGCGCTCGATGCGCGGCTGCAGGGCCGCGACGACGCCAGACTGCCCGAATGGGCATCGACCCACCCCGATCCCGCCAGCCGGGTCCAGGAGGCGCTGAGCATGGCGCAAGGGGCCTCCGGCGTGACCAATCGCGACACCTTCCTGACCCGCATCGACGGGCTGCTCTACGGCGACGATCCGGAGCAGGGGGTGATCGAGGGACGGCAGTTCATCCATCCCGACATGCGTCTTGCATTCACCGCGCCGCAGGGCTTTTACATGATCAACGGCACCCGCGCGGTCAGCATCAACGGCCAGAGCGGCAAGGCGCAACTGACGTTGGCGCCCTACGGCGGCAATCTCGAGAACTACGTTGCCAAGGTGTTCGCGGATCTGGGCGGCGCGCAGCAGCAATTGCGCCCGCAAAGGATCCAGCGCACGACGGTCAACGGTCTACCCGCCGCCTATGGGACCGCGCGGGTCAATAGCGGTCAGGGCGAGGTCGATGTCGTGGTCTTCGCCTATGAATTCACCAACGATCGCGCCTACCACTTCCAAGTGATCACGCAGCCGGGCGGCGCAAGCGCCTTCACGCCCATGTTCAACTCGATGCGCCGCATCAGCGCGGCGGAAGCCGCCAATGTCGTCCCCCGCCATCTCGAAATTGCGACCGTCCGCAGCGGGGATACGATTCGCACACTCGCAAACCGAATGGCCTATACCGATGGCCAGCTCGAACGCTTCCTTGTGCTCAACTCGCTCGATGCGAAGGACACCATACGGATCGGGCAGAAGGTCAAGCTGGTGGTTCGCGGGCGCTGAAATCCGGGGCGATCGAGGCGCTAGGACTGAAATTGGATGGGACGACCGCAACCCATCTGGTTGCGCCGGTGACGGCGGGTTTCCAGGTGTCGCCGATCCCATCCCCTTTCGCCTGAGTTGGAGGTGTCTTGCCTTGGATCTACGGGTACAGACGCCAAAATTGCGAGGAAAAGCGCGCAGAAGAACAGGGGCTGGTTGTAGAACAGCGTGCCGTCCAGCGTGGATGTCGCACCCAGCGCGAGCAACGATGAAAAGGCTGGCCAAGCCACCCGCGGGTTTGTTTCTAGCCGATCGCCGATGGTAGGCAAGAAGGGGACCACACCGATCGCGAAAGCGACTAAGCCAAATGCGCCCCAAGCGTGAAGGATATGCACGACGGCGTTGTGGGCGTTCAAGGCGGCACCGGGAAGCATTTCGTCAAGCAGATCGAGGGTGCCTATCTGACCGTGACCGAAAAGCGGCTTTTCGAGGCTCTGCGATAACATGCGTGCCCAGATGTCGAACCGGCCGGAGGAGTATGCGTCGCCCGTAGAATCAGCGGCGAACCCTCCCATGATAGACTTAAATCCGTAGATCTCATGTGTCGGAGCGGTAAACAACGAAAGCGGGTAGGCGATAGAGGCGCAAGCAACAGAAGTAAGGACGATCCGCTTCCTCGCTTTTGCAGCCAATATGGCCACTACCATCGGAACGATTATCGAGGTTCCGAAAGAGGCCCGTCCACCGGACCACGCAAAGAGATGATATGCGGAAAATATACAGATAATAGATAAAACTCGGAGCGGATTTTCAGTTTCAGCAATAAGAAAGCCAAGGCCTATGCCCAGAAGAACTGCTGCATAAAAAGTGTACAAACGGGGATTGGTCGTGCCGACGCTATAAGGCTCCCACGCTTCCAAACTAAGGCCGAGAACAAATATTGCAACGAAGTAGACCATGATTGAATGGAAGATCAATCCGACGGAAATGTAGATCAAAAGCGCACGTTCGATTCCGACCCACTGGCTCTTTATCATTGCCCAAAGAGCCAAGGAAAAAAGGCCATGAATAAACCAGAAAAGCTGGAACGTTCCCGAAAATTGCGAATGCGAGGAAAAAGCGGTCGCGGCGCTAGCGCCAACAAGCCAGAGAATGAATGCTATCCGGACGTGGCCGGGAAGCCTTTTAAAGCTTACCAGCGGGTGCCAGCCGGAATAAAGTGCGAGGAATATAACAGCGACTTCGGTGCCAACGATATAGAGCGCAAGCCAGCGCGATACTGAAACCTCGCTGGTGCCCTCGTAGCTCGAAGCTGCATAAATCGGGACCGCGAGCGCCAGCAACAGCAATGCTGCGATAGCGGGCTTATCGAGTTTGGGTAGTGAGAACGACGTCATGTACAAGGGGACCTCGAAAGTTGATCCGATGTCTATTAAGCGGCGCATGCCACCAAACCTTGTTTTTGAGAAAGTTCTAACCGCCGGGTAAGCTCGATGTGCCTCGCTAGCTCGCGGTCGAGAGTTCGGGGATGGCGTGTCCCGATGCGTCTCGCGTCATCTAGTAGATGAATTTTGCCAATGCGCGACTTGAACGAGCTCACGTCGAGTGGAATGTTCGCGGTATTGCTGGCAAGAAATGATGAGAAAAGGCGGCGAAATGAATTTCGCCGCCTCATCTTCGTCTGTCGGCTCAGATGTCGACAGTCTTAGGACGTCGTCATCGAGGTCGAAACCTTGTTGAACGTGGTCGACAGATTGCCGCCGAGGCTCTGCATCGCGGTGATGGCCGCAACGGCGATCAGCGCAGCGATCAGGCCATATTCGATGGCGGTCGCGCCTTCTTCGTTCTGACGGATTTTCTTGATGAACTTCATTGGTCGTCTCCTGGTTTGGTCTTCGGTTCCCGACCCTCTCCCGGTGTTCGGACCGGAAGTGGGCATCTTGCAGTTTCGACTTCGAAGGTTGAGAAATCGCTAACGCAACCCGCAAGTCGGATCGTTACCCACCGCCTGAGCCGGTTATGTTTTCCGAAACCAGAGTCCAGAACGAGATCGCAGTGATCCCGAAAGTCTGGATGGCTCCGACCATTGCCAGGAAGATCAGGGCAAGTATCAGTCCGTATTCGACGGCGGTTGCACCATCGGTCCGGCGACCGAGTTTTCGCAGGAATTGACGCATTCCGGTGTTTCCCCAATCGCAACCACGGGATCTGACGATGCCGGGTCTAGGCATCGCGGGTTAAGAAAGGATTGAGGCAGGCGATGACAGTGGAAGAAATTCCGACATGGCTGGCGGTGGTGGCGGTCGCGCTGGTGGACGAGCGGGGCCGCTGGCTGATGCACAAACGCCCTGCGGAGAAGCATCATTTCGGTCTGTGGGAGTTTCCCGGCGGCAAGGTCGAGCAGGGCGAAACTCCGGCATATGCGCTGGTTCGCGAGATTGCGGAGGAGTTGGGCGTGGAGTTGTCGCCCGAGGCGTTGCGACCCGCAGGGTTCGCGCAGACCGCCGACGATGAAAGGCGACCGCCGATTGTCATCCTGCTTTACACCTGCCGGTCCTGGGCGAGGGAGCCGCAGGCTTTGGAAGGGGGCGAGATCGCCTGGTTTGCACCAAAGCAAGCCGCTTTGCTGGACAAGCCCCCACTGGATCACGCGCTGCTGGCGCAATTGACGGCGCTTGAAGGGCTTATGGGGGACCACCTCTGACCGGCTGTTGCAGGCGCGGGGCGGAATAAATCGCGGATCGAGCCCGATGGGGATTGCCAAGCACAAAGCACCTGCCTATGTGGCCCACCTCGAGTGCGCCCGTAGCTCAGCTGGATAGAGTACCTGACTACGAATCAGGTGGCCGGAGGTTCGAATCCTTCCGGGCGCACCACACAAGGCCATCCTTCCGGCGGAAGGGTGGCCTTGTGTGGTTCTGGGTTCGGCAGACTGCCTATCCGGGGTTGCAGAATGGCTAGGCTTCGTCCTCGAGCCGATGCATGTCGTCGTCGGAAAATCCGAAATGATGCCCTGCCTCATGGATGACGACATGGCGGACAAGTTCCTCCAGCCCCACTCCGGTCTCGCGCATTTCGGCCAGCAGCGGTTGCCGGAACAGCCAGATGCGCGGCGGGAGCTCGCCGCTTTCCCAGATCGAAGCTTCGGAAACGGGGCGACCCTCGTAGAGGCCGCTCAACTGCCATTTGTCGGTGAGATCAACCGAGGCGAGCTGTTCGGGCGTGGCGAAGTCCTCCACCCGCATGACCGCCCGATCGAGTTCGGTGCGGAACTGTTCGGGAAGAGTGCGGAGCACGGTCGCGGCAAGGCGCTGCATCTCGTCTTTGCTGGCTGCGAAGTCTTGTGTCATCCGATGCGGGATATGGCCATCCGAGGCAGGCTGTGCAACCGATGGAGCGCAACCGCTGGAACCAGGGCGCGCCACACCTGTTTGACTGTCGCACTCGCAAAATTATCAAAGGATACAAAAGATGTCCCAGGACGACGAAATCTTCGCGCGGCTCAAGCGGGATCACGACAAGCATCGCGAGCTGCTGGATCGCCTGCTCAAAACCGAAGGCGACACGGCAGAACGCCGATCGCTGTTCGAGGAACTGACCAGGGAATTGAAGAGCCATGCTTCCGCGGAAGAGCAGGCGCTCTATTCGACGATGATGCGCAAACCGCCGACTACCGACGAGACCCGCCATTCGGTGGCCGAGCATCACGAGATCGAGGAAGCGCTCAACGATCTCGCAGCCACCGATATGTCGGCTGGTGCCTGGCTGCACAAATTCAAGGATCTCGACCACGATTACCGTCATCATATCGACGAGGAAGAAGAAGAGCATTTCCCCGATTTCGCGGATCATCTCGACGAGAAGGATCGCGAACACATGCGCGGCGTTTTCGAGCGCCGGAAAAAGGAGGAGAAGGCCGAGGCCGAGGTGACGCCCGAAGCGAAGGAAGATGCCAAGGAATAGCGCTGGTCGGCGGAGGGACAGCGTGAGCGAAGAACCGGTCGATCCCACACGCGTTACCCGGCTCGACGAAGGCGTCGAGCCGGGTGTCTGGCGTTATGCCAGGGCGGAGCGGGCGGAATTGATGATCGATGCGGCGGATTATTTCGCTGCGATGCAGACCGCGATGCTCAAGGCGCGTCATCGGATTTTCCTCGTGGGCTGGGATTTCGACACGCGAATCCATCTCGCTGCGGGGCGCCGCTGGTGGCAGCGCACCTACGAGGACGAATATCCGTCGCGGCTCGGCAGTTTCATTGCCTGGCTCAGCCGCAACCGTCCGACCATGGAAATCCGGATCCTCAAATGGAGCTTCGGAGTCTTCAAATTCGCGGTCCGCGGTTCGATGTGGTGGGATCTGGTGCGCTGGGCACGGCATCGGCGGATCGACTTCAAGTTCGACAGCGCGCATCCCGTGGGCTGCTGCCATCATCAGAAGATCGCCGTGCTGGACAACAAGCTGGCGGTGTGCGGCGGGATCGACATGACCGTGCGGCGCTGGGATACGCGCGAGCACAAGGAGGTGGACGAGCGCCGCACTACACCTCGCGGTGATCAGTACGGGCCGTGGCACGACGCCTCGATGATGATGGAAGGCGATGTCGCGGAGGCGCTGAGCGAGCTTGGCCGCGATCGCTGGATCAAGGCTGGCGGCGTGCCGCTGCTGCCGCTCAAGCCGCGCGAGGAATCTCTGTGGCCCGAGGGGCTCCGGGCGGGGTTCGAGAACGTCGAGATCGGCATCGCCCGCACCTGTTCCGCCTATCGCGAATGGGACGAGGTGACCGAGATCGCCGAATTGTTCCTGACCCACATCAAGCGGGCGAGGCATCACATCTACGCCGAGAGCCAGTACTTCGCCTCGCGCGCGGTGGCCGAGGCGATCATGGCGCGGCTGGCCGAGGACGATCCGCCCGAAATCGTGATCGTCCATCCACAGCATGCCGACGGCTGGCTCGAACAGCAGGCGATGGACCACGCGCGCGCCGAGCTGGTGAAATGCATCGAGGCGGCGCCAAATGGCGACCGGTTTTCGATCTGGTGTCCTTATACGGGCGAAACGCCGATCTACGTCCATGCCAAGATCATGATCGTCGACGACCAGATCCTGCGGATCGGTTCGGCCAATCTCAACAACCGCTCGCTGGGGCTGGACAGCGAATGTGACGTCTTCATCGACTCCACCCGCGAGGGCAACAGCCATGCCGCCGAGGAAATCGCGCGGATCAGGCGGTCGCTGCTCGCGGAGCACTGCGGAGTGGAGGAAGACGCGATGCCGAAACTGCTCGATCGGCACGGTTCGATGGCGGCGCTGATCGCCGCGAACGGCGGCGGCGCACGGGCACTGAGGCGCTATGTGCCGCCCGAACTCGACACGGTGCGGGAAACCGTCGTTCGGTCCGAGATACTCGACCCTGAGAACGCCGAGACAATGTTCGAGCCCTTTGCCGAGGGCGGACTTTTCCGTAAGGGCAGCCGACTTGGCCGCATCCGCGCCCGGCTCCGGAGGAAAAAGAAGAAATGAGCAGTCTTGTCGGACCCGACGAAGACGATCCGCGCGGCAAGCCGCCGGTTCCGGAGGAAGTGCAGGAAGCGATCCGCACGCTGATCCGCTGGGCGGGCGACGATCCGTCTCGCGAAGGTCTGCTGGATACGCCCGCCCGCGTCGCCCGTGCATGGAAGGAATACTGCCTCGGCTATGCGGAGGACCCTGCCTATCATCTGCAGCGGGTGTTCGAGGAGGTGGGCGGCTATAACGAGATCGTTCTGCTCAAGGACATTCCCTTCCAGAGTCATTGCGAACACCATATGGCGCCGATCATCGGCAAGGCGGCGATCGCCTATCTGCCCAACGATCGGGTGGTCGGCATCTCAAAGCTGGCGCGCGTGCTCCACGGCTTCGCCAGGCGGCTGCAGGTCCAGGAACGGCTCACCGCCGAGGTCGCGGACTGCATCTGGGAAAGCCTCGAGCCTCAAGGGGTCGCGGTGGTGATCGAGGCGTCGCACAGCTGCATGACAGCGCGCGGGGTCCGTACACCGGGGGTGGGCATGATTACCAGCCGCATGATGGGCACCTTTCTGCAGGACGAGCGCAGCCGAAAGGAAGTGCTCAGCCTGATGGGCTACTGAGCCGGGCGTTCGGACGGGCGATCTCTGCGAATCAAAAGGGGCGCCCTGGGCGCCCCTTTTTCGCTCGACTTCCTTTTCCTTAGAGCTGCTTAAGCATGTGCTCTGCGCTCGAGACCGAGAAATCACCCGGCTGTTCGACGTTGAGTTCCTTCACCACGCCATCCTCGACGATCATTGAGTAGCGCTGCGCACGTTGTCCCATGCCGAAGCCCGATCCGTCCATCGTAAGTCCGACTGCCTGCGCGAAATCGCCATTGCCGTCGGCGAGCATGGTAACCTCTTCCGACCCGGCGGCGTCCTTCCATGCACCCATCACGAAGGCATCATTGACCGAGGTGCAGGCGATCTCGTCGACGCCCTTGGCGCGCAGCTCATCCGCCTTCTCGACATAGCCCGGCAGGTGCTTGGCCGAACAGGTCGGGGTGAAAGCGCCGGGCACCGAAAACAGTGCCACCTTGCGACCGGCGAAGAAGTCGCTCGAAGCGACTTGCTCGGGACCGTCCTGGGTCGCCTTGACCAGCTTTACATCGGGTAGTTTGTCGCCCACCGAAATCGTCATGATCGCGTCTCCTGCTGCATTGAATATCCGTCCGCAGGCGGCTTAGCCCAGCGCCAGTTCCGTGCAACCGGTTTTCCGGCGAGCGCGGCTCGAAGCGGCCCGCGCGGTTGCCCTGCGCGGGGGGAGCGGTTAGGGGCTGCGACAATTCCGCGCCGCCGCGTTTCTGCCGTACGGCGTGCGTCTCTTTCCATCCGACAACAGACCGAGGACCGCCCGTGACCGCCTTCACCGATTACGTCATCAAGGACATCGCGCTCGCCGATTACGGCCGCGCCGAGATCGCCATCGCCGAAACCGAAATGCCCGGCCTGATGGCCACCCGCGAGGAATATGGCGCGGACAAGCCGCTCAAGGGCGCGCGGATCACCGGCTCGCTGCACATGACGATCCAGACAGCGGTGCTGATCGAGACGCTGGTGGCGCTGGGTGCCGAAGTGCGCTGGGCGACCTGCAACATCTATTCGACCCAGGATCACGCCGCCGCCGCGATCGCCGCTCAGGACATTCCTGTTTTCGCGATCAAGGGCGAGAGCCTGGCCGATTACTGGGACTATGTCGGGCGGATCTTCGACTGGTCGACCGAGGACGATTCTGACCTCACCACCAATCTCATTCTCGACGACGGCGGCGATGCGACGATGTTCGCGCTGTGGGGCGCGCGGATCGAGGCGGGCGAGACCATGCCCGAGCCGCAGAACGCCGAAGAGATCGAGATGCAGCGCGCGCTCAAGGACTTCCTCAAGCGCAAGCCGGGTTATCTGACCAAGAGCGTCAAGTCGATCAAGGGCGTCTCGGAAGAGACAACCACCGGGGTCCACCGCCTCTACCACCTCGCCAAGCAGGACAAGCTGCCGTTCCCGGCGATCAACGTCAACGACAGCGTGACCAAGTCGAAATTCGACAATCTCTACGGCTGCCGCGAGAGCCTGGTCGATGCCATGCGCCGCGCCACCGATGTGATGCTCTCGGGCAAGGTCGCCTGCGTCGCGGGCTATGGCGATGTCGGCAAGGGTTCGGCGCAGTCGCTGCGCAATGGCGGCGCGCGCGTGCTGGTGACCGAGATCGATCCGATCTGCGCGCTGCAGGCGGCGATGGAGGGTTTCGAGGTGACGACGATGGAGGATGCGGTGACCCGCGCCGACATCTTCTGCACCACCACCGGCAATGAGGACGTCATCACCGCCCAGCACATGAAGGCGATGAAGCCGATGGCGATCGTGTGCAACATCGGCCATTTCGACAGCGAGATCCAGATCTCGGCGCTCGACAATTACGAATGGACCGAGCTCAAGCCGGGCACCGATCTGGTCAAGTTCCCCGACGGCAAGGAGATCATCATCCTGGCCAAGGGCCGGCTGGTGAACCTCGCCTGCGCCACCGGGCACCCCAGCTTCGTGATGAGCTGCTCCTTCACCAACCAGGTGCTGGCGCAGATCGAGCTGTGGGAAAACGACAACAAGTACGAGAACGACGTCTATGTCCTGCCCAAGCATCTCGACGAGAAGGTCGCCGCGCTGCATCTCGACAAGCTCGGGGTCAAGCTGACCAAGCTGACAAAGGTCCAGGCCGACTATATCGGCGTGCCGGTCGAGGGGCCGTTCAAGCCCGAGCATTACCGCTACTGAGGCTTCGAGTTTGGGGACCTGCCCGGGCTTGCACGACTCTAGGCCCGCGACCCTAAGCCATTGCATCGCCGTCCACTCGCGCATAGCTGGACGGCGATGCAATCCTCGCCCTTCTTGCTGACGCTGATCGGTCTGCTCCTCGCGCTGTGGACCGTCGCGGCGGGATGGATCATGATCCGCGCCAGCACGCGGGTGCAGGCCGCGGAAGGGACCAAACGCGCGGTGCGGCGGCTGTCGCGGATGATCGAAGACTCACCCGCGATCCCGCTGCTGGTGCGCGCCGATGGCCGCATAGAGGCGCCCGACCGGCTGGCCGGCTGGCTGGGTCTCGATGCAGTGCCGCAATATCTCAGCGAGCTGGCACCATCTGGAGCCGGAGGGCTGAGCGAAGACCAGCTCGAACAGCTCACCACCCGTGTCCGGCGCACGCAGAAGACTGCCGCACCCTTCCAGATGACGGTGAAGCCCAGAGGCTCGAAACGGGCGCTGGCGCTGCGCGGATCGCTGGCCGATCCCAATGTTTCGCCCAGCGGTGCCGCGCTGGTCTGGGTGTTCGACCTTACCGAGAGCGAGGAAGAAGTCGCTGCGCTCCGCGAGGAGACCGCGCGTGCGCGCGAGGATTTCGGCGCGCTGGTTGGCCTTATCGAGGCAGCGCCGATGCCGATGTGGTTTCGCAGCCCGCAGATGCAACTCAGACTGGTCAACACCGCCTATGTCGCGGCAGTCGGTGCGCAGAGCCCCGACGAAGTGGTCGCGAGGCAGATCGAACTCATCGAGACGGTCGACGGGGTTAGCGCCGCAGAAGTCGCGCAGCAGGCCGGCGAACGCCGCAAGCCGATCGAGCGCATCGTCAGCGCCACGATAAAGGGCGCGCGGCGGACCATGCGCGTGACCGATTTGCCGCTGATCGGCGAGGGGATCGCGGGCTATGCGGTGGATATCGAGGAGATGGAGGAACAGGCGCGCGAGTTCCGTGCCTTCCGCGAGGCGCAGCGTTCGATGCTCGACCAGCTGTCGATCGGCGTGGCGCAGTTCGATTCACGCCGCCGGATGACCTTTGCGAACCAGCCGTTCCACCGCGTGTTTGCGTTGCCGCCTGGCATCGTCAACGACCGGACAAGCTTCGAGCAGATGCTGATGGTCGCGCGCGAGAACGGCCGCATCCCCGAGGTCCGCGATTTTCCCGCCTGGCGTGCCGAGCTGGGAGAATGGTTCCTTTCCGACGAGACGCAGGACGAGGCGTGGCCGCTGCCCGATTCGACCCATCTGCGGATCGTTGCGCAGCCGATGCCCGATGGCGGTTTGGTGATGATCGCCGAGGACCGCACCGAGCAGCTGGCGCTGTCCGCTACTCGCGACACGCTGTTGCGGACCCGGACCGCTACCTTCGACAATCTGTTCGAGGCGCTGGCGGTGTTTGCGCCCGACGGCCACCTCGAATTATGGAACCGGGGGTTCACAGGGGTGTGGGGCCTCGATCCCGAAGCGCTCGACGGGCACCCGATGGCGGAGGATCTGCTCGAGGCGATCGCCCAGCAACTCGCCGACCCCAAGCAGGTAGCCACGATCAACCTAGTGATCCGGTCGGCAACGCTCGATCGCAAGAAGAAGCAGGGCAATGTCCAGCTCAGCGACGGGCGGACGCTGGATTTCGCGAGTGTGCCGCTACCCGATGGCAATGGCCTGCTCACCGTGCTCGACGTCACCGCCTCGCGCCAAGCCGAGGAGGCCTTGCGCGAACGCAATCGGGCACTGGAGGAGGCCGATGCGGTGATGACCCGCTTCCTCGCCAATATGAGTTATGAGTTCCGCACGCCGCTGACCTCGATCGGCGGCTTCGCCGAATTGCTCACCAGCGGGGTGGCGGGCGAGCTGACCCCGCAGGCGCGCGATTATGCCGAGGCGATCTCGCTGTCGGTGGGCAAGCTGACCGAGCAGGTCGAGAACGTGCTCGACCTGTCGCAGAGCGAGGCGGGGCTGATGCCGCTTTCCAAGCAGAAGCTCGACCTGCTGCCGCTGATCACTCAGGTGGTGCGCAAGCGCGAGGGGGCGATCGTCGACGCGGGCCTGACGCTCGATCTGCGCGGCGATCCGGGCAAGAAGGTGGAGGCCGACCCCCAGCAGATCCGTCGCGCGATTGCCCATCTGCTCGACAACGCCATCGCCGCCACTGCGCGCGACGGCAAGATCATGGTCGAGTTGCGGCAGAACAAGGCCGGGACCAAGATCACACTGTCGGACAATGGCCGCGGCATGACCCAGCACGAGCTGGCGCGCGCGCTCGAGGGCATTCGGCCGACGCGGGACGGCAAGGGGATCGAGCGGCGCCAGGGGTTGGGCATTCCGCTCGCGCGCCACCTGATCGAGGCGCATGGCGGCACGCTCGAGATCCACACCCGCAAGGGCGTGGGCACCAGCGCGACGATCACCCTGCCATGACGCTCGACCTGCCCGATCTTGCGGCGATGGAGCGCCTAGGCGAGCGTATTGCGGCAAAGTTGCGCGCCGGCGACGTCGTCGCGCTCTCCGGAGAGTTGGGCGCGGGCAAGACCACGCTGGCGCGTGCCGTGCTGGCCGCGCTCGGCCATCGCGGCGAGGTTCCCTCGCCCACCTTCACCATCGTCGAGAGCTACGATAGGCTCGACCCGCCCGTCATCCACGCCGATTTCTACCGGTTCGAGCAGCCGCGCGAGGCGGAGGAAATCGGGCTGGAAGATTACCGCCATGGTGCGGCGCTGCTTGCCGAGTGGCCCGAGCGCGCCGGCGGGTTTGCGCAGGAGCCTGGCTGCCTCTCGGTTACGCTGGAAAAAGTGGGCGAGGCGCGGCGCGCCATTGTGGAAGGAGGCGGAGATTGGCAAGGCCGCATGCCATGAGTGAATTTCCCGACGGGCTCGAGCCTTTTTTAGAACATGCCGGCTGGGGCGGGGCGACGGTCGTTCCACTCCCGGGCGACGCCTCGTTTCGCCGCTATTTCCGCATTCATCGCAATGGTGAAACGGCGATGCTGATGCATGCGCCGCCGCCCGAGGAAGACCCGCGCCCGTTTCTCTATGTAGCGCGGTGGCTGGACGAGCACGGTATGCGCGCGCCGCGCATCATTGCGGAGCGGGCGCAGGAAGGTTGGGTGCTGACCGAGGATTTCGGCGAGCAGCGGATGCGCGAATGGCTCGACGAATACCCCGAGCAGGAGCAGTCGATCTACGCCGCGGCGGTGGATTCGCTGGTCGAGCTGCATCGCAAGCCCCCCGGCAGTTTCGAGCCCTACGATATGGCGACCTATCAACGCGAGGCGGGTCTGCTGACCGAGTGGTACTGCCCCGCCGCGGGCCTGTCGGTCGATGAGGAGGCTTATGCCGCCGCGTGGAGATCAGTCCTCGAACCGCTGTTGGCGCGTCAGAAGCCCGGCGTCACGGTGCTGCGCGACTATCATGCGGAGAATATCATGCTGCCCCCTGACGGCACGCAGGGTCTGATCGATTTTCAGGACGCGCTGATCGGGCATCGGGCCTATGATCTGGTCTCGCTACTGCAGGATGCGCGGCGCGAGGTTTCGCTCGAGCTCGAACGCGCGATGCTCGACCGCTATTGCGAAGCCGTCGGCGCAGACAGCGAGTTCGAGGCCGATTACGCGCGGCTGGGCGCGCAGCGCAACGCCAAGATCGTCGGCATCTTCACTCGCCTTGCGAAGCGCGACGGGAAGCCGCGCTATCTCGAATTGAACCCCAGAGTGTGGGCCGCAATGGAACGCGATTTGCGCCATCCGGCGCTGGGGCCGGTGGCGCGCTGGTTCGATGCCAACATCCCCCAGGATTTGCGCGACCGCTGCGGGGAGACGGTCTCGTGAACGGCTTGGCATCCGACACCGCGATGGTCATGGCGGCAGGGCTCGGCAAGCGGATGCGGCCGCTCACCGCCAGTCAGCCCAAGCCGCTGGTCCGGGTCGCAGGCAAGGCGCTGATCGACTACACCTTCGACCGGCTCGCCGATGCGGGAATCGCGCGCGCGGTGGTCAATGTACACTACCTCGCGGATGCGCTTCAGGCGCATGTCCGCGACCGCCAAGCGCCCGAAGTGGTAATCTCCGACGAGCGCGAGGCGCTGCTCGAAACCGGCGGCGGGCTGGTCAAGGCGCGTGACGCCGGGCTGCTGCCCGACCCGGTGTTCTGCACCAATGCCGACAGCATCTGGCTGGACGGCCCGCGCAACGCCTTCGCCGATCTTTCGGCGGTGTGGGATGCGGAGCGGATGGACGCGCTGCTGCTGCTGGTACCGCACGATCAGACGCATAATTTCAGCGGGCCGGGCGATTTCTACATGGACGGCGGCGGGCGGCTGAGCCGCAAGCTGCCCTCGCGGATCGCGCCTTTCATCTACACCGGCATCCAGTTGCTGTCGCATCGCCTGCTGCGCGACCCGCCCGCAGGCAAGTTCTCGACCAATGTGCTGTGGGATCGCGCGATCGGCGAGGGGCGGCTCTATGGTGCGGCCTTCACCGGGCGCTGGATCGAGGTCGGGCGGCCCGGGCATGTCGCGAGCGCCGCCGAAGTGCTGCGGGGTGGCTGACGCGCGCCACCCGCAGATCTATTCGATCGCCGCGCATCGCGGCTTCGCCGATGCGCTGGTGGCGGGGCTGGTGCCGCGCTACCGCGAAGCGGAATTCGGACTGGCGCGGCTGACGCTGCTGCTGCCGAGTTCGCGCGCGCAGCGGATCGTCACCGAAGCCTTCATCCGCCATGCCGGCGAGGAGGACCGTGCCGGACTGCTGATGCCGCGCATGGCGGTGGTCGGCGATCTCGATCTCGACGAGGCGCTGGGGGCGCTGCTCGACCCGCTGGGGGCGCCGGACATCCCGCGGGCCATCGATCCCACCCGCCGCTGGCTGGCTCTGGCGCAACTGATCCGCGAGGAAATGGGCAGCGATGCCCCCAAGGGCGCGACGCTGCTGCGGCTCGCGCGCGAGACCGGCGCCACGATGGACCGGCTGCTGGTCGAAGGCATCGGTCCCGAAGAGCTCATTGGCGACAACGTGCTGCAACTGGTGGGTGATCTCTCGGCCCATTGGCAGGCTTCGTTGCGGACTTTTGCGCGGGTGCAGGCGCGCTGGTTGGCCTGGCTCGGCGAGGAGGGCGCGGTCGATACGGCGGCCCGCCGCAACCGGCTGTTCGAACACGCCGCCCGCCGCTGGCGAGAGTCTCCGCCCGAGACGCCCATTGTCGCCGCGGGGGTGACCAGCGCGGCGCCCGCGCTCGCCGGTCTGCTCCGCGTCGTCAGTCTCTTGCCCGATGGCGCAGTTGTGCTCCCGGATCTCGACCTGTCGCTGCCCGATGCGGTGTGGGACGAGCTGGGCCGCGCGGGCGCCGCGCCCGAGCCGGGGGCCGAGCCCTTCGCACGCAGCGACGCGGTGGCGCATCCGCAATACCATCTCAAGCTGCTGCTCAACCGGATGGGCGTTGCGCGCGAGGAAGTGCAGCCATGGCACCGCAGGGGCGCGGCCGCGGCACCGCCCGAGCGCAGCCACGCGATCTCCAACCTGTTCCTGCCGCCGGTGGCAAGCCGCGAATGGGTCGATCTGCCCGCCGACAAGCGCCGCCTGTCCAACGTCCGCATCATGCAGGCCGCCAATCCCGAGGAGGAGGCGCAGGCGATCGCACTGCTCGTGCGCGAGGCGCTGGAGACGCCCGAAAAGCGCATCGCGGTGATCACGCCCGACCGCGGGCTGGCGCGGCGCGTGGTCCATCATCTGGCGCGCTGGGAGATCGTCGCCGATGATTCGGCGGGTCGCCCTCTCTCGGACACCACCGCCGGGCGCCTGCTGCTTTTGCTGGCAGAGGTCGCCGCCAAGGGCGCCGCACCGGTCGCGCTGATGGCGCTCGCGATGCACCCGCTGGTGCATGGCGGAATGGATCGCCGCGACTGGCTGGCGCAGGCGCGGATCGTAGAGCGCGAATTGCGCGGGCCGCGTCCGCGCGAGGGGCTCGAACCGCTCGACGATCTGGTGGCGAAGCTGGGCAAGCATTCGGCAGGGCTGGCCGAGTGGTGGAGCGCCCTGCGTTCCGCGCTGGTGCCGCTGGTGGAGAGTGCGGGCGCGGAACCCTTGGCCGATCTGCTCGACCGTCTCGCCAACGCCGGCGAGGCCCTGTGCGGCGACAGCCTGTGGGCGCGCGAAGACGGGCGGGCGCTGGCGCGCTTCGTCGAGGATCTGCGCTTTCATGCGCGCGCTACCGGAACCCCGGTCGACACCGCCGATTGCGATATCGTGCTGCGCGATGCGATGGACGATGTCGCGGTCCGCCCCCCCTATGGCGGTCACCCGCGCGTGGCGATCTACGGACTGCTCGAATCGCGGATGAGCCGCGCCGAGCTGGTGATCTGCGCCGGGCTCAACGAGGGCGTCTGGCCGCCGCGCGGCGGGGTCGATGCGCTGCTGGCGCCGACCGTGCTGCGCGCGCTCGGCGTGCCGGGGGCGGAGTTCCGCAGCGGGCTGTCGGCGCATGATCTCGCCGGCGCGCTCGGCGCGCCCGAGGTGGTGCTCAGCCGCGCCGCGCGCGACGAGGCGGGGCCGGCGATCCCCTCGCGCTTCCTGTTGCGCGTCCAGGCGCTGCTGGGCGAATTGTTGCCGCGCCACCAGGAGACCGGCGCGATCGAGCTCGCCCGCGCGATGGGCCGACCCCGGTCTCTGCCCGTACCCTATCCGCGGCCCAGACCCATGCCCAGCGCAGCGCAGCGCGACGTGCCGATCGCGGTCACCGCGCTCGACCGGCTGCGTGGCGATCCCTACCAGTTCTACGCCGGTTCGATCCTCGGCCTGCGCACGCTCGACGCGCTCGAGGCCGCGCCCTCGCCGGCATGGCAGGGTGAGGTCGCGCATGCGATCCTGGAACGCTGGCACGAGGCGCGCAAGAGCGATCCGGCCGCGAAGCTGGCACCGATCATGGATGCGGTGATGATCGAGAAGAACGCCCACCCGCTGATGCGCGGACTGTGGCAGCCGCGCCTGCTCGCCGCGCTCGAATGGGTCGAGGACAGCGTCTCAAGCTACGAAGATCGCGTGGTTGCCGCCTGGGAACGCAAGGGCGAGATGCAGGTCGACGGGGTCAAGCTCCACGGCCGCGCCGATAGGATCGACCGCTTCGCCGACGGCACGCTGGCCGTAGTCGACTACAAGACGGGCTCGCCTCCCTCCGCCAGCATGGTCGAACAGGGCTTCGCGCTCCAGCTCGGGCTGCTCGGGATGATCGCGCGCGCGGGCGGGTTCGGCACCGTCTCGGGCGAGCCGAGCGCGTTCGAATACTGGTCTCTCGGCAAGGCGAAGGACGAGGAGAACCGCTTCGGCTTCGGCTATGTCGAGACCCCGCTCAAGCTGGGCAACAAGCGCAGCGGGCTCGCGCCCGAGGACTTCCTCCCCGAGACCGAACGCTATCTCAGGGGCGCCATTGCCGACTGGATCAAGGGCGATCAGCCCTTCACCGCGAAATTCAACCCCGACTACGCCGGCTATTCGGATTACGACCAGCTGATGCGGCTCGAGGAATGGCTGCCACGTCTTGCCGACGACGAAACGGAGGAAAGCGCATGAGCGGCGCGGTCTATCCGCTCGCCGGCGCGCAGCGCGACGCGGTCGATCCGCGCGAAAGCGTCTGGCTCTCGGCTTCGGCGGGGACGGGCAAGACCCAAGTACTTTCCGCGCGAGTACTCCGCTTGCTGCTCCAAGAGGGAGTCGAGCCTTCCGACATCCTCTGTCTGACCTTTACGAAGGCCGGTGCCGCCGAAATGGCGGTGCGGGTCAACGAGGTGCTCGCGCGCTGGGTGCGGCTGCCCGACGCAAGGCTGGCCGAGGAGCTGGCCTATCTCGGCGCGCCGGTCGATGCCGCGACCCGCTCGCATGCGCGCTCGCTCTTCGCCAGCGTGCTCGACAGCCCCGGGGGCGGCCTGCGGATCGACACCATCCACGCCTTCGCGCAATATCTGCTTGCCGCCTTCCCCGAGGAAGCGCGGATCGCACCGGGATCGCGGCCGATGGAGGACCGCGAGCGCGAATTGCTGAGCGAGGAAGTGCTCGGCGACCTGCTGACGGGCGCCGAAGCGAGCAACGACCGTCGCACGCTCGACGCCATCGCCGAGATGAGCCGCCGCAAGGGCGCCGACGGGGTGCGCCGCTGGCTGATGCGCTGCGCCGGGGCGATCCAGCTGTGGACCGGACCCGCTGGCTGGCAGGCGCCGATGCACGCGCGGGTCTGCGGCCTGCTCGGAATCCCCGCCGATGCCGACGAGCACTGGGTTGCGCAGGCCTGCGCCGACGAGGGCTTCCCCGTCGCACTGCTGCGCGCCTGCCGCGAAGGCAATGCGCAGTGGGGCACCAAGACCGGTCTCGCCTGTGTGGAATTCGTCGACAGCTGGCTGGCCGCCGGGCCGATCGAGCGCGTCGCGTTGCTCGACGGATTCTACGGCACGCTGCTGACCAAGACGGGCGAGCCCAAGAGCCTCAAGAACCTCGAAAAGCTCGACCCCGATTACGGCGGCCGCGTCGCCGAAGTGGTGGAGGCGATCGGGCAGGTCGCCGAACGGCGCACGCTGGTCGAACTGGCCGGTTTCCTCGCCCCGCAGCTCGAAGTCGGGCGGCAGTTCGCGTTGATGTGGGACGAGGCCAAATCGCGCGAGGCGCTGGTCGATTTCGACGACCAGATCCGCCGCGCCGCCGCGCTGCTCGCCGACAGCGCGATGGGCGACTGGATCCGCTACAAGCTCGACCGCCGCTTCGATCATATCCTGATCGACGAGGCGCAGGACACCAACGCCGATCAATGGGCGATCATCTTCGCGCTGACCGACGATTTCTTCTCCGGCCTGGGCGCGCAGGGCGATGCTATCCGCACGATCTTCACCGTGGGCGATTACAAGCAGGCGATCTTCGGCTTCCAAGGCACCAGCCCGGAGAATTTCGCTTCAGCGCAGCGCTGGGTGGCCGACGACATGGCGCGGCTCGGGCAGGGGGAGATTATGGCGGGTGCCCCCGAACCGCGGCGCCTGCGCGATCTGGATCTGGGCCAGTCGTTCCGCACCGCCGAACCTATTCTGCAATTCGTCGACAAGGCCATCGCCGCGATCGGGCCCGCCTCCTTCGGTCTCAAGCGCGCCCCCGAGCCGCATGTCGGGCAGGACCGCCCCGGGCTGGTCACACTCTGGAACACCGTCGCCGATATCCGCGACGGCGACGAGGACGGCGCCGAAGGCTGGCTCGCGCGGCACGGCCGGCGGTTGGCCGATCGCATCGCGCAGCAGATCCGCGTCTGGATGGACCCCGCGGGTCCCGGCTTCCCGTTGGTCAAGGGCGAGAAACCCGGCCAGGCACGGCGCGCAACCCCGGGTGATGTCATGATCCTGGTCCGCAAGCGGCGCGAGCTGGCCTCGCTGATCGTCGCCCGGCTCTATACCCATGGCGTGCCCGTGGCGGGGGTCGACCGGCTGCGGCTGGGCGCGCCGCTGGCGGTCAAGGATCTGATGGCCGCGCTCCGCTTCGCCGCGCAGCCGCTCGACGATCTCAACCTCGCGAACCTGCTGGTCTCGCCGCTGGGAGGCTGGACGCAGGAGCAGTTGCTCGAACACGGCTACCGGCCAAGGCAGCAGCGCTTGTGGGAGCATCTGCGCCAGTCGGGCGATCCGCAGGTTGCGCGCACCGTCGCGGCTCTGCGCGAAATCCTGCGCCGCGTCGATTTCGACAGTCCGCAGGCGCTGCTGCACTGGCTGCTGGTCGGGCCTTTCGACGGGCGCCGCAGGCTGGTCGCGCGGCTCGGCGCCGAGGCCAACGACCCGATCGACGAATTGCTCAACGCCGCCAACGCCTATGCGAGCGCGCACACCGCCAGCCTGCAGGGCTTCATCCGCTGGTTCGATGCCGGCGACGGCGAATTGAAGCGCGAGGCCGGCGCGAATCGCGATCAGGTGCGGGTGATGACCGTCCATGGCTCCAAGGGGCTGCAGGCGCCGATCGTGATCCTCGCCGATGCCGCGATCGGTCCCGATGCGCCGGGCGAGCTGGCGCTGGTCGATCCCGCAGACGAGCGCAACAAGGTACCGCTGCCGGGGCTGTCGGCGGAGCAGCGGGTCGGCCCGATCGCCACGGCTTACGAGATTGCCGCGCGGACCGAGAGGGAGGAGCACTGGCGGCTGCTTTATGTCGCGATGACCCGCGCCGAGGAGGCGCTGTTCATCGGCGGCTCGCTGGGCCCGCGCGAGGCAAAGCGCGGGACGCCGCACGAGGACAGCTGGTACGCCCAGCTCGAGCCGCTGTTCGCGGGCGATCCGGTCGAAGATTCGATCTGGGGCGCCCGGCGCGAATGGGGAGCGACCAGCACGATCGTGCCGCGCCCGGCAGGGAACGCCGGGCAAGCCGCAGTCGATCTCCCCGCCTGGACAGAATCGCCCCCTCCGGCCGAAGCGCGCCCCCCGCGGCCGCTCTCGCCCTCGGGGCTGGGCGAGGTCGAGGGCAGCGATCCGCCGCTGCCGCCAGAGCATTCGGCGCTCGCGGCGCAGCGCGGTGTGCTGATCCACGCGCTGCTCGAGCGCTTGCCCGCAGTGCCGGTGGCCGAGCGCGCGGCGAGGGCGGAGCAGTGGCTTGCGCGTCAGGCTCCCGACCTCGCGGAGGCCGATCGCAGCGAAATGCTCGACCGTGCGCTCGCCGTGCTCGACCACGAGGAATTCGGCGACATCTTCGCTGCGGGCGCGCTCGCCGAGGTTCCGCTGGCGGCGGTGGTCGGCGGCGAAGTGGTGGTGGGCGTGGCCGACCGGTTGCTGGTGACGCCCGAGCGTGTGACCGTGGTCGATTTCAAGACCGCGCGCCGCCCGCCCGAGTCGCTCGAACGGGTGCCCGAGGCCACGCTGCGCCAGATGGCCGCCTATGTCGCGGCGCTGGAAACGATCTATCCCGGGCGCGAGGTGCGTGCCGCGCTGCTCTATACCCAGACCCCGCAGCTGATCGCGCTTCCCGCCGATCTGCTCGCCGCTAACAAAGCCCGGTTTTCCGCTCCGCAGGAAAGCTTTGCCTTACCGCCCGTTGAGTAACCGCAGCTTGGGCCTACATGACCCGCATAGGGGCCAAACCCCACAGGAGAACCACCATGCCGACCGTCGCCGTTACCGATGCCAGTTTCCAGACCGATGTCCTCGAATCGGACAAGCCCGTGCTGGTCGATTTCTGGGCCGAATGGTGCGGCCCGTGCAAGATGATCGCCCCCGCGCTCGAGGAATTGAGCGACGAGATGGGCGAGCAGGTCACCATCGCCAAGATGGACATCATGGAGAACACCGGGGTCCCCGGACAGATGGGTGTCCAGTCGATCCCCTATCTGGTGCTGTTCAAGGACGGCAAGCCCGCCGCTCAGATGCGCGGCGCAGCGCCTAAGGGTCAGCTCAAGAGTTGGCTCGAAGGCGAGCTCTAAGCCATTATGGAATAAAGCGCGGCGAGTTCGTCCCACAGGGCAGGGCTCGCCGCGCCGATCAGCCCACTGCGCTCGGGCTCGTCTACGCGATAAGGTGAGCCATCGGGCCGCGCGGCCTTGCCGCCCGCCTCGTTGAGCCACAGCACTCCCGCGGCGTGGTCCCATGCCAAGGTGCGCTCGAACAGCGATACATCGTTTTCGCCCAGCGCCAGCCGCGGATATTGCTCGGCGGCGCAACGCGGCGTGTCGACCACGCGATAATGCGGCGCGATATGGGTCTTGACCGCCGTGCGCCGTGTGGGGTCGAGAAAGATGGTCGATATGGCGGCAACCGGCCGAACCTCGCCGCTCGTTTGCGCCGTTATGCGATTGCCGTTCACGTAGGCCCCCTGGTGGAGATGCGCCGCGCAAAAGCGGCCGGACAGACAATCATAGATCCAGCCCGATTGGCAGATTCCGCCGGCGCAGCGCGCCAGCAGGATGCCGAACGGCGGGCGACCGTGCGCGAAATTGTGGGTCCCGTCGATCGGATCGACGATCCAGCAATCCTGGTGGAGACCGGCGAGCACGGCGGGATCGGCATGCGCCGCTTCCTCGCCGACGATTACGAGAGAGGCGTCGATAGCGGCGAGGCCCTCATTAAGCATGACCTCGGCTTCGCGGTCGGCGACGGTCACCAGCTCGTCTTTGGCCTTCTCGACGATCTCGTTGCTCGAGAGATTGCGATAGCGCGGCAGGATCGCCGCTTCTGTCACGCTTCGCATCAGCGCCTGGATGTCGCGATCAAGCGCGCTCACGAGCGGTAATCCGCGTTGATGGCAATGTAGCCATGCGTCAGGTCGCAGGTCCACACCGTCGCTCGCCCCGCGCCGAGCCCGAGATCGACCTCGATTGTGATCTCCTCGCCCTGCAGATGCCGGGAGACCGGCGCCTCGTCGTAATCGGCCAGCGGCTGGCCATCTCGCGCCGCCCAGACCCCACCAAAGCCGATCGAGAGCCGGTCGCGATCAGCGGGTTCGCCGGCCTTGCCCACCGCCATGACCACGCGGCCCCAGTTCGCATCGCCGCCTGCGATTGCGGTTTTCACCAGCGGCGAGTTCGCGATCGACAGCCCGACCCGCCGCGCGCTGTCGTCGCTCTGCGCGCCCGACACGCTCACCGCGATGAATTTGCGCGCGCCTTCGCCATCGCGGACCACCAGCTGCGCCAATTCGCGGCAGACCGAAAGCAGCGCAGCGTAGACCGCGTCGGCGCCGGCATCGTCCCACGAGCGGATCGGCGGATGGTCAGCCCTGCCGGTTGCGAACGCCAGCACGGTGTCGCTGGTCGAGGTGTCGCCATCGACGGTGATGCACGAGAAGGTGGCGGCATTGGCGCTTGAGAGCATCTCCTGGAGCAGCTCGGGCGCAATCCGGGCATCGGTGAACACATATCCCAACATCGTCGCCATGTCGGGCGCGATCATCCCGCTGCCCTTGACGATTCCGGCGAATTCCACCCGCGTCTCGCCGACCATCGCGCTGGCGCCGGCACCCTTGGTGAAGGTGTCGGTCGTGCCGATCGCCGCGGCCGCATCCTCCCAGCCGCAGGGCGGCGCCTGCAACGCCGCCGCGACTCCGGCACGGGCGATGTCGCGGGGCAAGGGCACGCCGATCACGCCGGTCGAGGAGACAAACACCTCCTCACGCTCACAATCGAGAGCTTCCACAACCTGCGCCACGATCTGCTCGACCGCCTCGCGCCCGCGGTAGCCGGTAAAGGCGTTGGAGTTCCCCGCATTGACCACCAGCGCCCGTGCCTTGCCCTGGCGCAGCTGTTCGCGGCCCATCTCGACTTCGCTCGATGCGCAGGCGCTTCGGGTGAAGACCCCTGCCACCGCCGTGTCTTGGATAAGCTCGATCAAGGTAAGATCGGCACGATCCCACGCTTTGTAGCCTGCGCGGACGGTGCGCAGCGTCATCCCTTCGATGGTCGGCAGTTCGGGGAAGGGGCGGGCAAGGGGAGAGCGTTCAAGGTCCATTCACGCGTCCTTACGAAGGATGGCGCGGCGGGTAAACGCGGTTCGGGGGTGGACGCGATGGCGTTGAAAACCTATTTACGCCAGACGATGCTTCGCCGTCTCCTCACCTGCCTCGCGATCGCGACCGGCCTTGTGGCGGTTTCCGCACCTGCGCAGGCTTCGGTGATCGGCGCGCTGGAGGCCCAGATCGAGCAGTCCCAGAGGGCGTGCGAGAAGGACCGCAGCGAGGAATGCGCCTGCATCGAACGCCAGCGTCAGCAGCGCGCCCGCGGCGAAAAGCCCGCGCCCTGCCGTACCGCCAATCCCGTCCGGATCTATATTCCGACCGTACATCTCGGTGTGGATCGCGCCCACGAATAGGCGCAGTCGAGGGTCGCTCCCTCGGCCCCTAACTATTTTTCCAGCCTGAGCAGCCACGGAGCGCTCGGGTTATTTCCCATAAATTCATTCGCGAGATCGCGCCCATGCTCAAATCGCTTACCAAGGCCTTCTTCGGCTCGTCCAACGAACGTTACGTGCGCTCGATGCGCAAGACGGTCGATCAGATCAACGCGCTCGAGGAGCAGATCCAAGCGCTCTCGGACGAAGAACTCACCGCTCAGACCGATAAGTTTCGCGAGCAGCTCGCCTCGGGCAAGACGCTCGACCAAATCCTGCCCGAGGCCTTTGCCACGGTGCGCGAGGCTTCGATCCGGGTGCTGGGAATGCGCCATTTCGACGTCCAGATGATCGGTGGCATCGTGCTCCATCGCGGCGAGATCTCCGAGATGCGCACCGGCGAGGGGAAGACGCTCGTCGCGACGCTGGCGACCTATCTCAACGCCATCGAGGGCAAGGGCGTCCATGTCATCACGGTCAACGACTATCTCGCCCGGCGCGATGCCGAATGGATGGGGCAGCTTTATCGCTTCCTCGGCCTCACCGTCGGGGTGATCGTCCCCAATATCGACGAGTTCCAGCGCCGCGACGCCTACAATGCCGACATCACCTATGGGACCAACAATGAGTTCGGTTTCGACTATCTGCGCGACAACATGAAGCACGAGCGCGGCCAGATGGTCCAGCGCCCCTTCAACTATGCGATCCTCGACGAGGTGGACTCGATCCTAGTCGACGAAGCCCGGACGCCGCTGATCATTTCCGGTCCGACCGAGGACAAGTCCGATCTCTACGTCTCGATCGACGCCATCGTGAAGGATCTCGATCCCGATTGGTACGAGGCCGACGAGAAGTCGAAGAACATCACCTGGACCGAAGAAGGCACCGATGCGATCGAGGCCAAGCTGAGCGAGGCGGGGCTGCTCGAAACCGAGAACCTCTACGACGTCGAGAACACGCTGGTGATCCACCATCTCGACCAGGCGCTGCGCGCGAACATCATGTTCAAGCGCGACACCGATTACATCGTCAAGGACGACAAGATCGTCATCATCGACGAGTTCACCGGTCGCATGATGGAAGGTCGCCGCTGGTCGAACGGTCTGCACCAGGCGGTCGAGGCCAAGGAAGGCGTCAAGATCGAGCCCGAGAACCAGACGCTCGCCTCGATCACCTTCCAGAATTATTTCCGCATGTATCCCAAGCTCTCGGGCATGACCGGCACCGCCGCCACGGAGGCGGCCGAGTTTTGGGATATCTACAAGCTCAACGTCGCCGAGATCCCGACCCACAAGCCGGTCGCGCGGATCGACGAGGACGACCAGTTCTACAAGAACACGATGGACAAGTTCCAGGCCATCGCCAAGGCGATCCGCGAAAAGAACGAGATCGGCCAGCCGGTGCTGGTGGGCACGGTCTCGATCGAAAAGTCCGAACTGCTCAGCCAGTTTCTTGACAAGGAAGGCGTCAAGCACGCGGTCCTCAACGCGCGGATGCACGAGCAGGAAGCGCACATCGTGGCGCAGGCCGGCCGCATCGGCTCGGTCACAATCGCGACCAACATGGCCGGTCGCGGCACCGACATCCAGCTGGGCGGCAATCTCGAATTTCGCATCGAAGACGAACTGGGCGACATGCCCGAAGGCCCCGAGCGCGACGAGGCGGTGGCGCGTATCAAGCAGGAGATCGCCGAGGAGAAGGAGCGTGTGATCGAGGCGGGCGGCTTGTTCGTGCTCGGCACCGAACGCCATGAAAGCCGTCGTATCGACAATCAGCTGCGTGGCCGCTCTGGCCGCCAGGGCGACCCCGGCCTCTCGCGCTTCTACCTGTGCCTCGAAGACGATCTGCTGCGCATATTTGGCCCCGACACGCTGTTCTCCAAGATGATGAATTCCAACCTTGAGGACGGCGAGGCGATCGGCTCCAAATGGCTCTCCAAGGCCATCGAGACGGCGCAGAAGAAGGTCGAGGGCCGCAATTACGAGGTCCGCAAGAACGTCGTCCAATACGATGATGTGATGAACGACCAGCGCAAGGTCATCTATGAACAGCGCGCCGAAATCATGGACAGCGAGACGGTGGACGAAGTGGTCCTCGACATGCGCTATGACACGATCAACGCGCTGGTCGAGGAAGCCTGCCCGCCGGGCTCCTATCCCGAGCAGTGGAAGATCGAGGGTCTCAAGATACGGCTCGACGAGGTTCTCGGCCTGTCGCCGCCCCTCGACGCGTGGCTGGAAGAAGACACGCTCGAACCCGAGATCATCGAGGAGCGGATTCGCGCCGAAGTGGATCAGCAGATGGATGCCAAGGTAGCCCGCGTCGATCCCTCGATGTGGCGCACGATCGAGAAAAGCGTGCTGCTCCAGACGCTCGATCACCATTGGAAGGAGCATCTCGCCACGCTCGACGCGCTGCGCCAGGTCGTCGGTCTGCGTGCCCATGCGCAAAAGCAGCCGATCAACGAATACAAGCAGGAAGCCTTCGGCCTGTTCGAGCGCCTGCTCGAGACGCTGCGCGAGGATGTCACCACCAAGCTGATGAAGCTCGATGTGCGTGAACCCGAGCCGATGCCGCAAGGCAGCCTGCCCGATCTGCCCGATTTCCTCACCGGCCATATCGATCCGCTCACCGGGCTCGACAATTCCAACGATGGTGACGGATCGAGCCGCCAGGCCGGCCTGTTCGGCTCACTGGCGGGCAGTTCACGCGCAGCGGTCGGTCCCGGCGGGTCCGAAACCTCCAATCCCTATGCCGGGATGGAGATCAGCCGCAACGCGCCATGCCCTTGCGGTTCGGGCAACAAGTACAAGCATTGCCACGGAGCGGTTTCCGCACGGGCCTGACCTAGGGGAGCGGGAGCGGTAAGGCGCAGACATGCTTTGGCTGGCCGCCGCCTTCCTCGCGACCGCATTGCTTTATGCCTCGGTGGGGTTCGGCGGCGGCTCGACATACAATGCGCTGCTGGCGCTTGCCGGGACCGATTACCGAATCCTTCCGCTGATCGCGCTGTCCTGCAATATCGTGGTCGTGGCTGGCAGCAGCATCCGCTACGCTCACGCCAAGATCACACCGTGGCGCGGCGCGCTGGCGCTGACGGCCCTGGCCGCGCCCGCCGCGCTGTTGGGCGGTCTCACGCCGATCGGCGAGCGCAGTTTTCTGCTGCTACTCGGCGCGAGCCTGCTGCTCACCAGCCTGACCCTGCTGATCCCGGTGCGCGAAACGCACGCAGCCGAGCCGACGAGGCTGGCGCGCTACATACCCTTCACGGCCGCGCCGCTTGGCTATCTTGCGGGGGTCGTCGGGATCGGCGGCGGGATTTTTCTCGCACCGCTGCTTCATCTCGTCCGCTGGCGCGATGCCCGCGCCATCGCCGCCGCGGCGAGCTTTTTCATCCTGGTCAATTCGCTGTTCGGACTGGCAGGGCAATTGCTCAAGGGCGGGGCAGAACGGCTCGAGGCCGCGGTCGCCTTCGGCCTGCCGCTGCTGGTCGCGGTGGCGATCGGGGGGCAGATCGGGAGCCTGCTGGCTGTCAGGCTATTGCCGAAACACTGGATCCGCTGGCTGACCGCCGCTTTGACCTTCTGGGTCGGCCTGCGCCTGCTCCTCGGCATATGACAGAGCGGCGCCGCATCCGAAATGCGGCGCTGTCGTTCTGGCTGTAGCGGAAAATGGCTCCCCGAGTTGGATTCGAACCAACGACCAAGTGATTAACAGTCACCTACTCTACCGCTGAGCTATCGGGGAGCAGCCAGGTCGGCAGGGGCGCGCTATATGGGGGCTCGGAGGGTTTGGCAAGCGGGCGCAGCGCGATTTTTCGTACCCTTGGCGATCAGACCAGAAACTGTTCCGCCACGATCCGTTCGTCGAGCGCATGGCCGGGGTCGAACAGCAATCGCAGCTCCTGCTCGCGCGCGATGTGGAGCGAGACTTCGGCGATATCCCGGACCTCCTTCTGATCGGCGACGACCGACACCGGACGCTTTTCGGATTCCAGGACGCGGAAGCGGATCGTGCTGCGGTCGGGCAGGAGCGCGCCGCGCCAGCGGCGCGGGCGGAAGGGGCTGATGGGGGTGAGCGCCAGAAGGTTCGAATCGAGCGGCAGGATCGGCCCGTTTGCGGAAAGGTTGTAGGCGGTCGAACCGGCGGGAGTGGCCACCAGCACGCCATCGCAGACCAGCTCCTTGATCCGCACCTTCTCGTCCACCGACACCTCGATCTTGGCCGTCTGGCGGGTTTCGCGCAGCAGCGAGACCTCGTTGATCGCGCAGAACTCCTGGGTGCGTCCATCCTGCGTGACGGCATCCATGCACAAGGGGGCAACAGCGACACTGCGCGCGCGTTCGATCCGGCGCAGCAACTTTTCCGGCGCCCGGTTGTGGTTCATCAGAAAACCTACCGTGCCCAGATTCACTCCGTAAACCGGTTTGATGATACCGGAGTCGAGCATGGCATGGAGTGCCTGGAGCATCGCGCCGTCGCCGCCGATCACGACAGCGGCCTCGGCGTCCTCGAGCGGTACCCAATCCGTCAGATCGCGATACATCGGCGCGACCTCGTGGGCGCGTTCGGTATCCGAAACGATCAGGGCCAGCTTCTCGAAAATCGGCATCGCGCTTTCCCGTCGTGAAGGTCCTTGCCGCAACGCGTTTGCTTGTGGCGGCGGTGTGCGGTTGCGCGCGTGTGTATGGATGGCCGTCCCATTTGGCAACGTGGGGAAACTTCTGGCGTATTTCTCCGATCCGACGGATAGGGAAGGCCTATGGCCAGCCTCGCCTCAGCGACAGACGACGAAACGCGCGACCGGCTCACCGGGCTTGCGACCCTGGGGCACGCCCGCAAGACGCTCGACCGTTGGTGGCGCGATTGGCCCCAAGGGGGGATCGAATGCCCGATCCACGTCATGTTGATCTCGGTTGGTCGTATCGACCGGGTCAATGTCGCCTTCGGCGAGACCGCAGGCGACGGGGCGCTGATCGAGATCGCCCAGCGAATCCGTCATTTCGCCACCGACGAACTCGAAAGCGGCGTCTGGATCGCGGCGCGCAGTTCGGGCGACACCTTCCTCCTGGCGCTACGCGAGGAATGCAATCGCGAGCGCTGGCAGTGGCTCGCCGAGGCGCTGGCGGATGCCATCGCGATGCCGATCAACGACCCCGACACCGGGCACAGCCTTCGCCTGTGGCCGCGGGTTGCGCTGATCCGCGCGGTCGAAGGCGATACTTCCGGATCGCTCCTCGACACCCTTTCCGAAGCATCGGCGCGAATTCGTTCGCTTCCGGGGCATCGCGTTGTCTGGACCAGCGGCGAACTCACCAAGGACGGCCGGTCGAGCCAGCAGCTCGAGGCCGATCTGCTCGCGGCGATCGACCATGACGAAATCTCGATCCGCTACCAGCCGCAATATGCGCTCGAAAGCGACGAGATGATCGGTGCGGAGGCGCTTGCGCGCTGGGATCATCCGTTGCTCGGACGGGTCGGCGCAGCAACTTTGTTCACCATCGCCGAACGCGCCGATCATACCGCGCAACTGTCGCGCCATATCGCCCGCAAGGCATTGGAAGCGGCGCGCGCCTGGCCCGCAGGACTGCGATTGTCGATCAATGTCACCCCCGCCGATCTGGCGGCCGGCAGCTTCGCCCGCGAGTTCCTTGCGCTGGTCGAACGCAACGGGATCGATCCGCATTCGCTTACGCTCGAGATCACCGAGCAGGTGCTGCTCGCCGATCTCGATCAGGTGAGCGAAGCACTCGCGGACCTCAAAGCCTCCGGCATCAGCCTCTCGCTCGATGATTTTGGCGCCGGCTTCTGCAATTTCAGGTATTTGAAAGTGCTTCCGATAGATCATCTGAAGCTCGACCGTTCGATGATCGAAGGCGTGCTCGAGGACGATCGCGATCTGGCGGTGTTTCGTGCGATCGTCGCCATGGCCAAGGCGCTCGAGCTCAAGGTGGTCGTCGAAGGGGTCGAGACCGAAGCGCAGCGGGCATTGGTCGCCCGCGAGGGATGCGAAGTCTATCAGGGCTTTCTGCGCGCCGAGCCGCTGTCCGCCGAAGAATTCCTCGCGCTCGCCTCGAGCTAGGACGGCTTCACCGTCTTGCGCGCCTTGCGCGCCACCCCGCCGAGCCCCTTGGTCAGCTGATAGAGTCCGTTCAGCCGACTCTCGGGCGAGTTCCAGGCGCGACTGATCACCAACTTCATGTCGGGCCGCAGCTTGGCCGTGCCCTTGAGACGATCGACATAGGCCAGCAGCCCCATGGGATCGGGGAAATCGTCATTGTGGAAGGTTACCAGCGTGCCGGCATTGCCGACGTCGATCTTGGCGATGTTCGCCTCGATCGCCTGGTGCTTGATCTCGATCAGCCGGACCAGATTGGCTGTGGCCGCGGGCAGATCGCCGAAGCGGTCGATCATCTCGGCAGCCAGCGCCTCGATCTCTCCCTTGTCGCGAGCATCGTTGAGGCGGCGGTAGAGCGCCATCCGCACCGCCAGATCGGGAACGTAATCCTCGGGGATCATGATCGGCGCATCGACGGTGATCTGCGGGCTCACGCTTTCGGGTTTGGCGTCGAGCCCGGCTTCGCCCGCCTTGGCCGCCAGGATCGCATCCTCCAACATAGATTGGTAGAGCTCGAAGCCGACTTCGCGGATATGGCCCGATTGCTCGTCGCCGAGCAGATTGCCCGCGCCGCGGATGTCGAGATCGTGGCTGGCGAGCTGGAACCCGGCGCCCAGACTGTCGAGATCGCCCAGCACCTTCAAGCGCTTCTCGCCGACCTCGGACAGCTGGGTGTCCTTGGCGTAGGTGAGATAGGCATAGGCGCGCAGCTTGGCGCGCCCAACGCGTCCGCGCAGCTGGTAGAGCTGGGCGAGACCGAAGATGTCCGCGCGGTGGATGATGATCGTGTTGGCGCTGGGAATATCCAGCCCGCTCTCGACGATCGTGGTCGCGAGAAGCACGTCGTATTGGCGGTCGTAGAAGGCGCTCATCCGCTCTTCCACCTCGTTGGGTGCCATCTGCCCGTGCGCGGTGACGGTCTTGATCTCGGGCACAGCCTCGCGCAGCCATTTCTCGATCTGGGGCATGTCGGCGATGCGCGGGACGATGATGAAGCTTTGTCCGCCGCGATGGTGTTCGCGCAGCAGCGCCTCGCGCATCACGATCTCGTCCCATTCCATCACATAGGTGCGCACCGCGAGACGGTCGACCGGCGGGGTCTGGATGGTCGAGAGTTCGCGCAGGCCGGTCATCGCCATCTGCAGCGTGCGCGGGATCGGGGTGGCGGTGAGGGTGAGCATGTGCACGTCGGCGCGCAGCTGCTTGAGCTTTTCCTTGTGCGTCACCCCAAAGCGCTGCTCCTCGTCGACGATCACGATGCCGAGATCCTTGAACGCGGTTTTCTTGGAAAGGATCGCGTGGGTGCCGACGACGATGTCGAGCGCGCCGCTCGCGAGCCGCTCGCGGGTTTCCTTCATCTCCTTGGCGGGAACCAGGCGGCTGAGCCGTCCGACCTCGATCGGGAAACCGGCGAAGCGCTCGGAGAAGCCCTGAAAATGCTGGCGCGCGAGCAGCGTGGTGGGGGCGATCACCGCCACCTGCTGGCCGTTCATCGCCGCGACGAAGGCGGCGCGCAGCGCCACCTCGGTCTTGCCGAAGCCGACATCGCCGCAGACCAGCCGGTCCATCGGGTGGCCGCTTTCGAGGTCGCGCAACACATCCTCGATGGCGCGCTCCTGGTCCTCGGTCTCTTCCCACGGGAAACGGTCGAGGAACTGGTTGAAAGGTCCTGATTCGACTTCGAAAACCGGTGCCTTGCGCAGCGCCCGGGCGGCGGCAGTGCGGAGCAGTTCGTGCGCGATTGCGCGGATGCGCTCCCTGAGCTGCGAACGGCGCTTCTGCCACGCCTCGCCGCCGAGCCGGTCGAGCATGACCGCCTCCTCGGACGAGCCGTAGCGGCTGAGCACGTCGATGTTCTCGACCGGGATGAACAGCTTGTCGCCGCCGCGATAGGCCAGCATTACGCAATCGTGCTTGCTCTTGCCGACCGCGATCGCTTCGAGCCCGAGATATTTGCCGATGCCGTGCTCCGTGTGGACCACGAGATCGCCGACCGACAGCGCCTGCAGTTCGGCGAGGAAGGCGTCGGAGCTCTTGCGCTTCTTGCGCCGCCGCACCAGCCGGTCGCCGAGGATGTCCTGCTCGGTCAGGACCTCGAGCTCGTCATTGGCGAAGCTGGTGTCGAGCGGGACGATCATCGCCGCGGGCACGCCCTTGGCCGAGAGGCCCAGAGCTTCCTGCCAGCTCTCCGCCAGCTGGATCGCGATTCCGGCTTCCTCGAGGATTGAGACCATCCGCGCGCGGCTGCCCTTGGAATAGGTCGCCAGCAGCGGCCTGCGCCCGGCCTTGCCGACCGCTTTCAGATGATCGGCGAGCAGCGGATAGACGTTCTCGCCCCGCGCGCGGTCCGGCCCGAAATCGCGCCCCGAGCGGAAGCCGAAATCGAGCACCTTGGCGCTTTCGGGCTCGGCAAAACCGGTGCTGTGGTGGACCGGGTGGGCATCGAGCGCGCGGGTCAGCTCGTCCTTTTCGAGATAGAGCGACGCCGGCTCGACCGGGCGGTAGCTGCCCTTCGCCTGACCGGTCACCTGGGTTCGAGCGGCGTAATAATCCGCGATATCGCCGAGCCGTTCTTCGGCGGCCTGCATCGCCGCACCATCGATCACGACCACATCGCGATCGTCGAGATGGTCGAACAGCGTCGCCATCCGCTCCTCGAACAGCGGCAGCCAGTGTTCCATGCCCGCCAGCCGGCGCCCTTCGCTGACCGCTTCGTAAAGCGGATCCTGCGTCGCATCGGCACCGAACGCTTCGCGGTAGCGCCCGCGGAAGCGCTTGATGCTGGCCTCGTCGAGCAGCGCCTCGCTGGCGGGGAGCAGCAGATGCGACTCGATCCGCGCGGTGGTCATCTGCGTGTTCGGATCGAACAGGCGCAGGCTTTCCAGCTCGTCGCCGAAGAAATCGAGCCGCAGGCCCTGGTCGAGTCCCGAGGGAAAGACATCGACGATCGAGCCGCGGATCGCGTATTCGCCCTTGTCCGCCACCGTGTCGGTGCGGCTGTAGCCCTGCCGCTGGAGCAGCCGCGCGAGGCTGTCGCGGCCGATCTCGCTGCCGATCGAGAATTCGCGTACGGCTTCGCGGATACGGAACGGCGTAAGCACACGCTGCAGCACGGCGTTGATCGTGGTGACCAGCAATTGCGCGCCAGGCTTGCCGGCCTGCAGCCGGTGCAGCGCGGCGAGCCGCTTGGCGCTGACGGTCAGCGCAGGGCTGGAGCGGTCATAGGGAAGTGCATCCCAGGCCGGGAATTCGATCACCTCGAGCTCGGGCGCAAAATAATGCGCCGCATCGCTGACCGCGCGCATGGCGGTGTCGTCGGGGGCGATGAACACCGCGCGGCCCGCACCGGCGCGCGCAAGATCGGCCATTACCAGCGGCTGGCTGCCGCGCGCGACCTGGGCCAGCGTCAGCGGCGCAGTAGCGTCGAGGATACGGGAGAGGTCGGCCATCTTGATGGTCAGCGCGGCATGGGTGCTGGCGTTCCCGTCAGCGGGGAATATCGACATAGTCGAGCAGCATCATGCGCTCGATCAACTCGCCCTGAAAGCGCGGCGGGACGGGCTGGGTGCCAAGCGCCCAGGCCATGACATCGACATCGTCCTCTTCGAGCAGCGCCTCGAACCAGGTCAGTTCCTCGCCCTTCCATTCGCCGTGGTAGCGGTCGAAAAACCCGCCGAACATGTAATCCGCTTCGCGCGTGCCGCGGTGCCAGGCGCGGAAACGGGCGCGCTGGATGCGGCCTTCGAAGGTAAGGGCTTCTGGCATGGCGCGCGCCTATCCTGCGCGCCCTGCCAGCGCAAGCGGGGATCGCTGTCCACAGGCGGGGCGGGGCGCCAAGCGATCGCGGCTTTCGCTGCCCCCGCCACTGCGGCTAGACGCGTGTGATGCGCCCCGATGCCCTCAACCCGCTGTTCGCCGAGACCGAGACTCTCGACGGGGTCGGGCCCAAGCTCAAGAAGCCGCTCGACCGGCTCGGGCTGACCCGGGTGCGCGACCTCGTCTATCACTTCCCCGAACGCTTCGTGACCCGGCGCGCGGTCGGGACGATCGACGAGGCGGGCGAGGGCGAGCAGATCGTGGTCAAGCTGCTGGTGATCGAGCATCGCGGCGGCCGCAATCCCCGCGCGCCCTATCGTGTGCTGGCGCAGGACGGCGTGGGCAACGTGTTGTCGCTGACCTATTTCGGACGCGCATCCTACACCGCGAAAAAGCAGCTCCCCGTGGGCGAAAGCCGCTGGGTCGCGGGCAAGCTCGAACGCTATGGCGACATGATGCAGATCGTCCATCCCGACCATGTGCTCGAGGAGGGCGGCGACACGCTGCAGCGGCTGTGCGAGCCCGTCTATCGCCTTGCCGAAGGATTGACCCAGCCGAAGGTGGCCGGACTGGTCGAACAGGCGCTGGCGCGCGCGCCCGAGCTGCCCGAATGGTGCGAAACCGGGCAGGTCGAGCGCGAAGGCTGGCCCGCCTGGCGCGAGGCGCTGCGGCGGGCGCATGGCGGCGAGGACGCCGCGGCGCGCGACCGGCTCGCCTATGACGAACTGCTCGCCAATGCGCTCGCGCTGATGCTGGTCCGCGCGGACAACCGCCAGCGCAAGGGCCAGCCGCTCAGGAGCGACGGGTCCTTGCGCGACCGGCTCGCGCTGCCGTTCCCGCTGACCGGCGCGCAGACCCGCTCGATCGCCGAGATCGAGGGCGATCTGGTGCAGGACACCCCGATGCTGCGGCTGCTGCAGGGCGATGTGGGCGCGGGCAAGACCGTGGTTGCACTGGCGGGAATGCTGATCGCGGTCGAGGCGGGGGCGCAGGCGGCGCTGCTGGCCCCGACCGAAATCCTCGCGCGCCAGCATTACGAGAGCCTGCGCCGCCTCGCCGAGCCGACCGGCGCGCGGGTGGCGCTGTTGACCGGGCGCGACAAGGGCAGGGCGCGCGAATCCACGCTGATGGGCCTGCTCGACGGCAGCATCGACATCGTCATCGGCACCCATGCGATCTTCCAGGACAAGGTCGGCTATCGCAATCTCGCGATGGTGGTGATCGACGAGCAGCACCGCTTCGGCGTCGGCCAGCGGCTGATGCTGGCGAGCAAGGGCCGCACCGCGCCGCATGTCCTCGCGATGACCGCCACCCCGATCCCGCGGACGCTGACGCTGGCGCAATATGGCGAGCTCGATGTCAGCAAGCTCGACGAACTGCCACCCGGGCGGCAGGCGATCGAGACCCGCGTGGTCTCCTTGTCGCGGCTCGACGAGGTCGCCGCCGGGGTCGAGCGGCACCTCACCACCGGACAGCAGGCCTATTGGGTCTGCCCGATGGTGCGCGAGAACGAGAACGACGACACCGCCGCCGCCGAGGCGCGCTACGCTTCGCTCAAGGAGCGCTTCGGGGATGATGTGGCGCTGGTCCACGGTCAGCTCGCGCCCGAGATGAAGGACGCGGCGATGGAACGCTTCGCGCGCGGCGAGGCCAAGCTGCTGGTCGCCACCACGGTGATCGAAGTCGGGGTCGATGTCCCCAACGCGAGGCTGATGGTGATCGAACAGGCCGAGCGCTTCGGGCTGGCGCAGCTTCACCAGCTGCGCGGGCGGGTCGGGCGCGGGAGCGAGAAATCCACCTGCCTGCTGCTGCGCGGCGACCAGCTGTCGGAAACCGCGCGCGATCGGCTGGCGCTGATGCGCGAGACGCAGGACGGGTTCCGGCTGGCCGAAGAGGATCTGCGGCTGCGCGGCGGGGGCGAACTCCTCGGGACCCGGCAGTCGGGCGACAGTGCGTTCCAGATCGCCGATCTCGACCAGATCACCCGGCTGCTCCCCGTCGCGCATGACGATGCGCGGCTGCTGATGGAGCGCGACGGAGGGCTCGAAGGCAAGCGCGGCGCCGCGGCGCGGGTGCTGCTCTATCTGTTCGAGCGCGACTTCGGGGTGAAGACGCTGCGCGGCGGCTAGCCCTGCTGCTCTGAGATAAGCACGGCGATCAGCGCTTCGGCGGCGGCGTCGACTTCCTTCCAGGTGCCGGCGAAATCGGCTTCGCTGCCGTGATAGGGATCGGCGACCGACCGGCCGGTGGTGCCGGGAACCACATCGAGCAGCAGCGCGATCGTCGCCTTGGAATCGGCCGGGGCCATCGCGCGGACATCCGCGAGATTGTCCTCGTCCATCACCAGGATATGGTCGAACCGGGCGAAATCCTCGAGCGCCAGCTGGCGTCCGCGGTAGCTGCCGATGTCGATCCCCTGACGCTTCGCCTCGGCGATGGCGCGCGGGTCGGGAGCGCGCCCGACGTGGTAATCCGCGGTGCCGACGCTGTCGATTTCGATATCGAGATCGGCTTCAGCCGTACGCCGCCGCAGCGCCGCCTCGGCCAGGGGGGAGCGGCAGATGTTGCCGAGGCAGACGAACAGGATCGATGGTTTGGTCATTCCCGGACCCTACTGGACCCGGGCGGCGGCTCGCAATAGGAAGCTCCCCAACAGGGAGATACATTCATGAAATACCTCGCCGCCGCCTTCGCCTTTGCCAGCGTCGCGCTCGCTCCGATGGCGCATGCCGCCCCCGCCGACGATTACCGCGAGCTGCGCGACGAGGTCTGGGAATGGACGCTCGACAATTCGCCGATGACCGCGACCCAGATCGGCGATCGCCGCGGCGACGGCAAGCTGGGCGATATGTCGCTGGCGCGCTACGAGGCCTCGATCGCGGAAACCCGCGCCTTTCTCGCCCGGCTCGAGGCGATCGACGAGGCGGCTCTGCCCGAGGACCTGCGGATCGATCACGCGATCCTCAAGCGCAGCTTCGAAGACGAGATCGCCGGCGCTGAATTCGATCACGACCGGTTCGTCGTCTTCACCAATCGCGGCGGCTGGTTCGCCTATTTCGGCTCGCTGCCCTACGGTTCGCCGCTGTTCACGCTGGCGGATTACCAGAGCTATGTCGGCCGGCTGGAAAGCTTCGCCGCGGTCAACCAGCAGGGCATCGCCCGCAGCCGCGAAGCGGTCGCGCGGGGTCTGACTCAGGCCTGCGAACCGATGCAGGGGCTCGAGGACCGGGTCGCGAGCATGATCGTGGAGGACCCGGTGGAATCGCCGCTGTGGCTGCCGTTCAAGGATCGCCCCTCGACCATTTCCGAGGCGCAATGGACGCAATTGCAGGCCCGCGCACGCAACGCGCTCGAAACCGGGGTGATGCCCGCCTATCGCGATTTCCGCGACTTCTATGTCGAGGAATACGCTCCCGAATGCCGCACCGGGATGCCCGGCGTGCTCGCAACGCCGCGGGGCGAGGAGTATTACGCCCATCGGGTCAAGAGCTTCACCACCACCGACATGACCCCGGAGCAGATCCACCAGCTCGGACTGTCCGAAGTGGCACGGATCCGGGCCGAGATGGAAACGGTAGCCGAGGAGGCGGGCTTCGAAAGCCGCGAGGCTTTCATCGAGCATCTGCGCACCGATCCGCAATATTATCCCGAAACCCCCGAAGAACTGCTCGAAGCGGCGGGCGCACTGGCCAAGCAGATCGACGGCTGGATGCCCAAGCTGTTCGGCACGCTCCCGCGCCAGCCCTACACCGTGCTCCCGATCCCCGCCGCGCAGGCTCCGGGCAACACCACCGCCTATTACGAAAGCGGCAGTCTCGCGACCGGGCAGCCGGGCATCTACCGCGTCAACACCACCGAGCTCGATCAGCGGCCGCTGTGGGAACTGCCCGCGCTGGGCGTCCACGAAGCGGTTCCCGGCCATCACCACCAGATCGCGCTGCAGCAGGAACTCGACATCCACCCGCTGCGCCAGCACGGCACCTTCTTCACCGCCTTCGTCGAGGGCTGGGGGCTCTATTCGGAGCGGCTCGGGATCGAGATGGGTCTCTACGACACCCCAGCCAAGGAAATGGGCCGGCTGAGCTACGAGATGTGGCGGGCCAGCCGGCTGGTGGTCGACACCGGCATCCATTCCAAGGGCTGGAGCAAGCAGCGCGCGGTCGATTTCATGCTCGACAACACCGCGCTCAGCCCCGGCAATATCGACGCGGAGGTCAATCGCTACATCACCTGGCCGGGCCAAGCGCTCGCCTACAAGATCGGCGAACTCAAGATCCGCGAATTGCGCACCCGCGCCGAAACCGCGCTGGGGAGCGAATTCAGCCTGCGCGATTTCCATGATGCGGTGTTGGAAAACGGTGCGGTGCCGCTCGATGTTCTCGAGGCGCATATCGACCGTTGGATCGAACAGCAGCAGGCTGGCTGACGAGACGGTCGGTGGGGAATCCGGCGCTGCCCGCGCCGGGTTCCCGGCCATTCGTCAGGGCTGCGACCAGCGGGGCGCGAGGGTTGCTTGCGTAGAAAAACGCGAGCCTACATCCACAACGGCCATCTAAGGCGCCCTATCAGCGGCGCAACGCCCAGTCGGCATGGAAAGCCGCGAAATTGGTCGGGGAGAGAGGATTCGAACCTCCGGCCCCTGCCTCCCGAAGACAGTGCTCTACCAGGCTGAGCTACTCCCCGACCGGATCGGCCCCGCGAAAAACACTCTCGCGGGTCGAGGCAAGGCGCGCCCTATAGGTGTGGATGGTTGGCGGTGCAAGCGGGCATTTGCCGGTTACCGCGGCTAGGAGTGCGAACACAATCGCTCACCTGCAGGAAACCTGTCGCCGTGCACCCCGAACAGCAATATCTCGATCTCATGCGCCGCATCTGGGAGCACGGCAGCGAACGGGTCGACCGCACCGGAATCGGCACCCGTTCGGTGATGGGAGCGATGCTGCGCTACGATCTGGCCGATGGCGCCATGCCGCTGGTGACTACCAAGCGCGTCTACTGGAAAACCGCGACGCGCGAATTGCTGTGGTTCCTGACCGGTGAGACCAACATCCGTCCGCTGGTTCTCCAGGGGGTCAAGATTTGGAACGACTGGCCGCATGCGCGCTACGTAAAAGAGACCGGAGACGAGATCGCGCTGGAGGAGTTCGTCCGGCGGATCGCCGAGGACGAGCAATTCGCCGCACGCTGGGGCGATCTTGGCCCGGTCTATGGCAAGCAGTGGGTCGATTGGCCGACCTATCGCTACCGCCCCGATGGGCTCTACGAAAGGGGGCCGGGGATCAATCAGGTCGCGCTGCTGGTCGAATCGCTGCGCGACAACCCGGGCAGCCGGCGCCACATCCTCGAAGGCTGGAACGTCGCCGAACTCGATCGCATGGCCTTGCCGCCGTGTCACAAGACCTATCAATATCACGTCGCCGACGGACGGTTGAATTGCGTGCTCTACCAGCGCAGCTGCGACGTCGCGTTGGGGCTGCCGTTCAACATGTGGTCGGCGGCGTTGCTGCAGAGGCTGCTGGCGCAGCAATGCGAACTGGAGCCGGGCGAGCTGGTGTGGATGGGGGGCGACACGCATCTCTATCTCAACCATGCGGAGCTGATCGCCGAGCAGCTATCGCGCGAACCGCAGAGCCGCCCGCGGCTCGAGATCCTGCGTAAGCCGCCGACGATCTTCGATTACCGGATTGAGGATTTTGCGGTTCGCGACTACACGCCGCATGCGCCGCTCAAGGCGCCAGTGGCGGTGTAAGCCGGGTGCCTTGACCCCGCCGCATTGCTGAAATATTATAACGCGTTCACGCAAGATTGCTTGCAACCGCGTTCGTCGCAAAGGGAGAGCGCCACATGGCCGACAGGCCCGAGAGCGCAGCGGGCCAGGGTTCCAACAAGCCCTCGCTTTCGCTGCATGTTCCCGAACCCCATTACCGCCCCGGCGACGCCGTGGATTTCAACCATGTCGATGCCGGCGAACCCGGACGCGATCCGCGGCCTGACGAGACCTGCGATCCCTCCGATATGCGCGATCTCGCCTATGGTCTCGTCCGGGTGCTGGGCGACGACGATCGCGCTCATGGCCCCTGGGATCCCAAGCTCGATGCCGACACTTTGCGCACCATGCTCAAGAACATGGCGATCACCCGCGCCTTCGACGAGCGTATGTTCCGCGGCCAGCGGCAGGGCAAGACCAGCTTCTACATGAAGTGCACCGGCGAGGAGGCAACCAGCATCTCCGCCGCGATGGCGCTGGCGAGCGACGACATGGTGTTCCCCAGCTATCGCCAACAAGGCATCCTGCTGTCGCGTGGCTATCCGATGATCGAGATGATCAACCAGATCTATTCGAACCGGGGTGACAAGCTCAAAGGCCGCCAGCTGCCGATCATGTATTCCAGCCGCGAGCACAGCTTCTTCACCATCAGCGGCAATCTCGCCACCCAGACCCCGCAGGCGGTGGGCTGGGCGATGGCGAGCGCGATCAAGGGCGATTCGCGGATCGCCGCGACCTGGGTTGGCGAGGGCAGCACTGCGGAGGGCGACTTCCACGCCGCTTGCACCTTCGCCGCGGTCTACAACGCGCCGGTGATCCTCAATGTGGTCAACAACCAATGGGCGATCTCGAGCTTCTCGGGCTTCGCCGGAGCCGAACGGACGACCTTCGCCGCGCGCGGGTTGGGCTATGGTGTCGCGGCGCTGCGGGTCGACGGCAATGACGCTCTGGCCTGTTACGCCGCCGAGCGCTGGGCCGCGAACCGCGCTCGCGCCAATGCCGGTCCGACGCTGATCGAATTCTTCACCTATCGCGCCGAGGGGCATTCCACCTCGGACGACCCCTCGGGCTACCGCAGCGCTCAGGAGCGCGAGGAGTGGCCGCTGGGCGATCCGGTAATGCGTTTGAAGCGCCATCTCATCGCACTCGGCGAGTGGGACGAGGAGCGCCAAGAAGCGATGGATCGCGAGGCCGCCGAGATGGTCCGCGCCACCACCAAGGAAGCCGAGGCCAACGGCATTCTGGGCCATGGCCTGCATCATCCCTTCCGCACCATGTTCGAGGACGTGTTCGAGGAGCTGCCCTGGCATCTCAGGGAGCAGGCCGAGCAGGCGATCAAGGAACGCGAAATCAAGTTTCCGGAAGGGCTGCCGAAATGAGCGCGACCGAAACCACGTCCGGCAGCGCTGGCGAGGGCGAAGGCACGACCGAACGCCGCCTCAACATGATCGAAGCGATCAACGAGGCGCTCGATGTCACCATGGGACGCGATCCCGATATCGTGGTGATGGGCGAGGATGTCGGCTATTTCGGCGGAGTGTTCCGCTGCACTGCAGGGCTGCAGGAGAAATACGGCAAGACCCGCGTCTTCGACACGCCGATCTCCGAATGCGGGATCATCGCCGCGGCGGTGGGGATGGGGGCCTATGGGTTGCGCCCGGTGCCGGAAATCCAGTTCGCGGACTATATCTACCCGGGGCTCGACCAGCTGATCTCCGAGGCGGCGCGGCTGCGCTATCGTTCGGCGGCGGAATATATCGCGCCGATCACCGTGCGCACGCCGTTCGGCGGCGGTATCTTCGGCGGGCAGACCCACAGCCAGAGCCCCGAAGCGATCTTTGCACACGTCTCGGGTCTCAAGACCGTCGTCCCCTCGACGCCCTACGACGCCAAGGGTCTGCTGATCGCGGCGATCGAAGACAATGATCCGGTGATCTTCTTCGAGCCCAAGCGGATCTACAACGGCCCGTTCAACGGCTATTACGACAAGCCGGCGCAGCCGTGGAAGAAGCACGATGCCAGCGTGGTCCCCGAGGGGCATTACACCATCCCGCTAGGCAAGGCGCGCACGGTCACCGAGGGCGAGGCGCTGACCGTGCTCGCCTATGGCACGATGGTTCATGTCGCCGAGGAAGTCTGCCGCCAGAAGGGCGTCGATGCCGAAATCCTCGATCTGCGCACGCTGGTGCCACTCGACATCGAGGCAATCGAAGCCTCGGTCGAGAAGACCGGGCGCTGCCTGATCGTCCACGAGGCGACCCGCACCGCCGGTTTCGGCGCCGAGCTATCGGCGCTGGTGACCGAGCGCTGCTTCTATCATCTCGAAGCCCCGGTGCTCCGCGTGACCGGTTTCGATACGCCCTATCCCCACAGTCTCGAATGGGCCTTCTTCCCCGGACCGGTCCGCATCGGCGAGGCCATCGACAAGATCTTGAGCGAGTAAGCACCATGGCGAATTTCACCTTCACAATGCCCGATATCGGCGAAGGCATCGCCGAGGCGGAGATCGTCGCCTGGCACAAGGCGGTCGGCGATCGGGTCGAGGAAGACGAAGAATTCGTCGACATGATGACCGACAAGGCCACCGTGCCGCTGGAAAGTCCGGTCACCGGCAAGATCCTCGAGATCGCCGGAGAAGAGGGCGAGATGGTCTCGATCGGCGCTATGCTGGTGGTGATCGAGGTCGAAGGCGAAGTTCCCGAGGATATCGCCGAACAGGTCGATGGCGACAGCCCGGCACCCGCGAAGGCTTCCGGCGATGCGCCGGGTCCCAAGGACGAAGCCGTCGAGCAGCGGATCGAGACCGAGAACCCCGACGCTTCCGACGCCGACGACGCGCATGCCGCCGACCCCGAGCCGGTCGATCTGCCCGCGCCGACGCCCGCACCCGCGCCCACCCCCACCGCGAGTGCCAAGGTCCTCGCCTCTCCGGCGGTGCGCAATCGCGCCAGAGAACTCGGGGTCGATCTGGGCGATGTGAAGCCCGCCGAGGACGGCCGCGTTCGTCACGGCGATCTCGACAGCTTCCTGTCGTACAGCGGCGGCTATTCGCCCGCAGGTCGGGCGCGCGAGGACGAGCAGCGCAAGGTCATTGGCATGCGCCGCCGCATCGCCGAAAACATGGCCGCTTCCAAGCGCAACATCCCGCATTTCTCCTATGTCGAGGAAGTGGACGTCACCGATCTGGAAGTGCTGCGTGCGCAGCTGAATTCCAACAGGGGAGACCGGCCCAAGCTGACGATGCTGCCGCTGCTGATCGCGGCGATCTGCAAGACCGTGCCCGATTTCCCGATGATCAACGCCCGCTACGACGATGAGGGCGGAGTGGTCACCCGCCATGGCGCGGTGCATCTCGGCATGGCGGCGCAGACCGATTCCGGACTGATGGTTCCGGTCATCCGCGATGCACAGTCGCGCAATCTGTGGCAGCTCGCGAGGGAGATCGTCCGCCTCGCCGAAGCCGCGCGCGACGGTAAGGCGAGCAGCGAGGAAATGCAGGGCGGCACGCTGACCGTGACCTCGCTCGGCCCGCTGGGCGGCGTGGCGACCACCCCGGTGATCAACCGTCCGGAGGTCGCGATCATCGGCCCCAACCGGATCATCGAACGCCCGATGTATGTCAGCGACGGGCAGGGCGGCGAGCGGATCGAGAAGCGCAAGCTGATGAACATCTCGATCAGCTGCGATCACCGCGTGGTCGATGGCTATGATGCGGCGAGCTTCGTTCAGGCTCTGAAGAAGCTGCTCGAGTCGCCTGCGCTTATCCTGGTGGATTGATCGGAATTCGAGCGGCTTCAGCGCACGATCGCGCTGAAGCTGCGCATTCCGCTGCCGTCGTCGGCACCGATGCGCCAGCGCAGATTGGTGACGTCGTCGGCCCTTGCAGCGCGTGTGCCTTGGCGCAATTCACCGAGCCGGCCCCAGCGGCGCCCGCCATCGGTGGAGACCTCGACCGCATCGTCGCCGCTGCGCTGATACGAGAGCGTCTCGGGCACGCGGCTTGCGAGCACGAACGGTCCGGTTGCCCTGCCTGGCTGCCATTGCATCACCAGCACCACCCGGTCGCCGCGCGAGAGCGTATCCGCCGGCTCGAGCGCGATGCCGTCCTGCTGCGCGGTCTCGACGAATACAGAGCGCGTGATCGACAGCGCCGAACCGGTCGCCGTCGCGGCGGTTGCCAGGAACAGGATGCTTGCGACAAGCAGGATCGAACGCATGGATTTGCCCCCGTAGTGTTCGCGAACAACCATGCACCCGCGACCTCAAGATAGGGTTAATCGGCGTTGACCATGACGCTTTTTCGAGGGCTGCCGGACGGGTGTGGACAAAGCTTTTGCAATGCCCTGCTTTTTCCTCCGGACGGGCATTGACAGGAATCGGAGGCTGCCTTAGTGGCCCGGCTCCCAAGCGGCGCTGGTCGCTCCCGGTCGCTTCTTAGATGCGCGGGTGTAGCTCAGTTGGTTAGAGCGCCGGCCTGTCACGCCGGAGGTCGCGGGTTCAAGTCCCGTCACTCGCGCCACTTGGGAACCTACCTTTTCACGATTGATGGACCGGACAATAATAGGCCGTCCGGCCGCCCACCTTGTGATGGGTCAGCGAGCCGCCGCACCCGGTGCGCGGGCAGGGTTCGCCGTCTTTGCGGTTGGGAATCAACCAATCGTCCGGAAGGCGGGAATAGTCGGCTTCGACATCGACACCTTTCGACAGTGCCGCCCGCATAGTGTCGAACAGAGTGTCGAGCGTTTGATCATCGAGATCGCTTCCCCTCGATGCCGGGTCGCGACCCGTCTGGAAGAGGATTTCGTCCGACCACAGATTGCCGATCCCGGCGATGCGGTTCTGATCCATCAGCGCGGATTTGATCGCCGCTTTCGAACCGCCGATGAAATCGGTGAAGACGTCGCGGTCCATCGCCAGCGCGTCGGGACCAAGATCCTGTGCGGAGATGTAGGCGTCGGGATCGTCGACAATCTTCACATGGCCCAGCTTGCGCGGGCAGCGGAAGGCGAGCCGCCGGTCGCCTTCGAAGACGATCCGGAACTTGGTGTGGTCCGGCTCGGGTTCGGGCGCGTCGTAGGGGATCAGCCAGCCGCTCATCCCGAGATGGACGGTGATCCAGGGGCCGCTCTTGCTGCCGAGGAAGATGTTCTTGCCGTGGCGGCGGGTCTCGGTGAACTGGCGGCCCTTGAGACGACCCAGCTCGTTGTCGCCGGGCAGGTCGATATGGGTGATGTTCTCGCCCAGCTCGGCCGCCTCGATGGTGCGGTGAAGGCACTCGCGCTCGAGCGTCAGGCGCTGGGCTTCGTTTTCAGGCAGTTCGGGCATGATCGTAGAACCATGGCGCGATTGGCCCGGTTCCCGGCGGCGGTTCCGGCGGCTAGCCCCAGCGGCCGGTTTCCATCCAGATCAGGAAGCGCCGCAGCGGCAGCAGCCAGATCACGCCGAGGACCAGATAGACCAGCGCCTGCCCCAGGACGTGCCAGTTTGCGATCACGGGCAGGACGAAGGTGGCCACAGCGATCCCGTAAGCGAGCAGGGCCACGAGCAGCGCGAGCACGCCCAAGGGAATCCGCAGGGTCGGTTCCTCGCGCATCAGAACGGGCCGTAGAGGCGGGTGGGAGTAACGATGGCGCTGAGCGGCACGTCGTGGCTCTCCTGCGGGATTTCGTCGAGCTTCTGTACATCCCAGGCAAGTCCGATCGCTCTCGTACCCGGATGCTCCGCCAGCCAGCGATCGTAATGACCGCCACCCTGACCAAGCCGCGCACCCTTATCGGTAAAGCCGATCAGCGGAACGAACAGCAGGTCCGGAATCAAGGCCTCCGCGGCTGCCAGAGGCTGAAGCAGGCCGAAGGGGCCTATCTCGCAATCGGCTTCCTCGTAGGGATCGTCGTGACGCGCGAATTCCATGGCGGAATTGCGTGTCGCGAAGCGCGGCAGCGCGAGTGTATGGCCCGCCTCGAAGAAGAACCTAGCGTAGGCATTGGCGGGAGCCTCGAAGGGGCCGGCGCGGTAGAGGCCGACCGTCGCGTCGGCAGGCACCAGTTCCAGCAAGGGGGCGGGTGGCCGATGGAAGATCAGCGCCTGCATGCTGCCGGGAATGGTCTGCACGTGCGCCCGGCGCAAGCCGCGCATCCGGGTCCTGAGTTCACTCTTGCCAGCCACGCGGCGCCCCTGTCGCCCGGACGGGCCGGGGTGAATTGGATAGGTGACGGAACCACCATGGGTCGTTTGCCATGAAATCCTCTGACGCGTGGACGTCAGGTGGGCGCCGTGTGCACCGGACCCGCAGGACGAACCCGTGATCCGGACAGGGACAGCTCCCTAGGTATTTACTTATAGCCTCAGGGATGTTCATGTGGCTCGTGCCGGGCAGTCCCGCCAAGTGCCTATTTAGGCGTTCGGATGCGCTTGCTCAAGGGCTTCGGCAGTCTTTTCGAGCCGGACCGCCAAAGCCTCGAGCCCATCGGCAATCTTGCCGCGGTCGTCGGCCGCGCCGGCTTTGCGCGTTTCCTCGAGCTCGTCGGCGAGAAACAGGGCCGCAAACAGCAGGTTCTTGGCTTCCATGGCGGGCAATTGGCTTGCGCCATCGCCGAGCTTGGCATCGACCACCGCAGCGAGACGGCGGATATGGTCTTCCTGTCCGTCTTCACAGCGCAAAGTGTATTTGCGCCCGCCGACCGTCAGCACGACCTCGCTCATCCCTGAAGTCTTTCGATAAGCTGATCCAACTCTACGAGGCTCGCGCCCACCGACTTGCGCAGCTGGGCATGGCGCGCTTCCAGATCGGCGTCGGCTTGCGGAGATCGAGGGGGCATCGGCAGCGGCGCGCGGGCGCTGCGCTCGATCCTGCCCAGGGCAGCCTCGATCCTGTCGAAGGCAGAGGCGATGCGATCGTCCGGCATAACCGCCGCAGAATACGCCGATTGAACCATGTATGCAAAGGCTTGGCGGGCCCTGTTGATAACTGCTTCCAAGGCCTGCAGCGGCGCCGTTGCCCGACCGCCCCGCTTGACCTTGCGCCACGCCTTCGCGATGGCTTCGCGCGCGCCGAATCGCCCCCATTTTCCGGAGAATTGCAGCATGAGCCTCGAGACACCGCGCATGGTCCAGATGGCCAATGCCATCCGGGCTCTTTCGATGGATGCGGTGCAGGCGGCCAATTCCGGCCACCCGGGAATGCCCATGGGCATGGCCGATGTCGCGACCGTGCTGTGGAGCGAATATCTCAAGCATGATCCCGACGCCCCCGACTGGGCCGATCGCGACCGCTTCGTCCTGAGCGCGGGTCATGGCTCGATGCTGATCTACAGCCTGCTGCACCTCTCGGGCTATGCCGCGCCGACGATGGACGACCTGCGCAATTTCCGGAAGCTGGGCAGTCCCTGCGCCGGCCATCCGGAGAATTTCCTGCTCGACGGTATCGAATGCACCACCGGTCCGCTGGGCCAGGGCCTCGGCATGGCCGTGGGCATGGCGATCGCCGAACGCCATCTCAACGCGCAGTTCGGCGACGAGCTGGTCGATCACCGCACATGGACGATCGCGGGCGACGGCTGTCTGATGGAAGGTCTCAACCACGAGGCGATCGGTCTCGCCGGTCACCTCAAGCTTGGCCGGTTGATCGTGCTGTGGGACGACAACCGGATCACTATCGACGGCGCCACCGATCTCTCGACCAGCGAGGACATCAAGGCGCGCTACGAAGCGACCCATTGGCACGTGGTCGCCTGCGACGGGCATGATTTCGCCGACATCCGCCGCGCAATCGACGAGGCGGTCGCCGACGAGCGCCCCTCGCTGATCGCCTGCCGTACCGTGATCGGCAAGGGCGCCCCGGGCAAGCAGGGCACCAGCGCCACGCATGGCGCGCCGCTCGGCGACGAGGAGATCGCCGCAGCGCGCAAGGAACTGGTCTGGGACTCGCATCCCTTCGAACTGCCCGAGCAGGTCGAGGCCGACTGGCGCGCAACCGCCAATCGCGGGGCGAAGCTGCATACCGAATGGCTCGGTCGCCTCTCCACCGCCGCCCAGCGTGGCGAATTCGGCCGTCGGATGGCCGGCGATCTGCCCGAGGGTTTCGACCTGCAGTCCTATATCGACGGGCTGATCGCGCAGCCGCAAAAGGTCGCCACCCGCAAGGCCAGCGAGATGGCGCTTGGCGCGATCAATGAGGCGCTGCCCGAGACGATCGGCGGCAGCGCCGATCTGACCGGTTCGAACAACACCAAGACCGGCGGGATGGAGGCTTTCACCGCCGATAATCGCGGCGGGCGCTACATCTACTACGGCATCCGCGAATTCGGCATGGCCGCGGCGATGAACGGCATGGCGCTGCACGGCGGGGTGATCCCCTATGGCGGCACTTTCCTGGTGTTCACGGACTATTGCCGCGCCGCGATCCGGCTCTCGGCGCTGCAGCAGGCGCGGGTGGTCTATGTCATGACCCACGACAGCATCGGGCTGGGCGAGGACGGCCCGACGCACCAACCGATCGAGCATGTCCAGTCGCTGCGGATGATCCCCAATCTGCTGGTGATGCGCCCCGCCGATGTGGTCGAGACCGCCGAATGCTGGCAGATCGCGCTGGAACAGAAGGATCGCCCAACCGTGCTGGCGCTCAGTCGTCAGAACCTCCCGCAGGTGCGGACCGCTGCGGAACGGACCGGCAGCAGCGCACAGGGCGGCTACCGGCTCAAAACTCCGGATGGCAAGCCGCAGGTCACGCTGATCGCCACCGGCTCGGAAGTCCATCTGGCGCTCGAATGCGCCGAGCGGCTCGAGCAGGAAGGCATCGCCGCCGCAGTGGTGTCGATGGTCTGCACCCAGCTCTTCGACGAACAGCCGCAAGCCTATCGCGCCGAAACCATTCCGGCGGACAGCCTGCGCGTCTCGATCGAGGCGGGCACGACTTTCGGCTGGGAGCGCTATACCGGTGAGGGCGGGCTCAATATCGGGCTCGATCGCTTCGGCGCCTCCGCTCCGGCGCAAGATCTGTTCGACAAATTCGGCTTCACGGCGGATGCCATCGTTCCGCAAATCATGAACAAACTCAAAGCCTAATCAGGAGTATTTGCATGACCACCAAGGTTGCAATCAATGGTTTCGGACGGATCGGCCGGCTCGTGGCGCGCGCCATTCTCGAGCGCGACGATCACGATCTCGAGCTGGTCTCGATCAACGATCTCGCCGACACCAAGGCCAATGCGCTGCTGTTCCAGTACGACAGCACCCACGGTCGCTTCCCCGGCAGTGTCGAGACCGGCGACAAGACCATCACCGTCAATGGCAAGACCATCCAGGTCACCTCCGAGCGCGAGCCGGGCAATCTGCCGCACGCTGCGCAAGGCATCGACATCGTGCTCGAATGCACCGGCTTCTTCCAGTCGCACGAGGCAGCCGAGCCGCATCTCAAGGCGGGCGCCAAGCGCGTGCTGATCTCGGCTCCCGCCAAGAACGTGACCGCCACGGTCGTCTACGGCGTGAACCACAAGGTGCTCACCAGCGACGATGTGATCGTCTCCAACGCCAGCTGCACCACCAATTGCCTCGCCCCGGTGGCCAAGGTGCTGCACGACACCGTGGGGATCGAGCGCGGCTTCATGACCACGATCCATTCCTACACCAACGACCAGCGGATGCTCGACCAGATGCATTCGGACATGCGCCGGGCGCGCGGCGGGGCGCAGAACATGATCCCCACCACCACCGGCGCGGCGCGCGCGGTCGGGCTGGTGCTGCCCGAGCTCAACGGCAAGCTCGACGGCAGCTCGGTCCGCGTGCCGACCCCCAATGTCAGCCTGATCGATCTGGTGTTCACGCCCACCCGCGACACCAGCGCCGAGGAGCTCAACGCCGCATTGAAGGCCGCTGCCGACGGTGCGATGAAGGGCGTGCTCGACTATACCGACCAGCCGCTGGTCTCGAGCGACTTCAACCATTATCCCGCCAGCTCGACCATCGACAGCCTCGAGACCTCGGTCATGGAAGGCAAGCTGGCGCGCGTCGTCAGCTGGTACGACAATGAATGGGGCTTCTCCAACCGCATGATCGATACCGCCGGCGAGATGGCGAAGCACATCTGATCCGAGCGAAGGGAGGGCAGTCCACCGGCTGCCCTTCTTCGTTCAATTTCGAGGAACTGCGATGCCGTCTTTCAAGACTCTGGACGATCCGGGCGATCTCACCGGCAAGGTTGCGCTGGTGCGCGTCGATCTCAACCTGCCGATGCAGGATGGCTCGGCGACCGACGTCACCCGCGTCGAAGCCTCGAAGGACACCATTCTCGAACTCGCCGACAAGGGCGCCAAGGTGCTGCTGCTGGCGCATTTCGGGCGTCCCAAGGGGCAGCGCAATTCGACCATGAGCACCAGCTACGTCCAGGGCGACGTCGGCAAAGTGCTGGGCCGCGAGATCATGTTCATCCCCGAGGTCATGGGCCCGGTGGTCGAACAGTCGATCGGGATCCTGCGCGCGGGCGATATCGGCCTGCTCGAGAATGTCCGCTTCTGGCCAGGCGAGGAAGCCAACGACCCCGAATTCGCGCGCGGGATCGCGGCGCATGGCGATTTCTACGTCAACGACGCCTTCTCGGTCTCGCACCGCGCACATGCCTCGACCGAGGGGCTGGCGCATCTGCTGCCCGCCTATGCCGGGCGCTCGATGGAGCGTGAGTTGAAGGCGCTCGACGCGGCGCTGGGCAATCCGCAGACCCCGGTCGCGGCGGTGGTCGGCGGCGCCAAGGTCTCGAGCAAGCTCGATGTGCTGAGCCATCTTGTGGGCAAGGTGCGGCATCTGATTATCGGCGGCGGGATGGCCAACACCTTTCTCGCCGCGCGCGGGGTGGCGGTCGGCAAGAGCCTCGCCGAACACGATCTCACCGCCACCGCCAACCGCATCATGGACGAGGCCGAGCATGCCGGCTGCACGGTGCACCTGCCCTACGACGTCGTGGTGGCGAAAGAGTTCGCCGCCAATCCGCCCGGGCTGCGCACCTGCAACGTCCATGAGGTCGGCGAAGACGAGATGATCCTCGATATCGGCCCGCTCGCGGTCGAGGCTCTCGCCGATGTGCTCAAGACCTGCCGCACGCTGGTCTGGAACGGTCCGCTGGGCGCGTTCGAGACCGAACCCTTCGACGCCGCCACCGTCGCGCTGGCGCGGACCGCAGCGGCGCTGACGCAGGATGGCTCGCTGGTCTCGGTCGCGGGTGGGGGCGACACCGTCGCGGCGCTCAACCACGCGGGCGTGGCGGCGGATTTCAGCTATGTTTCAACCGCTGGCGGCGCTTTCCTCGAATGGATGGAAGGCAAGGACCTGCCGGGAGTGGCGGCGCTGACACGCTGATCCGGACCGGTTAGCCCCTCAATTCAGCGATGCTCGGGGTTGGGCGCGTCGAAGCGGCGGCCCTCGTTCCACAGATCGACCGAATTGCCATGGCAGGGGATGCCCCCGGCGTCCTTGAGCATGCGCGCCATATGCATCAGGTTCCAGGTCGCGAAAGTGGTGTTGCGGCGGGTGAAGTCGTTGTCGAAGCCGACGCGGCTCTGGCCGTCCTCGGACTCGTCGCCATAGCTGGGTCCGGGGCCGGCTTCTCCGATCCAGCCGGCATCGGCCTGCGGCGGGATGGTGTAGCCGATGTGCTGCAGCGAGTAGAGAACACCCATCCCGACGTGCTTGATGCCGTCCTCATTGCCGGTGACGATACAGCCGCCGACCTTACCGTAAAAGACATATTGACCCTTGTCGTTGGTCTGCCCCGAATGCGCATAGAGCCGCTCGATCAGCTGCTTGCAGACCGAACTCTTCTCGCCCAGCCAGATCGGAGTGCCGATCACCAGAATATCCGCGGCGGCGACCTTCTCCCAGATCTGCGGCCAGTCGTCGCGCTCCGCGCCATGCTCGGTCATGTCGGGATAGACGCCCGGCGCGATGTCGTGATCCACGAGCCGGACTTGCTCCAGTTGCACCCGGTTGCGCACCAGGATCGCTTCCACCACGCCGAGCAGCTTGGCGGTATGCGAACCTTCGGGCGAGCGCTTGAGCGTACAATTGATCGTCAGCGCCTTCAGGTCGGAAAAATCGCTGGGGTTGGTGTCGCAAAGTCGTTCTTGGGTCGCGTCGAGCATCGGTTTCTCCTTGGCTTGCCATGAGAATACGCGCGATCGGCGCCGAAGTTACCCGCATTGGCCAGTTGCCGCGGCTCCGGGGGCTGGGTATGGCCCGCGCATGATCCGAAAATGACGCCAACAGCAGGGATTGTCTTATGAATTTCGAGGAAATGAAGGCCCGTATCGCCACCGGTCAGGGCTTTATCGCTGCGCTCGACCAGTCGGGCGGTTCGACCCCCAAGGCGCTGAATGCCTATGGCGTCGAGGACAGCGAGTGGAAGGGCGAGGACGAGATGTTCGCCAAGATCCACGAGATGCGCTGCCGCATCATCGATTCGCCTTCCTTCTCCAATGGCAAGGTGCTCGGCGCGATCCTCTTCGAAAAGACCATGGAAGGCTGCGGCAAGGACGGTTCGCCGATCCCCGCACTGCTGGCCCGGCGCAACGTGGTCCCCTTCCTCAAGGTCGATAAGGGGATGGAGGACGAGGCCGACGGCGTTCAGCTGATGAAGCCGATCCCCGAGCTCGACGCCATGTGCGCCCGGGCCAAGGAACTGGGCGTCTTCGGTACCAAGATGCGCTCGGTGATCCACGAAGCGAACCGCGACGGCGTCGCCGCCATCATCCGCCAGCAGATGGATTTCGGGCTGCAGATTCTCGCCAATGGCCTGATGCCGATCCTCGAACCCGAGGTCAGCCTCAAGAGCGAAAGCCGGCCCCAGGCCGAGGCGCAGGTGCTCGCCAATGCACTCGATCAGCTCGAGCGGGTGCCCGAAGGCCAGCAGGTGATGTGGAAGCTTACCATCCCCAGCGAACCCGATCTCTACAAGCCGCTGATCGAGCATCCCAAGGTGCTGCGCGTGGTCGCGCTGTCGGGCGGCTACAGCCGCGAACAGGCCTGCCGCGAGCTGGCGAAGAACGACGGCATGATCGCCAGCTTCAGCCGCGCACTGCTCGAAGTGCTGCAAGCGAAGATGGACGATCAGCAGTTCGACCAGGCGCTGGGCAATGCGATCGACGAAATCGCCTGCGCCAGCACGGGTGAAGCCGCAGCCTGACCTCGGCTCCGGCGGACTAGCTTCCGCCGGTGAAGGTGAAACGATAGGCGCCGGGCGGGATCTCCTGCCCGGCGCTTTTCGTGGGCGAGACGGCGGCCAGCAGGAAGCTGCGGTTCATGGCCTGATGCGGCTCGCCCAGCGTCAGCGGGACCGTCTGCTGCCAGTGCGTCGCGGTGATCCGCGTCCTCACGGTGAGCTTGCCTGCCTGGATGCACTGCGCGTCCACCGGGCAACGGCTGTCCTCCACAACCGCCAGCGGCGTGACGATCGCATCGCCCAGCCAGGCCGATTGCCCGAGCGCGATCGGCCTACCCTGGCTGGCGGCCTCCTGCCCGACGCGCGGTGTATCGGGAATGATCGTGCAGCCGCCCAGCACGGGCAGGGCGAACAGCAGGGCGGAGCGAGCGAGGATGCCGATTGTCATCCGACCCGCTTGCGGACGGGTCGCTGTCGCGCGGCTGAATGGGAGTCTCCAAAGCGATGCTTGCGGGCGTGACGAAGCCGCCGCCCGGCGCTAACAGCCGCAGCATGACCGATATTGGATGCCAGCTTTACCTGATTTCGCCGCTCGACGTCGGCGGCGACTTCCCGACCCGCCTCGAACGCGCGCTGCAGGCGGGCGCCGGCCTCGTCACCGCCTTCCAGCTGCGGATCAAGGATCTCGACCAGCACGAGGCGGCGCGGCTCGCCCAGCCGCTGCAGGCGCTCTGCGCGGCGCAGGACGTCGCCTTCATCGTCAACGACAGCGTGCCGCTGGCCAGGCGGATCGGGGCCGACGGGGTGCATCTGGGGCAGGGCGACGGCGATCCGCGAGAGGCGCGCGGCGAGCTCGGGCCCGAGGCGCAGATCGGCGTCACCTGCCACGCCTCGCGGCATCTGGCGATGGAAGCGGGCGACGCGGGCGCGGACTACGTCGCCTTCGGTGCCTTTTTCGACAGCACCACCAAATCGAGCGAACACCGCGCCGATACCGCAATGCTCGAATGGTGGAGCGGTCTGTTCGAGATCCCCTGCGTCGCGATCGGCGGGATCACCCCCGCCAATTGCCGCCCGCTGGTCGAGGCCGGGGCCGATTTCCTCGCGGTTTCGGGCGCGGTCTGGAACGGCGACGAGGCCGCGGCGGTGAAGGCTTTCGCGGCGCAGATCGAAGCGGCCCAGGCGGACCGCGCCGACTAGATGGCTGGCTTCTTGGCCGATGGCGCTGGAATTCGCGCGCCGATCGGGTCTAAGAGGCTGCATGGGCATGGTCGATCGCATCCTCACCATCATCGTCACCGCGACCCTGACCAGTGCGGTCTGGATCGTGGTCGGGGGCAGTCTGATCGAGAACGCTACCAGCGAAGGTCAGCGCGCCGCGACGCGCCCGGCCGAAGCCGCCCCGAGCCCATCTCCCACTACCGATATCGCCAGTTCCGGCATGCCTACGTCCGAGCCGCTCGACGCCGAGCCGACCCGCGAGCCCGAAGCCGGCAATAGCGACAATCTGATGATCCCGGTGCTCAACGTCCGGGCTTCCGATCTTACCGATACTTTCACCCAGGCGCGCGGCGACGGTGCGCGCTTGCACGAAGCGCTCGACATCATGGCGCCATTGGGCACCACGGTGCGTGCGGCGGGTGCCGGCAAGGTCGAGAAGCTCTTCCGCTCGAAAGCCGGCGGCAACACGATCTATGTGCGGACCAGCGACGGCAGCACGATCCATTATTACGCCCATCTGGACGAATATGCCGAAGGTCTGAAAGAGGGCCAGCGGATCCGGCGCGGCCAGCGGCTCGGCACGGTGGGGAGCAGCGGCAATGCTGCGCGCGACACGCCGCATCTGCATTTCGCTATCCTTCAGACCACCGCCGATGCGCAATGGTGGGAACCCGCAAATGCGATCAATCCCTACTCGCTGCTGGCCGGAGAGTGATTGCCGGCTACATAATTTGACGTTTCGGGGCCTAGTCGCCGACGCGGTGGCAACGCAGGCGCCCGAGCTCGCCCTCGGCATTCACCTGCTGCAACAGCCCCGAGGCATGGCGGCGCATCCGCATGTTCTTCATCGGGCCGCGGGTGAAGATCACATCGCGCCCGGTCATCAGATAGGTGCCCTTGCCCTCGGCGCTGATGTAGCGAGAGGCGCTCGAAATCGTGAAATTGTAAGCCGGATCGACCACCCAGGCCCGGCCGGTCGCGTCGCCGGGCAGCCCGCATTCGTAGCGCCCCTGCGGCAGCGTGCCGATCCGGTCGCGCGCATCGTCGGCATGCGCCGCTTGCGCTCCGAACAGAGCGAGGCCACAGGCGGCGAGAAGGGCGGTTTTGTGCGTCATAATGGTGTGCGTATCCGATAGCGCAGTGGCGCCGCTAGCGCCAGCCACCTTGCTCCAGCCTGAGTGCTCGGCTAAGCGCCCCGGCACAACCGGTTGCGCGCCCTCGCGCGCCGTTCCCCAATCGAAGGCACAAACCCCATGAAGATCAGCGGTGTGGACATCCGTCCCGGCAATATTCTCGAATACGAGAAGGGCATCTGGAAGGTGGCCAAGATCCAGCACACCCAGCCCGGCAAGGGCGGCGCCTATATGCAGGTCGAGATGAAGAACCTGCAGGACGGCCGCAAGACCAACGTCCGCTTCCGCAGCGCCGACACCATCGAAAAGGTCCGGCTCGAGACCAAGGATTACCAGTTCCTGTTCCAGGACGGCGAAGCGCTGGTGTTCATGGATCAGGAAAACTACGAGCAGATCAATCTCGACACCGATCTGCTGGGCGACGAGCGCCCGTTCCTCGAGGACGGCATGGTGGTGACGCTGGAACTGTGGGAAGACCGCCCGATCTCGGTGCAGCTGCCCGACCAGATCGAAGCCACCATCGTCGAAGCCGATGCGGTGGTGAAGGGGCAGACCGCTTCCTCCAGCTACAAGCCCGCGGTACTCGAGAACGGCGTCCGGGTCATGGTCCCGCCGCATATCGAGAGCGGCACGCGGATCGTGGTCGACGTCTACGAGCGCAGCTATGTCGGCAAGGCCGGCTGAATCGAGGCGCGGCCCGATCGGGCCTGCCGCCGCCAGAATGAACGAACAGGAATAGCATGGCAGCCTTATCCGGACTGATCCGCGTGATGGAACGCGCCGCGCGCAAGGCGGGCAACCGCCTGCGCCGCGATTTCGGCGAGGTCGAGCATCTCCAGGTGAGCCGCAAGGGCCCGGCTGACTTCGTCTCCAAAGCCGACCAGATCGCCGAACGTACGCTCTATGACGAACTGCTCAGCGCGCGCCCCGACTGGGGCTTCGTGCTCGAGGAAGGCGGCACGATCGAGGGCGACCCCGACAAGCCGCGCTGGATCATCGATCCGCTCGACGGCACCAGCAATTTCCTCCACGGCATTCCCCATTTCGCGATTTCGATCGCGGCCCAGGAACCCAGGTTGGGCGGCGGCGGCTGGGGCGAGGTCACCGCCGGCGTCATCTACCAGCCGATCACCGACGAAACCTTCTGGGCCGAGAAGACCCGCGGCGCCTGGCTCCACGACGGCCGGCTGCGCGTCTCGGCGCGCTCTCGGCTGTCGGACGCGCTGGTCGCCACCGGTATTCCCTTCCAGGGGCATGGCGATTTCGGCGAATGGACCAAGATCTTCGCCGCGATCGGCCCGCAGGTGGCGGGCATCCGCCGCTATGGCGCAGCCTCTCTTGACCTCGCCTGGCTCGCCGCCGGACGCTTCGACGGCTTCTGGGAAAGCGGATTGAGCGACTGGGATACCGCTGCCGGCTGCCTTATCGTGCGCGAGGCGGGCGGCTTCGTCTCCGACTTCCGTGGTCGTTCGAGCCCGATCCATTCGGCGCAGGTGCTGGCCGCCAACGATGCGCTGCATTCGCGGCTGCACAAGCTGCTGGCGGGCGCGCTCAGATAGCGCCGCGCGGCGCCTCAAGCCGCTTGAAAGCGCGCGGCGGTCCCGCTATCCGCCGCCTTCGCGGGAATGCCCCTGTGGTGGAATTGGTAGACGCGCTCGACTCAAAATCGAGTTCCTAACGGAGTGCCGGTTCGAGTCCGGCCAGGGGCACCACTCCCGCACGATCCTCGAATATTCTCACATTCCCGTTCCGAAAGCGGTATAGCCGTCGCCCTGCGTAGCGGGAGGATGCCGATGCCGGGGAGGGTGACTGGAGTGGTGGCGGCGGGGGTTGCGCTGCTGCTGATGCCAGCGCTGCAGGCGCAGACGCCGGGACAGCAGGCGCTCCTCGAGGAGGCGGGCCAGCTGTTCACCATAGGCGATCGCGCCGGGCAGGGCGGCGACCACACCGCCCGGATCGCCAATTACTGCGCCGCCTTGAGGCTGGTCGATCGCGCCATCGCGATGGAAGGCCCGTCCGCCGAGATGATCGTCAATGGACGGCGCGAAATGCTGCTCTCGCTGGGCGAAGCTCAGGCCGAGGCGCGGCAGCACGATGACGCTCTTGCCACCTATTCCGGCCTCGCTCGCGAGATCGAAGGCGAGGCGCGCGCTATCCCTTCGGGCCGGATCGAACGGCTCCACTACGCGCGCGCTCTGCGCGGTCTCGTCGATGCGGGGGTCAATTCGGGCAATCCGCTTGCTTCGCGCGAGGCTTTGCCGCGGCTGATTGCCACCGGACGGGCGATGCATGCGGTCGAGCCGAGCAACAGCTACCTCACCCGCCGCCTCGCGCAGGACATGCAGGCCGAGGTGATCTTTCGCTGGGTACTCGAGGACGGGCCCGGGAGCGCCGCAATGGCGCGCGAGACGCTGGCGCTGTTCCGCAGTCTGGCGCTGAGCAATCCCAACAGCGTAGAAGCGCTCGGCAGCCGCTTTCTCTGGGCCTATGGCGCTGCCGAACTCACGGGCGACGACATTGAATTGTGGCGCGAAGCGGTCGAAGCGGGCGAAGAGCTGGCAGGCCGTCGCCGGTTGAAACCCGAACACGTGCCATTCCTGCGCGCCGCGCGCTCACGGTTGGACGCCCTGGAGCGATCCGGCCGCTGATCCATCGGGCGCATGGCCGCAATTCTCACATCCCCCGTCGATTTGGCTTGTGTTCCCCCGCATCTTTGAAGATCGCGGCGCGATATGATGCCCGGCATACCCAATCCCCACGCGATCGCGGCGCTCGTCGTGACGATCGCGATGTTCATCGGTTTTGCGCGGGGGCGGCTGTCGGTCGAGATCGTCTCGCTGCTCACGATCGCGGTGATCGCGGTCGGGCTGTATTTCTTTCCGCTGCCCGGCACCGGGCCGACCGAGGGGCTGCAGCTCGCCTTCGCCGGCTTCGGCCATTACGCGCTCATCACCATCTGCGCGCTGATGATCATGGGACGGGGTCTGGTGGTGACCGGCGCGCTCGAACCGGCGGCGCGCTTTCTCGAGCGGGTGTTCAAGTTCAACCTCCAGATCGGCCTGCTGGTATCGCTGGTGCTGGCGATGCTGCTCTCCATGGGCGTCAACGATACGCCCGTGCTGGTGCTGCTGCTGCCGATCTTCGTCACTCTGGCCGCGCGCGGCGCAATGCCCGCGTCCAAGACGCTGATCCCGCTCAACGCCGCGGTGCTGATCGGCGGAATGGCGACCACGATCGGCACCTCGACCAACATCCTCGTGGTTTCGATCGCCAGCGATCTCGGCATGCCCCCGGTCGGGGTGTTCGACTTTACCCCGATCGTGCTGGTCGCCGCGCTGGTGGCGCTGCCCTATCTGTGGCTGGTGATGCCGCGGTTGCTTGGCGACAATTCGGTGGCGGAGACCGGGATCAAGCGGCGCTTTTCCGCACGGTTGCGGGTGACCGAGGGCAGCATGCTCAACGGCAAGGTGCTCGCGGAGATTCTCCCGCGCCTGCCCGCCGACATCGAGTTTCACGAAGCGCCTGCGGGCTTGCTGCGCCCGCAGCAGCGGTTGCGCATGTCGGGCCCCCACGAAGCGCTGGAAGAGGCGCTCCGGGTGCTCAAGGGCGAGGCCGCGCCCAATTGGGTGCTCGACCGCATCCGCCGCAAGGCTCAGGAAACCAGACAGGACATCGTGGTGGTCGAAATGACCGTCACCGCCGATTCGCGCCTGATTCACCGGACGCTGCCCAGCTCGGGGATCGCCGATCTCTACGGCGTCGCTGTTGTCGGGGTTCATCGTCCCGAACGGCTGATGGCCGCGAAGGATCAGTTTAGCGAAGGCGGCGATATGCGCTTCGCCGAAGGCGACGTCCTGCTGGTGATGGGGCTCCCCGACGAGCTCCAGGCCTTTGCCCGCGGCGACAGCCTGCTCACGCTCGAGGGCATGCGGGAGCTGCCGCGCCGCTCCAAGGCGGTGCTCTCGGCGGCCATCATGCTCGGTTCGGTGGGGACCGCATCGGTGGGTCTGCTGCCCATTGCCATCGCGGCATTGGGCGGGGCGATCCTGATGTTCGTCACCGGATGCGTCAAATTCGACCGCGTAGGCCGCGCGCTATCGGCCAAGGTCATCGTGCTGATCGCCGCCAGCATCGCGATCGGGCGGATCGTCGACGACAGCGGCGCGGCGCAGTGGCTGGGGCAATTGCTCGCCTACGGGCTGCAATATCTCGCCCCGGCGGCGGTGCTCGCCGCGATCATGCTGTTCGTAACCGTACTGACCAATTTCGCCTCCAACGCCACCGCGGCTACGGTCGGCACGCCGATCGCCTTCGCCATCGCCGCGCAACTCGGTCTGCCGCCCGAACCGCTGATCCTTGCGGTGCTGTTCGGTTGCAATCTTTGCTACGCCACCCCGATCGCCTATCAGACCAACATGCTGATCATGGCAGAAGGCTCTTACGAATTCCGCGATTACATCCGCACCGGCGTGCCGCTCGTAATTCTGATGGTGACGACGCTTTCGATCATGCTGGTGCTGACCTACGATCTGTGAGGCCTTCCCTGGGCGGGCCCGGTCTGCAACACTGATCCCGACGAATTCATCATACCGGGGGAGAAAACTTGCCATGAGAACTTCACGACTGAGTCTGGCCGCCACGATATCGGCCGTGGCGCTGGCGTCCGCCGCACCCGTGCAGGCCGACGAACTGCGCGACGATCTGATGGCGGACATGCCCGAACTGATGGAGCTCTACCGCGATCTCCACGCCAATCCCGAGCTCAGCTTCGAGGAGCACGAGACCGCCGCCAAGCTGGCCAAGCGGATGCGCGCGCTGGGTTTCGAGGTGACCGAGGGCGTCGGGCAGACCGGCGTGGTGTCGGTGATGCGCAATGGCGAGGGACCGGTGGTGTTGCTGCGCGCCGATATGGACGGGCTGCCGGTGGTCGAGCAGACCGGGCTGCCCTACGCCTCCACCCAGACCGCCACCCCGGCCAGCGGGGTCACCACCGGGGTGATGCACGCCTGCGGCCACGATACGCACATGGCCGGCTTCATCGGCGCGGCGCAGCTATTGGTCGAGCGCAAGGACCAGTGGCAGGGAACGCTGGTGATGATCCTCCAGCCCGGCGAAGAGATCGGGCTGGGCGCGCTCGCCATGCTCGAGGATGGGCTCTACACCCGCTTCCCCAAGCCCGACTACGCGGTTTCCTTCCACGATGCGGCGCAGTTTCCCGCCGGGATGATCGGCTATTCGCCGGGCTTTGCGCTGGCCAACGTCGATAGCGTCGACATCACCGTTCCCGGGGTCGGCGGCCACGGCGCCTATCCGCACACCACCAAGGATCCGGTGGTGCTCGCGAGCGCGATCGTGATGAAGCTGCAGACGCTGGTCAGCCGCGAAACCTCGCCGCTCGACCCGGCGGTGGTCACCGTCGGCAGCTTTCACGCCGGCGCCAAGCACAACATCATTTCCGACGAGGCCAAGCTGCAGCTTACCGTGCGCAGCTATTCGGACGAATCGCGCAAGCTGCTCCTCGACGGCATCGCCCGGATCGCGCGCGGCGAGGCGATGGCGGCGGGTATGCCCGAGGACAAGATGCCGCTCGTGACGGTCGAAGATCCCTATACCCCCTCGACCTATAACGATCCCGATTTCACCGAGACGGTAATGGGCCATTTCCGCACCCGCTTCGGCGAGGACCGGGTGATGCAGGTCCCTAGCGTGATGGGGGGCGAGGATTTCGGCCAGTTCCGCCGGGCTGCGCCCGATGACGTCGAATCGCTGATCTTCTGGGTCGGCGGCGTGCCGCAGGAGCAACTCGACAGGGCGGCTGCGGGCGAAACCACATTGCCCTCGCTGCACTCGCCATTCTGGGCGCCGGACGCGGAAAAGGTCATCGCCACGGGTGCGGAGGGTCTCGCCAGCGCAGCGCTTACGCTGATGCCCGTGCAGGGCGGCTGAGCGGAGCCTCAAACGATTACGGCCGCCGGCGTGCGAAGAGCACTCCGGCGGCCGCTTTCTCCTCCCCAGGAGAAAAGGGTCAGCTATTCGGCGTCGGGCACATAGGTGCCGAGCCGGTGGTGAAGCGCATTGATCTTCGCCAACTCCTCGCGGTCGTCGGTCTGCCGCGCGTGGCTCGACAGCGCGGTGCGCAAGAGGCGGAAATCGGCGGTCGATAGCAAGGCCCGGGCGCGGCCAGGTTCCTTGCCAGGCTCGCGCGCCGGTTCGGGTGTCGTATCGGTGGTCATGGGATAATCCTCTCTCCGGCGCGGCTCAAGCGGCCGCGAACTGGTTCATGGTATTGTCCTTGCCGCCCGCCTTCAATGCCGCTTCGCCGGCGAAGTATTCCTTGTGGTCGTCGCCGATGTCGGAGCCCGCCATGTTCTGGTGCTTGACGCAGGCGATACCCTCGCGGATTTCTCGGCGCTGGACCTGCTCGACATAGCCCAGCATGCCCTGTTCGCCGAAATAGCGCTTGGCGAGATTGTCGGTGCTGAGCGCGGCGGTGTGATAGGTCGGCAGCGTGATCAGATGATGGAAGATGCCGGCGCGCTTGGCCGCATCCGCCTGGAAGGTGCGGATCTTCTCGTCGGCTTCGATCCCCAACTCTGTCTGGTCGTAATCCACGCTCATCAACCGGTCGCGCTCGTAGGGCGAGACATCCTTGCCTGCTTCCTGCCAGGCGTCGTAGACCTGCTGGCGGAAGTTGAGCGTCCAGTTGAAGCTGGGCGAGTTGTTGTAGACCAGCTTGGCGTTGGGCACCTCCTCGCGGATGCGATCGACCATGCTGCCGATTTGGTCGACATGCGGCTTCTCGGTTTCGATCCACAACAGATCTGCACCGTTCTGCAGCGCGGTAACGCAGTCGAGCACCACTCGATCGACGCCGGTGCCGGCGCGGAACTGGTAGAGGTTGGAGGGCAGCCGCTTGGGGCTCAGCAGCTTGCCGTCGCGGCTGATGAAGACCTGACCGTTGGTAACATTGGCGGGATCGACCTCCTCGGCATCGAGGAAGGCATTGTACTGATCGCCCAGATCGCCCGGTTCCTTGGAGTAGGCGATCTGCTTGGTCAGCCCCGCGCCCAGCGAATCGGTGCGTGCGACGATGATGCCCTCGGGAACGCCGAGTTCGAGGAAGGCGTAGCGGATCGCGCGGATTTTCTGGAGAAAGTCCTCGTGCGGGACTGTGACCTTGCCGTCCTGATGGCCGCACTGCTTTTCGTCGGAAACCTGGTTCTCGATCTGCAGCGCGCAGGCGCCGGCCTCGATCATCTTCTTGGCGAGCAGATAGGTGGCCTCGGCATTGCCGAAGCCGGCGTCGATATCAGCGATGATCGGCACGACATGCGTCTCGTGATTGTCGATCGCGGACTTGATGCGCTTGGCTTCGACCTCGTCGCCGCGCTCCTTGGCCGCGTCGAGTTCGTGGAACATCATGCCCAGCTCGCGGGCATCGGCCTGCTTGAGGAAGGTGTAAATCTCACCGATCAGCCCGGAGACGCTGGTCTTCTCGTGCATCGACTGGTCGGGGAGCGGTCCGAACTCGCTGCGCAGCGCGGCGACCATCCAGCCCGAGAGATAGAGATAGCGGCGCTTGGTGCTGCCGAAATGCTTCTTGATGGAGATCATCTTCTGCTGCGCGATGAAGCCGTGCCAGCAGCCCAGCGACTGCGTGTATTGCGCCGGATCGGCGTCATAGGCCTCCATATCCTCGCGCATGATGCCAGCGGTGTAGCGCGCGATGTCGAGCCCGGTGGGGAAACGGTTCTGAACCTGCATCCGCGCGGCGCTCTCGGCGTCGATCGCCGCCCATGGCGCGCCATTGCCCTCGATGGTCTTGGCAAAATCGTCGATGGTGGCTTGATAGGTCATGTGCATCTCCTGTGAATCTCGTCGCACTCAACTTGCGCGTTGCGGGCTCGAATGACAGGAAAAATGACAGAATAACTTGTAATTATGGGCCTCTGACCGCTAAATACCCTGTAACAATGTAAAGGAAAATACAAAACTCTTGGCCGATCCCTCCGTCTTTGCCGGCCCCGCGCTGCGCCGTATCCGCCGTCGCGAAGGTCTCACCCAGGCGGCGACTGCGGCGCGCCTGGCCATCTCCCCGAGCTATCTCAACCTGATGGAGCGCAACCAGCGCCCCGTCAGCGCCCGGGTGATGATGCGTCTGATCGAGGAGTTCGATTTCGACCCTCGGTCCTTGCGCGAAGACGCGTCGATCGGTGGACTCGACGGCCTCGCGCGGCGCTTCGCCGACGAACGCTTCGCCGATCTCGCCATCGATCGCGAGGAGGTCGACGAGCTCCTGTCCGCCGCTCCACAAGCCGCCGCCGCCTTCGCCCGGCTCTACGACCGAGCGAGTGAGGCGAGTGCATCGGCATCCGATGCCATCGTCGCCGCACGCCGCGAGATCGAGCGCTGGCGCAACCATTTCGGCGATCTCGATCACGCGGCGGAAGAACTGTCCGACGAGATGCGGCTCTCGCGCGGCGATCTCTCGGTCGCGCTGACGGAGCGATTGCGCGAGCGTCATCAGTTCGCCGTTCGGTTTCTCCCCCGCGAGATCATGCCTGGCATGGTCCGGCGGCTCGATCTTCATGCGCGCCAGGTGCAGCTGTCCGAAATGCTACCCCCCGAATCGCGCACGTTCCAGCTGGCGGTACAGCTCGCCCAGCTCGAGCAGCGCGAGGCGATCGATACCATCGCGCAAGGGGCCAGGTTCGACGACGAAACGGCGCGCGAGCTCTTCATCCATCATCTGACCGGCTATTTCGCCGCCGCGCTGATCATGCCCTATGGCAGGTTCCTGCGTGCTTGCGACGCTACCGATTACGACCTGCCGGTGCTGCAGCGCCGCTTCGGCGTGAGCTTCGAGCAGCTTGCCCATCGCCTCACCACGCTCCAGCGCGTGGGACAGCGCGGTCTGCCCTTTTTCATGGCCCGCCTCGACCGCGCCGGACAGTTCTCCAAACGGATCGTCGGAGCAAGCGGCGCGGAACTGATCGAGGCCGAGCATAGCTGTCCGCTGTGGATCGTCCACAAAACCTTCGAGCGATCGGGCGAGCTGCTTGTCCAGCTGGTCAACTCCCAGAGCGACGGGCAGACCACGGATGTCTGGTTCACAGTGGGAAGGACGGTCGAAGGGATGGGCACGAGCGGCGCAGCGAAATTTTCGGTGGTGCTCGGACTCGATGCTTCCTTGGCCGGATCGCTGGCGCAGGCGCGCGGCGTTTCGCTGAGACCGGAAGATGCGGTGCCGATCGGACCCGGCTGTCGCCGCTGTCACATCGAGGGTTGCGAGCAGCGGTCACTGCCGCCGATCGGACGACGGCTGCGCTTCGATCCGGTGAGCCGCGGGGCCACTCCTTTCGAATTCGGCGATCGAGGCATCACGCTTTAACGTCGATTGGGAACGAGGTGCCGCGCCGCCGGTCGTTGCTCCAAACCGCTCTACCGAAGACCGACATGCCACGCAGAGGTGCAGGGGTGGGGAGAGCTTCGACGCTCCTCTGGGCTGGCTCCGGTTGTTTCGCCCCGTGCTGTAAAATTTACCGACAGTTCACCTGTAAAGCCTATAGACGGTCGGCAATGAGCGATCGGGCCGGCCACGCATGATCAGACTGTTCAAACATTACATCCCGTATCCGGTGGTCGTGCTTGGTCTGGTCGATGTGCTGCTGTTGCTGCTGGCCGGCGAGGCGGCATGGCACTTTCGAGTGTGGCAGATCGATACCGACCCCGGCCCGTATCTCGATCGCTTCCCTGAAATCCTCGCCTTTGCGGTGGTGGTCAATCTGGCGATGATCGCGGTGGGCAGCTACGGGCCCGAAGCGCTGCGTTCGCTGCGCTTCGCGACCGCTCGGCTGCTGGTGGCGGTGAGCCTCGGCGTGCTGGGTATCTCGCTGCTCGACTTCCTCATCCCGGGCAACATGTTCTGGCGCTCGGTGCTGCTCTACGCGATGCTCCTGGCGATTGCGCTCCTGATCCTCAACCGCGTGATACTCGGGCCCTTGCTCGGGACTTCGACGTTCCGGCGCCGAGTGCTCGTTCTGGGGGCGGGGGTGCGCGCAGAGCGGTTGCGCCTCCTTTCCGCCCGACGGGGCAGCGGCTTCGATGTCGTCTCCTGCATCGCGATGGACGAAGGCCCGACAGTCGTTGAGGATGCAGTACCGCGCCAATCCATCGCCGATCTGGGGCGCTATGTCGAACGGGTGGGTGCGATCGAAGTGATCGTCGCGCTCCAGGAGCGACGCAATTCGCTCCCACTCAAGGACCTGCTCAGGGTCAAGACCCGTGGCGTCCACGTCAACGATTTCAGCAGCTTCCTCGAGCGCGAAACCGGACGTGTCGATCTCGATACGCTCAACCCGAGCTGGCTGATTTTCTCCGACGGCTTTTCCGCCGGTCGGGCAATCTCGAGCGCGGGCAAGCGCGCCTTCGACGTGATCGTCAGTCTGCTGCTGCTGCTGGTAACGGTTCCCGTGATCGGGTTCTTCGCACTGCTCGTTAAGATCGAGAGCAAAGGGCCGGCCTTCTTCCGCCAGTCCCGGATCGGACTGTTCGGTCAGCCCTTCGTGGTGATCAAATTGCGCTCGATGGCGCAAGATGCCGAGAAGGACGGGGCCCAATGGGCGATCCAGAACGACCCCCGCGTAACCCGCATCGGCCGGTTCATCCGCAAGGTGCGGATCGACGAGCTGCCGCAGCTGTGGACGGTTTTGAAGGGCGAGATGAGCTTCGTCGGACCGCGCCCCGAGGTTCCGCAATTCGTCGCCGATCTCGATGAGCAACTGCCCTATTACGCCGAGCGGCACATGGTGAAGCCCGGCATAACCGGCTGGGCCCAGATCAACTATCCCTACGGCGCCTCCATCGAAGACGCGCGCCACAAGCTGGAGTACGATCTCTATTACGCCAAGAACTACACCCCCTTCCTCGATATCCTCATTCTGCTGCAAACCCTTCGCGTGATCCTCTGGCCGGAAGGTGCGCGCTAGGCTCGTGGAAGAGATATTCGCCTTTCTCGCCTTCGGAATCGCCGCGCTGGCATGCGTGTTCGCCGCGGTGTGGATCGCGCGCTGCGGGCGGCGCGATCGTTCGGATCGTGGCGCCACTCTGGTTGCGCTGTCGATCACCTGTTTGTGGTGCTTGGCTGTAGCGTCGCTCGGAGCCGACCGGGCGCTGTCCTATTTCGCCGAAACGGCGCGGGATCTCGCCTGGACGGTCGTGCTGTTTCGCCTGTTTGCGAATGATGGCCGGGATGCAAGCTTGCGTCTGGTGCGCCCGGTGATCGGGTCGCTCGTGTTCGTGCAGTTGCTGCAGGTGTTTGTAGTCTTCGTCGCCATGGGCGGGCTGCTGGATCGCGAGAGCGCAAGCCTGGCGTTACAGACCCTGGCGCTGTTGCACCTTCTGAGCGCAGCGGGCGCGCTGGTCTTACTGCACAATCTCTACGCCGGCGCTGCCGACATGTCGCGCCGCCTGCTGGCATGGAGCGCAGGTTCGCTAGGGCTGTTCTGGGGTTTCGAGCTCAATTTCCATACCGTCGCATACCTGGGCGGCGCAGCGCTGAACGAAGTCAACGGTTTGCGCGGGCTGGTCATGGCGGGGATGGCCTGCGGCATAGCGATCGGTTTTTCGCGGTCGGAGCGGGGGCTGACCTTCCGCCCTTCGCGCGCAGTCACGTTTCAGTTGCTCTCGCTGGTGCTGATCGGCGGTTATCTCGCCGCCATGGTACTCTTGTCAGGGTGGGCGGCGGACCGCTTTTCCGGGGACCTGGGGCGGATAACCCAGGTGGGCTTCTTGCTGGCCGCTGCGGTCTTCACGGTTCTCTGGCTGCCGTCGCCAAGGTTCCGCGACTGGGCAAGGGTCATGGCGACGAAGCACCTGTTCAAGCATCGCTACGATTATCGCTCGGAATGGATCCGCTTCACCCATACGATCGGTCGGCCCGCAGGCGAGGAGGGAAGCCTTTCCGAGCGCGCAATCCAGTCTCTCGCCGACATCACCGATAGCCCCTGCGGATTGCTGCTGGTACCAGACGAGGATGATGCACTGACCCTCGCGGCGCGCTGGCGTTGGCCGCAAATCGAAGTACCGGCGCCGGCGGTGCCGCTCGAGCTCGCCCGGCTGCTGGAGCGCGAAGGTCTGATCCTGGATCTCGACAAGAGCAGGCAGGGCATCTCCCATCGCGGCGAGGCGGCGATGGTTCCAGCCTGGTTGCGCGATGAACACCATGGCTGGGCCGCAGTGCCGCTCATTCACCATCATCGTCTTGTCGGCGTGATCGTGCTGGGCCGCCCGCCCGTCCATCGCGGGCTCGATTGGGAGGATTTCGATCTCCTCGGTGTCGCCGGCAAGCAGGTCGCGAGCTATTTGGCCGAACAGGCCGGACAGGAAGCGCTCGAGGAAGCGCGCCGTTTCGACGAGTTCAACCGGCGGATGGCCTTCGTGATGCACGACATCAAGAACCTGTCGAGCCAGATGGCGCTGCTGCTGGCCAATGCGGAGAAGCATTCCGAGAATCCGGAATTCCGCAAGGACATGCTCATCACGGTCCGCAACAGTTCGGACAAGCTCAACGCTCTGTTGGCGCGTCTGGGACGTTATGGCGGAGGGGACAGCGGCCGGCGTGAGCGGGTCGACCTGGCGGATCTGGGCCGGAGTCTTGCGGCGCGCTTCACCCATACTCATCCGGTCAGCTTCTCGGGCTGTGGGCGATGTCCGGTACTGGCCGACCGCGAGTGTCTCGAACAGGCTTTGGTCCATCTCGTCCAGAACGCCATCGATGCCAGTCCGGCGCGATCGCCGGTCGAGATCCAGGTGACAAATCACGGCCTGCGCGGAGCCATCGTGATTGCGGATGCGGGCCGCGGCATGAGCGCGCAATTCGTCCGCAACGAACTGTTTAAGCCCTTCGTCTCGACCAAGGAGGGCGGTTTCGGCATCGGTGCGCATGAAGCGCGGGCGATGGTCCGAGCGATGGGTGGACGCCTCGATGTCGAGTCGCGCGAAGGCTTCGGCAGCCGCTTTTCGATCAGCCTGCCGACCGATGCCGCAGAAAAGCTGCTGGCCTCGAGGTTCGACGATTCGCCGGTCGGGGCGGAGGGGCTCGACGAGGTGCATACCAAAAGAAACGAGGTCGCATGATGGCGAACGCCAAGCCGAAACTGTTGGTGGTAGAGGACGACGAAGGTCTGCAGGCGCAGCTCAAATGGGCCTATGACAATTTCGATGTGCTGATTGCCGGCGACCGGGAATCGGCGCTGACCGCCTTGCGTGCCGAAACGCCAGCAGTCGTCACGCTCGATCTCGGCCTGCCCCCGGACCCCGACGGCATCAGCGAGGGCTTCGCCGTGCTGGATGCGATTATGGCGCTCAAGCCCCATACCAAGGTAATCGTGGCCTCGGGTCATGGCGCGCGCGACAGCGCGCTCCAGGCGATCCAGCGCGGCGCCTATGATTTCTACCAGAAGCCGATCGACATCGAGGCTCTGGGGATGATCGTCGACCGCGCATTGCGGCTGCATGCGATCGAACAGGAAAACCGGCGGCTGGCCGAGCGGGTCGGCGATGATCGCACCGTTCTGGGAACCATGATCACCGCCGCTCCCGAAATGCTCAAGGTCTCGCGGACCATCGAGCGGGTTGCGCAGACCAGCGTGTCGGTAATGCTGCTCGGCGCGAGCGGAACCGGAAAGGAATTGCTCGCACGCGGCCTCCACGATGCCAGCGACCGTCGTGACTCCCCTTTCGTCGCGATCAATTGCGCGGCGATTCCCGAGAACCTGCTTGAGAGTGAACTGTTCGGGCACGAGAAGGGCGCTTTCACCGGGGCCGTCAAGACAACCGAAGGCAAGATCGAACTCGCACATGGCGGTACGCTGTTCCTCGATGAAATCGGCGACATCCCGCTGCAATTGCAGGTCAAGCTGCTGCGCTTCCTGCAAGAGCGCACGATCGAGCGGATCGGCGGTCGCAAGCCGATTGCGGTCGATACGCGGATCGTTTGTGCGACGCATCAGGATCTCGAGGCAATGATCGGCGAGGCGACCTTCCGCGAGGATCTGTTCTATCGCCTGGCCGAAATCGTGGTGAAGATCCCGCCGCTGGCCGAGCGCGCGGGGGATTCGATCCTGCTCGCCAAGGCTTTCCTGGCTCAGCACGCAACGGAGATGAACCCGCAAGTGCAGGGTTTCACCCCCGACGCGCTGGCTGCGATCGACGGTTGGGGTTGGCCCGGTAATGTCCGCGAGCTCGAAAATCGGGTGAAGCGGTCGGTCATCATGGCCGACGGCAAGCTGGTGACGCCCGAGGATCTCGATCTGTCGAGCAGCGAGGACGACGAGGGCGAAATGCCGCTCAATCTCAAGAGCGCGCGCGAACAGTCCGATCGCAAGGTTATCCGCCAGGCGCTCGCGCGGAGCGAAGGGAACATTTCCAGCGCCGCCAAATTGCTCGGTATCAGTAGGCCCACCCTCTACGATTTGCTCAAGCAATATGATCTGCAGGGTTAACCTTCGGCGAACATCGCTTGCGGTTGGCATAATGGCGGCGCTTCTCGCCTCCTGCTCGGCGCGGGAAGAGCAAAAGCCGGCCTTCGAGGCCGCTCGGGTCGCACTTGCGCGCGGCGATGGTCTAACAGCCGAAAACCGTCTGAACGCTCTGCTTGAAGAGGGTCACGGCGCACCCGAACTTGCAGCCTACCTTGGCGAAGCCGCCTTGCAGCAGGACGACCTTGCCAAAGCCCGCCGCTGGCTCGGCGACGGCACTTTCTCGCCGAGTACCGCTGCGCTCGGCTTTCGCATGCTGGGCCAGCTCGAGATGCGGGAAGATCGTCTTGCTGCAGCTGGCGCCGCCTTCGATCGTGCGCTGAGGGCTGATCCGCAGAACGCCGAATTGTGGGTGGACATCGGCCGGCTGCGCTATCGCGGCGGCGAGCAAATGCAGGCGATCGCCGCCGCCGAGAGAGCGCTGGCGGTCGATCCCGGAAACTCCGCCGCACTGCGTTTTCGGGCCCAGCTGGTGCGCGATTCACAGGGGCCGCGCCATGCGATACCATGGCTCGAAACGGCGCTTGAAGCGACACCCGGCGATGTCGGATTGCTGACCGACTATGCCGCAACCCTAGGTGATGCGGGCGAAGCGGCGGAAGCGTTGGCTGCCCTGCGAAGGGCGAGCGAACTGTCTCCGCGCGCGCCGCGGCTCGCCTTTCTCAATGCGGTCATCGCTGCACGGGCCGGCGAATTCGACCTCGCTCGCTCGCTGTTGATGCGGGCACCCACCACAGAGATCGAAACGCCTGCAGCATTGCTGCTGAGCGGCATCCTCGATCTTGAACTGGGGCAATACGCGAGCGCTGCGCAGACCTTCGACCGGCTGGCGCAAATTCAGCCCGACAACCAACGCGTGGTTCGTCTGCTCGCCCGCTCGCTGATGCTGAGCGGAGGCGAGCGCGAATTGGTCGCGCGGCTGGCGGAGCGAGCTGCAGAGCCCCGCGCCTCTCCCTATCTCAAGACGCTGGTCGGAAGAGCGCTGGAGACCCTCGACAGACGCCAGGACGCGGCGGTGTTGCTGGATGCGGCCGCTCGCCCCTCGGTTTCGGCGATCACCCCTCTGCCCAGCCGCACCCGGCCCGAAGCCCTGCGTTTCGACCACCTTGCCCACGGTGCCGATCTGCGCGACTTCGTGCGCGAGTATCTGCGCACCGGGCAGACTGATCGCGCAGTGGCCGAAGCCGGAAGATTTGCCCGTCAGCATGCAGGATCGGGCGATGCCCAAGCCCTTCTGGGCGATGCTTTGTTGGCCGCTGGCGAAGGTGAGAGGGCCACCCGGGCCTATCTGCGTGCGGCACAAATCCGCCGGGACTGGCCGCTAATTCGTCGGCTGGTGGCGGCCCATATGATGGAGGACGACGCAGAAGCGGCGCGCAATGCGCTCGAGCGGTATCTCTCGGGCGGCGCTAGCGAGGCATCGGCGGCGGGCTTCTATGGCGGATTGCTCGCGGAGCGCGGAGAATTCGCTTCGGCAGCTGCGGTCCTCGACAGCGCCCTCGATCACGGCGCTCGCAGCGATCCGGCGATCCTTGCGCTGCGCAGCGACATGGCGGCGCAGCTCGGCGATGATGCCGGAGCCCGTCAATTCGCGTGGCGAGCCTATAAATTGCAGCCGCTTTTTCCACCGGCGATTCGCGCACTTGCTCGCGTGACCGAGGACCAGGCGCTGGCGGCACGGCTCGAAGACAAATACGAGAAGGTGAATAACCGCTAGACGACTGCGGAGGCCAGTGCTCGACACGGACGGGCGGAAGCGGCAGGGGCGGGCCATGGCGCTGCGCACCGTCTTGTCCGATCCGATGCTGCGCATGCTCGCGCTTGCCGTACTGCTGGCCGTGATCATTCCAGTCGGCAGCCAAACTCGCCCCGCTGCCGATCTGCTCGTCAGCGCCGGTGTCTTCGTCCTGTTCCTGCTCAACGGGATGCGTATCGCCCGCAGCGAAATTCGGTTGGGCCTGCGCAACTGGCGGTTCCTGCTGCCGCTACTGCTGTGGGTGTTCGGTGCAATGGCGCTGGCAGGAATGGCTCTATCGAGCCTGGGACAAGGGCTGATCCCCCCGCTTATCGCGGTGGGCTTTCTTTACCTCGGCTCGCTTCCTTCGACGGTCCAGTCGGCCACCTCCTACAGCGCACTCGCCGGAGGCAATCTCGGACTCTCGGTCGTCAGCGCAGCCTTGCTCAATATCGCAGGAATTTTCGTGACCGTGCCGGTGTTCTTCCTCCTCGGCGTTACCGGGAGCGAAGCGCAAATCGGATGGGAGAGCGCAGAGCGGATCCTGCTGATATTGCTGCTCCCTTTCGTCATCGGACAAATCGTCCAGGGATGGACGCGAGACTTTATCGCCCGACACGGCAGACACATCATCTGGATCGATCGACTCGTCATCGCGCTCGCCGTCTACGTAGCCTTTTCGGGCGCGGTGGAGCAGGGGATCTGGCAGAGGGTGGATGCCAGCGCATGGGCGTGGCTTGGCGGCATGGTCGCGGTGTTCCTGCTGTTCGGCCACCTCGGCTCTTGGGTGGTCGCAGGTGCGCTGCGCCTCCCGCGCCCGGACAGGATATCGTTCCTGTTCGCCGGGACTCAGAAGAGCACCGCAGTCGGCGTTCCGCTCGCCGCCATCCTCTTCCCGCCCGAGATAGCAGGCTTTCTGGTTGTGCCGCTCATGCTCTATCATCTGGCGCAGCTCGTTGTCGCGGCGCCGGTCGCCGGAGCGCTCAGGCGTGCGGGTTAGGCCGTCGCCTCGAGGGTGCCGTGGCGCTTGTTCCAGCGGACCGACCACCACAGCGAAATGACGATCAGCGTGGCTCCGATCAGCCCCGTCAGCGCCTCGGGAATATGCACCACCACCGAGGCCAGCATGATCCCGCCCAGAGCGATGATCGCCCAGAAGGCGCCGTGCTCGAGGAAGCGATACTCCGCCAGCGTGCCTTTCCTGACCAGATGAATCGTCATCGAGCGCACGAACATCGCGCCGATCGACAGACCCAGTGCGATCACCACCATATTGTTCGACAGAGCGAAGGCTCCGATCACACCATCGAAGCTGAACGAGGCATCGAGGACTTCGAGATAGAGGAAACCGCCGAGACCCGAACGCATGATCACGCCGCTGGCTCGCTTGGCCTGCTCGCGCATGTCGAGAAACGTGCCCAAGGCGTCGACGGCGATAAAGGTGACTGTCCCGAGCAAACCTGCGGTGAGGAATGTCAGCGCCTCTTCATCGGGCAACAGGGTCGAAATCCCCCACATCACCAACAGCAGCAGCGCAATTTCCACCGCGGGCAGAGCGGAAACGCGGGTCAGCTTTTCCTCGATTACGGCGATCCAGTGCACTTCCTTGTCGGCGTCGAAAAAGAACTTCAGCCCGACCATCGTGAGGAAAGCGCCGCCGAAACCGGCGATGCCGACATGCGCGCCCGAGACGATCCGCTCGTATTCCTGCGGATTGTTCAAAGACAGTTCGATGGCTGCTAGCGGCCCCAGTCCGGCGGCGATCGCGACGATGGCGAGCGGGAAGATGATCCGCGTGCCGAACACCGCGATCGCGATCCCCCAGACGAGGAAGCGCCGCTGCCAGACCTCGCTCATGTCTTTCAAAACCGTGGCATTCACCACGGCGTTGTCGAAGCTGAGCGACACCTCGAGGATCGACAGGATCACGACGATCCACAGCAGCCCGAGCGTTCCGACCAGCGTGCCGGTGCTCGCGGCACCGTACCATACGGCCAGCCCGAGGCAGACCAGGGTGAAGACGAGCGAGAATTTGTAGAATTGCAGAAGCGTGGACACGCAGTGGTGATCCTTCAGGATTTGGGCTGGTAAGTCTGGTCTTCGCCGGGGAAGCTGCGGTTGCGCACGTCCTCGGCATAGCTGGCGGCGGTTTGCTCGATCAGCGCGGCGATGTCCTCGTATTTCTTGACGAAACGCGGCACGCGTTCGAACATTCCGAGCATGTCCTCGGTGACCAGCACCTGGCCATCGCATTGCACCGAGGCACCGATCCCGATGGTGGGAGCGGAGACGGCCTTGGTCGCGGCGATCGCGATACTTTCGACGACGCCCTCGATGACGATTGCGAACGCACCCGCCGCGTCGAGCGCCTTGGCGTCGCCGACGATCTTTTCAGCTTCGGCATCGCTGCGGCCCCGTGCGGCATATCCGCCCAGCACATTGACCGCCTGCGGGGTCAGGCCGACGTGGCCCATCACCGGAATTCCGCGCTGCGAGAGAAAGGCCACGGTCTCGGCCATCGCCTCGCCGCCTTCCAGCTTCACTGCGGCAGCCCCGCTCTCCTTGAGCAGTCGGGCGGCACTGTCGAAGGCTTGCTCGGGCGAGCGCTCGTAGCTGCCGAAGGGCATGTCGACCACGACTACCGCATGGTAGCTTCCGCGCACGACTGCGGCGGCATGGTTCGCCATCATCTCCATCGTGACAGGGATGGTGGAGGGCAGACCGTAGATCACCTGACCCAACGAATCGCCGACCAGCAGCAAGTCGCAATGCGCGTCGAGCAGTTGCGCCTGCCGCGCGGTATAGGCGGTCAGCATGACCAAAGGCTCGCCGGTGACCCCATCGGTTTTTCGCGCGCGGATCTTGGGCACGGTGAGCCGCTTCATCGGTGCCGGCGTCGGGGTGGCTCTGCTGGTTGCAGTATCGATCTGAAAGGTCGTGGACATGGTCGCAACGCCTAGCGCCCTGTGAACGCAAAGGCAAAGCACCCTCGACGCGGCGGTCGAAACATTGCAGATGGACCCCAGGGGACACGCGCCGTACCGCAGGCGCGCGATGGAGAGGTTTGAACAATGGTCGCGACAACGACAAGCACGAGCGAGGGCTGGTCCTCTCGCTGGGCATTCATTCTGGCGGCGATCGGCGCAGCAGTCGGGCTGGGGAATATCTGGCGCTTCCCGACGCTGGCGGGCGAAAGCGGCGGCGGGGCCTTCGTGATCTTCTACATCGGTTGCGTCTTCCTGATCGGCCTGCCCTTGATCCTCTCGGAAATCTTCATCGGCCGCGCCGGCCAGACCGATGCGGTCGGATCGATCAAGCGCGTCGCGGCGCAATCCAATGCTTCGACCAATTGGTCGATCTTCGGCGCGATCGGCGCGACTGCGGCCTTTCTGATCCTGTCCTTCTATTCGGTCGTCGCGGGCTGGGTGCTCTACTACGCCGGCGTGATGGGCGGCGACCTGCTGCAGGCAATCGGCTCGGGCGAGCCGTTCCGTGGGGCGCTCGCCGGTGAAAGCCAGGAACAGGTGCAGCAGCGCCTCACCGACATGTTCGCCAGCCCCGGGCTGTTGCTGGGAATGCATCTCGTCTTCATGGGAGCGACGCTGTTCATCGTTGCGCGCGGGGTTCATGCGGGAATCGAGAAGGCGGCGATGTATCTCATGCCGATGTTCTTCGCGCTGTTGATCGGTCTGGTTCTCTACGGTGCGATCGAAGGCGACATGGGCGATGCCTTCGCCTTCTTGTTCACGCCCGACTGGTCGAAGCTGACCCCGCAGGTGATGAATGCCGCGCTGGGTCAGGCGCTGTTTTCGCTCTCGCTGGGTGTCGCCGGACTGATCACCTATGGTTCCTACATCAAGGAAGGCAGCGGGCTGGGCTCGACTTCGGCGCTGATCGCCTTCGCCGATATCGGGGTGGCGCTCCTGGCGGGCCTGATGATCTTCCCGATCGTCTTCGCGGTCGGGCTCGACCCGGCGGCGGGACCGACGCTGGTGTTCCAGACGCTGCCCTTCGCCTTCCAGACCATGCCCGCGGGCGCGTTGTTCGGCTTTTTGTTCTTTGTCCTGATCCTCGTCGCGGCGGTGACCAGCTCGATCTCGCTGCTCGAGGTCCCGACCGCCTGGGGTATCGGCGAGCGCGGCTGGAGCCGGGCCAAATCGGCGTCGATCTTCGGAGGCGGTGCCTTCGTGATCGGCATCTTGTGCCTGCTGGGCTACAACGTCCTGTCCGAGGTCCGCCCGCTGGGGTTCTGGTCGCTGTTCGAGGACACCGACATCCTCGATACGATCGACGGCTTCACCGGCAAGGTCATGCTGCCGCTAGGCGCTCTGCTGACCTCGCTGTTCGTGGGCTGGAAGGCGGATCGCACGCTGGTGCGCAGCGTCACCGGCCTTTCCCCGCTGGCGTTCGGTCTGTGGCGTTTCCTGATCGCCTGGCTGTGCCCGATTGCAGTGGCCGTTATCCTGATAACCGGCCTTTTTCCGGGCCTTTTGGGCGCCTGATCTTTTCTGTTGCCGGTCCCGAAAAAGGGATTAAATCACGGCGTTGCAGGTTGGCAGGGCGGAAGCGTTCCGCTGCGGGCCTGGGGGTCTCCGGCCAATGCTTCTGGACAGGGTAAAGCCGCTCGACGCGATTCTCGCGACGGCGAAGAAGAAAGCACTCAAACGCACTCTGGGACCGATACAGCTGATGCTGTTCGGGATCGGCTGCATCATCGGCACCGGCATTTTCGTGCTGACTGCGGCCGGAGCGCAAAAGGCCGGTCCCGGCCTGATGCTCGCTTTCGTGATCGCGGGGCTGGTCTGCATCGTCGCGGCGCTCTGTTACGCCGAGATTGCGTCGATGATCCCCGTGGCGGGCTCCGCCTACACCTATTCCTATGCCACCATGGGCGAAATGCTCGCTTGGACGGTGGGCTGGGCGCTGATCCTCGAATACGCGATCGCCGCCTCGGCGGTTTCGGTCGGGTGGTCGGGCTATTTCGCCGGGACGATCCTCAACGAATTCCTCGGGATCGAACTGCCGCAATGGCTGGCGGCCGGTCCGCTGGCATTGGGCGGCGAACCGGGCGGTTTCATCAACCTTCCGGCGATGGTGATCGCGCTGCTGGTCACCTGGCTGCTGATGGTGGGCACCAACGAAAGCGCGCGGGTCAATGCGGTGCTGGTCCTGATCAAGGTGACCGCGCTCACCGTCTTCATCGCGCTCACCTTCACCAGCCCGCAGTTCGACCCCGATCTGTTCAATCCCTTCCTGCCCGCGGGCGTGTTCGGCGGCTTCGGATCCGGGGTCGGCGCGGTGGGTGCGGCAGCGACGATCTTCTTCGCCTATGTCGGTTTCGATGCGGTCTCGACCGCCGCGGAGGAAACCAAGAATCCGCAGCGCAACGTCCCGATCGGCCTGGTCGGCTCGCTGCTGTTCTGCACCCTGTTCTATATTCTCGTCGCCGCCGGTGCGATCGGCACGATCGGCGGGCAGCCGATCATGGGTCCGGGCGGGATTCCCTTCCCCGCGGGGTCCGAACAGCTCGCGCTACAATGCGCGATGCCGCAGCACGCCGCGGCGCTGGTCTGCTCGGACGAGGCGCTGGCGCATGTGCTGCGCCAGATCGGCTTCTCGGGGATCGGCAACATGCTCGGGATCGGGGCGTTCTTCGCGCTGCCCTCGGTCATCCTGGTGCTGCTGTTCGCGCAGACCCGCATCTTCTTCGTGATGAGCCGCGACGGCCTGCTGCCCGAGGGGCTCTCCAAGGTCCATCCCAAGTGGAACACGCCCTATGTGGTGACCGCCATCACCGGGGTGATCGTCGCCTTCGGCGCGGCGTTCTTCCCGGTGGGTCAGCTGGCAGACATCGCCAATGCCGGCACGCTCTATGCCTTCCTGATGGTGGCGGTTGCGGTGATGCTGCTGCGCCGGAGCGATCCGGAACGCAAACGCAGCTTCCGCACCCCGGCGCTTTGGCTGGTCGGCCCGGCGACGATCGGCGGCTGCGCCTTCCTGTTCCTCAACCTGCCGACAGAGGCGATGCTGGTGCTGCCGATCTGGTCGGCGATCGGGCTGGTGGTCTATTTCGCCTACAGCCGCAGGCACAGCCATCTGGGGCGCGGGATCGTCGAGGTGCACGAGCCCGAATATGCCGATGTCGAACCCGGCATCCCCGGCGTCGATCACCCCTGAGATGTAGCCGACAGCGAATTCTCGATCCGACAGCAAAAAGGGCCGTTCGCGAGAACGGCCCTTTTCCTTTGTAGCGAGGTGAGGTCAGCGGGTCACAGCGGGGTGCTCTTGACGTGCTGCTCCTCGGCATCCTCGTGAACATCCATGCCCAGCGCCATCTTGGCGGTGCTCAGCAGACCCATGTCGCCGTTCCAGATCTCGGCATCGCCCAGATCCATGCGCAGGAAGAGAATGTCGGGGTCGGTCTTGCCGCCATCGTACCATGCCTCGACGAAATTGTTCCAGAACTGGTCGAAGCGCTCGCGGCTGGTTTCCACGGCCAGCGTGCCGCCGAAGCGGGCATACATGCCGTGATCCTTGCCCTTGAAGGTCGCGGTCACAGGGCCGAGCGCACGGAACGGGCTCTTGGTATGGGTGAAGAACCAGATCGCGCTGTTGGCATCCTTGTCGAGCTGCGGGCTCATCGGCACCGCGGTGTCGGGCTGGCCGTCGAGCTGGAGGAAGAGGAAGGGCGAATCGGCGAGAGACTTCCAGAATTTGGTCTTGAGCTCGTCGGGATTGCCTTCTGCGTACTTCATACCTGTCTCCTGTTGAATGGTTCATCGGGACAATGATCCAAGCGGGCGTTCGGTCCCGAGAAGAGCGAAGCGAGCGGCTGTGGCGGGGATGAATCCAGCGCCGGGATTGCGAATCGGAGCGCGTCGGAACATAAGAAGAACATATGAGTCGTTCCCCCATGCCTCTCGAGACGCTTTCGCAGACCTGCGACGTCGGCGCACTTTCGGCGCGGCGCAGCGCACGCTGGCAACCCGGCCTTGCCGCGCGGGCGGGGCCGGTTGCGCATAGCGAAGTCTTTGCCTCCGCCAATCACGCCGGGGGCGCGGCGGTAGCGCTGGCGCTGGCGCTGGACGACTGGCGCCACGCCCCGCGCGGTGAAACCCGCGAAACGCAGGACCGGCGCGCGGTGCTCTGGGTGCAGACGCGCGAGGCGGCGCGGCTGACCGGGCGCCCCTATCGCGCGGGCCTGCCCGAGGATCTGCGCCACCGCGTAATCCATGTGCTCGCCCAAAAGCCCGAGGATGCACTGTTCGCGCTGGAAGAAGGCGTGCGCTGCCGCGAGATCGCCTTCGTCATCGGCGAGCTGTCGGGCAATCCCAAGGCGCTCGACTTCACCGCCTCGCGTCGGCTGACGCTGGCGGCGGAACGGCACGGCGTCCCGCTCTATCTCGTTCGTCTGGAGGCGCAGCGCGATCTCAGCTCGGCGCGGATGCGCTGGGAGGTGGCCTCTGCGCCCTCTGCCACGCCCGTCTGGAATGCACGGGCGCCCGGTGCGCCCGCCTGGCGGGCCGAGCTGTTCCGCGCGCGCACCCATCCCCCTGGCGAATGGCTGCTGGGCGAGGAAAGTGGCCTATTGCGCACCGAGCGCAAGCGCAAAGATGAGGACGAGACGAAGGGTCGCAACTGGAGCGATGGATTGCAGCCTCGGCGGCGCGCTCGCGCCGCAGGGCGGTGAGCGACGGGCAGGGGGCATCCTCGCCGCCGCCCCGCCGCATCCTCTCGATCTGGTTGGGTGCGCTGGCGATGGACCGCTGGCATCTGACGCAGGAGGCGGGCGAAGACGGACCGCTCGTGCTGATCTGCGATACGGCGCACGGCCCGCGCATCGAAGCCGCCAATGACGCGGGTCGCGCTGTCGGTGCCCGCCCGGGAATGATGCTGGCCGATGCACGTACGCTGTGCCCGCAGATCCGCACCGCGCCTTCGGACCCCGCGGGCGATCGCGCGATGCTCGAAAAGCTCGCCGAATGGGCGATGCGTTGGGGCCCTTGGTCGGCGCTCGATCCTCCCGACGGCCTGCTGGTCGATGTCACCGCGGTGGCGCATCTGTTCGGCGGCGAGCCGCAGCTGTTGGAGGATGTCCGGACTGCCTTCGCGCGCCGTCGCCTGACCATTCGCAGCGCGATCGCCCCGACCGCCGGGGCCGCCTGGGCGCTGGCGCATTTCGGTGCAGAGCGCAGCATTCTCGAAGCCGCCGAATGGGGGCATGAGAATATGCCGGCCCGGCTCGCCGAGCTCCCCGTTGCGGCGCTGCGGCTCGACGGGGATGTGCTCACCCTGTTGCGGCGTCTCGGGCTCAAGCGGCTGGGCGAGCTTACCACCATCGGCCGCGATGCGCTCCAGCGGCGCTTCCGCAACCGCCGGGCGCCCGCCGCCAATCCGCTGATCCGGCTCGATCAATTGCTAGGCCGGGTGCCCGAACCGCTGCTTCCGGTGGTGCCGCAGTCAATGCCGCTGGTGCAGCGCCGTCTGCTCGAACCGATCCGCCATCGCCCGCTGCTCGACCGGGTGTTGACCGATCTGGGAGAGGATATGGCGCGCGAGCTGGAGGGCAGGGCGCAAGGCGCACGGCGGCTGGAGCTCGGCCTTTGGCGCGTCGATGGCGAGGTGGTGGTGCGCCGCCTCGAACTCGCTGCCGCGACCCGCGATCCCGCGCATATCTGCCGCCTGTTCGCCGCCAAGCTCGACGATGTCGAAGCCGGTTTCGGGATCGAGATGATGCGTCTGCGCGCGAGTTGGGCCGAGCCGCTGGCGCTGGCGCAGCAGGATCTCGAAGCGGCGGCGGAGCGGCACGGCACTTCGCTCGCCGCCTGCATCGACCGGCTCTCGGTGCGGCTGGGCGAAGGCGCGGTGACTCGCCCCGTGCTCCATGCCAGCCATATCCCCGAACGCGCGCAGCGTTGGCAGCCCCCGCTCGCTCCCCAGGCGGCCTCGCAGACCGAACTCGCCTTTCACCAGCGCCCGCTCAAGCTGCTCGACAGACCCGAGCGGATCGCGGTGCTCTACGCCACTCCCGACGGCTATCCGCAACGCTTCCGCTGGCGCGGCAACGTCCACGATGTGGCCCGTGTCGAGGGGCCCGAGCGGATCGCGCCAGAATGGTGGCGCGAACGCGGCGCAGCGCGGCTGCGCGACTATTATCGCATCGAGGATGGGGAAGGGCGGCGCTACTGGATCTATCGCCAGGGCCTGGTGGGCGATGGCCGCGGCGGGCTGCCCGACTGGTATCTGCAGGGCCTGTGCGCGTGAGCGCGGCCGCGACCGTTTGTTGCGTCGACTCGGCTCCGAAGGCTTGCTTTCCCGCTGCGGCGCGATCTAGACCCGGCGTCATGCTCTCCGCTTCTCGCGCCGCTTTCGCTCTCATCCTCACGGCGCTGCTGTTTGCGCTGAGCCCGGGCTCCGCAATCGCACAGGAGACCGTGGTGGTGACCGAACTGCCGCCCTACACGACGCAGCAGGCCGACGGGCGATGGAGCGGGCCCGCGATCGATCTCTACCGCGCCGCGGCAGACCGAACGGGCAAGGCCTATCGGTTCGTCGCCGCCAGCCAGGGCACCGGGGAACCGGATTTTCCTGTCTATGCCGATCCCAATCTGCCCTCGGGGCAAATCCGCAGCCTGCCGCTTCACACCGATTCGATCGGCCTGATCGGGATCGGCAACCGCTCGGGCTTTACAATGGGATTGCTCGGTCTTCTCACACCCGGCTTTTTCAAGACCGTCGCCATCGTTGCGCTGCTGGTCCTGATCGCGGGGACGATCTTCTGGCTGGTCGAACGACGGGGAAACGACAATCTCCAGGCCGATGGCAGCAAGAGCAGGGGGATCGGTCAGGGGTTCTGGTGGGCAGGTGTGACCGCCACCACCATCGGCTATGGCGACGTCGTGCCGCGCACGGGCGGGGGGCGCATCGTGGCGATGATCTGGATGCTGTTCTCGATGGCGCTGACCGCGGTTTTCACCGCCTATCTGGTGTCGCTCACAGGCCAGCAGGGTGGAAGCCGCAGCCTGAGCGAGGCTGTGGCCGGCAAGCAGATCGGCATCGTCGCAGGGGGGGCGGTGGTCCGGTCCGATCTCTCGCAAGCCGAAGCCGTTCAGACATTCGCCACTCTCGACACCGCGCTTGCCGCTTTCGATCGCGGCACAATCGATGCGGTCGCCTATCCCTATCAGCCAGCGCGCAAGGCGGCCGGAGACCGAAACGTCAGCGCTACCGACGGATCGATCGCGCTGCCGGTGTTCCGGGTCTCCTCGGACGAGTTGCGCCAGGAACTGGACCGGGCAATCCTCTCTCCCGCATGGCAGGAACGGGTCCAGCAAGCCTTCTCCCGCTGAGCAGCTCTCAAGCCGCCGCGCACCGCTTTACCCCCTGACAAAAGAGGCTTTGCCGGTCTTCCGCCGGTCATCGTGCTTGCATAAAGTTATGCGGAACATATAAAGAACATATGGCGTCGCAAACCACCCTCGAAAAGCTCGCAATCCTGGCCGATGCGGCCAAATACGACGCATCCTGCGCCTCGTCGGGAACCGCGAAGAAGGATTCGCTCGGCGGCAAGGGTCTCGGCTCGACCGAGGGGATGGGGATCTGCCACGCCTATGCGCCCGATGGTCGCTGTATCTCGCTGCTCAAGATCCTGCTGACCAATCACTGCATCTTCGACTGCCACTATTGCATCAACCGCAAGAGCAGCAATGTGCGCCGCGCGCGCTTCACCCCGCAGGAAGTGGTCGATCTGACGCTGGCCTTCTACCGGCGCAATTACATCGAGGGGCTGTTCCTCTCCTCGGGGATCGTCAAGAGCTCGAACCACACGATGGAACAGATCGTAGAAGTCGCCCGCATCCTGCGGGTGGAGCACGATTTTCGCGGTTACATCCATCTTAAGACCATCCCCGAGGCGGATGCCGAACTGGCGCATCAGGCGGGGCTTTATGCCGATCGGGTCTCGATCAATGTCGAATTGCCCACCGATGCCGGGCTCACCCGGTTGGCGCCCGACAAGAATGCCCGCCAGATCGAAGGGGCGATGGGCAAGGTCAAGGCGGACCTCGTCGAGGCCAAGGATGCGCGCAGGCGCTTCCGCCACGCCCCGCGCTTCGCCCCGGCGGGCCAGTCCACCCAGATGATCGTCGGTGCGGATAAGGCCAGTGATGCCGATATCGTCGATAAGGCGAGCCGGCTGTACGACAATTTCGGTCTGCGCCGGGTCTATTACTCGGCCTTCTCGCCGATCCCCGATGCCAGCGCGGTGCTCCCGCTCAGTCGCCCGCCGCTGATCCGCGAGCATCGGCTCTACCAGTCCGACTGGCTGATGCGCTTCTATGGCTACAAGCCCGCCGAGGTGATGCAGGCGACCGATGCCGATGGCAATCTGCCGCTCGATATCGACCCCAAGCTGGCTTGGGCGCTCAAGTTCCGCGAGAATTTCCCGCTCGACGTCAACCGCGCCAGCCGCGAGCAAATGCTGCGCGTGCCGGGGCTGGGAGTGAGGGCGGTCGATCGCATCGTCGCGAGCCGTCGCCACCGCACGCTGCGGCTCGACGATGTGGCGAAGCTCACCGTGTCGATCGCCAAAGTGCGCCCCTTCATCTGTACGGTGGACTGGCGCCCGGTGACGCTGACCGACCGCGCCGATCTGCGCAGCTTGTTGGCACCCAGGCGCGAGCAACTCGAGCTGTTCGCGGCATGAAACCTCGCACTTTTCCGTCATCCCAGCGAAAGCTGGTATCTGCGTCCGCCCGGTCCAGCCCTAATTCACCAGACCCCAGCTTTCGCTGGGGTGACGACGGGACGAACGCGGCATGACTGCACTCCAGCATCTCGCTGCCGGCAACCGCTATCTGGTTCATTTGGCCGAATCCGACGATTTCGAGGCCTGGCGCGAGCGGGCGCGAGCGCTGGTCCAGAGCGATATCCCGCCCGACCGGATCGCCTGGGTCGAGCCGGGCGGCAGCGGCGACCTCTTCGCCTCGGTGGGCACCGCGGGTCAGCAGCGTCTTCCTGCGCCGGCCGCGGATGCTCCGCCGGTGCGCGCCAATCGCCGCTTCGTGCATCTGGCGCGCGCTGCGCTGCTGCATCGCGATCCGGAGCGGTTCGGGCTGCTCTACCGCCTGCTCTGGCGTTTACAGGCCACCCCGCGGATCATGGAGGACGGCGCCGATCCCGACATCCGCCGGATCGAGGAACTCGCCAAGGCGGTGCGCCGCGACAGCCACAAGATGCACGCCTTCGTCCGCTTTCGCCTCGTCGAGAACGAGGAAGGAGAAGCGGCGGGCGAGGCGGGCGAGCGTTACGTCGCCTGGTTCGAGCCCGAGCATCATATCCTGCGCGCCAATGCCGGGTTCTTCATGCGTCGCTTCGCCAATATGCGCTGGTCGATCCTCACCCCGGCGGGCTCGCTGCACTGGGATGGCGCGGCCATGCAGGAAGGTCCTCCCGCCGACCGTTCGGATGCGCCCGGGGGCGATCCGATGGAGGACCTGTGGCGCACCTATTACGCATCCATTTTCAATCCGGCGCGTTTGAAGGTCGGGGCGATGCTCAAGGAAATGCCCCGCAAATACTGGAAGAACATGCCTGAAACCGCGCTCATTCCCAAGCTGATCGCGGGGGCACAGAAGCGGGAAAGCGCGATGGTGGAAGCAGGAGCAGTGGAATTCGGAGAGCGGCCCAACTCGCTTGCCGGAATCGAACGGGCGATCCATCAATGCCGCCTGTGTCCGATCGGTCTGCTCGACAATCAGGCGGTGCCGGGCGAGGGATTGAAGCGATCCACGCTGATGGTCGTCGGCGAACAGCCGGGCGATCAGGAAGACCTCGCCGGCAAGCCCTTCGTCGGGCCTTCTGGTCAGTTGCTCGACCGCTATCTCGAACAGGCGGGGATCGACCGGAAGCAGACCTATGTCACCAATGCGGTCAAGCATTTCAAATTCGTCCAGCGCGGCAAGCGGCGGCTGCACCAATCGCCGACCGCGAAGGAAATCGACATCTGCCGCTGGTGGCTCGAAGGCGAGCGCGAGATCGTCAGACCCCGCGTCGTGCTGGCGCTGGGGGCAAGCGCGGCGCGCAGCCTGCTAGGCAAGACTGTCAGCATCTCCAAGGCGCGCGGCGAGCCGCATCCGCTCGAAGACGGCAGCGAGCTGTGGATCACCGCGCACCCCTCGTATCTGCTGCGGCTCGATGGCGAGGCGAAGGAGAAGCAGGAGCGCCTGTTCCGCGCCGATCTCGCCGCGGTGAAGGAGCGGCTCGAGGAACTGGCGGGGTGATGTGCCCGAAGCCGCCACCACCCCCGACAAGCGCCGGATCGAGATCGATCCCGATGCCCTAGATCCGCCGCCGCGCGCGCCCTTCGTCGAACTGGGGATGGTCTCGTGCTTCAGCTTCCTGCGCGGCGCATCGGATGCGGTCGATCTCGTCCTTGCTGCCCGCAAGCTGGGGTACGATGCGCTCGGGATCGCCGATGCCAACAGCATGGCGGGAGTAGTCCGGGTACACACTGAAGCGAAAGCGCTTAAACTCAAGCCGCTTATCGGCTGCAGGATAGAAACGGTCGAGGGCCTGACCTTCCTCGCCTATCCTCAGGATCGCGCTGCCTATGGACGTCTGTGCCGGTTGATCTCGGCGGGTCGCATGGCGAAGCTCGATGGCGAATGGCAAGCCAAGGGTGCATGCGAGATCTCGCTCGCCATGCTGGCGGATCATGCGGAAGGCGTGCAGCTTGTGCTGGTGCCGCCGCGCGATCTCGAACAACGCTTCGCCATCGCCGTGCCGAGCACCGTGGTGCCGTTTCGCGAATTGGGTTCGCACGAAGACACGAAGCTGTCGTATCCACGGCGAAGCTGTCCGCCAACTCGCACTGGAGTTCCGGAGGGTAAGATGCCGAGAAGGGCTGCGCCTGCGGCGCCGAACGGCATTTTCGTGGCTTCGTGCGAAAAGACAGGACCTCTGGCCGAGATACTCTCCGATCTCGCCGTTCAACTCCCCACGCTGCACCATATCGCCGCCGCCTATCTCTACACCGGGGACGATAGCGCGCGGATCGAACGGCTCGATGCCTTGGCGCGCGCCACAGGACTGTCGATCCTCGCCACCAACGATGTCCACTACCATACACCCGCGCGGCGACCGTTGCAGGATGTGATGACCGCGATCCGCCACAAGACCACGGTCGCAGCGGCGGGGCATTTGCTCGCCGCCAATGCGGAGCGCTATCTCAAGCCACCCGAAACCATGGTGCGGCTGTTCGCGCGCTGGCCTCATGCCGTCACAGCGACACGCGAGGTGGCGGATGCATGCAATTTTTCGTTGGACGAGCTAACCTACGAATATCCCGAGGAAATATATCCCGACGGCATGACGCCACAGGAATTCCTGGAGTGCGAGATATGGTGGGGCGCACAGGATCGCTATCCCTCGGGTCCGCCCGACACCATCGTGGACACGCTGGAGCGCGAGCTCGCGCTGATCGCCAAGCTGAACCTCGCGCGCTATTTTCTAACCATCAAAGACATCGTCGATTTCGCGCGCGGACAAGAGCCGCCGATCCTGTGTCAGGGGCGCGGCAGCGCCGCCAATTCGGCGGTCTGCTATTGCCTCGGCATCACCAGCGTCGATCCGGCCAAGCACGCGCTATTGTTCGACCGCTTCATCTCCGAGGAGCGCAAGGAGCCTCCCGATATCGATGTCGATTTCGAACACGAGCGGCGCGAGGAGGTGATCCAGTACATCTATGAGAAATACGGCCGTCGTCGCGCCGGGCTCTGCGCCACGGTGATCCACTACCGCCCGCGGATGGCGATCCGCGAGGTGGGCAAGGCGATGGGGCTGACCGAGGATGTCACCGCCGCGCTGGCCAAGACCGTATGGGGCGGATGGGGCCGCGAGATCAGCGAACGTCATGCACAGGAAACCGGGATGGATGTCAGCGATCCGCACCTGCGGCGGGTTCTCAAGCTGACCGAGCAAATGATTGGTATGCCACGCCATTTGTCGCAGCATGTCGGGGGTTTCATCCTCACCGAGGGACCACTGACCGAGACCGTCCCGATCGGCAACGGCGCCATGCCCGCGCGCAGTTTCATCGAATGGGACAAGGACGATATCGAGGCGCTGGGCATCCTCAAGGTCGATGTGCTGGCGCTCGGCATGCTCACCTGCATCCGTAAATGCCTCGACCTGCTCGAGGATCACCACGATCGCGCGCTGACGCTGGCCACCGTACCGCGCGAAGATCCCGAGACCTATGCCATGTTGCGCAAGGGGGATTCGCTCGGCGTGTTCCAGGTCGAGAGCCGGGCACAGATGAACATGCTCCCCCGCCTGCGACCACGCGAGTTCTACGATCTCGTGATCCAGGTGGCGATCGTACGCCCCGGGCCGATCCAGGGCGATATGGTCCACCCCTATCTCAAGCGCCGCCGCGGCGCCGAGCAGGTGGTGATCCCCGCGCCGTCGCCCGAGCACGGCCCGCCCGACGAGCTGTCGAGCATTCTCGCGCGCACTCTGGGGGTGCCGATCTTCCAGGAGCAGGCGATGAAGATCGCGCTCGATGCGGCGCGCTTCTCTAGCAAGGAAGCCAACCGCTTGCGCAAGGCGATGGCGACCTTCCGCAGCCGCGGCATGGTCGACGAATTGCAGGACATGATGGTCGAGCGGATGGTGGCGCGCGGCTACGATCGCGACTTCGCGCAGCGCTGCTTCAACCAGATCCGCGGCTTCGGCGAATACGGGTTCCCTGAAAGCCACGCCGCCAGTTTCGCGCATCTGGTCTATGTCTCGAGCTGGCTCAAATGCCACTTCCCCGCCGCCTTTGCCTGCGCGCTGCTCAATTCGCAGCCGATGGGGTTCTATGCCCCGGCGCAGATCGTCCGCGATGCGCGCGAACACGGGGTCGAGGTGCTGCCGGTGGATGTGAACTTCTCGCAGTGGGATTGTACGCTGGAGGAGAAGGGGACGGACGCCCACCCCTCTGCGACTAGCACCCGCGTTGCGGGCGCAAGTCTCTTTGCCCCTCCCGCATGCGGGAGGGGAGCGAAGCTTGGCGAGCCGAAGACGAACCAAGCCGCAGCGGGGTGGTCAGGGGACCAGACCGAACCGGACCGCTCGCTCGCCCTCCGACTCGGCCTGCGCCAGGTCGATGGCCTGCCCGAGGCCGTGGCGGCAAAGCTGATTGCCGAGCGCGAAGAGAACGGCCCCTATCCCGACGTCCGCGCGCTGCGCGATCGGGCGCGGCTTTCGCCCGCCCATATCGAGCGGCTTGCCAACGCCGACTGTTTCGGCTCGATGGCGCTCTCGCGGCGGCAGGCGCTGTGGGATGCGCGCAGCCTGGTCGGGGGCGAGGACCTGCCGCTGTTCGCGGCCGCGGCGGCGCGCGACGAGGGCGCCGAACGCGCCGCCACGCAGCTGCCGCGCATGCCGCTTTCCGAAGAGGTGGTCGCCGACTACCAAACCACCCGGTTGAGCCTCAAGGCGCACCCGCTGGCCTTTCTGCGCGCTTCTCTGGGCGAACGCGGGTTCGTCCGCGCCTGCGATCTGCGCGCTCGCAAATTCCGCTCGATGGTTCAGGTCGCCGGCGTAGTGCTGATCCGCCAGCGACCGGGATCGGCCAAGGGGGTCTGCTTCATCACGCTCGAGGACGAGACCGGGGTTATCAATCTCGTGGTCTGGCCCGATCTCAAGGAAAAGCAGCGCCGGGTGGTGATGGGCGCGCGGTTGATGGAGGTGCGCGGGCGGGTGGAATATGACGACGAAGTGATCCATGTCATCGCGCAGCACATGACCGATGCCAGCCACGAGCTCTACCGCCTGTCGGACGATCTGCTCGATTCGCCCGTCGCGCGCGCGGATCATGTGAGTTCGCCCCTGCCGGGCAGGCCGATTGCGCCCGGTGCCGACGAAGGCTCGGGGCAGGGCCGCAAAGCCGCGCCGAAACCCTACGCTCCGGTCGAACCCTGGCAGGAGCCCCCGCCGGGCAATCGCGAATGCGGTTGGCACGATCCGCAATCGCCCGGCCATCCGCGTGATGTCAGGATCATTCCCAAATCCCGCGACTTTCATTGAGCATGGACGACAGCCCGTTTCGCATTTCCCGGCGCGTGGGCCGGCTCGCGGGCGATCGGCGGGCTGTGGGCCTGTTGCTTCTCGGGGCGCTATTCGTCGGCGGCCGCGGCTGGCTCGCCGAAAACCCGCAACACAACCCTTGGGCGCCACTCGACCTCAACGATCCGCCCGGGTTTGCGACCGAGACCAAGCTTGCCGCCTTGCGCGACGATGTCCCCGAATGTCGCGCGGTGCTCGAACGCTCAGACATCGCGCACAAGGTCCTCGATCCGCTGGGGGAGGGCGCTTGCGAACGCCCCGACCGCACGCAGCTCGCCACCTACCCGCTGACACCCGCTTCGCCGCCGACGACATGCGGAGTGGCGATCGCGCTCGAATTGTGGCGCCGCAATTCCATTCAACCGTTCGCCGAGGAGATCCTCGGCAGCGAAGTGGAGCAAATCGAGCATCTTGGGGCCTATTCCTGTCGTCGTCTCTACGGGCGCGATAACGGCGCCTGGAGCGAACACGCGACCGGCAATGCGATCGATATCGCTGGCTTCGTTCTGACCGACGGGACGCGGATCAGCGTGCTGGACGATTGGGGCGACGAAGCCGAGCAGGAGGGAGAAGACGGGAACGAAAAGGCCGCCTTCCTGCGCCAGGTCCGCGACGGCGCCTGCGACAGCTTCGCCACAGTCCTCTCGCCGGACTACAATGCGGCGCACGCGGACCATCTCCACCTCGACATGTCGCCGAGATGGGGCGGTGTCTGCCGCTAACCTCGAGTCGAGATCAGACCGCCTCGAAGGCGTAGCCAGCCGAACGCACGGTGCGCACGGGATCCTTGGCATTCCTCACTTCGAGCGCCTTGCGCAGACGGCGGATATGCACGTCGACGGTCCGCAACTCGATATCGCTGCCGGTGCCCCAGACCCCGTCGAGCAGTTGACTGCGGCTGAACACGCGGCCGGGGCTTTCCATGAAGAATTTGAGCAATCGGTATTCGGTGGGCCCGAGCTGCAGCGTCTGGCCGCGGCGCGACACCTTGTGCGCCACCGGGTCGAGCGTGATGTCTCCGACTTCGATCGTCTCGCCCGCGAGCGCGGGACGGATGCGGCGCATCACAGCCGCGACCCGGGCGAGCAGTTCGCGCGGGCTGAACGGCTTCGTGATGTAGTCGTCGGCGCCGGTGTCGAGCCCGCGGATACGGTCGTCCTCGGCCTCGCGCGCGGTCAGCATGATGATCGGGACATGCGCGGTCGCCTTGTCGCGGCGCAGCCGCCGACACACTTCGATGCCGCTGGTTCCCTCGATCATCCAGTCGAGAATCACCAGATCGGGGGTTTCCTCCGAGGCCAGGATCAGCGCCTCGTCGCCATCGGCGGTGGTGCGCACCGCATAGCCTTCGTTGGTGAAACGATATTCGAGAAGTTCCAGCAGCGCCGGATCGTCTTCGACGAGGAGTAGACTTGCCGCGTTCACACCATGAGCCTGACGTCGATTGAGAGAAACTGATCGCGTGATATGACGCTCAAGCTACAATAATGTGTCAGCTGTCGATATCGGGTGCGTAAAAGCCGGTGGCGGCAAAATGCACCATTTCGGCCACATTGGTCGCGTGGTCCCCGATCCGTTCCAGATTGCGGGCGACGAACAGCAATTGCGCCGCGCTGCTGATCGAGGAGGGGTTTTCGACCATGTGGCTGACCAGATTGCGAAAAATCGAATTGTAGAAGGCATCGACCTTGTCATCGGCGGCGATCACTTCCTTGGCGAGTTCGGCATCGCGCGCGGCATAAGCGGTCAGCACGTCGTGGACCATTTCCGAAGTCAGCTCGGCCATGGCGGGGAGCAGGGTGAGCGGTTCGTATTTCTTCCGGTCGGGTCCGATCTCGCGGCTCGCCTTGGCGATGTTCTTGGAATAATCGCCGATCCGCTCGATCACGCCGGCGATCTTGAGCGCGGCGATCACCTCGCGCAGATCGTCGGCCATCGGCGCACGCAGCGCGATGATCCGCACCGCGAGCTTGTCGACCTCGCTTTCGAGTTCGTCGATCTTGCGGTCGCCCTTGACCACGCGCTTGGCCAATTCGTCGTCGCCCCGCACCAGCGCTTCGATGGCGTCCTGGGTGGCGACTTCCGCAAGTCCGCCCATCTCCGCGATCAGACCGCGCAGTCGGGTGATGTCCTCGTCGAAGGCCTTGACGGTGTGTTGCATATTCGATCGTGATCCTAGCCGTAGCGTCCGGTGATGTAGTCCTTGGTGCGCTCTTCAAGGGGATTGGTAAAGATGTCGGATGTCCGGCCATATTCCACCACCTTGCCGAGATGGAAGAACGCCGTGCGCTGCGACACCCGCGCCGCCTGCTGCATCGAGTGGGTGACGATGACGATAGCATAACGACCCGCGAGGTCGTCGATCAGTTCCTCGATCTTTGCGGTCGCGATCGGATCGAGCGCGGAACATGGCTCGTCCATGAGGATCACCTCGGGATCTACCGCGATCGCGCGGGCGATGCACAGCCGCTGCTGCTGGCCGCCCGATAGAGCGGTGCCGCTGTCGGTCAGCCGGTCCTTGACCTCGTTCCACAGGCCCGCGCGGACCAGCGAACGCTCGACGATGGCATCGAGATCGGCCTTGTCCTCGGCGAAACCGTGGATCTTGGGGCCATAGGCGATGTTGTCGTAGATCGACTTGGGAAAGGGATTCGGCTTCTGGAACACCATTCCCACGCGGGCGCGCAATTGCACCACATCCATTCCCGACTTGTAGATATCCTCGCCATCGAGCTCGATGGTGCCTTCGACCCGCGCCGAGGCGATCGTGTCGTTCATCCGGTTGAGCGAACGCAGGAACGTCGATTTGCCGCAGCCCGAGGGCCCGATGAAGGCGGTGACGTATTTCTGCGGAATGTCGATCGACACCGAATCGATCGCGAGCTTGTCGCCATAATAGACGCTCACGTCGCGCGCGGCCATCTTGGCCTCGGTGGGCTCGAGGTTGTCGTGGATTACAGTCACCAGCTCTTCTCGAATTTGTTGCGCAGGTAGATGGCGAGGCCGTTCATAAGCAGCAGGAACAGCAATAGCACGATAATCGCCGCGCTCGTGCGTTCGACGAAGCCGCGGTTGATTTCGTCGGACCACAGGAAGATCTGAACCGGAAGCACGGTGGCGGGCGATGTAAAGCCGTCGGGCGGGGTAGCGATGAAAGCGCGCATCCCGATCATCAGCAGCGGCGCGGTCTCGCCCAATGCGCGCGCCATCCCGATAATCGTCCCCGTGAGGATGCCAGGCAGCGCCAGCGGCAGGACATGGTGGAACACCACCTGGACCGGGGAAGCGCCGATCGCCAGCGCGCCGTCGCGGATGCTGGGCGGCACCGCCTTGATCGCGTTGCGCCCGGCAATGACGATTACCGGCATCGTCATCAGCGCCAGCGTCATGCCACCGATCAACGGCGCCGAACGCAGATTAGGAAATATCCACAGGAACACCGCCAGACCGAGCAGACCGAAGATGATCGAAGGCACTGCCGCCAGATTGTTGATCGAAACCTCGATCACGTCGGTCCAGCGATTGCGCGGCGCGTATTCCTCCAGATAGAGCGCAGCGAGGACGCCGATCGGAAACGCCAGCGCGAGCGTTACCAGCATCGTCAGGATCGAGCCCTTAAGCGCCCCCCAGATACCGACCTGCTGCGGATTGGTGGCATCTGCTCGCAGCAGAAAGCCGGGATCGAAGTTCTTGGCGAGCACTCCGCTTTCGGTGAGCTGTGCCGCCAACTGGCGCATCTCGGGCGAGCCTTCGCCGGCATAGCCCGCGGCGAGATCGGAGCTGGCGGGCAGCTCGAAGGTCGCGGTCCCTCGGAGGATGCCAGGTTCGGCGACGATCGCCTGGGCGACTTCGCGCCAGGCATTGGGATCGAGTTGCGCTGCGGCCTCTTCCCCCAGCGCTTCCTCGGCGGAGAATTCCACCACCGCCTGCAATCCCTGTGCACCCAGGTTCTGGATCGCGGCGCCTTCGTCCGTCTGGGCGGGATCGCCCGAGATGCCCATCTGTGTGAAATCGATCGGCACCTCGAGTTCGGCGCGCTGGAAGCCGCCGATGCCGTTGAAGGTCATGTTGGCGAGCAGGAAGAGCAGCACCAGCACCGAGAACACGATGGCGCCAAGACCCAGCGCCTTGAAGCGTCGCTCCGACGCGTAGCGCTGCTTCAGCCGTTTCTCGAAGGCGGGGGTGCGGGTGGGGGCGGTGCGATCAGTCATACGCTTCGCGGAACCTCTTGACCACGCGCAAGGCGATGAAGTTGAGCGCCAGCGTCACCAGGAACAGCACGAAGCCGAGCGCGAAGGCGCTGAGCGTCGCGGGATGATCGAAACTGCCCTCGCCGGTCAGCATGGCGACGATCTGCACCGTCACCGTCGTCATCGCCTCGAGCGGATTGGCGGACAGGTTAGCGGCGGTCGAGGCGGCCATCACGACGATCATGGTCTCGCCGATGGCCCGGCTCACCGCCAGCATCACGCCCGCCACGATCCCCGGAAGTGCGGCGGGGACCAGCACCTTGCGGATCGTTTCCGATTTGGTCGCGCCCATGGCCAGACTGCCGTCTCGCATGGCGCTGGGCACCGCGGCGATGCTGTCGTCGGCCATCGAGCTGACGAAGGGAATGATCATCACGCCCATGACCAGCCCGGCGGCCAGCGCGCTTTCGCTCGATGGGTTGGAGGCACCGAAGAACAGCGCAATGTCGCGGATCGAGGGTGCGATGGTGAGCGCGGCGAAATAGCCATAGACCACCGTCGGGACGCCGGCCAGAATCTCCAGCGCCGGCTTGACCCAGCGACGCATCGAGGGCGCGGCGTATTGGGTAAGATAGATCGCGCTCATCAGACCGAGCGGAATGGCCACGATCATCGCGATGATCGCCCCGATGAAGATCGTGCCCCAGAACAGCGGCACCGCGCCATAGCGCGTGGGATCGGGACTGTCGGGACTGCTCATCGGGTCCGGACCCCAGTGCAGTCCGAACAGAAAATCGAGCGGGTTGACCATGCCGAAGAAGCGAATGGTCTCGAACACCAGGCTGACCACGATGCCGATCGTGGTGAGGATCGCCACCAGAGATGCAAGCAGCAGGATCGTCATCACGATCCGTTCGACTCTGGTGCGCGCACGGAAGTCGGGCTTCAGCTTGAGGAAGGACCATGCTCCTCCGAGAAAGGCGAGTACCAGGCTGACCGCGATACCGATCCAGGCGTAGCGGGCCATCGCCTCGCGGTAGGGTTCGACCAGCGCCTGCGCTTGTGGGTTGAAGACCGCCGCAGAAGCGCCGCTCGCCACGTTGCGCGCTTCGGCCAACAGGGTGTCGCGCTGAAAACCGAAGGCCGGCAGATCCGCAGCCACCGGGCTGGCGAGCACCGCCTGATCCACCAGGTTCGGCGCCAGGATCGTCCAGACTACTCCGAACAGCAGCATCGGCAGCGCTATCCACAGCGCGACATACCAGGCGTGATAGGTCGGTCGCGCGGCCATACGCACACCGGGATCGGCGCGCCGAAAGCTCCACGCCCGGGCCCGCGCCGCCAGCCAGCCTGCCAGCGCGAGCCCGAGCGCAAGAAGAAAGATAATGGCGGGCGACATGCGCTAGGTCGGACCTATTCGAGCTCGGAGCCGTCGAGAGTGACGTATTCGGTCGCCACGCGCTGGCTCTGCGCTCTCACGTCCTCGGGCGAAGGCACCAGACCGATGCGCGCCAGCGGACCATCCTTGTCCCAGCTCCGTGTCCACTCGAGCAGATACTCTTTGAGCCCGGGAATAGCATCGAGATGCGCTTTCTTGACATAGATGAACATCGGGCGCGCGCCAGGGTAGGCGAAGCTGGTAATGTTCTCGTAGGTCGGGGCAACCCCGTTAATGGGGAGACCTTGCACCTTATTGGCATTTTCCTCGAGATAGGAATACCCGAAGATGCCGATGGCGCGCGGATTGTTCTCGATCTTCTGAACGATAAGATTGTCCTGCTCGCCCTGATCGACATAGGCGCCGTCGGACCGGACTTCGGTACAGGTGCGCGAGTAGGCCTCCTCGTCGCTCTCCTCGAGCGCTTCCATCTCCGGATCGGTCTTGCAGCCGACTTCGAGGATCAATTCCTTGAGCGCATCGCGCGTCCCCGAGGTGGAGGGCGGTCCATAGACCAGGATCGGAACATTCGGGAGCGAAGGGTCGATGTCGGACCAGGTCTCGTTGGTCTGCTCGTTCCCATAGGGGTTCGCGGCGATAGCTTCGTAGACGATCTCGGGGGTCAGATCCATCATGATGCCGCCCTGGGCCGAACCGAAGGCGATGCCGTCGAGCCCGACCTGCATTTCCATGATCTCGGTTACGCCATTGCTCTGACAGCCGGCGAATTCCTGCGGCTTCATCCGACGCGAAGCATTGGCGATGTCGGGGGTGTCGGGACCGATGCCCTGACAGAACAGCTGGATCCCGCCGCCGGTGCCGGTCGATTCGACGATCGGCGATTTGATCCCCGGATTCGAGCGCGACAGCGATTCGGCCACGGTCTTGGCGAAGGGGAAAACGGTGGAGGATCCCACGGCGCGCACCCAGTCGCGCGAACCGCCGCCTCCAGCGTCTCCGCAGGCGGTCAGCGCCATGGCAAAAATGGTCGCGGCTAAGGCTGCTTTGGTCTTACGCATCCCGGATATTCCTTCAAATGTAGCTATGCCCGCGCGAAAGCGAGGAATTGTTACATGTTCGCGACAAAAGCATGACTTGTCATTTTTGCAATCTGTCGCCGGCCGAATCTGACTGGCGCTCTAACGCCGTCCGGCTGGCAAGGCGAGGTGCGCAATCCGGTTCAACTTTCGCTGTGCTCGGATCGCTCGGATCGCTCGATCGGAAAGCGGACGGTGACGGTGGTGCCCACGCCCATTTCGCTCACGATATCGAGCTTGGCCCTATGGCGTTCGACGATGTGCTTGACGATGGCGAGGCCGAGGCCGGTCCCGCCAGATGCACGGCTGCGACCCGGATCGGTGCGATAGAACCTGCGCGTAAGATGGGGGATGTGCTCGGCGGCGATGCCGTCGCCGCGGTCGCGGACCACCAGCCGGACCCGGCGCTTGCCGGAGGGGTGCACCCGAACCGTCGCCATCTGTGTCGGATCGCCGTATTTGAGCGCGTTGTCGACCAGATTGCGGACCAATTGTTCGAGCTGCTGAACATCGCCCATGATGTGGAACTCGCCCTCGATCGCGAGATCGAGACGATCGGTCCGGTCCGGTCCGGCCCCTTCCGCAGCAGCGCGCGCAACCAGCGGCCCCAGATCGACGATCTCGCTCGGCCGGTCGTGCTTCTCGGCTTCGATTCGTGACAGCGACATCAGATCGCTGACCAGATGCTGGAGCCGCTGCGCCTCGCGGCTGATCGTGTCGAGGAACTTGCGCGAGGTCTCGTGGTCGAGCGCGGTCACATCCTCCTGCAAGGTCTCCACATAGCCGATGATCGAGGCCAGCGGCGTGCGCAATTCGTGGCTCGCATTGGCGACGAAATCGGTATGCGCGCGGCTGATGTCGGCTTCGGCGGTCTTGTTGATGAACTCGTAGACGCCCATTCCGCCGTCGAGCTGCTTGGTGTTGATCCGCCAGATGTCGCGCACGCTCGTGAGTCCGCGCACCGTTACCGAGCCGCTCTCGTCCGAATCGATGAGCTGAATGGCATCGGGATTGCGCAGCGAAATGCGGATATCCTGTTCGAGGATATGAACGCCGAACAGTTCGCGCGCTGCGCGGTTGGCGATGATCACGCGGTTGCGGCGCGTCACCAGCAGCGGGGTGTCGGCGCTCTCGAACAGTTCGCCCATGCGGTCGGTGGTCAGCGCGGAAGGCTCGATCTTCTCGCTCGGCGGCGGCGGCGAACCGACCCGCAGCCACAGCGTTCCGGCCCAGATCAGCAGTACCGACAACGCCACTACAGGCGCGACACCGATCGCGATCATGACCACGCAGCACACGAAAGCCAGGATCAGACCAGGAAGGGGGAGGGGACGAGCGCTCATCTGGTCCGCGCCTTAGCTCCGGCGCTACCGAATTGCCAAGCCGGGTTCGGCTTTGTTCCCGCTTGCGCTGGTAGTGGTTGGTGACCCCTACGGGAATCGAACCCGTGTTTCAGCCGTGAGAGGGCCGCGTCCTAACCGCTAGACGAAGGGGCCCGTCGATCCGACACTCACCAAGGGGCGCCGGTACCCAACGAGAAACGCCACCGTGGTGACCCCTACGGGAATCGAACCCGTGTTTCAGCCGTGAAAGGGCCGCGTCCTAACCGCTAGACGAAGGGGCCACATCGGTGGCGTGGCGGGCCATCTACGGTCGCGCGGGCAACCCGTCAAGTCTTGGCACTGCCACAATTTGGCTGCGGAGCAAGCTGGCGCTCAATCGGCCCAGGCGGCGTCCTCGAGATGGAGCTCGGCCTGGCGGCGCGAACCCCAGTCGTCGATCTTCGCGCGGCCCGCCAGCCACAGCCGCCGACCGCCGACGCCATGGAGCAGGGTCTGTCCCAGGTCGCTCTCGGCCATGCGGAAGCCGATCGCCTTGAAGCTGCGCCCGTCGCCGCCCGAGGCGACGATCCGGACATGGCCAGTGCCGACGACGTCGCATTTGATCAGGCGCACCGGACCGACAGCGATCCGGGGCCCCGGCCATCCGACGCCATAAGGGCCTGCGACATCGAGCGATTCAACCAGTTCGGGGGTCAGTCCGCCCGAGGCCACCGAAAGATCGAGCAGCGTCGTCATGCTGGCGGTTGCACGGGCGACCTGCGCCGAGAGCCGCTCGTCGAGCCAGGCCGCCAGGTCCTCGATCCGATCTGAGGCAACGGTAAGACCCGCGGCCATGGCATGACCGCCGCCAGCGATCAGCAGACCCTGCTGGCGTGCCTCGATGATCGCCGCGCCGAGATCGACCCCGGCGATCGAACGTCCCGAGCCCTTGCCGAGCCCGGTCTGCTCGTCGAGCGCGATCACCACCGAAGGCTTGCCGCTCGATTCCTTGATCCGCCCGGCGACGATGCCGATCACGCCGGGGTGCCAGCCAGCGCCCGCGATCACCGCCACCGTCCGGTTGTGCTGGCCCCCAAGCTGCTGTTCGGCAGATTCCTGAACCGCAGCCTCGATTGCGCGGCGGTCCTCGTTGAGTTCCGAAAGCTGTGCCGCGATCGCTTGCGCCTCGGCAGGGTCTTCGGTGGTGAGCAACCGCACTCCCAGCGTCGATTCGCCCACGCGCCCGCCGGCGTTGATTCGCGGCCCGAGCGCGAAACCCAGATCGCTGCAGACGGGCGCGCGCTTCAACCGGCTGGCGTCGATCAGCGCCGCCATGCCGATGTTCTGCCGCTTGGCCATGACCTTGAGACCCTGCGCCACGAAAGCGCGATTGAGTCCGTGCAGCGCCGCGACATCCGCCACCGTGCCCAGCGCCACCAGATCGAGCAGCGCAAGAAGATCGGGTTCGGCGCGGGTCTCGAAATACCCGCGCTCTCGCAGCGTACGGACCAGCGCGATGGCGAGCAGGAAAGCGACTCCGACCGCAGCGAGATGACCGTGCGATGCTGCCTCGTCCTCTTCGTCGAGGCGGTTGGGATTGACCAGTGCCACGGTGCGCGGGAGCTCGGGGGAGCACTTGTGGTGATCGACCACGATGACGTCGATCCCGGCATCATGCGCCTGCTGCAGCGCGTCGTGCGCCATCGCGCCGCAATCGACGGTGACGATCAGGCTGCTACCCGATTCCCCCAGACGGACGAGCGCCTCGCCCGAAGGACCGTAGCCTTCGAGCAGCCTGTCGGGGATATAATAGTCTGCATGGTGACCGAGATCGCGCAGCAGCCGGATCAGCAGCGCCGAACTGGTCGCACCATCGACGTCGTAGTCGCCATAGATGGTGACCTTCTCGCCGCTGAGCACTGCCTGCGCAATTCGATCGGCGGCGGCGTCCATATCGTTGAAGGTGCTGGGGTCGGGAAGGAAGCCGCGCAGCGTCGGATTGCGGTGGCGTTCCAGATCGCTTTCCTCGACCCCGCGGGCCAGCAGCAATTGGGTGACGATATCGCGGTCGAGCGGGATCGCGCCTTCGGCCATCTCCATATTGCCGCGCCGCCACCGCCAGCCACGGCCCGAGAGCGAATGGGAAACCCCGAAGACGTGATTTGCGCCAGGGGTGTTTGCGATGTTGGTGGCCATGATCGCATCCTATCCAGCCGGGCCCGGCAGGCATAGTCGTGTGTGTTGACAATGCCCCGGTGGAGGCGATGCTAGCCCGATGCTCGAACGCCCGCTTCTCATTGCCTGGCACGGCCGCACCGGAACCAGCGCGGCGCTGGCGCAGGCCGCCAAGGATGGTGCCGGAGAACGCGCCGTCCTGATGGAGGCCCACGCGGTCATGCCGGAGCATCTGCTCGAGGCCGAAGGGTATCTGTTCGTCTGCCCCGAAAACCTCGCCAGCATGAGCGGCGAGATGAAGGAGATGTTCGACCGCTGCTATTACCCGGTGCTCGGACGGATCGAGGGACGACCCTTCGCCACCATGATCGCCGCCGGCTCGGACGGCGAGGGTGCGCAGCGCCAGCTCGACCGGATCGCGCAAGGCTGGCGCCTGAAGCGCGTCGCCGAACCGGTGATCGTCAACACCCAGGCGCAGACGCCCGAGGAAATCCTCGCCTCCAAGACTGTACCGGAAGAGCGTCTGGGCGAAGCGCGGGAACTCGGTGCCGGGCTGGCCGAGGGACTGGCGCAGGGAATTTTCTAGGCGGTCGCCTCGGCCAGAGCAGCCTTGGCAGCCTCGTATTCGCGTTCGAAGCGAGCCACCATGTCGGCAACCGGACCCACGGATTTGACCGAGCCGATCCCCTGGCCCGAGCCCCAGATGTCCTTCCAGGCCTTGACCTTGGTGTTGCCGCCGCTGCCGAAATTCATCTTGCTGGGATCGCTGGTGGGCAGCGCATCGGGGTCGAGCCCGGCGGCCTCGATGCTCGAGCGCAGGTAATTGCCGTGAACCCCGGTGAACAAATTGGTGTAGACGATTCCGTCGGCGCTGCCGTCGACGATCCCTTCCTTGTAGCCACTGTCGGCATTGGCTTCCTCGGTCGCGATCCAGGGCGAGCCGATATAGGCGAAATCCGCGCCCAGCGCCTGCGCCGCGAGGATCGAACGGCCGTGCGCGATCGAGCCCGAAAGCGCGACCAGCCCGTCGAACCATTCGCGGATCTCCTGCATCAGAGCGAAGGGGCTGAGCGTGCCCGCATGACCGCCGGCACCCGCCGCCACCGGGATGAGCCCCGTCGCCCCCTTCTCGATCGCCTTGTGCGCAAAGCGGTTGTTGATGACGTCGTGCATCGATATCCCGCCCCAGCCCTCGACCGCGGAGAAGACCTCCTCGCGGGCGCCGAGCGAAGTGATCACCAGCGGCACCTGCCATTTGGCGCAGGTGGCCATGTCGGCCTCGAGCCGGTCGTTCGACTTGTGAACGATCTGGTTGACCGCATAAGGCGCGGCGGGGCGATCGGGATGATCGCGATTGTGCGCCGCCAGTTCCTCGGTAATGCGGTGGAGCCATTCGTCGAGTTCGGATTGCGGCCGAGCGTTCAGCGCGGGAAAGCTGCCGACGATCCCCGCCTTGCATTGCGCGATCACCAGTTCGGGGCCGGAGACGATGAACAGCGGCGATCCGATCACCGGCAGGCGCATTCTGTCGAACGGGGCGGGCAGGGGCATGAGCGTTCCTCTCGTCATAGGGCGTATTCCGCGACGGGCTTACGAAGCGCGCCGCGGACTGTCGAGATTGACGTAACGGAAGGCGTCAGGCGGCGGGGAGGACGTGCTCGATATCGTAGATCCGCGCCGCCGTGCCCGCGAAAAGCGCGCGCTTCTCCGCCTCGGACGCGCCATTGGCGAGCCGCTTGAAGGCGTTCCACAGCACCGCATAGCTCGCGCCCCAGCGATCGACCGGATAATTGCTCTCGAACATCGCGCGTTCGGGGCCGAAGGCTTCGATGCAGTGGGTGATATAAGGGTCCCATTGTTCCGCCAACTCTTCCGAACTGCAGCCGCGTTCGGGGCCGTCCTCCGGCATGCCGCAGAATGCCATCGCCAGCCCGCCCAGCTTGACCGCGACATTGGGACATTCCGCGAGGTCGTGGATACTCTCCTGCCAGCGGCTGAAGTTCTCCCCCAGCTTCCCGCGATAGCTGGCGATGTTGAGCGGCGTGCCGCAATGATCGAGCACGATCTGCTGCTCGGGAAAGGCGCGCGCAAGATCGACCACATCGCCCAATTGGGGTTCGAGCAGCCAGGCGTCGAAGGTCAACCCGTACTCGGAGTAGGCGGCGAAACCGGCGCGGAAATCATCCGAGCCATAGAGCCCCTGCGGCGCGTGGAAGGGCGGCCCGAGAACCTCGGGATCGGCATCCCAGGCGCCCGCGTGGCGTATGCCCTTGAACCGCCCGTTGCCCGCCGCGATCAGCGCCTCGACAACCGGCTTGACCGCATCGCCCAGCGTGAGGTCGGCATGACCGACGATGCCTGCGCAGGGGCGGTAGTCGCCATAGAGCCCGCTCGCACCCTGGGCCGCGACCCCGTTCACGAATTCGACCTCGCCGACCGGCTTCATCGCTTCGCCGCGCGCCGGATCGTAGAAGGCGCCGCATTCCATGAACACCGTGGCGATCACATTGTGGCCGCTGTGGGTATCGGAATGGAGCTGGTCGAAAGTGTAATAGGCCGCGCCTGCGATCGCCTCGATGAAGTCGTGGCGGGGCTCGGGAAAGGCGGGCACCAGCGCGCGCAGATCCCACAGATGATGGTGCGGATCGACGATCGCCAGATCGGGTTCGATGATCTCTTCGGTCATGTGCAGCCGCTCCAAGTCCTCTGATTCGTAGCGACCGTATCAGCGCCGATCCGCGCCGCCCAGACGGTTCATCCGGCAACCGCCGAATTCGCGGCACTCAGCACCGCACGCACGCTGGCGGTGGCGACATCCTCGTCGATGCCGACGCCCCAGATCGTCGCGCCTTCAGGAGTGCGGCATTCGAGATAGGCGGCGGCGCGCGCATCGCGCCCGGTGCCCAGCGCATGCTCGGTATAATCGGCGACTTCGAGGCTGAGGCCGAAGGCGTCCTCGATGGTGGTCAGTACCGACGAGATGAGCCCGTTGCCGCGCCCGCTGACAGTGCGTTCCTCGCCCTCGACCGCGATCGTTCCCATGAACAGGCGGGCGCCGTCGGCGGCGCGGCGTTCCTCGTAATCGACGAGTTGAAAATGCTTGTCCGAAGTGTGCACATGATAGGCGTCGCGGAACGCTTCCCAGATATCCGCTGCGGTGAGTTCGCGTCCCAGCAAATCCGCCATCCGCTGGACGTGCGGACTGAAATTGGCCTGCATCCGCTTGGGCAGCTTGAGGCCCTGATCCTGTTCCAGAACCCAGGCGAATCCGCCCTTGCCGCTCTGCGAATTGACCCGGATTACCGCCTCGTAGCTGCGCCCCAGATCGGCGGGATCGATCGGCAGGTAAGGGACGCGCCAATGTTCGTCGTTCTGGCGTTCGGCGGCGGCGAACCCCTTCTTGATGGCGTCCTGATGGCTGCCGGAGAACGCGGTGTAGACCAGTTCGCCGCCATAGGGATGGCGCTGGTGAACGGGGATCTGGTTGCAATATTCCACGGTCTCGATGACCCGGTCGATATCGGAGAAATCGAGCTCGGGATTGACGCCTTGCGTGTACATGTTGAGCGCCATGGTCACGAGGCAGCAATTGCCGGTCCGCTCGCCATTGCCGAACAGGCATCCCTCGACCCGGTCCGCGCCCGCCATCAGCGCCAGCTCCGCCGCCGCGACACCCGTGCCGCGATCGTTATGCGTGTGCAGACTGATCACCGCGCTTGCGCGATTGGGCAGGTTGCGGATGAAATATTCGACCTGATCGGCATAGATATTGGGTGTCGCCGCTTCGAGCGTAGCGGGCAGGTTGAGGATCATGGGGCAGTCGGGGGTGGGGGCCAGCACCTCCATCACCGCCTCGCAGACCTCGAGGCTGAAATCGAGCTCGGCGGTCGAGAAAGTCTCGGGCGAATATTCGAAATGCCATTGGGTGCCCGGCTGTTTCGCCGCCTCGTCGCGCATCACCTTGGCGCCCGCCACCGCGATGTCGCGCACCTGCTCGCGGGTCATGCCGAAGACGATCTCGCGCCAGGCTGGGCTGACCGCATTGTAGAGATGGACGATCGCGGCGCCCGCGCCCTCGAGGCTGGCAAAGCTGGTGCGGATCAGATCCTCGCGACTCTGGGTCAGCACCTGCACCAGCACGTCATCGGGGACACGACCCGAGCGCACCAGCCCGGCGATGAAGTCGAATTCGGTCTTTCCCGCGCTGGGGAAGCCGATCTCGATCTCTTTTACTCCAATCTCGCACAGGAGGTCGAAAAATCGGTTCTTCTTGTGCGCATCCATCGGATCGACGATCGCCTGATTTCCGTCGCGCAGATCGGTGGAGAGCCAGCGCGGCGGCGCGGTGATGGTGCGGGTGGGCCACTGCCGGTCAGTCAGGGGCACTTGCGGGAAAGGCGCGTATTTGCGGGCGGGATCGCTCAGCATGGACATGGGGCAGGCTCTGCAATGGCGAAGAGGAGAGGCGGTTGGCGGCTATCCCTTGGGCGTTCAGCGCGCCGTAGCAGGCACGCGAACTGTCACGCCCAAGGGCGCGTAAGTCGTAGCAGCAGGCCAATCTCGCTTCGCATGTTTGGGACCATGAAGACGCGCAGCGGGCTTGTAAAGCAAAAGACCGCGCGGCAAGGGAAGCAATATTCTGTCGCAACGCACTCCGGAGATCTCATGGCCGAAACCCACTCGCTTTACGAAACCATGGGTCTGATCCGCGTCGTCGCCATGGAACCAGAGGGGCGCGCCACGATGGAATATGAGGCCAAGCCGGAGCAGTGCCATTCGGGCGGGGTGGTGCAGGGCGGCTTCATCAGCGGCTGGATCGATGCTGCGATGGCGCATGCGGCATTGGCGAAGAACGGGATGGAGATCGTGCCGATGTCGCTGGAGCTGAAGGTGAGCTTTTTCGCGCCCGCGCGACCAGGCAAGGTGATCGCCGAAGGCTGGGTCGAGCGGCACGGGCGACGCACCGGCTTCTACGAAGGCCATCTCAAGGACGAGCACGGCACCGTGCTTGCCAAGGGTACGAGTACGATCCTGCTGGCGGACAAGAGCCGCGTCGAACAAGCTGCGAAGAAAGCCCGGCAGGAGTAACGCAGAGCTATCGCCAGCGCAGCCGATCGGCGGTGAGCTGATCGATGCGCGTCACCCCCATCAGCCGCATGCCGCGTTCGATCTCGTCCTTGAGGATCGCCAGCGCGCGCTCCACGCCTTCCTGCCCGGCGGCGGCGAGCGCATAGAGATAGAGCCGCCCTCCCGAGGCTGCGTTGGCGCCCGCGCACAGGCTCTTGAGCACATGCGTTCCGCGCCGGACCCCACCGTCGCAGATGATCTCGATCTCGCCGCCGACCGCGTCGACGATCTCGCGCAGCTGGTCGAAGGGCGTGCGGCTGCCGTCGAGCTGGCGCCCGCCGTGGTTGGAAACCATGATCGCGTCCGCGCCGATCTCGACCGCGCGGCGCGCATCGCCCGCGCTCATGATTCCCTTGAGGCAGAAGGTGCCGCCCCAGTCCTGCCGGATCCGCGCGGCGGTGTCCCAGTCCATGCCGGTGTCGAGCATGGTGTTGAAATAATCCTGGATGCTGACCGGCTTTCCCGTCCCCTCGACCACATGGCCGTCGAGATTGGGGAGGCGGAACTTGGGACCGAAGATATAGCCCGCTGTCCAGCGCGGGCGGGTGGCGTAGCTCCACAGCGAGGAGGCCGAGAAGCGGGGCGGGGTGGTGAAACCCGAGCGCAGGCAGCGCTCGCGCTTGCCCGAGACGATCGTGTCCACCGTCAGCGCCAGCGCATCGAATCCGCTTTGCTGGCAGCGCTCGATCATCGCGGCGTTGAGCCCCTTGTCCTTGTGGACATAGAGCTGGAACAGCTTGGGCCCCGCGGTCAGCGCCGCCACCTCCTCGATCGAATGCGTCGCCAGGCTGGAGATGCCGAACCACACCCCGAACCGCTCCGCCGCCTTTGCCACCGCGCGCTCGCCGTCGCGGTGGAAGGCGCGCTGCAGCGCCGTCGGGCTGAGCATCAGCGGGAGCGCGCTTGTGCGTCCCATGATCGTGCAGGAGGTGTCGATGGTCCCGACGCCCGCGAGAACGTCGGGCACCAGATCGACATCGTCGAAGGCGGATGTGTTGCGCGCCTTGGTCAGCTCGTCGTCGGCGGCGCCATCGATATAGTCGAACACCGGCCAGGGCAGGCGCTTTCGCGCCAGCCGCCGGAAATCCTCGATATTGTGGCAGTCGCCCGGACGCATCGTGCGGTCAGCCCGCCCGCGCCGTCAAGCCCGCAGAGATCACTGCTTTTCGAAGGCGACGCTGATCTTGAGATCGACCGCATCCGAGACCATCGGGATGGCGTAGCCGATCCCCCAGTTCGAGCGGTCGATGGTGGTGGTTGCGGTGAAGCCGACGGTCTCCGCCTCGCTCATCGGATTGGCGCCCGCGCCGCTGAACTCGGTCAGCAGGACGACAGGGCCGGTCTGCCCGTTCATGGTCAGATTGCCTGCGATCAGCGCGCGGGTCGCGCCGAGCCGGGTAACTTCGGTGGAAACGAAGCGCGCCATCCCCGGCTCGGCCCCGAAGAAATCGGGGCTGCCGCCGTCCTTGCCTGGGCGCAGCAGGTGATCGCGCAGGCCTGCGCTCGGCACCGCGACCGAGGCGATCGGGATCTGCACATCGACGGTCGCGTTCTCGATCGCCGCGGGATCGAGCGTGAGAGTGCCCGCGACATCGCCAAAGATGCCGAAATAGGGATTGAAGCCGAAGTGATCGACGCTCCACTGAACCAGCGAATGCGACGGATCGGTGGTGTAGGTCCCCGCGGTGACCCGCGAGACATCCGTCGTGCCTGGCGTGGTCGCATCCTGCGCGGTCAGCCCGGTCAGGGCGAGCGTGGCAAGGCCGGTTGCTGCGGCGGCGGCGAGGATCGTCTTGCGCATGGTGGTATCTCCGGGAGGGATCGGTTGGCGAAGGGTATGGCGACTGGCGGTGTTTGCCTTGCGCGGCATAGTGGCTCGCAGGATTGGGCTTGTCCACCCGGCCTTTGGTGTATCCGGCACCGCAGCGAAAAGCGGGTTATCGGGTTGGTCCAATTGTGTGGATGCGCTGTAGGTCCAGTTCCAGTGGATCTGGCACGAGACCGGCCTGTCGGCTAACGACCCAGTTGCGGCACTTGCCGATTTCGTCGCCCCGGGCTCGACCCGGGCCCGCTGCCTTCGTGCCGAGAGGCTCGAGACCGGCAGACGCGCCGCCGTGGACAAACCCATCCACTCGTCGTTGCGAGCCGCCGCAGGCGGTGCGGCAATCCATGACCGAAGCTTGCCGCCCGGCACCAACGCAGTCGCTCAGCCGCGACGTGACGCCCTCGATTGCTTCGCCGCTGCGCTCCTCGCAACGAAGAAAGCGGGACCCGGGGTCGAGCCCGCGGCGACGAGAAGTGAGAGCGGCGCTTCGATTTCTGAGGATCATGTCACCACGGGCAGCCACCGGCCAAGAAAGGCTGCTTGACACGGTCCACCGCCATTAGCCGCTTGGCAGGTACCGACCCATTAGCGGACTCAATCGTTCATCCACTAGAGGCCAGATTAGATGCCGCAATCAGAATTAGTGCTATGCCAAGCAAGCGTGTCCGCCAAGCACTGCTGTCCGGGTAGGCTTCGAGGGACCTGCGCTCCTCAAAAAAAGCCTCGTGAGCACCTTCACTGAGCGCCTTTTGTCGTCTCTCGTCCCTGCGCCTTCGGATACTGGCGATCCACGAGGGGTAGACTGCTAGAAGCAGTCCTAAGGCGATCAAGATCAGCGACAATATCATGCTTCATGGTATCAAGCGGATATTGAACGTCAATGGCAGCTTCCCACCCAATACCGGAACTGCCCCCTCGTTCTACTCCCCAACGCAAGCCGTCGTTCCGCGAGCACTCGCCCGCTCAGTTCTTCTCCTTGTCCACCAGCCGGTTCGCGCCGATCCACGGCATCATCGCGCGCAATTGCGCGCCGGTCCTCTCGATCGGATGCGCCTGCGCGGCCTTGCGGCTGGCCTTCAGTTCGGGCTGGCCGGCCTGGTTGTCGAGCACGAAATCGCGGACGAAGCGGCCCGACTGGATATCGGCTAGCACGCGTTTCATCTCGGCCTTGGTCTCGTCGGTGATGATCCGCGGGCCGGTCTTGATGTCGCCGTATTCGGCGGTGTTGCTGATCGAATAGCGCATGTTGGCGATCCCGCCTTCGTAGAGCAGGTCGACGATCAGCTTGGTTTCGTGGAGGCATTCGAAATAGGCCATTTCGGGGGCGTAACCCGCCTCGACCAGCGTCTCGAACCCGGCCTGGATCAGATGGGTGATCCCGCCGCACAGCACCGCCTGTTCGCCGAAAAGATCGGTCTCGCATTCCTCCTTGAAATCGGTCTCGAGAATGCCCGCGCGCCCGCCGCCCACCGCGCTGGCGTAGGAGAGCGCGAGCTGCTTGGCGTAGCCGTTTCCTCCATCGCCGCCGCTGGCGCTGCTCTCCTGATGCACCGCGATCAGGCAGGGGACGCCGCCGCCCTTGAGATATTCGCTGCGCACCGTGTGGCCCGGGCCCTTGGGGGCGATCATGATCACGTCGAGCTCGGCTGGCGGTTCGATCAGCCCGAAATGGACGTTGAGCCCATGCGCAAAGGCGAGCGCGGCGCCGGGCTTCATCTGCCCCGCTACCTCGCCGGCGTAGATCGTCGCCTGATGCTCGTCGGGGGCGAGCACCATCACCAGATCGGCCCATTGCGCCGCCTCGGCGACCGATTTGACCGTAAAGCCAGCTTCGCGCGCCTTGGCGGCGCTCGCAGAGCCCTCGCGCAGCGCGACGACCACTTCGCTGACTCCGCTGTCGCGCAGGTTCTGCGCATGCGCATGACCCTGGCTGCCATAGCCGATGATCGCGACCTTCTTGTCCTTGATCAGCTGCTGGTCGCAATCGGCATCGTAATAGACTTGCATATTCACCTCTTTGGTCTTGCCGGCGACGGCCGGTTGCGGTGCGGGAGATCGCACCCGCTGAAACGGTCCGACGGGTGCCGGAGTGTATTAGTCCTGATCTGCGCCGCGCATCATTCCCACGATCCCGGAGCGACCGACCTCGACCAGCCCGAGTTCGCGCATCAGCGCAATGAAACTGTCCAGCTTGGCGGGCGAGCCGGTCAATTCGAAAACGAAACTCGCGGTGGTGGTGTCGACGACATTGGCGCGGAACAGCTCGGCGATCCGCAATGCCTCGACGCGCGACTCGCCCTTGCCGGCGACCTTGACCAGCGCCAGCTCGCGCTCGACGTGCGGCCCGTGCTCGGTGAGATCGATGACCTTGTGCACCGGGATCAGCCGCTCGAGCTGCGCGCGAATCTGGTCGATCACCGGCTCGGGCCCGCGGGTGACGACGGTGATCCGGCTGACGGCATGGTCCTCCGAGATATCGGCCACCGTCAGGCTGTCTATATTGTAGCCGCGCGCGGTGAACAGCCCCGCGATCTTGGCGAGGATACCCGCCTCGTTGTCGACGATGACGTTGAGGACGTGGCGCTCGGAAGGATGGTCGCTCGCGCCCATCAGACCAGCGCCTTTGCTTTGTCGTCCATCGTCCCGCCGACCTGATCGCCATGCATCAACATTTCGGTATGCGCCGCGCCGCTGGGGATCATTGGGAAGCAGTTCGCATCGGGAGAAACCCGGCAATCGACCATCACCGGGCCGTCATGCGCCAGCATCGCCTCGATACCGGGATCCAGTCCCGCCTCGTCCTCGATGCGGATGCCCTTCCAGCCATAGGCCTCGGCCAGCGCGACGAAATCGGGCAGCGAGTCCGAATAGGAATTGGAATAGCGGCTCTCGTAGGTCAGCTCCTGCCACTGGCGGACCATGCCCATATATTCATTGTTGAGGATGAAGACCTTGACCGGCAGGCGGTACTGGCTTGCGGTGCCCAGTTCCTGGATGTTCATCTGGATCGAGGCCTCGCCCGCGATGTCGATCACCAGCGCGTCGGGATTGCCGAGTTGCGCGCCGATCGCTGCTGGGAGCCCATAGCCCATCGTTCCCAGGCCCCCGCTGGTGAGCCATTTGTTCGGCCCGAAGAAGCCGAAATATTGTGCCGCCCACATCTGGTGCTGACCGACCTCGGTGGTGATGATCGGGTCGCGATGCTTCGTCAGCGCGAACAGCCGCTCGATCGATTTCTGCGGCATGATGGAATCCGACCGGTCGGGGTAGGCGAGGCACTGGCGCGCCTTCCAGCCCGCGATCCGCGCCTTCCATTCGCCCAGATCGCGCGGCTCCCGGGAAGCCCAGCCCGCGACCATCTGCTCTAGCACCTGCGCGCAATCGCCCACAATGCCCAGCTCGACGGGCACGACCTTGTTGATGTTAGCGCGATCGATGTCGATGTGGATCTTCTTCGCCTGCGGCGCGAAGGCATCGAGCCGCCCGGTCACGCGGTCGTCGAAGCGGGCACCGACGGCGACGATCAGATCGGCGCGGTTCATCGTCATATTGGCTTCGTAGGTGCCGTGCATGCCGAGCATCCCGAGCCAGTCGGCATGATCGGCGGGGAAGGCGCCCAGACCCATCAACGTGCTGGTGACGGGAGCACCTGTCGCCTGCTGGAGCTGGCGCAACAGATCCGAGGCGCGCGGGCCAGCATTGATGACCCCGCCGCCGGTGTAGAACACCGGGCGCTCCGCCGCCGCAAGCATGTCGATGGCTTCTGCGATCTCATCGGGCTGGGCCAGCGTCCGGGGCCGATAGCGGGTCGAAGGAAGCGTCTCTTCCTGCCGCTCCGTCTCGACCAGCGCGATCTGCACATCCTTGGGGATGTCGACCAACACCGGGCCGGGCCGTCCGGTGGTGGCGATGCGAAAGGCTTCCTCGATCGTCGCGGCGAGCCGGGCGGGGTCCTTCACGAGGTAATTGTGCTTGGTGCAATGGCGAGTGATGCCGACCGTGTCGGCTTCCTGGAAGGCATCGGTGCCGATCAGGCCGGTGGGGACCTGGCCGGTGATGACCACCATCGGGATGGAATCCATCCAGGCATCGGCGATCCCTGTGACCGCATTGGTCGCCCCGGGGCCGCTGGTGACCAGTACCACGCCGGGCTTGCCGGTGGAGCGGGCGTAACCCTCCGCAGCATGCGCCGCGCCGGCCTCGTGGCGGACGAGGATGTGGCGCAGGCGGGTGTCGGCGAACAGCTCGTCGTAGATCGGCAGCACCGCGCCGCCCGGGTAGCCGAAAACGAATTCGACCTCCTGCGCCGCGAGACTATCGATCAATATTTGCGCGCCGTTGCGCTGGACAGTCACGGTTTTCTCCAATGGTTTTGTGCCCGTAGGTTCAGACGATAACCCGCAGGCGCAGATCGGCCCGACGCGGGGGTCACGCGCCGGGCCGACAAAACCTGCTATGCAATTCGAAAAGTGCGCTGTCAACGCGTGGTTTGAAACAAAGAAACAAAAATACTGCGTGGGGAACAATCAGCGCTATCGTATCGAGCCCAGTTCGACGGGGGTTGGTTGCGGAACCAGGTATATTGCCGCTTGGCATATTGTCGGGTTGCAGTCTGACCAGCAGCGATCGCCTCTTCGCGCGTCGCGTCGCCGCTGATCAATGCCGCCAGTTCTGGAACGCCGATCGCGCGCATGACGGGGAGCGCGGGGTCGAGACCTCGTGCGAGCAGCGCTGCCGCTTCGCGCTTGGCGCCGTGGTCGAGCATCTCGACGAAGCGGCGATCGCAGCGGGCGAACAGCCAGTCGCGATCGGGCAGTACAATCGCCGGATGAAGCTCGATTTCCGCCGCAATTCCGCCCGACTTGCGAGTCTGCCAGTGCTGCAACGTTAGCCCGGTTGCCCGAACCACCTCCAGCGCGCGGCTCGTCCGCGAGCGATCGGCCCGAGCGAGACGCGAAGCCGCCCCGGGATCCTCGCGTTCGAGCGCAGCGCGCGCCTTCTCCGGCGCGAGCGCGCGGACTGCCGCCCGTGTCGCGGGATCGATCTCCGGGATCGGCGCGATCCCGTCGAGCAGCGTGCGCATATAGAGCCCCGTGCCGCCGCACAGGATCGGCACCGCGCCGGCTTCGTGGAGTTCGGCAATCGTGCGCTTCGCCGCTGCAGCCCAGTCCGCCGCCGAGCAGGGGACAGCGCCGTCCCAGGTGCCGAACAGACGGTGTTCGATCCCGGCCATTTCGGCCGGCGAGGGCCGCGCCGAGATCACCCGCAGATCGGCATAGACCTGCGCGCTGTCGCAATTGATGACGACCGCGCGCCTGCCGTCGGCCTCCAGCTCTCGCGCTAGGCGCACCGCCAGATCGCTCTTGCCGCTCGCGGTCGGCCCTGCAATGAGCGCGACCGGCTTGTTTAGCGGTTTCTCGGGAGTTTCGCGCGTGCTCATTGTCAGGATGATAGCAGACCAGAACGGCCTAGAAACCCGCCTCGAAGCCGCCATGACGGCTCTGGATGCGGCAGGCATGCCCGTGGCGATGGCGGGGATGCTCGAATTCTGCGGCGACGTTCTGCAACTCTCGTTTCCCCAGGCCGAGCTGGCCCCGGCGCGAGCGCTTCTCGACGAGCACTTCGGCGCCTGCGACATGCTCGCCGCCAACCATCGGATCGAATTACCGCATCTGCTGGTGTCGGATATGGATTCCACCATGATCGGGCAGGAATGCATCGACGAGCTGGCGGATTATGCTGGGATCAAGGATCGGGTCTCTGCCATCACCGAGCGCGCCATGCGCGGCGAACTCGATTTCGGACAGGCGCTGACGCAGCGGGTCGGACTGCTCGAGGGTCTGGATGAGGATGCGATCGCGCGCTGCCTAGCCGAGCGGATCGCGCCGGTGGATGGCGCTCGCACGCTCGTGGCGACGCTCCGATCGCGCGGCTGCCGCGCAGTGCTTGTCACTGGAGGATTTCATCATTTTGCCGACGAAGTGGGCGCGCAACTCGGCTTCGCCCGCGTGGTCGGCAATCGGCTCGCGGTCGCGGATGGCCGTTTGACGGGCGCGCTCGCGGGGCCGATCAGCGATGCCGGGACCAAACGCGCCACTCTGGAAGAAGAGCGCGGTCAGCTTGGCGCGGGCGCGCGCGTGCTCGCCATGGGCGACGGAGCCAACGACATCCCCATGCTGCAGGCGGCGGACTACGGCATCGCCTATCGCGCCAAGCCAAAGGCGCGCGATGCTGCAAACGGGCGCATCGACAGCGGCGATCTGTCCGCGGTGCTCAAGCTGTTCGACATTCCCGAGAACGAATGGGTCGCACGATAGCTTCCCTTGGACGGACGATAAGGCTATATTGACATTTCTGTTAGTAGAGGCACGTCCATGACCGATCAGAACGCCATCGAGCCTGCCCACGAATGCGCCCGCGACGGCACGCTGTTGCGCGATCCGCGGCGGGTGGAGCCGAGCTATTCGCTGCTTCGGGCCTATGGCCATTTCCGCGACCTGCTCAAGGACAAGGAAGAGACCAGTCACGTCTTCAAGATCTTCGAAGCGCTTCCGTCCAAGAGCTTCATACCGCGCGTCCGCGCCCTCACGCTGAGCGAACGGGGCGAGAAACTGCGGGCCGAAGAGCCGTTCCTGCCGCCGATTCTCGATGATCACGAAGCCTTGCGCCGCCTGCCCGAGGGTTCGGTGGCGCAGGCCTATTGCGATTTCATGGAGCGCGAAGGCCTGTCCGCTGCCGGTCTGGTCGCCGAAGCGGACAAGCTCGGTCGGCCCAAATATGGCGACCTGGTGGAATGGTTCGGCGCTCGCTCGCGCGACACGCATGATCTGATGCATGTGCTGACCGGCTATGGCCGCGACGGTTTGGGCGAACAATGCGTGTTGCTGTTCACCCATGGTCAGTCGCCCAGCCACGGCCATCTGCTGATCGGCTATGCGGGCGCTTTCAACATAAAGAAAACGGTCAAGAGCAAGGCGCCGGTCTATCGCGCCTGCCGTCAGGCACAGCGGACCGGAGTCGCCTGTCCGCCGCTGGTGGAAATGTCGATCCGCGAATTGCTGGCCAAGGATCTCGAGCAGGTCCGGACCGAGCTCAACATCCCCGAGCCGTATTGGTATCGCGAGTGTCACCGAATCTGGCGCGAAGAGGGAATCGATCCCTACGATCTGCTGGCCAAGAACCAGGAGCCGGAACTGGCCGCGGCCTGATCAGCGCAGTTCCTTGCGGATCACCAGCTTGATGCCGCACCAGCCTTCGCCGATCGACGCTTGCTTGGTATCAAGGAAACCGAGCGGCTGACTTGCGGCGCGGATCTTGTCCAAGTCGATGTCGGTTGCGGTGGGCGGGGAGGACTGCGGCCAGCTTACCCACACCTGCCCATCGGGCGCGATCTGCTCTCTTAGAAACGCGAGTTTGGCGATGAGATCACCCAGCTCGGTCACGAAAATATGTGCCGCATCGATACCTTCGACAGGGTCGGCGACGAAGATCAGCTCGAGCGCATATTCGTCGATTTCGTCGATAACGTGCTCGGGCATGGCGTCGAACCAGACCCGCTGCCCGTCGCGCAGGCCCAGCGTGCGAACCAGCGGAGGCGCGGGATTTGCGCCGGTCACGCGCGCTTGCCGCGCGGGATCATGCTTCCATCCAGTCGCGGAAGAAGCTGGCGTGCGCTTCGCGCAGTTCGGCCAAGGCGATCGCCTTGCCGTTGAACACCAGTGAATCGCCCCCGGTTCGACCGATCTCGGTAAGGGGAACATCTTCAGGGTCGAGTTCGACATCATCGCGATAGGTCACGACATAGAGCGCCTGGGTTTCGCTGAAGGCGAATTCGCCGGTCATCTCCCTGAGCTGTGCGCCGATCCCGCTCGCCAGCGCCATCTCGGCCAGCGCCACCGCCAGCCCGCCATCGCTGACATCGTGCACCGCGGTCAGCTTGCCTTCCGCGATCAGCCGGCGGACGATTTCGCCGCACAGCCGCTCGTCCTCGAGGTCGACCATCGGGCTCTCGCCATCTTCGCGGCCGCAAATCTCGCGCAGCCACAGCGACTGGCCGATAGCCTCGTGATGGAAGCCGATCGTGGCGATCCGCTCGCCCGCCGCCTTGAAGGGCATGGTCATCATCGCGGAATAATCCTCGAGGACGCCGACGCCGCCGATCGCCGGTGTGGGGAGAATCGCGCTGCCGCCTCCGGTGGCCTTGCTCTCGTTGTAGAGGCTGACGTTGCCGCTCACGATCGGGAAATCGAGCGCGCGGCAGGCGTCGCCCATGCCTTCGAGCGCGTGGACGAACTGGCTCATGATCTCGGGCCGCTGCGGATTGCCGAAATTGAGGCAATTGGTCACCGCCAGCGGGCGGGCACCAACGGCGCTGAGATTGCGATAGGCCTCGGCGATCGCCTGCTTTCCGCCCTCGTAGGGGTCGGCATAGACGTAACGCGGGGTGCAGTCGGTGGTGATCGCCAGCGCCTTCTTGGTGCCATGGACCCGGACCACGCCGGCATCGCCGCCGGTCTGGAGCGTGTCGGCGCCGACCTGGCTGTCGTATTGCTCGGCGATCCAGCGGCGCGAGGCGAGCGAGGGGCTGGCCATCATCTTGAGCAGGTCCGCCGCGATATCGGTGCTTTGCGGCACTTCGCCCAGCGGTGCGACCTTGGCCCAGGCCTTGTATTCTTCTTTCGAGAGATGGGGCCGGTCGTATTCGGGCGCATCGGCGGCGAGCGGGCCGAGCGGAATGTCGCAGACCACCTCGCCATCGAATTCCAGCACCATGTGGCGGGTGTCGGTGACCTCGCCGATCACCGCGAAATCCAGTTCCCATTTGTGGAAGATCGCCTCGGCCTCGGCCTCGCGGCCGGGTTTGAGCACCATGAGCATGCGCTCCTGGCTCTCGCTAAGCATCATCTCATAGGGCGTCATCCCCTCCTCGCGGCAGGGCACCATGTTCATGTCGAGACGGATACCCGCCTTGCCATTGGTCGCCATTTCCACGCTCGAGGAGGTCAGTCCCGCCGCGCCCATATCCTGAATCGCGACGATCGCATCGGTGGCCATCAGTTCGAGGCAGGCCTCGATCAGCAGCTTCTCGGTGAAGGGGTCGCCGACCTGCACAGTCGGGCGCTTGGCGTCCGAATCCTCGCCGAAATCGGCACTGGCCATGGTCGCGCCGTGAATCCCGTCGCGTCCCGTCTTGGAGCCGACATAGACGATCGGATTGCCCACCCCGGTAGCGGCGGAATAGAAGATCCTGTCGGCATCGGCGACGCCGACGGTCATCGCGTTGACGAGAATGTTGCCGTCGTATGCGGGGTGGAAATTGGTCTCGCCCGCGACCGTCGGCACCCCGACGCAATTGCCATAGCCGCCGATCCCGGCGACAACGCCCTGGACCAGATGCTTCATCTTGGGATGCTCGGGACGCCCGAAGCGCAGTGCATTGGCGTTGGCGACGGGCCGCGCGCCCATGGTGAAGACATCGCGCAAAATGCCGCCAACCCCGGTCGCCGCGCCCTGATAGGGTTCGATATAGCTGGGGTGGTTGTGGCTCTCCATCTTGAAGATGGCAGCCTGACCATCTCCGATATCGATCACCCCAGCATTTTCGCCAGGACCGCAGATCACCCAGGGCGCTTCGGTGGGCAGCTTCTTGAGATGCAGCCGCGAGCTCTTGTAGGAGCAATGTTCCGACCACATCACCGAGAAGATGCCGAGCTCGACCATATTGGGCTCGCGCCCCAGCGCATGCAGGACCCGCTCGTATTCCTCGGGGCTGAGACCATGCTGCTCGACGGTCTCGGCGGTGATGGGGGGGGCGATCGCGGACTGTGGGTTTGCCATGCGCGCGCGCTTAGCGCCGCACGCTCGCTACCGCCAGCCCCACGTGGCGGTTATGCCACCGCGTCCGTCCGACCCAGAAGGCCAGCGCGGTGATGATTGCGAAGGCGGTCATCATGGTCAGCACCATCGCCGTGGGCAATCCTTGCGGCTCGGGCCCGAACCAGCTGAAGGCCTGGAATGCGAGCATCGCGGCGATCAGGATCAGCGGCGGCCCCAGCGGACCCTTGGTCGCGCGGACATACCACACGAAGCAGCCCAGCGTGATTGCCAGCTCGAGCGGAATCGCGACTCCGGGGACGTTCCACAGACCCCAGCCGAGCTTGTCCTCTCCACCGACGAGGGTGAGGTCGGGGCGGTGCACCACGAGGTCGAGCAGCCAATGGCTCAGCACCACGACCGCGGCCCAAAAACCGGCGACCGTATTGCGCAGCCCGGCGCCGATCGCCACCCCGAACACCAGCGCGAACACGGCAGTCCCCAGCAGGCTGTGCGACAGCGGCATATGGTAGAGATCGAGCGGGTTCATCGCCGTGATTCCCGGAACCAGACGCAGATGTTCGACCCCACCCAGCACGAAGAGGGCGAAAGCCCAGTCGACCAGTTGCGCGGCGACGAAGAGCGTCCCGAGACGAGGGCTTTCGGGAGCGGCGGCCGCGACGGCGAAGGCGGGAGCCCAATGTCCGATGAACATCGTTCTACTCCGGAGTGCGCGGCATCGCCGGCGCAATGGCTGCGGCGGCACGAATGGCGACAATCCACGTCATTAAGCATTCCCCCCGGAGGTGGTTACTTGACCCCGCAGAGCCGCGCGGTCAATGCTCTTGCCCATGGATACGGGACCGGCAGGAGGGGGCGCTTCGGATATCGCCCCGATGAATTTCGAGGATGCGCTGAAGGCGCTCGAAGAGGTGGTACGCCGGCTCGAGAGCGGCGACGTGGCGCTCGACGAGAGCATCGATCTCTACGAACGCGGTGCGGCCTTGCGCGAACATTGCCAGGCGCGGCTCGACGCGGCGCAGGCGCGGATCGAGAAGATCGTCACCGACGGTGCGGGCAAGCCGTCGGGCACGGAACCCTTCGACGCAGAAGGATGAGCGTGACCGCGATCCCGGATGCGCGCGCCGAGCTCAAGGAGGCGCTGGAGCGGATCCAGTCCGAGATCGATTCCGCTTTCGATGCGCTTCTGCCGGTTCCCGAGGACACCAGCGCGCGGCTGGTCGAGGCGATGCGCTATGCCGCCATCGGCGGCGGCAAGCGGGTCCGCCCGCTGCTGCTGGCGGCGGTGGCCGATCTCTACGGGGTGGATCGCACCGCGGCGATCCACGCGGGGTGCGCTGTCGAGGCGATCCATGCCTATTCGCTGATCCACGACGATCTGCCGTGCATGGACGACGACGATCTGCGCCATGGCAAGCCCACAGTCCACCGTGCCTTCGACGAGGCGACCGCGGTGCTCGCGGGCGATGCGCTTCATGCGCTCGCCTTCGACATTCTGGTGCGCCCGGAAATCACCGGCGATCCCTTCGTCCGCGCCGAATTGGTCGGTGCGCTCGCGCGCGCCAGCGGGCACGAGGGCATGGCGGGCGGCCAGATGATGGATATGGTCGCCGATGGTCAGGACTACGATCTGCGCCAGGTCACGCGTCTGCAACAGCTCAAGACCGGGGCGCTGCTTGCCGCCAGCGTCGAAATGGGCGCGATCCTCGGGCGGGTGACGCCCGAAGGCCGGGTCCACTGGCGCGCCTACGCTCGCGATATCGGGCTCGCCTTCCAGATCGCCGACGATTTGCTCGACGTCGAAGGCGACCCCGCCAAGGCGGGCAAGGCGCTGCGCAAGGACGAGCGGCAGGGCAAGGCGACCTTCGTCACGTTGATGGGGCTCGAACCCGCCCGCGAGCAGGCCCGGATGCTGACCGAGCAGGCGATCGCCCGGCTTGCGTCGCATGGCGAGGATGCCAGCCTGTTGAAGGCGCTGGCACGCTATATCGTCGAGAGAGACAGGTAGGTTCAATGAGCAAGCGCATCGGTATCTATCCCGGGACCTTCGACCCGATCACGCTCGGCCATGCCGACATATTGCGGCGCGGCTGCAAGCTGGTCGACTGGCTGATCGTCGGGGTGACGACCAATCCGTCGAAAAACCCGATGTTCGACACCGCGGAACGCCTCGCGATGGTCCAGCGCGAAGTCGCCACCATGGGGCTGGGCAACGTCGAAGTCGTCGGCTTCAACGCGCTGCTGATGAAATTCGCCAAGGCGCAAGGGGCGAGCGTGATCGTGCGCGGACTGCGCGCGGTCGCGGATTTCGAATATGAGTATCAGATGGCGGGGATGAACCAGCAGATCGACGAGGACATCGAGACCGTCTTCCTGATGGCCGATGTCTCGCTCCAGCCGATCGCCTCGCGGCTGGTAAAGGAGATCGCGCTCTATGGCGGCGATATCGCGCCCTTCGTCAGCGAGCAGGTGCGCGACGATGTCGTGGCCCGGGTCGAGAAGCTCGGGCTCAAGGGCGACTACTGAACCATTCATTGAACCGACAGCGCACCGAGGCTAGACCGCGCGCCGATCCCATGCCCCAACAAATGGACTATCCATGTTGAAGTTTTCGCCTGCTCTTGCCGCGCTCGCAGCGTTTGCCGTCACGCCGCTGGCGGGGTTTTCCACGGTCGTCCATGCCCAGGAGGCGCCCGCCGAGGCTGCGCCCGTCTACGCGCCGATCAACTACAGCATGGAGGAGGACCGCGAGAACATCCTCCTGCTCGACCTCTCCAATGGCGAGCGGGTGGCGATCCGGCTGATGCCGAGCTGGGCGCCCAACCATATCGAGCGGATCAAGACGCTGACCCGCCAGGGGTTTTACGACGGGGTGATCTTCCACCGCGTGATCGACGGCTTCATGGCGCAGACCGGCGATCCGACCGGGACCGGGCAGGGCGGGTCGTCGCTCCCCGATCTCGAGGCCGAATTCAATCCGATGCCGCATGTCCGCGGCACGCTGTCGATGGCGCGCGCCCAGGGCGAGGACAGCGCGAACAGCCAGTTCTTCGTCGTGTTCTATCCGCGCTTCAGCCTCGACAAGCGCTACACCAATCTGGGCCGGGTGATCGCGAACATGGCTGCGGTCGATGCGATCAATCGCGGCGAGCCGCCCGCCGACCCGACCCGGATCGTGCAGGCTTCGCTGGCGAGCGACAACCGCCCGGTGCCGCCGCCGCAGGCCTACCAGGCCCCTCCGGCAGCCGAGATCTCCGCCGACGATCTCAACGCGCCGATCGCACAATAAGCTTGCACGCGGCTCGGCCCGCGTCGGCGGGACCGGTCATGCCATGAACATCGACCTTTTCGATTTCGCGCTTCCGCCCGAGCGGATCGCGCTGCGCCCGGTTCGCCCGCGCGACGCGGCGAAGATGCTGGTCGTGAGAGGCGAAGGCGCTTTCGAGGATCGCGGGGTACGCGACCTGCCCGATCTGCTGCGCGCCGGCGACGTTCTGGTGTTCAACGATACCCGCGTGATCCCCGCGCAGCTCGAGGGGCGTCGGGGCGAGGCGACAATCGGCGCGACGCTGCACAAGCGGGTCGATCTGCGCCGCTGGCAGGCCTTTGTCCGCAACGCCAAGCGGGTCCGGGAAGGCGATCTTCTCACCTTCGGCGGCGGGGTGACGGCCACGGCCGAGGCGCGCCACGAGGACGGCAGCTTCACGCTGTGCTTCGCTGGCGAAGAACCCGTCGAACTGCTGCTCGAACGCGCGGGCACCATGCCGCTGCCGCCCTATATCGCAGCCAAGCGCGGCACCGATGCGCAGGATCGCGAGGACTACCAGACCATGTTCGCACGCGAAGACGGCGCGGTGGCGGCCCCGACCGCCTCGCTGCATTTCACCGCCGAACTGGTGGGTGCGCTCGATCGCGCGGGCATCGGACGCGAGACGCTGACCCTTCATGTCGGGGCGGGGACCTTCCTGCCGGTCAAGGCGCAGGACACCGCCGATCATGTGATGCACGCCGAATGGGGGCGGATCGAACCGGAGGTCGCAGAGCGGCTCAACGCCGCGCGGCGAGCGGGCGGGCGGATCGTCGCGGTTGGCACCACCTCGCTGCGCCTGCTCGAAAGCGCGACCGGCGAGGACGGCGTGATCGCACCCTTCGCCGGCGACACCGCCATCTTCATCACCCCCGGCTATAGCTTCCGCGCGGTGGACGGGCTGATGACCAATTTCCACCTGCCCAAATCGACTCTGTTCATGCTGGTCAGCGCGATGATGGGCCGCGAGCGGATGCAGGAAGCCTATGCCCATGCGATCGCGAACGAATATCGCTTCTACAGCTATGGGGATTCCACCCTCCTGCTCCCCTGACCGGCGCTCCTGGCGGGTAGCTTCATCATCGCTGCTTGCAATCCTGTCCCGGCGGGCACACTTGCACGCCATGTCCGAACCCATTCTCGAGCTCACCGGCCTGACCAAGGTCTATCCCGGCGGGCTGCGAGCGCTCGACAACGTCGATCTCACCATCAACAAGGGCGAGATATTCGCGCTGCTGGGGCCGAATGGAGCGGGCAAGACCACGCTGATCGGCGCGGTCTGCGGGATGGTCACACCAAGCTCCGGCACGATCCGCGCATTCGGTCACGATCTTGCGCGCGACTGGCGCCAGGCCCGCAAGCGGATCGGGCTGGTGCCTCAGGAACTCGCCACCGACATGTTCGAACCCGTGCGCCGCGCGGTAGCCTTCTCGCGTGGGTTGTTCGGCCTCCCGCCCAACCCCGAGCGGATCGAGGAGATCCTGCGTTCGCTCAGCCTGTGGGACAAGCGCGACGAGCGGATCATGGCGCTTTCGGGCGGGATGAAGCGCCGGGTGCTGATCGCCAAGGCGCTGGCGCACGACCCGGATTTGCTGTTTCTCGACGAGCCCACCGCGGGCGTCGACGTCGAATTGCGCAAGGGCATGTGGCAGCTGATCGACGAGATGCGCGGGCGCGGGGTCACCGTGATCCTCACCACCCACTACATCGAGGAAGCCGAGGAAATGGCCGACCGCGTCGGAGTGATCCGCAACGGCCGCCTGCTGATGGTCGACGAGAAGGCCAAGATGATGGCGCGGCTTGGAAGGACGGAGGCGCATATCGCGCTGGCGGAGCCGATGGCCGTGATCCCGCCGGCGCTCGCGCATTTCCCGATCGAGATCGAGCAGGACGGGCTCGGCCTGTGCTATCGCGGCGGCGACGGGACCGGCAAGGGCAAGCAGGAAGTCGCCGCGCTGACCAAGGCGCTGACCGGCGCCGGAATCGACTATGTCGGGATCGACGTGCGCGAAAGCAGTCTCGAGGACATCTTCGTCTCGGTGCTGGGCGAGAACGACGTGCCGCAGCAAACCAAGGTCGAGAGGGAAGCCGTCTGATGCATTTCAGTGCCCGTTCGGCCTGGTCGATCTTCATCCGCGAGATCATGCGCGCGTTTCGCACCGCCTTTCAGTCGATCATCGCCCCGGTGCTCACCACCTCGCTTTATTTCATCGTCTTCGGCGCGGCGATCGGCGGCCGCATGCCCGATCTCGGCGGCGTGGATTACGGCGCCTTCATCATCCCCGGCCTGCTGATGCTGACGCTGCTGGGGGAGACCACCAGCAACGCCAGCTTCGGCATCTACATGCCGCGTTTTACCGGCACGATTTACGAATTGCTGTCGGCCCCGGTCGGGGTGGGTGAGACCTTGGCGGGCTTCGTCGGGGCGGCGGCGGTCAAGAGCCTGATCCTGGCCGCGATCATCTTGCTGACCGCGCGGCTGTTCGTCGATTACTCGATCGCGCATCCGTTTCTGGCCTTCGTCTACATCATCCTGGTTGCGGCGAGTTTCAGCCTGTTCGGCTTCATCCTCGGGGTCTGGGCCGACAATTTCGAGAAGCTGGGGATCATCCCGCTGCTGTTCCTCACCCCGCTGACCTTCCTCGGCGGAACTTTCTACTCGATCGACATGCTGCCTCAGCCCTGGGACACGATCGCGCTGTTCAATCCGATCGTCTATCTGGTCAGCGGCTTGCGCTGGACGTTCTACGGCAGCGCGGATGTCGACATCTGGATCAGTTTCGCGATCACGCTGGGCTTTCTCGCGACCTGCATCGCCATCATCGCCACCATCTTCAAGACGGGCTGGCGACTGCGCGCCTGATTGGCTAGGCCCACCGGGTCATGACTCTGAACGTACGGCATTTTCTCCTTCCGGCGATGGCGTCGGTCGCGCTGCTCGCCTCGCCTGCCCGGGGCGAACTTCCGCAAGGAGTGAGCAAGATGATCGAGGCTGCGCGCGCCACGGGCGATGCGGCCAAGGTCGCCACCGCGCTCGAACTCGCGCGCAGTGCCTTTCCCGAGAAGGCGGAAGAAATCGCCGCGATCGAAGCCGAATGGGCAGCGGCCAAGGCCGAGCGCGATGCGCTTGCCGCCGCGCAGCACGAAGAGAAAATCCGCACGGCGAGTGCGTTCGACCTTTGGAGCGGCGAAGGCGAGCTGGGCGGTTTCCAGTCGAGCGGCAACAGCGAAACGGCCGGCCTCACGGCCTCGCTATCGCTCGTGCGCAAGGGCATCGACTGGACGCACCGGGTGCGTGCCCGGGCGGATTATCAGCGTCAGAACGGCGTCACCAGCCGCGAGAACTTCCTCTTTGCCTACGAGCCGCGCTGGCAATTCGGCGAGGACGTGTTCGCCTACGGACTGGCGCAATACGAGCGCGACCGGATCCAGGGCTATACCGGTCGCTATGCGATCTCGGGCGGGCTGGGATACAACATCGTCGACAACGGTGACCTCTCGCTCTCCGTCAAGGCGGGGCCCGCCTTCCGGGTCACCCAATCCACCGACGGAAGCCGCGAGAGCCGCATCGCCGGACTGGTGGGGGTCGATTTCGACTGGCGGATACTCGAGCGGCTGACGCTCACGCAGGATGTCAACGCGCTCGCCGAGACCGGAGGTCAGGCCGTCGCGGTGTTCGATGCCGCCGGCACCACCCTCAATCTGATCACCGGGCTGGATTTCCGGGTCACCGACAGTCTGCGCGCGCGACTGTCCTATCAGGTGGACTACGACAGCAATCCTCCCGTCGGCAACGTCACCACGGACACGCTGACGCGCGCCACCATCATCTACGGGTTCTGACCATGACCGAACGGTTCTCCTTCCGCATCGACGCCACCGACGGCAAGGCGCGCACCGGTCGCATCGCAATGTTGCGCGGTGAGATCCGCACGCCCGCCTTCATGCCCGTCGGAACCGCGGCGACGGTCAAGGCGATGAAGCCCGAAGCCGTGCGCAAGACCGGTGCCGACATCATCCTGGGCAACACTTATCATCTGATGCTGCGCCCCGGTGCAGAGCGGATGGCGCGACTTGGTGGGCTCCACTCGTTCATGAACTGGCAGCGCCCGATCCTGACCGACAGCGGCGGCTATCAGGTGATGAGCCTGTCCGAGCTCAACAAGCTCACCGAGGAAGGCGTCGAGTTCCGCAGCCATCTCGATGGCTCGAAGCACATGCTGACCCCCGAACGCTCGATGGAAATCCAGCGGCTGCTGGGATCCGACATCGTCATGGCCTTCGACGAATGTCCGCGCGCCGATCGCCCGTTCGCCGAGATCGAGGCAAGCATGGAAATGTCGATGCGCTGGGCGAAGCGCAGCCGCGACGCCTTCGACACCGGCGGCGATCACGCGGCGCGCGCCGCATTGTTCGGTATCCAGCAGGGTGCGCTCGACGAGGGCCTCCGCGCCCGCTCCGCCGCAGCGCTGCGCGAAATCGGCTTCGACGGCTACGCCATCGGCGGACTGGCGGTGGGCGAGGGGCAGGAGGCGATGTTCGCCACGCTCGATTTCGCGCCCGATCAATTGCCCGAGGACGCGCCGCGTTATCTCATGGGGGTCGGCAAGCCCGACGATCTGGTCGGCGCGGTCGAACGCGGGATCGACATGTTCGACTGCGTGCTGCCGAGCCGTTCGGGCCGCAACGGCCAGGCCTTTACCTGGAACGGGCCGATCAATTTGCGCAACGCGCGCTTCGCCGAGGATCTGGAGCCCCTGGATTCGCGCTGCGCCTGCGACACCTGCGCCACCTACTCGCGCGCCTATCTCCACCATCTGATCAAAGCCGGCGAAATCCTCGGCGCGATGCTGATGACCGAACACAACATCGCTTTTTACCAGCAGCTGATGCAGGCAATGCGCGATGCGATCGGTGCAGCTCGTTTCGCCGGCTTTGCGGATGATTTCCGGCGGAATTATTGCAAGACCTGAAAGGCTTGCGCCTTCTTCGCGCGCCGGTAGACTGCCCTGGAGATTGAAATCGGGGGGGTCTTTTCCATGAATTTGCGCTTTTCTCTAGCTACAGCAGCGTCTGTCATCGCGGTGGCCGTCGTCGGGAGCTTTCCTGCGCCGGTTGCGGCCGAAACTCTGGAGGAGACTGCGGCGCGTTTCGGGATCCGCCAGACGGTGCAGCAAATCAGCCTCTCTCCTTCGGGCCAGAAGATCGCCTTCATCGAGCCCGGTCCACAAGGGAGCGAAATCCTCAACGTGATCGATCTCGCCGGAGATGGCACGATCGAACCGATCCTCACCAACAGCGAGCAACGCGCGGATTTGACGCGATGCGACTGGGCTACCGATCAACGTCTGGTTTGCATGATCGACAGCGTCAGCGAAGGTTCGGGGGTGCTGATCGCGTTCTCTCGGGTTTTCGCGGTCGGCCCGGATGGATCCGAGCCAGTGCTGCTCACACCCCCCAACAATATGCGTGCGCTGGGCTATCGACAGGACGGCGGCAGCGTTCTCGCGCTCGATGTCCCGGGCGAAGGCGACACCGTCCTGATGACCAAGGAATTCGTTCCGGAGCGGACGATCGGTACCCGTCTCGCCAACGAAGCGAGCGGGCTCGGCGTGGAAGAAGTCAATGTTATCAACGGCCGCCGCAAGAAATTGGAGAACCCGGATAGCGATGCGGTCGACTATATAGCCGATGATACGGGCGCGCTGCGGATGAAGGTGCGTCATCCCAAAGGCGTCGGCGCCAATCTGGGCGACAAGCAGTTTTTCTATTATCGCGACCCGGGCGAATCCAAGTGGAACCTGCTTTCCGAAGTGACTCTCGACGCGCAGAGCGCGGCGGGCTTCATCCCCGTCGCGATCGATTCGCGACGCAACGCGGCTTTCGGGTTCGACACCGTCGAGGGATACACGGGCGTAGTCGAAGTGCCGCTCGATGGCGTCGGCGAACCCAGCATCGTGATGGCGCGCGACGACGTAGACGTGGATCGCCTGATTCGCATCGGGCGCCAACGCCGGGTGGTGGGCGCGAGTTATGCCACCGAGAAGCGGGCGGTCGAATATTTCGATGCCGAGTTGAAGACATTCGCAGCGCAGTTGCAGGCTGCGCTGCCCGGCAAGCCCCTGATCAACATCGTCGGTGCCAATGCGGATGAGAGCCGCCTGCTGATAGTGGCATCGAGCGACGTCGATCCCGGGATGGTCTATCTTTACGATCGCGCCAGCCGCGAATTGAGCGAGGTGATGCCGGTGCGCCAGCATCTCCAGGATCGGACGATGGGCACGATGACGCCCACCTCCTTTCCCGCGGCGGATGGTACGCAAATTCCGGGCTATCTGACATTGCCGCCCGGTTCGGACGGAAAGAATCTCCCCGCGATCCTCCTCCCGCACGGTGGACCGAGCGCGCGCGACGAATGGGGCTTCGACTGGCTGGTGCAGTTCTTCGTCGCGCGTGGCTACGCCGTTCTGCAGCCCAATTATCGCGGTTCCAGCGGCTATGGAAGCGCGTGGTTCGGACGGAACGGCTTTCAGGCCTGGGAAACCGCCATCGGCGACGTCAACGATGCCGGACGCTGGCTGGTCGCAGAGGGGATCGCCGATCCCGACCGTCTGGCCGTCGTGGGCTGGTCCTATGGTGGTTACGCGGCCCTGCAATCGCAAGTGCTCGATCCGTCGCTATACCAGGCCGTGGTGGCGATCGCTCCGGTGACCGACCTCGAGCAATTGCGCGACGATGCCCGCCCCTATACCAGTTCCGCTCTCGTCGACGCTTTCATCGGTCGCGGCCCGCATGTGCGGGCCGGCAGCCCGGCGGAGCATGCGGATAGGTTCGCCGCGCCCGTGATGCTGTTTCACGGGACGCTCGATCAGAACGTCGCAGTGGGCCAGTCGCGGCTGATGGAAAAACGCCTCAAAAGCGCTGGCAAGCCGGTGCAATACGTCGAGTTCGATGGTCTCGACCACTCGCTTTCGGACAGTAGTGCACGCGCCGATATGCTCGAGCAGATCGATATTTTCCTGGACAGCCGACTGGGCGATTGAGCGCTCGGCCCATTCGCCACCAACAAAAAAGGCGGCCCCTGCGGGCCGCCTTTTCTTTGAAGTCGGTGCTCGCCGATCAGCGCGAGTAGAACTCGACGACCAGATTGGGTTCCATCGTCACCGGATAGGGCACTTCGTCGAGCTTGGGCACGCGGGTGAAGGTCACCTTCTCGGTGCCGTCGGGCGCGACGTAGTCGGGGATGTCGCGCTCGGGCAGGCTCTGCGCTTCGATGATCAGCGCCATGTCCTTGGCCTTGGTGCCCAGGCTGATGACATCGCCCACGTCGCAGCGGCGCGAGGGGATGTTGCACTTCACGCCGTTCACATAGATGTGACCGTGATTGACGATCTGCCGGGCCGACCAAACGGTCGGGGCGAATTTGGCGCGATAGACGATCATGTCCAGGCGGCGCTCGAGGAGGCCGATCAGGTTCTGGCCCGTGTCGCCCTTCATCCGCGTCGCGTCCGAATAGGTGCGCTTGAACTGCTTCTCGGTCACGTCGCCATAGTAGCCCTTGAGCTTCTGCTTGGCGCGCAGCTGCAGGCCGAAATCGCTGACCTTGCTCTTGCGGCGCTGGCCATGCTGACCGGGGCCGTAGGAGCGCTTGTTGACCGGGGAATTCGGGCGACCCCAGATGTTTTCGCCCATCCGGCGGTCGAGTTTGTGCTTGGCGCTCTTGCGCTTCGACATAAGTCTTTCCTTCGATTTGCTGTCGCCACCCCGATGGTGGCGCTTGAACCCGGTATCGCACCACTGGAGCTATTCTCCAGCGCGGCCGCCGCTTCACCGGGGTGCGGAGCCAATTCGCGAAGCGCGCGCCTTAGCAGGCCTGCGCTGCGGGTCAAGATGCGAGATCGGCACTCGACAAATGGGGGAGCGAACGGCAGTGCGCCTCGCCATGACCAGCGATACCAAACGCCCGGAAGACTGCAACGACATGCGCGAGGTGCGCGCCGGCGTCGATGCCACCGATCGCGCGCTGATGGAGATGCTCGACCGTCGCTACGGCTACATGCGCGCCGCCGCGCGGATCAAGCAGGATCGCGGCGCGGTTCGCGACGAGGCGCGCAAGGCCGAGGTGATCGCCAATGCGCGCACCGATGCCGAGGCGCGTGGACTTCCTGCCGACCAGCTGGCGGAAATCTGGGACCGCCTGGTCGAAAGCTCCATCGCCTATGAAGCGCTCGAGTGGGACCGGATCAGAGAGGCCGGCTGAGCCCTCCGGCCCTCTCAATTCCCGCGATTGAATTCGCGCCATTGCTCGCTGGTCATGCACACCCTTTCGCGCTGACGGCTGCCGGTCTGGATGGCCACCCGACGGCAAATCTGCTTTGCTTCGGAAGCCTGCTGGGGCGCCGCTTCCGGTTTCTTTTCGCCCTGGACTTCCTTCTGCGCGGGCTCTGCCGCGGATGCGGGAGCTCCGGTCAGTGCGAGCGCGAGTACAAGCGAGGAGAAAAGGTTGCGCATAATGGGTCCTTGGCAATTCCGGTGTGATTACCGGCGGCTAACCGGCATGGGACCGCACCGCCAGCGAATTGTGCGACCCGGCTCAATCAATCGCGCCGCTTTCGCGCAAGCGTGGTAAGAACTCCGCGCAAAGTCCTCACCTCGAGATGATTCCAGCCCGGCTTGGTGAGCACATTGCGCAGCGTGGTTCGCGTCACTTGCTCGCGGATTTCGGGTTGGAAATAGCCCTTGGGCTCGAGCATCGACTCCAGGTGCCCGATCAGCCCGTCGAGCTCCTCCTGCGGGGCCGGGGGCAGGATTTCCTCGCGCGTGGGCTGGGTAAGGGTGCGGGTCTTGGACCATTCATAGGCGCATATTATCACCGCCTGCGCCAGGTTGAGTGAGCCGAATTCCGGATTGATCGGAACGGTGATGATTGCCCGCGAAAAACCGACGTCCTGGATATCCAGGCCCGAGCGTTCAGGGCCGAACAGCAGCGCGCTCTTACCCGGCGCGGTCGCGATCGTGCACGCCGCTTCCTCGGGCGTGACCACCGGCTTGGTGATCCCGCGCTTGCGCACCGTGGTGGCATAGACATGCGCGCAATCCGCCACCGCTTCCGCGACAGTATCGAACAGTTGCGCCTTGGCCAGAACGCAATCCGCGCCCGCCGCCGCTGGCCCGGCGCTAGGATTGGGCCAACCATCGCGCGGCGCGACGAGGCGCATCTCGGTGAGGCCAAAATTGAGCATCGCCCGCGCCGCCTTGCCGATGTTTTCGCCCAGTTGCGGCCGGACCAGAACGATGGCGGGGGGCTGCAACCCCTGCGCGTCAGTCACTCGCAATTCCGCCCGACAGTTTTGCGGGCGCGGCGTTCTGCACCGTGCTGGCGAATTCCTCGAAATCGCGCGCTTCGCTGAAATCGCGATAGACGCTGGCGAAGCGGATATAGGCGACGCTGTCGATCTGGCGCAGCCCGTCCATCACCATCTCGCCGATGCGGCTGGATGGGATTTCGGCCTCTCCGGCGGTTTCGACCTGGCGCTGGATGCCCGAGACGAGCTGGTCGATGCGTTCGGGCGCGACATCGCGCTTGCGACAGGCGAGGCTGATCGACTGCTCGAGTTTGCGCCGCTCGAACGGCTCGCGCCGTGCAGCCTCGCCATCGCTGCCCGACTTCACCACCGTCACCTCGCGCAATTGCACGCGTTCGAATGTGGTGAAACGGGCGCCGCAATGCGAACACTGCCGCCGCCGGCGGATTGCGGCATTGTCCTCGGCGGGACGCGAATCCTTAACCTGACTGTCGTCATGGGCACAAAACGGGCAGCGCATTCAGGAGGTTACTTCTTGATCCTGTTGTAGAATGCGAACCCCGCACCTGCGACCAGACCCAAGGGCAGGCTCACCACCGGCAGCAATGCGCCGGCCAGCGCGCCGATTGCGGCTCCCGCCAGCACCGGCTTGGTGGAAGGATGGCTCATCCCGTCCTTCGCCATGCCGGAAATCTCGGCCTTCGCATCATCGACCCAGTTGGGATCGTTCGGATTGTGTTCGCTCATAGTGCTACATCCCTGGATAGACGGGGAAAGCCCGGCACAGCTCGCTCACCCGGCTGCGGACGCTTTCCTCGACGCGATCATCGCCCTCGGGGCCGCTGCTGGCAAGCCCGTCGACGACTTCGGCGATCAATTTGCCGATGGTGCGAAACTCCGCGGTGCCGAAACCGCGCGTGGTTCCGGCTGGGGTGCCGAGACGCACGCCGCTGGTGACGAAGGGGCTGCGCGTGTCGAAGGGGATGCCGTTCTTGTTGCAGGTGAGCCATGCGCGGTCGAGCCCGGCTTCGGCCGCCTTGCCGGTGACATCCTTGGCGCTGAGATCGACCAGCATCGAATGATTGTCGGTCCCGCCGGAAACCACGCGCAGGCCGTGCTCTTCGAGGCTGGCCGCCAGCGCGCGGGCGTTGTCGACCACGCGCTGGGCGTAATCGGCGAATTCGGGCCGCAAGGCTTCGCGAAAAGCCACCGCCTTGGCGGCGACGACATGCATCAGGGGGCCGCCCTGCATTCCCGGGAACACCGCCATGTTGATCGGCTTGGTGAGCGCCTCGTCGTTCCACAGGATAACGCCCGAGCGCGGACCGCGCAGGCTCTTGTGGGTCGTGGTCGTGACGACATGTGCGTGAGGAACCGGGTTGGGGTGCGCGCCGCCCGCGACCAGGCCCGAGATGTGGCTCATGTCAACCAGCAGATAGGCGCCGACCTCGTCGGCGATTGCGCGGAAGCGCTGCCAGTCCCACACGCGCGAATAGGCGGTGCCGCCGGCGATGATCAGCTTGGGGCGGTGCTCGCGCGCGGTCGCGGCGACCGCATCCATGTCGATCAACTCGTCATCCTGGCGCACGCCGTAGGAGACCGGGTTGAACCATTTGCCGCTCATATTGACCGGCGAGCCGTGGGTGAGATGGCCGCCCGAATTGAGATCGAGCCCCATGAAGGTGTCGCCCGGCTCGAGCAGCGCGAGGAACACCGCCTGGTTCATCTGGCTGCCGCTGTTGGGCTGGACGTTGGCGAACTGGCAGCCGAACAATTCCTTTGCGCGGTCGATCGCCAGCGTCTCGACGACATCGGCATAGTCGCAGCCGCCGTAATAGCGCTTGCCCGGATAGCCTTCGGCATATTTGTTGGTGAAGACGCTGCCGGTCGCCTCGATCACCGCGCGGCTGGCGATGTTCTCGCTCGCGATCAGCTCGATCTTGTCCTGCTGACGCGCCAGTTCGTTGCGGATCGCCTCGTGAATCTGCGGATCCGCCTGGGCCAGAGTGTCGTGCCAGAAGCCCTCCATCGGGGATGCGTCGGTGGGGGCGGCGGGAGCGGGCTGGGTGCTCATGAGCGGTCCTCGATCTGGGGTGCGGAAAGCTTGTCGACGCGGCGCTGGTGGCGGCCGCCGGCGAACTCGGTGTCGAGAAAGGCCGCGGCACAGGCCTTGGCCATGTCGATGGCCGTGAGCCGCGCGCCCAGCGCGAGGCAATTGGCGTCATTGTGCTCGCGCGCCAGCTTTGCCGACAGCGGCTCGGAAACCAGTGCGCACCGCAGAGCGGGATGGCGATTAATCGCGATCGAGATTCCGATCCCCGACCCGCATAGCGCGATGCCGCGCTGTGCCGTGCCATCGGCAACGACCTCCGCGAGGCGATAGCCGAAATCGGGATAATCGACGCTGTCGGTTGTGTCGGGACCAAGATCGGCGACCTCGTGTCCCTCTTCGATCAGCCAGTCGCGCAATGCGGCCTTGAGGTCGAGCGCGGCATGGTCGGAGGCAATGGCGATACGCATGGCGGCCTCATAGGTCAGCGGGGCGATTCTCTCCACCCCGCAAAGCGCGTTTTCGCCCGGGAAGCGCGCCACCGACAGCAAGCCGCGCTTCAGCCATCGCCGATCTGATCTGCTGGTGCGTGTAGGGTTTCGAAACCGTGGGTATATGGCCGAACTCGTCCGGGTGTGACGCGTCCCCATAACCTGTCGCGAAAACGAAGGGGATGCCGAGCCTTCCCAATAGCTCTCCGACGCCATAGCTCTTCTCGCCATGGACGTTGACGTCGAGCACGGCGAAATCGATCCCGCCCTGCTCGATCGAGGCCGCCGCCTCTGTCACGGACCCAACCATCAGCACCTTGGCGCCGTCGGCAACGAGCATGTCCTCGAGCGCGAAGGCGATGATTGCCTCGTCCTCCAGCAAGAGAATCGTGTTTCCGGCTTCGATCATATCTCTCCCTCGATGCGACAATGCAGTCCGCTACGCTCGTAATCGATCGAAACCGAGCCTCTGCGCCCGCCCAACCCGCTCTGGATCAACCGGCTCCCGAAGCCCTTCCTCTCGGGACGATCGACCGGCGGACCGCCGGATTCCGTCCAGTCCAGCGCAATCGAGATAGGGTCATCCTCGGCCAGCGCGATCCACTCGATTGCGACCCCTCCTTCGGGAACCGACAAAGCGCCGTATTTCAGTGCATTGGTGGCCAGTTCGTGAACGATCATCGCCAGCGCTACCGCTTGTTGGGGGCGAAGCACGAGATCGGGACCCGCGAGCGCACAGCGGAGCGCGGTATCGCCAAGCGCCGCGGCGAGCGATCCTTCGATCAGGCTGCGCACTTCTGCCGATTCCCAATTGCACGACGTCAGCAGATTGTGCGCCGCAGACAGGGCACCCAGCCGCGCCGCAAAGGCATCGCGGCCAGCCCGGTTTCCTTCTTCGAGCCCGAAGGACTGTTGCGCGAGGCCCTGGACGATCGCGAGCGTGTTCTTAACCCGGTGGTTGAGTTCGTGGATCAGGAGCGACTGACGCTGTGCCGCCTCCACCTCCTCGGTCACGTCGTGGCCTTGCACGAAGACCCCGGTGACCTGCCGCTCGCCGTCAAGGATCGGCTGATAGACGAATTCCAGATAGACCTGTTCGGGCTCGGCGCCCGGCTGCATCTGCAGGAACAATTCTTCCTGTCGTCCGAAATAGGGTTCGCCGGTGCGATACACTTCCTCGAGAATCTCGACGAAGCCCTGCTCGACGACCTCGGGCAGGGCCTGTTCGACGGTCAAGCCCACCAGCCGGCGGTTGCCGGTCAGCCGCCGATAGGCCGCATTGGCCATCGCGAAACGCAGTTCGGGACCCAGCAGGACCGCAGTGAAGCCGGGCGTGTTCTCAAGCAGATTGCGCAGTTTGCGCGTTTCTTCGGAAAGGTCGCGATTGCGCGTTTCGACCTGCTGCGCGCGTTCGAACACCCGCATTTCCTCGCGCATCCCGCGCAGCTCGTGCAGCTCGCTGATATCGACTGTGTGCTGGAGGATGTGGGTTACGGTGCCGGCATCGTCCTTCAGAGGCGTGTGCGTCGCGCTCCAGTAGCGTTCCACCATCGTCCCGTCGGCCTGCTCGATATCGTAACGGATATGTGCGATCTCGTCGGTCTCGCCGCTGTCCAGGACCCGTTCGAAGGAGGAGCGGAGCTGACGGTTGCTTTCCGAGGCCGGCGCGCTCGGGAAAGCATCGAACATAGGGCGCCCGAGGATTTCCGCGCGGGTCCGGCCAGTGGTCTGCAGATAGGAATCGTTCATCCATACGATCACGAGATCGCGATCGAGCACCACATAGGGATTGGGCGACCGTTCGAACAAAGCTTCGAAGTCGAGGCCTGGACATCCGGCCGCCCGTCGGCTGGCCGGACCCACAGGTGGTTGCCCTTCTGAGGTCTGCACCAATCTGCCTTCGTCGATCCGCGCCAACCTACTGGTCGAGGAAGCTGCGCATCTTCCGGCTGCGGCTGGGGTGCTTGAGCTTGCGCAGTGCCTTGGCCTCGATCTGACGGATGCGTTCGCGGGTGACCGAGAACTGCTGCCCGACCTCTTCCAGCGTATGATCGGTGTTCATGCCGATGCCGAAGCGCATCCGCAGCACGCGTTCCTCGCGGGGAGTGAGGCTGGCGAGGACGCGGGTGACGGTTTCCTTGAGGTTCGCCTGGATCGCGGCATCCACCGGGATGATCGCGTTCTTGTCCTCGATGAAATCGCCCAGATGCGAATCCTCCTCGTCGCCGATCGGCGTTTCGAGGGAGATCGGCTCCTTCGCGATCTTCATCACCTTGCGAACCTTCTCGAGCGGCATTGAAAGCCGCGCGGCCATCTCTTCCGGTGTCGGTTCGCGGCCTTCCTCGTGGAGGAACTGGCGAGAAGTGCGGACCAGCTTGTTGATCGTTTCGATCATGTGCACCGGGATGCGGATCGTTCTTGCCTGATCAGCAATACTGCGGGTGATTGCCTGACGGATCCACCAGGTGGCATAGGTGCTGAACTTGTAGCCGCGGCGGTATTCGAATTTGTCGACCGCCTTCATCAGGCCGATATTGCCCTCCTGGATCAGGTCGAGGAACTGAAGCCCGCGATTGGTGTATTTCTTGGCGATGGAAATAACGAGGCGCAGATTGGCCTCGACCATTTCCTTCTTGGCGATGCGCGCCTCGCGCTCGCCCTTCTGCACCATGTTGACGATGCGGCGGAACTCGGGGAGCGCCATTCCGGTCTGGCTGGCGATATCGCTGATCTCGGTGCGGATGCGATCGATCGCATCGGCTTCCTTCTCGGCGAAGGCCGCCCACTTCTTGTCCTTCTTGACCCGCGAGGTCAGCCAGTCGTCGTCCATCTCATTGCCGATATAGGCATCGAGGAAATCGACCCGCTTGACCTTGTGGCGCTCGGCCAGTCGCAGCATCTGCCCGCCCAGCGCGGTCAGGCGACGGTTGAAGGCATAGAGATTGTCGACCAGGAATTCGATCTTGTTGGCGTGGAACTGGACGCTCTCGACCTCGGCGGTGAGCTGCTCGCGCAGCGCCTCGTATTTCCTTTCCTTGGCGGCAGGGAAATCCTCGCCGCGAGCGAGCAGGTCGACGCGCTCGCCCTGGAGCTTCTCGAATTTCTTGAACAGATCCTTGATGCGGGCGAAGCGTTCGATGGCGTCGGGCTTGAGCGCGGCTTCCATCTGAGCAAGGGACATGGTGTTGTCCTCTTCCTCGTCGTCGTCCTTCTTGGCCGAGCCTTCCTCGCCGTCCTCGTCCTCGGAATCGCTGTCGTCGTCCTCGTCCTCGTCGTCTTCGCGGATGGTGGGGCCGGCGGTTTCCTCGGAGATCTCGCCGTCGTCGTCGTCCTCGGAATCCTCGGCCATCTTGTCGGCCGGGGGCTCCTTGGAGAGCATGGCGTCGAGATCGAGGATCTCGCGCAGCTGCATTTCCTCGGAGTTGAGCGCTTCGGACCAGTGGATGATGGCGTGGAAGGTGATCGGGCTTTCGCACAGGCCCATGATCATCATGTCGCGCCCCGCCTCGATCCGCTTGGCGATGGCGATTTCGCCCTCGCGGCTGAGCAGTTCGACAGCGCCCATCTCGCGCAGGTACATGCGCACCGGATCGTCGGTGCGTTCGCCCACGGCGAGTTTCTTGGTGACGTTGGTGGTGGGCTTCTTGGGGTCCTTCTTGTCGCCGGTGGTGGCGATTTCCTCGACCTCGTCGTCGCGGTCGGCCTCGGCCTCGGCTTCCGCTTCCTCGTCGTTCTCGACGATCTGGACGCCCATTTCGCTCAGGGCGGTCTGGATATCCTCGATCTGGTCCGGGCTCATCTCGGCCGAAGGCAGGCCGTCGTTGAGCTCGTCATAGGTGACGTAGCCCTTCTTCTTCGCCTTCGCGATGAGCTTCTTGATCGATGCCTCGTTGAGGTCGATCAGGGGAGCGTCTTCCTTTTCGGCGGTCTTCGACTTGCTGGCCATATGTGTCGCGTCAGTCCGTATTGTGGGCCGCACCCGCTCAATCGGCGGGGCGGCTGTCTGATTCCTGCCGGGCCCTGCTGGCCCGCTTGCTTGCCATTTGCCCGAGTCGCGCCTCGAATTCCAGCTTGCGCCTGAGCAGGCGCTGCTGCTCGGCGAAAGCGCCTTCGGGATCGCTTTCGAAACGCGCCGTGGCATCGGCCAAGGCGGCTTCGAGCGCGGGTCTCTCGACCAGCAACGACACGGCTTCGGCCAGCTCCTCGCGCGCATCAACCGGGTCTGTGCCTTCATCGAGGAAGGCGAAACGAGATGTTTCCGGTGGGGCAGGCAGGCCTTGGATAGGCGATATGGGCGATCCGCCGGACGAATCAAGCGCTTCCGCCGCTTCGAGCAGCAAATCGATCGCCGGACCGACATTTTGGTCACGCATCGCGAGATCGCTCAAGCCCTCTTCGTGGCGGACGATCTGGTCGGGGAAGCGCGCCAGACCGGCGATCACCGCCGCCGCCAGCGAATCGCGGGCGCCGCCCGAGATGACATGACGCAGTCGTGCTGCGGCTTCCGGTGCAAGCGTGGGAGCGGGGCGGGGCGGTCCGCCCTTCTTCCAAGGTGCGCGCGGGGTCCATTCGCGCTTGGGAAAGGCAAAGGCGGAGAATCGCTCGGTCAGTTCGCGGCGATAGAGCGCGCGGATATCGGGATCCTGGATCGCTTCGGTGTGGTCGAGCAGACGCTGCTTGAGCCCGGCCTTGTCCTCGGGCGAGGCGAGCGGCGCAGCATCGCTCTCGAACTGCCACAGCGTCTCGAGCAGGCTGCGAGCATCGACGAGCAGGTTCTCCAACGCCTGCCGCCCTTCCTGGCGGAGCAGATCGTCGGGATCGAGGCCGGAGGGCAATTGCACGATCGCCAGCGAATGCGAGGGGCGCAGCAGGGGCAGCGCGCGCTCGATCGCGCGCATCGCCGCCCGCTGACCGGCGGCATCGCCATCGAAGCACAGGATCGGCCGCTCGACATGACGCCAGAGCAGTTCGAGCTGTTGCTCGGTCAGCGCGGTGCCCATCGGCGCCACCGCCTCGCCGATCCCCGCCTCGGCGAGCGCGATCACATCCATATAGCCCTCGACCACGATCATTCGCCCTGACTGGCGCGCGGCGGGCGCGGCACGGTGGAGGTTGTAGAGCGTGCGCCCCTTGTCGAACAAAGGCGTATCGGGACTGTTGAGATATTTGGGCGCCTTGGGATTGCTTGTCGCATCCAGCATCCGCCCCCCAAAGGCGATCACCCGCCCGCGCGCATCCTGGATCGGCAGCATCAGCCGGTCGCGGAAGCGATCGTAGGGATCGCGTTCCTCGACCGCGATCCGCATCCCCGCCTCGACCAGCAGCGGCTCCTCGAACCGCGCCAGCGCGCGCCCCAGCGCCTGTCGGCCTTCGGGCGCATAGCCGAAGCCGAATTCGCACATGGTCGCCGGCGAGAATCCGCGCTTGGCGAGATAGGCGCGCGCCGCCGCCCCGTCGGCCGAGCGCAGATTATCGACGAACCATTCCTGTGCCGCCGCGGTGACATCCTGCAGACCGGCGCGCTCCTCGGCGCGGCGGGCGGATTGCGGATCGGGGGCCGGGACCTCCATCCCCGCCTCGACCGCCAGTTCCTTGACCGCATCCATGAACGCGAGCCCGCGCTGATCGGTCATCCAGCGGATCGCATCGCCATGCGCCCCGCAGCCGAAGCAATGATAGAAGCCCTTCGCATCGTTGATGGTGAAGCTGGGGGTCTTCTCGTCGTGGAACGGGCAGCACGCCTTGAACTCGCGTCCTGCCTTCTGCAGTCGCACATGGCGCCCGATGACGGTGCTGAGCGTAATCCGCGCCCGCAATTCGTCCAGCCATTGGGGGGAAAGTGCCATCGGCGCAGCCTAGTGCCGTTCCGCCCCGACCGCTAGCTGACAGCCGAGCCGATTACTCCACAGGCATGTCGGCGGGCGGGAAGGGGGCGGATGCGTTGGCGGACATGCTGCGGGTCTCGAACTGCCAAGCCTCGGCCGGGCCCTCGGGGGGCAGGGTGGACTGCCACCAGAAGGTGATCGTCGCGCCCGGTTTCCAGCCTTCGCCCGAAGTGACGCGCCAGATCAGCTCTCCCTGATCGGACGTGACGCCGATCGCGTCCGCATCGCCCAGAGCGGCTTGCGCCTGCTCGCGCGAATAGCCGATCGAGCCATTGAAGCCGGTTGCGCGGCGGGTCGAGCGAAAGATCGTCGCGGGCGCCTCAACCGCGGGGTCGGTCTCCTGCAAAGCCGCGACGTCTTCATCCACCGTCACTCGATGCACATAGGTGTAGACCGTCCCTTCGGGCATGGCGGCGGGGTCGCAACCCGTGGTGTCGCGCGGACAGGCGACGAAGCTCACCACGCGTCCGATTGCGCGCCCCTGCGCGGTCAGCACCGATTCGACCTCCGGTCCCTGCGGCCCCTCGATCTTCGCGCCCAGCATCGCTTCGTCATAATTCGCCGCGAGCAGCGTGCGCGGTGCCGCGACCGTGGCGGTGGGGGTCGGCACGGCCACCGGATCGGCTTCGGGACTCTCGCCGCAAGCGACCAGTACCAGCGAGGCCAACATCGCCGCACCCGCGCCCAGCATCACCCGGGTCCGGCTCATGCGAGGCTCGCCTTGACCATCGCGCTCGCCTTGGCGCCGTCGAGAACGGCGCCGTGGCGCGATTTGAGCTCGGCCATGACCTTGCCCATGTCCTTCATGCCTTGCGCCCCGGTGGCCGCCTTGGCCTCCTCGATGGCGACGCGCATTTCTTCCTCGCTCATCATCTGCGGCAGGAATTCCTCGATCACCGCGAGTTCGTCGCGTTCCTTCGCCGCCAGTTCCTCGCGCCCGCCGTCCTCGTACATCTGGATCGATTCGCGGCGCTGCTTGGCCATCTTCTGCAGCACTTCGATCACCAGCGTATCGTCGTCGGGCTGTTTGGCGGCGGTGCGCAGTTCGATGTCGCGATCCTTGATCTTGGCGGCGACCATCCGCAGCGTTGCGGTGCGTTCCTTGTCGCCGGCTTTCATCGAGGTGACGGTGGCGGTCTTGATGGTGTCGCGGATCATGGGGCCTGCTGCTTTGTTAAGTGTGGATGGATCGGCGCTGACATAGAACGGCGGGCCGCAAAGCCAAGCGTTCCCGTAAAAGGCCAAGCGTTCCTGTTGACGGAACGCCCGCCGCGCTCTAGCCGCTGGGCCTTAGCACACATTGCCGAAACCCCTGACACCGGAGCGCCCATGGCCCGTCCCGCACCTTCGCACGCGCAACCGCAAGGGGCCACCGGAGTCGTCGTCTTTGCCGACGGGAGCTGCATCTGGGGCAAGGGCTTCGGCGCCAGCGGCAGCGCGGTGGGCGAGATCTGCTTCAACACCGCGATGACCGGCTATCAGGAGGTGATGACCGATCCCTCCTACGACAGCCAGATCGTCACCTTCACCTTCCCGCATATCGGCAACACCGGCGCGAACGAGGAAGACCACGAGAGCCGCGGCCTGGGGGCGGTCGGCTGCATCGTGCGACAGGAAGTGACGCTGCATTCCAGTTTTCGCGCGCAGCAGGAATTCGCCGACTGGATGGTCGCGCATGGCAAGATCGGCCTCTCGGGCGTGGACACCCGCGCGCTGACTCGCCGCATCCGCATCCACGGCGCGCCCAATGCGGTGATCGCGCACGATCCGCGCGGCGAGTTCGATATCGCGGCGCTGCAGGCGCAGGCGGCGGGCTGGTCGGGGCTCGAAGGGCTCGACCTGGTCCCGCGGGTCACCCGCGAGGGCCACGAGGACTGGACCGGCGGGCACTGGCAACTAGGCCATGGCTATCATACCGGCGGGGCCGAACGGCCGCATGTGGTCGCGCTCGATTACGGCGCCAAGGACAACACCTTCCGCTACCTGGTTAGGGCAGGTGCCAAGGTGACGGTGGTCCCGGCGCGCAGCACGCTGGAGGAAATCCTCGCGCTCGAACCCGATGGCGTGTTCCTCTCCAACGGGCCGGGCGATCCGGCGGCGACGGGCGTTTATGCGGTGCCGGTGATCGAGGCGCTGCTCGAGCGCGACGTGCCGCTGTTCGGCATCTGCCTCGGCCACCAGCTCCTCGGCCTCGCCGCGGGAGCGAAGACCGCCAAGATGTTCCAGGGCCACCGCGGCGCCAACCATCCGGTCCAGCGGGTCGGCGAAGGCTGGGGCGACAGCACCGGTCTGGTCGAGATCACCAGCATGAACCACGGCTTCGCGGTCGATGGCGACAGCCTGCCCGCGGGCGTCGAGCAGACCCATGTCTCGCTGTTCGACGGCACCAATTGCGGCATCGCGATCACCGGCAAGCGCGCCTTCGGGGTGCAATACCACCCCGAGGCGAGCCCGGGTCCGCAGGACAGCTTCTATCTGTTCGAGAAGTTCGTGGGGATGTTTTGATGCCTCGTATCAGCCCTAAGAACCCCGCGGGGTTTGTTTACTGCATACGAGCTTTGAACGCCCCAGACGGTCCGCCTTACCATACGAAAATTGGTTCGAGTTCCAAATCCTTCGACGCATCTAGCGGACGCGGTTTTATAGCTCGATTTTGGATCGAAGCACTTGGTCTCGGTGAATTGGAGGTCTTCGAACAACCTCATCAAAACGCCTATAGCTTAGAGAAAGAGGTTCACTCAAAGCTAAAAAAAACACTCGGCTGTGGTCGTTCGACTGAAGTCTTCAACATAACATTCGCTGAGGCGGTTTCCTTGATCAAAGATCTCGCGCGGAAAGTATCATAAATGCCCAGAGGCACCGACATCTCCTCGCTCCTCGTCATCGGCGCCGGGCTGGCGCTCTACGGTTGCGGCGACGCGGAGACCTCGCGCAGCGAACAGGTTTCGTTCGGCGGGGAGCGACCTGCTTCGGTTTCCGAATGTCTCGAGAGACTGGCTGAGGGCGGCGAAATTTGGGGCGAGGAGAGCGTTCGCGCTTCCTTCGTTTACGATGTTAGCGCGCTGGGTCCGGATGCCGTGAAGCAGTTCGCGAAGCGATCGATCGAAGGGGGGCGCCATTCGATGGCGGTGCACCATGGCGAAGCGAGCGATCAAGCGCTCAAGAATTTCCTCGATCGAACCCCTGAAGGCGACACCGAGATGTTCGGCACCGATGATCTCGTTCTCCTGCGCGTCAACGACGCAATGGCAAGACCCTTCGATGCGGCCCTGCGCACCGGCTGCCAAAGGTTGCGCGAAGGCGTGACCATCCGGCAATACACATTCTCACGAGGCAATTTCTAAATGCCCAAACGCACTGACATCTCCTCGATCCTCGTCATCGGCGCCGGGCCGATCATCATCGGCCAGGCCTGCGAATTCGACTATTCGGGCACGCAGGCGATCAAGGCGCTGCGCGAGGAGGGCTACCGGGTCGTCCTGGTCAATTCCAACCCGGCCACGATCATGACCGACCCGGACATGGCGGACGCGACCTATATCGAGCCGATCACCCCCGAGATCGTCGCCAAGATCATCGCCAAGGAGCGGCCCGATGCGGTGCTGCCGACGATGGGCGGGCAGACCGCGCTCAACTGCGCGCTGGCGCTCGATGCCGATGGCACGCTGGAGAAATACGGCGTCGAGATGATCGGCGCCAAGGCCGATGCCATCGACAAGGCCGAGAACCGCAACCGGTTCCGCGAGGCGATGGATGCGATCGGGCTCGAAAGCGCGCGCAGCGGCATCGCCACCTCGGTCGATGAGGCGCATGCGGTGCTCGAGCGCACCGGGCTGCCTTCTATCATCCGCCCCAGCTTCACGTTGGGCGGGACCGGCGGCGGCATCGCCTACAACAAGGCCGAGTTCGAGCGGATCGTCCGCGAAGGGCTCGACGCGTCTCCCACCAACGAGGTCCTGATCGAGGAATCGCTGCTCGGCTGGAAAGAGTTCGAGATGGAGGTGGTGCGCGACGCCAAGGACAATTGCATCATCGTCTGCGCGATCGAGAACGTCGATCCGATGGGGGTCCATACCGGCGATTCGATCACCGTCGCCCCGGCGCTGACGCTGACCGACAAGGAATACCAGATCATGCGCTCGGCCAGCATCGCGGTGCTGCGCGAGATCGGGGTCGAGACCGGCGGGAGCAACGTTCAGTTCGCGGTCAATCCCGAGGACGGGCGGCTGATCGTGATCGAGATGAACCCGCGCGTCTCGCGCAGCTCCGCGCTGGCGTCCAAGGCGACCGGTTTCCCGATCGCGCGGATCGCCGCCAAGCTGGCGGTGGGCTACACGCTCGACGAGCTGACCAACGAAATCACTGGCGCCACTCCGGCGAGTTTCGAGCCGACGATCGACTATGTCGTCACCAAGATCCCGCGCTTCGCCTTCGAGAAGTTCAAGGGCGCCAAGCCCGAGCTTTCGACCGCGATGAAATCGGTGGGCGAGGTCATGGCGATCGGGCGCTGCTTCGCCGAAAGCATGCAGAAGGCGCTGCGCGGGCTGGAAACCGGGCTCGACGGGTTCAACCGCGTGCCCGAGCTCGAGGGTGTGTCGAAGGACAAGATCACCGCCGCGCTGTCGCAGCGCACCCCCGAGCGCATCCTGCGGATCGCGCAGGCTTTCCGCGAAGATCTGACGGTGGAGGAAATCCAGATCATCACCGGCTTCGACCCGTGGTTCCTGCGCCAGATCGCCGCGATCGTCTACGAAGAGCAGATGATCGGGCACAACGGCCTGCCCAATGATGCAGTGGAGATGCGCCGGCTGAAGGCGATGGGCTTTTCCGACAAGCGCCTCGCCACGCTGGCGGTCCGCTCGGTCGGGGTGGCGGGCGGCATGGGCGAGACCCAGGCGCGCCGTTCGGGCCTGCTCCACGACGCGCTGCGCGCCATGGCGGGGGCCACCAGCGAACGCGAGGTCCGCGACCTGCGCCGCAAGCTCGGAGTCGAACCGGTCTACAAACGAATCGACAGCTGCGCCGCCGAATTCGAGGCGGTCACGCCCTATATGTATTCGACCTACGAGGCGCCCAGCTTCGGTGAGGCGGAGAACGAAGCGCAGCCTACCGACCGCCGCAAGATCGTGATCCTCGGCGGCGGGCCCAACCGCATCGGCCAGGGGATCGAGTTCGACTATTGCTGCGTCCACGCCTGCTTCGCACTGGCCGAGGCGGGCTACGAGACCATCATGGTCAATTGCAATCCCGAGACCGTCTCGACCGATTACGACACCTCCGACCGGCTCTATTTCGAGCCGTTGACCGAAGAAGACGTGCTCGAGATCCTGCGCGTCGAGCAGCAGGCAGGCGAACTCGCCGGGGTGATCGTCCAGCTCGGCGGGCAGACCCCGCTCAAGCTCGCCGCAGCGCTCGAGCGCGAGGGCATTCCGATCCTCGGCACCAGCCCTGACGCGATCGACCTTGCCGAGGATCGCGAACGCTTCGCCCGACTGGTCAACAAGCTCAAGCTCAAGCAGCCCGATAACGGCATCGCCAAGAGCCGCGACGAGGCGGCGGCGGTGGCGCGGACCATCGGTTATCCGGTGCTGCTGCGCCCCAGCTATGTGCTCGGGGGCAGGGCGATGGAAATCGTCGATTCAGAAGCCCAGCTCGACGATTACATCGCCACCGCAGTCAACGTCTCGGGCGACAGCCCGGTGCTGGTCGACCAGTATCTGCGCGACGCGATCGAATGCGATGTGGACGTCATTTCCGACGGGGTCGAAGTCCGTATCGCCGGGGTGATGCAGCACATCGAGGAAGCCGGCGTCCACTCGGGCGACAGCGCCTGCACGCTGCCGCCCTACAGTCTCTCCGACGAGATCGTTGCGGAGATGGAACGCCAGGCGCATCAGCTGGCGCTCGCGCTCGATGTGCGCGGCTTGATGAACGTCCAGTTCGCGGTGCAGGACGGACGCGACGGCCAGGAAGTGTTCCTGATCGAGGTCAACCCGCGAGCGAGCCGCACGGTGCCCTTCGTCGCCAAGGCGATCGGCCGCCCGGTTGCCAAGATCGCCGCTCGAGTCATGGCGGGCGAACCGCTGTCCAATTTCGAGCCCTTCGATATCCGCCCGGCCCATATGAGCGTGAAAGAGGCGGTGTTCCCCTTCGCGCGCTTCCCCGGCTCCGACCCGGTCCTCACCCCCGAGATGAAGAGCACCGGCGAGGTGATGGGGATCGATGCCGATTTCCCCGCCGCCTTCCTCAAGTCGCAGATGGGCGCTGGGATGAGCCTGCCGCGCTCGGGCACGGTGTTCGTCTCGGTCAAGGACAGCGACAAGCCGGTGATCGTCCCCGCCGTCCGGACGCTGATCGAACAGGGCTTCGCGATCATCGCGACCGAGGGGACGCAGAGCTATCTGGCCGAGCAGGGTCTCGCGGTCACCCGGGTCAACAAGGTGGCCGAGGGGCGCCCCCATGTGGTCGATGCGATCATCGACGGCGAGGTCGATCTGATCTTCAACACCACCGAAGGCTGGCAGTCGCTGCTCGACTCGCAATCGATCCGCGCCTCGGCGCTGGATCGCAAGGTGCCTTCCTACACCACTGCGGCCGCCTCGCTGGCGGTGGCGCGCGCGATCGCGGAAGTTAAGCCCGACGCGCTTGAAGTGCGCTCGCTGCAAGACTATTATAGTTAGCTGACAATTCCCCTTCCGGACATTCCGCGCTGATCGACCCGCTCCCCCGAGCGGCGCAGCCGCGAATTGCCGGAATCGCCAGAACAGATCGACAGACAGGAAGGACACTGGTCCGCATGGATAAGGTACCGATGCTCGCCGACGGTTATGACAAGCTCATGACCGATCTCAGGGCCCTGCGCGAAGAGCGCCCGCGCGTGGTCGACGCCATCGAGGAAGCGCGCGCGCATGGCGATCTGTCCGAAAACGCGGAATACCATGCCGCGAAGGAGCGCCAGGGCCAGATCGAGATGAATATCGCGGACATCGAGGACAAGGTGACCCGCGCCCAGATCATCGATCCGACCACCCTCACCGGCGACCGGATCCAGTTCGGCGCGACCGTCACGCTGCTCGACGAGAACGACAAGCCGGTCAAATACCAGATCGTCGGCGTGGTCGAGGCCGATGCCAGCAAGGGCCGCATCTCCTACAATTCGCCAATCGGCCGCGCACTGATCGGCAAGCGCGTCGATGACGAGGTCGAGGTGACGGTGCCTTCGGGCGACAAGTTCTACCTCGTCGAGAAGATCGAATTCATCTGAGCGGCTTTTCCATCGCGTAATTGTGGATCGGCACGCGCCGGTTGCGATGAGCGATGGTGAAATCTCGCCGATGCGTGACTGCATAGCCGGCCCGTTCGAATGCGGGCCGGGCGAGTTCGCTCGCTTCGGTGTAGAGGCGAACGACGCCCCTTTCACGAGCATGCTGTTCCGCTGCGGCTAGCAATCGATCGGCCAAGCCTCGTCGCGAATGGTCGGGGTGGCAGTAGAGCTGATCGAGATGACCCTCAGGTTCCAGCACCGCGTGGGCGACCGACCTGTCCCGGTCGTCGATTGCAACGAGGATCAGCGCCCCCGCCAGCGCACGCGCACGAAAGCGAGCGGGCTCGGTGTGAAACGCGGCCCAGGCTGCCACCTGTTCTTCCGAATAGGACCCTCCGCCGATCGTCCAAATGGCGGCCACGGTAAGCTCCGCCAACATCTCGGCATCATCTGGCCGGAACGACCGTATCGAATAGTTCACCTGTTCAGGTCGGCGAACATTGGCTCGGGCATTAAGCCTTGGGATTGAGCAGCTTGTGCAGGTGGACGACGACGTATTTCATCTCGGCATCGTCGACCGTGCGCTGCGCATTGGCGCGCCACGCTTCGACGGCGGCCTCGTAATCGCCATAGACGCCCGCCACGTGGATGCTCTCGGGATCCTTGAACTCCATGCTGCGCGGATCGGCGACGCGGCCACCCATCACGAGATAGAGCGGCTGTTTGGCGGTGGTTTCTTCCATGGCGATCGGCTTTCATCCTGGGGGAGGGAAATGACGCGGCCCATAAAGCAAGCGGCGCGACAGGCAAGCCCGTCGCGCCGCTCGGAAAATTGCGCCCGGCAAGAACCGGACGGGACCGGCAATCAGTGGTCGAGGTGCGAACGTAGGTCACGTACCGTGCGCGAAGCCTTGCGACCGGCACGACGTTTGGTGCTGCGCAGCGCGTCACCGACGCCATCCGCGCGATAGGCCGCCTCGCGGCGCATGCTCCGCGCTGCCGAACTCAGCGAGTCGCCGAGATCCTGCAACCCGTCCGAGCCGGCGCGCGCTGCTGCCGAGGTCGCGGTACCGGCGCGGTCGAAAGCATCGAGGCCGTAGGCGAGCGCGGTGTCCGCAGCCATCGCGGCGAACGCGCCGGTGCGTCGCGTCAGGCGACGACCGGGCCGGGTCATCGCGCCGATTGCGAGGCCGAGGCCGATCGCGCCGGCGACCGTCGCGAGCGGATGGCGCCGGGCAAACCCGGTAATCGTATCGGCGGCGTCTCGCGCGATCTCGGCAACACCGCGATCTTCGTTGCGCTGTTCGGCGGCGCCGATCTTCTCGCGCAGCTCCGCGCGCTTTTCCTGGTCGGTCAGGATTTTGGTTCCTGTCTCTTCACTCATGGGATTCTCCGAATTTGTGTCTGTTCGTTCAACGGCGCCAGCGGCTTTCTTGTTCCGCGTCGTCATAGGAGCGCTCGTCATCGTAAGGATTGTCATCGCTGCCGTCGTCGTACCCCTCGTCGGGATCGTCGTCGTCACTCGCGAAAAGCGCATCGAGAATGGGATTGCGTGCGAACCACAGCACCAGGGCCGCGATCAGCGCGGCCAGCGCGCCCTTGTTGTCCGACGCCACCTCGACAGCCTCGTCGTAGACCTCGCTCGCGCCGTCCGCGATGCGATCGGCAGCGCGCGCACCGACGCCGCGTTCGGCGAGATCGCTCTTGATATGGGCAATGTCCGCCTCGACGAGAGCCTTGGCCGAATTGCGCAAATGGCGATCTTCGAGCATGCGGATTCGAAGCGCGCTCATTCGTGATCCTCCGCCAAGGCCGAGCGGATATCGTCGACCTTCTTCTTCATCATGCTCAGCAACACCACGCCCACGACGACAAGCGCCAAGGTCACGATCGCGGTTGCCAACCACGGACCGACCAAGGGTATCAAGGCGATGACCAGACCGACGGTCAACGCGATCAGCGCGAGGTGGAACACCCCCAACGCCGCAGCGCCATAGGCGACGAGGAACTTGACCCGGTTGGCGACAAAACCGGCGCGGCTCTTTTGATAGGCGAGCTCGGCCTGCGCGTAGGTTTTCCCGTCGTCGAACAGTGCCACCAGATCGTCGAAGAGGGACGGAGGGGGAGGACCAGCCTCCCTCTCCTCGCCCTCATATTGCTCGGGCAGATCGGTGGTGCCGACAGGCGACTGCCTCGGTTCGGTTTCGCTGTCCAATGCCGTCATCTTCCGGTCCTGCGCGCGATCAGCGACGCGAGCCGCCAAAGATGCGCGAGAGCATGTATCCCGCGACCGCGGCCATGCCGATCGCCAGACCCGGGCTCTTGCGGACGAATTCGCGGCCATCCTCGGTCAGCTCGTCGAGCGACTTCTGATCGAGCCGGTTCGCCGTGTCGTCGAGCGAGCGCGATGCGGTGCGGGCGTAATCGCCATATTGCGCGCCGAGTTTCTCATCGACGACATGGGCGTTGTCGGCGACCATCCGGCTGAGCGAGGCGATTCCACCGCTCAGCTTCGCCTTGCCTTCATTGGCGAGTTCGCGACCCCTGGTCTTGGCTTCCTCGCCATAGCCCTTGGCATCGGCGGCGAGCGAATCGCTCTTGCCGCGCGCCTGGCTGCGATAGGCATTGGCGCGCTCGCCGGCTTCGGCGCGCAGCGCGGCAGCCCCTGCCTTGGCTTCCTGGACTGCGGCGTTGAAGCGCGTCTTGGCCTCGGCCCGGTGCTCGCTGCCGCCGGTAGCGGAAGTGTTCGTGCCCGCCGAAGTGGCAGGCGTTGCGGGAGTGGTGGTGGTTGCGGTGTTGGTCATGGGTGCGGTCTCCTTCGCTGTGCCGGTCTTCGCCACGGTCTTGCGCGGCTTGGCGGCGCTGGTTTTCTTGCTTGCGGACTTGGTCGACGCCTTTGCACTATTGTTATCGGGCGTTTTTGCCATCGGTCATACCCCTCGATCGTTCGTTCTGGTCCGGACACCCCAGAGGGCTCGGACTTCGATATTGCAACGCAACTTGCGGTGCTTTGTTCCGCAGCATAGAGCGACCCGAATCCCCATCTGGGGGTGTATTAGAGAATTGCAACACATCGACGGAGTCCGCCGAAATGACCCTGATAATCGACTTGCACGCCCGCGAGATCCTCGACAGCCGCGGCAATCCCACGGTCGAGGTCGATGTGCTGCTCGACGATGGCAGCTTCGGGCGCGCGGCGGTACCTTCGGGGGCCTCGACCGGGGCGCACGAGGCGGTCGAACTGCGCGACGGCGACGATAGCCGCTATCATGGCAAAGGCGTCCGAAAGGCGGTCGAAGCCGCCAACACCGAGATTGCCGATGCGATCCTCGGGCTCGACGCGGAGGACCAGCGCGACATCGACATGGTGATGATCGAGCTCGACGGGACCCAGAACAAGAGCCGCATCGGCGCCAATGCGATCCTGGGCACCAGCCTCGCGGTCGCCAAGGCGGCGGCCAATGCGCGCGGGCTGCCGCTCTATTCCTACATCGGCGGCGTGTCGGCGCATCTGCTCCCGGTGCCGATGATGAACATCATCAACGGCGGCGAGCATGCCGACAATCCCATCGACATCCAGGAATTCATGGTCATGCCGGTGGGCGCCGAAAACCTTGCCGAGGGCGTGCGCTGGGGCGCGGAGATCTTCCACACGCTCAAGAAGGGACTGGCGCAAAAGGGCCTGTCCACCTCGGTCGGCGACGAGGGCGGCTTCGCGCCCGACCTTGCCAGCACCCGCGACGCGCTCGATTTCATCATGGAATCGATCCGCACCGCCGGGTTCGAGCCGGGCACGGACGTCGTCCTTGCGCTCGATTGCGCCGCCACCGAATTCTACCGCAACGGTCGCTACGAGATCTCGGGCGAGAAGCTGTCGCTCGATGGCGTCGAGATGGCCGAATATCTCGACCGGCTGTGCCGCGACTATCCCATCCGCTCGATCGAGGACGGGATGGCCGAGGACGATTTCGAAGGCTGGAAGGCGCTGACCGACCGGATCGGCGACACGGTCCAGCTGGTCGGCGACGATCTGTTCGTGACCAATCCGACACGTCTGACCGACGGGATCGGGCGCGGCCTCGCCAATTCGCTGCTGGTCAAGGTCAACCAGATCGGGACGCTGTCCGAAACGCTCGATGCGGTCGATATCGCGACGCGCGCAGGCTACACCTCGGTGATGAGCCACCGCTCGGGCGAAACCGAGGATGCGACCATCGCCGATCTCGCGGTGGCCACCAATTGCGGTCAGATCAAGACCGGCTCGCTGGCCCGCTCGGACCGGCTCGCCAAATACAACCAGCTGATCCGCATCGAGGAAGAACTCGGCAACAGCGCCCGCTATGCGGGGAAGGCCTGTTTCGGCGCGAACAAGCGGTAATCTGCCACACCCGCTTCTGGGCCGCGCCCGAATTGAGCCGATCAGCTCTGTTCGGCGCGGTTCTTGGGGTGAAACCAGTATTGCCACACGCCCCAAGCATTGATCAGCAGCAGCACGCCGTTCATCAGCGCCAGCGGGATCGCGTCGGAAGTCAGGCCGATATAGATCCAAAGCACCGCCACCACGCAGAACAGCACGAAGCCCCAGGCGGTGGCGCGGCGACCCAGGTCGAAAGCGATCAGCGAGGCAGCCAACACCGTGCCGATCGAGGCGATCCAGTCGATCGGTCCGTTCATTGTCTCGTTCCCTCCTGCATGATTGTCAGGACGCATCGTCCCGACTAGCGTTCCACCCATCAGCAAGGACAAGCCCAATAAGGGCTGCCTGCAGGGAGGAAAGCGGCTTGGCAGAATTTCCCACGCATCCCGATGCGGTTACGCCCGATTGGCTGGGTCGGGTGCTCGGCATATCCGTCGCCGGAGTCGAATGGAAACCGATCGGGACGGGCCAGGTCGGCGACAGCGTTAGATTCACGATCAGCTTTCGGGATTTGCCCGAGACGCAGACGCTTGCGGCGAAATTTCCCGCCGAGGATGCGACGAGCCGCGGAACGGCCGCGATGTTCGGTCTCTATCGCAAGGAGGTGGAATTCTACCTGCAGGCGGCGCCGCTGCTCGAAGTGCGGGTTCCGCAGGTGCATTTCGCCGCTGTCGCGGAGGACGGAGCGGATTTCATCCTGCTGTTCGAAGATCTCGGGCCGGCGCGGCAAGGCGACCAGATCGCCAGTTGCAGCTCCGATGACGCGAAAGCCGCGATCCGCCAGGCCGCGGCGATCCACGCACCGAGCTGGGGCAGGGCGGATCTGCTCGAGGCGGCATGGCTGCAACCGCCTCCAGGACAGGCCGAGCGGATCGCGCAAATGTATCCGCAGGCGCAGGCCATATTCCGCGAGCGTTACGGCGATATTCTCGATCCGGCCCTGATGGCGCTGTGCGACGAACTGGCAGAGCTGAGCGAGCGGTACTTCATCCGCGGCGAGCCGCCGCAATGCCTCGTCCATGGCGATCTCCGGCTCGACAACATGCTGTTCGATATCCGCGGCGGGCAGGAGCCGGTCGCGGTGCTCGACTGGCAGACCGCTGCCATCGGCCACGCGATGACCGATGTCGCCTATTTCCTCGGCTGCGGGCTCGGCGAGGCGATGTGGCGCAAGCACGAAAGCGAATTGCTCGATCTCTACCTCGATGAAATGGCGGCGCGCGGAGTCGAACTGTCTCGCGGCGATATCGCGCGAGACTATCGCCTTGGCGCGCTTCATGGCGTCTCGACCGCGGTGTTCAGCGCCGCCTTTGTCGAACGCACCGAGCGAGGCGATGCCAATTTCCTGTCGATGGCACGCGGGGCCTGTTCGCTGGCTCTGGAGCATGGCAGTATCGCCGTCTTGAGGGGAGAGAACTGATGGTCTTGTCCAGGGGCGACGATTTCCCGATCCACCAGACGCCGGAGCCGGTCGCCTTTGCAGGCACCGATCGCAATTTCTACGACCGCTATTTCTTCAACGGCTACGCGCCGGACGGCAGCGGCTTCTTCGCCGCGGCGCTCGGCGTCTATCCGCACCTCGATATCATCGACGCACATTTCAACGTCGTCCGCGATGGGGTCCAGCATTGCATCCATGCGAGCCGGGAACTGGGCATGGAGCGGATGGATCTCTCGGTCGGCCCCTTCCATATCGAGGTCATCGAGCCCCTGAAGCGCCTCAAGGTGCGGCTCGAGCCGTTCGAGGGGATAGCTGCCGAAGTGGTCTTCAGCGGGCGCTCCTTTCCGATCGAGGAACCACGCTTCATCCATCGGATCGGCCCGCGCGCCTTCATGGATTACACGCGCATGACGCAGAACGGCCATTACGAGGGCTGGATCGAGGTCGACGGCGACCGGCGCGAACTGACGCCTGGCACCTGCGGCACGCGCGACCGCAGCTGGGGCGTCCGCCCGGTGGGCGCGCGCGATGCGCAGCCGATCCCCGGCCATCCTTTGCCCGGTTTCTTCTGGCAATGGACCCCGATCAATTTCCCCGACGGCAGCCTGTTCTTCCACGTCAATGCCGACAGCCATGGCCAGGCCTGGAACACCCGCGCGGTCTGGGCACCCGACGGGGCCGAAGAGGCGGGACTCAACGAGGGTGCGGGGGGGATGCGCGCGCGGCTTGCCAGCGGCACGCGATGGCCGAGCGGCGGCACGCTGTCGCTGGCGGTCAAGGGAGCGGCCGAGCAGCTCAAGTTCGAGCCGCTCGGTCGTTTCCAGATGCGCGGGCTGGGCTACACCCATCCCGAATGGGGCCACGGCATCCACCACGGCGCTTCGAAAGCCGAGCGCGAGGATATCGATCTAGCCGGCCTCGATCCGCTCGCGCCCGAAAACCTGCATGTGCAGATGCCGGTGGCGGTGACAGGCGTCGATGTCGATGGTGCCGATGTCGAAGGCATCGGGGTGTTCGAACAGCTGGTGATCGGACCCTTCTCCCCGCTCGGGCTCGAGCAGGTGCTCGACGGTGCGCCCTAGGCGCCGAAGCGGTCCGCCAGTTCGAGCAGCGCGATCGCGGCCCTTGCCGCTTCGCCACCCTTGTCCTTCTGCGCCGGATCGGCGCGCACCCGCGCCTGCGCGTCGTTCTCGACGGTGAGGATGCCGTTGCCGATCGCGATCCCGTCCATCGTCAGCGCCATGATCCCGCGCGCGCTTTCGCCGGCGACGATCTCGAAATGATAGGTTTCGCCGCGGATCACCACGCCCAGCGCGACGAAGCCGTCGTAGCGCGCATCCTCCGCCGCCAGCGAGATCGCACCGGGTATCTCCAGCGCGCCCGGCACCCTCAGCACCTCTGCCGAATGACCCGCGTCCTCCAGCGCAGTCCTCGCGCCGGCAATCAGCAGATCGTTGAATTCGTCGTAAAAGCGCGCCTCGACGATGAGGAAATTGGCCATGTTTCGGGCTCCGTTCAGGCGGGGATGGGGTGCTGGCCGGTGACGCTGAGGCCGTAGCCTTCCAGCCCGACGACGGTCTTCTCGTGATCGCTCAGCAGGATCATGTCGCTGACCCCGCGATCGACCAGGATCTGCGCACCGATGCCGTAGTCGCGCAACTCGCCACTGGCGTGAGGGGTGCGGGCGATCTCGGCCTGCAACTGCTCGGGCCGGTCGGGCATGATGCACACGATCACCCCGCTGCCGTGTTCGCCGATCGCCGCCATCGAGCGCTGCAAGGTGCGCTTGCGCGGACCCGATTGGCCCAAGATGTCGTCGAAGATCGAGATCGAATGCATCCGCACCAGCGTCGGCTGTTCGGGATCGACATGGCCCTTCTGCAGCACGACATGTGTCGCGCCGCCGACCTTGCTGCGATAGGTCATCGCGCGCCAGTCGCCGCCGTAATCCGAGGTCAGCGCACTTTCGCTCACCTGTTCGACGAGATGATCGTTGCGCATGCGGTATTCGATCAGATCGCGGATGGTGCCGATCTTGAGCCCGTGCTTGCGCGCGAAAGCGACCAGATCGTCGAGCCGCGCCATGGTCCCGTCCTCGTTCATGATCTCGCAGATCACGCCCGAGGGGTTGAGTCCGGCAAGCCGCGAAATATCGACCGCGGCCTCGGTATGACCGGCGCGAACCAGTACGCCACCATCGCGCGCTGCGAGGGGAAAAACGTGACCGGGGGTGACGATGTCGTCCGGCCCCTTGGTCGAATCGATCGCCACCGAGACGGTGCGCGCGCGGTCGGCGGCGGATATTCCCGTGGTCACGCCCTCGCGCGCCTCGATCGAGATCGTGAAGGCGGTCTGCATGCTCTCGCGATTGTTGCGCGTCATCGGCTCGAGCCCGAGCGCATCGACACGTCGGCGGTCGAGCGAGAGGCAGATCAGCCCGCGACCGTGAGTGGCCATGAAATTGATCGCTTCGGGGGTTGCCATCTGCGCGGGCACGATCAGATCGCCCTCGTTCTCGCGATCCTCGTCATCGACCAGCACATACATCCGCCCGTTGCGGGCCTCGTCGATGATTTCCTCGATCCCGACGAGCACCGGAGTCTCGTCATTGGCGTCGAGAAAGAGATCGAGCTTGCGCAGCGTGTCGGAGGTGGGGTTCCAGCTCTCCAGCGCGCAATCGCGCAGCGTGTTGGCGTGGAGCCCGGCAGCGCGGGCGAGGCCGGCGCGGGTCATGGTTCCGTCCGCGATCAGGGCGCGGACCCGTTGGACGGTGGTGTTCATGAGATCCCGCTATCACATCATAATGTGTTAGAGCAAGCGCCTGTCACATCGAACGGTGATCGAGCCGCAATCCTTTCCGAGAGTGCGCTAGATGAACACCGTTATCGCCAGGCAGGCGGCTGCCCCGACCACGAAGGTCATCGGCAGACCAATCTTTACAAAGTCGGTGAACCGATAGTTGGCGGCGCCATATACCAGCGTATTGGTCTGGTAGCCGATGGGCGTGGCAAAGCTGGCGCTGGCCGCGAACATCACCGCCACCAGCAACTGGCGCGGATCGCCCCCGGTTGCGGCCCCGAGTTCGATGACCAGCGGGGTCATGATCACCGCGACCGCATTGTTGGTGACCGTCGCCGTGAGAACGGAGGTTATCGCATAGACGGCGATCAGGACCGCGAACGGGGAAGCGCCCAGCAGCATCGGCTCGAGAAACCCGACGATCAGCTCGATCGTCCCGGCATTCGCCAGCCCCAGTCCGAACGCCAGCATGGCGAAGATCAGGACCAGAACGTCGCCGTCGATCGAACTCCATGCCTCTTCGGGTTCGATGCATCTCGTTGCGAGGACGATGGCCACGCCGCCAAGGGCCAAGGCCTCGATCGGCATTCCGAAAACGGCAGCGCAAATTACCACGAAGGCGATCGTCGCCAGCGCGATCGGCGCCTTGGCGCGGCGGAAGGGCACCGCCTGCGCGTCGTCCACCACCGCGAAGCCCATGTTCCGCTTGAGCGACAGCGCCGCGTCCGCCCCTGCTGCGATGAGCAGCCGGTCTCCCGGCCGCACCCGCGCCGTGCCAAGGTCGGGGCCCGCCACATGCCTCGGGCGGGAAAGCCCCAGGATCCGAACCTTGAGCCGGGACAGCAGCGGAATCTGCGAAAGGCGGCGGCCGATGATCGGGTGCGAAGGCGAGATCACGGCCTCGATCAGCCGCAGGTCCTCGGGGCGGGCCGGGCCGGCGGTTGCGACGCTGCCGCCGAGGCCGGTCAGCCCGGTAGCGAAATCGCTGGATTCCGCCAGCGATGCCAGTTCGGCGGGGCTGGCCGAAATCACCAGCTGATCGCCTGCCTCCAGCCTCCACGAACTTAGGTCGCGCCTGTTCACTTCGGCGCCCCGCCGGATCGAGACCACATTGATCCCGGGCCTGCGGCTGAGCGGAATCTCGTCGAGCACCAGCCCGACAAGAGGGCTCTGCTCAAGCACGACCAGATGGGAGAGATAGACGTCGCTCTCGCTTTCCTCGTCGAACATGCGCTCGGGTCTGTCGGGCAGCAGCTTGGGCCCAAGCAGTCCCAAGAGGGCCAAGCCGGCGGCCGCCGCCACCAGCCCGACCAGCGTGATATCGAAGATGCCGAAGGCCAGCTGCCCTTCCTGCCGCGCAATGCCGTCGACCAGGAGATTGGTCGAGGTTCCCACCAGCGTCAGCGTCCCGCCCAGGATCGACACGTACGACAGCGGCATGAGCAGCCGCGTCGCCGAGATCTTGAGTATCCGTGCAAGCCGCTTCACGATCGGGATCATCACGATCACGACCGGCGTGTTGTTCATGAAGGCGGAAGCGAACAGAGTGCCGCTGCCGATCTCCGCGATCGCGAGGCGGGGCCGGCGCAAGGTGCGCCGGATCACCCACCCGGTGACCCCCTCCAGCGCTCCGGTTCGCAGCAGAGCGCCGCTGAGGACGAACATCGCCGCGATGGTGACCGGAGCGGGATTGCCGAACACGCTGCCCAGTTGATCGGTCGGCAGGTAACCCAGCGCGAGCATCGCCACTCCGCCCAGCACGGCGACCACCACGGGAGGATAGCGCTCCGTCGTGAAGGCGACGAGCGTGGCGACCAGCAGCGCGAGACCGATATAGGCGCTATGCTGGACCAGAAACGCTTCAATCACGAATGCACGACCAGGATTTGTTGGGCGGATGGGGGATCACCGCGCTGGCTTACTATGATCATGGCGTTGCTGGCTAGGCGATCGAGGGGACGCCCGGGTCGAGACCGGGATCTGCCGCACCGCCCGGTCACAACGCCGGCCTCAACGCCGCTGGAAACGAAGCGCTTTCCTTGCTCGCAAATCACTCCTCGGTGACGAGATGGACCGTCCGCGTCGGGAAGGCGATCGACAGGCCCGCCTCCTCCAGTCGCGCGAATATCTCGAGCATCAGCTCCTGCCGGATGAAGCGGCTCTCTGCGAAGTCGATCACCGTGATATAGGCGAACACCTCGATATCCAGCGAACTCGCCCCGAAATCCGCAAAGCGCGCGCGCAGGCCGTCGTTCTCGACCAGCTCGTGATCGATCAGGACCTGCTCGATGATCTCGACCCCCTCGCGCAGCTTGGCCGAAGAGATGCCGTATTCCACCCCGATCGTCGGATTGAACAGGAACCGGTCGCGCTTGGCGTAATTCTCGATCTCGCGCGAGGAGAAGTCGCCATTGGGGATGGTGACGAGGGTGCGCTCGAGCGTGCGGACCCGGGTCGAGCGCATGCCGACATCCTCCACCGTTCCGATCACTTCGCCCACGCGGCAGAAATCGCCGACCTCGACCGGCTTGTCGGCGATCACCGTCACGCTGCCGACGAGGTTCTCGACCGTCTTCTGGGCGCCCAGCGCCAGCGCCAGTCCGCCGATGCCGAGCGCAGCGACGCCGGCGGTCACATCGAAACCGAAAGTGTCCAGAATGGCGACGAATGCGATCGCGAGCAGCGCCAGCTTTGCCGCGCGCCGCGCCAGGGCGACGATCGACGCGCCCTGCCGCCTTTGCTGCCGCTCCATCCTGTTGGTGGCCAGATGCGCGATCGCATCGACCAGTCGCAGCGCGAACCACGCGAGCGCGATCCAGGCGACGATCCCGATATAGCGCAGCAAGGTCTGCCGGGCGACGATCGAAGCCTCGACGCTGCCGGCCCACAGATTGAAGCCCACGACCGCCAAAAACAGGCTGAGCGGCGGCAAGGCGGCGCGAACCAGGCGATAGGCTGTGCTCTCTTCCGTGTCCGCAACGGCAGCCCGCATCAGCGCGAGGATTGCCGCCGAGAGCACCCACAGCAGGAGAAAGCTGCCCGCCGCGATGCCGAGCAGCAGCAACCAGTCTGCAAGCGGTGCGCCAGCAATGATCGGCGTTGCCTCGGCGTCGGCAGCAGGGAGGTCTTCGGCTGCCGGCATCAGCGTATCGATCGCCTCGAGCGTATCTTCAGAAACGCGCCAGATTTCCTGACCCTCGGGACCTTCGCTGCGTTCCAGCAGGATCGGTGCGTCCGCATCGCCGGGGAGGGTGCCCACCCGCTCGCTCGCAGGGGGCAGGCCGTCGTCGAGGCGCCCGGTGGCGTCGTTGGAGAGCACGCTGAAAGGCAGCAGACTACCCCCGCTGTCCAACGCGGCCTGCAACTGGCGCGCCTGCTCGGCGGCCTGCTCGAGACTGGCGGAATCGTCGGGACCAGCGGAGGAGAGATATTGCGCCGCGCGGGTGTAATCGGCCTCGGCGAGCGCCCGGATGAGCCCGGTGACTGCGGAGCGCGGCGTCTCGCGACCGAACAGATCGGCGGGCGTCGTCTCTTCCACTTCTGGTTGCTGGACGAGCTGGGCCGACGCAGGCATCGCCAGCGCGATCAGTGCCAGCCACGCCAGGGCCCGGATTATCGTCATAGATCCCAAAACTGCATTCTTCCGACCATTCCCGCCTGCGGCCCGCTGATACCAGCCCAGCCGCGATTGTGAAGCGTTGAAGCCGGATTGCCTCGGTCGGCAGGGCCATTCGCCGCCTCGCTGCAGGGATGGGTGCTCGCGATCACCCCCGATCGGGTGGGCGCGCTCGCATCTTCAGGAACGACGTTTCTGCAGCCATCCCAGCAGACCCGTGCCCAGACCGAGCAGTGCGACCGCGGAGAGGGCCGGGTGCCGGCGCAGCTTCGAATAGACGCTCGTTTCGCGCATCCATTCGCTCTGTTCGCCATAGATATCGCCTTCGCCGCCCGAACGATGGAAGCCCCCGTCGCGCGCGCGTTTGGGATTGTCCTTGTCGAGAGCCAGCTTGAAGAATGCCGATGAGAAGACCCGATCGGCGAGCCCGGGTGCGAGATTGGCAAGCAGGGTCATCGACCGCCCCGCGCCGCCCACGATCTTGTCGCGGGTCGGGTGCTGGGCGGCGCGGCAGATCGCCTCGGCGACCAGATCGGGCGAGTAGACCGGCGGCGGTACCATCGCGCGGCCCTCCATCTGGTTGAGCGCGTGTTCGCCGAAGGGCGTGTTGATCCCGCTGGGTTGGATCAGCGTCACCGAAACCGGCGCGTTCTCGTGCATCAGCTCGAGCCGGAGCGAGTCGATATAGCCTTTCACCGCATATTTGCTGGCGGTGTAGGACGAGAGAACCGGGGCGGGCATCTGCGAGGAGATCGAGCCGGTGGTGATCAGCGCTCCGCCGTGCCGCTTGAGGTGCGGAAGCGCCTCGGTCGCGCAGTGGACGACGCCCCAGTAATTGGTCTCGAACACCCGGCGGTGATCCTCGTCGCTCAAATCCTCGAGCTTGGTATAGACCGCGACGCCGGCATTGCTGACCCAGGTGTCGAAACGACCGTGCCTTTCGAGCACCGCTTCGACCACGCCGCGAACCTGGTCGCGCGATCCGACATCGGCGCACAGATAGTCGCATTTGCCGCCAGCGGAGCGGATCCGGTCGGCGGCGGATTTGAGGCCGTCCTCGCCGCGCGCGACGATCACCACCGTCGCACCCTCGCGCGCCGCCATTAGCGCGGTGGCAAGGCCGATCCCGGAGGATCCGCCGGTTATGACCACGACCTGCTCGTTCAGAGGTTTGAGATTCATTTTTCGTGTTCCAACAGCCTAGGGGGGACCCAAGGTCAAACCACCCCCTGCTGCATCGTTCCCCCGACGGTGCCGTCGCGGCTAGCCTGGAGGGCCGATGGATCCGTCGTTGAGGATCCAGATGCCGGCGATGAGCGCCAGGCCGCCGACGATGATCGACCAGCTCATCCAGCGGATGTTGGGGGTTTCGGGCCGATCGATCTCGTGACTGGAAAGCCGCGAGAAGCTGCTGCGAGCGCGCCTCTCCGCGGTGAAGGCGATCGTCATTCCCAGCACGATGAACAGCGAGGCGATCGCTTGCGCCAGCCAGGGTGGCTCGAATTCGCCGAACACGACGTGAAAGGCGATGCCCACGCCGATGGCGGCGAAGCCGGTGCGCAGCCAGCCGGCGAAGGTCCGCTCGGTCGCCTGGATCGTGCGGTCTTCGGCCAGGTCGGTGCGGAACTCGGCCCATTCCGTGCTCTTGTCGGAATCGTCCCGGTCGTCGTCGTCGTTGTCGTCTTGCGCCATGGGTTCAGAATAGCCTCATTGCCGCTCGGTGCAATTGCGCGAGGTCCGATCCCGAACACGGCACAACCTCAAATCACCGCCAGCTGCCGATTGGTCAGCGTTCCGCCATATTGCCGCTGCAACCGGACCTTGCGTTCGAGATCGTCCAGGATCGCGCCGCTGAAATCGACCCCGCTGAGATCCTCCATGAAGTTGATCCCGCCGGGCGTATCGACGTTGAGCTCCATCATCTTGTCGCCCGCGATGTCCAGTCCGGTCAGATACATCCCGTCGTCGATCAGCTTGGGGCCGACGATCTCGGCGATCCGCAGAGCGGTCTCGTCCGGTTCCACCATCTCCACGCCCCCGCCTGCGGAGATGTTCGAGCGATGATCCTCGGTCTGGCTGAAGCGGTGCATGCAGGCGTAGGTATCGGCCACCTTGAGCGGGCGTCCGTTCAGCGTGAGCATACGCAGATCGCCCTCGGCGGCGGCGGGCAGATATTCCTGGACGATGGCATAGCCGTCGCGGATCACCGCCTCGACGATCTGATTGAGGTTCTGGCGATTGCCTTCGTCGATCAGGAACACGCCCTGACCGCCCGAACCCTGCAACGGTTTGATGACGCCCTTGCCCCCATGCGCATCCAGAAAGCGGCTGATCTGGTCAGGCTCGCGCGTGATGCTGGTCGCCGGTCGGACCGATCCGGGGAAGCCCTGGAAATAGGTCTTGTTGACGGCGTCGGTCAGTTGGCTGGGATCGTTCAGCACGATCGTGCGATCCAACGAGGCGAGCTGCGCGAACAGCAGTCCCGAGGACGGCGCCCAATTGCGCGTCGTCAGCTCCGCCGCCGGGTCGCTGCGCAGCATCAGGATATCATATGCGGACAGATTGATACGCGTCCGCTCCATCTCCGGATCCTGCAAATGCGCGAGATAGGCGGTGTCGTCTGCGAACTCGGCGATCTTGCTCATGGTCGCCATCGCGCAGATGCCGTCCTGCCAGTCGTAGATGAAATCGCCGAGCCCGATCAGCGCCACCTCGTGACCGCGCGCCACCGCTTTGCGGGCCAGGCGGATCGTCGTGTAATTGTCCTGTTCGGTCGCGACCTCGTTTACGACGAAGGCAATCTTGATGGTGGTGTCGTTGCTCTTGCCCGAAGAATTGCCCGTAGACTTGCCAGGGGACTTGCCCGGGGACTTGCTCTTCGGTTTCGCCTTTTGTTTGGATTCGGTCATGCTGGGGTGCTTTCCTGATAGAATTGCGCGAGCGGCACCTGGCGCGCCTTCGCGAGCCGGTCGAGCGCGGCAGGGTCGTCGAGGTAGGAGGGCAAGACTTCGGGTCGGTGCAAAATGCCGTCCTCGATCAGCGTCTCCAGACTGTGGAGATGCTTGAGCGCGAATTTGCCCAGAAACAGGATCTCGAAATCGCCGCCCTCGCGCAGATAGGCCAGCAGTTCCGCCAGGCCTTTGAGATAGAGCGCGTCCTTGGTCAGCCCGCCGCCGCGCTTGGCGCGCAAGGCGGTGTCGAACGCGGTTTCGGAATCGATGCTATGTTGATCGACCAGGCACGCGTAGATTTCGGGCCCCGCCCGTTCCTCCACCGCCATATGCGCGGCGACCACGCGCGCAGCCAGGGTGCGCAATCTCTGCGCCGGAAGATAACCGGCCAGATACTCGGCCAGCACCGCGACTCCTTCCTGAAGCTCGTCGTAATCGGCGAGCCCCCCGGCGAGAGTGTGAAGGGGCTGTCTGCGACCATTGTACCGCGTGATGGCGTGGGTGCCGATCTCATGCTGGATCAGCGGATCGACCCGCGAATGCGAGGTGCGAAAATCATGCGCGACGTGAAAATCGCCGTGCGACACATAGAGCGACGTTCCCGGGGTCGGATCGACCACGACCTCGCACTCGAAGTGGGGGTAACGCGCACGGTATTTCGCCACCTCGTTGCGCGCCGCCGCACAGATCTCGGCAGCGCCCGCGTCGTCGGGATCGGGCTCGGCCGGCGGCACCTCGGCGAGCAGGCTTCGTGCGTCTTGCAGCAAGCGGTCGCCAACATGTCCGAACAGGTCGATGCTGGCGAGAATGAAGCCGTCCTTGTCGCGCATCCGCACCAGTTCGATCTGCTGATCGATCTCGCGCTGCTTCTCCAGCAGCAGGGCGCGGAGCAGATCGTTTTCGACCTCGCGGACCGGCAGGGCGAAGAGATCGCGGCGTAGCACGGGCGCATCGTTCTCCAGCCCCTCGCTGAAGCGACTGTCGGGCATGTGGCGATAGTTCGAGCTGCGGAAACCGTCCCAGATCTCGGCGATATTGACGGGCGTGAGGCGCTCGAGCCAATCCACCTCCTCGTCCATCCGGGCGAGCGCCCGATCGACCGCGATCGCCGCGGAACACAGTCCCGGCGCCCCCTGGTGGCCTTGTTCGTCGGACGTTTCTCTCATTTCGCACCCGCCGATTGCGCCAGCCATCTGCGGGCGTTGGCGACTCCGGCGAGAAACCCTTCCCGCAGGTCCTGCAAGGCGAGAATATCGGCGGTGCGCCCCCACTCGTCCATGAAGATCTTCTTGTATTCCAGGGTGATCACACAGGCCGCATCGCCATAGGTAGCGTGGAGCCATTCGGGGAAATTGCCGCCGTCTTCCCAACGCACGTTCACGCGGACGTCGGGCGATTTGCCTCCGACCGGGCGCGAACGCAGCCCCTGCGCGAACTCTTCGAGCAATCCGCCATAGATCGTCTTGTCGAGCGTGGTGGCCCCGAGATCGATATCCGGGCTCTCGGCCTGCGGATCCGCGGGCGCTTCGGCGCCGTTGCGACGATGGTTGTAGCTGTGGATGTCGAGCACGAGAATCTGCCCGTGTTCGGCAATCATGGCCTCCACCCGCTCGCTCATCAGCGCATAGAACCGGCGATGCAATTCGAGCGAAGCATCCATCTCCTCCTGGGGAAGATCCTGGTCCCATATCTGCAATCCCCAGGTGTCGGCGGGATCCACCGTCACGGCATTGGCTGCGGGGCGATTGAGATCGAATTCGAAGCGCGAGCGATTGGCACGAAAGATCGTATCCCCCGCGGGGAGAAAGAAGTCGGTCAGCGGGTCCTCTTCGCGTAGCCGCCCCTGATCGTCGAGCTTCAGCCAGCGTCGCAGCGAATCGCGAATGGTGTGGCCGGCATGGATGGCGGTCGCCATCACCGGACCGGGCTGGACGAGAAGGTCCCAGGGTTCGGTGCGATAGGTGGGGAGGGTCGTTGGGTTCGTAAGGCTTTGCTGCATGGCTTGCTAACGAGAGGATAGCGGTGCCGTTCCTCCGCAGGCCTCGACAGACGCAGCGAAGCTGCCGCTGCGGGCAGCAGGCTTTCGGAACAACGCCCTGATTTCCCGGTTCGTCCATCAGGAACGTTCGTAGCAAGTGCGTTCGTGAGCGGCGGAGGTTTGAGCCTTGCTCCAGGCTCCAACTCCGCCTGACGTTTAGATCAATCAGTGAACCTCGAGGTGAACACCAATGACAGATGCAGCCCCTGAAGAGAAAAAAGGCTACAAGTGGATCTGGGCAGCGCTGCTCGTGCTACTCGCATTCGCCCTGGTGGTGGTCTTCTGGGACCCGGCAGGCGATCCGGAGGATTCGGCGATCACCCCGACGACGCCCGATGTCCAGATCATGGAGCCGGCGGATATCCCGACGACCGAAGTCGAGGACATGCGCAACCCGGGCGACGATCGGATGGTCACGAGGATCGAAGACGAGACTGCCGCGGAAGCCGCCACTCCGGCAGACCAGACGCCCCCGACCGGCGATATCGCCGACGTCGTAGAATAAGCGCCTGTAGGCGTGCGTTCGACGACCGCTGCCGCCGGGCGCTGCTGGTGGGGATGCCAGCAATCCCCGCGCCCGGAATAGCGGCACCAAAGGAAAGGGGGCGCAAAGTCGCCCTTGCGCCCCCCTTCTCACCGGCTCTTGGAATTCAAGGGCTGACGGCTGCGTCGTCGTCGTCGTCGAACGCCTCGATAAGGATGAGGACACCGGCGATTGCGACACCCAGAGCGATCGCTCCGACGATGAGCCCGCCATTGTCACCGCCCAATTCGTTCTCTTCAGCGATAGGAGCCGAAAAACGCTCGGCTGCGGCAACCGGCGCGGCGATCATCGCAGCGACGGCGGTAGCACTCAAGGCAAGTACACTTTTCTTCATAGTGGAACTCCACGAAATTGCATTCAACATCACGGCTCATACTCGTGGCGACTCGCACCACTCGCCCCGCATCCAAGGTCTTCGGGGCTTGCAAGGACTGTAGCACGACAAGAGAATGGCGAAACCGTATTCCTGCGACAAGGCGGTTCCTCTGGAGCAAAAGCTACAGTTTTCGCAGCAGCTTGCGCTTCGCCGGGCCGAAACCGGCTGCGCACGCACATCCCGGCAGCGGCTACGCGGATCTATCCGCCCCGGCCCAATTGCTGATTGATGGGAAAATGGTGGACGCACTTGGGCTCGAACCAAGGACCCGCTGATTAAGAGTCAGCTGCTCTACCAACTGAGCTATGCGTCCACATGCCGGATTTTCATCGGCACCCCGACTCGGGGAGGCGCTCATATAGCGGGCATTTTCAGGATGGGAAGGGCCAATTGCGCCTCGGCCCGGGATCCAGACGGCTGGTTGTCGGCGGGGGTCGCCAGAAGAGGTTGCCGACGGCCAGCATTCCCTTTCCCTGGGATCGAGGATTTCCTGCCGGGCAGGGCCCGATTTGGCGCTAGCGGGTCAGTCCGGAACTTCCCTGGCGGCTGTTCCAGCGGTTCACCATCATCAGCGAGCCGATGCAGATCAGATTGGTCAGCATCGAGGAACCCCCGTGGCTCATGAAGGGGAGGGGGATGCCCACCACCGGTGCGAGCCCCATCACCATCATCAGATTGACCGCGACGTAGAAGAAGATCGTGGCGGCCATGCCAGCCGCGAGCAGCTTGCCGAAGCGGTCCTTCGAGCGCCGCGCGACGAGCAAACCCCAGCGCAGGATCAGCGCGAAGCAGACGATCACCACCAGCCCGCCGATGAAGCCCCATTCCTCCGCCATGGTGGCAAAGACGAAATCGGTGTGCGGCTCGGGAAGATACTGCAGATGGCTTTGCGAGCCTTCGTTGAATCCCTTGCCGGTCAGCCCGCCCGAGCCGATCGCGATCTTGGACTGGATGATGTGATAGCCCGCACCCAGCGGATCGCTGGCGGGGTCGAGCAGGGTCGTCACCCGGCGTTGCTGATAGGGCTTCAGCCCGAAAAAGAACGCCAGCGGCGCCAGCACAGCGCCCGCAGCGCCGACGATGGCGAACCAGCGGATCGGCAGCCCGGCGAGAAACATCACAATCCCGCCGCCGAACAGGATGGCGAGCGAGGTCCCCAGATCCGGCTGCACCAGCACCAGCGCAACGGGAAGCCCGACCAGCACCGAAGCCGGAATGAGTGCACGCCAGGTGGCGACCATTCCGACCGGGAGATCGCTGTAGAACCGCGCCAGCGCCAGCACGATCGCCGGCTTCATCAGCTCCGACGGTTGCAATTGCATGAAACCCAGGTTGAGCCACCGCTGGCTGCCCCCGTTGATCTGGCCCATCGCCTCGACCAGCACCAGCAGCAGCAGGATGATCACATAAACCGGATAGGCGGCGAATTTGGCCAGCGCTGGCGAGAACAGCGTCATGACGATCGCCATCACCAGGAACACTCCGAAGCGGACCAGATGCGGCGCGGCATAGGGCTGCCACCCACCGCCCGCCGCCGAATAAAGGACCAGCGCGCCGAAGCCGATCAGAATGAAGAGCGGGAACAGCATCGCCCAGGGCTGGCGCGCGACCGGAGTCGGGACAATGCTCATGGCTGCGGCGCGCTGGTCCTTTA
>Ga0208179_1000033_pt1 | contig 210210 bp, 202 predicted proteins | sample Malvired_Geostar_FD_184238 | JGI IMG/M metagenome (GOLD analysis project Ga0208179, IMG submission 184238) | Marine viral communities from the Global Malaspina Expedition - Malaspina viral metaG DeepMed_Geostar (SPAdes) (version 2) | ecosystem: Environmental > Aquatic > Marine > Oceanic...
CCCGATCACGATGTAGCGGCCGGGCTCCTTTCATCTTGAGGTTGCCCTAGCGTGTCCAGTCCCTTTCTTGAAACTGTGGCGCTTTCCTGCGAGCGAGACTGGCGCCTGCTGTTCGAGAGGTTAGACCTGCAGATCGTCAAAGGGGAAATGTTGCAGATCGCCGGCCCCAATGGCAGCGGCAAGACAAGCTTGCTGCGGTTGCTGTCTGGCTTGATGCAGCCAACCGCCGGGGAGGTCTTGCTACAGGGGAAAACGTTAGAAAGCCAGCGCGGCGAATTGGCCCGCAATTTGTTGTGGATCGGTCATGCGGCTGGCATCAAGGGCTTGCTAAGCGCCGAGGAAAATCTCACCTGGCTATGCGCATTGCATCAGCCGGCGTCGCGTGATGCCATCTGGCAGGCGATCGATGCTGTGGGACTGCGCGGTTTCGAAGACGTGCCCTGCCATACGCTCTCCGCCGGTCAACAACGCCGGGTTGGGTTGGCCCGGCTGTACCTATCGCCGCCCCCTTTGTGGATTCTCGATGAGCCCTTCACGGCGCTCGATAAGGGTGGCGTGGCCCAGCTTGAACGGCATCTGGCGACCCACTGCGAACAAGGCGGCATGGTCGTGCTGACCACTCATCATTCGCTCGTTGAGAAACCCGCGGGCTTCCGCGAGATCGATCTGGGGCAGCGAGCCGCATGAACAACGTCTTTACGCTGTTGCTGGCTCGCGAAAGTCGGCTGTTGTTCCGTCGACCGGCAGAACTGGCCAATCCATTGGTGTTCTTTGCCCTCGTCATCGCTCTGTTCCCGCTGGCGGTCGGTCCTGAGTCGCAGCTGTTGCAGACTATTTCGCCCGGGCTGATCTGGGTCGCCGCGTTATTGGCAGTGCTGCTTTCGCTGGACGGCCTGTTTCGCAGTGATTTCGAAGACGGATCGCTTGAGCAGTGGGTCGTTTCGCCGCACCCCTTGGCGCTTCTGGTTCTCGCCAAGGTGCTGGCACACTGGATGTTCTCCGGGTTGGCGCTGGTGCTTCTGGCGCCGCTGCTGGGCCTCATGCTGGGCATGCCGGTCAGCGCACTGCCGGTGCTGCTGATGTCGCTGCTGCTAGGTACGCCGGTGCTGAGCCTGTTGGGGGCAGTCGGGGCGGCCTTGACCGTCGGGCTCAAGCGCGGCGGTTTGCTGCTGGCGCTGCTTATCCTCCCGCTATATATCCCCGTTTTGATCCTGGGCAGCGGAGCATTGCAGGCAGCCCTGCAAGGGTTGCCTGCGCTCGGTTATCTGTTGTGGCTTTCCAGCTTGACTGCCCTGGCAGTTACCCTGACACCCTTTGCAATAGCGGCCGGCCTGAGAATCAGCGTCGGCGAATGACGGATTGGCAGAATGTTTCTATCCAATAGCGGAACGCAGTTAGCCGATGCGAGGCGAGCGGTTATCGCAACGATGGGTTTCATGATTCCGAACAAGCGGCGGTTGCCCGGTTTCGGCGCAGTATCGGCAAACGTAGCAGGCGTGAGGCAGGCTCTATGAACTGGACATGGTTCCACAAGCTGGGTTCGCCTAAATGGTTCTACGGCATCAGCGGTCGTTGGCTGCCATGGTTGACCTGGGCCGCATTGTTGTTGGTTGGGGTCGGGGTGGTCTGGGGCTTGGCGTTTGCCCCGCAGGATTATCAACAGGGCAACAGTTTCCGGATCATCTATATCCACGTTCCGGCAGCGTTTCTAGCACAGTCTATTTATGTGATGCTGGCGGTGGCGGGACTGGTCGGGCTGGTGTGGAAAATGAAGCTGGCCGACGTTGCACTCCAGCAAGCGGCGCCCATTGGTGCCTGGATGACCTTCATCGCGCTGGTCACCGGTGCGGTGTGGGGCAAGCCCACCTGGGGGGCTTGGTGGGTGTGGGATGCACGTCTGACTTCGATGCTGATCCTGCTGTTTCTGTATTTCGGCATCATTGCGCTGGGGCAGGCCATTACCAATCGAGACAGCGCAGCCAAGGCTTGTGCCGTGCTCTCGATCGTGGGAGTAGTGAACATCCCGATCATCAAATATTCGGTGGAATGGTGGAACACGCTTCACCAACCGGCCACCTTCACCGTGACGGAAAAGCCGGCCATGCCGATGGAAATGTGGCTGCCTCTGCTGGTTATGGTGCTGGGCTTCTACTGTTTCTTTGCGGTGGTTCTGCTGATGCGCATGCGCCTCGAGGTGCTACGGCGTGAGTCGAGAAGCAGCTGGGTCAAAGCGGAAGTGAAAGCACTGGTGGGTAAAGCATGAATTTTTCGTCGTTTTCGGAATTCATCGCCATGGGTAACCATGGTCTGTACGTCTGGACGTCCTACGGCATCAGCCTGGCGGTTCTGATTCTCAACGTGGCGCTGCCAGTCATGGCGCGTCGGCGTTATCTGCAAGACGAGGCGCGTCGTTTGCGCCGGGAGGAAATGAAGTGAATCCTGTGCGCAAGAAGCGTCTGTTCATCATTCTGGCGATTCTGGCTGGCGTCGGTGTTGCGGTAACGCTGGCATTGTCCGCCCTGCAAGAGAATATCAACCTGTTCTACACACCGACGCAGATCGCGGCAGGCGAAGCGCCTGAAGGCACACGAATTCGGGCAGGCGGTATGGTCGAAGAGGGCTCGGTACAACGCAGTAACGATTCGCTGACGGTGACCTTTCGTGTCACCGATTATGCCGAAGCGGTCACTATCCAGTACCAGGGGATCTTGCCTGATCTGTTTCGTGAGGGGCAGGGCATCGTTGCCTTGGGGCGCGTGAACGCGGATGGCGTCCTGGTCGCTGATGAAGTGCTGGCCAAGCATGACGAAAACTACATGCCGCCTGAAGTCACCGCAGCGCTGGAGAAAAGTGGCAAGAGCAAGCCCTATAGCGGTGGCGAGCAGGAGTATGCGAAATGATCCCTGAACTCGGTCATCTCGCGATGATTCTGGCGCTGTGTCTGGCCGTTGTGCAGGGCACGCTGCCGTTGATCGGTGCCTGGCGCGGCGACAGCCAATGGATGGGGCTGGCGCAACCGGCCGCCTGGGGCCAGTTTTCATTTTTGGCGTTTTCTTTCGCCTGTCTCACCTATGCCTTCATGGTGGACGATTTCTCCGTTGCCTACGTGGCGCAGAATTCCAACAGCGCTTTGCCCTGGTACTACAAGTTCAGCGCCGTATGGGGCGCGCACGAGGGCTCGCTATTACTGTGGGCGTTCATTCTGGCCGGCTGGACCTTCGCGGTTGCGATCTTCTCGCGCCAGTTGCCGGAGGACATGCTGGCGCGGGTGTTGGGTGTAATGGGTCTGATCAGCATCGGCTTTTTGCTGTTCCTGATCGTCACGTCGAATCCGTTCGAGCGGCTGCTGCCGCAGGCGCCGATGGACGGGCGAGATCTCAACCCGCTGCTTCAGGACTTCGGGCTGGTGGTGCATCCACCCATGCTCTACATGGGCTATGTCGGCTTCTCGGTAGCCTTTGCGTTCGCCATCGCCGCATTGCTCGGTGGACGTCTGGATGCGGCCTGGGCGCGCTGGTCGCGCCCTTGGACGTTGATCGCCTGGGCCTTTCTGGGGACCGGTATCGCCCTGGGTTCTTGGTGGGCCTACTATGAGCTCGGCTGGGGCGGCTGGTGGTTCTGGGATCCGGTAGAAAACGCATCCTTCATGCCGTGGTTGGTGGGCACCGCTTTGATCCACTCGCTGGCGGTTACGGAAAAGCGTGGCGTGTTCAAAAGCTGGACCGTCTTGCTGGCAATCGCTGCCTTCTCGCTCAGCTTGCTAGGCACTTTTCTGGTCCGCTCTGGGGTGCTTACGTCGGTACATGCCTTCGCCACTGACCCGGCGCGCGGCGTCTTCATTCTGGCTTTTCTTCTGGTCGTGATCGGCGGCTCGCTCACGCTGTTCGCACTGCGTGCGCCGGTTGTAAAGAGCCAGATCGGTTTTGGCCTGTGGTCGCGTGAAACGCTGCTGCTGGTAAATAACCTGCTGTTGGTCGTTGCCACCTCGATGATCCTGCTGGGCACCTTGTATCCGCTGCTGCTAGACGCACTATCCGATACCAAGCTTTCGGTCGGCCCGCCTTATTTCAACGCGATGTTCCTGCCGCTGGTTGGCGCCCTGATGCTTGCCCTTGGTGTGGGCGTGCTGGTGCGCTGGAAGAACACGCCGGTCAAATGGTTGATCGGCATGCTGACCCCCGTGCTGATCACCAGCGCCGTTCTTGGCGGTCTGGGCTCGATGCTCTTCGGTGACTTCCACTGGGCTGTGCTGGCTGTATGCATGCTTGCCGGCTGGGTGGTGAGCGCTGGTGTGCGCGATATCCTCGACAAGACCCGCCACAAGGGATTGCTGAAGGGATTGCGTAGCCTTGCGCCGAGTTACTGGGGCATGCAGCTAGCGCATTTCGGTCTGGTGGTCTGCGCGTTGGGTGTGGTGCTGACGAGTCAGCAGAGCGACGAGCGCGATCTGCGCCTGGCTCCAGGCGAGTCGCTGCAGCTCGGTGGTTACAGTTTCGTGTTCGACGGTGCCAAGCACTTCGAAGGTCCCAACTTCACCTCTGACAAAGGCACCATTCGCGTCTTCGAAGGTGACAAGCAGGTGGCGACACTGTATCCGGAGAAACGCCTCTACACCGTGCAACAGATGCCGATGACCGAAGCGGGCATTGACGCGGGCTTCACTCGGGATCTCTACGTGGCGTTGGGTGAGCCGCTGGAAAACGGTGCTTGGGCGGTCCGGGTGCATATCAAGCCGTTCGTGCGCTGGATCTGGTTAGGTGCGCTGATGATGTCGCTGGGGGGCGTGCTGTCGGTGAGCGACAAACGTTACCGGGTGAAGGTCAGGACCCGTGTACGTGAGGCGCTCGGTTTGGCGCAGCAAGGAGCCTGAGATGAAAAGATTGTTGATGTTGCTACCGCTGGCGATTTTCCTACTCGTCGCCGTGTTTCTTTATCGCGGTCTGTTTCTGGACCCGACCGAGTTGCCATCGGCGTTGATCGGCAAGCCGCTGCCTTCGTTCTCGCTGCCCTCGGTCGAGGATCCCCAGAGGGTCGTTACCGCCGAGGACATTAAGGGCAAGCCAGCGTTGGTTAACGTTTGGGCAACCTGGTGCGTCGCCTGCAAGGTCGAACACCCAGTGTTGAACAAGCTTGCAGAGCAGGGCGTGGTCATCCATGGCGTCAATTACAAGGATGACAATGCGGCAGCGCAGAAATGGCTTAAAGACTTTCACGATCCCTACCAGCTGAACATTCGCGACGAGCAGGGCAGCTTGGGGCTGGATCTGGGTGTGTATGGTGCGCCCGAAACCTTCTTCGTCGACAAGCAGGGCATCATCCGTCACAAGTATGTCGGCGTCATAGACGAGCGTGTGTGGCGTGAACAGCTTGCCGCGCTTTATCAACAACTGGTGGACGAATGAAGCAGCTGATTCAGGGGCTTCTGCTGACTCTCTGTCTGCTGGGCAGCGCGTCGGCGGCGATTGATGCCTACGAGTTCAAAAACGAGGCCGAGCGCGAGCGGTACCGGACGCTGGTGGAAGAGTTGCGCTGTCCGAAGTGCCAGAACCAGAACATTGCCGATTCCAATGCGCCGATCGCCATGGACCTGCGCCGTGAAATCTACCGCATGCTGGAAGAGGGGCAGAGCAACGAGCAGATCGTCGACTACCTGGTCGCCCGTTACGGCGACTTCGTTCTCTACAAACCGCCCGTCAATGCCAAAACGCTTGTTCTCTGGTATGGACCGATTGTCCTGCTGGTGATTGGATTCGCCGTCTTGGCGTTCATCCTGATACGTCGTCGCCGTGCGTCCGATAAGCCCGCGTCGAACACCCTTACCGAGGCCGAGCGTGAGCGCCTGGCCACGTTGTTGGATAGAAAAGAACCATGATCGATTTCTGGATAGGTGCAGGCCTGTTGCTGTTGGCCGCCCTGGCGTTCCTGCTGCTGCCGTTGTTGCGTGGGCGTGGTGTACAGGCCGAAGAAGACCGGACGGCGTTGAATGTCGCGCTTTACCAGGAGCGGCTTGGAGAGCTGGCGGCGCAACAGGCGGCCGGAACCCTTGATTCAGAACAGCTCGAGGCCGGGCGCGCCGATGCAGCGCGCGAGTTGCTTGATGACACCGAGGGCACCACCACTACTCGCCACAATAACCATTTGGGTCGGGCTGTGCCGCTGATTGCGGCTATCCTTGTGCCGTTGGTTGGATATGGTCTCTACCTGCACTGGGGTGCGAGCGACAAGCTGCAGTTGGCGCGGGAGTTCACTGAGCAGCCCGCGACGATGGAAGAGATGGTCGGACGGCTGGAGCGCGCAGTGAAGGCTCAGCCCGAGTCCGCGGAGGCCTGGTATTTCCTGGCCAAGACCTATATGAACCGAGAGCGCCCAGCGGATGCTGCTACCGCATTCGAGCAGGTCGTCAAGCTGGCGGGGCGTCAGCCGGAACTCCTGGGTCAGTGGGCGCAGGCGCTCTATTTCGCTGGTGACCGTCAATGGTCCAAGCAGCTGCAACAGCTGACCGACGAGGCATTACGTGGTGATCCACACGAGGTCACTAGCCTCGGGCTGTTGGGTATCGCGGCCTACGAAGAAGAACGGTTCGCGGAGGCGATAGGGTTTTGGGAGCGGTTGGTGGCAACGCTGCCTGCTGAAGATCCATCGCGTGATGCCATTCAGGGCGGTATCGCTCGTGCGCGCGAGCAGCTCGGCGAGTCGGCTCCGGCGAGCGTGACCAAACCGGCCGGCGAGATGGTTGCCGAGACCGGGGCGGGACTGACGGTCGAAGTGCAACTGGCTGCCGAGGTGGTCGACAAGGTTCGACCGACCGATGCCGTATTCATCTTCGCCCGTGCGTTGTCCGGCCCGCCGATGCCCTTGGCTGTGAAACGTATAACGGTTGCCGATTTACCCGCGACGGTTAACTTGAGTGATGCAGATGCAATGACTCCACAGCTTCGATTGTCCAACTTTGAACAAGTCAGATTGTTCGCCCGCGTATCCCGAGATGGGAACGCTACTCGCGGTGAGTGGCAAGGCAGTAGCGAACCGTTGGCGCCGGATGATGCGGATGCGGTCAAGCTGACTATCGACCAACCTGTAGCACCCTGATCGCAGGGGTTCGGGAGACGACTGATTATGCTGGAGGAGCGGGTTTCAACAAGGTTTCAGCGCCTGGCCAGAGTTAGCGCAGTAGTAACGCTGGCGTTGCTGCTTGGGGCCTGTGCGGGCAATCCTTACCAGGCGTCCGGACCTACACGCGACCCGGCACCGCCCGAATCGGCGCCGCCTCGCGAACCGGTTGCTACGCCTCCCCCAGTGCGCACCCCACCGGCACCGCGCCCGCCGGCAACCCAGAAAAGCCATCCACGTTATGCGCCGCCGCCTCATGCTGCTGCGCATTGGGACAACCGTCTGGGCGTCTACGTTGTGGAAGGGCAGGACTTGTTCTATCGCGAGCGTCTCTACTACCGCTGGGATGGCGACTGGTATTGCGCCGGTCGGCCTGGTGGTCCCTGGGAGCCGGTAGCGCCACCTAGCGTCCCAACGGGGCTACGTAGCCTGCACTGACCGTACATTTTTCCGCTGTGGCAATTAAAGGCGACGTGGAGGTTGCCGATAAGGTATCAGGCGCCGCGGACAGAGGTTCAGGCGGTATCGGTTCGGCCTTGTTGCCAGTTCATTCGGAGCGGATTCATGAGTGCAGCAGTCAAACGTCTTGAGGAAACCGGCAACGCCTTGCGTGACGCCATGGCTCAGCAGGACTGGACAGCGATCAGCGTGCTTGACCTGCAATGCCGTCAAGTTGTTGAGGCTGCGATGGTCGAGCCTCGTGAAGACGACTCAGCAATTCGGCAGCGTCTGCAAGAGCTGGTGTATCTCTACCGTGAACTGGTCACCACTTGTCAGAGCGAGAAGCAGCGTGTTGCGGATGAGCTGATACAGCTCAACCAGTCGCAGCAAGGAGCCAACATTTACAAGTTATTCGGCTGATAGTTCCTGAAAGCTGCCGCGACCATTGGTCGCGGAGAGCTGCCTGATTTTCACCGCCCGATTTAACGGATCAGGTACACCAAAGCAGGTTCAAACGCACGCGTCAGCAACGGTATTCTTAGGCGTACAGTTGAGCTTTCCGCTCGAAATCAGACGGTTCTGTCTCGATCTCCTGAGCTAGTCCAAACGCGCCAAAGCTGAACGCGTTATCTCCCGGCTCGTTCCTAACGAGTTGCTCTATGTCAATAACAGAATGCATTCCTTGCTATTTTGTCGTTGAATCACGTCATAAATTTGACTCAGGCCGTTTTTTTTAATTAACTACCGGCTATCTGCCGATGACGCTGCCGTTCTGCCAAGGACGTGTGCGGGCTTTCTTTCAGCCTCTAGAGCTATAAACAAGATGTGGCGTGAAACCAAAATTTTGTTGATAGACGACGATCAGGATCGTCGCCGGGATCTGACGGTCATTCTGAACTTTCTCAGCGAAGATCATTTGTCATGCGCCAGCACCGATTGGCAGGCTGCGGTCGATTCACTGGAATCAAGCCGCAGCATACTCGGCGTGATGCTTGGTGATGTTGCAGCGAAGGGCGGCGCCGTGGAGTTGCTCAAGCAGATCAGCAAGTGGGACGAAAACCTGCCCCTTCTGTTGATTGGAGAGCCAGCACCGGCCGAATGGCCGGATGAGATACGCCAGCGCGTGCTAACTAGCCTCGAGATGCCGCCGAGCTACAACAAACTGCTCGATTCGCTTCACCGGGCCCAGATCTACCGGGACATGAACGATAAGGCGAAGGCGCGTGGTCGGCAGCGCGAGCCAAATCTGTTTCGTAGCCTGGTAGGCACCAGTCGTGCAGTTCAGCATGTACGTCAGATGATGCAGCAGGTTGCAGACACTGAGGCGAGCGTACTGATTCTCGGTGAGTCGGGAACCGGCAAAGAGGTTGTTGCACGCAACCTGCACTATCATTCCAAGCGTCGTAACGGGCCTTTCGTTCCCGTCAATTGCGGAGCGATTCCGGCGGAGTTGCTTGAGAGCGAGCTGTTCGGTCATGAAAAGGGTGCGTTTACCGGCGCGATCACCTCGCGTGCCGGTCGTTTCGAGCTGGCCGAAGGCGGGACGCTGTTCCTCGATGAGATCGGCGACATGCCGCTGCCTATGCAGGTCAAGTTGCTGCGCGTCCTGCAGGAACGCACCTTCGAGCGCGTGGGCAGCAACCGTACGCAAAACGCCGACGTACGCATCATCGCTGCAACGCACAAAGACCTGGAAAAAATGATCGTGGATGGCAGCTTCCGCGAGGATCTCTATTACCGGCTTAACGTGTTTCCCATCGAAATGGCCCCTTTGCGCGAGCGCATCGAGGATATTCCGCTGCTGATGAACGAGCTCATCTCGCGCATGGAACACGAGAAGCGGGGCTCCATCCGTTTCAATTCGGCGGCGATCATGTCCCTCTGTCGTCACGATTGGCCCGGTAACGTACGGGAGTTGGCTAACCTCGTCGAGCGCATGGCCATCATGCACCCGTACGGCGTGATTGGTGTGATGGAGCTGCCAAAGAAATTCCGCCACGTCGATGACGACGATGAGCAGTACGCGACCAGCCTGCATGACGAGATGGAAGAGCGTGCAGCAATAAACGCCCCGATCATTCCGGCGGATGCGCATGCCATGCTTCCCGTAGAAGGCCTTGATCTGAAGGATTACCTGGGCAACCTAGAGCAGGGGCTTATCCAGCAGGCGCTGGAAGATGCAGGCGGCGTTGTGGCGCGTGCTGCAGAGCGTCTGCGGGTACGGCGAACCACGCTGGTAGAAAAGATGCGTAAATACGGAATGAACCGTCGCGAAGACGATCTCGACGAGTGATTTCCTTTGCCACGCCGCTCTTGCTTGCGGCGTGGCCCTTCCTTGTTCTGTCATCTCGGGCATGATCCTTGCTGACCTTCACGTTACCGACCATCTTTTGACGGAAACGTGTGCCAGTGACTTCAGCGACCTGCTCTCCTGATCCCGTCCAATTCCCGGCCAAGGCCGGCTCAAGCGACGAGCTTGAACAATCGCTCGCACTTTTCCATCACATGTCCGGCCGGTTGGGCGAGTCCCAGTTCATGCTGCAGGCACGGGTAGCCGAGTTGAAGGATCAGCTTGCGGAGAGCGCTGCGCAGCGCCTGCAGGAATTCGACGAGAAGGAGCGCCTGGCGAGCCGCTTGCAAAGCCTGCTGGACCTGTTGCCTGGCGGTGTGATTGTCATCGACGGCCAGGGTATGGTTCGCGAAGCGAATCCGGTTGCGCTCGAGCTGCTTGGCGCACCGCTCGAAGGGGCGCTCTGGCGCGAGGTGATTGCGCGGAGTTTCTCGCCTCGTAGGGATGACGGTCACGAAATCTCATTGAGGGATGGGCGTCGCGTTTCTATCGCTACCCGTTCCTTGAACGTTGAGCCTGGGCAGCTGGTGCTGCTGACCGATCTGACGGAGACACGGCGGCTGCAGGAGCAACTGGCGCGTCATGAGCGTTTGTCTGCGCTGGGCCGTATGGTGGCATCGTTGGCTCATCAGATCCGTACCCCGCTATCGACAGCACTGCTGTATGCAAGCCATCTGGAACAGGGCGGATTGTCGGTCGAGCATCAGCAGCGGTTTGCCGGTCGTTTGAAGGACCGGCTGAACGAATTGGAGCATCAGGTTCGTGACATGCTGGTTTTCGCGCGGGGTGATCTGCCGCTGGAGGACCGGCTAACACCCGCTGAGTTGCTGGGAGCGCTGCGTGCGGCGACCGAGATGAAGTTAGAGGGCGTCGCCGTTCGCTGGCAATGCGACGCCCGGACCGGTGCACTGTTGTGCAATCGCGACACCTTGGTCGGTGCACTGCTCAACCTGATCGAAAATGCGCTCCAGGCGGCGACCGGCGATACAAAACTGAAGGTTCATCTCTTTGCACGAGGTTCAATGCTGCGTATCAGCATCAGTGACAACGGTGTAGGCATCGATGCGGCGACCTTGGCCCGACTTGGCGAGCCCTTTTTCACCACACGGGCAACCGGGACCGGCCTCGGCCTGGCCGTCGTCAACTCGGTAGTGCGAGCGCATTCAGGCGCGCTTGAGCTGCGTTCTCGCCCGGGCAGAGGAACCTGCGCCACGTTGCAGCTACCGCTGCTTCCGCTGTCCTCGCTCGCACATTCGGAGTAGCCCTATGGGCGTTAAAGTTCTACTGGTCGAAGATGATCGCGCTTTGCGCGAAGCGCTGGGCGATACCCTCGAACTGGGCGGCTATGCCTTCCGCGCGGTGGAGTCCGCTGAGGCCGCGTTGCATGCGCTGGATCAGGAGAGTTTCGGCCTGCTGGTCAGTGATGTGAACATGCCTGGCATAGACGGCCATGCCTTGCAGGCAATTGTGCGCGAACGGTATCCGCAAACGCCTGTCTTGTTGATGACTGCCTATGGTGCCGTCGAGCGCGCCGTCGAAGCCATGCGCCTAGGGGCTGTGGATTACCTGGTTAAACCGTTCGAACCCAAGGTGTTGCTCGACCTGGTCGGCCGGCATGCCTTTGGCCAGCTTGGTGCGACCGAAATGCAGGGGCCTGTGGCGGTTGAACCTGCGAGTCGGCAACTGCTGGCGCTGGCGGCACGGGTGGCACAAAGCGATTCGACGGTGCTGGTTTCAGGAGAGTCGGGCACTGGCAAAGAAGTGCTAGCTCGTTTTATTCATCAGCAGTCATCGCGAGCCGACAAGCCGTTCGTGGCCATCAACTGCGCTGCGATTCCGGAAAACATGCTGGAAGCGACGCTCTTCGGTCATGAGAAGGGCGCCTTCACTGGTGCCATCGCGACGCAGCCAGGCAAGTTCGAGCTGGCTGATCGCGGTACGCTACTGCTTGACGAGATCTCCGAAATGCCGCTGGCATTGCAAGCCAAGTTGCTGCGGGTACTGCAGGAGCGTGAGGTCGAGCGTGTGGGTGGGCGCAAACCCATACCGCTCGACATCCGTATCGTCGCCACGACCAACCGTGATCTGGCTGAGGAGGTTCGCAGCGGGCGCTTCCGTGAAGACCTGTTCTACCGTCTCTCGGTCTTTCCGCTCGCCTGGCCGGCATTGCGCGATCGGCCGGCGGATATCGTGCCGCTGGCCGAGCGGTTGCTGGCCAATCATGCGGCAAAGATGCGTCAGCCAGGCGCGAGACTGACAGCTGAGGCGCGTCAGTGCCTGCTCGGATATTCCTGGCCCGGCAACGTGCGTGAGCTCGACAACGCGATTCAGCGAGCCCTTATCCTGCAGCAGGGCGGATTTATTCGGCCGGATGACCTCTATCTGACAGCTGCTGCCGGCTTCGCCTCGCTGGCGCGTACTGCCGCAAGCGCAATCGTGTCGACGCAATCTGCCCCGGCGACCGTTTCAGTGCCGGCCGAGGTCGCTGGCGCGTTGGGTGAAGACCTGCGCCGTCGCGAGTTCGAACTCATTCTCGAGACCCTGCGTGCCGAGCGCGGGCGCCGTAAGGAGACGGCTGACCGTCTAGGTATCAGTGCGCGGACGCTTCGTTACAAGCTGGCTCAGATGCGCGATGCCGGTATGGACCCGGAGTCAGCGCTGCGCTCCGGTTGAAGCGGGGTTCCGGACGAAGGCGGCTCTGATAAGCTCCCCGACCAACATCGCTCAAGAGGGTCTCTACATGGACGAAGCGTTCTGGCAGCGTCGCTGGGCACGTAACGAAATCGGCTTCCATCTAAACGAGGTCAACCCCTACCTGCGCCGCTATTGGCCCAGCTTGAAGTTAGCGCAAGGGGCTCGTGTCCTGGTGCCGTTGTGTGGGAAAAGTCTCGACATGGCCTGGCTCGCCGATCAGGGTTTTGCGGTGTTGGGTGTAGAGCTGAGCGAGCGCGCAGCCGAGGATTTTTTCTCCGAGCACGAGCTAGTCCCGGACGTCAGCGTCCAGGGTGAGTTCAAGGTTTACCGGGCAGGTATGGTGGAAATCCGCTGTGGCGATTTCTTCGCCATGACACCTGCTGATGTGGCCGACTGCCAGGCGCTATACGACCGCGCTGCGCTGATCGCATTGCCCGCCGACATGCGTCAGCGTTACGTCAACCATCTAGTCAGCATCCTTGCGCCAAACTGTCAGGGGCTGCTGATCACATTGGATTACCAGCAGGAGCAGATGTCCGGCCCGCCATTCGCTGTGAGTGATGCTGAAGTTCGAATGTCTTTGAGCGCGCACTGGAAAGTCGATCTGCTGGAGCGCGCCAACGTGTTGAACGAAAGCAATTGGAGATTTCTTCAGCGTGGCCTCACTCGCCTAGAAGAAAGCTGCTACCGACTCGGTGAACTCTCCTAGCGCGCATCGACTGTCGTGCTGACAGCTGTTGAGATGACGGGCGCGCCGCGGTGTGCCCGTTGTGGTTTTCGCCCGACCATTTCGCCACCAGCGTTAGCCGGTTATCTCGGTTATTGGTTGCGCTGGAGTTGACGGATAAACACGTCGGCTTCGTCTATGGCCCGTTGCATTTCAGCGAGGAGCTGATCGACATTCCCTTCCAGCGTGCGGTATTCGCCCTGCAAGGCGCCGATCGCGCGTGCATTGAGGTTGTGCTTGAGAAACAGTACCTGGTCGCGCAATACGTCTAACACCGGATCGATACGCTTTTCCGCTGCCTTCATGCGTTGCAGCAGCACACGATAATCTTTCTGGGTGCGTTCCAGATTTCGTTGACTGGCCGCTTTCAAGCTTGCGTTGCTGTACTCGCCGAGTTCCTGTTTCCATTCCTCGAAAAGCGCCTCGGCGACATCCTCGACGGCTTCGACCCTTTCCCGCACTTCGCGAGCGCTGTTTTCGCTGGCTTTGAACTCATTGTTCAGCGCCTCGTAGCGCTCTTCAAGCTTACCGCCTTTAACCTGAACCACACTGCGATAACGCTCCAAGGCATCCTTGAACTGCTCCTTGGCTTCCTGCTGTGAGTCGCGCGCATCCTCGACGCGGTCAACCAGAATGTCGCGCTTATGCAATCCGACCTTCTCCATTGCCGAGTAATAGGCGCTCTGGCAGCCGGCCAGGGTGAGCAGGGCGAGGGCGAGTAGAAAGAAGCGGCGCATGTTGAGATGTTCCTTTTCTGAAGACGGCGCTTGCTTCGACAGGCATACAGCCACTACGTGCAAATCGCAGACGAAAAAAAGGGCGGCTTGTGTATGCCGCCCTTGTTTCGGTTCGCTCGCTTAGCCGCGCTGGCGCAAGGCTTCGATACGATCTTCCAGCGTTGGGTGAGTCATCAGCAGGCCGGCCAGGCCGTTGCGCAGGGCACCGTTGATGCTGAAGGCCTTGAGGCTGTCCGGCATGTCGACTGGCACGCCCTGTTCTGCGCGCAGACGCTGCAGGGCGCCGATCATCGCGCTGGTCCCGGCAAGCTGAGCCCCCGCTTCGTCAGCGCGGAACTCACGCTTGCGTGAGAACCACATGACAATGATGCTGGCTAGGATCCCCAGCACAAGTTCGGCGAAGATCGTCGCAACGAAATAGCCGATGCCATGGCCATCTTCGTTCTTCAGGATCGCCTTATCGACGAAGCTGCCGAAGATGCGTGCAAAAAACATGACGAAGGTGTTTACCACGCCCTGGATCAATGCAAGCGTGACCATGTCGCCGTTGGAAACGTGGCCAATCTCGTGGGCCAGTACGGCCCTGACTTCGTCCGGGGAGAAGCGCTCGAGCAACCCTTGGCTGACTGCGACAAGCGCATCGTTCTTGTTCCAGCCGGTGGCGAAGGCGTTGGCTTCATAAGCAGGGAAGATACCCACTTCTGGCATCTTGATGCCGGCATCACGGGCCAGCTGCTCGACGGTTTGCAATAACCACTGTTCGTGACGCGTGCGCGGCTGGGTGATGATCTCTGTACGGGTACTCATTTTCGCCATCCATTTGGAGATGAACAGCGAAATCAGTGCACCAGCGAAACCAAAGACGGCGCAGAAAGCCAGCAGGCTGCCGTAGTTCTGACCCGTGTAGCGATCTACTCCAAGCAACTTGAGGGTGATGCTAGCGACGACCAGCACAGCCAGGTTGGTGGCCAGAAACAAGAAAATGCGCATCATGTTGCGGCAGACTCCAAGAGGAACAGTAAAGAACGATAGGCTATATAAGGGGCGGCCCGGCTCGATTCAACCGAGCGACTATTTCAAGCTATGTCGCCTGCCGCCCGGCTGGGCTTAGCTGCGCTCAGGCAGTGGCCTGTCGAACAGCTGGCGCGTCAGTTGTGCCAGCCGCTCGCTGTCCGCTTCACGCAACGCTTCGCGTAGCTGATGCGCCAGGCTGGACTGGACCCGACGGACACTCGGCGGCAGTGAGTCGAGACCGGCAAAGGCATCGCGGATGGTGGCAGTCAGGCGCAGGAATGCCTTCTCGGTGAGAACAGCCTGGTCGAGCGCCTGAAAATGAATGGTGCTCTCGAAGCGTAGATAGCCCTCCTCGGCGAGCCATATCAGCGCGCCGAGGCAGCCTTGATGGCGCTTGCTGGGCAGGCCGAACTCATCGGGTTCTTCATGGCCGATGAGGTCCTCGACGTACAGCGCGACTTTCCGCGGAAAGGCCTGATAGAGCGTCAGCAGCCCGGCCGCGGCGTCCCGGTAGAAGTCATCGATTTGCAGATCCATCCAACACTACTGGCTGTAGGTCTTGAGGAAGTTGCCAATTCGGCCAATAGCCTGCTCAAGGTCGTCCACGCGGGGCAGGGTGACCACGCGGAAGTGATCCGGCCACGGCCAATTGAAGGCCGTACCCTGAACAATCAGTAGCTTCTCTGATAAGAGCAGGTCGAGGACGAATTTCTCGTCGTTGTGGATGGGGCAGATTTTCGGATCAATCCGTGGGAACGCATAAAGCGCACCCATCGGCTTGACGCAGCTGACGCCGGGAATGTCGTTGAGTAGTTCCCAGGTCCGGTTGCGCTGCTCAAGCAGGCGGCCTGGTGGTAACACTAGATCATTGATGCTCTGGTAGCCGCCCAAGGCGGTCTGGATGGCGTGCTGAGACGGCACGTTGGCACATAGGCGCATGTTGGCCAGGATGTCGATGCCTTCGATGTAGCTCTGCGCTTTGTGCTTGGGACCGGAGATCGCCACCCAGCCGGAGCGGAAGCCAGCAACGCGGTATGATTTCGATAGCCCGTTGAAGGTCAGACACAGTACGTCAGGGGCAAGCGATGCGGTGCAGATGTGCACTGCCTCGTCATACAGAATCTTGTCGTAGATCTCGTCGGAGAAAAGCACCAGCTTGTGCTGACGGGCCAGCTCGACCATGCCTGCCAAAATTTCGCGTGGGTATACCGCACCGGTCGGGTTGTTCGGGTTGATCAGCACCAGCGCTTTGGTGTTGGGCGTGATTTTGGCTTTGATATCGGCCAGGTCAGGCCACCAGTTGGCCTGCTCGTCGCAAAGGTAATGCACCGGTTTGCCGCCCGCCAAGCTGACGGCGGCCGTCCACAGCGGGTAATCGGGGGCCGGGATCAGCACTTCATCGCCGTTGTTGAGCAGGGCCTGCATGGACATCACGATAAGCTCGGACACGCCGTTACCGAGATAGATGTCTTCGATGGTGATGCCCTCTACCTGCTTCTGCTGGTAGTACTGCATGATCGCCTTGCGTGCGCTGAATAGGCCTTTGGAATCGCTGTAGCCCTGCGCGGTGGGCAGATTGCGGATCACGTCCTGAAGGATTTCCTCAGGGGCTTCGAAACCGAATGGCGCCGGATTGCCGATGTTCAGCTTGAGGATGCGATGGCCTTCCTCTTCCAGGCGTTTGGCGTGCTTGAGCACTGGCCCACGGATGTCATAACAGACATTGGCGAGCTTGTTCGATTTGCTGACCTGCATGATCCTTGTGTCCCGAAGTGATGACGCGCCTGCCGTTCTGAAGGGCTGGCTGCGTACGGCGTGAACCCGGGCGCCTTGGCAGTGTGAAACCCCGCTGCCAGACTAGGCGTCTTAAGAGCACCGCATCATACGTGCGGCCTGATCCCCGGAAAAGGTACAGAGGTGCCTTTTTAAGCTCATGAGGTGTACCGATGGATAAGCTTGAGAAACCGCTCGAAACCTGGCGTGAAGAACTTTCCGACGAGCAATTCCAGGTCTGCCGTCTGGGTGCGACCGAGCGACCGTTCACCGGCAAGTACAACGACACCAAGGCGCCCGGCATCTACCACTGCGCCTGCTGTGATGCACCGCTGTTCGATTCTGACGCCAAGTTCGATTCAGGCTGTGGCTGGCCGAGCTACTTTCAGCCGGTTAGCGATACAGCCATTGCCAGCATTGACGACTTCAGCCGCGGCATGCATCGCATTGAGGTCAAGTGTGCTCGCTGTGATGCCCATTTGGGGCATGTATTCCCGGATGGTCCGGCACCGACCGGGCTGCGCTACTGCATCAATTCAGCGTCTCTCAATCACAAGCCGCGCGACGCGTAAAGGCGCTTCGCAACGCTTCAATGGAGCACCCCATGAACGATGCGCTCTTGGATATTCCCTGCGTCACGATCGATGGCCAACAGAAGACCTTGTCTGATTTTGGCGCCAAGGCTCTGCTGGTGGTTAATACGGCCAGTCAATGTGGCTTCACGCCCCAATACAAGGGGCTGGAAGCGCTCTGGAAGCGCTATCGCGAGCAGGGGCTGGTGGTGATCGGGTTTCCCTGTGATCAGTTCGGCCATCAGGAGCCGGGGGACGAGGCGCAGATCGCTGCGTTCTGCGAGCGTAACTTCGGCGTCAGCTTTCCGATGTTCGCCAAGATCCGGGTCAACGGAAGCGATGCTCACCCTTTGTTCATGGAGTTGAAAAAGCGCGCGCCCGGTTTGCTGGGCAGCAAGGCGATCAAGTGGAATTTCACTAAGTTTCTGGTCACCGACGATGGGCGTTCGGTGAGGCGCTTTTCGTCTCGAACCTCGCCGGACGCGCTGACAGCGCATATCGAGGCTTGCTTGTAACCTATATTTCCCGGCCGCCACAGCGCTTTTGTACGTTGCAGCCGCGATCGTTTTGGAGACGTTGAATGGATGCCGAGCTCAAAGCTTTTTTACAGCGTGCTGATGCGCTGATGTCGCGCCTGGAACCCTTGCTTCCTGCGCAGCGTGCGCCGCTGGATTGGGATACGAGCTTGGCTGCGCGTTGGCATCGTGAAGGGCAGGGCGGCTACCTGCAGGCGCTAAATGTGTCGCTCGACATGAAGCTAAACGATTTGATCGGCATTGACCGGCAGTGCGAGCTGTTGTCGCGCAACACCCGTCAGTTCGTGTCAGGACTGCCGGCGAATCATGTCCTGCTCTGGGGTGCGCGCGGTACCGGAAAATCTTCTTTGATCCGAGCATTGTTGGCTGAATATGCACCGGCGGGCCTGCGCCTTATAGAAATCGAACGCGACCATCTGGCTGATCTGCCGAAACTGGTCGATCAGCTTGCCGGGCAGGCACAACATTTCGTGGTGTTCTGTGATGATCTTTCGTTCGAGGCGGGCGAGGGCGACTATCGGGTCTTGAAAAGCGTGTTGGACGGCTCGCTGGAGCGGGCCCCCGAGAATGTCTTGCTGTATGCCACTTCGAATCGCCGGCACCTTGTGCCTGAGCGTCAGAGCGACAACGAAAACTGGCAGATGGTGGATGGAGAGCTGCATCCAAACGAGGCGGTAGAGGACAAGATTGCGCTGTCGGATCGCTTTGGACTTTGGCTGTCGTTCTACCCGTTCAGCCAGGCGCATTACCTCAACGTGGTGCGGCACTGGATCGGCTCGCTGGCGGCACGGGCGGAGCTGAGGTGGAGCTGGGACGACGAGTTGGAAAAGGACGCCATTCGCTGGGCCACAGCTCGCGGCAATCGCAATGGCCGTTGCGCTTATCAGTTTGCTCGGCAGTGGGTGGGGATTCGCCTGCTGTAGGCAAGCGGTTAGGCTGCTGCCGGACCTCCAATTGACCAAAGCGTGCCTTATAAACAGGCCATGCGCTGCGGGACACACCTGTTGGTGAGCCTCGGCGTTCTACTGCTCAATTTGCAGGAGGCCCGCCTCGGAACCGAGGCTGTTGCTTGGTTCCGGGGCGGTGCGCGTTAGCTTCAGTTCGGCGGTGTTGGCCTTTTGCCCATTTCGATGAGTTTGGCGGTCATACGCTGCTCGCCGGGCAGCACGTTCTCTATCGATGCGCGTGATTTCAAACGCGAGTAGTGCGCGGCCAGGGCCGGCCAACGACCCGCATCGACCACCTCGCCGCCGTGTTCCATGTTGATCAGCTGGCACGCAACGGCGATGTCGGCCATCGACAGTTGCTCGCCAAGGAAAAAGGCGCTCTCCCCCAGCTGACGCTCAAGGTAGTCGAAGTGCGGTGGCAGCTTCTCGTTCAATGCGGCCTGCACGGTTTCCTCGTTGCAGGGCTTGCCCGAGCTCGGCTTCAGGACGCGGTTGCGGAAAACCCCGAATGTCGTCAGCGGTGCGAGCTCGTAATCGGCATATTTTTCCAGCCAGCGTATATGCGATCGGTCGGTCGGGTTAGCGCCATACAGCCGAACAGTTTGATCGTAAGCTTCGTCGAGGTATTGGCAGATCACGCTGGAGTCGGCCAGGCAGAGCTCATCATCCTTCATGGCTGGGATGCGGCCGAGTGGATTGAGCTGCAGATACCATTCGGGCGGCGTGAATGGCATTACGACTTCTAGCCCATAGTCCAGGCCTTTTTCCTGCAGGCAAAGGCGTACCTTGCGAACGAAGGGCGATAGGGGGGCACCGAATACGGTTATGGGCATGACGAGTTCTCCACGGCAGGGCAGGGCAGCAGGCGGACGCCGGAGGTTCAGTTGAGCATGGCGCTCGGAGCGCCGTCTCAATTCGTCCGCTCTGTACCTAGTAGATGTTGTTCTTTTTCCAATCGTCTTCGCTTTCGAGGCTCTTCAGACCTTCGGCGAGCTGGCTCGGTTCGTCAAGCTTCGGTTGTTGTTCCGTCTGCTCGAGCTTATTAGCGTGGCTGTAGCTCGCTTCGAGCTTGCTCAATTGGGTTTGATACTCGGCCGGGTTGGGCTGTTTGCGGATGTGCTGGATACCGCGCTCGAAAGCCAGGCGCGCTTTGTGCGCACTACCCTGCTGAAGCGACTGCTGACCGATATTGCTGAAGTATTCGACATGCAGCATCACCATCATCCGCTGGATCTGTTGGATCCAGCGCTTGGCTGCGGTGGTATCCAGCTGGTTCTGCTTGTTGGCCCAGACAATCTGAGCATGCAGGTCTTCCATCAGCAGGCGAATCTCCTTCGCTTGTGCTTCTGTGGTGACCTTGACTGGCGCGTTTGCTACGGGAATGTCTTCGCCTTCGGCAACAGCGCTACGTAGAGCAGCGAGCCGGGGGCCGAGCGTGGCGTTCTTCTTGTCTAGGGGAAGCAGCTGCTCTCCCAGACCCAGCTCCAGACGCGTCAGCAACAGCTTCAGTGCCGGCGTCATCATCTGGCCAGGAAAACTCTCGGAGAGGTTGGCACAGCGGCGCATGCGGTCGCTGAGTTCGGCGCGGACGCGCGCCTTTTCCAAGCCGTTCTTCTCTACGATCTGATTGATGACGCCAATTGCAATCAGGATGAACAGGCCGGCAATGACCAATCCAGTAATCAGAACTGGGGACACGAAACGCACCTCTCTGACCGAGCGATTTTTTCCGAGTGTAGAGCGTTGGCTGGCAAGCTGATAGCTCAACGCTTGCTATACGTTGGGTTCATAAAATATTTCTAGATGGTGCTTGACGACCATGAACGACCTCCATAGAATGCGCGCCACTTGCAGCGTGAAGCCCTAAAGCGAAACGTTGAAAGCCGGATAAAAGCAGTAGCTTCCGGGCAGCGTCCCCTTCGTCTAGTGGCCTAGGACACCGCCCTTTCACGGCGGTAACAGGGGTTCGAGTCCCCTAGGGGACGCCATTATTTGCGGGAATAGCTCAGTTGGTAGAGCACGACCTTGCCAAGGTCGGGGTCGCGAGTTCGAGTCTCGTTTCCCGCTCCAAATTTGCTCCGAGTCTTTTTGAAAGATATCGAAGCGCTAAAAAAGCGACCTAAAGGGTCGCTTTTTTCGTTTCTGGACACTCGTTTATCCGCTTGCCGCTGCGGATATCTGGATGGTCCGGGTAGTCGCCTTCTGACGTTTCTTCGAAGGTTTTGGCTATCTCACAGACGCCACTGCGCGAACCTTTTTGTTCAGGTGTACTTGGTAAAAATGCTGCGCACGCGCGCCAGCGTCTCGCCAGTGTCCTGAGCCTGATCGTGCATAGCCTCTTCAATCAGGCAAGTCAGCATCAGCCGATAGGCCTTGTCCAATGCGCTGCGAGCGGCGGAAAACTGCTGGGCTATCGATTCGCAGTCCTCGCCGCGTTTGATCATGGCCTGGATGCCCCGCACCTGCCCTTCAACTCTCGCCAGCCGTTTCAGCATGGCCTGCTGTTGATCCTGTAACTGTACGGATTCGGTGGGAGTTGTCTGATCATTCATGCTGATACCTGGCGTCACGAAAAGGGCGTCTGCTGACATGCTCGGTCGCCGGGATCGGTCAGCCTGGCATACCGGTAGGGGCATGCTATCGGTGCCACCGCTTACGGCCAACTTCTTTCAGTCTATGCGGCATAACAATATATTGATAAATATATTGTTATGCGATTAACTATGTTCATTGATGGCGGCCAGGCTGGATAAGCCTGTGACGCTGTTGCGAACACTCCTCGGCATCGGGCGTCAGGGCGAACAGGCCCGTCGGAGAGCCGGGCTTCGGTGGTGTCGGGCATGACATCTCCCATTGTCACTTGTTTCGGAAATGGACCAGCTATGACGATCGATTGGGGCAACTTCACTCCTTGGACCGCGCTGGCCGGCGGCGTGCTGATTGGTGCGGCGGCCGGGCTGTTCGTTCTGCTCAATGGCCGTATCGCCGGTATCAGCGGTCTGCTCGCCAGCCTGCTGGAGCGCGATGCTGAGGGGCGGGGGGAAAAGTTGGTGTTCATTGTTGGCGTGTTGCTGGCGCCGTTGTTGTGGGTGTCGTTTACCTCCTTACCAGCCTTGGAGTTTCAGTCGGGTTGGCTTGGGCTAGGAGTGGCTGGGTTGCTGGTCGGCATCGGTACTCGTTATGGCTCCGGTTGCACCAGTGGCCATGGAGTGTGTGGCATCTCCCGGCTGTCCCCGCGCTCGATCGTGGCGACCCTGACCTTCATGGCTGCCGGTTTCGCTACCGTCTTTGTCCTTCGTCATCTTCTCGGGGGCTGACTATGCGTAAGCTGACCTCGTTTGCCGCCGGCCTGCTATTCGGGCTGGGGTTGCTGCTATCGGGCATGGCCAACCCAGCCAAGGTGATTGGCTTTCTTGATCTGTTCGGCGCCTGGGATCCGTCGCTGGCGATGGTCATGGTCGGAGCGATTGGGACGGCGCTGGTGCCTTTCAGCTTGGCCAAGGCGCGCCAGCGCTCGTTGCTTGACGCTCCGATGCAATTGCCCAGCAAACGCGAGCTCGATGGTCGTTTGGTCGGCGGTAGTTTGCTGTTCGGTGTGGGCTGGGGGATTGCCGGTATTTGTCCGGGCCCAGCGATCGCCGTGTTGCTCAGCGGTCACTGGCAGGTGCTCTTGTTTGTCCTTGCCATGCTCGGCGGGATGTTGCTGTTCTCCGCGCTGGAACGCCGGCGCTCTTGCTGACCTGGAGGTCATTATGAAAGCCAACATCGGAACCATCGACCGCACGCTGCGGATCGTCATCGGCCTAGCGCTAATCGGCCTTACTCTAGCTGGCATGATTGGCGTCTGGGGCTGGATTGGTCTGCTACCCCTGGCCACCGGCCTTTTCCGCTTTTGCCCGGCCTATACGCTGCTCGGAATCAAGACTTGCAAGGCGTGCAGTACCAAGCCCTGACCAAGATGCGGAGGCAGGCTCGTCCAGCAGAAGACCGACGTTGACGTCGGTTTTCTGCTTTATGGACATACTGATTTTGCGAGGTTACTCAAAGCTCGGCAGGCTCGGTTTCGCTACCGGCTTGCCGGCTTCGGTCCAGGCATCGAAACCGCCGGCGATCGATTTCACGTGTAGATAGCCCATGTCTTGCAGAGATGCAGCTGACAGCGCTGCGCGGCCACTGGTCTTGCAGTAGAGCACGATGTTCATGTCTCGTGCGCCCAGCTCGGGTGTACCGCTTAGCTTGAATTCCAACAGGCCACGCGGAATGTTTGTGGCGCCATTGATATGGCCTTCGCGAAACTCATCGGCTTCGCGTACATCGATCACAATATCCGCCGCCTGGATTGCCGCTTCGGCATCGCCTAGGGGTATTTCCTGGATACGGGTCCGGGCCTGTTCGACGAGGTCGTGTGCATTTTTCATCTACGGTCTCCCATGCTGGTTCAGTTGCAACGTTGCCGTTCAAGTGCGTGTCGAGTGGTCTGCGAATCCAGGGCGAGCAGCGCTTCGTACTGGCTGATGAACACCTGCCCGCCGAAGTGTTCGAGGAAATCGGTGCGGCGCAGCCGGTCCATCACGGGCCCCTTCACTTCGGAGAGGTGAAGCTGGACGCCAGCAGTGTGAAGACGTGCGGAGATGGCTTCGAGGCTTTCCAGCGCGCTGGCATCTATCAGATTGACCCCGGGACACATCAGCACGAGATGCTCGGCGTGCGGGTATTGGCCCAACAGCTCGGCAATGCGGTCCTCGAGAAACCGCGCGTTGGGAAAATAGAGGCTTTCATCGACCCGCACCGAAAGCACCCTGGGGCTCTGCACCACGGCGAAACGCTCGATGTTGCGAAAGTGCTCGCTGCCGGGGAGCTGTCCTACGACCGCAATATGCGGTTGGCTGGTTCTCCAGAGAAACAGCAGCAATGATAGGCCCACCCCCATGATGATGCCGGTCTCGACGCCGATCAGCAGTACGCCGAGCATGGTGGCAGCCATGGCGGCGGCATCCTGGCGGGAATACCGCCAAGTGCGGGTGAGCGCGGTGAGATCCACCAGGCTGAGTACTGCCACGATGATGGTGGCGGCCAACACAGCATGTGGCAGGTTGTGAAACAGCGGTGTGAAGAACAATACCGTCACGCCGATGCCGACTGCTGTTAGCGCACCGGCCAGTGGCGTCTGTGCACCGGCATCGAAGTTAACCACCGAGCGGGCGAAACCGCCGGTGACCGGAAAACCTCCGCTCAGCGCCGCGGCTATATTGGCACCACCCAGGGCGACTAGCTCCTGATTGGGTTCGATGCGTTCGCGGCGTTTGGCGGCCAGGGTTTGTGCCACCGAGACCGACTCGACGAAGCCAACCAGGCTGATCAGCACTGCCGCCGGCAGAAGCTGAGCGATCAGGGTCAGGTCTAGCGGTGGCAGGCTCAATGATGGAAGCCCCTGGGGCACTTCGCCGACCACTCGAACCCCTGCAGCGGCGAGCTGAAAGCCGCTGACCGCCGCTATCGCCAGGAGCAGGGCAACGACCGGCCCGATTTTGGTCAGCGTGCCAGCGGTGCGGGCGGCCATGCCCAGCCGTTGCAGCCAGCGGCCCAGGCGGCTGCGCACTAAAAACAGGAAAACCAGACTGCTGGTGCCGATGGCGAGTGTGGGCACGTGCGTTTCTGGCAGGCCTTGGATCAATCCTCGTAGCAGCTGCAGCGCGTTGTCACCAGTGACTGAGATGCCGAGAATGTGCTTGAGCTGACCGAGGGCAATCAGTATGCCCGAGGCGCTGATGAAGCCGGAGATCACCGGATGGCTAAGGAAATTGGCGAGGAAACCCAGCCGTAGAACCGCCATGGCCAGCAGGGTCGCGCCGGACATCAGTGCCAGCAGCAGTGCTGCGCCTGCATACGCGGCGCTGCCGGCAGCGAACAAAGGGCCGAGGGCGGCAGCCGTCATCAGCGATACCACCGCGACGGGGCCGACCGCCAAAGTGCGGCTGGTGCCGAAAAGCGTGTATGCGATCAGTGGCAGGATACTGGCGTACAGGCCTGCCACCGGTGGCAGGCCTGCAAGCATCGCGTAGGCCAGGCTCTGCGGAATCAGCATTAGCGTTACGATCAGCGCGGCCAGGCTGTCCTTGGCCGCCGCGGCCTTGTCATACTGTTTCCCCCATTCCAGACACGGTAGGTGGCGGGCGAGCCGCTGCATCATCCTTTCTTCTCCTGAGTAAAATCACAGGCGTTGAGCGCCTCGGCTGGCCGTGGCTCGAAGTCCAGATGTTTCGGCTCGGCCAGCCACTCATGGCCCTTGAGCATCATGTCGAAGTAGATCGACGGCATCCACCGTGTTTTCAGTTTCCAGGCCAGACGCCGGGGCACCCTGGGGTCAAGGGGGAAAGTCGGCAACAGTTTGCCGCCGTATCCAAACTCGGCGAGGATCACTTTGCCAAACTCGACAGTTAGTGGGCAGGAGCCATAGCCGTCATAGATGGCTTGCGGTCCCTTGCCGCTGAGCACGCTCAGTACGTTCTCCGCCACAACCGGTGCTTGCTTGCGCACTGCTGCAGCAGTCTTCGCGTTTGGTGCAGAGCACACGTCACCGAGACTGAAGATATTGCCGAAGCGGGGGTGGCGAAGGGTTTCATGCTCGGCTTCGAACCAGCCATCGGCGTTGCTTAGTGGGCTTTGGCGAATGAAATCGGGTGCATGCTGCGGCGGCACGACGTGCAGCAGATCAAACTCGCGTTCGACCGTGCTGCTCTGGCCGGTTCCGTCGGACACCTCGAACCAGGCTTTACGCGCCGGACCGTCGACTGCAATCAGGTTGTTATTGAAGTTAAGCGTGGCGCCGTAACGTTCCACGTAGCGCATCAGGCCAGGCACGAACTCGGCGACGCCGAACAGCACCGCCCCAGCTGAACAGAAGTCCACCTGTATGTCCTTCAGCACGCTTCCCTTGAGCCAGTGGTCGCAGGATAGGTACATGGCCTTCTGCGGTGCGCCGGCACACTTGATGGGCATGGGCGGCTGGGTGAACAGGGCTTTGCCATGGCGCAGATGCTGTACTAGTTGCCAGGTGTAAGGCGCCAGCTCGAAGGCGTAATTGGACGTCACGCCGAATTTTCCGAGACTGTCACGCACGCCTTCGATAGCGTCCCAGTCGAGGCTCAGGCCCGGACAGACCACCAGCGAGCGGTAGCCGATGCGGCTGCCGTCCTCAAGCACCACCTGCTGATGCTCCGGATCGAAGGCCTCTACGGCTGCGCGAATCCACTGTGCCTTTGTCGGGATACAACGGCTCATGGCGCGTTCGGTGTTGGCGCGATCGAACACGCCGGCACCGACAAGCGTCCAGCCCGGCTGATAGTAATGCTGTTCCCGTGGTTCGATGATTGCGATGCGCAGGTCGGGATCGCGCTTGAGCAAACTGGCCGTCACGGCGCAGCCTGCCGCTCCGCCGCCGACTACCAGCACGTCATAACGTGGCGTGGCGGCGAACGTGGGGGTAGGGCTCAGCGGCGGTCCGCCCGCTGCATATTGCCAGTACTGCTCCAGGCGCGGTCGCAGGGCAGTCAAATCATAATCAGCCTGTCGAGCGGTTTGGATGAGTTCATCAGGGTCCAGATGATGAGCCTCGGCCAACGCCCAGAGAGATGCTGAACGGGTGCCGGTCCGGCAGAACGCCAACACGGGGCCTTTGACCCGCTCCAGAAGCGCGCGAAAGGCTGCGACATCGGTATCGCTGATCTGCCCGGAAACTACCGGAAGGTGGTGGTACTCAAGCCCTGATTGCTCGGCCGCAGCGCGTATAGCATTACTGGACGGCTGGCCTTCGCCCTCGTTGTCCGGACGGTTGTTAATGACGCAGCGAAAGCCGCTTCCCGCCAGCAGGGCCATATCTGCCGGATCCAGCTGGGCGGCCACCGAGATGAAGGGTGTCAGGCGTTTTAGGGTTTGCATGTGACGTCCTCCACGCAGGCAGTTACAGCGCGTCCAAAGGAATCTTCAAATAGCGAGTACCGTTGCTTTCAGGCGCTGGCAGCTCACCGCCACGCATGTTGATCTGCACCGACGGCAGAATCAGCGTGGGCATCGCCAGGGTGGCGTCGCGCGCGGTGCGCATGGCGACGAAGTCGTCTTCGCTGACGCCGCTGTGTACGTGGGTGTTGTGCTCACGTTCGGCTGCAATGCTGGTCTCGTAGCGAAACTCTTCGCGTCCCGGTGCCTTGTAGTCGTGGCACATGAACACCCGGGTCTCGGCTGGTAGCGTGAACAGTTTTTGGATCGACTGGTACAGCGTCCGCGCATTTCCACCGGGGAAGTCGCAGCGCGCGGTGCCGTAATCTGGCATGAACAGGGTGTCGCCGACGAACGCGGCGTCGCCGATCACATAGGTCATGCAGGCTGGCGTGTGGCCTGGCGTATGAATCGCCCGCGCCTGGATGTGGCCAACCTGAAAGACATCACCGTCGTGGAAGAGACGATCGAATTGACGGCCATCCGTGGCGAACTCGCTACCAGCGTTGAACAGGGCGCCGAAGGTGTCCTGTACTACGGTGATCTGATCACCGATCGCTAATGTCCCCCCCAGCCGCTGTTTTAGGTATGGCGCGGCGCTCAGGTGGTCGGCATGCACATGGGTTTCGAGCAGCCATTGCACCTTCAGGTCGTGTTCGCGCACGTAGTCGACCAACCGCTCAGCCCCGGCATGCGAGGTGCGGCCCGACGCTGGATCGTAATCCAGCACCGAGTCAATCAACGCACACTGACGCGTTTCTGGGTCGCTGACTACATAGCTGTACGTAAAGGTCGCGGGATCGAAGAATGCTTCAACACGGGCATTCATGGCTTGCTCCTTCGCTTGGCTTGATACGGGTGGGGGTATGCCTGGAAGGATCTTAGCGCTAGATACGGTTATATGCTTAGATTTAATAGTTATTAAGAGGGGCGAGCCAATACTGCCGGTATTTCAAGGCGAAGCTGAGTTTGCTGACGAACGTTTTGACCGGCTCGGGCGGGGGGGCAGGGATCAGCGTGTTTCGGTGCGGGAGTGGTCGCTGACGATACGGCCATCAACCAATTGAATGGTTCGCGCACAGTCGGCGGCCAGTCGCGGATCATGGGTCACAACCAGTACGGCGCAACCGAACTGGACATTAATACGGTGGAACAGCTCGAACACGCTTTGCGCGGTGCGAGTGTCGAGATTCCCGGTTGGCTCGTCGGCCAGCAGCAACGGAGGGCGGGTAACCAGCGCGCGGGCAATGGCGACCCTTTGTTGCTGACCGCCGGATATTTGCGTGGGTTTCTTGTCGGCGAACGCGTCGAGCCCGACTTCGTTCAACAGACTGCGGGCCAGGTCGATATCCGCACTCGAGGGCTTGCCATGTCGGATCATCAATGGCATCAGCACATTCTCCAGTACGCTGAACGCCGAAATCAGATGGTGAAACTGAAACACGAAACCGATGGCTTGGTTGCGCAGACGCGTGCGGGTTTCATCATCGCTGTTGCGAGTGGGCTGGCCGAGCAGATAAAGCTCGCCTGAGCTGGGCGCGTCGAGCAGCCCGATCAGGTTGAGCAGGGTGCTTTTGCCGGAGCCGGATGGCCCGATGAGCGCGGTCAGTTCACCGCGGCACAGACGTAAGTCGATACCGTGCAGCACTTCCGTTTCCAGAGGGGTTCCGAAGTTGAATGCCTTGCGTACCTGTTCGAGACGCAGCACTTCTTCGACGTTCTGGCTGGCAGCGGATTCAGACATAGCGGATCGCCACGGCAGGGTCGTAGCGCGCCGCGCGGCGCGCTGGCATGGCGGCTGCCAGCACACCGGTAACCGTTGCGACCAGCATTGCCAGTGGGACCAGCGTCGGGTCGACCGGTATGAAAAACAGGCGTGGCCCAGCCAGATTGAAGACCTGTACCAGGCCCCAGCCGACCGCGCCGCCACAAGCTGAGCCGAGCAAACCGAGCAAGCCCCCTTGCAGCAGGAACACGCGGAGTATCTGCCCACGCGGGCTGCCCATCGCCCGCAGGATGCCGATCTCGCGGGTACGTTGGACGACGCTCACGGCCAACACGCTGGCGATGCCAAAGGCAACGGAAATCCCGACAAAGATGCGGATCATCTCAGTGGTCATGCTTTGCGAACTGAGTGCGTTGAGCAGCTGACCGTTGGTTTCCATCCAACTTTCGGCACGCAGGCCGGTCAGGCGGGCCAGTTGTTTGGCGATGCGGTCGGCTTCGAAGATTTCACCGACCGTGGTGTCGATGACAGTGACGCCTCCAGCCAGGTCGAGCAGCGTCTGGGTTTGCTTCAGGTCGAGGTATACATAGCGCGCATCCAGCTCGCGCACCCCGAGTTCGAAGATCCCGGCGATGTCGACCACCGCCTCGCGGCCTTCGCCGGCGTCTAGCTTTAGCTTGTCGCCGATGCCAAGGCCCAGGTCACGGGCGAGTTCTTTGCCAATCACTGCATTGCCGGCGCCGACCGTGAACTGGCCGGCTATCAGGTCATCGGTCAGTGGAATGATCTGCTGATAACGCACCGGATCGATTCCGAGTAGCGCGACGGATGCACGTGCGACGCCGCGTCGGGCGATAGCCGGACCGCTGATGACTGGCGACACGGCAAGTACCTGCGGATCTTCATCGAGCACGTCGCGAATGTCCTGCCAGTTAATGATCGAGCGCAGGCGCTGCGCTCGTGGATTCTCCAGTACCAGCGACCAGCTGCCATCGTCGGCAGGCAGAACGCGGTTGACCTCTTCGGGCGGTAGGATCCGGATATGCGCCTGGGTGCCCAGGGTCCGTTCGATGACGTTGGCCTGCAGCCCAGTGATCAATGCGGTTATGAACACGATGACCGCAGAGCCGACTGCAATGCCGAAGATGATCAGAAGCGACTGCATGCGGTTGTCCAGGAGGAAGCGCAGGGCAATCAACCATTCCGTCCAGAGTGAATCCGCCAGGCGCACGGCAGTCAATCCTGGATGCCGCGAGGCATCGGTTGCTCACGAACTCGCACGCGCTGGCCAGCTTCGGCATCGCCAGCGAGCACCAGGTCGCCAGCAGCCAGGCCTTCGACCACCTCGCTCAGTGCAGTACCCAGCAGGCCCAGGCGAACATCGACGCGCTCGACCACGCCGTCGTTTACCCGTAGTACCTGAGCACGATTGCCGTTGCGGGCGAGGAGGGCATCGTTGGGTAACACCAGCGCCTGTTCACGGCGACCCGTCTCGATGTTCACCGATACCGTCATGCCCTGACGCAAGAAATCGGCTGGCCCCTGCAGGTCGAGGTGGACATCGAGGGTGCCGCGAGCCGTATCGACGCTCGGCGCGATGAAGCTGACGCTCGCTTGCAGCACCCGTTCGGGATAAGCATCAGCGACGACTTTGGCTGCCTGCCCGAGCTCGACTGGCGCCAGGTTCTTCTCGTCCAGAGGCAGGAGGATTTCGCTGCTGCCGGAGCGCGCGATAGTCAGCAGTGTGCGGCCTGGTTGGACCAAGTCACCGGGTTCGACGTCGCGTGTCTGTACGATGCCCTCCACCTGCGCTTGGATGCGGGTTTTCGCCAGCGCCGCGCGTGCTGCTTCCAGGCGCTGGCGCTGCACCTGCTCTTCGCTACCGCCCGCGGCCAGCGCTGCAGCGGCGAACCGTGCACGATCACGCACAGCACGCGCCGTCAGTTCCGCGCGGCGCGCCTGTTCAAGCGGTTCGGAAGCCAGCAACTTGCGGTCGAACAGTACTTGCCGGCGTTTCAGCTCGCGGCTTGCCTGCTCGAAGTTATGTTGGGTCTCGCGTGCTGATGCTTCTGCCTGCGGACGAGTGGAGTCGATCAGTTGCTGCAGGGCAGCTTCGGCTTCGCGCAAACGGGCCCGCTGCTCGTCGTCGCGCAGCTCCAGCAGCAAGTCACCGGCTTTCACCGCATCGCCTTCACGCACGTGCCGCTCGGCAACGACGCCAGTGATCTCGCTGCCGATCTGGACCAGCGACTGGGTGTCCACCTCTCCACTGGCGACCACGCGTTGCACCAATGGCCGCGTTTCCAACCGGTAACCAGGCAGCTCCGGTCCTTGCAACTGACGCCAGCCCAGCCAGCCTGCAATCAAAAGCAGCACAATGAGTAATACAAACGCGCGGCGGATTGATTTGGCGGCAGGCAAAACGGACCACTCCCTGTGCGGCACATGACGACCATCGGACGCCACAAGCTTACGGACAATCACGCGTTATGGGTACAGCGCAGGTATCACTCGGCGGAGACAGCCCAACAGCGTTGAATCATCAGCAGACTCTTGGGTTCAAACAGTGAGTTCCTTCGTAGTGCAGGACTATCACAGCCATAGCCTCGCCCGGATAAGAGGCTGCGTACAATCAACCTTCCCGCTGTCAGGATTTGCTGATCATGGCGTCAACCGCTCAAAGCCCCGCTGCCACTTTACGCTCCGTCTGGCTCGCTCAGGCCCAGGCCAGTCCGTGGATTACCTTCAGTCTTGCCGCTGCCGCGGTGGTCGTGCTCTTACTGCTGGTGGCCGGTGGTGTCAACGCTTTCAATAGTGAGTCCAGCAACGTTCGCTACGCCATGCTGGGCGGGAGCGCCGGTTTCGTTGCCACGGCTGTTGGCGCTTTATTGGCGATCGGCCTGCGCGACCTCTCTACTCGCAGCCAGGACAGCATGCTGGGTTTTGCGGCCGGGATGATGCTGGCAGCCAGTGCATTTTCGTTGATCCTGCCGGGACTGGAAGCCGGCCGTGAGCTGTTTGGCAACGGGCCCGCTGCGGCTTTGACCGTAGTGGTCGGGCTCGGCCTCGGCGTTTTGCTGATGCTCGGGTTGGACCACTTCACACCGCATGAGCATGAGAGCACTGGACCCCGCGGCCCCGAATTCGCGCGGCTTAACCGAGTGTGGCTGTTCGTTCTCGCCATCGCCCTGCACAACATTCCAGAGGGCATGGCCATTGGCGTGAGTTTCGCCAATGGCGACCTGAGTGTCGGTCTGCCATTGACCACTGCGATCTCGATTCAGGACATCCCGGAGGGCCTTGCCGTTGCACTGGCGCTGCGCACCACCGGCTTGTCTGCGCGGGCCTCCGTGCTGATAGCGGCAGCCTCCGGGCTGATGGAACCCATCGGTGCGCTGGTTGGCATCGGCATGTCCAGCGGATTCGCCATTGCTTATCCGGTCAGTCTCGGCTTGGCTGCTGGTGCCATGATCTTCGTGGTGTCCCATGAAGTCATCCCTGAGACCCACCGCAACGGCCATCAGACGCCCGCTACGCTCGGATTGATGTTGGGCTTCGCCGTGATGATGTTTCTGGACACCGCGCTGGGTTGAGCTCAGCTAGCGCCGGGCTGCCGCATTAAGGCAGCCCGGTGGATGTGATCGAGCAGGCGCAAGGCTTTGCTTATAGATTTTCCAGTAGCCGGCGGGCGGCTTCCTGGCCGCTGAGCCAGGCACCTTCGACCCGGCCGGACAGGCACCAGTCACCACATGCATACAGGCCCAGTCCGGCGTCGGCTAGCGCCGTCCACTCATGGGCCTGGGCCGGCCGGGCATACAGCCAGCGATGTGCCAGGGTGAATTCCGGTGCCGGCACTACGCAGTCGATCAGCTCCGCGAAAGCGCCGTGCAGGCGCTCGATCACCGCTTCCTTTGATAGGTCGAGATGCTGGCGGCTCCAGTTACTGGTGCCGTGCAGCACCCAAGTGTCGAATTCGCCGTCTCGCCCCGGTTTGCTGCGGTTGCGAGCGATCCAGTCCAGTGCATCGTCCTGAACGAAACAGCCTTCCACCTGGGTGCTCAACGGTGTGGCAAATCCCAGCGAAACTGCCCATGTCGGTTCCATAGCGACGCTTGCCGCAACGGCCGCGAGCTTGGGGGCGCTTGGTAGCAACGCCGCAGCCTGGGGTGCCGGAACCGCAACCACCACGTGGCTGAAGGGGCCGTGGCTGGCGCCGGAGGCGTCGACTAGTGTCCAAAACTGCTCACCGCGAAACACCTCTGTGATGCGGCAACTGAAGGTAACCGGCAGTTCGCCCAACAGGCCTCGGGTGATTGCGCTCATGGTCGGCGTGCCAACCCAGCGCACTTGCTCATCGGCAGAAGGCGTCAGCTGTCCGTCGCGAGCCTGGAAAAGGCTCGGCGACCACTGGTCGACCCAGCCCTCGGCGTGCCACTGACGCAGGGCGTCGGTAAAGCGGCGATCCCTGGCGGTAAAGTACTGCGCGCCCAGATCAAGTGAGCCTGCATCGCTGCGTTTACTGGCCATGCGGCCACCACTGCCGCGGCTCTTGTCGAACAGATGTACGGGCTGCCCGGCATCGTGAAGTGTACGGGCTGCGGAAAGGCCCGCGATCCCGGTACCGATGATGGCGATTGGAGCCTTGCTCATGATTACCTCGTGTGCTGGTGCGATCAGCCGCACAAACGATTGGTTGCGGCATGATTTCATGACAAGCGTTCGATAGCGCTTAGCCTCCCCATCCTCGGACAGACGCCCGTCTTTGGCTAGAGGGTTTCGACGCAATGCGGTAAACAGCTCCCCGGTTTCCGCGGTTGCTGACCGACGGTCAAGCGCCCGTCGAGCAGCGCATTCGGCCAGGGTATCCGCTGTTCGTAGGCAGTGGTTGTAAGTTGCTGATAAGCCGGTACAATGGCGCCGCTCGCCGCCAGGCGGGTTTGTCATGGTGGGCCCTGCCGGTCCCCCCGCAACGATCAGCCGTGAACCCGGTCAGGCCCGGAAGGGAGCAGCCGCAGCGGTGACATTGTGTGCCGGGGTGTGGCTGGTAGGGTTCACCTCCATGACGATAGTATTCTCCCCTCTTTATATTCCCCCTAGCATCGGCTTCCAGTGAGTCGGAGCGAGTTCTCACGCCTTCTTATCGGCCTGATGGGCGACAGCTTACCGACTGAAATGCTCAAAAAAACGCATACAAGCTTGCCCGCGGAAGCGGTCGAGAGCGCTTGGCATTGTCGACACGCGCCTCGCTTTAAACGTGGTTGGTAGGACGTTGTCAGTATTCTTTTGCAGGCATCCTGCAGGCACAAACAGCCTGGAACGGATCATTCAAGGGGTTTCGTTTGTCAGTTAAAACAAGCTGGGACATCTTTTGCGTCGTCGTCGACAACTACGGTGACATTGGCGTGACCTGGCGGCTGGCGCGGCAGTTGGTGGCAGAGCACGGCCAGCGCGTGCGGCTGTGGGTCGATGATCTCGATACCTTCGCTAGGCTTTGTCCGGGCAGCAGCACCACTGCCGATCAGCAATGGCATGAAGGTGTCGAAGTGCGTCATTGGACACCTGATTGGCCCGGCGCAGAGCCGGCCGATGTGGTGATTGAGGCTTTTGCCTGCCAGCTCCCCGACGCTTATATAAAGGAAATGGCTGGCAGCGGGCGCCGCATCCTCTGGCTCAACCTGGAATACCTCAGTGCAGAAGACTGGGTGGTGGGCTGCCATGCGCTGCCTTCTATGCAGCCCGATGGCTTGCAGAAGTATTTTTTCTTTCCGGGCTTCGAGCAGGGCACCGGCGGATTGATTCGCGAGGGCGATCTGCTGGCACGCCGGGAGGCGTTTCAAGCCAACCCGGTGCTACGTGAAGCCTTTCTGCAGAGCTTCGATTTGACCGCGCCGGCCGGCGCGCGCTTGCTCTCACTGTTCGCCTATGAGAATCGCGCCGTCGCCGGATGGCTCGACGCGCTGGCTGCTGATGCGCGCCCATCGCAGCTGCTGGTGCCTGAGGGCCGGGTTCTGGGCGACGTGGCTGGCTGGCTGGGGCTCGAGCAGTTGCGAGCCGGTGACCGTCACGCCCGTGGTGCGCTGCAGATTGCAGTGCTGCCGTTCATGACCCAGAACCAGTACGACATGCTGCTCTGGTGCTGCGAGTTCAATGCTGTGCGCGGCGAGGAATCCTTCATCCGGGCGCAGTGGGCAGGGCGGCCGTTGGTCTGGCATATATATCCTCAGGATGAAGATGCGCACTGGGACAAACTCAACGCTTATCTGGACCTATACGTGCGCGACCTTTCCCCTCAGGCTGAGGTAGCGCTACGTGAGTTCTGGCGGGCCTGGAACGAGGGCACAGGCAGCGGCAAGGCCTGGACCGCGATGTTGGAGCATGAGGCAGAGCTGCAGGCACATGCTGACCGCTGGACACACAAGCAGGTTGCCAATGGCGATCTGGCCGGGAAGCTGGTGCTTTTTTACGCAGACTGGTTAGGGCCTGCTTCGGTTTGACCCGTGGCTGCTCTGGCTTGATCGATCGGCAAGGCTGCCAATATGGGGCGGCAACGGCGCCATGCGTCGCAGTAACGCGGCTTGCGACGAAACAGGAACAGACCCTATGATACGCGGCCTGTTTTATGTCTCTAATTCCATTCGGATATTCGTATGAAAACCGCACAAGAGTTCCGTGCCGGCCAAGTGGCCGTTATCAACGGCGCACCCTGGATCATCCAGAAAGCCGAGTTCAACAAGTCCGGTCGTAACAGTGCCGTGGTCAAGATGAAGCTGAAGAACCTGCTCAATGGTTCGGCGACCGAGACCGTTTACAAGGCTGATGACAAGCTGGAGCCAGTGATTCTCGAGCGCAAGGAAGTGACCTATTCCTACTTCGCTGACCCGCTGTACGTCTTCATGGACGAAGAGTTCAACCAGTACGAAATCGAAAAAGATGACCTCGAAGGCGTGATGACCTTCATCGAAGACGGCATGAGTGACGTCTGCGAAGCCACTTTCTATAACGACAAGGTGATCTCGGTCGAACTGCCGAACACCATCGTTCGTGAAATCGTTTACACCGAGCCGTCCGTTCGCGGCGACACTTCCGGCAAGGTAATGAAGACTGCGCGCCTGAAGAATGGCGCCGAGCTGCAGGTTTCTGCTTTTTGCGAAATCGGCGACTCGATCGAAATCGACACTCGCACCGGCGAGTACAAGTCCCGTATCAAGGCCTGATTTCAGCACTGCGCGGACAAGCCCGGCCTGGCGCCGGGTGACTTGAGACCGAACCCCGTTTAATGCGGGGTTTCGTTTTTTTGGGCGCGGTAACTAGGTGTGGCCGCCGCACGGGGTCTGCGTCATCGCGGTACGCAGGAAACGCGTCATGTAGAAGGTTTCATACTGAAGCGTGGAAGCTGGCATGAGAGGGGTGCGCTTACCCTGCGAAGAAGCATTCCTTCAACTTGCCTCGGGACGGTGGGCTCTAATGCTCAGCCGAATAGGCGTGTCTCCAGCCCGGAACCCCAAGCAGCGGCATTGCGACTGAGGTGAGCTCAGGCCCGCTGAACAGAGCAGCGGGGTACCGATTCTGGCGCTCTACCGGTTGAAACGAGTCGATGCGCTGGAGTATGGTTCGGACATCCTCTGGAGAACAGCATGCTGCTCAACCTGATTCCTTTGATCCTTGCAAATACTAGCGCTATGCGCTCGGCGTTGCTGCGTGGTCAGGCGATTACGGCTGACGGTTATTTTTTTGGGTATTGGTTTAGCCATCGGCGCGCCTGATACCCCACAGGCGCCCTAGCAATCAGGGTCGCCACCAGACAGTTTTCGAACCCCCGGTCGGCCACCCGACCGGGGGTTTTGTTTTTTCTGGCCTGAGAAGGCCTCACGTACCGAGGGCAGCACCATGTACAACGACACCAGCGCTTACCGCACCTACCGCTATGACTGGCGATTTAGCCGCTTCACCGCCGCCGCACCAACACACCTAGACCGAACACTTCGCTAGCGCCGACGCGGCACAGATACCGCGCCGGCCAAAGGACCGCCAGTCATGAATGCACCAATCAACGCCTCAGCCCTTAGCTGCAATATTTCCTCCGCCCCAGCCAGACGTAGCGCTCTTCCGTTACCGAGTCCCGCTTTACTGCGGCAACGGCTGCCCCTCAGCGCATCGCTTGACGAGCGCGTTCGAGATCAACGAGAAGCCATTCGCGCCGTACTCAACGGCGATGACCCGCGCCTGCTGGTGGTGGTTGGCCCTTGTTCGTTGCACGATCCGGTGTCCGCGCTCGAATATGCGGCGCGGCTGGCTGAATTGGCCCCGCAGGTCAGCGATCAGCTGCTGCTGGTGATGCGTGCCTATGTCGAGAAACCACGTACAACGGTCGGCTGGAAGGGGCTGGTTTACGATCCGCAGCTCGATGGTAGCGGTGACATGGCGGAAGGGCTGCACATATCGCGCCGGTTGATGCTAGATATTCTGGCGTGTGGGCTGCCGATCGCGACCGAACTGTTACAACCCCTGGCGGCGGGCTATTTCGATGACCTGCTTGGCTGGGCGGCGATCGGAGCACGTACCAGCGAGTCGCAAATCCATCGTGAAATGGTCAGCGGGCTCGACCTGCCGGTGGGTTTCAAGAACGGCACCGATGGCAGCCTCGGGATTGCTTGCGATGCCATGCGCTCAGCTGAGCATCCACATCAGCACTTCGGAATCGACGAGCTCGGGCATCCCGCGCTGCTGAGCACGAGCGGCAATGCCGATACCCACCTGGTGTTACGTGGCGGGCACTCGGGACCAAACTATGATCAAGACAGCGTCGCAAAGGCGCGGGATACGTTGCAGCGCCAGGGTATTGCCCCGCGCATCATGGTCGACTGCAGTCATGCCAACAGCGGTAAAAACCCACTGAGTCAGCCAGCGGTGCTGGCGTCCGTTATCGATCAGCGCAAGGCTGGCGATTCGAGTCTGCGCGGCGTGATGCTCGAAAGCCACCTGTTCGATGGCTGTCAGCCACTGTCCGGCGAGCTGAAATATGGCGTATCCATTACCGACGGCTGCCTTGGCTGGAGTGCGACCGAACGTATGCTGCTTCGCGCGGCGGATCGACTGCGCCGCTAGGGTGAACGAGCCCGGCGGCGACGGTCGGGCTTGCGACGTTGGGTGGCCGAGGGCAACCTGTGCGGCTCGTTTCGATCGATGACTCAGGACTTGCATGCGCGACTACAAATGGCTGCACGAATACTGCCTCAATCGTTTCGGCTCGGCCGCAGCACTGGAGAGCCGCCTGCCGCAACCCAACAGTGGCGATGAGCTTCGCGCGATTGCGGATGACCGTTACCTTTCGCTGATCAGTCTGCGTATCTTCCGGGCTGGGCTCAAGCACAGCTTGGTCGACGCCAAGTGGCCGGCGTTCGAAGAGGTGTTCTTTCGTTTCGATCCCGAAAAGCTGGTGTTGATGGGAGGCGAGCACATCGAGCGACTGATGCAGGACGCCCGCATCATCCGCCACCTAGGCAAACTCAAGAGCGTGCCGCGCAACGCCCAGTTCGTGCTAGACGTGGCGAAAGAGAAGGGGAGTTTCGGCAACCTGATCGCTGATTGGCCGATCACCGATATCGTCGGTCTGTGGCGCTATCTGGCCAAGCACGGCACCCAGCTGGGAGGCCTGTCTGCGCCGCGTCTGCTGCGCATGGCGGGTAAGGATACGTTCATCCCCAGCAATGACGTTGTCGCTGCGCTCAAGGCGCAAAAGGTAGTGGACAAGGTGCCCAGCAGCCAGCGGGATCAGGCGGCCGTGCAATCGGTGTTCAACCAATGGCACAGCGAGAGCGGCCGACCCATGTCTCAGCTCTCGGCAATGCTGGCATATACGGTCAACCACTGACGAGCTGGGCCTATGAGCGGAGTGTCGAAGCCTGTACGCGTGGCATCGTTGGCCGGCGATGCCGCTCGTGACAGGAACAGCGCATAGCCTGATGTTCTGCGGCGCTTTGGCGCAGCGCCGCCAAAGCGCAGGCGGTGTACAGTCAAAACATGACCATCGTCAAAGACAAGCGTATTCAGATCATATGGGTGCTCTTCACGTGCATCCTGCTCAACGCTTTTGTCTGCAGCCTGAACCACGGCTCCCACATGGGATTCGAGCTGGCCATGGGGCAGGAGCCGTTCTGTGCCAGCAATGCATCCTCAGCTAGCGGCGATGCGTTCCCCGCCGATGTTCATGAGCTGGCTGAGCACGGGCTGGATTGCCCGCTATGCGGCTCGGTCTTTCTTGCCATTGCTGTGTTGTTTGCGCTGGGTTGGCTGGGGGTTCCGGCAACCGTGCCGCTGCCTCGACCTGGCCCGCAACAGCGCGGTCCGCGTTACCACTGGCCATCCCTGAATCCCCGCGCACCCTGATACCCGACCGGACTCCCTCGCCGTCCGAATGCAGCCTGGCTGCGGAGCGGACGAAAAGATCGTCGGTGACCCGACGGTATGGTCAATACAGGGGCTTTCACCATGGCCATGATGGAAAAATTCGCTCGCACCGAAGGCCGCATCGGCTTTCGGCTTCCCTTCCCGGATTACCCCAGCAATGCCCGCAGTTTTGTCCACCTGGACGCCCGGTTATTGCCGTACTGGCATGCCTTGTTCGACGTTTGCCCGAGGTTGCTCAAACTCGATCCGCCAGATGGCCTGAACGTCTTTCGTCAGTTCATGACCTGGGCCTACGGCTGCCAACTGGCGCTTGGCTGGACCTTTCACCTCGGCGTCTGCCGCTGGCTGCTGAGTTCCGGTTACCGCGATCTGGTCGAGCCGGAGCATATCGAAACCATGATGATCGCCGCTGCGGCGCGCTGGGTGGCCAGCGACGACAGCGCGGCAATCGGCATCGTGCTTGGCTGGCAAGGCGGTGATCAGCACGTATTCGACTGGAAGCCGCGGGTGCGCCTGGGGATGCGGCCACCCGCGGCCGAGCAGGAGGAGCTTCCTCCTGCTCCTTGGGACTTCGCCTGGAGCCCGCTTTCCACGACGAGTGGCAACGGCTTTCGACGCTGGCTGAGGGTGCCCTGACTGCGACAGTGCGCCGCGGGGGTGTTTTGGCGTTTGTCAGCCAGGCGTTGAGCGCGCGTTGTGATGTTGTGGCCAGACCTCGCGAGGCCTCTAGCGGGCACCGTGCTGCCGATGTTGCGTCTGCTCCGGTCGCGTGGTTTGGCCGCGCTCGCGTGTGACGGCCTGCCTGCAGTCTGTGGTGTTGCTGGGGCGAGGCAGGTTGTCGCAGTTGCCGCTGTGACGGCCGCACCGGACACTTTCCCTGCCTCGGATCCGAGCAGAGTTCCACGGTAGATTCGAGGTAAAGCGATTGGGCCCGGGCCGCGACAACCGGGCTTCGGCCCCCTCCCCAAAGGGGGCTTCAATCGCCTCATGCGGTCGGAGTTCGATGCGCTCGCACAGGGTTCGACACTGAAATGCAAGGAGCTAGGCATGTTTAGGTCATCGCTCAGACGGGACATCGCGCTGGTTCTGCTGGTCAAGCTCGCGATCCTCATAACCATAAAAACGATCTGGTTCGATGCGCCCAGCACTCCGGAAAACGGCTCGGCGCGGGTTGCCGAGTATTTGCTTTATTCACGGGATTCTATCCCTGAGGGAGGACCGAGATGATCTCGGAAAGCGTTGTCGATCTGTCACGCCTGCAGTTCGCCATGACGGCGATGTATCACTTTCTTTTCGTGCCGCTGACCTTGGGGCTGGCCTTCCTGCTGGCCATCATGGAGTCGGTCTACGTCATGACCGGCAAGCAGGTCTACAAGGACATGACCCAGTTCTGGGGCAAGCTGTTCGGTATCAATTTCGCCCTCGGCGTCACCACCGGACTGACCATGGAGTTCCAGTTCGGCACCAACTGGGCCTACTACAGCCACTACGTGGGCGACATCTTTGGTGCCCCGCTGGCGATCGAAGGCCTGATGGCGTTCTTCCTCGAGTCGACCTTTATCGGCTTGTTCTTCTTCGGCTGGGATCGACTGAGCCGGGTGCAGCATCTGGCGGTCACCTGGTTGGTGGCGCTAGGGTCGAACCTGTCGGCATTGTGGATCCTGATCGCCAACGGCTGGATGCAAAATCCGGTTGGCTCGGAATTCAACTTCGAAACCATGCGCATGGAGCTGGTGGATTTCGGCGCGCTGCTGTTCAACCCGGTGGCACAAGTCAAATTCGTGCACACGGTGTCGGCCGGTTACGTCACCGGGGCGGTCTTCGTGTTGGCGATTTCGTCCTTCTATATGTTGAAGAAGCGTGACCTGGGCTTCGCTCGTCGCTCCTTCGCCATCGCTGCGGTGTTCGGCCTGGCTTCGACCCTCTCCGTGATCATCCTCGGCGACGAGTCCGGCTATGAGATTGGCGACGTGCAGAAGGTCAAGCTGGCGGCCATCGAGGCCGAGTGGGAAACCCACCCGGCGCCGGCCGGCTTCACCCTGTTCGGGTTGCCCAATCAGCAGGAACAGCGAACCGATTACGCGGTGAAGATTCCCTATGCGCTGGGGCTGATCGCGACGCGTTCGCTGGACGAGGAGGTCAAGGGCATCAAGCAGCTAGTCGCCGAGCATGAGTTGCGCATTCGCAACGGCATGCTGGCCTATCAGCGATTGCAAACACTCCGTAGCGGGGACAAGTCACCGCAGGCCATCGCCGCGTTCAACGAGGTCAAGCAGGACCTGGGTTACGGCCTGCTGCTCAAGCGCTATACCGACAAGGTGGTTGACGCAAGTGATGAGCAGATCCGCCTGGCCTCACTGGATACCATCCCCGATGTGTTCAGCCTGTTCTGGACCTTCCGCGCCATGGTTCTGGCGGGCTTCCTCATGTTGCTGCTATTTGGTCTGGCCAGCTGGGCTTCGATCAAGCGCAATGCCGAGAACAAACCCTGGTTGCTCAGGTTCGCGTTGTTCAGCCTGCCGCTGCCATGGATCGCAGCGCAAACCGGCTGGTACGTCGCCGAGCATGGCCGTCAGCCCTGGTCGATCGCCGAATTGCTGCCAACGCATCTGTCCGCCTCGACGTTGGCGGCGGGAGATATCTGGGGTTCGCTGGTGGCACTGGTGGCTTTCTACACGCTGCTGCTGGTGGTGGAAATGTTCCTCATGATCCGTTTCGCTCGCCTCGGGCCAAGCAGCCTGCACACCGGCCGCTATCACTTCGAGCTCGAAGCAGCCGCCGCCAACCACATGCGCAAGCTGCGCGACGCCGTTGCCGTGCCGAAAGCCGCAAAAGACGCGCCCACCGAACCGACCGCTGTGTGAGGTAAACAAGATGTTCGACTATGAAGTTCTCAAGCTCATCTGGTGGGTATTGATCGGCGTGTTGCTGATTGGCTTCGCCCTGACCGATGGCTTCGACATGGGCGCCATGGCGTTGATGCCTTTCGTCGGCAAGACCGATAACGAGCGTCGCGTGGCGATCAATACCATTGCGCCGCACTGGGATGGCAATCAGGTGTGGTTCATCACCGCCGGCGGTGCGCTGTTTGCAGCCTGGCCGATGGTCTATGCAGTGGCGTTTTCCGGGCTTTACTGGGCAATGCTGCTGGTGCTCTTCGCGCTGTTCTGCCGGCCGGTGGGCTTCGACTACCGTAGCAAGGTGGAAGACCCGCGCTGGCGCAGTGCCTGGGACTGGGCCCTGTTCGTCGGAGGCACTGTGCCAGCGCTGGTGTTCGGTGTGGCCTTCGGCAACCTGTTTCTCGGCCTGCCGTTCCAGCTCGACGAGCTGATGCGGTCCAGTTATCACGGCTCGTTCTTCGAATTGCTCAACCCCTTCGCGCTGCTTTGCGGCATCGTCAGCCTGAGCATGCTCTGCGCCCATGGCGGTGCCTGGCTGATGATGCGCACTGAAGGTGCATTGGGCGAGCGCTCGCGTCTGGCTACCCGCTTGTGTGCGCTGGTATTTCTGATTGGCTTCCTCGGGGCGGGCCTGTGGCTGGCGTTCGGCATTCAAGGCTTTAACCAGTTATCGGTCACGGATCCGGGGGCGGCGCTCAATCCCCTGCTGGACAAGCAGGTGATGCAGAACAACGCGGGTTGGCTCGGCAACTACAGCCGTTACCCCAGCACTCAGATCGCACCAATCGCCGGAATCATCGGCGCGCTGATAGCGCTGCTGGGCGTTCGTCGCAACAGCGGCGGGGTGAGCTTCCTCGGTACCAGTCTGATGATTGTCGGCAGCATCTGCACTGCGGGGTTCGCCTTGTTTCCCTTCGTCTTCCCGTCAAGCCTCGATCCGGCCTCCAGCCTCACCCTGTGGGACGCCGTATCGAGCTACAAGACGCTGGGCATCATGTTCGTAGTGGTCTGCATCTTCGTGCCGCTGATTCTCTGCTACACGCTGTGGAGCTATATCCGCATGTGGGGCCGACTCAACGATCAGACCATCGAAGCCAACCCGCACGGTTTGTACTGAACCCCTGGCTTGGCGCCAGCGCGCCTGGCTCTGACGTCCCAACGGAGAAATCATCATGTGGTACTTCACCTGGATCCTCGGCGTACTGCTGGCTTGCAGTTTCGGCATCATCAGCGCGCTCTGGTTCGAAGCGACCCAAGACCTCGATGCGGAGCTGAGCAGTGATCGGCTCAGCCAATAGCGTCGTCTACCGCAGGCCCGGTTGCGTGCTCTCGCTGCTGCTGGCTACGCCGCTGGCCCTGCTGTTGCTGATTCACCCTGCGGCGATGCTCGACGGAGCAGGTGGATATGACCATTCGCGGCTGATGCTGGTGATGTGGGGCATATCGGCGGGCTTCATTCATGGCGTCGGCTTCGTGCCGCAGCATTGGCTTTGGCGACTGCTGTTCCATCCAGCCGCCGCCTGGCTGCTGATGGGGCTTGGCTACCTGATCCTGTGGCGGGCGCAGCAGTAGCGCGGCTGGCCGATCTGCCGCGGCGGCACAGTTCTTTGCAACCGTTTCGGCTTATTCAGAGGAGCAATACGTGAACGCAACCGTTGAGCCCACTCCTTACCAGCAACTGGGCGGCGATACACCGCTACGCCAGCTGGTCGACCGCTTCTATGACGTCATGCTCAGCGAGCCCAGCGTCGAGACAGTGCGCGACATGCACTCCGCGGATACCACTCAGATCCGCGAGCGGCTCTTCGACTTTCTCTCCGGATGGCTGGGCGGACCTTCCCGCTTCATTGAAAAGCACGGCCATCCGCGGCTGCGAATGCGACATCGCTTTTTCCAGATAGGTGAGGCCGAGCGCGACCAGTGGATGCTGTGCATGCGCCAAGCATTGGCAGAGATCACCATGGACGCCACCCTGAGGGATCGCCTTGAGCAGGCGATCATGCAAATGGCCGAGATGCTGCGCAATGATGCGCCACGTACTTGCGATGGTGGCGGCTTCGGCTGCTCGGCCTCGACGCCTGGGGGCGAGCGCTGTGGGCGTTGAACAGCGGGACGATCATGGCTGAACGTTGGGATATCAAGTTGCGCCTGTTGCACTGGGCCGTCGCCCTGACCGCGATGTTCCAGCAGTTCAGCAGCTTGTGGATGTCCGATCCTGGTAGCCAATACCTGTTTCCCTGGCATCGGTTGGTCGGCATGCTGGCGGCACTGATCGTGCTGCTGTTCTGGCTTTACAGCTATGCCGTGTACGACCTGCAGCGCTTGTTTCCGTGGGGGCGCGACGGGCGCCGTATGGTGTTGCGCGAGGGTATTGACCTGGTGCACGGCAAGTTGCCGCCAAGCGGCCCGCGTCGTGGGCTTTCCAGCTTCGTGCATGGGCTGGGCCTGCTGGCACTCAGCGGCTGTGCAGCTACCGGTATGGTTCTGTTCGCGATGATCCCGCCCGGGCACGTCGGCCCACCAGCCGATGGTTTGGCGTTCACCCGCTACACTTTGCAGCATAAATTCTTCGGCCAGCTGCTCTGGTACTACTGGTATGGCCACGTAATGTTCGCTGTGGTCCACCAACTCAGAGGCGATAACCTGTTAGGGACGATCTTCGGTTTGGGCCGAGAAAATCGCCGCGACGGATGATCAACTGTGAGTTGAAGTGCAGGTCGCGTAGACGTTTTGCCGCAGCTAGTCGGTCACATTTTCCGCAATAGAATTTGCTCATCGGAACGATGGCAGGCATAGTTTCGCCACTTTCGACTTCCCGGCCTGTCAGTGCTATGCGCCAACGCCTCGCACCCCTGTTGCCCTTTGCTCTGATCACGTTGTTGACGGCCTGTGCCATGCAGCCGGAGCAAACCGAAAGTCCGCTGCTGACGCAACGCTTTCAATTCGATTTCCCGATTGAAACGTCGGAGGCGGATGCCGACCCTGAAGCGGTAACAGCCGAACCCACCGACCAGCAACTTCCTGAGTTCGCCGATGACGAGAGCTACGAGTTGCCGGCTCTGGCCGACAGCCTGCTTGAGCGCGGTTTCACGCTGGTGGGCACCCCGTACCGCTACGGTGGTAGCTCCAGAAAAACTGGCTTTGATTGCAGTGGCTTCGTCAGCTTCCTGTTTCGCAAGGAGGCTGGCATCGAGCTGCCACGCTCGACCCGCGAAATGATCAATCTGGACGCGCCGAAGATCAAACGCAGCGAGCTGGAGCCGGGCGATGTGGTCTTCTTCAATAACCGCGGGCGCGGCCAGGTCAGCCATGCCGGCATCTACATTGGCGGTGACCGGTTCATTCACTCGTCCAGTAGTCGCAGCGGCGGCGTTCGCGTCGATAGCCTTGATGACAAGTACTGGCGTTCCAGCTTCATGCAAGCCAAGCGTGTCCTGGCGCTGGCTCATAATTCAAGCACCATTCCCACTCATCACTGAGTGTTGAGATAGGCCCGCATCAGGCTTGCATCCACTTCCGCATGCCGGCAGAGTGATGGCTCATTTGCCTGGACTGCTCTGTCATGCCTTCTCTGGCTCGTTCTACAGTTGTTCTGCTGGCCGCGATGCTGCTTACTGCTTGTTCCAGCCAAGCACCGGTTGAGCCCATAGTCGTCGCGCCTTCACCACCACCCCAACAATTTCCCGGCACAGCTGAGGAAGTTCTGTTCTCCGCTTTGGGTCTGGTCGGTACGCCGTATCGATACGGCGGCAACACACCGGATGGCGGCTTCGATTGCAGCGGTCTGATCAACTATGTCTACCGAGGCGCGGCCGGTGTCGCTTTGCCACGTACGACTCGCGAGATGAACGGCATGCGGGGCGCCACTATCAGGCGTAATGACTTGAAAGCGGGTGATCTGCTGTTCTTTGCCACCAGCGGCGGGCGTCGTGTCAGCCACGCGGCCATCTATGTCGGAGAAGGGCGTTTCGTCCATGCGCCCTCAACCGGCGGAACGGTACGTCTGGACAGTCTTTCCAACAGTTACTGGCAGAAGAACTACCTCAGCGCCAAGCGTGTACTCGACAGTGAGCGTCTCGCGCAAAATCCGTAACGCTGGCTGGAGCCGAACATGACAGGCACCGTCATTCGCTTCTGCCCTGGGCTGCGACTGTGGAATCGTTAGATGACGCCTCTCCTGCGTTTGCCTGACCCACCTGAAGCGTGCGAGCTGTGCCTACGTCAGACGCCTTTGACCCGCCATCACCTGATTCCCAAGGCGTTACATGGCAAAAGCTACGTACGCAAACGCTTCGGGCGCGAAGAACGAATCACCGCAACACTGTGGGTCTGTCGGCCCTGTCATAACCAGATTCATCGCCTGTTCAGCGAGAAGGAGCTGGCGCTCCGCTATAACAGCCGCGACGCATTATTAGCCGATCCAGGTCTGCGCACCTTTGTGGACTGGCTGTCGACCAAGCCGGCCGGGTTCGTGCCGCGCCATTAGTTTCGACAGCGTCTGGGTCAGCGCGTCGGAATAATTCGAAATACTCTCCGGTTTGACATTTGCCAGGTGTCGAGTTGTCGCACTTTGGCTATGATCGGCGCCCCAACTTCTCGGGTGCGCATCCTGCGCACAAACCGTTCCCCTTATGCCCTAGGTGCCCCATGCCTGAAATACTTCAGTACGTGCTGATCGGCCTTGCCGTTGCCGCTCTGCTCGGTGTCGTTCTTGAAGAAATCACCCACATCAACAAAGCCAAGGTCACGCTGTTTTTTGGCACCTTTGCTTGGATGTTGCTGTTCATTTTTTCCCCAGAAGGCGCCGAGCGCGATCTGGTTCTGGAAAGCCTCAACGAGAACATTGCCGAAATCGCCGGGCTTTGGATATTCCTCGTCGCCGCGATGACCTTCGTCGCCTATCTGAACAAGAAAGGGTTGATTGAAAACCTGATCTATTTGGTCCTGCCCAAACAAATCAGCGAACGGCAGTTGCTGTTCCTGACCGCGACGTTCTGCTTCGTGTTTTCCTCGTTGGCGGACAACATTACCGCCACGCTGGTATCGATCACGCTGATCATGTCGCTCAAGCTCAGCGCCGAAAAGACGATCAAATATGCGGCGCTGGTCGTGTTTGCGGTGAACTCGGGTGGCGTAGCGCTGATCACTGGTGACGTAACCACCTTGATGATCTTCCTTGCCGGGAAAGTACAGATTCTGCAACTGCTGCTGTTGGCGCTTCCGGCGTTCCTGGCGGTCATGCTGCTGGCGGCGATGCTCTCGCTGGGCATGAACGGTCAGGTGGTGGTGGAAAGCCATCGAACCGATGTCCGCCGGGTCGATATTGCCATCGCGCTGATCTTCCTTGGCACCATTTTGTGCACCATCGCTGGTAACTTCTTCTTCCAGATACCGCCCGTGCTGACCTTCCTGACCGGCTTGTCGATCATGTTTCTGGTGGCGCGCTTCTTCAGCGATGACATCGAAACCGATCCGATTCTGGAATACGTACGCCAAGTCGAATTCGAGACCTTGCTGTTCTTCCTCGGCATTCTGCTGTTGGTCGGCATGCTTAAGGAAATCCATGTGCTCGATGGCTTGGTGCAAATCTACGATCAGGTGCCTGCAGTGGTGGCCAACTACCTAATGGGCATCTTGTCCGCTGCGATCGACAACGTGCCCCTGACCGCTGCACTGCTGAAGTCCGGGCTCGAGATGGGGATTGCTGAATGGATGGTGCTGACCTATGCAGTCGGCGTGGGCGGTTCGCTGCTGGTCATCGGGTCCGCGGCGGGCATTGTGGCCATGAGCAAGGTGCCGGGGCTCACCTTCGGTAGCTATCTCAAGTACAGCCTGTACCTGTTCATCGCATTCAATCTTGGCTTCGCCGGCGTCTATCTGACCGGCCTGGTAGTGGCGGGCTCGCTGGGCTGAGTCGCGCTTGGGCGCGGTCGCTCATAGCCGTTGGGTGAGCTGCCGCGCTTACCAGTGCAGGTTGAAGTGCGAGCCGAGCACGAATTGATCATCGAGCAGGTCCCAGCGTTCGACGCAGACCTTCTTGTCGGCGCCAGGGTGCAGCTTCATGCGATTGAACGAGTTCGGCGATGTCCCACGGACTCGTGATGACAGGGTGGTTCCGGCCTGAATCATCCAGATCTCCCGTGACAGCGCGGTGTACTGCTTGGACAACGGCAATACATAGGGCAGGTGGATGTGCCCGCCCATAACCAGGTCCAATCCTTCGTCGGCCCAGCGGTGCAGCGCAGCATCGGCGTTGTGCTGCAGATTGCTCAGATCGCTCAGCACCATCGCGCCGAAAGGCTGGTGCGCCACGACAATACGCACCTTGTTCGGATCGCTCTGCTTGAGCCGCCGCGTGACGGCCTGCACTTGCTCGTCCGTCACCAGCCCATCCTTGTGCCGCCGTGGGTGGGTGGTATTGAGACCGATCACCAACATCTCGTCATTCTCGAAGGTTGGCTCCAGATCCTCACCGAAGTGGCGGCGATAGTTGCGGTAGGGCATGAGGAAGCGAGCAAAGACGTTGTACAGCGGGATGTCATGGTTACCCGGAATCACCAGCGCTTCTGGGATGCCGTGACCATGCAGGCGCTTGACGAAGGCCTGGGCGTCGGCGAACTGTTCGGCCTTGGCGCGCTGCGTGATGTCGCCGGAAAAGATCAGCAGATCTGCGCCATGCTCCCGCACGTGGTCTTCCATGGCTTGCACGACGGCGGCCTGTTCGGTGCCGAAGTGGGTGTCGGAAATCTGCACGATGCTGGTCATGGGTGGGCGTCTTCTCGTCTGGTGTGCGTGACGGGTGGCATTGTTGCATTCGAAGCCATTCGGCGCCCGGCGTTCCGGTAAATCGCAGGCAGTGGTATCGAAACGTGTTGCGGCGTTGGCCCTGATCGCTTTCGGTTGCGCTGTGCAGGGCCTTGGACTAACCTCCGCGCTGCTTCAGGTGCCCCCTGGCTAAAAGCCAGTGGGTGAAACAGGGAAGCCGGTTCATTCGATGAAGATTCCGGCGCTGCCCCCGCAACGGTAGGCGAGACAGGACACCGCTCACAGCCACTGTGCCACAGGCATGGGAAGGCCGCGGTTCCGGGATGCAAGGCATCCGCTCGCAAGCCCGGAGACCGGCCTGTCGCATTCCACGGCAGTGCGGCGGGCGCTGATCGGGGTGCGGCTGCTTGCACCTGCGCTCCTTTCGCATTCTCCGTCTGCCCTTATCGACTGATGTCGTGCGGCGGGCACGACGGAGACCTGAACTTGATCTGCAAGACCCTCAATACCTCAGCGGCGTGCCTGCTGCTTGGCTATGTTTCGCTTTCCCATGCTCAGCCGGTCCAACCGCTGAACCTCAACGACCAGGTGGTTACAGCCACGCGCACCGAGCAGGCGCTCAGCCGTATTGCTTCCACCAGCGTCATTACTCGCGAACAGATCGTACGCAGCCAGGCGCAGAGCGTTTCCGAGCTGCTGCGCGGCCTCGCGGGCGTCAATGTGGCCTCCAACGGCGGCCGTGGCAAGACTTCAGCCGTCTATGTACGTGGCACCAGCAGCCAGCATCTGCTGGTTTTGGTCGATGGGGTGAAAATCGGCTCGGCCACATCAGGTGGTGCATCGCTGGAGAACATTCCGGTCGAGCAAATCGAGCGCATTGAACTGGTCCGCGGCCCTCGTTCCAGTCTGTACGGTTCGGAAGCGGTAGGCGGCGTCATGCAGATCTTCACGCGGCGTGGAGAGGGCGAAGGGTTCAAACCCTATTTTTCCGCTGGCGCGGGCAGCCGCTCCAGCTTCGACGGCGCCGCGGGCATATCCGGTAGCCAGGGTGCCGGATGGTTCAATCTCGGCGTGGCGAGCGCGTCAACCGACGGTATCAATTCGAGGGCCTATCGGCCGTCAGCACCACGCTCCTACGAACCCGATGCGGACGGTTATCGCGAGCTGTCCGGAGCCTTGCGAGGTGGATATCGCTTCGACAATGGATTGGAGCTGGACGGCAGTTGGCTGCATGTCGACACCCACAGTGACTACGACTCTCGGTCTACCTCAGGTGCGACAGGTCGCTTCGCCTATAGCGACGGAAGCCAGCAAGTCATCGGTGGCCGGGCACGATTCAAGCCGCTCGAGCCGTGGTTGGTGACCCTGCAGGCCGGTCACAGCGAAGACAACACAGACAACTTCCGCGACGGTCGTTTCTATTCTCGCTTTGACACCAAGCGTGATTCTTTCAATTGGCAGAACGACTTCAGCGTGGCCGACGACCAGTTGCTCACCCTGGGTTTTGATTACCAGCAAGACCGCATCGACGTCACGGACGACTATGCAGTGGACGCCCGCGATAACAAGGGCGCCTACCTGCAGTATCAGGGTCGCTTCGGCCGCCACGGCTTGTTGGCTGGCCTGCGCCGCGATGACAACGAGCAGTTCGGGAACCATGACACCGGCAATCTCGGCTGGAGCTATGACCTGCGCGACAACCTGATGCTGAGCGCGTCCTACGGCACGGCTTTCAAGGCGCCCACTTTCAATGATCTCTACGCACCGGACACCGGCTTCACGGCGGGCAATCCTGACCTGCTGCCGGAAGAGTCGCAAAGCTATGAGCTGGGCCTGAAGGGTGAACAGCAATGGGGCGAGTGGAGCCTCAACGCGTTCGAAAACCAGATTGAGGATCTGATTGTCTGGACGGGAAGCAGTCCCATGCAGCCCCAGAACGTCGACGTGGCGCGTATTCGCGGGATCGAAGGCGTTGTCGGCACCGAGCTGCTGGGCTGGGATGTCGTCACCTCGGTGACCTTCCTCGACCCGCAGGATCGCAGCAAGGCCAATCACGGGCATCTACTGCCGCGTCGCGCCAAACGGACGTTGAATGTCGACCTGGACCGTGCCATTGGGCGCTTTGCCATCGGCACGACGCTGTACGCCGCAAGCGAGCGGTTCGACAAATCCAGCAACACCGAAGCCGAGCGCTTGCCTGGCTATGCCCTGGTCGATCTGCGTGGCGAATACCGTCTCGATGATGCCTGGCGACTGCAGGCAAAACTGAGCAACCTGTTCGACCGGGATTACGAAACCGCCCAAACCTACGAACAGCCCGGCCGCGCGATCCATTTCACGGTTCGCTACCAGGCACTTTAATCGCGCTTCGGCGCTTCGCCCCAAGGAGAACACCGATGATCAAACTGTCCGCTAGAGCCCAACTGGCTGTCGGTATTGCGCTGGTCGCGCTGATGGCCATGACGCGCGGCCAGCACTTCGCTTCGGTGAACCTGCCAAGCGCCTCTTGGGCGGTGTTCTTCCTGGCGGGCGTGCTGTTGGCGCCGCGCTGGGTGTTTCCGGCTCTGTTCGTCGAGGCGTCGCTGCTGGATTTCGCCGCCATTGAATGGCAGGGCGTGAGCAGCTACTGCATGTCACCGGCGTACTGGATGCTGGTGCCTGCCTACGGCTCCCTGTGGTTCGGCGGACGGATGTATGCGCGGTTGCACCGTGACCACCTGAGTAGCCTGGCATTGCTGGCGGGCGTCGTGGTGCTCAGTGCCTTCGTGTGCTACCTGTTTTCGGGCGGCGGCTTCCTGTTTTTCTCCGGCCGCTATCCAGACCCGAGTCTGGCGCAGCTGGCCGAGCGCATTGGCGTGTACTACCCGCGCTACCTGGGTAACTTGGCGCTGTATGTGGGAACCGCAGCGGTCATGTTCGTCGGCCTGCGTGCTTGGAGCGCACAGCGTGAAGGCGCTCGCGCATGAGTGAGTTCAGCGCACGCGATGATCGCCATAAGGCACGGATGCAACGCAAGAAGGCAGTCATCGACGAGAAGATCGCCGAAGCGCAGGACGAGTACGGCCTGCTGCTGGTGCATACCGGTAACGGCAAGGGCAAGAGCAGCTCGGCGTTCGGCATGGTCGCCCGCGCACTCGGCCATGGCATCAAGGTGGGCGTGGTTCAGTTCATCAAGGGCGCGGCCAGTACCGGCGAAGAAAGCTTTTTTCGTCGATTTCCTGATGAGGTCCGCTACCACGTGATGGGGGAAGGCTTCACCTGGGAAACGCAGGACCGCCAGCGTGACATCGCCAAGGCAAAGGAGGCGTGGAACGTCGCCGCACAGCTACTGGCTGATCCGGACATTGGTCTTGTCGTGCTGGATGAGCTGAACATTGCCCTTAAGTACGGCTATCTGGAACTCGACCCGATCCTCGCTGATATCGAGTCGCGACCGCTATTGCAGCATGTGGTGGTCACCGGCCGCGGCGCGCCGCCGGGTTTGATCGAGGCAGCCGACACCGTGACTGAAATGAGCCTGATCAAACATGCCTTCAAAGCTGGCGTGAAGGCGCAGAAGGGAATCGAGTTCTGATGTTTGCAATCAAGGCATACGCAGTTGCTGAGCGCTGGGGAGGGCAATGAATACGCCACATGACTGCCCGGCGCTGCTCATTGCCGCGCCAGCCTCCGGCCAGGGTAAAACGACCGTGACCGCTGGCCTGGCTCGCTTGCATACGCGCCAAGGCAAACGCGTGCGTGTCTTCAAGTGTGGTCCGGACTTCCTCGATCCCATGGTGCTGGCCCGTGCCAGTGGTCACCCGGTCTATCAACTCGATCTGTGGATGGTGGGGGAAGCTGAAAGCCGCCGCCTGCTATGGGAAGCGGCGCGTGATGCTGACCTGATCCTCATCGAAGGCGTGATGGGACTGTTTGACGGCACGCCGTCGGCTGCCGATCTGGCGCGGCAGTTTGGCGTGCCGGTATTGGCGGTGGTCGATGGATCGTCCATGGCGCAAACCTTCGGGGCGCTGGCTCATGGTTTGGCCAGCTATCAGCCGGATCTTCCGTTTGCCGGCGTATTGGCCAACCGGGTCGGCAGCAGCCGCCATGGCGAGATCCTGCGCGACTGTTTGCCAAAGCAGATTGGCTGGTTCGGAGCCCTGCCGCGCGGCGATTCGGTAGGCCTGCCCAGCCGCCATTTGGGGCTTGTACAGGCGCAGGAACTGGCAGATCTGGACGCCCGGCTCGACGCGGCTGCCGACGCTCTGGCAGCGAGCGCGGATTGCAGACTGCCGACGGCGATCAGCTTTCCACCACCGGCACCCGAGACGCTGCCGAAACTGTTGAGCGGTGTGCGTATCGGTGTGGCACGTGACGCTGCCTTCTCCTTCGTCTATCAGGCAAACCTCGACCTGCTGCAAGCGCTCGGTGCAGAACTGTTGTTCTTCTCGCCACTGCGATTCGCCCGCCTGCCCGCAGTCGACAGTCTGTATCTTCCGGGCGGCTACCCGGAGCTGCACATGCGGGCATTGAGCCGAAACCGCACGATGGCTGAGGCGATACGCGCCCATCACGAGGCGGGCAAACCGACCCTTGCCGAGTGCGGGGGCATGCTCTATCTGCTCGACGGCTTGACCGGCCAGGATGGGGTGCGTGAAAGCATGCTTGGCCTGATGCCCGGCGAAGCGACGATGCAGAAGCGTTATACCGCGATGGCGCTGCAGGAAGTACAGCTGCCGGAAGGGCGCCTGCGCGGCCACACCTTTCACCATTCCTCCCTTGAGTCGCCGATGCAGCCGCTGGCGCGGGGTGAATGTCCGAATTACAAGCGCACGGCCGAGGCGGTTTACCGGCAGGACCGGCTGACGGCTTCCTACATCCATTTCTACATGCCGTCCGATCCGTTCGCGGCTGCGGCGATGCTTAGTCCATGAGCGAGTTTGCCTTTACCGCGGCGCAGCGCGCCGGCGTTTACCGGGCGATTGGCGAGCGTCGCGACATGCGGCATTTCAGCGGAGGCGAGGTTGCACCCGAGTTGCTGGCGCGCCTGCTCGAGGCCGCGCATCAGGCGCCCAGCGTGGGCTTGATGCAGCCCTGGCGGTTTCTTCGTATCAGCCGTCCCGAATTGCGCAGCGCCATTGCCAGGCTAGTCGAGGAGGAGCGTTTGCTCACTGCCGCTGCGCTGGGCGAGCGGGGCGAGGCATTCATGAAGCTCAAGGTCGAGGGCATTCACGATTGCGCCGAACTACTGGTCGTCGCGCTGATGGATGGCCGCGAGACACACGTGTTTGGTCGTCGCACACTGCCGGAAATGGACCTCGCTTCGGCCGCCTGCGCGATCCAGAATCTCTGGCTCGCCTCGCGGGCCGAGGGGCTGGGTATGGGTTGGGTATCGCTGTTCGATCCGCAGGCACTGGCTGATCTGCTGCAGATGCCCGCTGGGGCTAAACCCGTTGCGGTGATCTGCTTGGGTCCGGTGGCTGAGTTTTATCCCGCGCCAATGCTCGCGCTCGAAGGCTGGACCAAGCCGCGACCGCTCTGTGAGTTGCTGTTCGACAACATTTGGGGCCAGCAGTCGTGAGCGTTGCCCTGAGCTGCTTGGGCGGCGTTGCACTCGATGTACTGCTCGGCGAACCCCGTCGCGGTCATCCCCTGGTTGCGTTCGGCAAGCTGGCCGATCGGCTCGAGCATCACTTCAACGGCCCCGGCGGTCGCGGCTGGCGCAGCCATGGCGTTACCGCCTGGTGCCTCGCCGTGCTGCCGCTGACGGCAGCGGCGTGGCTGCTCGGTTCGTTGCCGACTGTTGGCTGGCTGGTTGAGATCTGCTTGCTCTACATGGCTTTGGGACTGCGCAGCCTTGGCGACCATCTGCTGCCGGTAGCACAGGCGCTGCGTCAGGGTGATTTGGCTGAAGCACGCCAGCGCGTCGGTTTCATTGTCAGCCGCGATACACGCGAACTCGACGAGCAGGGCGTCGCCCGAGCCGCGACCGAGTCGGCATTGGAGAATGGTAGCGATGCGGTATTTGCCGCGCTGTTCTGGTTCGTGCTGGCAGGCGCACCCGGTGTGGTGCTGTACCGGCTGAGCAATACGCTCGATGCTATGTGGGGCTACCGCAACGAGCGCTTCGAGCGATTCGGCTGGGCCGCGGCGCGTATCGATGATGTGTTGAATTTCATTCCAGCGAGGCTGGTTGCGCTCACATATGCGCTGTTGGGCCAGACGCGGCGAGCCTGGCGTTGCTGGCGCACGCAAGCGCCGCTGTGGGACAGCCCCAACGCCGGCCCCGTGATGGCTGCCGGGGCCGGTGCGCTAGGCGTGGCGCTGGGCGGTCCGGCTATCTACCACGGCGAGCTGCATCACAGACCCGTGCTCGGAGAAGGCGAACCGCCTCAGGCTCGAGATATCGAGCGCGCACTGGACATGGTCTGGGCCGGCGTCGGTCTTTGGTTGCTGGCATTGCTGCTGGGAGGCTGGCTGGATGCTTGAGCACGGCGGAAAACTGCGTAGGGCGGCCGAGCACTTTGATATACCGCTGCACGACTGGCTGGATCTATCTACCGGCATTGCGCCATACGGTTTCGATCTGCCAGCCATTCCTAGCGAAGCCTGGCTGCGCCTGCCGGAAACCGAAGACGAATTGGAGACAGCTGCGCAGGGCTATTTTGGTGCCGCGTCGCTGTTGCCAGTGGCTGGCTCTCAGGCTGCGATCCAGATGTTGCCGCGCTTGCGCAGGCCATTGCAGGTCGGAATCGTTTCGCCCTGTTATGCGGAACATGCCGAAGCCTGGCGCCGCGAAGGGCATCGTCTCAGCGAATTCAGCGAGGGCAGTGTGCCGCGGGCCCTCGACGGGCTTGACGTGCTGGTCGTGGTCAATCCCAACAACCCCACCGGCCGCCTTTTACCGCCGGAGCAACTGCTCGCCTGGCACGGCCGTCTCGCCGAGCGTGGCGGTTGGTTGATCGTTGACGAAGCGTTCATGGATCCGACCCCGTCTCACAGCCTGGCGCCCCATAGCCATCTGCCGGGGCTGATTGTGCTGCGCTCGTTCGGCAAGTTCTTCGGTATGGCCGGTGCGCGGCTGGGGTTCGTGCTGGCGGAACAGAGTTTGCTGTCTGTGCTGAGCGATGCACTCGGGCCATGGCCGATTGCCGGCCCGTCACGCTTCATTGGCACCGTATTGCTTGCCGATCTCGACGGGCAGCGTCGTCAGCGCGAGCGCCTGCTCGGCGACAGCGCGCGTCTGGCGCAGCTGCTCTCAGAGCGCGGGTTGCCACCTGCCGGCGGATGCGGGCTTTTCCATTGGGTTGTGACGGAGGAGGCGATGATGCTCCGTGAGTTTCTGGCCTGCCAGGGCATTCTGGTGCGCCGCTTTCTACATCCGCCGAGTGTGCGCTTCGGGCTGCCGGCAGACGAAGCGGGATGGGCGAGGCTGACGCGGGCGCTGAGCAATTATCAGGCGTTGAGCGCATGAGCACCTTGATGGTTCAGGGCACAACCTCCGATGCCGGCAAGAGCACCTTGGTGACCGCGCTGTGTCGCTGGCTCAAGCGCCAAGGTGTCGCCGTCGTGCCGTTCAAGCCGCAGAACATGGCACTGAACAGTGCGGTAACCGCTGACGGCGGCGAGATCGGCCGCGCACAAGCGGTGCAGGCCCAGGCCGCAGGATTGCCGCCGCATACCGACATGAATCCCATCCTGCTCAAGCCCAACAGCGATGTCGGTGCGCAGGTGATCATCCACGGTCGCGCCGTCAGCAACATGGATGCCGTGGCCTACCACGACTATAAGCGCGTGGCGATGGAGGCGGTGCTGGCTTCGCACCGGCGCCTGCGCGATGCCTATCAGGTGGTAATGGTCGAAGGCGCGGGTTCGCCGGCCGAGATCAATCTGCGCGCCAACGATATCGCCAACATGGGCTTCGCCGAAGCGGTCGACTGCCCGGTGATCCTGATCGCCGATATCGACAAGGGCGGCGTGTTCGCACACCTGGTCGGCACGCTGGAATTGCTTAGCCCCAGTGAGCAGGCGCGGGTCAAAGGCTTCGTGATCAACCGTTTTCGCGGCGATATTGCCCTGCTGCAGCCGGGCCTCGACTGGCTCGAACAGCGTACAGGCAAGCCCGTTATCGGGGTGCTCCCGTACCTTATGGATTTCCACCTCGAAGCAGAGGACGCCGTCGACGTGCGTCAGTCCGCGAAGAGCGAGCAGACCTTGAAGGTTGTGGTGCCGGTCCTGCCGCGAATCAGCAATCACACCGACTTCGATCCGCTGCGTTTGCATCCTCAGGTTGATCTCCGCTTTGTTGGGCCCGGACAAGCAGTGCCGCCTGCCGATCTGATTATCCTGCCGGGCTCTAAAAGCGTGCGGGCGGATCTTGCCTGGCTGCGCGAGCAAGGTTGGGAATCGGCGATACAGCGGCATCTGCGTTACGGCGGCAAGCTGCTCGGAATCTGTGGCGGGCTGCAAATGCTCGGCGAATGCATTGCCGATCCGCTTGGCCTGGAAGGGCCGGCAGGGCAGAGCGACGGGTTGGGATTGCTTCGGTTCTCTACAACGCTGGCTGCCCACAAGCAGCTGCGGAACGTGCATGGACGACTGGGGATCGATAACGTCGAGATCAGCGGCTACGAGATTCACGCAGGTATCAGTGACGGACCCGCACTGGAGCGTGCCGCCGTACGACTCGACGATGGCCGCCTAGATGGTGCGATCAGCGAGGACGGTCAGGTGCTCGGCACCTACCTCCACGGCCTGTTCGAGTCGCCAGCTGCCTGCGAGGCGCTGTTGCGCTGGGCGGGGCTGGAGAGGGCGCAGCGGGTCGACTACCAGGCATTGCGAGACCGCGACATCGAACGTCTGGCGGATCTGGTCGAGAAGCACTTGGATGTCGGGCGACTGCTGACGCTTTGCGGCCTACCAACGGAGACGGATGCATGATCGAGCTTATCCTCGGTGGCGCGCGGTCCGGCAAGAGTCGTTTGGCCGAGCGGCTTGCGGTTGAAAGTGGCCTGGCGGTTACCTATATCGCCACGAGCCAGCCATTGGATGGCGAGATGAACGAACGAATCGCTCATCACCGTGCCCGGCGCCCCGCCAGCTGGGCCTTGATTGAAGAACCGCTGACGCTGGCGTCTGTCCTGCGTGAACATGCCCGTGAGGATCGCTGCCTGCTGGTGGATTGCCTGACGCTTTGGCTGACCAATCTGCTGATGCTGGACGACCTGGTTCGCCTGACGGAAGAACGTGAGGCCTTGCTTGAGTGCCTCGCTGACCTACCGGGGCGGGTGCTATTGGTCAGTAACGAAACAGGGCTGGGCGTGGTGCCGCTGGGGGAGTTGACTCGCCGATATGTCGATGAGGCAGGCCTGCTGCACCAGGCCCTCGCCGAGCGTTGTCAGCGCGTGGTGTTCACCGTGGCGGGTTTGCCAATGACCCTGAAAGGAGCGGCGCTTTGAACAAGCAATGGTGGCTGGAACCCTGCCGGGTACCGGATGAAGCGGCACGCCAGGCGGCACGCCAGCGCGATGCCCTGTTGACCAAGCCTGCGGGTTCGCTGGGACGTATCGAAGCGGTAGTGCCGCAGTTGGCGGCTTTGCAGGGTCGCGCTCGTCCATCAGCGGAGCACGTTTTCATCGCCATTTTTGCGGGCGATCATGGCGTTGCCGAAGAAGGCGTCTCGGCGTTCCCGCAATCGGTGACTGGCCAGATGCTTGCCAACTTCGTCAACGGTGGAGCAGCGATCAGTGTGCTGGCGAAGCAGCTCGAGGCGACCCTGGAAGTGGTTGATTTGGGGACAGCGGCACCGTTGTCGTTGCCTCGGGTGCGCCATCTTTCGCTGGGGCCGGGCACCCGCAACTTCGCCAAGGAGTCCGCGATGAGTGCCGAGACCTGTCAGCTCGCCATGCAGGCCGGGCGCGACAGCGTGCTGCGGGCGCAACAGCAGCGGAGCGAGCTGTTCATTGGTGGCGAGATGGGCATCGGCAATACCACTACTGCGGCCGCGCTGGCCTGCGCTTTGCTGGGTTGCGCGCCGCACGAATTGGCGGGGCCAGGCACCGGCTTGGACGAGGCTGGAGTGGCGCGTAAGCGTGTAGTCATCGAGCGGGCACTGGCGCTGCACGCGGGATCGCACGACACCCTCGGCTGGATGCAGCGGCTCGGTGGTTTCGAACTCGCTGCGCTCACTGGGGCCTATTTAGCGTGCGCGCAGCAAGGCATCGTTGTGCTGGTCGACGGCTTTATCTGCAGTGTGGCGGCGCTGTGTGCGGTGCGTCTGAACCCAGCCTGTCGTGACTGGCTGCTGTTCGCCCACCGCTCGGCTGAGCCGGGCCATGCCGCTGTGCTCAGCGCATTGGATGCTCAGCCGTTGCTCGACCTTGGCCTGCGTCTGGGCGAGGGCAGCGGCGCGGCGTTGGCGGTTCCGCTGCTCCGGATGGCCTGTGCGCTGCACGACGGTATGGCCACATTCGAAGAAGCCGCCGTTGCGGTGAAACACTCATGAGCGTGCAGCTGGAGTTGCTGCGTCACGGTGAAACCGAAGCCGGCGGCGGTTTTCGCGGGCGGCTGGATGATGCCCTCACCGCAACAGGTTGGCAGCAGTTGCGAGCAGCCGTTGTCGCCGCCGGGCCCTGGGACCGCATCATCAGTTCACCCCTGCGCCGCTGCGCGGATTTCGCAGCTGAGCTCGCCGAGCAACGGTCACTTGAGTTCGAACTTGAACCCGACCTTCGTGAACTGGACTTCGGCGATTGGGAAGGGCGCACCGCTGCGGATCTGATGGTGGATCAGAGCGAAGCCCTGGGCCGCTTCTGGAGCGACCCGTACGGCTTCACTCCTCCCGGCGCGGAGCCCGTCGCTGACTTCGAGGCGCGCGTGCTTGCAGCAATCGAGCGGCTGACCGATCGATGTGCAGGCGAACGCGTACTGCTGGTCACGCACGCGGGCGTGATGCGGCTGCTGCTGGCGCAGGCGCGTGGGTTGCCGCGCGAAGGTCTGCTGCAGGTTGAGGTCAGTCATGGGGCGTTGTTCGGGCTGAGAACCGGTTTCGCCGACGCCACGCTCTGGCTGGAAGAACGATGCAGCCCTTTTTGATCGCGCTGCAGTTTCTCACCTGCCTCCCGGTACGGCTGCGCGGAATGCCCGAGCCGCAGCAAATCGGCAGGTCGCTGCTGTATTACCCGCTGGTGGGGTTGCTGCTGGGCGGCATGCTCTGTTTGCTCGGCGTGGCTCTCGGCAATGCGGCGCCACCCTTGAAGGCCGCTTTGCTGTTGGCCGCGTGGGTTTGGCTCACCGGTGCGCTGCACCTCGACGGCCTGGCCGACAGTGCGGATGCCTGGCTGGGTGGCTTCGGCGACCGGGAGCGAACCCTGGCGATCATGAAAGACCCCTGCAGCGGCCCGGTTGCGGTCGCCGTGCTGGTGTTAGTCCTGCTGCTGAAGTTCGTCGCGTTATGGACCCTGCTTGCGCAAGGCAATCAATGGGTGCTTTTGGCGGTGCCGCTGGTAGGGCGAAGCGTCATGTTGGGGTTGTTTCTGACTACGCCCTACGTGCGGCCCGGCGGTTTGGGCCAGTCCCTGGCCGAGCACATGCCGCGATCAGAAGCGCGGGTGGTGTTGGGGCTGATCGTGCTCGGTGGCGTCCTGATGGGTGCTGGTGGTTGGGTTGCGCTGGCCGTTGCCGCTTGTGTGGGAGTGCTGGTGCGCCGCGCCCTGGTTCAGCGGTTGGGCGGTACCACGGGTGACACTGCCGGTGCGTTGTTGGAGCTGGTGGAGTGTGCGGTGCTGGTCGGCTTGGCGCTGCTGGGCTAGGGCGAGCCCTCAACCCAGCAATGCGACTGTCTTGATCTGCGCCCAGAGCGCCTTGCCCTCGGTAACCCCGAGCTGATCGGCCGAACGCCGCGTAATGCGCGCCAGCAGTGGTGTGCCTTGCGCGTCCAGGCGAACCAGAACATGGGCTGGCGTATCGGCGGTGACCACTTCAGCAACCCGCACCGGTAGCAGGTTGCTGATGCTGGTGCCTTCCGCACGTTCCAGCGTCAAGCTGACGTCCCGCGCATGGACGCGAAAGCGCAGCCGATGACCGACCGATTCGCTCCGTTGCGCCACCAGGACGTCACCGCCCTGAAACGTCAGACGAGTGAGATGGTAATCGGTGTCGTGCCCGGCAATTTCCGATTCGATGACGACGCCTGCATCCTCACCGAACGCAGTCGGTAGATCGAGGCGTGCAAGGGTTTCGTGCAGCGGCCCCTGCGCAACGACCTGGCCCTCATCGAGCAGAACCAGGTGATCAGCCAGTCGCGCCACTTCGTCTGGTGCGTGGCTGACATAAAGCAGTGGTATATCCAACTCGTCGTGCAGACGTTCGAGGTACGGCAGGATTTCCTGTTTGCGCTTCACGTCGAGGGCAGCCAGAGGCTCGTCCATCAGCAGCAGACGGGGGCTGGTCAGCAGTGCACGTGCGATGCCGACCCGTTGTCGCTCGCCACCGGAAAGTCGCTCTGGCATGCGATCCAGAAGATGCTCGATGCCCAGCAGTTCGACAGCCTGATTCCAGACGACACGCCGGTCCTGTGCTGGGACGCGCTTCATGCCGAATTCGAGATTGCCTTTGACGGACAGATGGGCGAATAGATTGGCATCCTGAAACACGTAACCAATCGGGCGCTGGTGCGGTGGCACGAACCACTGGCGGCTCGAGTCTTGCCAGCAGTCGCCATTGACCACCAGTGTTCCGGTGCTGCTGCGCTCGAGCCCGGCGATGCAGCGCAAGCAACTGGTCTTGCCCGAGCCCGAGGGGCCGAACAGGGCGCTGACACCACGGCCCGGTAGTTTGACGTCCACGTCGAGCGCGAAGCCTGGATGGGCCAGACGCAGCTGTGCATGTATTCCGCTCAGGTTGTTGTTCATCCGCGCCACCCCTGCCGCAGCGGGCTTGCATAGAGAACGAGTAGCACCAGAAAGGAAAACAGCAGCATCCCGCCGGCCAGCCAGTGCGCCTGGGCGTATTCCAGGGCTTCGACGTGATCGTAGATCTGTACGGACAACACGCGGGTTTTCTCGGGGATGTTCCCGCCGATCATCAGCACCACACCAAACTCGCCCACCGTATGGGCGAAGCCGAGAATGCTGGCCGTTACGAAACCTGGCCGTGCCAGTGGCAATACGACGGTGAAGAAGGTGTCCAGCGGGCCCGCACGCAAGGTTGCTGCGGCTTCCAATGGACGTTCGCCAATCGCTTCGAAGGCGTTCTGCAGCGGTTGCACCACGAAGGGCATTGAGTAGAACACCGAGCCCACGACCAGACCGGCAAAGGTGAACGGCAGGACACCCAGACCGAGCGTTTGGGTCAGTTGCCCAACGGGGCCATTGGGGCCCATCGCTACCAGTAGATAGAAGCCGAGCACACTGGGTGGAAGTACGAGGGGGAGCGCCACCACGGCGCCAATGGGGCCTTTCAGGCGTGAGCGGGTCCGTGCCAGCCACCATGCGATGGGGGTTCCGAGTAGTAACAGCAGAACGGTGGTGATGCTGGCGAGTTTGAGTGTCAGCCAGATCGCCGAAAGACTGGCGTCATCCAGGGCGGGTATTTCCATCACCTACCGACCATAACCGTAGGCGTTGATCACCTCAGTTGCCTTTGCGCTTCGCAGGTAATCGAGCAGTGCGTGCGCCGCCGGGTTGTCGCGACCTTTTGTCAGCAGCAGAGCGTCCTGGCGAATCGGTGGATGATAGGTGGCGGGTACTACCCAGCCGGACCCCTGCCGAATTTCACCGCTTTCGATTACCTGAGAGAGCGCGACGAAGCCGAGTTCGGCGTTGCCGCTGGCGACGAATTGATGGGTTTGTGCAATGTTTTCGCCTTGCACCAGCTTGCCTCTGACCGAGTCGGCAAGACCCAGCTTTGTCAGCGTCGCCATCGCTGCGGCGCCGTAGGGTGCGGTTTTCGGGTTGGCGATCGCGAGGTGACGATATGCCTGATGGGTAAGCACCTTGCCCTGATCGTCGACATAACCTTCATTGGCTGACCACAACACCAATGTACCGATGGCGTAGGTGAAGCGGCTTCCAGCAACACCCAACCCTTCGTCTTCCAGCTTGGCTGGAATCTGTTCATCCGCTGCCAGCAGTACTGAGAAAGGCGCCCCGTTGCGAATCTGCGCGAAGAGCTTTCCAGTCGAGCCGAAGGACAGCAGTACCTTATGGCCGGTATCGCGTTCGAACTGATCAATGATGACGCGCATGGGCGCGGTAAAGTTCGACGCCACCGCAACCTGGATTTCATCGGCATGGCCGATCAAAGGCGTAAGTGCAGCCAGCGCTGCGACCAGGGTCATACGAATACGATACATCATGCTCATCAATCTACCGCGATGATTACGTGAGAGGCTTTGATCAGCGCCGTACAGGGCTGACCGACGGCCAATCCGAGCGCTTCGGTGCTTTCATTGGTGATGACTGCCCCCAGCGTTCGGTTGCCGGGAAGTAGCAGCTTGACCTCGCAGCTGACCGCACCAGGCGTGATGGCGCCGATGGTTCCGCTCAGACGGTTGCGGGCGCTGATCTTCACGTCGGGATCAGGTGACAGCAGGACAAAGCTGGCTTTGACCAGCGCCATGGCGATCTTGCCGGGTGCCAGCTGAAGCTCGTCGATACTGTCGTTGGTCAGCGTCGCGGTCATCGTTTGTCCGTCGCCGATATCCATGCTGACGCTGCCGTTCACCGCGCCTCGTTCGACCTGGGTAATGCGGCCCCGAAACTGGTTGCGTGCGCTGGTTTTCATGGCGATCGCCCGAAGCAGTTTGTCGAAATCTTCGAACCCATCGATACCCTGGGCGACCTGCGCCAGGAAGCGTTCGTACTCGTGTTGCATGCGCTGCCAGATATGCAGCATTTCCCGACCGAATTCTGTCAGTTGCGTCCCGCCGCCCTTGGTGCCGCCCGCTGAGCGTATGACCAGCGGGCGCTCGGACAGATTGTTCATGGCATCCACCGCATCCCAGGCCGCCTTGTAGCTGAGCTTGATGGCCTTGGCCGCGCGACTGATCGAGCCCGTCGCTTCGATCTGTTCGAGCAGCTCGATGCGCTTGCCACCGAGATAGCCCTTCTCGCCACGGTTGAACCAGAGCTGCCCGTCTATGCGCAACGGTTCGAATGGTCTCGGATCGCTCATGTCTGCCCCCCATAAGGAGCGGCCATTTTGGCAAGCGCTATATAGAATTGTATATAGCGTTATCGCGTGGGCCTCATATATTGAGATTGAGCTACCGTTGCTCCGGGCGCGACTCGGGAGTAGCGTGGCCTCGATACCGCTTTCTGGAGCTTCGTCATGAGAATTGAATGGGTTGCCGCCTCACTTGCGCTGCTCCTGTTGGCTGGTCCCGCAGCGGCCGAACAGTGCCCGGCGTTGCTGCAACATGAACTTCCGAAGCTGCGATCAAAGGAAACCATCGATCTGTGCGAGCAGTTTCAGGGTAAGGCGTTGGTTGTGGTCAACACCGCCAGCTTTTGTGGCTTCGCACCGCAGTTCAAGGGGCTGGAGGCGCTGTATCAGCGCTACAAGGGCGATGGGCTTGTGATTCTCGGCGTGCCGTCCGATGACTTCTTTCAGGAGTCTGACGATGCGGCCGAAACGGCAGAGGTCTGCTATGTAAATTACGGGGTGACCTTCCCCATGGCTGAGACTCAGCCAGTGCGCGGCAGCGATGCGATACCACTGTTTCGGCAGTTGGCCGAGCAGGCCGGTGGGGCGCCGCGCTGGAATTTTTATAAATATGTGGTCGATCGCAACGGCAAAGTGGTCGACTATTTCTCGAGCAAAGTCGAACCGGACGATCCTGAGCTTACTGCTGCGGTGGAAAAGGCGTTAGCCGAGTAGCGGGAGGGATGCCCCGACCGGTCGGTCGGGGCGGGGTGCATCAGAAGCGGTAGGTCATCGCAGCGCCGAAACCGTGAGCGCTGTTTTCGTATGTGGCGTTGTAGACGCCACGAGTTGCGCTGGTCTGCTGGATCTTGGTGTCCTCTTCCCACAGGTAGGAATAGGCCAGATCAACCGTCATGTCGTCGGTAGGGTTCCAGGCCAGACCGAAGCTCACCGCAGTGCGGTCGCCAGTCGGGATGCGTGGTGAGCGGTGGGTGTTGTTGGTCGGACTCTGGTCGAAGGCCATGCCGGTACGAAGCGTCCACTGCTTGTTCAGTTTGTAGGCTGCACCGAGTGCATAGGACCAGGTGTCATGCCAGTCCTGCTCTTCGGTGATGGTGCCAACGCGCGGCGCGATCGGACCTGGCATCCCGTCGTTTTCGATGATGATCGCCTCGAGGCGGCTCCAGCGCGTCAGCATCGCACCGCCGTAAAGCGTCCACTGGTCGTTCAGCTCGTGCGTCATGGATACGTCGATCGACTCAGGCGTTTCCAGATCGAGCGATGCGTCGTAAGTACCTGCGAACGGACCGAAACCGATTCCGGAGACACGTGTTTCGCCTTCCAGCGTGTAGTCGACTTTCGAGTGGTACGTTATTCCCAGGCGGGTTTGAGGCGTGAACTCATACAACAAGCCTGCGTTGAAACCGATGGCGGTATCGTCGCCAGTTACTTTAATTCGGCCGTCATTGGCGCCAGGGGACGCAGCGTTCAGAACAGCGCTCTGAAGCTCGCCGTCGATCCGGTTGATGGTCGGACCGAAGCCGATCGATAGCTTCTCGTTGAACCGGTAGCTGACCGTAGGCTGGACGGTGATAACGCGGACTTCGCTGTAATCGCCAAAGTAACGACCCTGGAATCCGCTTTCGTAGTCAGTGATCAGGCCGAACGGTACATAGATACCGACGCCAACGGCCCATTTGTCATCCAGCGGCTTAACGTAATAGCCCATCGGGACCGCGGTGAAAGGAACCATGTCGCCGTCGTTGGAGCCGTTGCCAGGGAGTCCGCTGGTGTCGTTGATATCCGTCTTCGCATTGATCGCCGCCATGCCGAAGCTGACCTGCTCGCGCTGGAGGCGCGACATGCCGGCTGGGTTGCCGAACAGGGTAGTGGCGTCATCGGCAGAAGAAGAGCGACCGGCAAATGAGGTGCCCATGCCGCTGATGCTTTGTTCGTTAAGCGCGAAGCCGGCAGCCATGACCTGAGTGGAAAGGGCACCTACGGCTACTGCAATCGCGGTCTTCAACCATGTTTTTTTCATTGTTGTACTCCAGGGGAAAAAGCGGCTCGGACCCTACCAAGCTTCTCTGATCTGTCGCAAACGAAAGAGTGCAATTTTTCGTAAAGAACGACGATCGGCGCCGATAAAAGGTCGAATTGCCGATAAAACCCGCTGGGCTGAATCTGACCGGCCGGTCGCATTTGATCGCCTGGATCAGGCGATAGGTCGTTGTGGGTCGGTGATCCATTCGCTCCAGGAGCCTGGGTACAGTTTGGCCAGCGGGTAGCCGGCCAGGCAGAGGGCAAACAGGTTATGGCAGGCCGTCACGCCAGATCCGCAATAGGCCACCAGATCATCTGCTGGCTGGTCGACCAGGTGCCGGTCGAATCGTGAACGCAGCTGTTCGGGAGAGAGAAAACATCCTGTCGCATCAAGGTTTTCGGTAAACGGCACACAGCGAGCACCAGGAATATGCCCTGCCACAGGATCGATAGGCTCCTGTTCGCCGAGAAAGCGAGGCAGGGCACGCGCGTCGAATAAGGTCAGACCAGGCTGCCCGAGGCGTTTTGCCAGCTGTTGCGTGGAAACTAGCAAAAGGTCGTCGGGAGCCCCGTGGAACTGGCCGGGCTGAGCGTTGGCCGGTTCTCCAGTTACTGGCCCGCTGGCATCACGCCAGGCTTTGAACCCACCATCCAGCAAATACACACCGCTGCGTTTGCCCAGCCATGCCAGCAGCCACCATGCCCTTGCGGCAAATGCGCCGGGGCCGTCGTCGTAGATCACGACTTCGCTGTCATCATTCAGGCCTGCCGCGCGGAGTCGCGCAACCAACTGCCCCGGCTGCGGCAACGGGTGTCGACCGGTCTGGCCGCGGACAACCGGGCCTGACAGGTCGTTTTCCAGATCGAGAAAGCGCGCACCGGGAATATGCGCCTGTTCGTAGCTACGCCTCCCATATTCAGGGTCTTCAAGGGCGAATCGGCAATCGAAAATGCACAGATTCGGCTGCGAAAGGCGTGCGGTCAGTTCCGCAGTGTCGATCAGTTGAGCAAGCGGCATGGAAGGGCTCCGTTCGAATTCGGGGGAAACGTTATCACGCAGGCGGACACGGCGATCAAAGCGCTGGAGTTGGGGGGCGCGATATATACTGCGTGCCTTTTCGCCCGCTCGTCGGTCGTAACATCGGACAACAAGGAGGGCCTAGTGGCCATCGAAACTCAATGGGTGCTGGATGATGCGCAACTGACCCGCCTGTGTGCCGAATGGCGCCAGCTGCCTTATATAGCAGTGGATACGGAGTTTATGCGGGTCGATACCTTCTACCCGATCGCCGCGCTGCTGCAGGTGGGTGATGGACGTTGTGCCTATCTGATCGATCCATTGCTGATTACCGATTGGGCTGCTTTTGCCGGTCTGCTGACGGATCCGGCGGTCGTGAAAGTCTTGCATGCGTGCAGTGAAGATCTGGAAGTGCTCTGGCGGTTGACCGGTAGCCTTCCGGTGCCGTTGTTCGATACGCAGCTGGCTGCTGGCTATCTGAATATCGGCTTTTCCATGGGCTACTCGCGGTTGGTGCAGAGCGTGCTGAACATTGAGCTGCCCAAAGGTGAGACGCGCTCCGATTGGCTTCAGCGGCCCTTGAGCGAGATGCAGGTGCGCTATGCAGCCGAAGACGCCCAGCATCTGGCTGAGCTGTACGAGGCCCTGCTGCCGAAGCTGTCCGACGAGAAGCGCGCCTGGGTCATAGAAGACGGCGCCGAGTTGGTCGCCAATCTCCAGCGCGAGACCGATCCGGATGAAGCCTATCGTGACGTCAAGCAGGCCTGGCGATTGAAGCCGCGTCAGCTGGCGGTGTTGCGAGTCCTGACGGGGTGGCGTGAGCGGCAGGCGCGTGCACGTAACCAACCCCGTAATCGCGTATTGCGTGAACACAGCTTGTGGCCACTGGCCCGCACCCAGCCAACCGATCTGGTAAGCCTGGCGCGTATCGATGACATGCACCCGCGAACGGTACGCCAGGATGGCGAGACGTTACTCGAGCTGATCCGTACTGCCGCTGCGACGCCCGAGCAGGACTGGCCTGAATCTTTACCGGAGCCATTGCCACTCGACGCGTCGGCGCTGCTGAAAAAATTGCGTACTGTCGGTCAGCGCGAAGCCCAAGCCATGAACATCGCGCCGGAATTGATGCTGCGCAAGAAGGTGCTGGAAGCCTTGTTGAAATCCGGATATCCCGACGGTCCTTATCAGTTGCCTGAGTCGCTGCGCGGTTGGCGCCGCGAACGAATGGGGCAAGCCCTTCTTGACGTGCTGGAAGAGAAATCATGAAACGCATCTGCTCCATCTATAGAAGCCCGCGTAAGAAAGGAATGTACCTGTACGTCGAGCGCAGCGAAGCGCTCGCCCGGGTGCCGGAAGCTTTGCTTGCCGCTTTCGGTCCGCCGCAGCTTGCCTTCGATATCGTCCTTACGCCTGAACGCAAGCTGGCGCAGGAGGACATCGCGACGGTGCTCGATAACCTCGAGAAACAGGGTTATCACCTGCAAATGCCACCGCCAGAGGATGACTATATCGAGCACCTGCCTGAAGAGCTTTTGCGCAGAAACGACCCGATGTAAACCGTACGCGTTACTGACGAGCGACAAGAAACAATAGCAGGGGCGGGCCTATGCTCAGATGACATCAACAAAACGGAGATGGCTCATGAACATTCGCTCTTGGATTATTGTTCCTGTTCTGACTGGTCTGGTAATGACAGCTCAGGCTCAGCCTGCGCCGGACTATGATGAGCAAGCTTGGCAGCAACACTGGCAGAAGATGCAGGAGTACCGTCAGGCTTGGGAGAATGCAAAGACACCTGATGAGAAGCAAAAGCTTCGCGATCAGCACTGGCAGAGCATGCAGTCTGGGTTCGGCATGATGGATGGCTGCCCGATGGGTGGGGCGGGTGCCGGCATGGGCAAGTCTGGTGGTAAGGCCATGCAGGGCGGGATGAGCGGAGGCCGTATGATGGGCATGCAGCCTTCCAAAGAAATGCTGGACCTGCGCATCCAGCAGATGGAGCGGATGCTCGAGCAAATGCGGAGTCACCGGGATTTGCTGGACAAAAGCTGACGGTGCGAGGGCCGTCTTAGGAGTCAAAGGCGGCCTTGCATGTCGTTGGTCTACCGGCAGGCCCTTTGCTATTGGCCGGCCGTCTGCTGCCGGCTAGACTCGCAAGTTTCCGAGATGGCTATTCATGGCAGCAAAAGTCGAACCCTTCTGGATGCGCAAGACTCTGGCCGAGCTGGACTCAGCCGAGTGGGAGTCGCTTTGCGATGGCTGTGGTCTTTGCTGTCTGCAAAAGCTTGAGGATGAAGAGGATGGAAGCGTTTACTACACCCGTATCGCCTGCAAACTGCTCGATCTGAAAAGCTGCCGTTGCACCGACTATCCCAACCGCCGCGCCAGTGTCCCTGACTGCGTCCAACTGACAGCGGTGGACGCTGCGCAATTCAAATGGCTGCCGCCTACCTGTGGCTACCGCCTCGTAGCCGAAGGTAAGGATCTACCGCTTTGGCATCATCTGGTGTGTGGCGATCCAGATGCCGTGCATGCCGAGCGGATTTCTCAATCGGGCCGCATGATTACCGAGGGCTCTGTGGCTGATGAGGACTGGGAAGATCATCTGATATTCCGGGCCGGTTGAATCTACCTCAGTCCGCGTCGTCATAGCACTGAACCCAATCTGGAGCCGCTCGATGTCCCGCCGTCAGTTACCGCTGCTTGCCGTTCTGTTGCTTTCATTCGTTGCGCCACTTCAGGCGGCCAAGCGGGTCGACCTGGACTACACCGTCAAGTTCGTTCCCGAGCAGGGTATTGCGGAAGTGGAGCTCGCCCTCGAAGACGGCGGCGCGGTTAAATTTCTAGATCTGAATCTTGGCAAGGAACAGGCCTATGGCGATTTCCAGACAAACAGCGAAAGCAGCTGGGAGGAAGATGGTGGGCGCGGAGTCTGGCGGCCAGGGCCTGGCAAAGCACATTTGAGTTATCAGGTTAAGGTCAGTCATCAGCGCAAAAGTGGCCGCTTCGATGCGCGGATGACGGATGACTGGACGTTGCTGCGCGGAGACGATCTGGTGCCCGCCGGTCGCCTTGATCAGCAGGACGGAGTCAGACTGGTTTCTCGGCTGCGGTTCGAACTACCCAGCGGCTGGAAGAGCGTCGAGACCGGTTGGCCACGTATCGGGAAGAATCGCTTTCGCATCGACAATCCTGAGCGCCTGTTCGATCGCCCGACCGGGTGGATCCTCGCCGGCAAGCTCGGCAGTCGCCGGGCCCGACTCGGTGAAACCGACGTGGCGGTTTCTGCCCCGGTGGGCGAAGGGATGCGCAGGATGGATATCCTTACGCTGCTGACCTTCGTCTGGCCCGAAATGCAGAACGTGTTCCCCCGGGATCCTGAGAAGCTGCTGGTTGTGGGGGCCGGCGACCCGATGTGGAGAGGCGGTTTGTCTGGCCCCAATTCGCTATTCATGCACGCTGACCGTCCACTGGTCAGCGAGAACGGGACCAGTTCGCTGGTGCATGAGCTGGTTCATGTGTTCAGTCGAATCTCGGATGCTGATCGCAGCGACTGGATAAGCGAGGGGCTGGCCGAGTACTACGCGATCGAGCTGATGCGCCGCGCCGGCGGCATGAGCGAAGATCGCTACCAGGCGGTTCGAGAGCATCTGACTGAATGGAGCCGCAAGGTCGATAGCCTGCGAACCGAGCGATCCAGTGGTCCGGTCACAGCCAGAGCCGTGCTTCTGCTGCAGGAACTTGATCGGGAGATCCGCCAGCGCAGCAAAGGACGCCACTCGCTTGATGATGTTGCGCGGGGTTTGATGCGACTGGATCGGGTAACCACCGACGACTTCATCAACATCACTGAAACCATGCTGGGTGGCGGATCGAAGGTTCTTGATAGCCGGTTGTTGCGCTAGGGTCGGCGTGGTGCGTAGGCGGTGCCTGTGGTGATGAATCCATTCGACCAAAGGACCTTGTGATGAGTCTGATTGATCTCAGGAGCGATACGGTCACCCAGCCGACCTTGGGCATGCGCGACGCCATGCTGGATGCAACCACTGGCGATGATGTGTATGGCGAGGATCCGACGGTCCGCCAGCTGGAACAGACGTTGGCGGCGCAGCTGGGTTTACAGGCTGGATTGTTTTTGCCCAGCGGAACCATGAGCAATTTGTTGGCGCTGATGGCGCATTGTGAGCGGGGCGATGAGTACATCGCTGGGCAGTTGGCGCACGCCTACAAGTACGAAGCCGGCGGTGCTGCAGTGCTTGGCTCGATCCAGCCGCAGCCGATCGAGATGGAGCCGGATGGCTCGTTGGATCTGGCGCGCGTCGCGGCGGCGATCAAGCCGGACGACTTTCATTTCGCCCGTACGCGTTTGCTGGCGCTTGAAAACACGATGCACGGCAAGGTCCTGCCGCTCGCCTACCTGGCTGAGGCAAGAGCGTTCACGCATGAACGTGGGCTTGCGCTTCATCTAGACGGGGCTCGCTTGTTCAACGCGGTGGTCAAGCTGGGTTGCACGGCTGGTGAGATAGGGCGCCACTTCGATTCGGTGTCGGTGTGTCTGTCAAAAGGCCTGGGGGCGCCTGTCGGTTCGGTGCTCTGTGGTGATGAGTCCTTTGTTGCCAAGGCACGGCGATTGCGCAAGATGGTCGGCGGGGGCATGCGCCAGGCCGGAGTGCTGGCCGCGGCAGGCCTCTACGCTTTGGATCATCAGGTCCAACGTTTGGCAGAAGACCACCAGCGCGCCAACGACATCGCCGAGGGGCTGCAAGCGCTGGGCTATCGCGTCGAGCCAGTCCAGACCAATATGGTCTACGTTGATATGGGTGACCGCGCAACGTCGCTGAAAGCGTTCTGTGCCGAGCGCGGCATCGTCATCACTGCTGCGCCTCGGCTGCGGTTGGTGACGCATTTGGACGTGCTGCCAGAGCATGTCGATCCGATTCTCGAGAGCTTTGCAGCATTCCTCAAAGCATAGGTTCGAATCGCTGTCGAATAGCTTGATTCAATCTTATTTATCCTCTATGCGTGCGGCACAGGGCCGATATAATGCGGCCCTTTGCCGGCTATCCGTTTGGGTAGCTGTGAACCGGCTCCCGGTGCCGCCTCGCCGCGTCGTTTTGCAGCCGTTCGGCCGCAGTCCTCTGGAAGAGATCTATGAAAAGCGCAGAAATCCGTGAAGCCTTCCTCCGCTTCTTCGAAGAGAAGGGCCACACTCGCGTGGCCTCCAGTTCGCTGATTCCCGCGAACGATCCGACACTGCTGTTTACCAACGCCGGCATGAATCAGTTTAAAGACTGCTTCCTCGGGCTGGAAAAGCGCGCCTATACCCGCGCCACCACCAGCCAGAAATGCGTACGCGCCGGCGGCAAGCACAACGACCTGGAGAACGTCGGCTATACCGCACGCCATCACACCTTCTTCGAGATGCTCGGCAACTTCAGTTTTGGCGACTATTTCAAGCGCGACGCGATCACCTTCGCCTGGGAGTTTTTGACGTCCGATAAATGGCTGAGCCTGCCGAAAGAAAAGCTCTGGGTCACCGTCTACGCCAGCGATGACGAAGCCTATGACATCTGGACAAAAGAGGTGGGCGTGCCGGCCGAGCGCATGGTTCGCATCGGTGATAACAAGGGGGCGCCGTACGCGTCTGACAACTTCTGGGCAATGGGTGACACCGGGCCCTGCGGTCCCTGCACCGAAATTTTCTTCGACCATGGCGAACATATCTGGGGTGGCCCGCCGGGTTCGCCAGAAGAAGATGGCGATCGTTACATCGAGATCTGGAATAACGTCTTCATGCAATTCAATCGCACCGCAGATGGCGTGATGCATCCGCTGCCGGCGCCGAGTGTCGACACCGGTATGGGCCTGGAGCGCATCAGTGCGGTGCTGCAACACGTCAACTCGAACTACGAGATCGACCTCTTCCAGAGCTTGCTGAATGCCGCCGCTCAGGCCATCGGTTGCGGTAATGAGGGTCAGGCTTCGCTCAAGGTGGTTGCTGACCACATCCGCTCTTGTGGCTTCCTGATTGCCGACGGCGTGACGCCATCCAATGAAGGACGCGGTTATGTGCTTCGCCGCATCGTTCGTCGCGCCTGCCGCCATGGCAACAAACTCGGCGCCAAGGGCAGCTTCTTTCACAAGATCGTCGCCGCGCTGGTGGCTGAGATGGGTGACGCTTTCTCCGAGCTGAAAACCCAGCAGGCGCACATTGAGCGCGTGCTGAAAACCGAAGAGGAGCAGTTCGCCAAGACGCTGGAGCAAGGTCTCAGGATCCTCGAGCAGGATCTGGCTGATCTTCAGGGAAGCGTGATTCCTGGCGAAGTGATATTCAAGCTGTATGACACCTACGGTTTTCCGATGGACCTGACTGGCGACATCGCCCGTGAGCGTGAACTGACGCTAGACGAAGAAGGGTTCGAACGCGAGATGCAGGCGCAGCGTGAGCGGGCGCGTTCGGCCAGTGCCTTTGGCCTGGACTACAACAGCTTGGTCAAGGTCGAGGGCGAAACGCGTTTCACGGGTTACCTCGGCACATCCGGCAGCGGTAAGGTGCTGGCGCTGTTCAAAGAAGGCATGGCGGTGCAGAGCCTGTCGGCGGGCGAGGAGGGCGTGGTCGTGCTCGACCAGACGCCGTTCTACGCCGAGTCAGGTGGGCAGGTGGGCGATTGCGGATACCTCTCGGCGGACGGTCTGCGCTTCGATGTGCGTGACACCAGCAAGGCCGGCGGTGCGTTCCTGCACCACGGCATTCTGGACAGCGGCAGCCTGCAGGTCGGCGCGACCGTCGAGGCTACGGTCGACGCATCAGTACGTCAGTCCACTGCACTGAACCACTCTGCGACTCATCTTCTGCACGCGGCACTGCGCCAGATTCTCGGTGAGCATGTCGGTCAGAAAGGGTCATTGGTCGACAGTCAGCGGCTACGCTTCGACTTCAGCCATTTCGAGGCGATTAAGCCTGAACAGTTGAAGGCCCTGGAAGAAAAGGTCAATGCCGAAATTCGCGGCAACACGGCAGTAGAGATCGAGGAAACCGACATCGAAACTGCTAAGAGCAAAGGCGCTATGGCCCTGTTTGGCGAAAAGTATGGGAACCAGGTGCGCGTATTGACCATGGGGGGCGGCTTCTCAGTCGAGCTGTGCGGCGGAACTCACGTCAAGCGTACTGGAGACATCGGTCTGTTCAAGATCATCAGCGAAGGTGGTGTGGCTGCGGGTGTGCGACGTATCGAGGCAGTTACTGGTGAGCAGGCGCTGGCCTATCTGAACACTGCGGAAGAGCAGCTGAAAGAAGCAGCATCGCTGGTCAAAGGCACTCGTGACAATGTGCTGGACAAGCTGGGCGCCGTCCTCGAGCGCAATCGGCAGTTGGAAAAGGAACTCGAGCAGCTCAAGGCCAAAGCGGCCAGTGCCACCGGCAATGACCTAGCCAGTTCCGCTGTCGAGGTGAAGGGCGTCAAAATCCTGGCCGCGCGCGTGGATGGCCTGGATGGCAAGGCGCTTCTGGCATTGGTCGATCAACTGAAGAACAAGCTTGGCAGCGGCGTCATTCTGCTCGGTGGCGTGCAGGATGAAAAAGTCGTACTGGTCGCTGGCGTCACGCAGGATCTCACCGGCCGTCTGAAGGCCGGCGATCTGATGAGACAGGCTGCTGCGGTTGTTGGTGGCAAAGGTGGTGGTCGCCCGGATATGGCGCAAGGCGGTGGGAGCGACGCGAATCGCCTCGACGAAGCATTAGCCATTGCCGCGGCGTTCGTCGAGCAGGGCGTGTAGCAGGAGCGTGTCAGGTTGGGTTGGTCGCGATGGGCTGTTTGTCTGGTGACCACCTCGGTCAGCGGCTGGTCCGGTCGCTGTCCGTAGGCACTTTGCGGTGCTGGGTTGATTGTTTAATAAGCGCCCTTGACGGGCTTAGGCGGCGATGAGATGGCTTTGATCGTACAGAAGTTTGGAGGTACCTCGGTGGGCTCCGTCGAGCGCATCGAGCAAGTGGCGGCGAAGGTCAAAAAATTCCGTGATAACGGAGACGACATTGTCGTGGTGGTCTCGGCCATGAGCGGTGAAACCAACCGGCTGATCGATCTTGCCAAACAGATCACCGAACAGCCGGTCGCCCGCGAGTTGGACGTGATGGTGTCGACGGGCGAGCAGGTCACTATCGCTCTGCTCGCGATGGCGCTGATGAAGATTGGCGTTCCAGCGGTGTCCTATACGGGTGCCCAAGTCCGCATCCTGACCGACAGTGCCCATACCAAAGCGCGCATCCTGCAGATTGATTCGCAGCAGATTCAGAAGGAGCTCAAGGCCGGGCGAGTCGTTGTTGTGGCCGGATTCCAGGGCGTGGATGAAGCCGGCAATATCACCACGCTTGGCCGTGGCGGTTCAGACACTACCGGTGTGGCTCTCGCTGCAGCGTTGAAGGCAGACGAGTGCCAGATCTATACCGATGTCGATGGGGTTTACACGACCGATCCTCGCGTCGTTGCCAAGGCGCAGCGCCTGGACAAGATTACCTTTGAAGAAATGCTTGAGATGGCAAGTCTCGGGTCGAAAGTGTTACAGATTCGCGCCGTGGAATTCGCAGGTAAATACAGCGTTCCGTTGCGCGTGTTGCATAGTTTTCAAGAGGGTCCAGGAACCCTCATTACCCTTGATGAAGAGGAATCCATGGAACAGCCCATCATTTCCGGCATCGCTTTCAATCGTGATGAAGCCAAGCTGACCATTCGTGGTGTGCCGGATACCCCCGGGGTGGCCTTCAAGATCCTTGGCCCGGTCAGTGCGGCCAACGTCGAGGTGGACATGATCGTGCAGAACGTCGCGCACGATAACACTACGGATTTCACCTTCACTGTCCACCGGAACGATTACCATAACGCGCTGCAAGTGCTGGAAGGTATCGCCCGTGACATGGGCGCCCGCGAAGTCATTGGTGATATCGACATCGCCAAGGTATCGATTGTCGGCGTAGGTATGCGTTCTCATGCGGGCGTCGCGAGTCGGATGTTTGAGGCACTGGCGAAGGAGAACATCAACATACAGATGATCTCTACCTCTGAAATCAAGGTCTCGGTAGTGATTGAGGAAAAATACCTGGAATTGGCGGTACGGGCATTGCACACCGCATTCGAGCTGGATGCTCCCGCTAGCAAGGGGGAATGACGCGCTGACTGCGAACTGATTCGAGCCTTCCGTCGTTTTCGCCGGGGGCAAAGGAACTTTAGAGTCGTTGTTACTGGTCAATAGCTGGTGAAAGGCTCTAGGTCGATGTTTCACGGAACATTATCCGTCTTTATCTTTGCAGACTGTTTACTGAATTGAATCCGTTTTAAGGAGAAAGGAATGCTGATTCTGACTCGCCGGGTCGGAGAGACCCTGATGGTGGGTGACGATGTGACTGTCACTGTACTGGGTGTCAAAGGAAATCAAGTGCGTATAGGAGTGAATGCACCCAAAGAGGTAGCGGTGCATCGCGAGGAGATTTATCAACGGATCCAGAAAGAAAAAGATCAAGAACCAAGCCATTAATATTTATGTGATTTTTGGCTTTGCAAGCGGGGCGAAGATGGGTATCATGCGCCCCGTGTTGCGGAGAGGTGGCCGAGTGGCCGAAGGCGCTCCCCTGCTAAGGGAGTACATCTCAAAAGGGTGTCGGGGGTTCGAATCCCCCCCTCTCCGCCATTTTGCATGATTGGTTTGTGGGTCGGTTTTAGCGGTTCGGTTTGATAAAAAACATTGAACCAAAAAGCTTGACCACCGAATTCACAAACTTATAATGCGCACCCTTAGTGCACTCATAGCTCAGCTGGATAGAGTACTCGGCTACGAACCGAGCGGTCGGAGGTTCGAATCCTCCTGAGTGCACCATATTTTCGGATCTCAGAAATGTGGTTCGTGTTGTAGCCAGCGGTGACCTGGTTTATCAATCGCCTTTGCACTCATAGCTCAGCTGGATAGAGTACTCGGCTACGAACCGAGCGGTCGGAGGTTCGAATCCTCCTGAGTGCACCAAATCGGAAAAGGGTCTGCAGCGATGCAGACCCTTTTTTCGTATGTGGAGTTAGCGTTTCCCTCGAACGCAGCCGTTTTCATCGAAGGTGACGGTGCGTGTCCTGCCCTTATCGTTGCTGTAGCGGTACTGCATCTGGCCATTGCGAGTGGCCACTGTGTCGGGTGTGCCGAAGGTGCTCTCGATATCGGTGCGGGTCATGCCGGGATGAATCTGCTTTTTGATCAGCGCATCTCGCCTTGCGCTCCCGGTTATGCGGTTTCCGCATCCATCATCCTGTGCGCCTACAACGGTAAGGCTTCGCGCCGACTCTTTCTTTGACGTCTTACGTCGTCCTTTAGATTTGGCCAGAGGTACGGCTTTGCCGGAACTGGGTGTGGGATTCGCTGCCTCCTGAATCTGAGCGGTCTGATCGATCGGGCATCCCTGTCGAGTAAACGTGAGGTTCCCTGCGGCATCACTGCAGCGATAGATGCTTGCAGCAAACGTTGGGGCGGTGGAGAGGAGAAGGGCACAGCAGCTTACTGCGATCAGTTTGTTCATAGTCGTCCTCCTTGACGATGGGTCGAACCAGCCTAGCCAAATACCGCTTGGCTCGCAGCGGTGCCTTTCCGCAACGTGAATGCGTCCACATTGATAGCGCGATCCTTCGGTGGCGACGCGCAAGCGATTGTATTGCCTGTATTTCGCGGTCGTGCATCGCAGTTGCGGTGGTATTATTGCGCAGTCCGCCCGTTTGGGCTTCTGGATCCGCCTCATGGATTTGCCCAGTAGTCGTATAAAACCCTCGCTTGCCAATCACGTTTTGAATGATTGATCCCCTGGCGCGCTCCAACCGCTGGGGGTGGAGTGCGCCATGACTGAAGTTGAAGCAAAAAAGCCGCAGGAAAGTCTCCAGGATCGTCTGGCGCAGGTCGTCGAGTTGCTCCACCGGCACAGGATCGTCGAGGATCTTGCGCATCGTCAGAGTCAGGAAGGGCAGCATCAGGATCTTGTCGAAAACCTGGTGCATCGCCAGAACCTCGTCGAACTGCAGCGCAAGCTGGAGGCGCTTCACCCCGCTGACATCGCGCATATCCTCGAAGCTTTGCCCCTTGATGACCGCCTGACGGTCTGGCAGCTGGTCAAGTCCGATCGCGATGGCGATATCTTGCTCGAGGTTTCCGACGCGGTCCGCGAGACGCTGATCGCCGACATGGACGATCACGAGCTCCTCGCTGCTGCCAAGGAAATGGACGCCGACGAACTGGCGGACCTGGCGGCCGAGTTGCCGCGAGACGTCGTTCACGAGCTAATGGAAACGCTGGATGCGCAACAGCGTGAGCGTGTCCGCTCGGCCTTGTCTTACGAGGAAGATCAGGTTGGCGCTCTGATGGACTTCGAGATGGTCACGATCCGCGAGGACGTAAGCCTTGAAGTGGTGCTGCGCTACCTGCGACGGCTGAAGGAGCTGCCCGGTCATACTGACAAGTTATTCGTAGTCGATTACGACGGCGTGCTCAAGGGCGTTCTACCCATCAAGCGATTGCTGGTTAATGATCCGGAGCGGCATGTGGCCGAGGTGATGGCCAGTGATCCAGTGACATTCCATCCGGATGAGGATGCGTATGAGGCGGCCCAGGCATTCGAGCGCTACGACCTGGTTTCCACACCGGTAGTAGACAAAAGCGGCAAGCTTATCGGGCGCTTGACCATCGACGAGATGGTTGACCTGATCCGTGAGGAGAGCGAAAGCGAAGTGCTCAACATGGCGGGTCTGCGCGAAGAAGAAGACATCTTCGCCTCGGTCTGGAAATCGCTGCGTAACCGTTGGGCCTGGCTTGCAGTCAATCTCATCACTGCCTTTGTTGCCTCGCGTGTGATCGGCCTATTCGATGGCTCGATCGAGAAGCTAGTTGCATTGGCTGCGCTGATGCCGATAGTCGCTGGCATTGGCGGTAATTCGGGCAATCAGACCATCACCATGATTGTCCGAGCAATGGCCCTGGACCAGATGGGTACAGGCAACAGTGCTCGCTTGCTGCGCAAGGAGGCCGGTGTTGGGATGCTGAATGGCTTGATATGGGGTGGGGTTATCGGTGTCGTGGTCTACTGGCTTTACGGCAGCTGGTCGTTGGGTGTGGTGATGACTGCGGCGATGACGCTCAATCTTTTGCTGGCGGCCTTGATGGGCGTGCTGATTCCGGTGACTTTGGCGCGAATGGGGCGAGACCCGGCGCTGGGTGCCAGTGTCATGATCACTGCCGTTACCGACAGTGGCGGTTTCTTTATTTTTCTCGGGCTCGCAACAATTTTTCTCCTCTGACTCGTTCCGCCTGCGTCGACTTGGCGTTTGCCTTGCGCCTGTTGTTCGGGCTACTGTTCTGAGGTTTCGCGCTAGCGAACGCCCTAACTCGAAGCGAATAACAGGCGGCTTGAGCTGCTGATAGAAAGGGAATCCCGATGACCCCCAGCGAACTCCTCCTAGAAGGCGTCGAACTTATGCTGTTCGGCTTAGGTTCCGTTTTTGTCTTCCTCGTGTTGTTGATTGCTTGCATTCGCCTGATGTCTTTTGTGATCGGTCGCTTCGACAGTGCGCCCACCGCTCAGTTGGCTTCCAGCGAACCCGCTGTGGCTGAAGTGGATGCCGATCTCATTACGGCAATCCAGACCGCTATCCATCAGCACCGCGCTCGTCGTGGTTGATTCAGAACAGGGAGTTCCCTTCATGACATCTGTCAAACAGCCGCTCGGCATTACCGATGTGGTGCTTCGTGATGCGCATCAATCCATTCTGGCTACCCGCGTTCGCCTTGAAGACATGCTACCGATTGCCGGCAAGCTCGATCAGGTTGGCTTCTGGTCGGTCGAGTCCTGGGGCGGGGCAACCTTTGATTCTTGCATTCGTTATCTGGGCGAAGATCCCTGGGAGCGCATCCGCGAACTGAAGAAGGCGATGCCCAACACTCGGCAGCAAATGCTGCTGCGTGGCCAGAACCTGCTGGGCTATCGGCATTACGCCGATGATGTGGTTGAAAAGTTTGTCGAGCGTGCTGCGGCTAACGGCGTCGATGTGTTCCGTGTGTTCGATGCGATGAACGATCCACGCAACCTGGAAACCGCTCTGCGCGCGGTCAAGCTGCAGGGCAAGCATGCGCAAGGTACCATTTCCTACACCACCAGCCCGGTGCACACCCTGGAGATGTGGGTCGACCTGGCCAAGCAGATCGAGGACATGGGTGCCGACTCGGTAGCGATCAAGGACATGGCCGGCATTCTCACGCCGTATATGGCCTATGAGCTGGTCTCGCGCTTGAAGGCAAGCCTGTCAATTCCGATCCATATGCAGTGTCACGCCACGGCGGGCCTTTCCACAGCTTCCATTCTCAAAGCGGTCGAGGCGGGCATCGATAATGTCGATACAGCCATTTCCTCCCTCTCAATGACCTATGGGCATTCGCCAACCGAGTCGGTGGTGGCGATTTTCCAGGGCACCGAGCGTGATACCGGGCTCGATCTGCTGCTGCTGGAAGAGATCGCTGCGTACTTCCGCGAGGTGCGCAAGAAGTACGCAAAGTTCGAAGGCTCGCTCAAGGGTGTTGACTCGCGCATCCTTGTGGCTCAAGTGCCGGGTGGCATGCTGACCAATATGGAAGGCCAATTGAAGGAGCAGGGCGCACTCGACAAGTTCGATGAGGTGCTCGCCGAGATTCCTCGCGTGCGTGAAGATCTCGGGTTCATTCCATTGGTAACGCCGACCTCGCAAATCGTCGGTACCCAGGCCGTCATCAACGTGCTCACCGGTGAGCGCTTCAAGTCTATTACCAAGGAAACCGCAGGCATCCTCAAGGGCGAGTACGGAGCGGCACCAGCCCCGTTCAATGTCGAACTGCAGCAGCGCGTCCTCGACGGTGCAGATGTCATCACCTGCCGCCCGGCCGACCTGCTGCAGCCGGAAATGGAGAAGCTAACGGCCGAGCTGAAGGGGTTGGCGCAGGAAAAAGGCATCAAGCTGGCCGAGAACGAGATTGATGACGTCCTCACCTATGCGTTGTTTCCTCAGATCGGCCTTAAGTTCCTTGAAAACCGATGCAATGCCTCTGCTTTCGAACCGGTGCCGACCGGCAAGGAGCAAGCGCCACGGGAGGCGGGCGTACCCGAGGTCTACACCGTCGAAGTCAACGGCAAGTCCTTCGTCGTTCAGGTCAATGAAGGCGGCGACATAGAGGGCATCAAGGCTGTTGGCAGTGGCTCCGCCGCCCCGTCGACAGTCGCTAGCGCGCCGGCGTCTGGTACAGGCGAACCTCAACCGGCTCCGTTAGCTGGCAATATCTTCAAGGTTCTCGTGCAGCCCGGTCAGCTGGTTCAGGAAGGAGATCTGGTGATCATCCTCGAAGCCATGAAGATGGAAACTGAAATCCGTGCGTTCAAAGCCGGCACCGTTTCAGGTGTGAACGTCAAGGTCGGCGACGCGGTGTCGGTGGGCGATAGCCTGCTGACCATCGCTTAAGGAGCGCTGCATGGATAAGTTGCTCAAGCTGTGGCACAGCACTGGTCTTTATCATATAGAGCCCGGTCAGCTGCTGATGATCGTGGTGTGTCTGGGGCTGATCTATCTGGCGATTCGCAAGGGGTTCGAACCCTTGCTGCTGATCCCAATCGGATTTGGCGGCGTGCTTGCCAATATTCCCGTTGCCAACATGGCCGAGGGTGCGGGCATCCTCCACCTGTTCTATGAAGTGGGTCTGCCGACCAGTGTGTTCCCGTTGTTGATATTCATGGGCGTCGGCGCCATGACAGACTTCGGTCCAATGCTGGCTAACCCCAAGACTCTGCTGCTCGGTGCGGCGGCGCAATTCGGTATCTTCGCCACCTTGCTTGGTGCCTTGTCGCTGGCTGCAATGGGGGTTCCGGGGATGGAATTCACACTGCGTGAGGCTGCTTCGATTGCGATCATTGGCGGTGCAGACGGCCCCACTTCAATCTTCGTTACGGCAAAGCTCGCGCCGCATCTGCTGGGGCCGATCGCTGTCGCGGCCTACTCTTACATGGCGCTGGTTCCGTTGATTCAGCCACCCATCATGCGAGCGCTGACGACCAAGGAAGAACGCGCCATTGTCATGACGCAGCTGCGCCATGTAGGTCAGGCAGAAAAGATCGTCTTTCCGCTCATGCTTGCGCTGCTGGTGGGATTGCTGCTGCCGGATGCTGCGCCGCTAGTAGGCATGTTCGCCTTTGGTAACCTGTTGCGCGAGTGCGGGGTCGTGGATCGTCTGGCCGACACCTCACGTAACGCGCTGATAAACATCGTGACCATCGCGTTGGGGCTGACTGTTGGCTCTAAGCTGTCCGCCGAAGCCTTCCTGCAGATGAAAACCCTTGGGATCTTGCTGCTCGGAATGGTTGCCTTCTGTGGCGGTACGGCGGCGGGCGTGCTGATGGCCAAGGTCATGAACATGTTCAGCGCGAACAAGATCAACCCGCTGATTGGGTCGGCCGGCGTTTCGGCAGTGCCAATGGCGGCGAGAGTATCGAACAAGGTCGGGCTTGAGGCGAATCCTCAGAACTTCCTACTCATGCATGCCATGGGCCCGAACGTAGCAGGGGTGATTGGCTCGGCTGTTGCGGCGGGCGTTCTGCTTAGCTTTGTAGGCTAGCGCCACTGCTGATGCGTGGCGTGGGAAAGAGGCACGAGGAAATGCCTACGCTGATAAGGCGTAGGCATTTTCGTTTCATGTTGCTATTAAATCCACCCTATCGCCAAGGTGGCTAACAATGCGTCTTACCAAATGCAAACTGCCCTGTCGTGCTGTCAGGGCGGTTTGCGCTAGTCGTCAGTACTGAACGGATTCAATCTTCTTCTTTCGCAGCTTCGGCATCCTGCGCGATAAGGGCGATCAGTGCGTTTTGCTGGCGGTGGGCCAGCTGGCGAAAGCGTTGCAGCAGTTCGCGCTCATGCAGCGACAGTTCCGGGCTGTCCAGGCGCATTGCGGAATCGTCATCAAGCGCACCTTCTTGAAGAAGGCTTTGCTCTAGGCGAGCAATGATCTCGGAGTTCATGCTTCGATGGTGGTTCCGCGCAACCTCTGCAATGCGCTCTCGCATTCCGTCTGGGAGCCGAACCACGAATTTGTCAGCCGTGCGGCTGGAGTAAACTGCCTGCTTCATTGGGCGCATATTAAACCGGTTAGTCAGGTGGGCGATGGTGGCTTATTGCCGTTCTAGTCACCGGTCTGACACCAAACAGCACATGCTGTTCCACGACCTGCGAAAAAGATGCTGGACAACTTAATGACGCCAATTATACGGCGACAAAAGTAGGAGTAAAGGCTCTGTGGTGGCCAATAGCCTTTATTGTGATCCAGCGCTTATCTCGTCTGCGTCGCTAGCGCAGCACTGGGTCGAATTTGATTCGCCGACCTAGCAGCAGCGTAATCGTAAACAGCACCGCGAATAGCACTGTGCCGCCTGTGACAAGCGTATCCCAGAACTCAGGAAGGGTTGAGCCGATACTCAGGGCGCCGCACAGCATGCCAAGCGCAAGGAATAGATATCCGTAAATAGACATTTTCATCTCCGATAAAGCCTGCATGCAGCCATCTTGGTTTAGAAAATCCAGCGCTGTGCCTGAACGGGCTTGCTTTGCGCGCTGCTGCTAATGGTGCTTGCCGGCACAGAAAGCCTAGGTGTGGTCACCTGGGAGGGGGTCGATGCTGTCTTCATAAGGTCCGTTGTTGGCATGGTCTCAAGCAGCGGAATTGCGACAGCGGCCAAAAGGGCGGTGCTGAGTAGGTAGGCTGGGCGTGGCATCGGCGTCTCCTTCGCGTTACGGTCAGGTAATTAAGCACCTCTCGTGCCAACAGGTTGTTGGTAAATAACTGTTATATATCAATGATTTATCAGTTATTTTCAGATTTGGCCAATGCGCTTTGCAAGATTTTCGCTTCTCGTTCATGCAAAATGCAATGGGTGGTGTGTGCTGTCATGGTCAGCCATTGGGCGTTGCTGCTTTATAAGTGGGGCGGGCATGACAAACGAGCCAATGGTCGCTAACATGCTGCCGCCCGCGTGTCCCAGTAGCTCAATTGGATAGAGCATCCCCCTCCTAAGGGGAAGGTTGTGAGTTCGAACCTCGCCTGGGACGCCACATAGGAGCATTTATCCCCCTGGCCTAGATGGACAGCTCCTGCAAGTCATTGCCTTTAGGTCTGCTTCGATGGCGCATCTCCGTGCTGATTGAAGCCGGCTTCGGCCCCTCCGTTCCGGCCTATCCTCACAACCGGCGCTTAGTGCTGGACCTACGTACCTACTGCATTGTCACAGCTGCACCGACGCTCGGCGGCTCCATAACGGACCGCGAACCAGCGGGTCCTTTCATGCTGCTGGCATGTTTCGGAGAAGGCGTGCCATTGCCATCGTCGCTGCTTCCACCGATCGGGTCGATCTCTGTCTCAGCCGACTGCAGGCGCCATCGACACGTACCGAGTGCACGATAGTTCAGGCCTTCCAAGGTGGTCTGGACGCGCGGGGACGCGTTTGCGGGGGGGGGCATTTGAAGAAGGGCGCCAGGCATCACACTGGCTCAACATTCGAGCCTCTAGCTAATCACACCGTGTATAGGGTCAGCTATCAATACGAGCCGGTGTTTTGCGCTGTCGTTTTCTATGCGCAGGCTGACTCGCCGTTTGCTTTGGTCGCGAGCTGACGAGTAGGTGCCGGGTAGAGAGGGTGGCGTTTGATGAACGCCGATCAGTAGCGTGCGTGTTGCTGTATCAACTAAACCGGTCGGTCACCTGATCGCGTCGGGCTTCGCGTTGTAGCTGATAGACGAACCGTTCAACCTGTCTCTGCGTTAAACCGCTGATTCGGTGGAAGCGTATCCCGCAGAACGTCAGATCAAGTTTCTCATCGTAGATAACGTGGCGCAGCTCAGCTGCGGTTGTTATGGCGCCGAAAGGCAAGTCTACGGAAAGTTGATCATAGACTTGGCCGGACTGTAGGCCAGCTTGTAGATTCCCTGGGAAGCTCAGCTTGCAACCTGTTGCAGACATGTCCAGGACTTTGCCCACCAGCGGTTTCCTGATCGTCCTTCCGTTCAGTTGCGCTGCGATTGGCTGCCCGCTCAGTGTGGCGCGATAGGCGTTTCGCCGCTGGTGATAGAGAATTTCGTCTGGCAGGTGAGCCCAATAGCAGCGCGCATCGTCCAATTCGCCAAGATGAACCGGATGTGGATTATTCCAGGCAATTCGCACGCCCTCGTAAAAGCCTTCTATTTGGAAAGCTTCTCCTGACGCCATTAGTCGCTCACCATCGCTAGGTATCAGCTCGTCTAACGCAAGCCAGCCCTTTTCGCGGTTTATCTCTACCAGGTAAGTCTGGTACCGCTGAGCGCGCTCGGCAAAACGGACCTGCAGCGGGATATGGTTATCCAGCAGGGGGCGTAAATTTGCCTGAATTTCGACTGGAGTCTTGAGTATCTGAGGGGGCTGAGGGCCTTCTCCCTCGGCGAAAGGACTAGACACTTGGCGTTGCTCTCCGGCATGTAACGACGACAGTCCAATGATAGCACTTTGATGCTATACGGCTGTGGATGGTTCAGGCCTGGCTGAGCGGGCGATGATGAGTGCTTTTGGCGGCAGCTCCCCGGCGGTCGTAAACGTCCGGGGTCTGGGAGGTGCCTTGCAGTATTTGCAGCATGGTGCCTACGGCGCTCTGGTTGGCCCGGATAAGCTTGCCATTGCGTTCATTGGCTTTGCGGCAGTCCTCAAGGATGATCTCCAGCTGTTCTGCCTGGGCAAGGATCTCGCCGCCTATCTCCGAAGCTGCGGCAAACTGTGCCAAGCCGTTCCGGTCGGCGCTCAGCTGTGCCCTAGCTAATGCCTGGCTGCGTAGTGTGCCGTGTTGGCCCAAAAGTGCCAGCAGTGCCTGCTTTTGCGTGAGCAGCTGCTCCAGTCCACCGAGATTACGCTCAGAGAGCGCCAGATATTCCGCGTTGGTGAGCTCGCGTAGCGTTCTGGCGGTGTCGATATCGTTGGTCAGCTGCTGGAGCAATTCGGAATCTAGCATAGTGGCCTCTGTTGCACTCACGCCCGCTCGCATTGGTGTCAGGCTCAGCGCTGGCTTTCGAACGACAGTAGCTTCGACGCCACTCGCTGGCTGTCCACCTGATAGCTACCATCGGCAATTGCCTGCTTGATCTGAGCAACACGCTCTTGATCAACGGCGGGCTGCTGGTTCAACTTCTCGGTGGTCTGCTGCAGGCGCTGGGCTTCGGGGCTCAGCTGAACGCTCTCCCCCGATACCGGGCTGTTGCCGGTGGTCTTTGCTTCGTCAGTGGAGGGCTGCTGAGCCGTTGGTCGCTCAGTGTTCTGGACGTTGCTGCTACGCCCATTGCTGGTTGAATTGACGGCGCTGTTGGGCCGATTGAAATCGATAACCATGATCGAAACCTCGAATAAGTCAGGACGCTTGCCTGCTTTTCGGCAAATCCAAATAAAACTTTAGTCTTTTTTCATATGGGCGGCTGGCGTAGCGGCGCCCGACTTCACATTGCGACTTCTACCTGCCCGGGACCAACGACGCGGGCTTTGATGGTTCGTCCGGAGCGCTGGTTTTTGACTCTGATCTGAGAGCCAAGCGCGCCGTCGGACAGCGCCTCACCAGGCATTCTTACATTTATCGTAGAGTTTTTCGCGCTGATTACCACCTGGTCGCCTTTTCGGACTATTTCAGCTGCGGATAAGTAGGTTGGAGGTAGCACCTGGTCGGGGAGGGCGCTGCGGGTAATCTTATTGCCCAGCACTTGGTCGAACGAGGTCAGATAGCCTTGATTGAGCAAGCTGACGTCGCGCTCGGCAAGGGTGACATCGGCTAGCTCTACGACACTCTCTCGGGCCAGGGGTCGTTTGGCTACGATTACCTCGCGGAACAAATGGACCTGTGCAGGGACGAAAACGGACCAGGGCGAAGCAGCTTCACAGCTAACTCGCACGGTAATGCGACCAACGGGTTGTGCCGGGCTTTCGAGTCTGGTCGTCAATTCTTGATCGCAGGCCGCTAGCCGTAGGCGCGGGTCCAGCCTGTTCAAGTCGATCTCGTAGCGCGCCTGAATTTGACTACGCTGTAAATAGTCAGTTACTTCCTGCTCAAGAAAAGCGCGGGTCGCGTCGATAAGCTGTTCAGGTCGCGTAAAGCTTGCTGAGTCAGCCAGCTGGCTCAGCCCGCACAGAGTTGCCAATAGAAACGTTTGGAAAAGCGTCTTGCACGGATGCCGGAAAAAAGTCGTCTGTCTGCTCATGTCTTGGTTGAAGCAAGGGACGTGCCGTTTGTTGGCCGTTCAGAAGCTGACTGGGCAGGCGAGACAGGTAATTTTGCAAATCCGTGTTGGTAATGCATGCCACTTCAGCGCCAGATAGTCTGAGCTACAGATGTCTGCCCGCCCATCTCACACGCAAGAGGAAACTGGCATGGCCGGTGTATTGGATTCGGTTAACCAGCGTACGCAGCTGGTGGGACAGAACCGTTTGGAGCTGCTGCTGTTCAGACTGGACGGCAAGCAGCTTTATGGCATCAACGTGTTCAAGGTCAAAGAGGTGCTGCAGTGCCCTCGGCTCACGGTCATGCCTCGGTCGAGCCCGGTGGTGAGGGGGGTGGCAAACATTCGGGGAAGCACGCTTTCTATCCTCGATCTGTCCGCTGCTACAGGAAAGCCAGTGCTACAGGATTTGCCGAATAGCTTTGCCATCATTGTCGAATACAACACCAAGGTGCTTGGTTTTCTCGTCCGCTCGGTGGAGCGGATAGTCAACATGAACTGGGAAGACATTCTTCCGCCGCCTAAGGGTGTTGGGCACGACCATTATTTGACGGCCGTGACTCATGTAGATCAACAGATGGTGGAAATCATCGACGTTGAAAAGATACTCGCCGAAGTGGCGCCGGTGTCCGAAGTGCTCTCGGTCAGCATTGCGGACGAGGCAACCAGTAACAAGGCCTCAACCAGCCGGGTATTGATTGTCGATGACTCGTCTGTGGCGCGAAAGCAGATCATGCGTTGTCTACAAAATCTGGGAATCGAGGTCGTTGCGCACAATGATGGGCGGCAGGCGCTCACCTATCTGCGGAAGCTTGTAGCAGAGGGCAAGAAGCCGTCTGACGAATTCATAATGATGATTTCCGATATCGAAATGCCAGAAATGGATGGTTACACCCTGACGACGGAGGTTCGTCAGGATCCGGCTATGCGTGATATGCATATTCTGCTGCATACTTCGCTTTCCGGTGTGTTCAACCAGAGCATGGTCAAGCGGGTCGGAGCGGACGATTTTCTCGCCAAGTTTCAGGCAGATGATCTGGCCAATCGAGTGATAGAGCGGATCCGGACTACGGATAAGAATTGAGGCTTCGTCCTCTTAATATGACTGGTGGGCATTATTAGTGTCAGGTGATCCGGATTTCGATCAGTTCCGAATATTCCTCGAGAAGACGTGCGGCATTCTGCTGGGCAGCAACAAGCAGTACCTGGTGTCCAGCAGGTTGAACAAGCTTATGGAGCAGCAAGGGCTCAAAACGCTTGGCGATTTGGTCAGGAAGATTCAGGCCCAGCCACGTAGCGGCCTGCGCGAGCAGGTCGTGGACGCCATGACAACCAACGAGACGCTCTGGTTTCGTGACACCTATCCTTTTGAGGTGATGAAAAACCGCGTGCTGCCTGAGCTGCTGAAAAACGCGCCGGGACAGCGCTTGCGTATCTGGTCGGCGGCTTGTTCATCAGGGCAAGAGCCTTACTCGCTGTCGATGACCATCGACGAGTACGAGCGCAGTAGTCCTAGCCAGCCGAAAACGGCAGTTCAGATCGTGGCTACTGAATTGTCAGGCGCCATGCTTGCTGCATCGAAGGCAGCCGAATATGACAGTCTCGCTATCGCTCGAGGTTTATCCAGTGAGCGGCTGCAGCGTCATTTCGAGGTGAAAAGCCCGGGTCGTTGGGTGGTTAAGCCGGCAATTCGTAGTCGTGTTGAGTTTCGGGTGCAGAACCTTCTCGACAGCTATGCAGTGCTCGGCAAGTTCGATGTGGTGTTCTGCCGCAACGTGCTGATTTATTTTTCTGCTGATGTAAAGAAAGACATCCTCAAACGAATCCACGCGACGTTGAAGCCAGGCGGATACCTCTTTCTGGGAGCATCAGAAGCGCTGAACGGTCTTCCTGAGCTGTATCAGATGGTGCAATGCAGCCCGGGCATCATCTACAAAGCAAAGTGATGGTTTCATAGCAAAAGGCGGCAGGAATCTGTCGCTATGGGCTGGATGAGCGGCAAAAACATAGGTCACGCTTTGCCGCTTTTGACGCCTAGTCCGATCCACTCTTCGTAAAAATCTTATAAATCAGTCAGTTGCCGAAATGGCATGGGCTTTGCTGTGAGTTTGCTAAGCAGACTTGTACCCGGCAAAGGGCTAGATCATGAGCATCAGTTTCGACAAGGCACTCGGCATCCATGAGAAGGCGCTCGGTTTTCGCGCTCAGCGTGCCGAGGTGCTTGCCAACAACATTGCCAACGCTGACACCCCTAACTACAAAGCGCGTGATTTGGATTTCAGCTCGGTGCTTGCTGCGCAAAACAGCAAGAACCAGGGCGGATTCGGCGTGGCCGTGACCAGCAGCAAGCATATTGCCGCCGAAGGCATGGAGATTGCCGATCCCGGCTTGCGTTTCCGCACGCCGGCGCACGCTTCGCTCGATCAAAACACTGTTGATGCCCAGGTTGAGCAAGCGGCCTATGCCGAGAATGCTATCGACTTTCAGGCAAGTTTCACCTTGCTCAACAGTAAATTCCGGGGGCTCATGAGCGCCCTGCGCGGCGAATAAAAGGAGCAAAAACCATGTCCCTCAGCAGTGTATTCAGCATCGCCGGCAGCGGCATGAGTGCCCAGAGCACTCGTCTCAACACCATTTCCAGCAACATTGCTAACGCCGAAACGGTGTCGTCTAGCGTCGATCAGACTTATCGCGCGCGTCACCCCGTGTTCGCAACCGTGCTGCAGCAGGCCAACGGGTCGCCGAACGAGTCGTTGTTCGCTGAGCAGGACCAGGCAGGGGCAGGGGTGCAGGTGCTGGGAGTGGTGGAAGACCAGAGCGAACTGCAAGCCCGGTACGAGCCCAACCATCCGGCGGCGAATGCCGAAGGCTACGTGTATTACCCGAACGTCAATGTCGTTGAAGAAATGGCCGACATGATTTCTGCCAGCCGGTCGTTTCAAACCAATGCTGAGCTGATGAATACAGCCAAAACCATGTTGCAGAAAGTACTGACCCTGGGCCAGTAACCACTACGAGATATAGCCATGAGCACGACAGGCGGCGTCAGCGGTACCGGCTCGGTACTTGACCAATACCAGATCAAAGATCGCGAGGTTAAAAGCAACGACCTCGGCAAAAACGAGTTTCTCGAGTTGCTGGTTACGCAGCTGAACAACCAGAACCCGCTGGAGCCGCAAGAGAACGGTGAGTTCATCGCTCAGCTGGCACAGTTCAGCACCGTTGAAGGTGTGGAAAAACTGAATTCGAGTATGGAAACCATGCTGTCCGGGTATCAGTCATCCCAGGCGCTGCAAGCATCGTCACTCGTTGGCCGCAAAGTAATCGTGCCAACCGATAAAGCCGTTGTGGATACCAGCGAAACCTTCAAGGCCAGCATCGTTCTCCCGACAACCAGCAGCAACGTGGCGGTCAACGTCTATGACAGCGCCGGTACGGTAGTGAATCGGATCAACATGGGTCAGCAGGAAGCTGGCAATGTTTCGTTTATGTGGGATGGCAAAGACTCGAGCGGCAAAACCTTGCCGCCGGGCACCTATCGATTCGAAGCACAAGCCACTTATCAAGGCGAGACGAAGGGGTTGTACACCTTGCTTCCTGCCAACGTAGACAGCGTCACTCTCGGACAAAACGGCGGTGAGCTTCAGCTCAATCTGGCCGGTGTCGGCAGCATCGGGCTATCTCAAGTCCAGGTTATCGGTCAGTAACTACCGGCGCGCCCGGTAACAGGAGCAATTCATGTCGTTCAATATCGGCCTTAGCGGCATGCGTGCCGCCAGCAAAGACCTCAATGTCACGGGTAACAACATTGCCAACGCTGGCACGGCTGGCTTCAAGCAGTCCCGTGCTGAGTTCGCGGATGTTTACGCGTCTTCAGTGCTAGGCACTGGCAAGAATCCTCAGGGGAGCGGGGTGCTTCTTGCAAACGTGTCGCAGCAGTTCAATCAGGGCAACATTAACTACACCCAAAACGCGCTGGACCTCGCTATCAACGGCAACGGCTTTTTCCAGGTAAGCAACAACGGCGCGTTGAGTTACACCCGCGCCGGCTATTTCGGAACGGACAAGGAAGGCAATCTGGTCGACAACTTCGGCTACAACCTTCAGGGGTATTCCGTTAATGAGGCCGGTAATATCCAGACCGGGCAGGTCAGTGATCTGAAAATCCAGACGGCAAGTCAGGAGCCAAAAGCTACCGCCAAGGTCACGCAAGGGTTCAACTTGAACTCAACGGATATCGCTCCGACCGATGTATTTGATCAAAATGACCCGCGGACATACAACGCTTCCACCTCTACTAATATTTATGATGAGCAGGGTAACGCACACGTCATGACGCAGTATTTCGTCAAAGGTGCGGTTGACCCAGCGGATCCTGATAGTGCGAACAGCTGGACGATGCATGTTCTTGTCGACGGGAGAAACCCTCAAAATCCGACCGATGCATTGAACGGGACTAAAGCAGCCGAAATGCAGCTCAAGTTCAAACCGGACGGTAGCTTGGCCAGCATGAGCGCGGATGCTGCCTCAGGACTTACTTATTACCCTGCTACCGGTTTGGTCTCGCTCGACGACTGGCAGCCAGCGATGCAAGATAGTACCGGAAATTGGAGTCTAAACGGTGCAGCTACTGGGGGAAGCTTAGACGTATCGTTAGACATGCGTGGCTCCACCCAATACGCCAGTGCGTTCGCCGTCAACAGCGTCAGTCAGGACGGTTATACGACTGGTGAACTGGCCGGTCTCGAAATTAGCGAAACCGGCGCCATCTTTGCTCGCTACACGAACGGCCAGTCCAAAGTACAGGGCCAGATCATTCTCGCCAACTTCGCCAACGTTCAGGGGCTCACTCCGGTCGGTAAGACGCAGTGGGTGCAGTCCTTCGAGTCGGGCGAGCCCGTGCGCAACCCGCCTGGTAGCGGCACCCTCGGTTCCCTTCAAGCCGGCGCACTGGAAGATTCCAACGTCGAGCTTTCAGATCAGCTCGTCAACCTGATCGTGGCGCAGCGCAACTACCAGGCGAACGCCAAGACCATCGAAACAGAAAGCGCGATTACCCAGACGATCATCAATCTGCGGTAATTGCTACCTAGCACTGCGCGGGGTGGCGGGAAACTGCCGCTTCGTTTTTAGAAGGCCCTTCGGGGCCTTTTTTTTGTTATAAAAGGCCTTGTGTTTCAAAGGCTTAAGAATAGTTTAATTGGTTGGCACATGGCTTGCTTTGTTTTGCAGCATAGGTCTGATTAGTGTCAATTCGGGTGCAGCGGAGGTTCCATGGACAAGATGCTTTATGTGGCGATGACGGGAGCGAGCCAGAACGCTCAAGCCCAGCAGGCGCATGCCAACAACCTGGCAAACATCTCGACCACGGGCTTCCGGCGTGACTTCGAGCAGGCGCGCTCCATGCAGGTCTTTGGCGATACGTTTCCAGCACGTGTGTATGCCATGACCGAGCGGCCGGGTACGGACTTCAGCTCCGGCACCTTGCAAGAGACAGGTCGGGATCTGGACGTTGCGATCGAAGGGGATGGCTGGATTGCCGTGCAGGCGCCTGACGGCAGCGAAGCCTATGCCCGTACTGGCAGCCTGAACATCGACACACTCGGCATGCTCCGGACCGGCGATGGTTTGCCGGTGCTCGGCAACGCCGGGCCGATTGCCGTGCCGCCGGAAGAGAAAGTGGAGATCGGCGCTGACGGCTCAATCAGCATCCGTGCGCTGGGTGAAGATCCGAACGTCGTGGTAACCGTCGATCGTCTCAAGTTGGTCAACCCTGATCTCAAGCAGCTGGAGAAGGGCACCGACGGCCTTATACGTATGAAGGATGGACAGCCTGTCGAGGCTGACGCCGCGGTTCGTGTGACCTCAGGCTTCCTTGAGGCAAGTAACGTCAACGCTGTTGCCGAGATGACATCGATGCTGGCTCTGTCCCGGCAGTTCGAGCTGCACGTGAAAATGATGCGTACTGCCGAAGAAGATGGTGCCGCTGCGGCCCGAGTCTTGCAGATCAGCTAATCAAACTAGTCGGCGCGACCAGATTCCGGCGCCATTGGAGAACGACATGCTTCCAGCACTGTGGGTGAGTAAGACCGGTCTGTCTGCGCAGGATATGAACCTGACCACCATTTCCAACAACCTGGCCAACGTCTCGACCACCGGCTTCAAGAAAGATCGGGCTGAGTTTCAGGACTTGCTCTATCAGATCCGCCGCCAGCCTGGTGGCCAGTCCAGCCAGGACAGTGAGCTGCCATCGGGTCTGCAATTGGGTACCGGTGTGCGGATCGTCGGTACGCAGAAGCAGTTCACCGCCGGCAGTCTGCAGACCACCGAACAGCCGCTCGACATGGCCATCAACGGCCGTGGCTTCTTTCAGGTGCTGCTGCCCGACGGCACAGTTTCCTACTCGCGTGACGGCAGTTTCCATCTGAACGCTGAAGGCCAGATCGTGACCTCGAACGGTTACTCACTGGAGCCGGCGATTGTCGTGCCGCCGGAAACGCAGACATTCACCGTGGGCGAGGACGGCACTGTTTCCGTCACAACGCTGGGTAACCCGGCACCACAAATCATTGGCAACATCCAGACCGCTGACTTCGTAAACCCGGCTGGTCTGCAGGCGATGGGCAGCAACCTGTTTCTGGAAACCGCCGCAAGCGGTGCGCCACAAGTCAGTACACCTGGTCTCAATGGCCTGGGTACCGTGCTGCAAAACACCTTGGAAAACTCCAACGTCAGTGTGGTCGAGGAGCTGGTGAACATGATCACCACTCAGCGCGCCTATGAGATGAACTCGAAAGTCATCTCCACGGCCGACCAGATGCTGTCCTTTGTTACCCAGCAGCTTTAACCGCTGTCAGCCGCTGGATTGAGGTGAATATGCGCCGCTTGTTGATTGTCCTTCCGCTGGTGTCCGCCGTGATTGTGTCTGGTTGCATGGCGCCAGCTCCGAAGCCTAACGATCCTTACTACTCTCCAGTTCTGCCGCGCACACCGCTGCCTGCTGCGCAGAACAACGGGGCGATCTACCAGGCGGGCTTCGAGACTAATCTCTACGACGATCGGAAGGCCTACCGGGTTGGCGACATCATCACCGTCACGCTCAACGAGAAGACACAGGCCAGCAAAAATTCAAACTCGAAAATTTCCAAGGACAGCAGTGCCAACATCGGCCTTGGATCGCTGTTCGGCGGCGCTGTTTCGATGGCCAATCCGCTGACCGACAACAAGATGACGTTGGGCGCTGAGTATGAAGCGGCGCGTGATACCTCTGGTTCTGGTCAGGCCGGGCAGAGCAACAGTCTCTCCGGTTCGATCACAGTGACCGTGTCGGACGTGTTGCCTAACGGCATCCTAGCGATCCGTGGAGAAAAATGGATGACGCTCAATACGGGCGATGAGCTGGTGCGAATTGCCGGTTTGGTACGTTCGGACGATATCGCCACCGACAACACCGTCCCGTCGACCCGTATCGCTGATGCCCGTATTACCTACTCTGGCACCGGCGCTTTCGCTGATGCCAGCCAGCCAGGTTGGCTGGACCGTTTCTTCATCAGCCCGTTGTGGCCGTTCTAAGCAGGTGCAGGCAATGAAACTGTTCAGCTCGATTCTGATTGCCTTGCTTTGCGTTGCAGTGCTTCCTGCCCATGCCGAGCGGTTGAAGGACATCGCCACCATTCAAGGCGTACGTAGCAACCAGCTGATCGGTTACGGTCTTGTGGTTGGTTTGAACGGCAGCGGCGACCAGACGACCCAAACGCCTTTCACGGTGCAGACCTTCAATAACATGATGGCGCAGTTTGGTATCAAGGTGCCCGCGGGCGGCAACGTTCAGCTGAAAAACGTGGCGGCTGTGTCGATACACGCTGAGCTTCCGCCGTTCGCCAAGCCGGGCCAGACGATCGATATCACCGTTTCGTCGATCGGTAACGCCAAAAGCCTGCGCGGCGGCAGTCTGTTGATGGCACCGCTTAAAGGGATTGACGGAAACGTCTACGCCATTGCCCAGGGCAACCTGGTCGTTGGTGGTTTCGATGCGGGCGGCGCGGATGGTTCGCGGATCACCGTCAACATCCCGTCGGCCGGTCGGATCCCTGGAGGGGCGACTGTGGAGCGGCCAGTGCCGAGCGCATTTAACCAGGGTACGACCCTGACGATGAATCTCAATCGCCCCGACTTCACTACCGCCAAGAACGTTGTCGATCATATCAATGAGCTGCTCGGCCCAGGCGTGGCTCAGGCACTCGATGGTGGCTCGATCAGCATCACGGCACCGCTGGATCCAAGCCAACGTGTGGATTACCTGTCCATCCTGGAAAATCTGGAAGTGGACGTGGGCCAGGCCGTCGCAAAGGTCATCATCAATTCGCGCACCGGCACCATCGTGATCGGTCAGAACGTCCGGGTTCAACCTGCAGCTGTTACCCACGGCAGCCTGACTGTGACCATTTCGGAAGATCCGCAGGTGAGCCAACCGAACCCGCTTTCGGACGGCCAGACAGTCGTCGTCCCTAACTCCAAAGTGAAGGCTGAGCAGGAGGCCAAACCGATGTTCAAGTTCGGCCCTGGCACCACGCTCGATGAAATCGTCCGCGCCGTGAATCAGGTAGGTGCTGCCCCCAGCGACCTGATGGCGATCCTCGAAGCGCTCAAACAAGCCGGTGCGCTGCAAGCCGACCTGATCGTTATCTGAGGAACGGGACATGGAAAATCGTCTGGGACTGGGTCGTCGTACCCCTGATAGCGGTAGTTACTCCGACCTCAACCGGCTGAATCAGCTCAAGGTTGGCAAGGACCGCGACGGTGCCGAGAACGTGCGCAAGGTCGCTCAGGAGTTCGAGTCCTTGTTCATGAACGAGATGCTCAAGTCGATGCGTTCGGCCACCGAGGTCATGGCGAAGGACAATCCGTTCAACAGCCAGGCCAGCAAGCAGTACCAAGATATGCATGACCAGCAGCTCTCAGTCACGCTGTCCAAGGAAGGCGGTGGCATAGGGCTGGCCGATGTACTGATTCGCCAGTTGAGCAAGGATCAGAAACCTGTCGAGAAGCCTAATCCGTTCGCGCAGGTTGCACAGACTGAAGGTGCCAAATGGTCGAGCAACCCTAACGCCAACACGACGCTCGCTAAGGTTGACCCGGCCCGTAACGATACCCAGATGCTCAACCAGCGTCGTCTGGCCCTGCCGGGCCGTCTGGCCGAGCGGGCGCAGGCGGATGTCGCTGCCGCGATTCCCCAGGCCGAGCAAGCAAACCAAGCGGGAGTGACTCAGCCGTTGGTCAACCTTGACTGGAAGCCAGCCACCGCTTTCGCGGCGCCCAAAGAAGCAGCTTTGACCATCAATGGCGTCGAAGCGAGCGCCCCGAGCGCCCCGAGCAAGACGCGCTTCAGCTCTCCGGCTGAATTCATTGCGACCATGTTGCCCATGGCAGAAAAAGCAGCCAAGCGTCTCGGCGTAGAACCGCGTTTCCTCGTGGCCCAGGCTGCGCTCGAGACAGGTTGGGGCAAGTCGATGATCAAGCAGAAAGACGGCAGCAACAGCCACAACCTGTTTGGTATCAAGGCTAACGGCTGGAGCGGGGAGTCGGCGAAAGTCACCACGACCGAATACGTAAACGGCAAAGCGACCAAGCAGGTAGCCGGGTTCCGGGCTTACGACTCGTTCGAGCAGAGCTTCAACGATTATGTCCGGCTGTTGGAGAACAACGAGCGCTATAAGCCCGCGATCCAGGTCGCCAGCGTCTCTGGTGATTCCGAGCGTTTCGTCAACGAATTGCAGCGGGCCGGTTACGCCACCGATCCGCAGTACGCGAATAAGATCAATCAGATCGCTCGTAAAGTGCAGACCTATCAGACAATTGCCGACGCCAGCACGTCGCCCGCGATGCGGACTAGGGGTTAAACATGGCTGACTTACTGAATATTGGCCTGTCTGGCCTGAGTGCCAGCAAGAGCCAGTTGTCCATTACTGGCCACAACATCAGCAACGTCAACACGCCAGGCTTCAGCCGGCAGGATGCCTCCCAAGCGACCCGCACGCCGCAGTTTAGTGGTGCTGGGTACGTCGGTTCAGGTACGACGCTGGTCGAGATCCGCCGTAGCTACAGCGAATTCCTCACCAGTCAGCTGCGCAGCAGCACGTCCCTGAGCAGTGACGTTGAAGCGTACAAAAGCCAGATTGACCAGCTTGATTCGTTGCTAGCTGGCAGCACGACAGGTATCACCCCATCGTTGCAGAAGTTCTTTTCAGCGCTGCAAACGGCGGCGGAAGACCCAGCCAATATTCCGGCACGTCAGCTGGTGTTGGCTGAAGCCGAAGGCTTGGCACGCCGTTTCAATACCGTGTCTGACCGTCTGACTGAGCAGAACAACTTCACCAATAAGCAGATGGCTGCAGTTACCGATCAGGTCAATCGGCTCGCGGGCAGTATTGGCAGCTTGAACGACGCCATCGCGACCGCTTCGGCCAATGGCAAACAGCCCAATGATTTGCTCGATGCGCGCGACGAGGCCGTGCGGCAATTGTCGACGTATATCGGCATCAGCGTTACGCCCCAGGATGACAATAGCTTCAACATTTCGGTCGGCAGTGGTCAGCCGCTGGTTGTAGGCAAGACGGTGAGCCAGCTCAAGGTGGTGCCGGGCCAGAGCGACCCCAATCGTCATGAGATTCGATTTGTCAGCGGTGGCTCGGAGCAGGGCATTACCTCGCAGATCACCGGCGGTGAGCTGGGTGGCTTGATCCGCTATCGCGAGGAAGTACTGGATTCGACGATGAATTCGTTGGGACGGCTGGCGCTGGCGGTGAGTGACCAGGTCAATAGTCAGCTGGGGCAGGGGTTGGATCTGAAGGGAAATGTCGGCGAGGGATTGTTTGCTAACTACAACACCGAGGCTTTAGCAAAACTGCGTGTCAGCGCTTTCTCCGGCAATAAAAGCAACATTCAGCCGGAACTGGTAATAACAGAGACCAACTTGCTCACTAACAGTGACTATCGGCTGGAATTCGATGGTGCTGACTATACGGCGCGCCGGTTGAGCGACGGTAAGGCGATGACAGTGTCACCGTCATCTCCAGGGAGCTATCCCGCGACTCTGACTTTTACCGATCCGAACGTCGCACCGGCGCTTCCAAGGGGCCAAGGATTTGAACTGGTCCTCGGTGCTGCCCCGGAAGCAGGCGACAAGTTTAGCCTTCAGCCTACTCGGCGCGGTGCTGCGGACATCAGGGTGTCCTTGGACCAGGCGGATCAGTTAGCTTTCGCTGCGGTAGCGAGCGGACAGAGTAAACTTCAAAACGCCGGTACTGGAGCTATCAGTCAACCGGATATGGCATCGGCACCATCGCCGATTGACCTCAACGTCCTCAAAACGGCATTTGGCAGCGGGCTGAGCCTGACTGCAACCGCCAACTCCGACGGTACTTTCACCTTGACCGACGCTGACTCTCTGCCTAGCGGTTGGGCCTACGTGGATGCGAAGGGCGATCCTCTGGTTGACGGTAGTGGAGATCCGCTCGCCCCAACACTCCAGTCCGGTACGACCAACACTGTTCGCTTGGCGTATACGGCTACGCCAGGAGGCACTTATCAGTTCGACTTCAATGTCAGCGGGAGACCCCAAACGAGCGATAGTTTTTCGCTGACCTACAACCAAGGCGGCGTCTCTGATAACCGCAACGCGTTGAAGCTGGTCGACCTTCAGAGCAAACAGACCGTCGGGGTATCCGTAGACGCTGATGGAAAAACCCTATCAGGCGCTAGTTTCACCGATGGCTACGGCGAATTGGTCGAACGGGTCGGTACGCTGACAGCCCAAGCGCGAATGGATAGCGAAGCGACAGGGGCGATTCTCAAGCAGGCCACCGACAACCGCGACTCGCTGTCAGCCGTGAACCTCGATGAAGAAGCGGCCAATCTGATCAAATTTGAGCAGTACTACAATGCGTCCGCTCAGATCATTCAAGTTGCTCGCTCCATGTTCGATACATTGATCAGTACCTTCAGGTAACAGGCCCGCTCATGCGCATCTCGACCTTGCAAGCATTCAATAACGGCGTAGCCGGCATTCAGCGCAACTACTCCAATGCAACCCGCACGCAGGAGCAGATCAGCACGGGTAATCGCATCCTGACGCCGGCGGACGATCCGGTTGCGTCGGTGCGTTTGTTGCAGCTTGAGCAGCAACAGAATGTGCTGAGCCAGTACAACTCCAATCTGACGGCGGCCAAGAACAGCCTTACCCAAGAAGAGGTGACGCTGAATTCCGTCAACACGGTGCTTCAGCGTGTTCGCGAGCTGGCTGTCCAGGCCGGTAATGGTGCGCTTGATCCGCAGGATCGCAAGTCCATCGCGGCGGAGCTGGGTGAGCGCGAGGACGAGCTTCTGTCGCTCATGAACACCCGCAACGCACGTGGCGAATACTTGTTTGCAGGGTTCCAAGGCAAGACTCAGCCCTTCGTCCGCGGTCCGGAAGGGAGCTACAGCTATGTCGGGGACGAGGGGCAGCGGAAGCTGCAAATTGCTAGCTCCCTAGATATTCCCATTAGCGATAACGGCAAGTCGATTTTTCAGAGCGTGACGAACGCGGGTCGACTAGATAGCGCTCTGGATGTTTCGAGCATCCCGGCAGGTGTTGAGACGACACTGAGTGTGTCGAAGCCGCTCGTAAGCGATGAAGTGGCGCTCACAGGGGCCCCGTCGTTTCCGGCCGACGGAGTTGAGATTCGTTTTGAGGCGGATGGCGCGTTTTCTATATACGCCTTGCCACGGCAGACGGATCCGGTGAGCGGAGATTTCACCGATGATCCGTTGCCAGATGGCATCAACTTAAAGCTAGATGACGACGCTAAAAATTCAGACCAGCTCGTTTTCCGGGGAGTAACGTTACATTTCGATGGCGAGGCGGTTGGCGGTGAACGAGTAGTGGTGATGCCCGGAACAATCACTAACGTGGCGTCAGATGGCACAATTACTGCCGAGTCAGTCCAGAACAAGCAAGGCATCCTCGACACCATCGCCAATCTTCGCTCTGCTCTGGAAGATCCGTCTACCGGCAACACCGGCGTCCGCGACGCCGTTGCCGTTGCCCTGACCAACCTCGATCACGGCATGGTCAGCGTTGACCAAGCCCGCGGCAATATCGGTGCCCGTCTGAACGTCATCGAAACCAGCCAAACCGATAACGAAGATGTTGCGCTGGTCAACAAAGGTGTGCAGGCCGAGCTGCGTGAGCTCGACTACGCTGAAGCGCTGTCTCGGCTATCGATGCAGACGGTGGTGCTTGAAGCAGCCCAGCAGAGTTATGTGAAGATCGCGGGATTGAGTCTGTTCAACGTGATGCGTTGAGTCGCCCGGAGGGCACGGTTCACAGAATAAGCAGCCCGATTTGACTTGCTATTGGTGCGACTTAGAGTGTCATTGCGGCGCATGGAGTACCGCGTCGCTAATCCGACACTCATAAGGACATGAACAATGCTTAAGTCATTTATATCCGCTTCAATATTCGCACTGCTCGCTGGCGTCTCGCTCAGCAGTTTCGCTGGCCCGACCAAGTCTGCTGACCCAGTAGTGGTTGCAACGGCCCAGCAAGCTGCGCCGATCAACATCAATTCGGCCGACGCCGAAACCCTGACCCGCGAACTCAAGGGTATTGGCGCAACAAAGGCCAAGGCGATCGTTGCTTATCGCGAAGCGCATGGCCCATTCACCGCCGTCGATGAGCTCCTCGAAGTTAAAGGAATCGGTGCGGCCACTTTAGAAAAAAATCGAACCAAACTGGGCGTTAACTGACCAGCCTATTTTTGAATAAACGAAGCCGGTCATTCGACCGGCTTTTTTATGCCTGTAACGGTGCTGCGCAGACCCGCTCTCAAATCGGGCCGGCTCTGCTGCGTTGGCTATCCCGGTCCGGTAGGTAGGAACGCGGGCCTACGCGCGCTGTCCTTGTTAGAACGCTCAGCTAACTTTGTCTACCGCCTTTGAGGCCGAATTAGCCTTAAAAAGGCGTTGACATGTTACGGTTATTCACATTGATACCGTCTTGTCTGGGAAGACACCTGTACGCGGCGCAGCAGATCGCTGGGGTTTGCTAACTTACTGATTGTAAAGATTTATTTGCGCTGAGTAAAAAGCTGCCGATCTGTTTAGAGGCCACGTCACTCGGGCGTTCCAGCCAGTCATCCAGCCGCTGTTCACAAGCTTATCCACAGGTTCTGTGGATATTTTCAGAGAACGAGCAAAGCAGCTCTAGTCGGAGGTATCTGATGAAAACACCTTGGAATCTCTTTAAATACCTACCGATGGCGCAACGTGTGCTCGCTCGGGGCCGGTTGCCCATCGTGCTACTTGCGGTCGCGCGCAAACGCTCGGCTCAGGGTGGGTTGATGAAAGGTCTGCGTGAAGATCTTGGTTTGCTGCAGCAACTGTGTGTGGCGTGGTGGCGAGGCGAATATCGGCAGGTCAGCAGACCAGCGCTGGTGGCTGCGGTAGCTGGTTTGTTGTATTTCCTGTCCCCCTTGGACGCTATCCCCGACTGGATTCCAGGTCTTGGCTTCGTTGATGATCTGGCAGTACTGGGTTGGATAATCCGCAAGTGGTCTGGCGAGTTGCAGGCGTTTCGGGCCTGGAGAGACAGCCAGTCAGCGGATATACGAGCAAGTATCGACCGGTTACCCTCCTTGGACGAGCCAATGGATAGCGACGTTAGCAACGGGCGGAATGTCGGGCGCTAAAAAGGCCCTGGATTAGTTCTTTCGAATGGCTCGTGCAGCCCCTTTGCTCATTCTTTGGTGCGACCGGCTGGTGTCGAAAAAATCGACGCGCGGACTGGTAAGATCCCGACTTTCCAATTTGAGACTACGGTCGGGGTAGCGGATGAGTGTTCAGGTCATCATGCGGGACGGTAAGCCAGAGTATGCCGTGCTGCCGTGGGAGGAGTATCAGGCTCTGCTGACGAACGGGCGTGACGTAAGCGCCGCAAAGCCAGTGGAGGCAAGTGATACTGCTCCAGGCGCATTGCCAACTTTCGGAACGTTGCCGATGTTGCGAGAGGCTAAGGGGTTGAGCCAAGAAGCGCTGGCGCGCTCGGTGGGTATCAGCCCTGCTTATCTCGCCCTCATCGAAAGCGGTGAACGCGATCCCGATAATGCGATACGTCGCGCACTCGCCCGCGCATTGGAGATCGAAGGATGGCAGCAGGAGGCGTGACAGGCACCGCAGCGTCAATTCGCATCAGCCGTCCACATTGGCAGGCATTGTTGGACGAGTTGGCTGAGGTGCGGCGACAGCGCCATCTGGTCACTTACCGGGCGTTGGTCGAACGGCTCCAGTTACCAGTGCCTGCCATGCAAACCTTGACAGCCGCGCTGGAACATCTGGCTGCGCTGGATGCCCGTGCGGATCGGCCGCTACGTAGTGCGTTGGTGGTGAGCCAAGGGGCAAGTCGTCTGCCAAGAACCGGTTTTTTCGAATGTGCTACTCGCCTAGGGCGCTTTTCTGGTCCGGCAGACGGTTCTGCGGCCGCATCCTGGCACGCAGGTGAGGTTGCGCGAGTGTTCGAGTTTGATTATCCAGGGATTCCGTAATGCTGAACAACATCCGTGCGCGAGTCGGTTATCTGTTTGCTCGCAAATTGATGAGCTTACGTTGGGCCGTTCAGCAACCGAAACTGTGGCGCTGGATGGAGGGCCAATTTTCGCGCATGGCTGCGATTGGCGATTCGAAGGCGCAAAGCTTTTATGGCCATATCCTGCTGTTTCGAGGACAGGGATTTGGTGCTAGGCAAGAGGGTATACGTCTGCTGCGTCTGGCTGCCGAAAAGGGCGATGCCAAGGCCGCTTACCAGATGGGTGTCATCAGCCTGGGCGAAGACGCTACTCACGGCCCAGACGGCGCCAAGGCCGCGCATTGGTGGAAGCTTGCCGTCGAGGCAGGGCACCCCTTAGCGGCAACCAGGTTGGCTCAGCTGTACACGGCGGGAGGCCATGGCCTCGCACGAGACGTGCAGCAGGCGGAGCATTACAAGGCCAGTGCAGCCAGACTCGGACTTTGATTACTTGTGACTGAGATAAAGCGTCCGCGTTTGCAGGCTCAACCCTAGTACCTTTTGGCTTAGTGCCTGGTGTCGGATGCAGTCTGCCGATTGGCGTGACGCGGACATTTCTTACCATGGCTGGCGTCCGTACAATGCAGCGCTTTCTCGGTTGGGTCGTTTCTAATGCAGATCGCCTTGGCGCCTATGGAAGGGCTCGTTGATGACATTCTCCGCGACGTTCTCACCCGTGTTGGCGCTGTTGACTGGTGCGTGACCGAATTCATCCGTGTGTCGGATCGTCTGTTACCGGCATCTAGTTTTCTTAAGCTTGCTTCCGAGCTTGAACACGGCGCTGCAACCCGCGCAGGTACGCCGTTGCGTGTGCAGTTGCTGGGCTCGGATCCGCTCTGCCTGGCTGACAACGCGGCGTTCGCGTGTAGCCTCGGTGCCCCTGCAATCGATCTAAATTTCGGCTGCCCGGCCAAAACGGTCAACAAATCCCGCGGTGGCGCCGTTCTGCTCAGGGAGCCGGATCTGCTTCATTCCATCCTTCACGAAGTACGCAAGGCGGTTCCGGCGCAGATACCGGTTACCGCGAAGATGCGTTTGGGTTTTGACCACAAGGACGGCGCGCTCGACTGTGCCCGTGCACTGGTTGATGGCGGTGCTGCGCAGCTGGTTGTGCATGCGCGGACCAAGGTCGAGGGATACAAACCTCCAGCGCATTGGGAGTGGGTGGCTAAGGTTAGGGACGTCGTCAATGTGCCGGTGTTTGCCAATGGCGATATTTGGTCGGTCGAGGACTGGCGACGTTGCCGTGAGGTCAGCGGAGTTGAGGACATCATGCTAGGCCGCGGACTGGTTTGTCGGCCGGATCTGGCTCGGCAGATCGCGGCGGCAAAGGCCGGTGCGCTGCTCGAGCCGCTGAGTTGGGAAGATCTGCAACCGCTTTTGGCCGATTTCTGGATGCAGGCGCGACGCAAGATGTCTCCGCGCTATGCGCCTGGTCGTTTCAAACAATGGTTATCCCTGCTTACCCGTAACTATCCGCAAGCCGTTACGCTGTTCGCTCAGGTTCGGCGGGAAAACGACTGCGATCGGCTCGACGCACTGCTGGGTCTAGACGTAAACGCGCAGGGGCTCAAGACGGCTGTCTAGCGTCCTCCGCTCACATCGAGTAGAGCGCCGCTGGTGTAGCTGGCCTTGTCGCTGGCCAACCAGAGAATCGCTTCAGCGACCTCTTTCGCTTCACCACCCCGGCCCATGGGCACGCTGCTCCTTACACGCTCGATGCGATCAGGCTCACCACCGCTGGCGTGAATTTCTGTATGGATCACGCCGGGCCGTACGGCATTGACCCGGACGCCCTCTGCAGCGACTTCCTTGGCCAGCCCGAGGGTCATGCTATCTATCGCGCCCTTGGCGGCCGCGTAGTCGATGTACTCGTTGGGCGCGCCGAGTTTGGCTGCAATTGAGGAGACGTTGACGATGGCACCGCCGGTACCACCGTTGCGAGTGGACATGCGCTTGACCGCCTCGCGGGCGCAGAGAAAGCTACCGAATACATTTACCGCGAATACGCGTTCCAGGCGTGCTTTGTCCATGTCTTCGAGGCGCGTCTGGCGTTCGAGCATGCCGGCGTTATTGACGAGTACGTCGAGCCTGCCGAATTCGGCATCAAGCGCTTCGAACAAGCGTATGACTTGCGACTCCTCCGCTACGTCCGCCTCGACCGCAATTGCGCGCGCGCCCCGGCTGTGCAGCTCGTTCAATAGCTCGTCGGCTGCGTCCTGGCGCGATCGAAAGTTCAAGCACAACGCGTAGCCTTCAGCCGCTGCGAGCCTGGCTGTGGCAGCGCCGATGCCATGGCTGGCCCCCGTTATCAACATTACTTTCGACATAAAAAATCCTCGACGACCGGTCTTGAAAACAGGCGAGCAGTTCCTATTTTGGGCATCACAGGATGCCGAATTCGGGTCCTGTATGAACCACTCGCTGAATATCAGGAGACAGCAAAATGACTAGTTTTTCGATGGCCCCACTGTTTCGTCAGTCCATTGGTTTCGATCGCTTCAACGATCTGTTCGAGTCCGCGCTGCGCAATGATGCAAACGGCTCGTTCCCGCCCTACAACGTGGAAAAGCACGGCGATGATCAGTACCGCATCATCGTAGCTGCCGCTGGGTTCCATGAGTCCGACCTGGATTTGCAGGTCGAGCGAGGCGTGCTGACTGTGAGCGGTGGCAAGCGTGAGAACAGTGGCGAAAACGTTACCTACCTGCATCAGGGAATCGCCCAGCGTGCTTTCAAGCTCTCGTTCCGCCTCGCCGACCATATTGAAGTGAAGGGCGCAGAGCTGAGAAATGGGCTTCTCAGCATCGAGCTCGAGCGTGTCGTGCCAGAGGAGGCCAAACCCAAGCGCATCCCAATTAACGGTGAGCGTTTGGCGTTGGAGGGCTGAGCGAGCCGCCAGCACGTAGCTTGAACAGTAACCCCGCCTGCGCAGTTCGCACGGCGGGGTTTTCGTTTTCTGGCAACGCCTTTCAGCTGAGTGAGTGAGTTTTGAGCAGTTCTCCGAAATCTGCCGGCGGAAGAGGGCGGCTGAAGAGATATCCCTGATACAGGTAGCAGCCTTGCGCTTGGAGCAGGTCAAGCTGCGCCTGTTGTTCGACCCCTTCGGCAATCACTTCCAGCCTTAGACTTCGCGCCATTGCGACAATGGCGCGAATGATCTCGGCGTCGTTTGGATCATCCAGTGCATCGCGAACGAAGGACTGGTCGATCTTAAGGACATCGACTGGTAGCCGCTTCAGGTAGGTGAGGGAAGAATAGCCGGTGCCGAAATCGTCCATGGCGAAGCTCACGCCCTGTCGGCAGAGGCGGCGCATCTTGGCGATGGTGTCGTCCAGGTTTTGGATAACGATGCCTTCGGTGATTTCCAGTTTGATCATCGTGTGCGGAAGGCTGACGGCTTTGAGCGCTTCGAGAACCCGCTCGACGAAATCACTTTGGCGGAACTGTCGTGGGCTGATGTTGACGCAGAGGCTGAAGCTGTCCGAATCAACGACGCCATTGGCCAACAGCGATGCGGCGATGCGACAGGCCTCCCTGATGACCCAATTGCCCACTTCGACAATCAGGCCGCTTTCTTCGAGCACGTCGATGAACTGGGCAGGGGAACGCACGCCATCCACCGGGTGATGCCAGCGCAACAGGACCTCGGCGCCGATCACCCTGGCGGAGCGCGCGTCGACCTGTGGTTGAAGGTACAACTCGAATTCGTTGCGCTGCAGGGCAAGACGCAGTTCGCTCTCAAGCTGCAGGCGTGCACTGGCGGCTTGTTGCATTGTGGTGCGGAACAGCTGAATCGCATTACGTCCGGCGTCCTTTGCCCGATAGAGCGCAATGTCGGCGCGCTTCAGCAGATCGGCAGGCGTCTCGCCGTGATCAGGCATCAAGGCGATGCCGATACTGGGCGTTACCTGCAGCCTGTTGCCTTCGAACACCATAGGCTCGGCGAGGAGGGTGCGAAGTTTTTCGGCGACCTGGCGGACATGGCGGGTCACCTCCGAGCGCTTGCCCGTCAAACCGGTGAGTAGCACAACGAATTCATCGCCACCCAAGCGGGCTACGGTGTCCTCCTGTCGGATGCTGGCCTCGAGGCGGGCAGTGATCATTTTCAATACCGCGTCACCGACAGGATGTCCAAGCGAGTCGTTGATGTGTTTGAAGTGGTCAAGGTCGAGAAACAGTAGGGCCCCACGCAGCTTGTGGCGTTTATGCAGCGCCGTCTGCTGAGTCAGGCGATCCATTAACAGCGTTCGGTTAGGCAGGTTAGTCAACGGGTCGTGATAGGCCAGGTGGTGAATTTGCGCGTGGGCGGCCTTGAGTTGGCTGATGTCCCGTGCGGATAACAGCAGACAATCTGTGTTGTTCAGCACGATGGGTTCTACCGACACTTCAATGTGCTTTAAACGACCGTGACGATCCTGCCCGACCATCTCCCAGTTCGTCACCCGGCCGTCACGTTCGAGCCGTTCGAGAATCTCCTGGCGCTGCGTGCTGGGCCAGACGCCCAATTCATAAGAGGTTCTGCCGATGGCTTCTTCGGGACTGTAGCCTGAGAGGCGTTGGAAGCCTTCGTTAACCTCGATGAATCGTCCCGTGCCGCGCTCGCTGATGATGATGGCGTCAGGGCTCGAATGAAAAGCCTTGGCGAATTTAACCTCGCTGGCCTTCAGCGCCGCCTCGGCCTGTTGTCGTTTGGTAATGTCACGAAAAGTGGTGACGATGCACAGGCGGCGGTCGACGCGGATGAACCGGCTGGAAACCACGCAAGTGACGATCTGTCCTGTCCTGGTGCGGAACTGTGCCTCGGCGTTCTCCAGCCGTTGATCACGCATCAGTTGCTCGAACAGTGATTTTCGCTGCCGTTCGTCCTGCCAGATGCCGATTTCCGGAGCAGATCGCCCGACGATATCGGCGCTCTCCCAACCGAACACCACGCCAAAGCTCGGGTTGATCTCCATGAAAACCCCGTCGCGGATGCGGGACAGGGAGATCGGGTCTGGACTGCCTTGAAACAAAGCTGAGAACTTCGCTTCCGACGCCGCCAGGTGCTGTGTACGTAGGACCCGTTCGGTGGCGTCGATGATAATTCCGGCCATGCGCAAGGGCGCGCCACGCTCGTCCCGGTAGAGCTTGGCGGTGCTTTCGAGGTGCCGAATCGTGCCGTCTGGATGGTTGGCCTGGTAGGTGGCCTGATAGGTTTGTCGACGCCCGGCGAGGAGGTCGCTGTATGCCGCCCGCATGGTCTTGCGGTCGTTCGCAGCGACGCTGCGGAAAAACTCACGAAACGATCCGTCGAATGGGCCTTCTACCAGACCTTGCAGCTCGGAGGCCCTGGACGAGGCATAGAGCCGGTCGCTTGGAATGTGCCATTCCCAGTTGCCCAGCTCTGCGGAGGCGAGTGCAAGCTCAAGGCGTTCTTGGCTGTCTTCCAGCGCCTGCGCCTGAATGTGACGGTCGGTGATGTCGCGGATGACGCCCACCAGCGTCGTCTCCCCATTCTCATTGACCTGTCGTTGCCCATCGATTTCAAGCCACCGCACACTGGCGTCTGGCCAGCAGACGCGATGGCGGAAGCTGAACCGTGGTTCGGCGCCAGTGAGCATCGAACATATTGCGGTCTCGACGTGCGGTCGGTCTTCCGGGATGACGAGTTCGAGATACCGAGCTGGAGAAAGCTCTACGAGCGGCGCGCTCAGGCCGAACAGCTTCCCCGTGCCGAGGGACCAATGCATGGCGTCGCGTTGAACATCCCAGGACCACAGGCCGAGCCCTGCACCGTCAAGCATCGATAGTAGGCGCGCAACGTCCTGCCATGGTTGTGGTGCACCTGGGGAGGCATCGGACGTGGCATCAGGCGGCAACATGAGCGGCCTCGAAGAGCTGGGTCTGCGTGATGTTTCGACGGTAGGCGATGCTCATGGCTCTCTTGGATCTTGTTGTTGTCCCGCGAACTTATCCGTAGCTAGTGGCAAAGTGCAAGTGCGCTTAGTCGGCCTCCAGCAGTGACATGAAGGCCTTTGCCGCGTTCGACAGGGTGCGCTCGGTATGGGTGATGTAGCCGAGCTCCCTCGCCAGTTGAATGCCCGAGAGGGGCAATCGTACTACCTGATCATCAAGCATGGTGCGGGGCAACACACTCCAGGCGATCCCAATCGAAACCATCATTTTGATGGTCTCCATGTAATTGGTGCTCATCGTGATATTAGGCGTCAGCCTCTCACGCTCGAACAGCCGGTGAGCGATGTGATGGGTGAACGTGTTGCCACCTGGAAATACCGCAGGAAAGCCGGCGACGTCGGCTAGCGTTATGTCAGGCTTCTGGGCTAGCGGGTGTTCGGGGGCGACGACGAAGTCCAGTGGATCGTCCCATACCTTGACCGCGCGGATCGGCGATGCGGTCTGCGGTGCCAGCGTGATTACGGCCAGTTCGGCTCGACCATGCAGAACTTCATCGTAAGCGACCTCCGAATCAAGGAAACGAATATCCAGATTCACCTTCGGATAGGCGCGCGTGAAGGCTCTCAGCAACGGTGGTAGACGATGCAGCCCGATGTGGTGACTGGTGGCCAGGCTCAGTTGTCCGCTGACGTCGCCGTTGAGGTTGGTCAGTGCACGACGGGTATCGTCCAGCACGTTGAGGATCTGATAAGCGCGAGGTAGCAGCGCGCGGCCAGCTTCAGTCAGCCCGATTTCCCGGCCAAGCCGATCAAACAGTCGCACGCTCAGCTGTGATTCCAGCGAAGCCAGGCGCTTGCTCACGGCCGGCTGAGTCAGATGCAGACGCTCAGCGGCGAGGGAAAAGCTGCCCATCTCGGCGATTGCTATAAAAGCGTTAAGGCTGGCGAGGTCCATGGCTGGCTCCGGTCATCGGTTTTGGACTGACGTCATTAGCATGAGGATAGATGTCTGTATTCCGATAAGGAATGAGTAAGATGAAAAATATGAATTTGAGTAATCCATTGCAAGTCCCTAGCATGACCTCATAAGCAAAAGGGCTATTGCCCAACGCACTGATGAGGAAAGTCCGATGGCTGGCAAAACGCTCTACGACAAGCTCTGGGAAATGCACGAGGTCAAGCGCCGCGATGATGGCTCGTCACTGATTTATATCGACCGTCATATCCTGCACGAAGTGACCTCACCGCAAGCGTTTGAAGGGCTTCGCCTGGCCGGGCGCAAGCCATGGCGCATCGATGCCAACATTGCCACCCCGGATCACAATGTGCCGACTACCAAGGGCGAGCGTCAGGGCGGCTTGGAAGCGATCGCCGATGAGGTTTCCCGTATCCAAGTGCAGACTTTGGACGAGAACTGCGACGACTTTGGCATTCTTGAATTCAAGATGAACGACGTTCGTCAGGGCATCGTTCATGTGATCGGCCCAGAGCAGGGAGCAACCCTGCCGGGGATGACAGTGGTCTGCGGGGACTCGCACACCTCTACGCATGGCGCTTTCGCTGCACTGGCCCATGGCATCGGCACTTCGGAAGTCGAGCATGTGCTCGCCACGCAGTGCCTGGTCGCTAAAAAAATGAAGAACATGCAGGTGCGCGTCGAGGGCAAGCTGCCCTTTGGCGTGACTGCCAAAGACATCGTTCTGGCCGTGATTGGCAAGATCGGCACGGCCGGTGGCAACGGTCATGCGCTGGAGTTCGCTGGCAGTGCCATCCGTGACCTTTCGATGGAAGGGCGCATGACCATCTGCAATATGTCCATTGAGGCCGGGGCGCGCGTAGGGATGGTGGCTGCAGACGAGAAAACCATCGCTTATGTGGACGGTCGACCCTTTGCGCCCAAAGGCGCCGATTGGGAGCGGGCTGTCGAGCTCTGGAAGACGCTGATTTCTGACGAAGATGCCATTTTTGACACGGTCGTGGAGTTGAATGCCGAAGACATTAAGCCACAGGTTAGCTGGGGTACCTCACCTGAAATGGTGCTGGCGGTTGACCAGAACGTGCCGGATCCGGCTGTTGAAGCTGACCCTGTCAAGCGTGACTCCATCACTCGCGCGCTGAAGTACATGGGGCTGCAAGCCAACCAACCGATCACTGACATTCAACTCGATCGCGTTTTCATCGGTTCTTGCACCAACTCCCGGATCGAAGACCTGCGCGCCGCAGCGGAAGTGGCGAAGGGTCGTAAGGTTGCCGCAACGGTCAAGCAAGCGATGGTGGTGCCGGGGTCCGGGCTGGTCAAGCGGCAGGCCGAGGCGGAGGGGCTGGACAAGATTTTCGTTGAGGCAGGCTTTGAATGGCGCGAGCCGGGTTGCTCCATGTGTCTGGCGATGAACCCGGACAAGCTGGGCAGTGGCGAGCACTGCGCGTCCACCTCCAACCGCAACTTCGAAGGTCGGCAGGGTGCCGGTGGCAGGACGCATCTGGTGAGCCCGGCAATGGCGGCCGCGGCTGCGGTGACTGGTCGTTTCGTAGACGTTCGTGAATTGATGCAGGCCTGAGGAGACCACCATGAGAGCATTTACCCAGCATACCGGTCTCGTCGCGCCGCTCGACCGCGCCAACGTCGACACCGATCAGATCATCCCCAAGCAGTTTCTCAAGTCGATCAAACGCACCGGTTTCGGGCCCAATCTGTTCGATGAGTGGCGCTACCTGGATGTCGGGCTGCCCAATCAGGATTGTTCGACTCGCCCCGTGAACCAGGAGTTCGTGTTGAATTTTCCGCGTTATCAGGGGGCTAGCGTCCTGCTTGCGCGTGAGAACTTCGGTTGCGGTTCATCCCGTGAGCACGCGCCCTGGGCGCTGGAAGAATATGGCTTCCGGACGATCATCGCGCCGAGCTTTGCCGACATCTTCTACAACAATAGTTTCAAGAATGGCCTGCTGCCGATCGTCCTGAAGGAAGACGAGGTCGACGGACTGTTCGAACAGGCAGAGGCCACTGAGGGTTATCAGCTTACTGTAGACCTTGCCGCTCAGACGGTTACCCGTCCGGACGGTGTCCAGTACAGCTTCGAGGTCGATGCATTTCGCAAGCACTGCCTGCTTAACGGCTTGGATGATATCGGCCTGACTCTGCAAGACGCTGAGGCCATCAAGACGTTTGAAACCCGTCATCAACAGAACCAGCCCTGGTTGTTTGGCGCTATTAAGTAAATAAAGAAGCGGAGAGCTCAAGCAACTTGCTCGTGGCTTTCAGTTATTACAAAGGGAAATTTATCAATGTCCAAGCAGATTTTAGTTCTTCCGGGCGACGGTATCGGCCCTGAAATCATGGCCGAAGCGGTCAAGGTGCTGGAACTGGCCAACCACAAGTTTCAACTCGATTTCGAGTTGAGCTATGACGAGCTGGGTGGCGCGGCGGTCGATAAATATGGCGTACCACTGGCTGACGAGACGCTGGAGCGTGCTCGTGCGGCGGACGCCATTCTGCTGGGCGCGGTTGGCGGGCCGAAGTGGGACGCCATCGATCCGGCCATCCGCCCCGAGCGTGGCTTGTTGAAAATTCGCTCCCAGCTGGGCCTGTTCGGGAATCTGCGCCCGGCGCTGCTGTACCCGCAGCTGGCGGCCGCCTCTAGTCTGAAGCCGGAGATCGTGTCCGGTCTGGATATTCTCATCGTCCGGGAGCTGACTGGCGGCATCTATTTCGGTCAGCCCCGTGAGAGCAAAACGCTGGAAAATGGCGAGCGTATGGCGTTCGATACGCTGCCCTACAGCGAAAGCGAGATCCGCCGCATAGCCAAGGTCGGTTTCGACATGGCTCTTGTTCGAGGCAGGAAGCTCTGCTCGGTGGACAAGGCGAACGTACTGGCATCCAGTCAGCTGTGGCGCGCTGTTGTGGAGGAGGTCGGCAAAGATTATCCGGATGTCGAGCTTAGCCATATGTATGTCGATAACGCAGCGATGCAGTTGGTGCGCGCGCCGAAGCAGTTCGACGTGATCGTCACCGACAACATGTTCGGCGACATTCTGTCGGACGAAGCTTCCATGTTGACCGGCTCGATCGGCATGCTGCCTTCTGCTTCTCTCGACTCGAACAACAAAGGCATGTTCGAGCCTTGCCATGGTTCAGCTCCGGATATAGCCGGGAAGGGTATCGCCAATCCGCTGGCAACGATCCTCTCGGTGTCGATGATGCTTCGCTACAGCTTCAACCAGGTCGCTGCCGCGGATGCGATCGAGAAGGCAGTTAGCAACGTGCTCGACCAGGGATTGCGAACAGGTGATATCTGGTCCGAAGGTTGTGAAAAAGCGAATACTCAGGTGATGGGCGATGCGGTAGTCGCGGCGCTCGCGAAGTTGTAATCTCTCTGGCCCCATTGCACCGGCCGTTGATAGCGCTAGCGGGCGACGGCTAGGCGGAAGCGCCGAATAGTGCGAGGCGTGGTGTTTGATGTGTATGAACAACGCGCCCGCGCTTTTGAACCCGAAAGCGTCTTTGTTTATCGACGGCCCGTCCCGCGGGCCACATATATATAGGTGTAGTTGCGATGAAACGTGTAGGTCTGATCGGTTGGCGCGGTATGGTTGGTTCCGTGCTCATGCAGCGGATGCTGGAGGAGCGGGATTTCGACCTGATCGAGCCGGTGTTCTTTACCACCTCCAACGTCGGCGGTCAGGGTCCTTCGATCGGCAAGGAAATAGCGCCGCTGAAGGATGCCTACAGCATCGATGAGCTGAAAACTCTCGATGTAATTCTCACTTGCCAAGGTGGTGACTACACCAGTGAAGTCTTCCCGAAGCTGCGTGAGGCGGGCTGGAAGGGCTATTGGATCGATGCGGCTTCCACGCTGCGCATGCACGACGACGCGGTTATCGTGCTGGACCCGGTGAACCGCAAGGTCATCGACCATCAGCTGGATGCGGGCACACTCAACTACATCGGTGGCAATTGCACCGTCAGCTTGATGCTGATGGGGCTTGGCGGTCTGTTCGAGCATGGGCTGGTCGACTGGATGAGTGCGATGACTTATCAGGCCGCGTCTGGTGCAGGTGCGCAGAACATGCGCGAGCTGATCAAGCAGATGGGTAGTATCAATGCTTCGGTCGCTGACGAGCTTGCTGACCCGGCTAGCGCTATTTTGGACATCGATCGAAAAGTTGCCGAATGCCAGCGCTCGGAGGCGTTCCCGGTCGATAACTTTGGCGTTCCACTGGCCGGTAGCTTGATCCCTTACATCGACAAGGAGCTACCGAACGGGCAGAGCCGCGAAGAATGGAAGGCCCAGGCGGAAACCAACAAGATCCTGGGTCGATTCAAAAGCCCGATTCCGGTGGATGGTATTTGTGTTCGTGTCGGCGCCATGCGTTGCCACAGCCAAGCGTTGACCATCAAGCTGAACAAGGACGTGCCTATCTCGGATATCGAAGGCATGATTAGCCAGCACAACCCTTGGGTAAAGCTTGTTCCGAACCATCGTGACGCAAGCATGCAGGAGCTGAGTCCGACTTCGGTGACTGGCACATTGAGTGTCCCGGTCGGCCGCCTGCGCAAGCTGAACATGGGATCGCATTACCTCGGTGCATTTACCGTCGGCGATCAGCTGCTTTGGGGGGCGGCCGAGCCGTTACGCCGCATGTTGCGCATTCTCCTAGAGCGTTAATACTAGAAAGCGATACCAGAAGCGCCTCGGCAACCCCGCGGCGCTTTTTTTGTGCCGAAACCCACCGAGACGCATGCGGACTGGCATAGCCGAGGTGGCGTTTCTCTGGTATTTCGTCGGGTTAAGTCTCGAATGTTCAGTGTCAAGAATGCTTTCCGCTACAGTGGGGCGCTTCAAGGGTTTGAAAAAGCCAGCACTCGGTGAGCACGGGTCGCCAGCAGTTGCGACTCGCTTGAAGCCCGCGGAGCTAATTTGTGGATTGGGTCTGATAACGTGCGAAAAGGCGTAGTGGGCAACGCTGCCTGGTCTGGTGAGTTGTTGATAAAACACTATCTGTAAAAGATACTTGCTGGAAGTTCGAAGAATTATTCTAGCTAACAACGCTGTTTAGGCTTATCGCTGACGGGGGACCGCCACCTGGCGGGCGCAGGCAGTGACTATAAGACCCTCTCGAAGATCCGAGAAAAGTTAAAAAACAAGGATTTACACAATGGTTCGGGTTCGCAATCTGGTGCTGGCAATCGCGGCTGCTACCGCGCTGACTTCCGAAATGGCTTATGCGCTGGGTTTGGGCGAGGTCACGCTGAAGTCCTCGCTGAATCAACCGCTGGTGGCTGAAATCGAACTGCTGGACGCGAAAACGTTAGCGCCCGGTGAAGTTGTGCCGGTTCTGGCGTCCGCTGAAGATTTCAATCGGGCAGGTGTCGATCGCCAATACTTCCTGACTGACCTGACTTTTACTCCGATTTTGCGCCCAGACGGCAAAAGCGTCATTCGGGTGTCTTCGACCAAACCGGTCCGCGAACCCTATCTTAATTTCCTGATCGAAGTGCTCTGGCCAAGCGGGCGGCTCCTGCGTGAGTACACGTTGCTTTTGGACCCGCCACTTTACTCGCCGGAGATTGCCGCTTCGGTCGCGCCGCAACTGCCTGTTGCTGCTCCGATTTCCCGGCCTGCCGCAGTCCCGCAAGTCGCGACACGACCTGCTTCCTCCTCCGCCACCAGCGCTGCGTCGTCAAGCGACCAATACAAGGTCACGCCTAACGACACGCTGTGGGAGATTGCTGAGCGTGCACGCCAGGGCGGCACGGTCCATCAAACAATGTTGGCCATTCAGGATCTTAATCCCAACGCCTTTATTGGCAATAACATCAACCGCATGAAGAATGGTCAGGTGCTCCGTCTTCCTAATGCCGAGCAAATTGGCAGTCGTTCGCAAGCCGAGGCGATTCAGCAGGTCGCGCAGCAGAACGCGAGCTGGCGCCAGGCTTCAGGCTCGGCAGCACCAGCTGCTCGTCAGCTCGACGCCACTCAGCGTGGCTCGGCAGGTGCTGCGCCGTCGCGCAGCGAACAGGGTGACAATCTCCGGCTAGTTGCCCCAGAACCTGGCAAGTCGACCATTGGAAGTGATGAAGGAGCTGGTGGTGATGCGGCCGCATTGCGCGACAAGCTAGCTGTTAGCGAAGAGAGCCTCGATTCCAGCCGTCGCGAAAATCTCGACCTGAAGGATCGTCTCAACGACCTGCAGGGGCAGCTGGACAAGCTGCAGCGTCTGATGCAGCTGAAAGACGACCAGTTAGCAAAATTGCAGGCACAGCTCGCGGCCGGGACGGAAGCAGGGGCAGGTGTCGCTGCGCCTTTGACCCCTTCGGCCGAAGAGACTGGCACAAGCGCTGAGCTTGCGCCCGAGGCTGCTGAAGGGGATTCTCAGCTTGGTGATGGAGCCAATGCTAGCCCGGACGCAGCGTCGCAGGCCCCTCAGAGCGAAACCATAGAGCCTCCTACGCAGGCCGAGCAAGCACCTGTTGTGCCGGCCGAGCCGGTTGCCGATCCGCAAGAGCCAGAGACCGATGGCTACATCGACGAGTTGTTGGGCAGTCCCGTTCTGCTCGGTGTTCTGGGCGGCAGCGCGTTACTGCTGTTGCTGGTCGGATTAATGGTGCTGTCACGTCGTAACGCCATGAAAGAGGCGGAACTGCAGGAAAGCCTTCTTACCGACAATTCGACTGATAATTTTTATCTCGCTCAGGCGGAGCTTGAGTCGTCTGAGAGCGATTCGGCCGATCTAGGCGCCGCGCACGATGCTGAACAGGTATCAGCAGATTCGCTTGCTGGCGCGGGTAATGACCCCTTGGCCGAGGCGGATATCTATATTGCTTACGGTCGTTTTAACCAGGCTGCCGAACTGCTACAGAACGCGTTGAACGACGAGCCGCAGCGTAGCGACCTGCGGCTGAAGCTCATGGAGGTCTATGCCGAACTGGGCGATCGAGATGGATTCGCGAGGCAAGAGGTTGAGCTTCGCGAAATAGGTGGTTCGTTTGCGGAGATCGAGCAGACAAAGGCCCGTTATCCAGCGATGGCGGCGGCCGGTTTTGGTGCTGCGGCTGCCTCTGCCTCTACAAACGATGATTTTGACACCTTCAGTCTGGATGACCTCGAGCTGGAAGAGCCAGCCCCGGTGACGGAGCAAAAGGCGGACGATGACTTCGATCTGAGCCTCGATGATCTCGAGCTGGACGATGACCTGGCGGTTGCACCCGTAGCGCCAGCTAGCGAAGCCACGCCGGAATTGGATGATGTCAACTTCGACGAAATCAGTCTCGAGGTCGCAGCCCAAGAGCAATCTGCCGACGATTTCTCCTTCGATCTAGACGAGCTAGCAGCAACCGAGAATGTGTCATTGGACGATGAGCTGGCCGGCTTCTCGCTTGATCTAGACGAGCAGCCCAGCAGTTCTACTCGTGACGAAGACCTGATGCTGGGTCTCGGTGACGAGGCAAAGCCAGCCTCGACCGAGTCGGTGGAAGAGTTTGACTTTGGGCTTGCTGACCCTGTGCAGCCCGCTAGTATGCCCGACGAATTTGACCTGTCATTGGATGACGAGCCTGCTGCAGAGTCGGCGCCGGAAACTTTCTCCTCAGAGTTGGAGGTGGTCGAGGCCGAGCTTGACGACCTTTCACGGGATTACAATGAGACGCTTGATCCATCGGCAGTAGTGCCGGAAAGCGCAGTTGAGCCGACCACGTCTTCGGCCGAGGCTCTGGACGACGATTTCGATTTCTTTGCCGATACCGACGAAACCACCACCAAGCTGGACCTCGCGCGGGCTTACATCGATATGGGCGATGCCGAGGGCGCTCGCGATATTCTTGACGAGGTCATGAGCGAGGGAAGTGACACCCAGCAGCAAGAAGCGCGAGAGATGCTCGCTAAACTAGCCTGACTATGATCGAAGCAGTACACCAAGTGGCAGCCCCATCGGCTGCCGCTGACGTTTTCAGAATTGCCCTCGGGGTTGAATACAAAGGCGCCCGGTATCGTGGCTTCCAAAGGCAGCGTGACGGCGTACCCTCCATTCAGCTGTCTTTAGAAAACGCCTTGAGCAAGGTCGCCGGGGGGCATTCGGTCACGTTGAGTTGTGCTGGACGTACCGATGCGCTCGTTCATGCGTGTGCCCAGGTCGTGCATTTCGATACGCTGGTAAAACGATCCATGCACGCCTGGGTGATGGGTGCGAATCAAAATCTGCCCAGCGATATCAGTGTGACTTGGGCCAAGGAGATGCCTCGCAGCTTCGATGCACGGTTCAGTGCCATGGCCCGCCGTTACCGTTACGTGATTTACAACGATCATATCCGGCCTGCCCACCTAGCAGAGGAAGTGACCTGGAATCACCGTCCCCTGGATATCGCACTCATGCGTGAAGCGGCGAAGACCTTCGTCGGAACTCATGACTTCAGCGCATTTCGGGCGCGCCAATGCCAGGCAAAGTCGCCCATCAAGACGATTCATCATTTTGAATTGCTCCAGCATGGCAGACTTATTGTGCTCGACGTACGTGCCAACGCTTTTCTGCATCATATGGTCCGGAACTTCGCTGGCGTGCTCATGACAATCGGCGCCGGCGAGCAACCTGTCAAATGGGCGCGGGAGGTATTGGTGTCACGGGTAAGGCGAACTGGAGGGGTGACGGCTCACCCCTTCGGGCTGTACCTCGTCCAGGTGGACTATCCCGATCAGTTCCAATTACCTGAACGCTATTTGGGGCCGCACTTTCTGTCCGGCCTGCCGGATGTACGGGCACTCCCGCGCTGAGGCAAAAAGCCCAAACTGAAACTGGCGCGGCGCAGGTAGTGGTGCGGCTGAACGATGCAGGTTGCAGCCTCTGGTGCTTTTGTTACCATCCTGGGTCTTCTATCGCAGGTGTCCGCCGTTGCCTATCGTTCGTAGCAAGATATGTGGAATAACCCGAGTCGAGGATGCGCTTGTCGCAGCTGATGCCGGGGCGGACGCAATCGGCCTTGTGTTCTATGCCAAGAGCCCTCGGGCCGTCAGCATTCAGCAGGCGCAGAGAATCGTTGCCGCACTTCCGCCGTTCGTCACCACTGTAGGCTTATTCGTTAACGCGTCGCGTTGCGAGATCAACGAAACGTTAGATGCGGTGCCGCTGGACATGCTTCAGTTTCACGGTGACGAAGCCCCCGCCGACTGCGAAGGGTTCTGTCGGCCTTGGTACAAGGCACTCCGAGTCCAGGCGGGCGAGGATGTTCGACGGCAGGTTGCGCGCTATGCGGGCGCCAGTGCCATTCTGCTTGATACGTTCGTTGCAGGCGTTCCAGGTGGGACTGGAGAAGTTTTCGACTGGTCACTGATCCCGGCTGATCTGCCCAAGCCCTTGATACTCGCTGGCGGGCTCACGTGCCAAAACGTCCAGCAGGCTGTGGCCGAAGTGCGGCCATTTGCCGTCGATGTCAGCGGCGGAGTGGAGCTCAGCAAAGGCATTAAAGATCCTGATTGTGTGAGGGAATTCGTTCGGTTGATAAGGGCGTCGATGTGACGAACCTAGGGCGTTTGCCGTCCAGTTACAGTTCGCTGTGCTGGCGAGCCGCCATTCATGCATCGCCGTAGATGCGCGATGACTCGAGTCTCAGCGACAGCGCCTTAAGGCCTATCGCTTACGCGACGCAGTGAGCTCCGATTGGAGACCGGTCGCAACGATGAATTTGCCGGTGCGTGCAGACGTTACGCGCGGGACTGACAAGCTGTGGAGAATAAAAGCATGAGCAACTGGCTGGTAGACAAGCTGATCCCCTCGATCATGCGCTCGGAAACGCAGAAAAGCTCAGTGCCCGAAGGGCTGTGGCACAAATGCCCGTCGTGTGAGGCAGTCCTCTATCGGCCGGAGCTTGAAAAAACTCTGGACGTTTGCCCGAAGTGTCAGCATCACATGCGGATTGACGCACGCACCCGTCTGGACATCTTCCTTGATAAGGAAGGGCGTGAAGAAATAGCTGCGGACCTCGAGCCTGTTGACCGATTGAAATTCCGGGACAGCAAAAAGTATAAGGATCGCCTCTCCGCTGCGCAGAAACAAACCGGGGAAAAGGACGCTCTGATTGCGATGCGCGGAACCTTGATGCATATGCCAGTAGTGGCCTGTGCATTCGAATTTTCCTTCATGGGCGGCTCCATGGGAGCAATAGTTGGCGAGCGTTTTGTGCGTGCTGCGAATGCTGCGCTTGAGCAACGCTGCCCTCTGGTCTGCTTCGCAGCATCCGGTGGCGCTCGTATGCAAGAAGCGCTGATCTCGTTGATGCAGATGGCCAAAACCTCCGCTGTCCTGGCTCGTATGCGCGAAGAGGGGTTGCCATTCATCTCCGTCCTCACCGACCCGGTTTATGGTGGCGTATCGGCGAGTCTGGCCATGCTGGGGGATGTCATTGTTGCGGAGCCTAAAGCGCTCATCGGTTTTGCTGGCCCGCGTGTGATCGAGCAGACTGTGCGCGAAAAACTACCGGAAGGGTTCCAGCGCAGTGAGTTCTTGCTTGATCACGGCGCTATCGACCTGATCGTTCCTCGTTCCGAGTTGCGCGCTCGTCTGTCGCGTCTTCTGGCTCAGCTGCAGCAAATGCCTACTCCAGGTGAGCCCGCTTTGGTCACGGCTGACGCATGACCCAGCGGAGCCTGGAGGACTGGCTCGGATACCTTGAACAGCTGCATCCCGTTGCCATTGATATGGGCCTTGAACGATGCCGGGAGGTGGCCGCGAGGCTTGGGCTAACGCGTCCAGCTCGCCAGGTCGTCACCGTTACAGGTACCAATGGCAAGGGATCCACCTGCGCCTTCATTGCTCGAATGTTGGTGGGGCAGGGCAAGACGGTCGGTGTCTACAGCTCGCCGCATCTGTTGCGCTACAACGAGCGGGTTCGTTTCAACCAAGTCGATGCGACAGACGAGGCATTGTGCGAAGCGTTCGAGGCGGTCGAGCAAGCGCGTGGCTCTGTTTCTCTCACCTATTTCGAAATGGGCACGCTGGCTGCTTTCTGGCTTTTCGAGCGTGAGGCGCTCGATGCCGTGGTATTGGAGGTCGGGCTTGGTGGGCGTCTCGATGCGGTAAATATCGTGGACGCCGACGTGGCAGTAGTAACCAATATTGGCTTGGATCATGCCGAATGGCTTGGAACGACCCGCGAAAGCGTGGCGTTTGAAAAGGCCGGAATATTTCGTGCTGCAAAGCCCGCGGTATGTGGTGACGCCGACCCTCCAGAATCGATGCTGGAAAGCGCGGCTCGGTCCGCTGTGCCGCTTATCGTCCGTGGGCGCGATTTCGACCTGCGTAGGGAAGCAACCTGCTGGCATTGGCGTGGTATAGACGCCCAAGGCGCCGTCCGAGAGCTGTTAGATCTTCCGATGCTGACCCTGCCACTGGATAACGCTGCGCTAGCGCTACAGGCGTTTGCATTGCTCGAGTCGTCTTGGCAGCCTGAGCGACTGGTCGAGGCGCTACAGAGCACCCGAGTTACCGGACGCCTGGATCGCCGTACCGTCTACTGCCGCGGCGTTGAGCTTTCGGTAATGCTAGACGTTGGGCATAACCCGCACGCAGCTGTCTATCTGGCTGAGCAGCTCCATCGGGAGTCGAAGCCCGGTCGCCGCCTCGCGGTGTTCGGTCTTTTGGCTGACAAGGATCTCTCGGGTGTCATTGACGCGCTGGCGACTGTTTTTGATGCTTGGGCAGTCGCACCATTACCCACCCATCGCTCGCGCTCTGCGGACGAGTTGCGTTCGGCATTGATGGAGCGCGGCGAGGCGGTCACTATCTACACTGGCATCTCCGAGGCGCTCCAGCGGCAATGTGATGAGGCGCGCGAGGGCGATGAGATAGTGGTGTTTGGGTCTTTTTATTGCGTGGCTGAAGCGCTGGCCTGGCTTGATCGGCACGCATCTGGTGGAGGGCATGCTCTTGGTGGATAGAGGATTGTTGCAACGTATCGTCGGCGCGTTGGTGCTTGTTGCGCTGGCCGTGATATTCGTGCCGATGCTTTTCAATCGTGATGATGCGGGCCAGCAGGTTGCCGTCGATCCGCCCGCAATGCCTGAAACACCGGCTACACCGGCAATCGAGACACAGCCTGTAGAGGTACCTGAGCCAGAGGTCGACCCGATCCCAGAAAATTACGAAATTATCGAAGAAGGGCCTGTGGCTGAATCCAATAGCCCGGCGGACCCCATCAATGCTGCTCCTGTGGGATCACAGCCTGCTCCGGTCACTCCCGAGTCGGCAAGCGCTCCGCCTCCACCGGTCAAGCCGGCAGCGGCTGATGGGCAGCGGTTGGACGCAGCCAATCTGCCGGTCAGTTGGTCTGTTCAGCTGGCCAGCCTTTCCAGCCGTGAAAACGCCGACAAGCTCGAGAAAACACTACGATCTCAAGGCTACAACGCCTACATACGTACTGCTGACGGGATGAACCGGGTGTTCGTGGGGCCTTTGGTGGAGCGGGCGGAAGCCAATCGTCTGCGGGACCAATTGCAGCGACAGCAGAAGCTCGACGGGTTCGTTGTACGTTTCAAGCCAGAGCAAGGCTGACTCATAACGGCGTTCCAGTTCGTTTAGGCGGCAGCCTGGAGGGCACCTACGCGGTGCTTACTCCCTGGCTTGCGCTCTGGTAAAATGCGCCGCCTTTCTCCTTTGCAGGAAACCCTGTGGCATTCACCTGGGTCGATTGGGCGTTCATCGCCGTTGTGGTCATTTCCAGCCTGATCAGTTTGAAGCGCGGTTTCGTCAAGGAAGCGCTTTCCCTGCTCACCTGGATCATTGCTGGCGTCATCGCCTGGATGTTCGGTGGTGCGCTTTCACACCATCTCGCGGACTTCATCAGCACACCTTCCTTTCAAGTCATCGCAGCGTGCGTAATCTTGTTTGTAGTGACGTTACTAGTTGGCGCACTGGTTAATTTTCTCGTGGGAGAGCTGGTGCGCGTCACCGGCCTCTCCGGTACGGATCGCTTCCTTGGAATGGTATTCGGGGCGGCTCGAGGGGGCCTGCTGGTCGTGGTGTTGGTTGGTCTGCTCAGCCTCGCCCCGGTCCAGCAGGATCCCTGGTGGCGAGAGTCAACGTTGCTACCTCATTTTCTGTTGGTTGCTGACTGGTCGAAGAACCTGATCCTTGGGTTTGGAAGCCAGTGGGTGGCCGGCTCGCTCGATGCTTCAAGCTAAGACGAGCAATCTTTAGAAGGACTCGGCACGGCTAAAACCTGTGTGATGTCCGGATCAGCCTGTAACAACTGAGAGGTTCCTTGCATGTGTGGCATTGTCGGCATTGTCGGTAAGTCGAACGTCAATCAGGCGTTGTATGACGCGCTTACCGTTCTGCAACATCGTGGGCAGGACGCAGCCGGAATCGTGACCAGCGACAGAGGCAAGCTGTTTCTGCGCAAGGACAACGGGCTGGTTCGGGACGTGTTTCAGCAGCGTCACATGCAGCGCCTGGTGGGCAACATGGGTATTGGTCACGTGCGTTACCCCACCGCGGGCAGCTCTAGCTCGGCGGAAGCACAGCCGTTTTATGTGAACTCGCCTTATGGCATCACGCTGGCGCATAACGGCAACTTGACCAACGTCGACCAGTTGACCAAGGAGATTTACGAGTCCGACCTGCGCCATGTAAACACGAATTCCGACTCGGAAGTGCTGCTCAACGTCTTCGCCCATGAGCTGGCAGTGCGTGGCAAGCTGCAGCCCACCGAGGAGGATGTCTTTGCTGCCGTCGCCAAGGTGCATGAACGTTGTGTAGGTGGTTATGCAGTGGTGGCCATGGTGACCGGCTATGGCATCGTTGGCTTCCGCGATCCGCATGCAATCCGTCCAATCGTGTTCGGGCAGCGGCACACCGATCAGGGTGTGGAGTACATGATCGCGTCCGAAAGCGTTGCGCTGGACGTGCTGGGCTTTTCGCTGATCCGAGATCTGGCACCGGGCGAGGCGGTATACATCACGGCAGATGGCAAGCTGCACACCCGTCAGTGCGCGCCGAATCCGCGCTACGCGCCTTGTATCTTCGAGCATGTCTATCTTGCGCGTTCAGACTCGCTGATGGATGGCGTTTCCGTATACAAAGCGCGCCTGCGCATGGGCGAGAAACTGGCCGACAAAATCCTCCGGGAGCGGCCCGAGCACGATATTGATGTCGTCATCCCAATTCCCGACACCAGCCGTACGGCTGCATTGGAACTGGCCAACCGACTGGGCGTGAAGTTCCGCGAAGGCTTCGTCAAAAATCGCTACATCGGTCGGACCTTCATCATGCCCGGCCAGGCCGCACGCAAGAAATCGGTACGGCAAAAACTCAACGCCATCGACCTTGAGTTTCGCGGTAAGAACGTCATGCTCGTGGACGACTCCATCGTCCGGGGAACGACCTGCAAACAGATCATTCAGATGGCCCGGGAAGCCGGGGCGAAAAACGTCTATTTCTGTTCTGCAGCGCCAGCCGTTCGCTACCCGAACGTTTATGGGATCGACATGCCCAGTGCACACGAACTCATCGCGCACAATCGCAGCACCGAGGAGGTCGCAGAGCTGATAGGCGCCGACTGGCTGATCTACCAGGATTTGCCGGACCTGATAGATGCAGTTGGTGGCGGTAAGGTAAAGATAGAGAACTTCGATTGCGCAGTGTTTGACGGTAAGTATGTGACTGGCGACATCGATGATGTCTATTTGCACAAGATCGAACAGGCCCGCAATGACCTCAGCAAGAGCAAGGGTGTCGCTGGCAGCGCGATAATCGACCTCTATAACAACTGATCGACAACCTGGCGGCCATGCCGCCTCGGTTCAAGGTGGAAAACGACTATGACAACCGACTGGGACGCAGGCCGGCTGGACAGTGATTTGTCTGGTGCGAGCATGGATACGCTGGCTGTTCGAGCGGGCCAGCGCCGCTCGCCTGAGGGTGAGCATGGCGAAGCGCTGTTCTTCACCTCCAGCTATGTGTTCCGGAGTGCCGCTGACGCTGCCTCACGTTTTTCCGGTGAGGTGTCGGGTAATGTCTATTCACGCTATACCAATCCCACCGTGCGAGCGTTCGAAGAGCGTATCGCTGCTATGGAGGGCGCCGAGCAAGCGGTAGCGACCGCCTCTGGGATGTCGGCGATTCTGGCCATGGTGATGAGCTTGTGTTCTGCTGGCGATCATGTGCTCGTGTCGCGCAGCGTTTTCGGTGCTACGGTTTCGTTGTTCGAAAAATATCTCAAGCGCTTCGGGCTCGAGGTCGACTACGTACCGCTTACCGAGCTTGCAGCCTGGGCGCCGGCATTCAAGCCCAACACCAAGTTGGTCTTCGTCGAGTCGCCATCCAACCCGCTGGCTGAGCTGGTCGACATCGCCGAGCTGGCGGCGTTGTGTCATAGCAATGGTGCGATGCTCGCCGTGGATAATTGCTTCTGCACGCCAGTTCTCCAGCAGCCTTTGGCACTGGGTGCCGACATCGTCATTCATTCCGCCACGAAGTACATCGATGGTCAGGGCCGTTGTCTGGGCGGTGTGGTTGCCGGTCGTGCGGAGCAGATGAAGGAAGTCGTGGGCTTTTTGCGCACCGCAGGACCAACGCTCAGCCCGTTCAACGCCTGGATATTTCTCAAGGGCCTGGAAACGCTGCGCCTGCGTATGCAGGCCCATTGCGCCAGTGCTCGTACGTTAGCCGAGTGGCTGGAGCAACAGCCGGGGATTGAGAAAGTCTACTACGCAGGCTTGCCCAGCCACCCTCAACACGAATTGGCCAAGCGTCAACAGAAAGACTTTGGTGCGGTGCTGAGCTTTGAGGTGGGGGGGGGCAAGGAGGGTGCCTGGCGTTTCATCGATGCCACCCGCTTGATTTCCATCACGGCGAACCTGGGTGATAGCAAGACCACCATCACCCATCCTGGCTCGACGACCCACGGGCGGCTCTCTGCCGAAGACCGTGCCAAAGCAGGCATTCGCGATAGCTTGATAAGGGTGGCCGTGGGGCTCGAGGACGTGGTTGATCTACAAGCTGATCTCGCCCGAGGGTTGGCGGCGCTCTAAATCAATACGGTCAGGCGAAAAGGACCCCGTTAAGAGCGGGGTCCTTTTTTTATGGAACACGGATCAGCGCGAGCGTCGTGTGCTGAAGTTGCAATTTCAGTCCTTTACCGGCTCGAAATTCACCACGAAACCGTCAAGGCGCTGTTCAGTCGCCAGTTCTTCTCGAACCCGATTGGCCTCCCGGCGGCTGTCTATCGGACCCACGAACACCCGATGCGTCCGGCCGGTAATGCGCAGGTAGGCGTCAAAGCCCGCCTCGCGAAGCTTGCTCGCCAGCGCCTGAGCACTGTCACCGTTTTGCAGGCTTGCCAGTTGCACTGCCCAGCCTGAGCGAGAGGACGCCTGAATTGGCGGCTGCGTTTGCGGTGTGAAGCTTTGCGGTGCACGTTGCGTTGCGGGAGTAGAGGGCATGCGGCTGCGTTGCTCGGGCTCGTTGGAGCGCAGGTCGATCGCCGGGGCTGGTTGTCCCTGTCCATCGAATAAACCTTCCGGGGTGGCCGGAAGAATGGTCGGGCTGCCGGGGTTGGTTTCGATGACTCGGATGTCGCTGTATTTCTTGCCCGACAATGCTGCCAGACCAGCACGGTCGCGAATCACGGTCGGTCGCAAAAACACCATCAAATTGCGTTTGATATGACTTTCCTGCGTTGAGCGGAACAGCGCTCCTAGCAGTGGGATGTCGCCAAGCAGAGGCACCTTCGAATCGGTTCGGGTCACATCGTCCTGAATCAATCCCCCCAGTACGATGACCTGGCCATCCTCAGCGAGGATGGTGCTTTTGATGGATCGTTTGTTGGTGACTAGGTCGACAGCCTGAGCAGAAAGGCTGGCGGATGGCGCAATCGAGGAGATCTCCTGCTCGATTTCCAGGCGTAGCGTGGCGCCCTCATTGATATGCGGAACCACCTTGAGCGTGACACCAATGTCCTCCCGCTCAATGGTCGTAAACGGGTTGTTTGCGCCGGAAGCGTCGGTTGTGTAGGTGCCGGTTTGGAACGGCACGTTCTGGCCAACCAGGATTTCGGCTTCCTGATTGTCCAGCGTCAACAAGCTCGGGGTGGAGAGTAGGTTGCTTTTGCTGTTGGCGGAAAGTGCGGTGATCAGTGCACCAAAGCTACGGGTGCCAACGCCAATGATTGCACCGTCAGGCAGATTGTTGGGGATTTCATTGTCATTGATGGCGTTGAGCACAGTACCAATGGAAAGGCCTGTATTGCCAAAACTGACTCCACCTACGCCGCCCGTGCCACCTCGTGCATCTACGGCCCACTGCACGCCAAGGGCGTCGGTGATATCGCCAGATACCTCAACGATGGCTGCCTCCACCATCACCTGCGCCCGCGGCACATCGAGTTGGCGCACGATTGATTCGAGAGTCGAGATAAGTTCGGGTTCCGCCAGCATGACCAGTGCGTTGAGGCTCTCGTCCGCGCGAATGAGAATGTTCTGCTGACGTCCCGCTCCCCCTTGGACCTCGCCATCCCCTTGTTCGGCGAGGCCTTCGGAAATGTCGCCGAGCATCTCGGCCAGCGACTTGGCGTCATTGTGGCGAAGGCGAATCACCCGCGTATTGGCTGAGCGCGTGCTGGGCGTATCGAGTGTCTTGGCCAGGCTGGCCAGCTTCTGGCGCGCCAGTTCCGGTCCGGTGAAGATCAGGCGATTGGTGCGCGAATCGGCAATGATCTGCGCACCTGCGGTGTCCTTGGCCTCGCCGCGTGCCAGGGTATTGCGCAGGACTTCAGCGATGTCGACGGCCCAGCCATATTGCAGATTCACTACTGAGTAATCGTCGTTCTGGGCTTGGTCGAGCTGTCGGACCAGCTCTTCGATGCGTGCGATGTTGGCACTACGGTCGCTGATGATCAACGCGTTCGCCGAGCTGACCGCAGCGAGATGTCCGTACTGTGGAACCAGTGGGCGGATCAGTGGGATCAGCTCGGTGGCGGATGTGTGTTGGACCTGAATGACGCGCGTTTCCAGCAGATCCCCTCCAGTCGGGCCGCCACCGGCCTCCGATTTCGCTTCGGCGTTCGGCACGATTCTGGCGACCTCACCCTGTGTGAGTACGCTGAAGCCGTGAGTTGCCATGACCGACAGGAACAATTGGTAGACCTCTTCCAGCGAGAGGGTCGTAGACGATACGACGCTCACCTGACCCTTTACGCGAGGATCAACGATGAAGGTCTGTCCGGTCAGTTGGCTGATCTGGTCAATGAAGGCCCGAATGTCGGCGTCCTTAAGGTTGATCGTCCAGCCGTCCTGTTGGGTCTCGCTTGGTTCGATTCCGGGATCGGCCGCGTACAGGGGCAGGGGGGCGGCGAGCAGACCGGCGGCGAGCAATGCAATGAGCGGGCGGGAGGAAAAAGGCAGCATCGGTCAGTTGTCTTCCGTGGTCTGTTCGTCGGAGGGCATGGTTTCTGTCGGGCTTGTAGCCCCTTCCATTTGTTGCCGGAGTGCTTCCATTTGCTGCTGAAGCATCTCCGCTTGCGGATCGAGAGCTTCCATCTCCGCTGGTTCACTGTAGTCGGGCAGGCTATCGGGCACGGCCGTCGGAGAACGGACGCTTGGGAAGAACAGGCTGTCAATACGACCGCCACGCTTTACCTCAACCCTGTCGGGTTGAACGCTGTACAGGCGTACCCCTGACTCCAGTTCTTGATCGACCCGATAAAGCTGTGGCGGTTGGCCGCTTAACTGAATGATCGCAGTCGACCGAGCCGGGTCGGCATGAACGAAGCTGCCTAGCAAGGTTAGATCAGAACTCGATTCGCCGGGCGTATAGCTTTGTCCGCTCGAGGCCGGGGAACCGAACAACCTTTCCATTCGCTCCAGATCAGGTGCGGCCCCGGCGGGTTGGCTGCTGTCCGTGATGGCTGCAGGCGGCGTTTGGGTCAGTCTGAGCCAGGCCATGACCTGACTGGCCAGGTAGAGACCAAATAGCACGACAATGACTGCGCTGAGGATCAAGGGCGCAAACCGGCGAATTTTCTGCAGTGCTGCGGGGAAAGCCAAGCTAGGCACTCCGTGAAACCAAATGTTTGATGGTCATGAACGCTGACTCGCGGCGGCGGTTGCTGACAATATGAACAGCGGGCTTGAGTGCCAGTGTAGACCCGGACCATGACAAAGAAGCACTTGAGTATGCCAGTGCAACTGACTGTTTTTCAGGCAAAAGGTGCCCGGAGGTCGTGGAATGAGCGATGGGGCCACGAGGGCTTGGAATATTTTTGAAAAAATCGCGACACACTGTTGACTTGATTTCCCTTGGTGCGTAAATTGCGCGCCTCGCAGGGCGATCAGCCATCAGCCTTAACGGTTGACACTAAACGCCTTGCGAGTCGGACGAAAGTCCAGCCGACGCGCAGCGGTAGTTCAGTCGGTTAGAATACCGGCCTGTCACGCCGGGGGTCGCGGGTTCGAGTCCCGTCCGCTGCGCCATATTTGCTTCCCTTCTGCGGAAGCCACGCGAAAAGCGGCCTTACGGCCGCTTTTTTCGTTTCTATCGTCTGTATTCCTTCTTCGCTTCATCTTGCGTCAGGCGCTTGCGTCTGGCCGCGATGCGCTTGCCTGTCGTCAACTCCGACGACCCTCAAAAAAAATTGTACATCGTAGATTTAAAGTAGCGGTTTGCACTGCTTGGAAGGTGTTCTAGCGCCGAAAAGCCGGCTGTTTCGATTTTAAGAGCTAAATACTTGTACAAACATATGTCATTGTGACATCTTGCTGTACAAGTTATGGGTGGGCTAGAGCTTCTCTTGCCGCGGCGTAACGACATTCATCCCCGGCTGCCGCGCAGCACGTATGCAGAGACTCTCAATGAACAAGCAGATGTCAGTATCCAAGCGCCTCGGTCTCGGATTTTTCGTCATTCTCGCGTTGATGGCAGCCGTGGCCATGGTCAGTGCGCTCAAGGTCGACACGATCGATCGAACCATGAAGAGCATCAGCTCTCAGGCGGGTCTGAAGCAGCGCTACGCGATCAACTTCCGGGGAAGCGTTCATGATCGCGCAATTGCCGTACGGGACGCGGTTAGCGCGGCTGACGCTGACTTCGCACGAGGTCGGATAGCGGAGATCGATCATCTTGCAAAGTTATATGCCGACTCCGCTGGCCCGATGAAGGCGATGCTTGCGCAGCGCACGGCTGACCCGGTCGAGCTTCAGCTGATGGGGCAGATCGAAGCGATCGAAGCGAAGACCAACGACCTGACCCGAAAAGTCGTCGACATGCGGTTCGCTCAAGGCTCGGAGCAGGCTTATGCCTTTCTCTTGGAAAATGTTGCTGGCGCTTACAGCGAGTGGCTTCGGCTGATCAATGCCTTTATCGACCACCAAGAAACGTCCATAAGCGAGCAAGTGACTGTGGTGCGCGATACGGCTAGCGGTTTTCTAGTGCTTATCATCACAGTCACTGGTCTAGCGATTTTGCTGGGCACAGCTATCGCCATGCTGATCATCCGCAAGTTGCGATCGACCCTTGGTGCTGAGCCTGATGAAGTGGCGCGGGTAATTGGCAACCTTGCCGACGGCGATCTCGGCCAGGTGATCCTCACCCGCTACCCGGACAGCGTAATGGGGGCAACTGCGAAGATGGCCGGTCGACTGACCGGCATCATCGCCGAGGTTCGTGCTGCCGCAGACGGGCTGGGTGTCGCGTCGGGAGAACTGCTTACCTCATCGTCCAACAGCAGTCAGCAGATTCAGCAGCAGTCCGCAGAGGCTGAGCAGGTGGCGACCGCCATCAATCAGATGGCGGCGACTGTCAGTGAAGTCGCAAACTTTGCGGCCCGGGCCGCGATGGCCGCCAAGAGCGCCGACGAGCAAGTCGAGACCGGCACGCGAGTGGTGGGTGAAACGGCGATATCGATCCACAATCTGGCCAAGGTGCTCGAGCAAGCCACCGAGACGGTTAGCCAGGTCTCCAAGCAAAGCGGCAGCATCGAAAAGATTCTTCAGGTCATTACCGCCATTGCGGAGCAGACCAATTTGCTGGCGCTTAATGCTGCCATCGAGGCCGCACGCGCCGGTGAGCATGGTCGAGGCTTTGCAGTGGTGGCGGACGAGGTGCGGTCGTTGGCGAACCGGACTCAGCAATCGTCAAGCGAGATCAGCGAAATGATCGAGTCGTTGCAGGCGGGAGCAAGCAAGGCGGCTGAGGTGATGCAAACCAGCAAGCGAATGGCGCAGCAGACGGTCGAGCAGACCCTCGAGGCGGAGGGCGCTCTGTCGAAGATCCGCCAGGAGGTTGGCTCGATCAACGAAATGAATGCCCAGATCGCCACGGCATCCGAGGAGCAGAGCGCGGTGGCCGAGGAGGTCAACCAGAGCGTGACGCGCATCCATGACTCCGCAGTGGCCAGCTCGGCCGCCTCAAATCAGGTTGCCGCTTCGAGCAGAGACCTGACGACGCTCGCCCAGGAATTGAATCGAAAGGTTGGTTACTTCCGGGGCTGATGCAGGGGGCCTAAGTCTTGCTGGTGCATTGCGTAGTGACCTTCCGACGCGCTACGCGTATTCCCGGCGCGGCTGATGGCCGCAGCTGAGCCACAAAAAAGGCCAAAGTGGAGGGGCATGGCCACATCCTTGGCTGTTTTACCTTGACCTGCGTCAACCTGTAACGGGGTATCCGGCGCACCCTTGCGGTTAAATGCTGTCAGTAATGCGTGTTGTGACTAACAAGCCAGGGGCTGATGGCGTACTGACGAGGGGTGGTTAATGTTCGGTTTGGAAGCGCTTGAACTTGCGCGTATCCAGTTTGCTTTCACGATTTCCTTCCACATCATCTTTCCAGCGATCACCATCGGGTTGGCGAGTTTCCTGGCAGTGCTGGAAGGGTTGTGGCTGAAAACCAAGCGCCAGGTCTATCGAGACCTCTACCATTTCTGGCTCAAGATATTCGCCGTCAACTTCGGAATGGGTGTGGTATCGGGGATCGTCATGGCCTACCAGTTCGGTACGAACTGGAGCGCCTATTCCGAATTCGCTGGAAGCGTCACGGGGCCATTGCTGGCTTACGAGGTGCTGACCGCTTTCTTCCTTGAAGCCGGTTTCCTCGGTGTCATGCTGTTTGGCTGGAATCGCGTGGGCGCCGGGCTGCATTTCTTTTCGACGCTGATGGTGGCAGTCGGCACCCTGATCTCCACGTTCTGGATCCTGGCTTCGAACAGCTGGATGCACACACCGCAAGGGCACGAGATCATCGATGGCATCGTGATCCCAGTGGACTGGTTTGCCATCGTATTCAACCCCTCGTTCCCGTACCGTCTGACGCACATGGCGATTGCTGCCTTTCTCGCGACTGCGTTCATGGTCGGCGCATCTGCCGCTTGGCACCTGCTGCGCGGCAATGACAACCCGGCGGTGCGAAAGATGCTTTCCATGGCGATGTGGATGGCGCTGATCGTTGCGCCGATCCAGGCCGTGGTTGGAGATTTTCACGGGCTCAACACGCTTGAATACCAGCCGGCGAAGATCGCCGCGATGGAAGGTCATTGGGACAACTCGTCAGGTGAGCCTACTCCGTTGTTGCTGTTTGGCTGGCCGGATATGGAGCGCGAAGAAACCCGCTACAAGGTCGAAATTCCGTACCTCGGTAGCCTGATTCTCAAGCACAGCCTGACCGAGCAGATCCCGGCGCTGAAGGATTTCCCCAAAGAAGACCGGCCCAATTCCACCATTGTGTTCTGGACCTTCCGTGTGATGGTCGCGCTCGGTCTGCTGATGATCGTCACAGGCTTCTGGAGTCTGTGGCTGCGTCGAGGTGGCAGGCTGTTCCACTCCAAGCCCTTCTTGCGCCTCGCATTGCTGATGGGCCCGTCGGGGATTCTCGCAATTCTCGCCGGTTGGTTTACCACCGAGGTTGGGCGGCAGCCGTGGGTGGTGTACGGGATCATGCGGACCGCCGATGCAGTATCCAACCATGGCGCCGGGCAGCTTGGTCTGACCCTGGCGATGTTCGTCCTGATCTACTTTGCGGTGTTCGGCATAGGGTTCGTCTACGTCCTGCGTCTGATCGGCAAAGGGCCAATCATCAACGAGGGAGACGAGAAGGGCGCCGGTGGGCCGGGGGAGAAGCGCACGCCAATGCGGCCGCTGTCCGCCGCAGACGAGGCGATACCGCACGATCATGGCGACAAACTGGGCGAGAGGAACTGAGTTATGGGTATTGATCTTTCGCTGATCTGGGCCGTCATCATCATCTTCGGCATCATGATGTACGTGGTGATGGACGGGTTCGATCTGGGTATCGGCATTCTCTTTCCGTTTCTGGCCGATACCTCCGAGCGGGACGTCGCGATGAACACCGTGGCGCCGATTTGGGACGGCAACGAGACGTGGCTGGTACTGGGCGGTGCAGGGCTGTTCGCAGCGTTCCCGCTTGCCTATTCCGTCGTGCTTTCGGCGCTATACCTGCCGATCATCTTCATGCTGATGGGGTTGATCTTCCGTGGTGTGGCGTTCGAATTTCGCTTCAAGGCCAGCGCGTCTCGTCAGCATGTGTGGGACAAGGCCTTCGTTGGCGGCTCGCTGGCGGCGACCTTCTTCCAGGGGGTCGCACTTGGCGCCTTCATTCATGGCTTCCCCGTGGTCGATCGAGCTTATGCCGGTGGTCCGCTGGACTGGCTGACACCGTTCTCGGTGTTCTGCGGCGTGGCGCTGATCGTGGCGTATGCCTTGCTGGGCTGCACCTGGCTGATCATGAAGACCGCTGGCGATCTGCAAAAGCGCATGCATGACATCGGCATTCCGCTGGTTTGGGCCGTGCTGGCCGTAACCGGGATCGTCAGTATCTGGACACCGCTGACCCATCCGGATATCGCTGAGCGCTGGTTCAGCATGCCGAACCTAATCCTGTTCCTGCCGGTGCCGATTCTGGTGCTGGCATGTACGTTCGGGCTGCTTCGATCGATCAAGCGTTACGCTCACTACTCGCCATTCCTGTTCACCCTGGCGCTGATTTTCCTGGGCTACAGCGGACTCGGAATCAGCCTCTGGCCGAACATCATTCCGCCGTCCATCAGTATCTGGGACGCCGCCGCACCGCCTCAGAGCCAGGGGTTCACCCTGGTCGGGGCGCTGCTGATCATCCCGCTGATCCTGATGTACACCGCGTGGAGTTACTACGTATTCCGCGGCAAGGTCAGTGCAGAGGACGGCTACCACTGAAACGGGCCGTCACGGAGCGATATATGCAAAACAAGCACGAAAGCGGTGCAGCCAGACCCAAACCGCTGTGGAAGCGCATGACCTGGTTGGTTTTGATCTGGTCGGCCAGCGTTCTCGCGCTGGGCGTGGTTGCCTGGCTGCTGCGCCAGGCGATGACCGCGGCGGGTCTGACATCGCCCTAACCGCCGCGCTAGAGCCTATCTGCGGCCTGCGGCGATATGGCGCGTTGTGGCAGCAGCCCGCTCGGGCTATTTATTGGTCATCCGCCGTGTGAAGCGCTTCATGTTTCGGTCATGTACGCAGGTTAGTTTCGCTGGCATGGACTTTGAAACGCAGAACTGGGCAACCCGAAGAAGAGGATCGTTTCTATGGATGACTATCAAGACGAAATTCTCGAGTGGCACGCATCTGAGCAGGATGGGCCGGAGCCTGCTGACGACGCCTTCGAGCTTTGACGGAATCAGTCGGCGCGCCGTTGTGCGCGTCGATATTCTCCCGGTGTCTGGCCGCTCCAGCGTTTGAATGCGCGTTGGAAGGCTTCCGCCGAAGAGAATCCGAGTAACCAGGCAATCTCGCCGAACGCCGATTCGGTGTCCCGAATGTAGGCCATGGCAAGATCGCGGCGAGTGTCGTTGAGAATCGCGCGGTAACTGGTGCCTTCTTCATCCAGCTTTCGACGCAGCGTCCAGGGCGGTAACTGCAATCGTCCTGCAACTTGCTGCAGATCGGGCTCCTGGCCCTTGAGCATCGGACCGAGGAGCTGAGCCACTCGCTCGCGGATGCTGCGGGTTCGAGTGCGAATCTCCAGTTCCGCCTCGCAGAGTTCGAGAAGCTGGCGCCAGGTACCCGGGCAGTGCTCCGGGTTGCGGAGCGCCAGTGTCGCCTGGTCAAGTCGCAGTTGATTGTGCTCGGCGCCGAATTCGATCGGTCTTGCGAAGAACGCTTCGTAGCGTGCAGCGTAATCGGGGCGTTGAAATTCAATTTGCACTGCAACCGGGGTCAACGGCTGGCCTGCGACCGCGCCAAGTTGCGTAACCCAGCTGGCCAAGACGGTGTCCACGACGAACCGGTTGTAGCTGTTGTACGGGCTGATCGAATAGAACCTGAGCCAGGCACCAGATGCATCCTCGTGGAACCCTGAGGCGCCCCGGTAATTGGACGCATAGAGCGGCTCGTAGCGAATCAGTGCACGTGCGGCTTCGCGCACCGTAGGGGCTTGCGTCGAGGTCACGCCGACGAGGCCAAGGTGGCCGGCCTTGCGCAGCCGCCCCATTTCAAGCCCTAGCCCTGGGTCACCCGCCAGCTGCATGGCCGCATGGCCCAGACGCATGTAGCGAGGAATAGACAGCCGCGCTCGCGGCTCCGATAGCCGCGCATGATCGAGGCCATACGCATCCAGCAGCGGTTGGGGGTCGATCTGCTTTTCCTGCAGGGCACTGACCAGGCTGTGCACGAAGCCAACCGAGAGATCACCAAGGCGGACCCGTTGACGGTTCATGGTCGATTCGGCAGCCACTGGTTGCGCAAACGCACCGGCTCGCCGTGATGGTGTCGTGTCGGCCTGCGAGGCGAACCGACGAGATTCCAGGGCAGCCCCAGCGTATGGACATCCATTCGCGCCAGTTTTGCAGTTACGCCCAGGTTCTCGCCGCAGGTGGCCAGCGGTTCGTCACGTGCGCCCGGTACTGCAATTAGCTCCGCTTCGTCGGCAACATGCCGGGCATAGGCATCGCAGCCGAGCAAAACGATCAACCGACCGGCCGGTGTCTGCAGTACCGATGGCGCCTGACCTTCGAGCGCTTCGCTGTAACGGCGCTCATAACGACTCAGTTTCTGCTTGTACTGCAGTGGCCCCAGTACCTCGCCGTCCGGCGTGAAACTGAGGCTGACCTGCCGAAGCGGCCCGGTACCGCTCCGTAGTCGACCCTCGTCCAGATAGGGTTCTGGCAGCACGATCGAGCCGGCGACGAGTGTCACACCGTACGCCTTCGCCAGGCCTCCGAAAATTAGCTGATAGTCATCAGCCATCTTCCGTGCCTTGATCTTTAGAACGGCCTCAGTACGGTGATCATCCCCTTCGTTGCCCAGCAGCGCACGCAAGTAGTCCCAAGGGTTGCTCAGCGCCATCCACTGCACGGCGTCGCGCAGCGTGCGGGCCTGCTGGACTTCAGGCTTCTCGCCGAGGGCGAACAGGCCCGTGCCGACATGCTCTGGCAGCACGACAACCGTTCGGGGATTGAGCAGTCCGGCTTTTCGCGCCTGGTCCAGGTAGGTGGCGAACTTCAATTGCAACCGCTCGCGGCTCTGGTAGTCCGCCGGCATCAGTCGGGTTTCGATCCCGAGCAGGTTGCCGGTTTCACCCGGCTGGCCCTGGCTCTCGATAGGAAGAACCCGAAGGTCAGACAGCAGAGGGCCGCTGCCCCGGTCTTGGGTCCAGTCGAGGTAGATAAGGAGCGCCACGAGGGCGAGCACGGCGAGGCCGAGCAACTTGCTATAGGTGCGCATGGGTTACAGAGCTGGATATGTTCCCGCAGAGACTAGGCATCGCACAGCCGCTTGCCAAGCGTTTTGCGCATTTGAGTCATGTAGTTGTGATTTTCGGTCATTGAGCGCGTGGCGGGTGCTGTTTATCGTCACGGCATTGCGACTGCGCCCGACAGAGGCGCGGCGATCCGACCGACGAATTCTGGCACTGGCTGTGCCGCCTGATCGAGGAACGAACATGACTGCTTTTCCGCATCTGCTGGCTCCGCTGGACCTGGGGTTTACCACGCTGCGCAACCGCACGCTGATGGGCTCGATGCATACAGGGCTGGAAGAAATGCCCAATGGTTTCGAGCGCATGGCCGCGTTCTTCGCCGAGCGGGCACGTGGAGGCGTGGGTCTGATTGTCACGGGTGGGGTAGGCCCGAACGAGGAAGGTTCGGTGCGCGCCGGAGCAGCTAAGTTGTCGACCCTCGAGGAAGCCGAAGAGCACAAGGTGGTCACTCAGGCGGTGCACGAGGCAGGTGGCAAGATCTGCATGCAGATTCTCCACGCCGGGCGTTATGCCTACAGCCCTCAGCTAGTGGGCCCAAGCGCCATCCAGGCGCCGATCAACCCCTTTACCCCACGCGAGCTGGACGAAGAGGGCATCGAGAAGCAGATCCGTGACTTCGTCAATTGCGCAGGTTTGGCTCAAAAGGCTGGCTATGACGGCGTCGAGATAATGGGATCGGAAGGCTACTTCATTAACCAGTTCCTGGTGTCTCATACCAATCACCGCACCGACCGTTGGGGTGGCAGCTACGAAAACCGTATGCGTCTGCCTGTAGAAATCGTCCGTCGTGTACGTGAAGCGGTAGGCCGCGAGTTCATCATCATCTATCGCCTGTCGATGCTCGATCTAATGGAAGGCGGCAGTTCCTGGGACGAGGTACTGATGCTGGCCAAGGCCATTGAACAGGCCGGTGCCACCTTGATCAATACCGGCATTGGCTGGCACGAGGCCCGCATTCCCACTATCGCCACCAAGGTGCCACGCGCGGCGTTTACCAAGGTAACGGCGAAACTGCGCGGGCACGTCGGCATCCCGCTGGTAACGACCAACCGCATCAACACGCCGGAAGTCGCCGAGCAGGTCTTGGCAGAAGGTGATGCAGACATGGTTTCCATGGCTCGTCCATTCCTTGCCGATCCAGATTTCGTCAACAAGGCGGCAGCGGACCGCAGCGACACCATTAACACCTGTATCGGCTGCAACCAGGCCTGCCTGGATCACACGTTCAGCGGCAAGCTGACCACCTGCCTGGTCAACCCACGGGCGTGCTACGAAACAGAGCTGAATTACATCCCCACCACCACGATCAAGAAAATTGCCGTTGTGGGAGCCGGCCCGGCTGGCCTGGCAGCTGCTACCGTAGCGGCGGAGCGCGGTCATCAGGTAACGCTGTTCGATTCCGCCAATGAGATTGGTGGTCAGTTCAATATCGCCAAGCTCGTGCCGGGCAAGGAAGAGTTCTTCGAAACCCTACGCTACTTCAAGAGCAAGCTGCAGAGCACTGGCGTTGACGTCCGCCTGAACACGCGCGTTAGCGCTGCTGATCTGCTAGCCGGCGGTTTTGATGAGATCATCCTGGCAACCGGAATTGCGCCACGCACGCCCGATATCCCAGGTATCGATCATCCAATGGTGATCAGCTACATCGACGCAATCCTGCAACGTAAGCCCGTTGGGCAGCACGTAGCAGTCATCGGTGCCGGCGGGATCGGCTTCGATGTGTCGGAGTTCATCACTCACAACGGCCTCTCGACCAGTCTCGACAGAGAGGCGTTCTGGCGCGAGTGGGGTATCGACCTAGCGCTGGAAGCTCGAGGTGGGGTGGCCGGCGTTCAGCCTGAGCCACACGCACCGGCACGGCAGGTGTATCTGCTGCAACGCAAGAAGTCCAAGGTTGGTAACGGCCTGGGCAAGACGACCGGTTGGATTCACCGCACAGGGCTGAAGAACAAGCACGTGCAGATGATCAGCGCTGTCGATTATCTGGGGGTCGACGATAAGGGCCTGCATATCCGTGTGGCAGATGGTGAGCCGCAGGTGCTTGCAGTCGATACGGTCATCGTCTGCGCCGGCCAGGACCCGTTGCGGGAGCTGCAAGCCGAACTGGAGGCGGCTGGGCGCAAGGTCCATCTGATCGGAGGGGCCGACGTTGCCGCAGAGCTCGATGCCAAGCGCGCCATCAATCAGGGCTCGCGGCTAGCCGCTGAAGTGTGATAGCTAAGCCCCGCTTTCAAGCGGGGCTTTTTGTACAGGAGCAACGACGTGAGCACATCTCTTCCGCTACACCCGGCCGCTGCTGCAACCTTACAGTGCTGGCATCAGATGATTGCAGCTGGCGATCTCAGTCGGTTACCCGAGCTGCTGCACCCGCAGGCGGTGTTTCGCTCGCCGATGGCCTTCACCCCCTATGAGAGCGCTGCGGCGGTCAATCTGATCCTGAATACCGTGGTCAGGGTATTCGAAGACTTCGCCTATCACCGCGAGCTGGCCAGCACCGATGGCACAGACGTCGTGTTGGAGTTCAGCGCTCGCGTCGGTGATCGTCAGCTCAAGGGTATCGACATGATTCGCTTCGATGAGGCTGGGCTGATTACCGATTTCGAAGTCATGATCCGGCCGATGAGTGGGCTGCAGGCGCTCGGTGAGGAAATGGGCAGGCGTCTCGCACCTCAGCTTGCGGCAATGAAGGGCCGACCGGCTTAGTCCAACCCGTTCACAGTTTGCCGGTGGCGTTTCGATAGCCAATCCTGGCGCCGAAGTCGCTGCCAACCCAGTCACATTGCCGGTTTCGCTTTTTCCCCTACACTTCGGCCCAACCATGGGCTAGCGAGCGCCGAGCGCCTGTAGCGCGGATATCCCGCTGGCCGTTCAAGTTGTTGAGGAACCGAGCATGCAGATCAAACCGCAGACGGTCGAAGCCGTACTGTTCTTCAATGATGGCGGCGTCTGCAAGGAAATGCTCTACCCAGAGTTCGAGGCCATGCTCGATGGGGTGGTGAGCATGCTGGAGTTCGCCGATCAGCAGATGCGGGTGGCGTATGTGCTGGTCAATGCACGCCTGCAGATTCGCGCGGCGGTGTTCTTCTATCTCGATTTCAACGAGGACGGATCAGCCGACAGTGGCTGGAATATCCCGCTGCGCAGCCTTGCCGAACGCACCGGGCGCGGGCCGGATCTCGGTGCTGGGCCGATCCGCCTGGCCTGTCGCAGCCAGTGCCCGGTGTCCTGGCACCAGATGCACTTGTGGGACCCGGACCTGACGCCCGGCAAGAACCACTTTGTCATGTTGCGTGATCGCATCAAGCGCAACCAGCTGGGACTGCTGGTGGAAGAAGAGGCACCACAAACCCTGCCCACCGAGCGTCTGCAAATGGTGGCTGAAGACACTTGGTACGCGCCGGATGCGGCCAAGCAGGCTGCCACTCGCCGTACCGAGCAGCTCGAAAAGGAACAGCGGCTCAAGGCTGCGCAGTTGATCAAGCAGCAGCGTTTGCGCATTGCCAGCCTGGAACAAATGCGCGAGGCCGACCTCGCCAAACTGCGGGATCTGGCCGCCCAACAGCAGGCAACGCTGCAAAATGAAATCACCCGATTGCGTGGGCAGCTGCTTGAGCGTGAGCAGCAAACAGTGAACCTTCGCGCCCAGCTCGCAGAACAGGCCGAGGGCTTCCAGAAGACCCGTGAAGAGATGAGCCAGCAGCTGCGCGCGGTTGAGCAGAACAGTCGTGACGAAGCCGATGCTGCACGGGCGCGCTTCAACACCGAGCTGCAGGTGCAGGTCGCCGCAGCGGTTGCTGAATACAAGGAGCAGATTGCTATTCGGGACGTCGAGCTGGCTTATCGCAACGAGCTGGATGCGCAACTGCAGGAAGAGATCGAAGCGCTACAGAAGCAGGTGGGCGTGCTGGCCGAGCAATCGGGGGACCGAGTGCTCGAAAGGCTGTCGCGGATCGGCGTGGTGTTCATGGCTTATCATCCCGGCGCCGGACATCTGACGATCGCGCTTCAGGATATGGCGCGCTATCAGGAGAATCCGCTAGCGTACGCCGCCGCTAAATGTGCGGTCTCCGAGGAGCAGTACGGCAAGTGGGTTCAGCATTATCAACAACCTACCTGCGTGGCCAGCCTCTCGACTGGGGAGCGCTGCAACATGCCCTTGGACAAAGTCGACTCGCCTGCACGCTTCGTGATCGGCGAGTCCAATTGTTGCGCCAGGCACCGGTCTCAGGATCGACTGCGTACCGGTAGCTGACAGGGTTTCTATCATTTCTGCATTTATCCCCAGCCTGGCCTCAGTGCCGCTGCAGCTGCTTGATCTGCCCTGGCTGCGCAAGGCCGATGTTCAGGTTGCCGTGCTGCGGCTGGATCTGGTCGATCCGGAGCTGTCCGGGAACAAGTGGTTCAAGCTCACTCATCATCTAACTGCGGCACAAGCCAGCGGCGCGTCAGGGTTGATCAGCCTTGGCGGCCCTCACTCCAATCATTTGCATGCGCTAGCCGCAGCGGCCAAGCGTTACGGCCTAGCCAGCGTCGGGCTACTGCGTGGCAATCCGCAGCAGACAGCCACTGTCGGAGACTTGCAGCGCTTCGGCATGCAGCTGCACTGGCTAGGTTATGGCGGCTATCGCGAACGGCACCGGGCGGATTTCTTCAATTCCTGGCAGGAGCGGTTCCCCGGTTACTACTGCGTACCCGAAGGCGGCGGCGGGCTTGCTGGAGCACGGGGTTGCACCCCGCTGGTCGACCACGTGCAAACTCGCCTGGCCGCCATCGGTTGGGATGATTGTGAGGGCTGGTGGCTTGCCGCGGGCACGGGTACCACCTTGGCTGGGTTAGTGATCGGCGAGGCGCAGCTGCGCAGAAGAATGGTCCACGGAGCGCTGGCAGGCCCGCCTTCGCACGGCGTTGCAGACGAAGTCAGCCGGCTTTTGCGAGACGCCGGCACTGCTGACTCCGGGTATCAGCTGGTCGACGCCAGTCGTGGAGGCTTCGGTAGATTCGACGAGCCGCTGGCTCGGTTTCTGCTGGAGACTGAAGCGGTTTCAGGTATTCCTCTGGAGCCTGTTTACACGGCTAAGGCGATGATGGCATTGCGCCTTTACGTGCAGGGCGGTTATTTTGCCTGCGGCACGCGGCTCATCTTCGTGCATACCGGCGGTCTGCAAGGCCGGAGAGCTGCCCAGGCGCAGCTGGACGGGCTGCTGCGCTGACCTCTCGCCCCTTTGGAACTCATGGATGAATAAGCAGCTGCCTCCCGATCTACTCCACCGCCTGGTTCCGCTCAACACACTGTCGCCTCGATATCTCCAAGAGATTCGCCATCAATTGGTGCCGCGCGCCCTGGCAGCAGGCGAAGTGCTGTTCGATAAGCAGACGCCATCGGGTTTGAGCTATTTCCTGCTCAGTGGCGTCCTTTCGCTGCTGACGCCGGAAGGCGAGCGGCGGTTGGTTGCTGGCTCGTCTGAAAGTTGCCATATGTTGGTTTCCGGCGCCCGGCTGAGCAAAGCCTGCGCGCTGGAAGATGTCAGCGTGCTGTGCATCGACAGTGAGCAGCTCGATCGCCTAGTGTCCTGGCAGCATGCCAATGCCGATCTGCTGCTGGAGCTGGCGACGGCAGGCGAGTTGACCGACTGGCTTGAGACGTTGCTGGAGAATCCGCTGTTCGCCAAAGTGCCTCCTGCAAACATACGCGACATGCTCGGCAGACTTGAGGCCATCGATATGCCAGCTGGCCATGTGCTGTTGCGCGAAGGTGAGGCCGGTGATTGTTGCTACTTCCTCAAGAGCGGCCGCGCCGAGGTCATGATCGGCCTTGGCAGCGCCGGGCAAGTGGTAGCGGAGCTGGACGTCGGGGCCTGCTTCGGTGAAGAGGCGCTGCTTACCGACGGACCGCGCAATGCTACCGTTACGCTGATCGAGGATGCGTGTGTGCTGAAGCTGGCACGCGAGAACTTCGTTTCGCTATTGAAGGCGCCGGTGGTCGATGAGCTCAGCCTGGAACAGGCGAATGCGCTGATCGAGCAGGGCGCCCAGTGGCTGGATGTTCGGCTGTTGGAGGAGTATCAACAGGGACATGCTCCGCAAGCGCTGACGATGCCGCTGCATCTGTTGCGGCTCAAGGCGCGATTGCTGAAGCAGGATCGGCTGTATCTTTGCTACTGCGACAGCGGCAAACGCAGCGCCAGCGCGGTGTTCCTGCTGACGCAGCTGGGCTTCAGCGCTTATCCGCTGCGAGGCGGCCTCGACGGGCTGTCGGCCGAGGATTATGCGATCTTGCTCTGTGAGCAGGGCAACGGTTATCTCGCGCGTTCCGGCGGGCGAACCGAACGCAGCGGCTGAACCGACGAGAGTCTAGCTCAGCATGGCGAGCAACCAGCCGGCGATGCCGCCAGCCAGTACCACCAGCCAGGGCGGCAACTTCCACACCATCAGGGCCGCTAAGGCAATGGCCGCCAAGACAAAATCGCCTGGGCCAAAAATCGCGCTGGTCCAGACCGGATCGTATAGCGCTGCCAGCAACAGCCCGACGACCGCAGCATTCACCCCGCCCAGCGCTGCTTGCATGCGCCGATTGGCACGCAACCGGTCCCAGAACGGCATGGCGCCGAACACCAGCAGAAACGATGGTATGAACACGGCGATCAGGCACAGCGCGGCGTTGATCAGGCTGCTACTGCCGCCGTGAATCGAGGCCCCAAGAAAGGCAGAAAACGTGAATAGCGGCCCTGGTACTGCTTGGGCTGCGCCGTAGCCGGCCATAAAAATGTCATTGCTGACCCAGCCGTTGGGCACGACTTCTGCTTCCAGCAGCGGGAGCACCACATGGCCGCCACCGAATACCAACGCGCCGGCGCGATAGAAGCTGTCGAACATTTCCAGTAGCTGGTTGGACGAGGCGGCAGCTAATGCAGGCAGCACAAGCAGCAAGGCAAAGAACAGCAGCAACGCCAAGGCGCCGGTGGTTTGCCCCACGCGAGGCCTGAAAGGGGTGGGGTTGGACATGGCAGCAGGGCGAAACAACACCAATCCAGCCAGGCCGGCGATTGCGATGACGACCAGTTGCGCCCAGGCACTGGCCAACAGCAGAACAGCGCAGGCAGCCAGCAGTGCGATCGCGATTCGCGGGCCATCGGTGCATAGGTTACGCGCCATTCCCCATACCGCCTGAGCGACTACGGCGACCGCGACGATTTTAAGGCCGTGGAGAAGCCCCTCGGGCAAACCATCGCCCAAATGGCCGATGCCCAGCGCGAACAACGCCAAGGCGATTGCTGACGGCAGCGTGAATCCTGTCCAGGCCGCCAGCGAACCGCGATAGCCGCCCCTCAGCAGGCCGATGGCAATTCCGACCTGGCTGCTCGCCGGGCCGGGTAGAAACTGACAGAGGGCTACCAGATCCGCATAGCCCTGCTCGTCAAGCCAGCGCTGGCGGTGAACGAACTCTTCACGAAAATAGCTCAAGTGGGCCACCGGACCGCCGAATGACGTCAGCCCGAGGCGCAGGAATAGCAAGAAAATTGTCCACGGACTCGATTGTTCCGGTGCGAATGACTGGACCTGGTCCGAATTCATCGAGCTGACCCTGGCGGTGGAAGAAGGTGCTGTTGGCTGCACAAGTCTGCCGGATGCAGATGACGTTTTCACGTCAGGTGCAGTTCAGCGGGCCGGCCAGGCGCTTGGGACCAGGAACAGACGCTCCTGTTCGAGCCAGTGTCCATCTGCGTGCTCCTCCAGGCGCACCAGCATTTTCGCCTGGCGTTGGCCCTCGACGTCGATGACCCACCGATCGAAATCGCGCCGCTGCCAGACGGCGCTCCACGGCACGCGAGCAGGAGCCAACCAGGCATGGCGGGGCAAGGGTTGCCAGACTGTTTCGTGGTCGCTTTCAGCGAACGTCGGCCAATCGTGGTGACGCAGCCAGCGCCCGCTTAGGTGCTGGGGGTTGGCGCCGGCAGGCGGGGAGCAGGCGCTTGCTAGCGGCTGGAACAGATAGCCGCCTAGCCACAGCGCGCTGTTGATCGGGGCGCTGGTCAGTTCGCTGAGCAATAGTTGCGCGGCGGGCACCGAGGGCAGCCTCAACTGGTGGTCACAGAGGCGCCTCAGCTTGATGTCGAGTCGGTCGTGGCTGCCGGGGCCCAGCCAGCGATCGTGCCGCGCGCTGTCGTCGCCCAGTCCGAGGTAGAACTTGACGGCCAGCTCCAGATGATGGACACCTTCCCGGTCACGCAGAAGCAGGTCAATCTCGCCCAAGGTATCGCCGCCATGGCGAATGGGCAGGTTCGCCACCAGCAGATCGACATCGGGCGCCTGACACAGGGCGAATTGCCAGAGGCGCTCGTAATAAAGCCCCAACCGCCTGATGCTGCGTTGCGCGAGCCAGGCCTCGAGAATCCCCGGCTGCGTGTCGAGCAGGCGCAGCCAGTCGGCCAGTTCTTCAGGGTGCTCAGCCCAGCGGCTGACCGTTAAAGGGTGTCGTTGTTGCGCCGGGGCCTCGCTCAGCAACGGTGGTGAGAGCAGCGTCCAAGCGAGATCCCGCACGGCCGGGTGCATCAGGCTAGGGAGCAAATCGCCAAGATAGGGAAGGTTCATGCAAGCAGCATAGCCGAGGTTGGTTTGCTGCCACTTCCAGCTTTCGCCCATAATCCGCCGGCCGCACTGCAACGGGGAATCCGAGCCGACCAGTTTGTTGAACTCGAACGTGCCTGCGCGACACCAAACTGATGCCAGATACGTTTCGGCCGATTGGTGTTTCTCCTGTCCCGCAACCGCTTTCACCCGTCTCGCCTACAGGGAGCTTCAATGGACCAGTTCCGCAATATCGGCATCATCGGTCGCCTGGGCAGCTCCCAGGTGCTGGATACCATCCGCCGGTTGAAGAGATTCCTCGTGGAGCGCCACCTGCACGTGATTCTCGAAGAAAACATCGCCGAGGTGCTGCCTGGCCATGGCATGCAAACCTCCTCGCGGCAGCGCCTCGGCGACTCTTGCGATCTGGTGATCGTAGTGGGCGGTGACGGCAGCCTGTTAGGCGCGGCGCGGGCGCTGGCCAAGCATCGGGTGCCAGTGCTGGGGATCAACCGGGGCAGCCTCGGGTTCCTGACCGACATTCGCCCGGATGAGCTGGAAGAGAAGGTCGCCGAGGTGCTCAGCGGACAATACACGCTGGAGAATCGCTTCCTGCTCGAGGCCCAAGTGCGGCGCTTCGAGGAGTCCATTGGCGAAGGCGACGCGCTCAACGACGTGGTGCTGCATCCCGGCAAGTCGACCCGGATGATCGAATTCGAGCTGTATATCGACGGTCAGTTCGTCTGCAGTCAGAAGGCCGACGGGCTGATCATCGCCACCCCCACGGGCTCAACTGCGTACGCACTTTCCGCTGGCGGGCCGATCATGCACCCCCGACTGGATGCGATCGTGGTTGTTCCGATGTATCCGCACACCTTGTCGAGCCGGCCCATCGTGGTGGATGGCAACAGCGAACTGAAAATCGTCGTCTCGCCGAATATGCAGATCTACCCGCAGGTCTCCTGTGATGGCCAGAACCACTTCACCTGCGCGCCAGGCGATACCGTCACGGTGCGCAAGAAACCGCAGAAGCTTCACCTGATCCACCCGCTTGACCACAACTATTACGAGGTCTGCCGTACCAAGCTTGGCTGGGGTAGTCGCCTCGGTGGAGGGGAATAGTGCTTGTCGACCCGGAGCGCAGCTACGACCTGATTGGGGACGTGCATGGTTGCGCCCACACATTGGCTCGTCTGCTGGAACAGCTGGGCTATAGCCGGCACGGCGACGTGTGGCGGCATCCTCGTCGGCAAGTGATCTTTCTTGGCGACATCATTGATCGCGGTCCACGGATTCGCGAAGCGCTGCACCTGGTCCATGCAATGGTCGACGCGGGGCAGGCGCATTGCATCATGGGCAATCACGAGTTCAACGCACTGGGCTGGTACGCCCCGGCGCCCCCCGAGAGCGGCAAGGCCTTCGTTCGCGATCACACGCCGCGGTACGCCATGCTGTTGCAGCATACCTTTCAGCAGTTCGAGCACTATCCGCAAGAATGGGCCGACTTCCGTGAATGGTTCATGACGTTGCCGCTGTACCTTGAAAACGAGCGTTTTCGGGTCGTTCATGCCTGCTGGGACAATGCGGTGATCAGTCAGCTGCGCGAGCGGTTGGTCAATGGATGCGTTGATCCCGCATTCTTGCGGGACGCGGCGTTCGCCCAAGGCTTCGCTGCCAAAGCACTGGACCGCCTGCTGCGCGGCACCGACATGCCGTTGCCCGAAGGGCTGACGCTGACCAGCGCGGAGGGCTTCACCCGCAGCTTCTTCCGGACGAAATTCTGGGAAGAAAATCCCCAGACCTACGGCGACATCGTCTTCCAACCCGACGGCCTGCCGGAAAAGGCCGCACGGGTGCCACTCAGCGATAGCCAGAAGAGCAAACTGTTTCTCTATGGACCGGATGACCCGCTATTGTTCGTCGGGCACTACTGGCGTAGCGGAACACCCGCGCCGATCCGACCCAACCTCGCCTGTCTCGATTACAGCGCGGTGAAATACGGCAAGCTCGTCGCCTATCGGCTCGATGAGGAAACCAGACTCGACCCGGCGAAGTTCGTCTGGGTGGACGTGGAGCGATAGATGGCCATCATCGAGGCGTTGCGCCTGCCATTGTCAGAGGACCTAAGCGGTTTCATCGCCTTGTTGCAGCGGTTGCAGGTGCCTTGCCGCGTCTCCGAGGAGTCTGGCGAGCAGGTCTTGCGGGTGCCGGCAGAGACGGCCGAGCAGGTCCGCGAGCTCTACCAGCGCTATCCCCGGGGCGACGGCGCCGTGGTGGCCGAACAGCCGCCACGGCGCGGCGGCGGTTTTGTCGCCAGCCTTCGCCGCAGCCCGCTGACTGCAGCGGTATTGCTGCTGACGATGATCGCAGCCGCCATCACCATGCTTGGCGAGAACTTCGAGACCATTCGCTGGTTCAGCTTCGGTGACTTCCGCATCGACGGTGAGTACGCCTACTTTGCGACGCTCGAACAAACCCTCGCGGCAGGGGAGTGGTGGCGGCTGGTAACGCCAATCTTCGTGCATTTCGGCTTCCTGCACCTGGCCATGAACTCGATGTGGTACTGGGAACTTGGGCGGCGCATCGAATATCGACAAGGCGCGCTGATGTTGCTTGGCCTGACGCTGGTGTTCGGCGTCGTTTCCAATGTGGCTCAATACACCTACGGTGGCCCCGGCATTTTCGGAGGATTATCCGGCGTTCTGTACGGGCTGCTCGGGCATTGCTGGCTATTCCAAAAACTCTCTCCCGATGAGGCCTATCGGCTGCCGCCCGGCGTTGTGGTGCTGATGCTGGTCTGGCTGGTGGTCTGCCTGACGGGCGTGATCGAAGTGGTGAGCTTCGGCGCATTGGCGATCGCCAACGCGGCGCATGTTGGCGGTCTGGTTGCCGGCTGTTTGACCGGCGTTCTCGGCGGGCTGCTGTCCCGTCGCAGAGCGGTGCGAATGGGCGACTGAAAGGCTGATCGGTTTTTCCCTAAAGCTGCGCTGCTCGGTAGAATGCGCGCTTGATTCCCTGGGAGCCGGCCATGTCGTCCTTTATCGAAGCCATCGAAAATATCACCCCCGAAATCTACGAAAACCTCAAAACCGCCGTCGAGCTGGGCAAGTGGAGCGACGGGCGCAAGCTGACGCCCGAGCAGAAAGAGACCTGCCTCGGTGCGATGATCGCCTGGGAGATGAAGAACCTGCCGGAAGAGGAGCGCACTGGCTATATGGGCGGCCAGGAGTGCGCCTCCAAGAGCAAGAACAAGGCGCCTATCGACACCAGTCTGTTTTCACCCGCTTCGGGAACGCGTCACTGATGCTTGAGCTGGGACGCGGCGCGCTGAGCAAGATGTCGATTCAGCTGGGTGAGCAGGCACAGTATTCATTCCGTCTGAACGACCAGCTGGTGCCGGTCAATCCGCTGATCGGCAAGACCCTACGGTTGGAATATCTGGGTGCCATTCACTGCAGCCATTGTGGACGCAAGACCAACAAGAGTTTCAGCCAGGGTTATTGCTACCCCTGCTTCAAGAAACTGCCGCAGTGCGATATCTGCATCATGAGCCCGGAAAAATGCCACCACGACTTCGGCACCTGCCGTGACCCGCAGTGGGGCATGGATTTCTGCATGACCGACCACGTGGTGTATCTGGCCAACTCCTCGGGTATCAAGGTCGGCATCACCCGCGCCACCCAACTGCCCACGCGCTGGCTCGATCAGGGTGCCAGCCAGGCGCTGCCGATCATGCGCGTTGCGACTCGCCAGCAGTCAGGAATGGTAGAAGACCTGTTGCGCAGCCAAGTGGCAGATCGCACCAACTGGCGTGCCTTGCTCAAGGGCGATGCCGAACCCATCGACCTGATCGAGATCCGCGAACAGATCTTCGATGCCTGCGCTGAGGGGTTGCGAGAACTACAGCAGCGCTACGGGTTGCAAGCGATCCAGCCAGTGGCCGATGCCGAGGTGCTTGAAATCCGCTATCCGGTCGAGGCCTATCCGACCAAGATCGTCAGCCTGGATCTTGAAAAGACTCCGGTCGTCGAAGGCACCCTGCGCGGTATCAAAGGTCAATATTTGATCCTTGATACGGGGGTTATCAATATCCGCAAGTTCACCTCGTATCAGATCGCAGCCAGCAGCACGGCCTAAATGCAAGGCGGGTAGCGGGGATAGGGTGGACAACTGCGCGGCCTTGTCCACCGATAAGCGCTGGCTGCCAACACCAGGTTCAAGGATGCACGGCCTGGAACAAACGCGTCGAAAAGCCTAAGCCGTTTTCCACCCTACAAGTCAGCCGCGACAGACGCTAAGCTCGAAGTCATCCTCCGCCCGGCCTCCGGGCGGGCAGTCCATTGCCCCATTACAGCTTGAAGCTTGCCGCTTGAAGCTCAGCCGACGAGGTTTCCATGCGCACCGAACAACCGAAAGTCATTCATCTAAAGGATTATCAAGTTCCGGACTACTTGATCGATGAAACCCACCTGACCTTCGAGCTGTACGAAGACCGCACCCTGGTGCATGCCCAGCTGGTCATGCGGCGCAATCCGGAGGCCGGTGCCGGGCTGCCGCCTTTGCAGCTTCACGGTCAGGATCTCGAGCTGATTTCGCTGGCGCTGAATGACCGCCAGCTCGGCCTGGGCGACTACGAAGTGGCCGAGGAAAGCCTGACACTGCAGCCCGATTGCGCCAGCTTCACCCTCGACAGCACCGTGGTAATCCATCCGGAGAGCAACACCGCGCTGGAAGGTTTGTACAAGTCGGGCAGCATGTTCTGCACTCAGTGCGAGGCCGAAGGCTTCCGCAAGATCACCTATTACCTCGACCGCCCGGACGTGATGAGCAAGTTCACCACCACCGTCAGCGCCGAGAAGCATGCCTATCCGATCCTTCTCTCCAACGGCAACCCGATCGCCAGCGGCGAAGAAGACGATGGGCGTCATTGGACGACTTGGGAAGATCCCTTCAAGAAACCCGCGTATCTATTCGCCTTGGTCGCCGGTGATCTCTGGTGCGTCGAGGACAGCTTCACCACCATGAGCGGTCGCGACGTGGCGCTGCGCATCTATGTCGAGCCGGAAAACATCGACAAATGCCAGCACGCCATGGACAGCCTGAAGAAATCGATGACGTGGGACGAAGAGGCCTACGGTCGCGAGTACGACCTGGACATCTTCATGATCGTCGCGGTCAACGACTTCAACATGGGCGCCATGGAAAACAAGGGGCTCAACATCTTCAACTCCAGCGCTGTGCTGGCGCGCGCTGAAACGGCCACCGATGCTGCACACCAGCGCGTCGAGGCGATCGTCGCCCATGAATACTTCCATAACTGGTCCGGTAACCGCGTGACTTGCCGCGACTGGTTCCAGCTGTCGCTCAAGGAAGGCTTCACCGTGTTCCGCGATTCGCAATTCTCCGCTGACATGAACTCGCCGACCGTCAAGCGCGTCGAGGATGTGTCCTACCTGCGTACTCACCAGTTCGCCGAGGATGCCGGCCCGATGGCCCACTCGGTGCGCCCGGAATCCTTCATCGAGATCTCCAACTTCTACACCCTGACCGTTTACGAGAAGGGCGCTGAAGTGGTGCGCATGATCCAAACGCTGCTGGGTGAGGAGGGCTTCCGCAAAGGCAGCGATCTCTACTTCGAGCGGCACGATGGCCAGGCGGTGACCGTCGATGATTTCGTCAAGGCGATGGAAGACGCCAATGGTGCCGACCTGACGCAGTTCAAACGCTGGTACAGCCAGGCGGGCACGCCGCGACTGGCCGTCAGTGAGCAGTACGACGCCGCCGCAAAAACCTACAGCCTGACATTTCGCCAGAGCTGCCCGCCAACGCCGGGGCAAAGCGAGAAGCTGGCGTTTGTCATCCCAGTTTCGCTGGGCCTGCTGGATGGGCAGGGCAACGAGATTGCACTACGCCTGCAGGGTGAAGACGCACCGGTCGGTACCACCCGCGTGCTGGCCGTCGACCAGCCCGAGCAGACCTTCACCTTTGTCGATGTGCCGGAGCAACCATTGCCTTCGCTGCTGCGTGGTTTCTCCGCTCCGGTGAAGCTGGACTTCCCCTACAGCCGTGATCAGCTGATGTTCCTGATGCAGCACGATTCCGACGGGTTCAACCGCTGGGAGGCGGGGCAGCAGCTGTCGGTCCAGGTGCTGCAAGAGATGATCGGGCAGCATCAGCGCGGCGAAGCGCTGCAGCTGGATCAGCGTCTGGTCGCTGCACTGCGCAGCCAGCTCGAGGACGAAAGCCTCGATCAGGCGATGGTCGCGGAAATGCTGTCGCTGCCGAGCGAGGCCTACCTGACCGAGATCAGCGAGATCGCCGATGTCGATGCCATTCACGCCGCGCGTGACTTCGCTCGCCAGAGCATCGCCACCGCATTGTTCGAGCTGTTCTGGAAGCGCTACCAGGCCAATCGCGAGGTTTCGCGGCAGACGCCCTATGTTGCCGAGGCGGGCCACTTCGCTCGTCGTGCCCTGCAGAACATCGCTTTGTCGTACCTGATGCTCAGCGGAAAGCCCGAAGTGGTCGCCGCCTGCGTCGAGCAGTTCGAGGACGCGGACAACATGACCGAGCGGCTGACGGCGTTAGCAGTGTTGGTCAACTCGGGCTTTGAAGCCGAGCGTGCCAAGGCGCTGGCCTCGTTTGCCGAGCGCTTCAAGGATAACCCGCTGGTCATGGATCAGTGGTTCAGCGTGCAGGCTGGTAACACCCAGCCGGGTGGTCTGGAGCGCATTCAACATCTGATGCAGCACCCGGCGTTCACGCTGAAGAATCCGAACAAGGTTCGCGCCTTGATCGGCGCCTTCGCCAACCAGAACCTGGTGAACTTCCACCGTGCTGATGGCGCTGGTTATCGCTTCCTGGCCGACCAGGTCATTGTGCTCAACAAGCTCAACCCACAGATTGCATCGCGCTTGTTGGCGCCCTTGACCCGCTGGCGCAAATACGACGTAAGCCGTCAGGGACTGATGAAGACCGAGCTGGAGCGGATTCTGGCGTCCGGTGAGTTGTCGAGCGACGTGTACGAGGTGGTCAGCAAAAGCCTTGCCTGATCAGGCCTGCGACGCTAGACCGTGACAGACGAAAATCCCTCACTTGCTGCGGGATTTTCGCTTTCAGAAGACTGAGAAGGTCTGGTCAGACGCCCCCTTCCGATGCGTGACGTGAAGGACGCAAAGCGCCATGCCATAAGGCCCACCTATCACGCAACATCATTGAGCCATGCTTAACAAAACATAACGTCCAAGCAATTGCCGCCGCTTTCGAAAGCCCTATAGCATGGCCTCGCCTGTCTCCATACGCAGGCCCTACCTAATAAAAATAAAGGGGGTATGTATGAGTGAGCCCGTCATGTGGCGCACACCGGTTGGCCGCGCGAAAAAAACTTCCCGCACGCCGATGTTTAGTAGTCAATCGCCGCTGGCAAGAACGCTCTCGCTCTGCAGTGTTCTCTCCATTTTATTTCTAGCCGCGCCTGCTCAGGCCCAAAGCCCTGCCGAGCCAGGCGTTCGCTATGCGATCGAATCGCAGAAAGCCGCAACCAGCTTGCTTCTCGATATTGCCCATGCTGGCAAACGTCTGGTTGCAGCCGGTGATCGCGGTCACATCCTTTACTCCGACGACGGTGGCGCCAGCTGGACCCAGGCCAAGGTGCCCACCCGGCAGCTGCTTACGGCGGTGTATTTTGCTGATGACAAACATGGCTGGGCGGTGGGGCATGACGCGCTGATCCTCGGCACGACGGACGGCGGCCAGACCTGGACGCAGCAGTACGAAAACCGCGAAGGCGAAGTGCCGCTGCTCGACGTCTGGTTCGAAAATGCCCAGCACGGTTTTGCCACCGGCGCTTACGGCGTCCTGTTGGAAACCACCGATGGCGGGGAAAACTGGGAAGACGTAGCTGATCGCCTCGATAACGAGGACGGTTTCCACCTCAACGCCATTGCCGAGATTCCCGGGTCCGGCCTGTTCATCGTCGGCGAGATGGGTGGCATGTTCCGCTCCGCTGACATGGGCGAAACCTGGGAGCGCGTCGAGTCGCCCTATCAGGGCTCGTTCTTCGGCGTTGTTGGCGGCGGCGAGCCGGGCGTCGTCGTCGCGTTTGGCCTGCGTGGCAATCTGTTCCGCTCAACCGATTTCGGCGACAGCTGGCAGGCGATCGAGCTGCTGGATGACGGTGATGCCGTGGAATCGGGTCTGGCTGATGGCAACCGGTTGGCCGATGGACGCATCGTCGTGGTCGGCCATGGCGGCACCGTGCTCAGCAGCGAGGACGACGGACAAAGCTTCAAGCTGTTCAGCCGCCCTGACCGACGCTCCTTGTCGGGCGTCGTCGGCAACTCGGATGGCAATCTGGTCCTCGTCGGGCAGAGCGGCGTCCGGATCGTTTCGCCGACCGGCGCCAACCTGCCCGTACAACAACAATAAGCCGGAGCCAACATGACCAAGCATCAGCAGAAGCCGGCGTCTTTCCTCGAGCGCCTGATATTCAACAATCGACCGGCAGTGATCCTTGTCTGCCTGTTGATCAGCGTGTTCCTGTTCTATCAGGCTGCCCAGGTTCGTCCTTCGACCAGCTTCGAAAAGATGATCCCGCTGGGGCATCCCTACATTCAGAACATGCTCCAGCATCGCGACGATCTGGCCAACCTGGGCAACACGGTTCGGATTTCCGTGGCAGCCAAGGATGGTGACATTTTCTCCAAGGACTACATGGAAACCCTGCGTCAGATCCATGACGAAGTCTTCTATATCCAGGGTGTCGATCGCTCCAACATGAAGTCGCTGTGGAGCCCCAGCGTTCGCTGGACCGAGGTGACGGAGCAAGGGTTTGCCGGTGGTGAGGTCATTCCGCAGACCTATGACGGGTCCCCGGAAAGCCTCGATGACCTTCGCAGCAACATTCTCAAGTCCGGGCAGGTCGGTCGTCTGGTCGCCAACGACTTCAGGTCCAGCATCATCGACGTGCCGCTGATGGAGTCATATTCGGATCCGGAAGACCGCGGCAAGCAGATCAAGCTCGACTACCAGAAATTTTCTCACGAGCTGGAAGAGAAGATTCGCGACAAGTACGAGGCTCAGAATCCTAATGTGGAGATTCACATCATCGGTTTCGCCAAGAAGGTCGGTGATCTGATTGACGGTCTGGTCGGCGTTGCGCTGTTCTTCTTTGTCGCCATCGGCATCACCCTGGCGCTGCTGCTGTGGTTCACCCGCTGCTTCAAGAGCACCATCGCGGTCGTCGTCACCACGCTTATCGCCGTTGCCTGGCAGCTCGGTCTGCTGCACACGCTGGGTTTCGGGCTCGATCCTTACTCGATGCTGGTCCCGTTCCTGGTATTCGCCATCGGTATTTCCCACGGCGTGCAGAAGATCAACGGCATCGCCATGGCTTCCGGCGAAACCGATGATCCGCTTGCGGCCGCGCGGATGGCATTCCGTCAACTGTTCATCCCAGGCATGGTGGCGCTGGCCTCCGATGCCGTTGGCTTCGTGACGCTGCTACTGATCGACATCGGTGTGATCCGCGAACTGGCGATAGGTGCTTCGCTGGGTGTGGCGGTCATCATCCTGACCAACCTGATCCTGTTGCCGGTGGCGATTTCCTACATGGGCATCAGCCAGCGCGCAGTCAAGCAGGCTAGAGATGAGGCCGCGCGTAACCATCCGTTCTGGCGCCTGCTGTCCAACTTTGCCAACCCGATCGTCGCGCCGATATCCATTGTCATCGCGCTGCTCGCCGTGGGTGGAGGACTCTGGTACGGCCAGAACCTGAAGATCGGCGACCTTGACCAGGGCGCACCGGAACTGCACCCGGATTCGCGCTACAACCTCGACAACGATTTCGTCATCAGCAACTACTCGACCAGTTCGGACGTGCTGGTGGTGATGGTGAAAACGGCGCCCGAGGGCTGCGCCCATTACGACACGCTCGCCGCCATGGACGAGCTGATGTGGAAAATGGAAAACACCGAGGGCGTGCAGTCGGCCGTTTCGATGGTCACCGTGGCGCGGCAAAGCATCAAGGGCATGAACGAGGGCAGCCTGAAGTGGGAAACGCTGTCGCGTAACCAGTTCGTACTGAACAGTTCCATTGCTCGTGCCGAAGGCATGTACAACAGCGATTGCTCTCTGGCGCCGGTGCTGGTGTTCCTCAATGACCACAAAGCCGAGACGCTTGAGCATGTGGTGTCCGCGGCGCGTGAATTCGCCGAGGAAAACAACCGCGAAGGTTTGGAGTTCGTCCTGGCTGCGGGCAACGCCGGTATTGAAGCAGCGACCAACGAAGTCATCGCCGCTTCTGAAACCACCATGCTGATTGCGGTCTACGCCGCGGTGAGTTTCATGTGCCTGCTGACCTTCCGCTCCGTCGCAGCGACTCTGTGTATCGTTCTGCCGCTGGTGCTGACCTCCATTCTCGGCAATGCACTGATGGCCTTCATGGGGATTGGCGTAAAAGTCGCGACGTTGCCGGTGATCGCACTCGGGGTGGGTATTGGTGTGGACTACGGCATCTATATCTACAGCCGTTTGGAATCCTACCTGCGCCAAGGCATGACGCTGCAGGATGCCTATTACGAGACCCTGAAATCGACGGGCAAGGCGGTCATCTTCACCGGTATCTGCCTGGCAATCGGCGTGTTCACTTGGGTGTTCTCGGCGATCAAGTTCCAGGCTGACATGGGCCTGATGCTGACCTTCATGTTCCTCTGGAACATGGTCGGCGCGATCTGGCTGCTGCCTGCACTGGCGCGCTTCCTGATCAAGCCGGAGAAGCTGCGGCAGAAAGCGTGACATAGCCAGGCGCTAAACTAAGAACCCCGCAAAGCGGGGCTCTTAGTATCTAGCGTTGGGGACGCGGAGTCTGCCATCACGTCGCTCTACCATCGCGGGCTGTCTGGTGGGCTGAAGCCCACCCTACCTTAGGGGCACGCCCTGCTGGGCATTCGCTGCCCGAACCTCAGAGTAGGGTGGGCCGGGCGGCGCTCCGCTTCAGCCCACCGTTCCCCGGTAGGACGGTTCGGTGATATGGACCCCTACGTGCTGAGTGTCAGCTCCAGCTTCGACCATCCGGTCCAACGTATCAGCAGCTACCTATCACGCAATCTGGCTTAGCCCCTGCGTAACGGCTTGCGCGGCGACTTCGCCGATGACCAGGATCGCGGGGCTCTTCAACCGGAACGCGGCAGCATCGGTGCACATAGCCCCCAGTTGCGAACGGCATTCGCGCTGTTGCGGCAGCGAGGCGTTTTCAATCATCGCCACCGGAGTGCTGGCAGGCAGGCCGCCTTCCATGAGGCCGGCCTGTACCTGCTGCAAGCTGCTCACGCCCATGTAGACGACCAGCGTGGTGCCGGTCTTGGCCAAGGCATGCCATTCGGGGCTGCTGCCGTCCAGGGTATGTGCGGTGACGAGGGTGACGCCGCGTGCTACGCCGCGTTGGGTGAGTGAGATACCGCATTGGGTGGCGCCGGCCAGGCCTGCGGTGATGCCATTGACCAGCTCGACCTCGATGCCGCGCTCCGCCAGCCATTCGGCTTCCTCGCCACCGCGGCCGAAGATGCACGGGTCACCCCCTTTGAGCCGCACCACGCATTTGCCCTGTCGTGCGTAGCGCAGCATCAGCCGATGGATGAATGCCTGTGGCGTCGAGCGGCAGCCGCCGCGCTTGCCAACCGGGATTACCCGTGCGTTCGGGCAATGCTCAAGTACTGCAGGGTTGACCAGATCATCGATTAGCACCACCTGCGCCTCGCGCATGGCGCGTACGGCCTTGAGCGTCAGCAGTTCCGGATCACCGGGCCCTGCACCCACCAGCCAGACTTTTGCGCTCATGTCTCTACCTCTCATGCTGCTGTAATGGTGTCGGCGACACGCCAAGCATCGCCAGCTGTCTATTGGTGGAGCCGTTCAGGCCACCGCTGGCTGCTTTACCAGCAACCGTTTGATTTCCGGTACACAGGACCCGCAGCTGGTGCCGCAACCCAGCTCCCGCTTCAAACCATTGAGGTCGAGGCCGCGGTCTATGCCCGCACAGATCGCGGCCTCGCCAACGTTCATGCAGTTGCACAGGGTCTTGGCCGCGCGGACGCCACCGCCCGGCGGTGTGCTCAGTGGCGCCAGCAGCCAGCGACGCAGTGCCTGATCGGCCGTGCCGTCGTGCCAGAGCTGTTTCAGCCAGTCGCGTGCGGCGGTTTCGCCGGACAGGCTGAGGGCGACGATGCGCCCCTCCTCGATACGCACCCGCTTACCGACAGCACGTCGTGGGTCGTCGTAAGCCACTACCGGGCCTTCATTCAGCCCCAGCAGCTGTTCGATCTGCGCCAGTTGTGTCGCATCCGGGGCTTCGTTACAGGCGGCGCGGATGACCAGCGCCGAACGGTCTCGCCCGGTCAGGCTGAAACTGGCATAGGCGAAGCCTTCAAATAATGGGCGCAATGCCTCGAAGCGTTTCTGCACACTGCCTTCTACCAGGGCAAAGAATTGCCAGGGCAGTTCGACCTTTTCCACCTCGATACCGGCGTGCTTGAGCTCCGGCTGTTTGGAGACTGGATCGAAGTCCGGCAGTGTCAGCACGTTCACGCCCATTCCCTTGAGGAAGCGATCCCCCCAATGCATCGGCATGAAGGCCTGGCCGGGCCGCAGGCAGTCGTCCTTCTGTACCGGTAGCAGTAGCTCGCCGCGACGGCTGCGGACCTTGACCAGCTGGCCATCGAGCAGACGGCGACGGCGCATGTCGTCACCACTCATGCTCAGTAGCGCCTCCTCGACGTGGCCAAACAGGCGCGCCGCGGTGCCAGTGCGGCTCATGCCGTGCCAATGGTCGCGCAAGCGACCGGTGTTCAGCGTGAGCGGGAAGCGCGCCTCGCGTCGTTCCTTTGGCGCCTGGTACTGCTCGGTGAGAAAGCGTGCGCGGCCGTTGTCCGTAGGGAAGACCCCGTCGCCATAAAGGCGCGTGGTGCCCTCTGTGCTGCCGGCGGGGAAGGGCCACTGCTGCGGCCCGAGCCGGTCGATCAGCGTATGGCTGAGGCCGGACAGGTCGAGATCACGGCCTGCGGTCAGCCACTTGTATTCCTCGAATATCGCCGACGGCGTATCGAACGCGAACAGGCTGGCCTGGCCGGGGCGCATCAACTTTTCCAACCGACGCGCGAAGTCGCAGGTGATCGCCCAGTCGGCCCGCGCCTCGCCCGGTGCGGCGATGGCGGGGCGCACATGGCTGATGCGGCGCTCCGAGTTGGTCACCGTGCCTTCCTTCTCGCCCCAGCTGGCGGCGGGCAGCAGGAGATCGGCGTAGCGACAAGTTTCGGTGGTGAAAAAGGCTTCTTGCACCACTACGAAAGGGCAGGCGGCCAAGGCCTCGCAAACTTTCTGCTGGTCCGGCATGGATTGCGCTGGGTTGGTACAGGCGATCCACATCGCCTTGACCTTACCGCTGCGCACCGCCTCGAACAGCTCGATGGCGGACAGGCCTGGCGCTTCCGGCAATGCCGGTACGTTCCAATAATCAGCCACTTCAGCTCGATGCCCCGCATTGCCCGCTTCGCGATGGCCGGGCAACAGGTTGGACAGGCTGCCGGTTTCGCGACCGCCCATGGCGTTGGGCTGACCGGTCAGGGAGAAGGGCCCGGCGCCGGGCTTGCCGATCTGGCCGGTGGCCAGGTGCAAGTTGATCAGCGCGCTGTTTTTGGCGCTGCCAGCGGTGGACTGGTTGACGCCCATGCACCAGAGCGAGAGGAAGCGCTTCGACGTGCCGATGAGGCGGGCGGTGGACTGCAGTTCATCGACGCCAATGCCGCAGAGGTCCGCCACCATGGCCGGGCTGTAGTCGCGCACCATGCGCTTGAGGTCGTCGAAGCCATCGGTATGAGCGTCGATGAAGTCACGGTCAATCCAGCCCTCCCAGAGCAGGATGTGAAGGATGCCGTGGAACAGCGCAACGTCAGTCCCCGGCAGGATCGCCAGGTGCATGCCCGCCAGGTCGCAGGTGTCGGTGCGGCGTGGGTCGACGACGATGACCTTCATCTCCGGGCGCTTGGCTTTGGCTTCTTCGAGGCGACGGAACAGTACCGGATGGGCGTAGGCCATGTTGCTGCCGACGATCAGCAGGCAATCGCTCTGTTCGATGTCCTCGTAGCTGCACGGCGGGGCATCGGCGCCTAGGCTGCGCTTGTAGCCGACTACGGCGGATGACATGCACAGCCGCGAGTTCGAATCGATGTTGTTGGTGCCGACCAGGGCGCGGGCGAGCTTGTTGAAGGCGTAGTAGTCCTCGGTCAGCAACTGGCCGGAGATGTAGAAGGCGACGCTGTCCGGGCCATGTTCGGCGATGGTCTCTGCGAATACGTTGGCCGCGTGGTCCAGCGCGGCGTCCCAATCCGAGCGTGCCCGGGCCAGCCCCTTGGCCAGCCGCAGTTCCGGATAGTGCGCGCGGGCGTCCAGGTCGCCGGTCAGGTGCAGGGTCGCACCCTTGCTGCACAGCTTGCCGAAGTTGGCGGGATGGTTCGGGTCGCCGGCGACATCGAAAATGCGCTCGCCGTCGTGCTCGATCAGTACGCCGCAGCCCACGCCGCAGTAGCAGCAGGTCGAAGCGGTTGTCTGGCGCATGGCGTCGGTTCCTAGGAAGTGTGGCTTCGTAGGGTGGGCTTTAGCCCACCGTTATTTATTGGTACAGCGGTGCATCGTTGCCCGAGCTCGCGTCCTTCGGGGAACCCTGCGGTGTTCGGGCCAGTTCATAGGGTGGGCTGCAGCCCACCCTATGATTTGGGGGCGCCGTTGTCGGGTAGGGTGGGCCGGGCGGCGCTCCGCTTTAGCCACCTGTCTGGCTGTTAAGCGAAAGCAATACGCGGCCGTTCTCGATGCGCGCTTCGTGTCGATGTGCGCAGCCCACATCCGGCGCCACGGCTTCGCCGCTGTCGAGATTGATCTGCCAGTTGTGCAGCGGGCAGGCGACCTGCTTGCCGAAGACGATGCCCTGGGACAGCGGGCCGCCCTTGTGCGGGCAGCGGTCGTCCAGTGCGAACACCTGATCGTCGGCGGTGCGGAAGACCGCGATGTCACCCTTCGGCCCGGCGACGATGCGTGCGCCAAGTGGGTTGATCTCATCCAGGGAGCAGATGTCGAACCATTTCATGGTTGTTTCCTCGCAATTCGGTTGATCAAGCAGCTTTCCGGTAGCGGCGAATCGTCACGCGGGCTCGATCTGGGCCAACTGAATGGTTTCGTATTCTTTCTTCAGCGATTGCTCGGCGATGGCCTTCTTCCAGCCATCGCCCTCGAAACTCAGCGAGAACATCAGCCGCTGGGCCAGTGCCTTGCGCCGGGTTTCGTCTTCCAGAACTATTTTCTTGATGTATTCCAAGCCGACGCGCTGCATGTAGTGCACGGTGCGTTCGAGGTAGAAGCCTTCCTCGCGGTAGAGCTGGAGAAAGGCGAAGCTGTATTCGGCGACTTCCTCGGCGGTCTTGACCTTGACGAAAAACTCGCCGGCCTCGGTCTTGATGCCGCCGTTGCCACCGACGTACAGCTCCCAGCCGGAATCGACGCCGATGATGCCGACGTCCTTGATACCGGATTCGGCGCAGTTGCGCGGGCAGGCGGAGACGGCCAGCTTGACCTTGTGCGGCGAGTACATGCCGAACAGTGCCTTCTCCAGATCGATGCCCAGCCCGGTCGAATTCTGAGTGCCGAAACGGCAGAACTCCTTGCCGACGCAGGTCTTTACCGTACGGATGGATTTGCCGTAGGCGTGGCCATCGGGCATGTCCAGGTCCTTCCAGACGTTCGGCAGGTCGTCCTTCTTGATGCCCAGCAGATCGATGCGCTGTCCGCCGGTCACCTTCACCATCGGCACCTGGTACTTGTCGGCAACGTCAGCGATGCGGCGCAGCTCGGCGGCATTGGTCACGCCGCCGAACATCCGCGGAATGACCGAGTAGGTCCCGTCCTTCTGGATATTGGCGTGGGCGCGCTCGTTGATGAAGCGCGACTGAGGATCGTCCTTGGCTTCGCCGGGCCATGAAGAGATCAGGTAGTAGTTCAGAGCCGGGCGGCAGGTGGCGCAGCCGTTGGGCGTGCGCCAGTTCAGGTAGCTCATCACCGCCGGGATGCTGATCAGGTGTTCGTCGACAATGGCTTTGCGCACCTGGCCGTGGTTCAGGTCACTGCAGCCGCAGATGGCTTTTTCACTTTTCGGCTTCACATCCGCGGCGCCGCCGACGGTGCTCATCAGGATCTGTTCCACCAGCCCGGCGCAGGAGCCACAGGAGCTGGCGGCCTTGGTGTGCTTTTTCACATCGTCGACGGAGAACAGCCCGTGCTCCTGTATCGCCTTGACGATGGTGCCTTTGCACACGCCATTGCAGCCGCAGACCTCCATGCTGTCGGGCATCGCCATGGCCTTGTTCTGGCCCTGGTGACCGGTGTCGCCGATGGCTCCTTCGCCGAACATGAGGTGGTCGCGGATCTCGCTGACGTTATGGCCCTCGCGCACCTGACGGAAGTACCAGCCACCATCGGCGGTGTCGCCGTACAGGCAGGCGCCGACGAGGATGTTGTCCTTGATCACCAGCTTCTTGTACACGCCGCCGATAGGGTCGGAGAGGGTGATGGTTTCGGTGCCTTCACCGCCGAGGAAATCGCCCGCGGAGAATAGGTCGATGCCGGTGACTTTCAGCTTGGTCGACGTCACCGAGCCCAGGTAGCGCGAGAAACCCAGCATCGCCAGATGGTTTGCGCAGACTTTGGCCTGCTCGAACAGCGGCGCCACCAGGCCGTAGGCGGTGCCTCGATGGTTGGCGCATTCGCCGACGGCATAGACGCGCGGGTCGTAGGTCTGCAGGGTGTCGTTGACCAGGATGCCGCGGTTGCAGGGTATTCCAGACTTTTCAGCGAGTTCGCTGTTGGGACGGATGCCTGCGGCCATCACCACTAGATCCGCGTCGATCACTTCGTCATCGGCGAAGCGCACGGCTCGTACGCGGCCCTCATCGTTGCCGATCAGCTCGGCGGTCTGCTTCTGCATCTTGAAGTTGAGGCCACGGGCTTCCAGTGCCTGCTGCAGCAGGGTGCCGGCTGTCTTGTCGAGTTGGCGCTCCATCGGCCATTCGCCGATATGCACTACGGTGACCTCCATGCCGCGCAGCTTCAGGCCATTGGCCGCTTCCAGTCCGAGCAAGCCACCGCCGATGACCACGGCGTGTTTGTGGGTCTTGGCGGTGTCCATCATCTTCTGGGTGTCAGCAATGTCGCGGTAGCCGATCACGCCGTCGAGCTGGTTGCCCGGGATCGGCAAGATGAAGGGGTTCGAGCCGGTGGCGATCAGCAGGCGGTCGTACTCGGCCTCGCTGCCGTCTTCGGCGATCACGCGGCGCTTGGCGCGGTCGATCTCGACCACCTTGCGGTTGAGCATCAGACGAATGTTGTTTTCGGCGTACCAGCTGAGGTCGTTGAGCACGATCTCCTCGAAGGTCTGCTCACCGGCCAGCACGGGGGAAAGCAGGATGCGGTTGTAGTTCGGATGGGGCTCAGCACCGAACACGGTGATGTCGTAGAGCTCAGGGGCGAGCTTGAGCAGCTCTTCAAGGGTGCGAACCCCGGCCATGCCATTGCCAATCATCACCAGCTTGAGTTTCTTCATGCTGTTCTCCGTGCCGGGCCGGCGCGCTGAATGCTGTCGGGCCATGCCGTTGAAATATCCAACAACGAAAAAGGCGTCCCACTGATCTCCCAGTGAGGACGCCTTTGTCCTTGTTTTCCGTATTCGGAGCCTGACCCTCCACGTTGAAGGTCCGGCTTGATGTAAGCCTGACAATGCAGAGGCTGTGCCAACCTGATCGCGGTTCAGCGGCTGGCCGCGGTCAGCCGTAGCGCGCATGTCGCCCTGCGCGACGTCTTCGTCGCGCAGCCCAGCACTGACGGGCGCCTGGCACGGAGCGAACCGGTACAGGCGCACGTAATGCTGCGCTGTCTTATCGTTTCGCCAAGCCTGCGCAACCGGGCCGAAGCGACTTGCAGCTGCACCCCTATATAGCAAGCTGCGCAGTACTGGTGCGTCGGTGGACTGCTGCGAGTCTTTTTGGTGGGCTGAAGCCCACCCTACGCAATGAGGCCGTGTGTCGTGACGGCTCTTGGTGGTTGAGACCCGTAGGTGAACCGGGTGGCAGCTCCGCTGCACCCGTAGGGTGGGCTTCAGCCCACCATTACGGAGGAGGTCGCGGGCTGCATGGCGAAATTGACCGTTGACAGCCGCCGGCCCGCTTTTCTATTGTTTCGCCCATGCGCCGATTTAGTCAGCTACTTGCGGGGCGCCTGGAGCCAAGGCTTCGAAATACCGCTAAAGCGCTGGTTCGGTGTCGCCTCCCACCGCTGCCCAGCGGAATTCTCGAGGCGGGACTTCTCCCAATGAATGCACTGCAACGCGCCCCTCTACGTTTGGCCCCTATCACCAGTGGGCTTGTCCGCAGCAACCCGAAAATCCTCCTTGGCGGTAGCCATCAACCTTCGTTGTTACGTTATCTAGACGGCTGGCCGAAGCGCTGGGGCAGGCCGCGTGCCTTTCAGGTTCAGTTCACCGGGGTCGATGAGTCGCTGGCGCACTTTGCATCGAACAGTTTCGATATGGCCGTGATCCAGGCGCCGAGCGCTGAACGTCTCGAAGACTGCGTGCGGCAACTGACGCGTGTGGCCCGGCAAGGTTTGATCGTCCGGCGCGTGTCGGTCTGATCGCAAGGTGATTGGTTAGCTGCCTTTCGCCAACCAGACCACCAGCATCAGATTTAGCAGCAGTGAAATCAGGGCCAGCCCACGCCAGACCTTCAGCGGTTCGCGTTCCAGCAGCGGTAGTGTTGCCGTGTTGCTGGCCAGCCGCTCCCCCTGTTCCAAGGTCAGCAGCCATTCCTCCGCGGTTTCGAAGCGCTGCGAGGGGTCAACCGCGACGGCGCGCCTGAGCATGTCATCCAGCCACTGGGGCAGATCAGGGCGATACCGGTTTGCTGGCACAGGGCTGCCGAAACGGGGCCGCTGGAAAGCCTCGACTTCGCCGTAGGGAAAACGGCCGGTCAGCAGGAAGTAGAGGGTGACGCCTGCCGCATAGAGGTCCTGCTCCCGGCTCGGCGCTTCGCCGCTAAAGGCCTCGGGCGCGATATAGCTTGGGGTGCCCGGAAGATGATGCGGCAGGTCACGGGACAGACCTGGGCAATAGGCGAGGCCGAAATCCAGCAGGCGCAACTCGCGGTTGTCATCCAGATGCAGATTCTCGGGCTTGATATCGCGGTGCAGGATGTTGCGCCGGTGCAGCATGCCCAATGCTCGGACCAGGCATGGGGCCATCTGCAGCCAATCGGTCAGTGCCATCGGGCCCTGTTGAGTGAATTGCTGGGCGAGGGTCTGGCCACGGTATTCACGCTGCACGTAGTACAGGTGCTGGCGCTGGGGCAGTCCGTGGACTTCGGGAAAGGCACGGCCGGCGACGCGGCGCAGAAACCACTCTTCCTGCAGCAGGGCTGGCCCGGCTTCGGGTTCATCGTCGCGGCTGGGCGGCAGCGTTTTCAGCAACCAGGGCTGACCCTGCTGATCACTCACGCGGTAGACCAGCGACTGGCGCGACTCGGCCAGCAGCGAGTCGACGGCCCAGCCTTCGAACACCTGTCCGGGGCGTAGCTTGGGTGGCAACGGCCAATCTGCAAGCTGTGCGAGCGAATCGGCTAGTGCCGCTTCCGGCAGTTCGTCGACCCGCAGCAGCAGGGCGCTGGCGTTGTCCTGGCTGCCGGTCTGGTGGGCTAGATGGACCAGTGTTCTGGCCGCGCCGGACAGATCAGGTTCGGCGCTGAGCACATTCCGGATATCGCCTTCGGTAATGCTGGCCCAGACACCATCACTCAGCAGCAAAAAGGATTCGCCGAGGCGCAGCTCGCCGTCGAGGTAATCCACCACCAGATGCTGGTCCAGGCCCATGGCACGCTTGAGCACGTGCTGCATGTTCGGCTGTTCCCATACGTGGTCTTCACTGAGCCGCTGCAGCTCGCCATCGAGCCAGCGATAGGCGCGACAGTCACCAACATGGGCGAGGGTGAAGCGACGGCCGCGCAGCACCAACGCGGTCATTGTGGTCAGCAGCGGTTGCCCACCCCCGTTGGCCTGCAGCCAGCGGTTGTGAGCAACCAGCAGTCGATCGAGAGATTGCGCCACGGTCCAGGTCTCCGGCGTGGCGTAGTAATCGGTGGCCAGCGCCTGCAAGGTCGCGCGTGCCGCCAGGCCGCCATCGGCGCACTGGCTGACGCCGTCCGCAATCGCAAACAGCGCGCCCTTGCTTGCGGCGAGCCCGGGGGTTGGCGTGACGATCCGCAGCGCGTCCTGATTTTCCTCACGGGGGCCGGTTGCGGTGGCTTCGCCAAACGACAGCTGCAACGGCATGAGGCAATGCTCCGATGGGGCTAAGCGGGAATGGACGGCGAAGGCAGGCCCTATGGCCTGCCTTGTGGTTAGCGTATTCGAACTCAGACGCGTGCGGCGGTCATCGCGGCGGAACCCCAGGTGGTCCTCCAGCGACGCTTCACGCCATAGAGCCCGAACCACGCCAGCGCACCGAGGCTGGCGAACAGCCACAGACCCATCTGGTAGTCACCGGTGGCCTGCTTGACTGCACCCAGACCGGCGGTCAGCAGGAAGCCACCGATACCACCGGCCATCCCGACCAGTCCGGTCATCACGCCGATTTCCTTGTTGAATCGCTGTGGCACCAGCTGGAACACCGCGCCGTTACCTGCGCCAAGGCTGAGCATGGCAACGACGAACAGCGCCAGCGCCGCCGTCGAGCTTGGCAGGTTGAAGCCGACCACGAACAGGCACGCCGCGGCGACGGTGTACATCACCAGCAGCGAGCGAATACCGCCGATGCGGTCCGCCAGTGCACCGCCCAACGGGCGCAGCAGGCTGCCGGCAAAGACGCAAGCCGCGGTGTAGTAGCCGGCCTTGACCGGATCGAAGGCGTACTGATCGTGGAAATAGCCGGGTAGGGTGCTGGCCAGGCCAAGGAAGCCGCCGAAGGTCACGCTGTAGAAGAACATGAACCACCAGCTGTCGCGATCACCAAGCGCCTTCATGTAATCGGCGAAGGACTTCGGCGCAGGGCGGTTCGGCGCATTCTTGGCGAGCGAGGCAAAGATGATCAGCGTCAGCACCAGGGGAATCAGTGCCAGACCGAACACGTTGCTCCAGCCGAACATCGTGGCCAGTACCGGTGCGAACAGCGCCGCGAGCACCGTGCCGGAGTTGCCTGCACCGGCAATGCCCATGGCCTTGCCCTGATGCTGCGGCGGATACCACTGCGAGGCCAGGGGTAGCGCCACGGCGAACGAAGCGCCGGCCATGCCGAGGAACAGGCCGAGCAGCAGCGCTTGCTCATAGCTGTGAATGCCATGCAGCCAGGCGATGAACAAGGCGGCGATCACCACGACCTGGCCGAACAACCCAGCGGTCTTCGGCGAGGTGCGATCGGCGAGCATGCCCAGCACCAGTCTGAGCACGGCGCCGGAGAGAATGGGTGTGGCGACCATGAAGGCACGCTGTTGCGTAGTCAGCCCCAGGTCGGCGGCGATCTGCACGCCCATGGGGCCGAGCACGTACCAGACCATGAAACTCAAGTCGAAATAGAGAAAGGCGGAGAACAGTGTCGGGGTGTGGCCGGCTTTCCAGAAACTGGTATTCATCGGGTAGGCTCCAGGCATTCATCTAGTGCAAAAGAGGCCGCCCCAGCTTCGAGGCGAAAACAAAAAGGCGCCGCACCACGCCTGCCGGAGCAGGAATGTTGCGACGCCTTTGTCTTAATGTGGAGACCGCCGTTGGCCTACCGTGCCGAGAGCCAAGCACCTAGCGTGCCAGTCTGCTGCCGGCCGCGTTTTACGCAGCAGTGATGCTGGGCACGGACAACCGGACGTCGTCGGCTGCACAACCGTTGTGCGATGAGCGCCATTTCGGGGCAGTGCTTTGGTGAATGTCTTTATCCTCTCGGTGGCTGCTAGGCTTGGCCTGCAAAGCTTTGAGGAGTGATCGATGCCCGTTATTGCCACCCTGACCCTGAACCCGGCAATGGATCTGTCCGTCAGCACTGCGCGGGTGACCAGCACCGAGAAGTTGCGCTGCTCGCTGCCGCGGCATGACCCGGGCGGCGGAGGGATCAATGTCGCGCGGGTGGTCGATACGCTGGGGGGCGATGCGGTGGCCATCTATCCCGCAGGCGGTCCGTTCGGTGATCTGCTCACGCGTGCGCTGGATCAGCTGGGCCTGGCGCACCGCCCCGTTCCGATCGTTGGCGACACGCGTGAAAGTTTCACGGTGGACGAATTCGAGACTGGGCTGCAGTACCGTTTCGTGCTGCCTGGTCCTTCCTTGTCCTCAGATGAGCTGACCCGCTGCCTCGACGTATTGGCCTCGCTGGATCCAGCGCCGAGGTATCTGGTGCTGAGCGGGAGCTTTCCGCCGGGTGTGACGCTTACGTTCTACGATGATCTGCTCAGACTGACGCGACGCATCGGTGCCAGGCTGGTCGTCGACCTGTCCGGCGAGCCCCTGGCCTACGCTGCCCGCCGGGGCGGTGCATACCTGCTGAAACCGAGCCTCAACGAGCTGTCGACTCTGGTGGGTCGCGCGATCACGAGCGAAGTGGAACAGGAGCAAGCGCTACGCGGCCTGATGGCGAACGGTTGTGCGCAAATAATTGTGCTCTCGCTGGGCGCGGAAGGGGCGCTGGTGGCCTATGGCGAGCAGCTACACCGGCTGCGCTCGCCACAGGTCCCAGTCGTCAGTGCGGTGGGCGCCGGCGACAGTATGCTCGGTGCCATTGTGCTGGCGCTGGCCGAGGGGCGCGGCATTGATGAGGCTGCGCGCTTCGGTATCGCCGCCGGGAGCGCAACCGTGATGCGCCCCGGTACCGAACTCTGCCATCGCGAGGATGTGCAGCGACTGCTGCAGCTCGGCGATGGCGAATGTTGGGCTAATTGATCCGGTTGACCCGCGGGAATTTCGCGGCAAATGCGTCAGGCATGGCGACGACACGGCTTTGCGAATAGTCGTAAAAAACGAAGCCGGATTTGGCCATGGCAATCAGGGTGCCATCGGCCGGCCGGGTAATACGGAAGGTGATGTCGCCGCCGTACTTGTTGAAATCCATGACGCCGACCTCGAACAACAAGGCATCCCGTGCATGGGCTTCGGCTTTGTAGGTGGTGGCCAGGTCGGTGACGATAATTCCACCACCGTCCTTGTTGGTCTCTGCGATGCCATAGGCAAACAGGAAGCGCGCGCGGGCCTCTGAAATCATCGAGATCATCGAGTCGTTCGCCAGATGGTTGCCGGCGTTGATATCGGTGATACGTACCGTCAGTTGGGTGGTGAAACAGAACTGGTCTTCTGGGAACTGCAGGGTCAGACGGGCCATGGTGCTCTCGTGGACTGGATGCGTGGCGCCGGTTCAGCGCAACGTGCGGGACGCGGATTGTACGCGTCCGCCGAGCAGGCCCAAGTCCGACAATCGTCTCAAGTGGCTGCGCCCTTTGCTGTCATACCCATTAAGCGATGCTATGGCGAATACCCTGCAGGCGCTCATCAATAATCGGCGTGATCAACGCGTAGCATTCGGCCGGCGCGAGGCTGATGCGCGGCGCATTGATCAGGTTCTGCTCCAGGTGTTCGATGAGGCTGCTCAGCGTCTTGCCGCCAATCGGGTCGGCCAGTCGCTGGCACAGGTAACGCATCTGGATCTGCATATCCAGCGGGCAGGTGTCGAAATTGGCCGCACGCACCGCGAGGCCGCGCAACCGGCCAAGGTCTTCCAGTGCGCGGCAGGCTTCGCATAGGCCGGTGACCTGTGGATTGCCCTGGTAGGCCAGGCGCAGCTCCAGTACGTGAATGCTCTCGAGCACCTGTTCGATGAGGATGCAGTGCGGCTCGAAGTCGGCCGGGTTCTGGCGAACCTGCTGCCACAGCGCGCGCATCGCGGGGCGGTTTTCGTCGCCATTCCATTCCTGCCAGAGCCGGTCGAGACGGCCAGCCACTTCCAGGCGCTGCGTTGCTGCCGAGGCATTGCGCTGACCACCGAGGCCACGATGTTTCTGGATGAACTGTAGAACTTCCAGCGCCTGCTGCAGCGCCTGGACGTCGGTGGTGCTGATTCGCTTGCGATGCCGCTCGGCCGCGACGCGGCTCAGATGGTTGCCAAGCAGGACCAGGCAGGCGGCCAGGGTCAGGGCGATTGATACTTCCATGGTCAGGCTTCCGTACGGCTGAGGCGGGTGAGATAGAGGGTCAGGCTGTGCAGTTCTTCGGCCTGGGCGCGCTGCTGATCGACGCCTGTTTCGACGTGCTCGAGCTGGACGCGAAGCAGGTGATTGCTGTTGCGCTGTTCGTCGAGGGCCGCATGCAAATGGTCGAGTTCGGCCAGGCTCTGCTGACTGCGTCGCGCCAACTGATCGAGTTCGGTCGCCAGCGCGCTGCTCTGCTGGCCGCTTTGCTCGAGCAACTGCTGATGCTGAACGACCTCGACTTCCACACGGCGGACAGCAGCGCCTGTGGTTGCAACCACACGGGTGATGTCCTGAGCGGCCCGGTCGCTGGTCAGCGCCAACTGACGAACCTCGTCAGCGACGACTGCAAAGCCGCGGCCATGCTCGCCGGCGCGCGCGGCTTCGATCGAGGCATTCAAGGCGAGCAGCTGGGTTTGTTTGGCGACGTTCTGGATGCTTAACGCGGCGTTGCCCACCGCGGCGGTGTCCAGAAGCAGCTGGCCGACCGCATCGGCGGTGCGTTGCATGCTTTCGCGGACATCGCTCATCGAATGGCTGACAGTCAGAGCGCTGTCGCGACCGGCCTGGCTGTCACGATGGGTTTCGGCAAAGGCCTGCATGGCTTGCTGGCCCAGCGTGTCGACACGCGCGAGGTTGTCGCTCAGCGCTTTGCTGGCGTCACTGATTGCCAGGACGCGCTGACCCTGGTCGATGCTGCTGTGCTCGGCTGCACCGGCCATGCGCTCCAGGGCATCGCTGGCGAATTGCACCTCGCTGCGCAGACGTTCGCTGCGCAGCGACTGGGCACTGAAAGCAGCAACCAGATCCTCGCGCGGCTCGCTGAGGTGCTGTTGCCGGCCAAGCAGCCTCAACAGGTGGTCGCTATGACGCTGGCTTGCGCGCCGTTTGCGCTGTTGGCTGAGTTGCATGCCTCCGGCAAGGCAACCGAGCATCAGCGACAGCAGCGGCTGCTGCCAGAGGGCTGCGAGACAGGCGCCCGCCCAGGCCGCAAGCAGCAGCCAGTCCAGGTGCTGGCTTACCGCAGTGCCTGGCTCGGCTTTGAAGGCTTCTGTCGTCTGGCTGGTCCCGATCAATGCTCTGTCCATGTCGTTGATTCCGGTTCGATTTGCTGAGGGCTGTGCGAGCTCGAACTGAACACGCTTCGCGAGCAACTTCGTTGATACGAAAAGTGTCGGTACGGCGCGCCATGCAAGGCAAAACTGAGCCGTGTGGTGGTCATGCCGCGGGCCGCTGCTGGCGTTGGTAGAGGAACTCGAGGACTTGCGCGCGGTAAGCGTGGTACTGAGCGTCGTGTGCCAACGTCATGCGGTCGCGTGGATGCGGGAGATCAACGCGCAGGATGTCGCCGATGGTGGCCGAGGGGCCATTGGTCATCATCACGATACGGTCGGAGAGCAGGACGGCCTCGTCGACGTCATGGGTGATCATGATCACCGTGTTACCGAGGTCGGAGTGGATCTCCATCAGCGAGTCCTGCAGGTGCGCACGAGTCAGCGCATCGAGCGCGCCGAAGGGCTCGTCCATCAGCAGTACCTTGGGCTGCATGGCCAGTGCGCGGGCAATGCCGATGCGCTGCTTCATGCCGCCGGAGATCTCGCTGGGGCGCTTGTCGCGGGCGTGGGTCATGTGCACCAGTTCGAGGTTGTGCTCGATCCAGTCGCGCATTTCACGTCTGTTCTTCTGGCCCTTGAAGACCTGGCGCACCGCCAGTTCGACGTTCTCATAGCAGGAAAGCCAGGGCAGCAAGCTGTGGTTCTGGAACACCACAGCGCGCTCCGGGCCGGGCTCGTTGACCTCTCGGCCGTCGAGGATCACGCCGCCGGTGGTGGCCTGATAGAGGCCAGCGACGATATTCAGCACCGTCGACTTGCCGCAGCCGGAGTGACCGATCAGCGAAACGAATTCGCCTTTGGCGATGCGCAGATTGACGTTCTGCAGGGCGCAGTAGAGGCCCTTGTCGGTGGGGAAGCTGATACCGACGCCGGTGAGTTCGAGATGGGTAGGGTTCATCGTGGTTTCCTCAGCGCAGGTCTGCGTTTTTGTCCCAGCTCACGCGGCGCTGGAGCATCAGCATGATGCGATCCAGGGCGAAGCCGATCAGGCCGATGACGATCACCGCGACCATGATTCGGCCGAGGGAGTTGGAGCTGCCGTTCTGGAACTCGTCCCAGATGAATTTACCGAGGCCGGGGTTCTGCGCCAGCATTTCCGCGGCGATCAGCACCATCCAGCCGGTCGCCAGCGACAGCCGCAGGCCGGTGAAAATCATAGGGATGGCGGCGGGCAGGACGATGCGGCGCACATGGCTCAGCGGCGACAGGCGCAGCACGCGGCTGACGTTTTGCAGATCCTTGTCGAGGTTGGCGACGCCGACGGTGGTGTTGATCACCGTTGGCCACAGGCAACACAGGGCGACGGTCAGCGCCGAGGTGACGAAGGACTTCGCCATCAACGGGTCCTCACTGACATAGACGGCGCTGACCACCATGGTCACCAGCGGCAGCCAGGCCAGCGGCGACACCGGCTTGAAGATCTGGATCAGCGGGTTCATCGCGCTGTACACCGTCTTGCTCAGCCCGCAGACGATGCCCAGCGGCACGGCTATCAGCGAGGCAATGGCAAAGCCGGTCATCACCGTGTAGAGGCTGGTGAAGATCTGCTCGAAGAAGGTCGGCTTGCCGGTGTAAGAGCGAATCTTCACCTCGGCGTCCGGGTTCTTCGCCAGCTTGGCGGCGTTGCGTTCCTCTTGGCGCTGGTAGAAGGCATCGGCTTTCTCCCGCGACTGGACATGGGCATCGACCAGCCCGTTGAACTGCTCGGCTACCTGGCTGGGCCCTGGAAACTGGCCGAGGCTAGTCTGGATATTGGTCGCCACCAGCTGCCAGAACAGCAGGAAGGCCAGAATGCCCACCAGCGGCATGATTACCTGCGGTAGCCAGCGCTTGAGCCGGGCCTGGCGGCCGGCCTCGAGCGTTTGCTTGATGTTTTTTGCGACGGCTGGATTGCTCATCGACGTGTCCTCTCCGGGTATCGGGAGCCGCAACGGCTCCCTGGTGGCGGGATCAGAGGGTGGTATCGCCTTTCAGGCCGATCGCGAACTGTTCGAGATAGGCGTTGGGCGTGTGTCCGTCGTAGGTGATGCCATCAATGGTGTCGGCCAGCGGCTCGCGGACGCCGTCTTCATCGGCTGCGGGAAAGTCGTCCGCAGTGAGCAGGCCGTCTTCGATCAGCGCGGCGGCGGCTTCGCGGTAAATGTCGGGGCGATAAACCTGCTTGGCGGTCTCCAGATACCAGCTGTCCGGCTTGGCTTCGGCGATCTGGCCCCAGCGGCGCATCTGCGTCAGGTACCAGATGGCGTCGGAGTAGTAGGGGTAGGTGGCGTGATAGCGGAAGAAGACGTTGAAGTCCGGTACCTCGCGCTTGTCGCCTTTTTCGAACTCGAAGGTGCCGGTCATGGAATTGGCGATGACCTTGGCATCGGCACCCACGTACTCGGGCCGCGCGAGAATCTCCACCGCTTCCTGGCGGTTGGCGTTGTTGTTTTCATCAAGCCACTTGCCGGCTCGGATCAGCGCCTTGACCAGCCGTTTGTGAGTTTCCGGGTTGGCTTCGGCCCAGGCCTTGGAGACGCCGAAGACCTTCTCCGACATGTTCTTGCGGATCGCGTAGTCGGCCACTACCGGCACGCCGATACCCTTGAACACCGCCTGCTGGTTCCACGGCTCGCCAACGCTGTAGCCATGGATGGTGCCGGCTTCCATGGTCGAAGGCATCTGTGGCGGCGGAGTGACCGAGAGCAATGCCTGGGCATCGATCTGGCCGCTGATGTCGCCCTTGTTCGGTGCGTAGTAGCCGGGATGAATGCCGCCAGCGGCGAGCCAGTAGCGCAGCTCGTAATTGTGGGTGGAGACCGGGAACACCATGCCCAGGTTGAACGACTTGCCGCTGGCGTTGAGCTGCTCGATCACAGGTTTCAGCGCGTCGGCCTTGATCGGGTGCTGCGGTTTGCCATCGACCATCGGCACGTTGGGCTTCATTTGCTCCCAGACGGCGTTAGACATCGTGATGGCATTGCCATTGAGGTCCATGGTGAAGGCCGTAATGATGTCGGCCTTGGTGCCAAAGCCGATGGTGGCGCCGATCGGCTGGCCAGAGAGCATGTGCGCGCCGTCCAGCTCGCCATCGATCACGCGGTCCAGCAGCACCTTCCAGTTGGCTTGAGCTTCGAGCGTGACATAGAGCCCTTCATCTTCGAAAAAGCCCTTTTCGTAGGCGATGGCAAGGGGCGCCATGTCAGTGAGCTTGATGAAGCCAAGCTTCAGCTCTTCTTTCTCCGGTTCGGCAGCCCAGGCGGTCATCGGTACCAATTGCAGCAGGGCAGAGCATCCGAGGCTGGCAACCAGTGTTTTCAGCAGCGTACGGCGAGTCTTGCGCATGATTCTTCCCTCAATCGCGAAACGAAAAAAAGGCGTAACGGACGCACCCTCTGCATGAGCAGAGCGAGCACCGTTGACGCCTTTGTCAATTCGTCCCGATCACCGCCGTTGGCGACCCGAAGACGTGGTACTGGAGGGATTGCAAGGGGCTTGCCAGTTCGCGCAATGCCGGGATTTGCAGCGGCTAAAAATAAAAAAGCTACATCAATACAATGGCTTGCGTATCGAGCGAGTCATGGGCAGGTTGCCGCGGTCTCGGCACGCTGCAACTCGGTTCGGCGCGATAGGCGTGCAGCCAGCGCACCCCTTGGCTCCGTTTTGGTTCGTTTGAACGGAGCGCAGGCGTGCTGCTCATGAGGCGAAAAGTGGGCTTGGCTGTCTAGGCGTTGTTGCGGGGGCGAGGGCAGTACGGTTCGGCCCAGAACCGCGTGGTTTGAGAAGCGAACAAATCCGCTACGAGGGACGCATTGTGCAAGCCTCAGCACTGGGCCCTTACCTGACACCTGGCATGGTCTTGAACGGCCGAATGTATCCGGCCATTTGGCTAGGCTAACGCTAGGAGAGGGCCGAAACGCCGCCGCAGGTTACTGCCCCAGCAGGTCGTTCATCGCAATGATCTGTTCAGCCACCTGAATCAGCTTTTGCTGGCGGCTCATGGCCTGGCGGCGCATCAGGGTGTAGGCCTCTTCCTCGTTGCAGCTGCGCATCTTCATCAGCATGCCCTTGGCGAGTTCGATGCGCTTGCGCTCGACCAGTTGCTGGTCGCGCGCGTGCAGTTGCGCACGGATCGCCTGGTCACTTTCGAAGCGGGCCATGGCCACGTCGAGGATCGGTTTCAGGCGCTGGGCCTGGATGCCTTCAACGATATAGGCGCTGACGCCGGCGCGGATGGCCTGGCGCATCGCGTTGGGGTTGTTGTCGTCGGTGAACATGACGATCGGACGGGGCTGGTCACGGCTGACCATCACCACTTGCTCCATTACGTCGCGGCCGGGGGAGTCGGTGTCGATCAGCACCACATCCGGGCGAATCGCCTCGACCCGTTCGGGCAGGTCGATGGTCAGACCGGATTCCTCTATCACCTCGAATCCGGCTTCGATCAGAGCGCTGCGCAAGCGGCCGACCTTGCGTGGGGTATCGTCGATCAGGAGAACGCGAAGCATGACAGTCTCCCTTTTCAAGGCTTGGGGCGCAGTGCGGTATCAGCCAGTGCATGCAACGCGAAGCTGCGTGCGTAACCCGCAGGATCGCTGCCATCCCAGCGACTGCCGTCCATGAGAATGGCGTTGCGCATGGGTGAGTCGGGCACAGGGATGTTCAAGGCAGTTGCCGCGTCACGGTAGAGGCTGGTCTGCTGCACGCTTTGCGCCACGGCGAGATAATCCGGATCTTCACGCAGCAGGCCCCAACGGCGTAGCTGAGTCATGAACCAGAGGCCGTCGGAGTGGTAGGGCATGTTCACTTCGCCGTTGCCAAAGAAGCGCAGCGGGTGCTTGTCCAGCCAGGCATGGCCGAGGCCGTCTTCATATTGACCGAGAAAGCGGGGCTCGATGGCCGCAACGGGCGCATCGACATAGTCGCTACCGGCGATCAGCTGCGCGGTGCTGCGGCGGTTTTCCTGGCTCTCGTCTATGAAACGGCTGGCCTCTAGGATGGCCATGACCAGCGCACGGGCGGTATTGGGGTACTGATCGACGAATTCGCGCGTGCAGCCGAGCACTTTTTCCGGATGGTCCGGCCAGATCGATTGGCTGGTCGCGATGGTGAAGCCCATGTCTTCTTCAATGGCCTGCGCGCCCCAGGGCTCGCCGGCGCAGAAGCCATCGATGCGACGCGCCCGTAAATGGGCCACCATCAGGGATGGCGGCACCACCAGCGTGCGCACGTCGGCCAGCGGGTGAATGCCGTAGGCGGCCAGCCAGTAGTAGAGCCAGAGCGCATGAGTACCGGTTGGAAATGTCTGCGCGAGGGTGAGTTTTGCACCACTCTGGCGCACGCATTTGCCGAGCGCATCGGGATCGGTCACGCCGGCGGCCTTCAGCTCACGGGAGAGGCTGATGCTCTGACCGTTTTGCGCCAGCCCCATCAACACCGCCATGTCCTTCGGTGCACCGCCTCCGATGCCCAGATGCACGGCGTATATCAGCCCGTAAAGCCCATGAGCGGCATCCAGTTCGCCTTCGACGAGTTTGTCTCGCACGCTGGACCAGGAACTCTGCCGTTGCAGGTTGAGCGTGAGGCCGTAGGGCTGGGCAAAGCCCTGGGTGGCGGCGACGATCAGTGATGCAGCATCGGTCAACGCCATGAAACCAAGGTTCACGACATGCTTTTCTGGCGCGTCGCTGCCGGCGACCCAGGCTTTGGCGTCAGGACGGAGCGAAGGGGTGGGGTCGGTCATGCTGAGGGGAACCTTTGCCATGCGAAGCGCACACCGTCCGGAAGGGGTTCGGTGCGAGCCGGGATACCTGACTCAGGTTTAGCAAGCCACATGCCAAGCGCAGGACACGACGCGTCTATCTACTCGCTACTTGGCGCACGAACCAGCGGCAGCGGCGAATGGACTGGTCGTAACCCCGGAACTGGGACCCCCAATTCAGCGCGGGTACAACGGCGGCAGTGCGCTGGCTTCCCGTTCTGCATCGCCAGCCTGTCTTGCCGGCAGGCTCTGAATGGCCTGCCACAAGGCTTCGCCTTGCCAGCGTTGACCGGTCTCGCTGTACAGCGCACCGTTTAGCCCGTCGAGTGCGTCGGACAGCGGCTCGAAGCGCGCCGCCATATCGGCCAGCGTCTCGGGCTGCTGACGCGCCCAGGCATCAAGTGCATGGCGGGTAGCCTGAGTGTCATTGGCCAGGCAGGCCCGTTTCAGGTCATCGAGCAGGCTGCGCGGGGTCGGGCCGGTCTGCACGGTGCGGATCACCGCAGGTTGGCTACGCGCATGTAGCCACAGGCCAAAGCCGAGCAGGGTGGTCAGCGCCAGCAAGGCGCTGCTCAGCTGCCAGGGCCACAGCCGACGCGCTTCACGCTGTTCAGGCACGTCTGGTGCGTCGATGGCGGGCTGTTGAAGGTTCGGGTTGTCGGCCACCAGCAGGTTCCGCCCAGGCAGAGTGCTGCGCTCCAGGCGATCGTCAAGGGTGTTCCACCAGACCACTTCAACGGGTGGGAGCTGGAAATCACCGGTGCGCGTCGCGACCAGGGCTTCGCGCTGCTCGCGACTGCCGCTGACGCCGTTGGCGGTGATTTCGTTGTTCAGGGTCGGCTGGTCGGGGTAGCTGCGCAGGCCTGGAACCTCGGTCGAGCCGATGGGTGGCAGCTGGCTACTGGTCAATCCGTCGGCTTTCAGCAAAAGGCTGCGGGTCAGGGCTTCACCCAGTTGAGCGTCCGCCGGCTCCGGACTCCAGGCTTCGACCAGCGTCAGGCTTCGGGCAGGCAGCCAGGGGACGTCGGCGGGATACTCAGCTGGCTTGGCTTTGACCGTCAACGGAATAGTGGGAGATTTCACCTGGGTCGAACGCCCGAATCTGGAGCCGTACTGATCACCGGTCGCCGGTGCGACCGTGGTGGCGCCGAACAGCTGTGCGGGGATCGTCAGCTCGCCGCTCTTCTGCGGAAACAGCGCATAGCGGATTTCGATCACGCCGTGGCGAACCCCATTGATGTCTTTTTCATAGGTGCGGGGCTCGCCCAGTCGCTCCACCAGCGCGTCGCTCATTTGCAGCGGGGACAAGGTGCTGTCGTCGTAGAGCGATACGGAATGGTAGATACGCAGGGTCAGCAGCACCTGTGCCTGCACATAGGCCACTTCCTGATCGAGGCTGGCGTCGATGAAAATCGGAGCAAGAAGATCGCTATCTCCAGCGCTGGGCTCGGTGACATGCAAGGTGATGGGTTCGCTACGGGCATCGCCGAGTTGCAGCGGCGGAATGACGACATAGCCGGTCTGCAGTGGCTGGAGCGTGACCTGCCATTGGGTTATCGCCTTCGCCTCGCCATTGGCGCCGGCAAGCTGGTTGCTCTGGCGAGTACCTGACACCTTGAAAAGCCCGTCGAGCGGCTGCAAGTCGGGCTTGCCAAAGGCGGTGCCGTCGGCCGTTTCCAGAGTGAGTTCGACCGTTTCGTCCAGGCTCAATTCGGTGCGGTCGACCCGAGCGAGCAAGGTGGCCGCGTTCGTCTGCAGGCCCAGCAGGAGCAGAAACACCAATGTCATCCAGCGCATCATCGATTCAATCCCTGCCGTTTGCGTTGTTCATAAAGAAACTTGCGCCTTAGCAGCTCGCCGGGATCGTCCGGAATCTTGCGCAGCCACTGGTTCATTGCCTGATCCTGCTCGGGATCGACAGGCACTTGCTGGGCTTGTGCGATCGGCTGGTCGGTCGCTTCTGAGTTGGACTCGGGAGGGGCCTCGTTCTGTGTTTCGCTCGACACCGCGCCCGCTTGGCTTGGCGGGGCCTGCGTCGTGGCTTGATCCGTCGAGGCAGGCGATGCGGCTGGCCCTTTGCTTCCGCGCGCCTGCATCTGCTGTGCGGTTTCAGGTGTCCGTTCTTGCGGTGTCGGCTCGTCGGGATTGGCTTCTTCCTGAGTCTGTTGCTGGCGCAGGGCCTCTTCGACTGCGGCTTTATTACGCCGCGCAACGTCCAGGCCAGGGTCCAGTTCCAAGGCTTGCTCATAAGCCTCGATGGCGGCTTTCAGCTCATCATTGCGTGCCAAGGCATTGCCGCGGTTGTAGTGGTCGGCTGCGGAGTCGCCCTGGCTGAATTGTTCCGCGGCGCCGGCAAAGTCTCCGGCCTGGTAGCGCGCATAGCCCTGCCACTGGTAATTCTTGAAGTGTTTCGCGGCTTCGTCTGGGCGAGAAGATTCCAGCAGGCGCATGCCCTGCTGATCGGGGCGCAGCCAGAGGTCGTCAAAGCTTAGAGCGCTCGCGGGTTGCGGGACGAACAGTAAGAGTGGCAAGCAGAAAAGCCAGCCCCGTCGTCCGGCACAGGCTGCAAGCAACAACAGGGGCAGTAGCAGCCAGTAGCCTTGGTCATGCCAGGTGTCGAGACGGGTGGTCTCGTCTTGCGCCACGAGCTTGCCGTTGCGTTCGAGCAAACCGAGGTTGCGCAGGTCCGCATCATCGACTCGAGCCTGCTGATAGCGCCCACCGATACGGCTGGCAAAACGCCGCATGGCAGTTTCGTCGAGCCGAGGAATGATGATGGCGCCTTTATCATCTTTAAGGAAACTGCCGTCCTCACGGGGAATCGGGGCGCCCTGTTCGGTGCCGATGCCGAGCAGGAGCAGCGACTGATCGCCGTCTTCGAGCAGTTGCTCAATTGCTGTGCGTTCTGGCGCGCTCAGGCTGCTGCCGATCAGCAGCAGGCGGCCGCGGCCGTTGGCGCCCTGCTGGAGCAGTTCGATGCCTAGCATCACCGCCAGATCAGCGCGGTAACCAGGTTCGGGCATAAGGTCGGGTTTCAATGCATCCAGAAGATTTTGCGTGGTGGCCATGTCGTTGGACAGCGGCACCAAGGTGTGAGCGCTGCCGGCGAATACCACCACCGCCGTCTGCGCGTCCTGACGGGTCTGGAGCAAATCGATGATCTTGCGTTTAGCCTGCTCGAGCCGGCTTGGGCGCACATCGGTTGCCAGCATGGCCGGGGTGGTCTCCAGCAAGATCACCAGCGGGTCCGTGCGTGACAGGCTGGGCTGCTCGACCTGTTGCCAGCTTGGCCCTAACAGCGCCAGACAGCTTAAAAGCCAGGCGGAGCCAAGCAGAAGCCAAGGGAGCTTGCTGTTACGCAGCTTGCCGCGGGTGAGCAGAACGCTATGAAAGGCTTCGGGCAACAGGCGCTGCCAGCGGCCTGTCTGGCGCTGTCGATGCCATAACCGCCACAACAGCCATATCGGTAGTGGCAATAGGATTAACCAGAACGGTCTGAGCAAGTGCGGCAGAAGTTCGCTCATGATGGCGTGCTCCGCCGGGCGAGTTGACGCAGCGACAGCGGCCAGATGCTGCGCGCGACCAGCAGCCAGCTGAACAGCAGCGCGGCCCCCAGTGGCCAGGCATAGAGCGCAGTGGCCACGCGTGCCTGAGCCGGCTGTTGGGCTGCAGGTTCGAGTTGGTCGAGTGTGGTACCGACTGCTTCAAGCTCTTCATGCGTACGCGCTCGGAAATACTCGCCGCCGGTTTCATGGGCAATCGCGCGCAGGGTCGTTTCGTCCAGATCGCCGCCGGGGTTGAAACCGAAGCGATTAAGCGTGCTGTCACTCGCTTCTGCACCGATGCCGATGGTATGCACCTTGACGCCTGCCGCCGCGGCGAGGCGAGCTGCGAGCAAGGGGTCGACTTCGCCACCGTTATTTGCGCCGTCGGTAATCAGCACCAACACGCGACTTTTCGCTGGCCTTTCGCGCAGGCGCTTGACTGCTAGGCCGATGGCGTCGCCGAGGGCAGTGTTGTTCCCGGCGATGCCGATCACAGCCTCATCGAGCCAGGTGCGTACCGTTTGCCGGTCGAAGGTCAGTGGTGCCTGCAGGTAGGCCTTGCTGCCGAATAGGATCAGCCCGACGCGGTCGCCGCGCCGCTCGGCAATGAAGTCACCGAGCAGGTGTTTGACCAGTTCCAGCCGGCTGACCTCTTCGCCTTGCCATTGCATGTCCGGGTAGTCCATGGACCCGGACACGTCGACCGCGAGCAATAGGTCGCGACCATTGGTGGGAAGCGGCAGCGGTTCGCCAAGCCATTGTGGCCGCGCGGCCGCGAATACCAGCAGAAGCCAAATGAGCAGATAGGGTAGCTGCTGCCGCCAGGCGGGCAGGGCGATGGCGGCCCGGCGGCCGGCAAGGGCTTCCAGTTCGGCCAGAAAACCAACCTTCAGCGCCGCGTCGCCGCTTTCGGATACTGGCAAAAGCCAGCGCAACAGCCAGGGCAGTGGCAACAGGAGCCAGACCCACGGCCAGGCCAGCTCAAACATGCTTGCGAATCCAGATCTGCACGGACTGCTCTAGGCCTTGGATGGCCTTGTCGTCCAGCCGGCACTCGGCGCGGTAAGTGCCTTCAACCAACACCATCCAGCGCGTCAATCCGGCCGCTGGACACCGATTGTCAAGAAACGCCAGCCAGGCACGCCCGCTCAACGTATGTGGATGATCGTCCGGATAGCGTATCCGACACAGGCGTTTGAGCAGCGCATTGAGTTGCTGCAGCCAGTGGCTGGCCGGTTGGCCATTGTAGGGCTTGTCCAACTGGGCAAGTTCCAGCAGTGCAATCTGGCGCTGAGGGTCGAGGGGTTGTTCGTGTTGGGTCAAATCGCCTCGTTTCCCGCGCTGGAGTCGCTTCCATGGTCGGAATTTCAGCAGAAGAACAACGCTGAGCAGCAGGGCGGCGAGGAACCACCAGCCGGCCGCCAGGGGCCACCAACTTATAGCCGCTGGGGTAATGAGGGGTTCAAGCTCGAGGGCGTTCATCGGGGCGCGCCTTTATGCTGCCCGATGAGGTGTTCGCGCATCTGCTCAACTAGTTCACGCGAGGTATTCAGCGGCATTAACGGCAGGCGTAAACGGTCAGCCAGACGTTTCCAGCGTGCGCTGCGCGCTTCGCCTTGCAGTCGGTAGGTATGTCGCAGCGCGGCGTCATGGGTGTCCAGCTCCAGCCGTGCGCCGAACTGCGCAAAACGCAACAGTCCGGCTGCCGGTAACGCATGATCGAGTGGGTCACAGACCGGGATCAGCAGCAGGTCGACATGCCGCGCAAGCAAGGTCATCTGCTGTTCCGCGGCATCGCTCAGGGCGCGTTCGTCACAGATGATGACCGCCAGGCTACCCGGACGTAGCACTTCGCGTGCACGCCTGAGGGCCAGGCCAAAGGCCTCGGGGTCATCGGGCTGGTCGGCTTCTAGACTGGCATTGGCGCGGGCCAGGCGGTCCAACAGTTGCAGGAGGCTCTGCTTGCTGCGCCGGGGTTTGATTTCTTGCTGTTCGCCGCGCCCGAAGACGAGACCGCCGACGCGGTCGTTGTGACTTAGCGCGGCCCAACCCACCAGGCTGGCGGCCTGGGCAACCACCACTGATTTGAAGGCCCGCTCGCTACCAAAGAACAGCCGTGGACTTTGTTCAACGAGCAAATAGATTGGGCGTTCGCGTTCTTCATGAAACAGCTTGGTATGCGGCTCCTGTGTGCGTGCAGTGACTCGCCAGTCAATGGTGCGGACATCATCACCGGCCTGGTAGATGCGCACCTGATCGAAATCCACCCCACGCCCGCGCAGCTTCGAGTGGTGCAGGCCGACCAACTGGCTGCGCCGATGCGGGCTGGTAAACAAGGGCACTTCACGGACGCGATGACGCATGTCGATAAGCTCGGCAAGGCTCACCCGGATCCCATCGTCGGGCTTCGTAGGCGCCGACCTGTCGGCGGCGGACCGCGAGGGTTGCATCAGGCCACCGCGACCACGTCGAGGATGCGCTGCAGAACGCGATCCTGATCGATACCGGCGGCTTCCGCTTCGAACGAAAGGATCAAGCGATGGCGCAACACATCGAACAGCACGGCCTGAATGTCTTCAGGGCTGACGAAGTCCCGGCCAGCCAGCCAGGCATGGGCGCGTGCACAGCGATCCAGCGAGATCGAACCGCGCGGGCTGGAGCCGTAAGCAATCCAGCCAGCCAGCTCTGCGTCGAACTTCGCGGGGGTGCGCGTCGCCATGACCAGCTGCACCAGGTATTCCTCCACCGCGTCGGCCATGTACAGGCCAAGGATTTCCTTGCGCGCGGCAAAAATCGCCTGCTGAGAAACTCGGTGCTCGGGCGCGGTTTCGCCATTGATTGCTTCACCGCGCGCCTGTTGCAGGATACGTCGTTCCACCGAAGCGTCGGGAAAGCCCAACTTAACGTGCAGCAGGAAGCGGTCCAGCTGCGCTTCGGGCAGAGGATAGGTGCCTTCCTGTTCGATGGGGTTCTGTGTGGCCATCACCAGAAAGAGTGGCGACAGGTCGTAGGTGCTGCGTCCGACGCTGACCTGCCGCTCGGCCATGGCTTCGAGCAGCGCCGACTGGACCTTCGCAGGCGCTCGGTTGATTTCGTCCGCCAGCACCAGATTGTGAAAGATGGGGCCCTGCTGGAATACGAAACTGCCGGTTTCCGGCCGGTAGATCTCGGTACCGGTGATGTCGGCAGGGAGCAGGTCCGGCGTGAACTGGATGCGATGGAATTCCGCTTCGAGGCCTCCTGCAAGCTCTTTGATCGCCCGCGTCTTAGCCAATCCCGGGGCGCCTTCGACGAGCATGTGGCCATCAGCCAGCAGCGCGATCAGCAGACGCTCGATCAGCCGTTCCTGACCAAGAATCTGAGTTGAAAGAAAGTGTCGCAACGCGACTATGGCTTCACGGTGGTCCATCGCTTGGCTCTTCTGCAGGGGCGTGTCGGGGCGGGCGCTCGACCGGCACGACTTTAATTCATTACCGAGGGGCCGGCTATGCGCGGCTCGGCAAGTTCGTCACGCCAGATCAGCCGATGGTCTGCACTGACCGGCGCCGTGCATTGTTCGTCATGCGCCTGAATTAAATGTGACTGCTGGGTCGCTGGCGTCGCCAGACAAAGGAGACCAGAGTGGGGTGCATTCCCGGTCCGCTGAACTAACGTTGAACTTACAGGTTGCGTTGCCGGTCAGGTCCCGCGACTGCCCAAGTCGAATTCCAAGCCAGAATGGAGCGAAAAAATGGCGTTCTTTACAGCTGCCAGCAAAGCCGATTTTCAGCAACAACTGAAAGTGGCCCTGGCACAGCATGTCGACGAGAAACTCCTGCCACAAGTGGGACTCTTCGCCGAACAGTTTTTCGGAATCGTCGCATTGCCCGAGCTGACCCAGCGGCGCATGACCGACCTGGTTGGCTCGACGCTGGCCAGTTGGCGTCTGCTGGAGCGTTTTGACCCGAGCAGCCCTGTCGTTCAGGTATTCAACCCCGATTATGAAAAGCACGGTTGGCAGTCGACCCACAGCGTGGTCGAGGTGCTGCACCCGGATATGCCATTTCTGGTCGACTCGGTGCGCATGGAACTGACCCGTCGTGGCTATGCCATTCACACCCTGCAGAACAGCGTGCTGCAGGTCCGCCGTGACGGGGATGGCAGCCTGGTCGAATTGCTGCCCAAGGGCAGCTCAGGTGAAGGCAGCGAAGCCGAGTCGTTGATCTTCGTCGAAATCGATCGCTGCGCCAGTGCCGCGGCTCTGCATGAACTGGAACAGTCGCTGCATGGCGTGCTAGCTGAGGTACGCCTGGCCGTCACCGATTTTCCAGCGATGAAGGCGAAGGCCGAGGAGCACCATGCCCGTCTGGCGATGTTGCAAACGGCTGATAATGCCCAGCTGGCTGAAAGCATGGATTTTATGCGCTGGCTGGCTGACGATCATTTCACCTTCCTCGGATACGAAGAGTTCACGGTTGTCGACCAGGGCGAGGGCGGTCGCATTATTTATGACGAGGCGTCGCTACTAGGTCTGTCGCGCCATCTACGCACTGGCCTTGAAGCTGACGATCAACTGATCATGCCGCCGGCCCTGGCCTATCTGCGCGAGCCGCTGCTGCTGTCATTCGCCAAGGCGGCTACTCCGAGCCGGGTGCACCGGCCGGCTTATCCGGATTTCGTCTCCATTCGTGAATTCGACGAGCACGGGCGGGTTACCCGTGAGTGCCGCTTCCTCGGACTGTTCACGTCCTCGGTCTACACCCAGAGCGTGCGGCGGATACCCTATATTCGGAGCAAGGTGGCGGAGGTGATCGAGCGGTCGCACTTCGATGATTCGGCGCATCTGGCCAAGGAGCTGACTCAGGTATTGGAAGTGCTGCCGCGCGACGAGTTGTTCCAGATGACGCTCGATCAGCTGTTCAGCACCGCTATTGCCATCGTGCAAATCCAGGAGCGCAACAAGCTGCGCCTGTTCCTGCGTATCGATCCGTATGGGCGCTTCTGCTACTGCCTGGCCTATGTCCCCCGCGACAGTTATTCGACCGAGACCCGCCTGCGCATCCAGCAGGTGCTGGTGGACCGCCTGGAAGCCAGCGGCTGTGAATTTTCCACCTACTTCTCCGAGTCCGTGCTGATCCGCGTGCAGTTCCTGCTGCGTCTGGATCCGCACAAGCAGGTGCAGTTCGATCCAGTCCAGTTGGAAAACGAGGTGGTTCAGGCCTGCCGAACCTGGCAGGACGACTACTCAAACGTGGTCATCGAGCGTTTTGGCGAAGCCCAGGGTACCGGGATACTCGCCGACTTCCCGAAAGGCTTCCCCGCTGGATATCGCGAACGTTTCGCGCCGCAATCGGCGGCTGTTGATATGCAGCACGTGCTCAGTCTCAGCGGACAACGGCCATTGGTGATGAGCTTCTATCAGCCAATCACGGCTGTGGAAAACCGCCTGCACTGCAAGCTCTATCACCTGGATACACCGCTGCCGTTGTCCGACATGCTGCCGATTCTGGAGAACCTCGGGCTACGTGTTCTGGGAGAGTTTCCCTTCCATCTGCGGCGCAAGGATGGCCGTGAATACTGGATTCACGATTTCGCGTTCACCTATGCAGAAGGGCTCGAGATCGATCTGATGGAGATCAACGAGCCGCTGCAGGACGCGTTCATTGCCATCAATAACGGCCAGGCGGAAAATGACGCGTTCAACAGGCTGGTACTGACCGCCGGGCTCACCTGGCGCGAAGTCGCGCTGTTGCGCGCCTACGGCCGGTACCTTAAGCAGATTCGCATGGGCTTCGATCTGGGCTATATCGCCAGCGCTTTGCTCAACCACACCGACATCGCACGCGAACTGGTGCGGCTGTTCAAGATGCGGTTCTACCTGGCGCGCAAACTCGGCGAAGAGGACCTCGCTGATAAACAGGCGCGGCTGGAACAGGCCATCATCACGGCTCTGGATGACGTTGCGGTGCTCAACGAGGACCGCATCCTGCGGCGCTATCTGGCGCTGATCAAGGCAACGCTGCGAACCAACTTCTATCAGGCCGATGCCAGCGGCAAACCGAAGAGCTATTTCAGCTTCAAGCTAGACTCGCGATCGATTCCAGAGATGCCGCGCCCGGCGCCAAAATTCGAAATATTCGTCTATTCGCCACGTGTGGAAGGCGTACACCTGCGAGGCGGCAAAGTCGCGCGAGGCGGCTTGCGCTGGTCCGATCGGGAAGAGGACTACCGCACCGAGGTGCTAGGGCTGGTTAAGGCGCAGCAGGTGAAGAACGCCATCATCGTGCCGGGGGGCGCCAAGGGTGGTTTCGTGCCACGGCGTCTGCCTACCAACGGCTCGCGCGATGAGGTGCTGGCCGAGGGCATCGCTTGCTATCGGATCTTTATCAGCGGCCTGCTAGACATCACCGATAACCTCAAAGAAGGCGTCGTCGTACCGCCTGTCAACGTACTGCGCTACGACGAGGATGACCCTTACCTGGTGGTTGCCGCTGACAAGGGCACCGCAACCTTTTCCGACATTGCCAATGGCATCGCCGCGGAGTACGACTTCTGGTTGGGCGACGCCTTCGCATCGGGTGGTTCTGCTGGCTACGACCACAAAAAGATGGGCATCACTGCCAAGGGCGCCTGGGTCTCGGTGCAGCGGCACTTCCGCGAGCGGGGCATCGATGTCCAGCGCGACAACGTCAGCGTGATTGGCATTGGAGACATGGCTGGCGATGTGTTCGGCAACGGCTTGCTGATGTCCGAAACCTTGCAGCTGGTAGCCGCTTTCAACCATCTGCATATCTTCATCGATCCCGACCCGGACGCTGCGCGCAGCTTTGTCGAGCGGCAGCGCCTGTTCGATATGCCGCGCTCATCCTGGACCGATTACGATTCTTCATTGATTTCCGCCGGCGGTGGCGTGTTTCCCCGTTCAGCTAAGCGTATCGCGATCACGCCACAGATGAAGGCGCGGTTCGAGATCGAGGCGGATCAGCTGACCCCGGCCGAACTGATTCATGCTTTGCTCAAGGCGCCGGTCGATTTGCTATGGAACGGCGGCATTGGCACCTATGTGAAGAGCACGGCGGAGACCCATGCAGACGTTGGGGACAAGGCCAACGACATCCTGCGGGTCAACGGGAACGAGCTGCGTGCCAAGGTCATCGGCGAAGGCGGCAACCTGGGCATCACCCAGTTGGGGCGCGTCGAGTACTGCTTGCAGGGCGGCGCGGCAAATACGGACTTCATTGACAATGCCGGTGGGGTGAACTGCTCCGACCACGAGGTCAACATCAAGATTCTCCTCAACGAGATCGTCAGTGCTGGAGACATGACCGGCAAGCAGCGCGACCAGTTGTTGTTCGAGATGACCGACGCCGTGGCCGAACTGGTGCTGCATGACAACTACAAGCAGACCCAGGCGCTATCGCAGGCCGAACGTCGCGCCCATGAGAGCGGCAGTGAATACAAGCGACTGATCACTTCCCTTGAAGCGGACGGCTTGCTGGATCGCGCGCTTGAATTTCTGCCGAGCGACGAAGTGCTGGCCGAGCGCGCAAACCTGGGCAAGGGATTGACGCGACCTGAGCTGTCGGTGCTGATTTCATACAGCAAGATCGAACTGAAGGAGGCGCTGCTGCAGTCTCGCGTGCCGGACGATGCCTATCTTGCTCGGGAGATGGAAAGCGCATTCCCGCAGTTGCTAGCCGAGCAGTATCGCCCGGCGATGCTGCAACACCGTCTCAAGCGCGAGATTGTCAGCACGCAGATCGCCAACGACCTGATCAATAACATGGGGATCACCTTCGTTCAGCGGCTCAGAGAGGCGACCGGCCTGAGTGTCGCCAACGTTGCGGGTGCTTATGTAATTGTGCGGGACATCTTCCATCTACCCCATTGGTTCCGCCAGATCGAAGCGCTCGATTACAAGGTCCCGTCCGAATTGCAGCTCAACCTCATGGATGAACTGATGCGGCTGGGGCGGCGAGCGACCCGCTGGTTCCTGCGCAACCGTCGAAGCGAGCTGGACGCCGCACGTGACGTCGGGCACTTCGGGCCGCGGGTCGCGGCGCTCGGGTTAAAGCTCGATGAGCTGTTGCAGGGCGGAACACGCGAGCTTTGGCAGGCGCGTTACGAGCGGTACACCGACGCCGGGGTGCCCGAGTTATTGGCGCGAATGGTGGCCGGCACCAATCATCTCTATACGCTGCTTCCAATACTGGAAGCCGCTGATGAAACAGGGCAGCCACCCGCTGAAGTTGCAGCGGCCTACTTCGCTGTCGGCGGCGCGTTGGAGTTGCCCTGGTATCTTCAGCAGGTGACGGGTCTGCCGGTGGACAACAACTGGCAAGCCCTGGCTCGGGAAAGCTTCCGCGATGATTTGGACAGTCAGCAGCGCGCCATTACGGTATCGGTGTTGCAGATGGCCGACGCGCCTGAAAACCTGGATGCACGCGTTCAGCTTTGGCTGGAGCAACGGGAATATCAGGTCGAGCGTTGGCGGCGAATGCTGGTCGAGCTGCGCAGCGCCAGCAGTGTGGATTACGCCATGTACGCTGTTGCGGGTCGCGAGCTACAAGACCTCGCGCTGGAAAGTGCGAGACGCTAGGTGCGATTCACCGCCGGGTTTCCTGGCGGCTGATTTCGTCTGAGATGAAACGCCGGTGCCTTGTGCATCGGCGTTTTTTTTCAGCTGCAAAATGGTGCTGGTCGGCGAGGGGGTGTCTGAGTTCCGACGCAGCTGCGTCGGATAGATCAGTCCGCTTGTACCGTCCGATTGCCGAGGCGGAAACGCGTAATCTGCGGCAGGTCGCGCAAGTAGCGAACCATATCCGGAGCGCCGGCGAGCTTGAGTCCTTCTCCCAATGCATTCGCAGCGGGTTGCCCCTTGTCCAGCAAGAGCAGCTCGGAGTTATTAGCGTTGCGCAGCAGCGTCAAGCGCGCATAGGGAATCTTCGCTTCGAGCAGCAGGCCCATGAATCCTCGGTCGCTCCACGCTTGTGCTGGCATGGTGACTGCGTGGTAGTCACTATCGAGGGCCTGTAGACCGGCTGCATCGAGCCGGTAATCGGTGAGTTCGCAAGGAAGGTTGACCTCCAGCCCCCGCAGCCGTGCGTAGGCGATGGCACAGGCGAAGGCTTCGGCATGGTGCTCGCCGCTCCAGTAAATCCGCTCGCCGAGCCAGCTGGCTTGACGAAGCTCGATTGGTGCCTGTTCGTTATAGCCCGGCAGCGCAGCGGTGATGGTCCGTATGAAATCCTTGTAGCTGATCACGCGTAACTGGCGACAAGCGGGTGTAGCGGCCAGTGCTTCGAAGGTCGGGTAGACTGCTCCGTCAGTACTTTGCCCACCGAGACCGTCAACCTGACGTAAGTCGAGCGATGGATAAGCGCTCTGTTCCTGACGCACGAGCCGCGTCAACGCAGCGTGAGCCTTGGCTTTGTCTTCCTGAATCGGGCCGGATAGGGCGCTTCTCGGTAGATCAGCGAATCGCTGCAGACAAGGGCCGTCGTGCCAGAAGATGCTCGGCGCCGGCTCGGAGAGCGGGGCAAAGGGTAAGTTGATCTGGCTGGCGTGCTCGAGGACCTGACGCGGCGATTTGCCGGTCAATCCAAGGCGTTGGGCAAATCTGACGATTCGTGAAGTCACGGGCGGCATCGGCTCGGGCAGACTCATCATGGTAGATGAACGCATAGGGCAACGGTCGAAGTGTGGCAGAGCCGTCCACGCTGCGCACCGTATTTGCCGAGCTTTTCTATGGCGAGTTCGGCAACCAACAGCAGTGACAGGTCACTGCTAGAGAGCCGGTATGGCAAAATCGCTGCGCTGATCAATGAGGGAGCCTCCATGCCAAGCCTCTTGCTGGATATTGCACTGCCCGCCGATAAGCTGCTGGCGGTCTATCAGGGGCGCGCCAATCGTATCCTGATCAAAAGCCGGGAAGGGAAGAGCGTCAGCTTGCCGGCACATCATCTGCGACCCTTTCTGACAACTGCCGGTGTGTTTGGTTCATTCGAGATGGAGTTTGCTCCGGAAGGCAAATTGATTCGTTTGCGCAGACTCGAATAGACGCCTTTCTTTGGATGATCCAGATAAGGGCGCTACGTTGCGCCCGCTATGAGTACTGCCCGCCTGCTATACTCTCGCGCCACTCTTTCCAGGATCTTGGCTGCGTATGTATAACCTGGCCCGCCAGCTGCTTTTCAAGTTTACGCCTGAGACGTCCCATGAACTGTCGCTTGATCTTATCGGCGCGGGCGGCCGTCTAGGCCTTAACGCCATGCTGAACAAGGCACCGGCTAGCTTGCCGGTGCGGGTGATGGGATTGGATTTCCCTAACCCGGTGGGACTGGCGGCCGGACTGGATAAGAACGGCGAGGCGATTTGCGGAATGTCGCAGCTCGGATTCGGGTTTGTCGAAGTGGGTACTGTGACGCCGAGGCCGCAACCTGGTAATCCAAAGCCGCGCATTTTTCGGCTGCCCGAAGCCGAAGCCATCATAAACCGTATGGGTTTCAACAATCACGGCGTCGATGCCTTGCTGGAGCGGGTCGATGCGGCTCGTTTCAAGGGCATCCTGGGTATCAACATCGGCAAGAATTTCGATACGCCGGTCGAGCGCGCTCAGGATGATTACCTGTTGTGCCTGAACAAGGTCTATCACCAAGCGAGTTACGTCACTGTGAACGTCAGTTCGCCCAATACCCCGGGGTTGCGCAGCCTGCAGTTCGGTGACTCGCTCAAGCAGCTGCTTGACGCGCTAGGCCAGCGCCGCGAAGACCTCGAAGTGCTTCATGGCAAGCGTGTGCCGCTGGCCATCAAGATCGCGCCGGATATGACCGACGAGGAAACCAGGCTGGTTGCCGAAGCGGTATTCCAGGCCGGAATGGACGCGGTTATCGCGACCAACACGACGCTGGGTCGTGACGGCGTGGCGGGGCTTGCCCATGCCGATGAGGCGGGCGGGCTTTCCGGTGCTCCGGTGCGAGAAAAGAGCACCCACACCGTCCGGGTGTTGGCTGAAACCCTGGCGGGCCGCTTGCCTATCATTGCCGTTGGTGGGATCACGCAAGGGCGCCATGCGGCGGAAAAAATCGAGGCCGGAGCAAGTCTGGTCCAGCTTTACACGGGTTTTATATACAAGGGGCCAGCGCTGATTCGCGAGGCTGTAGACGCCATCGCTGCACTGCAATCTCGGAAGGAAACGAATCGTTAAGCTGTTCTTCGGTGGGGCTCCCGATGGGAGCCCCGGGCTTCAAGCCCGCCGCCCGGATGGGGCGTGCCAGTCGAAGTCGGTGTGATTGTGTCAGCCGACCGCGTGAAGTTCGTTCAATCGGTGGATACCGGCCGCGCCGGTCAGACCGTCCCAATTGTCGCCGCGACCCTCCCGCCAGCCGTTAATCCAGGCTTGGCGTACTTCGGGATGAGAAAAAGGACAGAGATCGCGAGATTTACCGTGTATGCCATGCTGATAACCGCGTAGAAATGCTCGTTCCATCGGATCACGCTTGAGTCTTCTCATTGGGTATTGCCCTCAGTGGTTGACTGGTGTTTCCGTTGTCCTCATGGCGAGGTTGGCAGATAGACTGCCGGTGAAGCCCGCTGCCGGCGTGGCGGGTTCTTCCAGCATCGTTGCGATGCCGGACTGAGTCGAGTTCTAACCCAATGACTGCAAAGCGGGAATGATCGTTTTGTAATAAGTAGGTCACCAAACCGTAGCACCGCCTATAAGGCAGGCAGGGAGCGCTCCCGGCGCTGCCAATGTTGTACCGCAGCGTCAGCTTCGCGACGAAAAGACAGTCGGAAACCGCGCGATATATCGAATCGAGATTCGGAAGTCTGCCCAACCGAATCGAACAATTGACTGGACATGCCATGACTGATCGCCACGAACTTATCCTCACGTGCCCCAAAGGTCTTGAAGGCCTGCTGCTCGAAGAAGCCAAAGAGCTCGGGCTCGAGGAGACGCGTGAGCAAACCGCGGCAATTCGCGGCTATGCCAGCATGGAGGTTGCCTATCGGTTGTGCCTCTGGTCTCGGCTGGCCAACCGAGTACTGCTGGTGATCGAGCGCTTCGCCACGGTCAACGCCGAAACGCTCTATGAAGGTGTGCACCAGGTCGACTGGTCGGAGCATCTCGCGGCGACCGGTAGCCTGGCGGTCGAATTCAGCGGTCATGGATCTGGTATCGACAATACTCACTTCGGCGCGCTCAAGGTCAAGGATGCCATCGTCGATCGACTCCGTACGGCGACCGGCGAACGACCCAGTGTCGATAAGTTGAATCCGGACCTGCGTGTCCATCTGCGCTTGGACCGTGGACAGGCGGTGCTATCTCTGGATCTGTCCGGACACAGCCTGCACCAGCGCGGCTACCGTCTCCAGCAGGGCGCGGCGCCGTTGAAGGAGAACCTCGCAGCCGCCGTATTGATTCGTGCGGGCTGGCCTCGCATCGCTGCTGCTGGCGGCGCTCTAACCGACCCGATGTGTGGCGTCGGCACCTTTCTTGTCGAAGGCGCAATGATGGCGGCTGATATTGCGCCTAATCTCCGCCGCGAACGCTGGGGATTCAGTGCCTGGCTCGGACATGTGCCGGCACTGTGGAACCGTCTGCATGCCGAAGCACAGGCGCGTGCCGAAGCGGGCATGGCCAAACCGCCATTATGGATACGTGGCTACGAGGCGGACCCGCGCCTGATCCAACCGGCGAAGAACAATATAGAGCGAGCGGGGCTGGCGAGTTGGATCCGTGTCTATCAGGGTGATGTGGCGACGTTCGAGCCTCGGCCTGATCAGAATCAGAAAGGCCTGGTCATCTGCAATCCTCCGTATGGCGAGCGTCTGGGCGATGAGGCGAGTCTGGTTTATCTCTACCAGAACCTCGGTGAGCGACTGCGACAGGCGTGCCTCGGCTGGGAAGCGGCTGTGTTGACCTCCGCACCGGAGCTGGGCAAGCGCATGGGCATCCGCAGCCACAAGCAATACGCCTTCTGGAACGGTGCGCTGCCTTGCAAATTGTTGTTGATAAAGGTCGAACTGGACCAGTTCGTCACTGGCCAACGACCATCCGCTACTGAGCCAAAGAACGAAGACAAACCCGTGCAGGAGTTGGCTCGCCTCAGTGAAGGCGGGCAGATGTTCGCTAACCGGTTACAGAAAAATCTGAAGCTTCTGGGCAAATGGGCCCGCAAGCAAGGTATCCAGTGCTACCGCCTGTACGATGCCGACATGCCCGAGTATGCCCTGGCGATCGATCTATATGGCGACTGGGTGCATGTGCAGGAATATGCGCCGCCGCGCTCGATTGACCCTGAGAAAGCCCAGGCGCGACTGTACGATGCGTTGGGCGCCATACCTCAGGCGCTGGGCATTTCCCAGGACCGTGTTGTGGTCAAGCGTCGTGAGCGCCAGAGTGGAACGCGGCAGTACGAGCGTCAGGCCAGTCAGGGAACCTTTCTTGAGGTCACGGAGGGCGATGTCAAGCTATTGGTGAATCTCACCGACTACCTCGATACCGGGTTGTTTCTTGACCATCGGCCGATGCGTCAACGTATCGCGCGCGAGGCGGCTGGCAAGCGTTTCTTGAACCTGTATTGCTATACCGCAACTGCCACCGTTCACGCGGCCAAGGGCGGCGCGCGCAGCACAACCAGTGTTGATCTGTCGAAAACCTATCTGGATTGGGCGCGACGCAATCTGGCACTGAATGGTCTGTCAGATCGACAACGTCTGGAGCAGGCTGACGTTATGGCCTGGCTGGAGGAGGATCGTGGCGAATACGATCTGATCTTTATCGACCCGCCGACGTTCTCCAACTCGAAGCGCATGGAGGGGGTGTTCGACGTCCAGCGCGATCATGTCGCTTTGCTCGACCTGGCGATGGCGAGATTGGCCGCTGGAGGCACGCTGTATTTTTCCAACAACTTCCGCAAGTTCGTACTCGACGCGGGCGTGGCCGAGCGCTACGCCGTGGAAGAAATCACCAGCGCCACTCTGGACGAGGATTTTCGCCGCAACAGCAAGATCCATCGTGCCTGGAAGCTGCAGGCACGCTGATTGACGGTGGGGTGGGCGCCACTGCGTTGCGATCCCAGCAGAGCGCACGAGTGATGCCTGCGGCGGTTACCTAGCGTTGCTGCCGTAAGTCCAGCGTCGGCGGAGACCTCCGACGCTGGACTTAATCGACTAACGTTGCGCGGTATTCTCGTTTGCCGGGCGGTTGTACAGACTCACCAATACCTGATCCAGCACCGAGGAAGCGCCCCACGGCCGAGGATGGTTGAGTATCGCGACGACGGCCCAGGTATTGCCGTCGTTGTCGCGGCTATAACCTGCAATTGCGCGTACTGTGTTCAACGTTCCGGTCTTGACATGCGCCTTGCCGGCAACCCCTGTATTGCGCAAGCGCTTGCGCATGGTGCCGTCCACTGCGGCCAGCGGCATGGATGATATGAACTCTGCCGCGTATGGGCTTTTCCAAGCGGCTTGTAGCAGGCTGGCCAATTCGCGTGCGCTGACGCGTTCGGCCCGCGACAGGCCGGATCCGTTCTCGATGACCAAGTGCGGCGAAATCAAACCCTTTTTCGCCAGCCACTGCCGGATGACCCGCTGCGCGGCCATGGAATCATCTGCATCCGCTTCGTTACGGAATTCGGCGCCCAAACTCAGGAACAACTGCCTTGCCATGGTGTTGTTACTGTACTTGTTGATGTCGCGAATGATCTCAACCAGATCTGGCGAGTAGGCTCGTGCAATCATTTTTGCATCCTTGGCCACTGGCGCTACTCGATCCCCGCCGAGAATAGTGCCGCCAAGCTCCTTCCAGATCGCCCGTACCGCACCGGCGGCATAGCGCTGGTGGTCAAGTACTGAGAGGTAAGTCTGTCCGCTGCATCCAGCCGGCAGCTTGCCGGTGACGACCACGGTTACCCCATTACCGTTTTCGATCGGGTTGTAGCGGATGTCGGGCCAGCCCGGGCATTTGGCTTTTGGCAATGCCTGAATGCGATTGTCGATCTGAACGGTGGCAATTGGCGGCTCGACCAAGACTTTGACGTTGCCGCCATCGTTGCGGGCGATGAAGCGAAGTGCCTTGAGGTTGACCAAGAGTGCATCTGGTCCGACCAGGAAAGGCTTGTTCTTGTCATTGCCATCGTCGTCGAAGACCGGCAACGTCGGTTGCACGAAATGGCTGCGGTCGAGGACAAGATCGCCCGTAACGGTCTCTACGCCGTTGGCTCGCAGGTCTCGCAGCAACAACCAGAGCTTTTCCATGTTGAGCTTCGGATCACCGCCGCCCTTGAGGTAAAGGTTGCCATTTAGCGTGCCGTTCTCGACCGGTCCGTCAGCATAGAACTCTGTCTTCCACTGGTGGTTAGGACCCAGTAGTTCCAGCGCGGCGTACGTCGTGACCAGCTTCATGGTCGAGGCTGGGTTAACCGAGACGTCCGCATTTACGAACGTCGGTGATCCGGTACCGTTGAGCGGTAGCATGACGACGGATAGCGCGCTGTTCTCGATCTTGTTTGCCTTGAGCGCCTGCGCCACGCGGGGCGGTAAGGTCTGATTGACGGTTTCGGCGAAGGCGGGAAACGCCAGCGGCAGCGCTAGCGCGGCAGCGGCGACACGGGAGAGGAACTGGCTAATCGCGCCGCTCCGATTGGCTGGGGCAGACAGACTCGAGATCAATGACATACAGGTTCCCTACAGCGTTCAGGGAAGAATGGCGGGCCATTATGCCCACGTCCGAGAAGTGACGTGCTTCTCATCCGACAAGCGTAGACGTCTGGCTCCCTTCCCTGCAAATAAAGACTTAGTGAGCTGTCGTCGTTTTGGAAATATTGGTCTAGCAGGCCGGCCCGGCAATCGCACTAGCCGTCCGTTGCTGTTAGAGTGCGCGCCGTTATTATCGTTATGTAAGGACCGAATCAATGGCTACCAATCGCTCGCGTCGTTTGCGCAAAAAACTTTGTGTCGATGAATTCCAGGAATTGGGTTTCGAGGTCAGTCTGTCCTACCGTGATGGTCTCGAAGCCAAGGCGGTCGATGCGTTTCTGGAAGCCTTCCTGAACGAAGCCATCGAGATCAACGGTCTGGGCTATATTGGCGGCGAAGATTACGGTTTCGTCTGCCTGGCCACTCGCGGTTCGGTCAATGAAGAGCAGCGCGGTCAGGTTGAGGCTTGGCTCAAGGGCCGCGAAGAACTGTCCGAATTCAACGTGAGCCCGTTGATGGACGTTTGGTACCCGGAAAACGAGATCAACGCTAAGGCGTGATCGAATCATCCCTGCCCTGATCGGTTGCGGCTGGTTGCCTGGATTTGCGCAACGCAATTCGGGTGACCAGCCGGCGCAGTAGGTACATGAGTAAGGTAACAACCAGCGCCACGCCCACGCCAATGGCGGCATTAATCAGACGCAGCTGTGGCAAACCCCAATCTTGCGCCAACGTTTCGGCCAGCAGAACGAAGCTCAAGGTTGTCTGCAGAACGAATAACCCATAGTGGTGTGACTGGAATGCCCGGCTGAGCATTACCAACGGCAGCATGATCATGACCATCATGGGTGGATCGGCCAGGCTGTGGCCCATATAGATCAACACCGCCGCTGCACAGAAGATCCCGATGCTGGCTTGCAGGGCGCGAACGAAGCTGCGCTGAAGGTCCATCTGCAGAGTGGTGAACACCGCAAGCGTCAGCCAGTAGCCTCGGGGCAGATCTGCCAGGGTTACGATCAGACCGCCAATCGCTGCTGCCAGGACGTAGCTAATCGCGTGCAGCCGCCACTGGCGAATGGGTGTGCGTCGTGCTCGGCGGCGCAACACTTTCAACAAGCTCAACAGTCGTGGCATATACGGCCACATACGCAAGCCATGCATGCCTCGAAGGCCGAAAGCTAGAAGAGTGACCCAAAGGCCGCCCAGGGCGAACAGCGCGGCAATCGCCTGAGGATTGTTGAAGTCGCCAACGCCATGCTGGCCCTGGCCCAGACACAAGCAGATGGCCAGACCTATCCCGAGCTTACCGGCCTCGCTGCCGTATCGTTGCAGCCATGCGAGCAAGAGGCCGTAGAAGGCAAACAGGCCGAGACTGATCAGGGGGTGTGTCGCTGACCAGAAGCCGAGCCCGGCGCTACCGGCGCCAAGCCCAATCAAGAGCAGCATTCGCAGCATGCCGAGGCGGTGGAGCGGGTTCGCCTTTGCCGCCTGGAATGCACCAACCGTCGCCCACAGGAAGCCGGGATGCCCGCTAAACAGTCCCAGCAGCAAGGGCAGGGCGCAACCCAGACCGGCGACTGCGGCAGCACCCCAGGCGGGGCGCCCAGGCTGCCAGCCGACGTATTTCCATAGCGACTTCTTCATCAGGCTCACGTCGGGCTCGAGCGTCCGGTCATTTCGCTGGCCATCTCGGTCGCGTAGCTGTCAGTCATGCCTGCGATGAAGTCGATCATTCGAATAAACGATTGATACAGCGGCCAGTCAGGATCTGGTGCGTTGTTTCCGAGCAGATCCAGGATGCGGCGATTCTTGAACGATAGTGTGCGACCCCCGTGTTGCTCCAGTGCTGCCCCACAGAAGGCGTTAAGCAGTATTTCGAGTGTCGTATAGGCGCCAATCTCGTGCAGTGTCTTGCGCTTGTCTTGGAAAATCTTTTCCCGGGCCATGGCCTTGGCCTGCAGGACGCATTGCTTGGCTGGGCCATGCATATGCTCGACCAAATCTCCAGTAAGGTGACCGGTCAGCAACTCCTGCTGTTGTTCGACGAAAGCTTCCGCGGCGGCATTGGTGAGATGCTCAATAGCCTTGCCCCTGAGGATCGCCAGCTTGCGCCGACGTGAGCCTTCGGGGCCCAGCTGCCGGTAGGTCTCAGGCACGTCATCGCCCACCAGATTCAAAAGTAGGGCTTCAACCTCGCCATACTCCAGAAGGTCCATCTCAAGGCCATCTTCGAGATCGATGAGCCCATAGCAAATATCGTCGGCAGCCTCCATCAGATAGACCAGGGGGTGTCGCGCCCAGCGCTGCTCGTCCAGCTTTGGAAGGCCGAGCTTAGCGGCTATCTGCTCCAGTAACGGCAGCTCGCTCTGGTAACAACCGAACTTGTGTTTCTTGTAGCCAAGCGCCTCTGCATGACGCGATGTCCAGGGGTACTTGAGGTAGGTTCCCAGCGTTGCGTAGGTCAGGCGTGTGCCGCCGTCGAACTGGTGGTACTCGAGCTGGGTGAGTACCCGGAAGCCTTGGGCGTTGCCCTCGAAATTGAGAAAATCAGCGCGTTCGGCATCGCTCATGTCATCCAGCCAACCGCGTGCGGCAGCCTGTTGAAACCAATGGCGGATGGCATCCTCTCCGGAGTGGCCGAACGGTGGATTGCCGATATCATGAGCCAAACAGGCGGACTGGATCACCATGCCGAGGTCTGCTGGGCTGCACCACTCTGGCATGTCATCGCGAAGCACTTCACCCACGCGCATGCCGAGCGAGCGGCCAACGCAGCTGACCTCCAGCGAATGGGTAAGGCGTGTGTGAATATGGTCGTTGCTTGATACCGGATGCACCTGGGTTTTGCGCCCAAGCCGGCGGAACGCACCGGAAAAGATGATCCTGTCGTGGTCCTTGTGGAACGGACTCCGACCAAGCTCTTCATTGCTACGTACAGATTTTCCGAGCCGCTCACGATTGAGCAGCGTGTGCCAGTCCAAAGAGCAACCTCCTTGATGTCGCCAGTGGGGGAGGCTTGCTCAGCGGATCAGATTCCTCTGTACGCACAACTGAGCAGCCTGATAACCATTCCTGTAGAAGGCTGCCAGCCTACAGGAGTTGCTGGCCGCGAGACCATCAGCATTTAGCTGGGAGGCGTATCACCTGAGTCACGCACAAAGACCATTTCTACGTCTAGTGCCGCAGCCTGCGGATCAGGGGATAGAGCATTATGCCTACCCTGGCCAGTCTGCCGATCTTGCCCAGTCGACGGCCGAATAGGGTAAGCCCCACAGTCGCGGCAATCATCAGTGGGCCTTTCCCACTATGGTGCTCTGAGGTCGTGCCACGGCTCGTGACCATTCCCTTGATCCGTTGAAAAGGGTGGACTAACGGTTGTGAGTGATACAAGACTTGTTGGCGGTTCATTTCCATGCGCAAGCGAACCAGATCCTTGCGCATGGCTAGATCGCCGGAGCTGCTGAGTGGAAGGCTCATGGCAGTAAACGCTCCCGGTTTCGGGCCAATTCTTCGACCGTCGCTTGAAAAGGCGAGACGCTTTCTTTGGCGAGACGTATGGCGCGGCTGATACAGACGGCCAGCACAACCGCATAGATAGCGCAGAGAACCAGAATCGCCGCGATAGGGTTGCTGTCCCAAAAGGCGATCACAATTGCCGCCGACAGCCCAACGAGAATCAGCAACCCAAGGATCAAGCTGAGACTAGCCAGAAGAAACAGCTTGAAGACCCGCGCCCGCTCTTCCTGAATCTCAATTCCGATGAGCTCCAGATGCCCTTGTACGAGGCCTGCAACCGCGCTGCCCATCTTCTTGATGGACGGCGCAGGGGCGTCTTCAGCGTGTCTGGTTTCCATTGGATCCGTTCCCCACATTATTAGCGGCGGGTAATCAGGCCGAAGAGAAAGCCAACTCCCGCCGCAATACCGATCGATTGCCATGGGTGAGTATGAACATACTCCTCGGTGCACTGGATGGCGGCCTGGCCCTGTTCCTTCAGGGTACCTTCCTGATCCTTAAGCATCTGGCGGGCCCGACTGAGGTTGGCGTTGATCTTACCGCGGAGCTCTTCAGTCTGGGTGCCGGCAGTATCCTGCGTGTGTTTCAACAGGCGCTCAGTATCGCCTATGAGGGTATGGAATTCTTCGATGAGCGCATTCTGAGCTGCCTGCAGATTGCGACGATGAGCGGACTTATCGATCAGGGACGAGCTGTGGGTTTCGGTTGTTCCGTCAGGGATTGGCGTGTTGTCGCTGGTGCCGAAAGTCGATTCGGTAGACATCTGCAGTTCCTCTTGAGTCTCGCAGGGACGTTAGGTCCGGTGCTTAGGGTTTCGAGCGTGCCGGCGGTGCAAGGTTCCCGTTTCGGTTGAAAGCGCTTGGAGCATCCATTTATCCGAAGCTCACAATGGCTCCGCAGCATGAGAAAAGACCAGGAAAAAGAAAACCCGCCGAAGCGGGTTTCCCTCTCTACTGCGTTTTCACGCTGCAGCCGCTATTACATCAGCGGGATAGTGTAGCTGGCGATCAAACGGTTTTCGTTGATATCGTTGCCGGTACCATTGCTACGGGCAGTCGCATTACGCCATTTCAGATTCAGGTTTTTCAGGGCACCTTCTTGGAACGTGTAAGCAATGTCCATGTCACGTTCCCACTCTTTGCCTTCAACCCCAGCACTACGCTCGAAGTTATCGCCGGTGACGTAACGGGTCATGAAGGTCAGCCCAGGAACGCCGATGGAAGCGAAGTTAAAATCGTAGCGTGCCTGCCAGGATTTTTCGTCTTCGTTGGCAAAATCATTGATCTGAACATAGTTCACGAGGAACGGATCTGTTGCGCCAGCCAGATAGGCGAAGCCAGTGTCGCCGCTCATCTTCTGGTAACCCAGACCAAAACTATGGCCGCTCAACGAATAAGTGACCATCGCTCCGAGGGCTTTGTTGTCAACGTTGCTGCTACCATCGTCAGTGGAGCGTGCATAGCGCAAGTCCGTTTTCAAGGATTGCTTGTCGCCCAGTGGTAGAACATGCACGAGGTTGTAAGAGTGCTGCTTGTATAGGTCTTCCAGGTTGCTGTAGTAATAACCTGCTGTCAGGTTATCCATCAGCTTATAGTTACCGCCGAGGAAAACGAACTCATCGGATTCGTTGACCGCGTTGGCGTCCATGACGATGCCGCGCGTGTTAGTAGTTTTGCCGAATGCAGTTGCGCCATTAACGGCCATCAGTTCATGGTTCATCGAATCGCGGTGGTTGATACGATTCGCATATCCGGCTTCGAGCGTCAGATCTTTGATCTCCTTGGAAACCAGTTGTGCGCCTTGCATGACCTGAGGGAGCAGCCGGCTGTCGCTGGTGCCGATGGCCTGGTTTTTCAGCTGCAGAGTACCGACCTTGAGTACGGTTTCGGAGAGCTTCGCTTTGGCAGTCAGGCCAAATTCGGAAAAATCGTCCGGAGCTTCGTTTCCGAAGGAGCTAGGCATCAAGCCTGAGCCGGCAGTGTCTTCGCTGGAATACAGCTTTACGCCGAGCAGACCGAGTGCGTCAACGCCAAAACCTACGGTGCCTTCGGTGTAGCCAGATTCAACGCGCAGAATAAAGCCTTGTGCCCATTCTTCTTGCTTGGATTGGTTAGCGCTAGTCAGATTGTCTTGACGGAAGTCGCGGTTGAAATAGAAGTTACGCAGTTCCAAACCAGCCTTGGTGTCCTCAACGAACGCAGCCTGAGCCATGGTTGGAATAGCCAGTGTTGCTCCCAGAGTGGCAAGGGCCACGCCCCGGGCGATTGGGGTCTTGAGCATTTCTTATTTCTCCTCGTTGGATGATGCTCTGAAGTCGCTCTTTGGCGCCGTGTAATAAAACACTACCTCAGTATTTGAGCCTTTAGACCTTAGTCTTTAAGGCTTAAGTGTGGGGCGTTGGTAGCTCTCTGATAGCTGTTTCTGACGAATTAAACGCCGGCCAGAAATACTACCGATGCGTGCCTAAGCCTCCGGCCCTGCGGCTCTGGGGTCGCTTGGGCTGCCGCATCCTAGCCGTTTGCCAGCGTCGCGTCGATTCGCAAAATCAAACCGTTGTTTGAGTGGGTTCAAGGTCACACTTTTTTATTCGGACTAGGTCCAGAGAACGAGACGCTGTGGGCAGTCTGCTGCATCGTGACGGGCCTGCTAGAATTGCGCTGCCCCTTAATGAGCTCCTGACTATGCATCTGCCAGAATGTCAACTATTCGGAACGCTGGGTTGCCACCTGTGTGAGCAAGCCGAGGCGGTAGTGCTGCCGCTCGTAGAGAATGGGTTGCTAGTTGAACTGCTGGATATAGCGGAGCGTCCGGATTGGTTTGACAGCTATGGCCTTCGTATACCCGTGCTCCGGCGTGTCGACACGGGCGCTGAACTGGATTGGCCGTTCGAGGTAGAGCAAGTCGTTTGGTTCTTGCAGAGCTAGCTTCGATGACGCGTGGTGGATGAGTCGGAGCCAGCGATGACGAATCGATATCAAAAGGGGCGAGGTAGGTAAACCTAGGCAATGCCTTATGGTTTTCAAAGCAAAAAAACCGGCCATGGGGCCGGTTTTTTCTAAGACTGATTAAGCCTGAGCGGGATTTTGGTCGGAGCGACTGGATTCGAACCAGCGACCTTCTCGTCCCGAACGAGACGCGCTACCAAGCTGCGCTACGCTCCGAAGATGGCGCGCATTTTACATAAAAAGTTTTGCTTCACAAGCGTCTAGCGAAGGCTTTTTCACCAGTGCCAAGGATGATGCGTCGCCCGAAAGAGCGGTGAGCTAGAGCTCTTGGACGGTGCGAACCTGATCCTTATTTACTCTGCCCGGTTTCCCGTCAATGCCTTCAAATTCATAGAAGCCTGCTTCGTCGTCATATTCAGGCTGGTCCAGCGTTTGAATTTCGCGACCGTCGTTGAGCGTGATGACGCTGGGGCTCGAGCAACCGGTAAGGAGGGTCATTCCGACCAGGGCGGCCAAGGCGGGCCCGGTAATTGTGCGCATGTTGAAACTCCTCTGTAGTTGCGTCTGTGACGGCGTTTGACGCGCCTAAGTTCCCTCTGGAGGCGCCTGCTGCGAAAGCAGCTTCGGTGAGTTTAGATTGGCCAGGCGCGGGTCGTCTGTATGGAGATCAAGGGCGCGCACTTGCAGCGTCAGTAGCGCCTTCAAATTGCTTCGTTCGCCCATTTGCCAGGCGGCCTCGATAGCGGGGGCGAGTTTGACCGGGATGATGCAGAACAATGGTTCCCACTGTGCGCCTCTTCGAGTCATCAAAGGCGTGTCGGGGTCTTGTTGTGCCGTTTCGTACAGTTGTCTTAGTAATGCTTCGTCTATCAGGGGTGCGTCGCAGGGCAGCACCATCATCCAATGGTGGTAAGCCGCTGCGAGCCCGGCTCGTATGCCTGCAAGCGGTCCCGGAAAATCCGGCTCATCGTCATTAACCAGCCGGTCGGCAAAAGCGGCGTAACGCGTTTGGTTGCGGTTGCAAGAAATAAGGAGATCATCCGTCAGGGGGCGAGCTATGCGATGCGGCCACGCCAAAAGGGGCTTGCCGTGCCAGTCTACGAGCCCCTTGTCTCGCCCGCCCATGCGCTGTCCTCGCCCGCCCGCCAACAGCAGAATCGAGCAATTCGCAAACCTGCCTTGAATCATCGAATGCTCCTTCAAAATTCTGTCTATAACACCCGATCGCAGTATCCAACAACCGTAAGGTGGGGGACGCGATGACCTAATCGGTCGTCGTTCTGTTGGATATCGAACAAAAAGGGAGGGCGGAGTAGGTAGGATTTAGCTTCAGGCGCCCTCGTCTGCAGCCTCGGTGAATGGGAGTCGTGAGAGCTACCAGTCTGCATCGTTTGGGCAATGCTGTGCTCAGTGAATTTTACGTCGAGTGGCCCTTAGTTAAGGGCCGAATCAGCAATGGACCGGATGTCTGCCGTGCCGCCAAGGCTCGAGGCATTACGTCGGACATCGTCGCCCCTCGCTGCCGGCGACAAACTGATCGGATTTTTTACTGTCTACCTTTCCCGTCTTTGCCAACTCTGGCTGTGATGTGTCTGGTATTGCCCATAACCAAGGAGAAATATGATGCAGGAGAGAAATGCCTGGGTCGATTACGCCAAAGCCATTGGGATCATTCTGGTGGTCTACGGACATGTCGCGCGTGGAGTCTTTAACGCCGGTTTGCCGATGGATCAAGACAAGTATCTTCTCGTCGATAGCGTCATCTATAGCTTCCACATGCCGCTGTTTTTCTTCCTGTCGGGTTTGTTCTTTTACGACTCACTGGTTAAGCGAGGGAAAACCGGACTGGTCGTGAACAAGATCGATACCATTGTTTACCCCTTCATCGTGTGGTCTTTGTTGCAGGGCGTGGTAGAGGTCGTGCTATCAAACTACACGAACGGTGATGTGACGTTAGGGGAGGTGTTCTCGTTGCTCTGGTCGCCACGGGCTCAGTTCTGGTTCCTCTATGCGCTGTTCCTGGTCTTCGTTGTCTGCTCCTTGGTTTACGCCAAGACCGACCGTCGTTACTTTCTGCCGCTTTTGCTGGTCTTCGGTGTGCTTTATGTGCTCAGTCAAGATCTGGCTGTCGGCAGTATCGGCAAGTTTATCTTCGGCAATGTTGTGTTCTTTGCGCTCGGTATTTGGTTCAACGAGATCAAGGCGTACTTCCTTGCCCGGTATGTCCCTCTCACCTTGTTGCTCGGGGCGTCATTTCTAATTGGGCAGTACCTGTTTCACGTAACGTTCGGCTTGAATTGGGAGGTGGGCGGCTTGTCGGTGCTTGCGCTGGCGACTGTTTCGATCCTGTTCGTGATCGCCCTTGCGATGTGGCTCGGCCGGTTTCGCATGGGCTGGCTGCTATTCATTGGCGCCTCATCCATGACGATCTACCTGATGCATATTCTGGCGGGGAGCGGTATCCGAGTGGTCCTTGGCAGCTTTATGGGCATCGACTCCATAGCTGTCCATTTGATTGTCGGAACCTTGATCGGGCTTGTCGCGCCCTTGCTGGCTCAGATGATCATCAAGCGGTACGACCTTTATTTCTTGTTGGCTCCGCCAAAGTCGTTTTCCGCGAGCCACCTGCTGGCACGCAGGGCAATGGCACATTGATCGGGTAGATTTACAGGTGTAACGGTTGGCCTTGCCTGCGACCCGTGTCGTTTTTACCGCCAGGATCCGAAAGGCTTTCGGATCTTTCGCGGCCAGCAGCGGTTTTCTTCAACCACAGCTGACTCGTAGAATTTCAAGCGATTCGTCTGTCGTCAGGGTTAGTCGCTGAGCGTTGTATTCCATTGTCACAACGTCTCCCGGCCGAACGATGCGTGCAATGGCGGCCTTGCTTTTTCGTCGTGCCTGATCGAGAAGCGCCGGGCTGGCCTGCTCCCCAATAAGCGTCTGGATAGTAGAAGCATCGCATTTACCGGCGTTGCTTCCTGTCGGTTGCACGGTGCCGGATGGCGGCTGACAGCCTGTTAGGATGGAGCTGCATGCCATCAGAGCAGCTATGTGGGCAATATTCATATCGGTCTCCTTCGGTTTTGACGTTGTTGATAACAGTCACGAGTCCGCAAATCCAGTCGAGCCGCTGGCGCCAACCACAGCGGGCAAAGGGAACTGGCGGAACAGTCGCCCCGTCTTACTGTTGAAGGCACATTGCGCACCGCACTGGCCGCAAACAAAAATCAAGGAATTCCGCCATGTTTAACTCGTCCGTGATGAAGCGTGTTGCCACCCTTTTAGCAGCGATGCATTTCATGCTGTTCGCACAGATTCCACTGGCCCAGGCGGCAATGATCGGCAGTGCGGAAATAATTGCCGAACAACAGCAGCAGGTAGATCGCCAGCAATTGCTGACAATGCTTGAGAATAAAGACGTCCAGAAAAAACTAGTCTCAATGGGCGTTGAGCAGGATCAGGTCGAGCAGCGAATCAACAGCCTGACACCTGCAGAACTTGCACAATTCAATCAGCAACTGGATCAAGCGCCGGCCGGTGCAGGGGTGGTTGGGATTATCGTGCTGTTTCTCGTCATCTTCATCGTGACCGACCTCCTGTGCGCTACGAACATCTTTAACTTCGTCAACTGTATCAACCGTTAATGCAGCGACTGCTACTGCTGTTTGCCGTACTCCTTCTCGGGGCGTGTGCGCGAACGCCGATCGTCCCGGTTGGAGTCGCGGGTCTCCCCGAGCAGGTTGAGTTGGACGAAGTTCCATTCTTTCCGCAAGAAGACTATCAATGCGGGCCTGCTGCGCTCGCGACTATGCTTACCCAGCGTGGCATCGCTACCCGGCCGGAGCAGCTAGTCGAGCGGGTTTATCTTCCGCAGCGCAAGGGCAGCCTGCAGGTTGAAATGGTTGCGGCTGCCAGGGCTCACGATCTGCTGGTCTATCCGTTAGAGGCCCGGCTTGAAGCGGTGCTGACCGAAGTGGCAGCTGGAAATCCTGTTCTGGTGCTGCAGAACCTTGCCTTTGATCGCTGGCCTCAATGGCATTTTGCGGTGGTGGTGGGGTATGACCTGGCGACGCAGACCCTTGTACTGCGCTCCGGGACTACTCGACGCTGGACCGGAACTTTTCGCCAGTTCGAGCGAAGCTGGGCCAAGGGCAAACGTTGGGCTGTAGTGACGGTTTCGCCCGATCAGTTGCCTCGTACTGCGCAGGAAGCTGTCTGGCTGAAGGCTGCGAATGATCTTGAGCAAATCGGGCGTGATGGTGCGGCTTTGAACGCTTATGAAACGGCTGCGCAACATTGGTCTAGTGGCTTGTCATGGTTCGTGCTTGCCAACGCTCGGTACGCGCTAGGCGACGGGCATGCTGCGGAGCAAGCCCTGCGGACCAGTGTTCAGCGTGACAACTCTTTCGCACCTGCCTGGTTCAACCTTTCGCAGGTGATGGCGGAGCGGGGATGCCGTATTCAGGCATCTGCATCCCATGCGTGCGCGGTGCAGCTGGCGCCGAAGGACCGCCGATTCAGAGCAGAGCTACCCCCAGGGCCGGACGAGCCGGGCGCCTGTGAGGCCGCTCCAGCTTGCCCCGTTCAGTGACGCGTCAGAAGCCGATTCTGTCGCGCAGGCTGTAATAGAGCGCACCGAGCGCACTTATTGGCGCGCTGAACTTCTGACCACCAGGAAAGGGGTAATGCGGCAAGCTGGCAAAGGCGTCGAATCGCTCTGCCTGACCTCGTAGTGCTTCGGCGATCACTTTTCCGGCGACATGAGTATAGGTGACACCGTGACCGCTGCAGCCTTGGGAATAATAAATGTTATCGCCGAGTCGACCGACTTGCGGTAAGCGCGACAGTGTCATCAGAAAGTTGCCGGTCCAGGCGAAATCCGTCTTGATGTGTTCGAGTTGAGGGAAGGTCTTGAGCATTTTCGGTCGGATGATCGAATCGATATCGGCTGGATCGCGCGCGCCGTAGGCCACGCCACCTCCATAGATCAGCCGCTTGTCAGCGGATAGCCGAAAGTAGTCAAGCAGGTAGTTGCTGTCTTCTACGCAGTAGTCTTGTGGGAGCAGGGCCGCTGCTAACTCAGAGTCGAGGGGCTCTGTAGCAATCACTTGGGTTCCGCAGGGCATGGATTTAGCTGCCAGTTCCGGAATCAGTCCTCCGAGATAGGCATTTCCCGCAACGACGACGAACTTCGCGGTCACTTGGCCGTGCTGAGTATGAACACGCGGATTGCTTCCTCGATCGATACGGACTGCTGGGGTTTGTTCGTAGATCGCGCCGCCCAGCGATTCGACCGCTGCTGCTTCGCCTAGTGCAAGGTTGAGCGGATGGATGTGGCCACCGCCATGATCCAGCAGTCCGCCTGCGTATCGCTCGCACGCAACAACCTTTCTGATGCCGACGTGGTCGAGCATCTCAAGTTGATCGTAGCCGTAACGCTCCCAGAGCGCTTTTTGCGACTCGAGATGGTGCATCTGCTTGATATTGAATGCGGCAAATACGCCTCCGCTTTTCAGATCGCAGTCGATGCCATAACGTGCCACCCGCTCGCGGATGATGCGCCCACCCTCGAATGCCATGGCCCCGATTAGCCGTGCAGCTTCAGCACTGGCAGTGCGCTCGACGGTGTCGATATCGCGGCTGTAACTGTTGACGATCTGCCCGCCATTGCGTCCGGAGGCGCCAAAGCCGACCTTGGCGGCCTCCAGTACGACGACGCGAAACCCTTGCTCGAGAAGGAACAGCGCTGTCGACAGCCCGGTATAGCCAGCGCCGATTATGCAAACATCCGACTCAATGGCGGTTTTCAAGGGGTTGCGAACTGGAGCCGGGTTCGCTGAGGCCGCGTAATAGGACGCCGGGTATGAGGTGTGCGACATTATGGTTGTCCTGTTGTAAATACTTGACGCCGATGCTATCTCGAGAGTGCTGCGCGCGCTATAGCAGCATTAGGTTCCTATTCGTTACGCCAAAAATTACAAATATCAGTGGCTTAGCGAAAAAGCGCTTGACTCTTTCAGGCGAGTCTCTAGAATGCGCGTCCATCGGAGGCACATAGCTCAGTTGGTTAGAGCACCACCTTGACATGGTGGGGGTCGTTGGTTCGAATCCAATTGTGCCTACCAATTCCGAAAAGGGTCGCGCTAGCGACCCTTTTTTTATGCCTTGCTTGTCAGTGCGGCGGCTTTCTGAAAGCATCCGCGCTCCTGTATTTCCAGTGACTTCGGTCCGTCTCGATCGCCTTAGGGCTCCTGCCAATGTGCGGCAGGTTATTCGGCGGGTCGCTTTCCTGGCTCATCCCAACCCATGTGGCCTTTGGTAGGGGTCACCACTAGGAGAGGAGGCGCCATGCCCACCATTACTCTTCCTGACGGCAGTCAGCGTTCGTTCGATCAACCGGTCTCCGTTGCTGAAGTGGCGCAATCCATTGGCGCCGGTTTAGCCAAGGCGACTCTTGCCGGTAAGGTCAATGGTCGTCTGGTTGATGCCTGTGACCTGATCGAGAGCGATGCGAGCCTGCAGATCATAACGCCGAAGGATGAAGAGGGGCTGGAGATCATCCGCCACTCCTGCGCTCACCTGGTTGGTCACGCTGTCAAGCAGCTATATCCAACTGCGAAGATGGTTATTGGTCCGGTCATCGCCGAAGGTTTCTATTACGATATTGCCTTCGAGCGACCGTTTACACCGGATGATATGGCTGCGATTGAGCAGCGCATGAAGCAGTTGATTGATACCGAATACGATGTGATCAAAAAGGTTACGCCTCGTACTGAGGTTATCGAAGTATTCCGGTCGCGTGGTGAGGACTACAAGCTACGTCTAGTAGATGACATGCCTGACGAGCAGGCTATGGGTCTCTACTACCACGAAGAATACGTCGACATGTGTCGTGGTCCGCATGTGCCAAACACTCGTTTCCTCAAGTCATTCAAGCTGACCAAGTTGTCCGGTGCCTACTGGCGTGGCGATGCGAAGAATGAACAGCTTCAGCGCGTCTACGGCACTGCCTGGGCGGACAAGAAGCAGCTTGCAGCTTACATTCAGCGAATTGAAGAAGCCGAAAAGCGCGATCATCGCAAGATTGGCAAGCGCCTTGATCTCTTCCATACCCAGGAAGAGGCCCCTGGCATGGTTTTTTGGCACCCGAATGGCTGGACCATCTACCAAGTGCTTGAACAGTACATGCGCGGCGTGCAGCGTGTGAACGGCTACCAAGAGATCAAAACACCGCAAGTTGTAGATCGCAGCCTGTGGGAGAGATCCGGGCACTGGGGCAACTACGCTGAAAACATGTTTACCACTGAGTCGGAAAGCCGCGATTACGCGATCAAGCCGATGAACTGTCCCTGTCACGTTCAAGTGTTCAATCAGGGGCTCAAAAGTTACCGTGAGCTGCCGCTGCGTCTTGCAGAGTTTGGCTCTTGCCACCGCAACGAGCCCTCTGGTGCGCTGCACGGAATCATGCGTGTCCGGGGTTTTACCCAGGATGACGCGCACATTTTCTGCACTGAGGAGCAGGTCAGTGCTGAGGCAGCTGATTTCATCAGGCTGACCATGCAGGTCTATGCTGATTTCGGTTTCAGTGACATCAAGTTGAAGTTGTCAACGCGGCCTGAGAAGCGCGTCGGAGACGATGCGTTCTGGGATCGCGCCGAAGCAGCACTGGCAGGTGCGCTGGATGCGGCTGGTTTGCCTTGGGAGTATTTGCCGGGGGAGGGTGCGTTCTACGGCCCGAAGATCGAGTTCACGTTGCTCGACTGCCTGGGTCGTTCCTGGCAGTGCGGCACCTTGCAGTACGATCCGAACATGCCCCAGCGTCTCGATGCGAGTTACGTGGCGGAGGATAACAGTCGAAAAACTCCAGTCATGCTGCATCGCGCGATCCTTGGTTCGTTCGAGCGCTTTATAGGTATTCTAATCGAGCACTATGAGGGCGCGTTCCCGGCCTGGCTTGCTCCGACGCAAGCGGTGGTGATGAATATCACCGACAAGCAGGCCGATTTCGCTGGCGAAGTTGAGAAAATTCTCAACCAAAGCGGCTTCCGTGCCAAGTCCGACTTGAGAAACGAAAAGATCGGCTTTAAAATCCGGGAGCATACCTTGCTCAAGGTTCCTTATCTTCTGGTTATCGGAGATCGGGAAGTCGAGACACGAGCCGTTGCTGTGCGTACGCGTGAAGGCGTTGATTTGGGCTCCATGCCCCTTGATGACTTCACCCAGTTGCTGACACAAGCGGTTTCCCGGCGTGGTCGCCAAGAATTGGAGTAATAATTATTAAGCGTGAAATGAGACAGGATAAACGAGCTGCACCCAAGGCCCCGATCAACGAGAATATCTCGGCTCGTGAGGTCCGTTTGATTGGTGCTGATGGCGAGCAGGTTGGCATCGTCTCGATTGAT